>Ga0247815_10000006_pt1 | contig 495363 bp, 442 predicted proteins | sample UWRJL194509B1_FD_181014 | JGI IMG/M metagenome (GOLD analysis project Ga0247815, IMG submission 181014) | Plant litter microbial communities from Arlington Agricultural Research Station in Wisconsin, United States - UWRJ-L194-509B-1 | ecosystem: Environmental > Terrestrial > Plant litter >...
ATATTTGCAACCGCTAAGAACAATTAGCGCGACCTTATTGGAGAAATGGCAGAGTGGTCGATTGCGGCAGTCTTGAAAACTGTTGACTGTAACAGGTCCGGGGGTTCGAATCCCTCTTTCTCCGCGAAGAAAAACCGAAACGAAAGTTTCGGTTTTTTTGTTTTATGGCAGCGTCAAAAGCTCGCTTTTGTAAGCGGACAGAAAACAAAAAAACACAAGCGCTGCCAAGCGGTTGGTTTTTCTTTGCAGGACTCCCCCATTGGGATCAATGAAAATAATCCCTCTTTCTCCGCAAAGAAAAACCGAAACGTGAGTTTCGGTTGTATCGTATTGACATTGCAATCGGTCGGCGGTTATTGCCACTGCCGCAGGCAGATTAAGCACAACATCATTATTGATATTCAGGATTACTATTTGATTGGTGATCCGGAAATAGTTGATGCACTAAAACTAACCAATACCCAGGATCGCCCGTTTTCTTTTGTGTGTTGCCAATTGTAGCTGTAATTCGACTTTGAGAAGACTTTTTATCACGTCGAATCCGGCATTCAAGGCAACTGTTTTATCCTTTTATTCGCTACCTCCCGGCCATAAAAAAATCCCAAACTCTTTTCGGAATTTGGGATTTTAATAGTAATCAATTGTTTCTACCTTTTTATAATTTTTATAGTTTTCACGAAATCACCACCAGTTACCGTAACAAAGTAACTTCCTGACGGCAAATTCGAAAATTCTACAATACCATCTTTCGCGTGTACCGATTTGAAAGCTACTTCCTGACCCAATACATTATTTACGGTTATTGTATTTATTATACTGCCATATTTAATGAACACCACGTTCGAAGTTGGATTGGGATAAAAGCTAAATTGTGCATCATCAAAAGCATTCGTAGCCAATACCACTGAAACCGTAACCGAAAATGGTGCGCTGCTACAACCCTGGCTATTGGTATTGACTGCATAATAGGTAGCGCCGTTCGCCAAAGGTGTAGTGCCATCAAGCGGATTTGTCTGCGATATTGCATCTGGTCCAGAAGCATACCAGACAACAGTTGACGGACTGATCACAATATCAGAAATTGTTGCATTGCCGGCGATTGTCTGGGAAGATTCACCAACTGGCGATTCCGATTGGTTTACAGTTAGATTTAATACCGCGGTGTTTGTACATCCGGAAGCATTAGTGGTGACATGGCTGTACGTTCCGCTTGTTGTATAAGTTGTTCCGTTTTCAGCCCAGGTATAACTGTCGCAAGCCGTTTCGGCAACGGTTGATGTCGTACTGTTGTTAATCGTCAGGTTGAGGGTTGCGGTGTTTGTGCATCCGGAAGCGTTAGTGGTAACGTGGGTGTATGTCCCGCTTGTCGTATAAGTCGTTCCGTTTTCAGACCATGTATAACTGCCGCAAGCCGTCTCGGTAACGGTTGATGTCGTGCTGTTGTTAATTGTCAGGTTGAGGGTTGCGGTGTTTGTACATCCGGAAGCGTTGGTCGTAACATGGGTGTAAGTTCCGCCCGTTGTATAAGTTGTTCCATTCTCAGCCCAGGTATAACTGTCACAAGCCGTTTCGGTTACGCCTGATGCCGTACTGTTGTTAATTGTCAGGTTCAGGGTTGCGGTGTTTGTGCATCCGGAAGCGTTGGTGGTAACGTGGGTGTATGTCCCGCTTGTCGTATAAGCCGTTCCGTTTTCAGACCAGGTATAACTGTCGCAAGCCGTTTCTGTAACCCCTGATGCCGTACTGTTGTTAATTGTCAGGTTCAGCGTTGCGGTGTTTGTACATCCGGAAGCGTTAGTGGTAACATGGGTGTACGTTCCGCTTGTGGTGTAAGTCGTTCCGTTTTCAGCCCAGGTATAACTGTCGCAAGCCGTTTCGGTAGCGGTTGATGTCGTGCTATTATTGATCGTAAGGTTCAGGGTTGCGGTGTTCGTACATCCGGAAGCATTAGTAGTAACATTAGTGTACGTTCCGCTTGTTGTGTAAGTTGTTGCGTTTTCAGCCCAGGTATAACTGTCGCAAGCCGTCTCGGTAGCGGTTGATGTCGTGCTGTTATTGATCGTAAGGTTCAGTGTTGCGGTGTTCGTACATCCTGAAGCGTTAGTGGTAACATTCGTGTACGTTCCGCTTGTGGTATAAGTTGTTCCGTTTTCAGCCCAGGTATAATTGTCGCAAGCCGTCTCGGTAGCGGTTGATGTCGTGCTGCTATTGATCGTAAGGTTCAGGGTTGCGGTGTTCGTACATCCTGAAGCGTTAGTAGTAACATTCGTGTATGTTCCGCTTGTTGTATAAGCCGTTCCGTTTTCAGTCCAGGTATAACTGTCGCAAGCCGTTTCGGTAGCGGTTGATGTCGTGCTGTTGTTAATTGTCAGGTTCAGGGTTGCGGTATTCGTACATCCTGAAGCGTTCATGGTAACATGGGTGTACGTTCCGCTTGTGGTGTAAGTCGTATCATTTTCAGCCCAGGTATAGCTTTCACAGGCGGCTTCTGAATTTGTAGTTGTTGTGCTATGATTGATTGTCAGATGCAACTCATTATTGGTAACCGGATCGATATAGGTTCCGCTCGTGGTGTAAGTAGTTCCGGTATCGGCCCAGGTATAGCTGTCACAAGCGGTTTCCGTTACGCTCATGCCTCCCGGACAGCTAATGAGTGTTGGCACATGCAGTTGCGCCGTAAGCCCGTCTCCCAATTGAGAGTAGTTGTTATAACCCCAGGCCCAGAATGTCCCATCATTTTTTATCGCCGCGGCGAATAAGGAACTTGTGCCTACTGAAATGGCCTGCCAGTCACTTTCAGTACCAATTTGCGTAGGAACCAGGACATTCGCAGTGCTTGCTCCTAAGCCCAGTTGGTGGTACGTACCCTGTCCCCACGACCATATCGTGCCGTCGGTTTTCCTGCCAATGCTGAAGAAAAATCCTGCTTTGGCGCTTTCCCAGTTGGTGTCAGTCCCCACTTGCGCGGGTGTTAAGTTTCCGCTGGTAGTACCATTGCCTAATTGGCCTCGCCCGTTCGTTCCCCAGGCCCAAAGCGTTCCATCGGTTTTTACGGCTAAGGTGTGGCTTACACCACGGCTTACGCTCTTCCAATTGGTGCCTGTTCCAAGCTGGACCGGTGCATATTTGTCAGCTGTCGTCCCGTCGCCCACCTGACTGCCTTCGCCCCAACCCCAAAGCGTACCGTCAGTTTTTACAGCGATGGTGACATTGTCTCCTGCGGAAACACTTTGCCAACCCGTTCCGATTAATCTGGGCGTGTGTCTGTTGGAACTGCTGCCGTCACCCAACTGGCCATGGTCGTTGAGTCCCCAGGCATACAGGGCGCCGTCATTCGTAATGGCCACCGTATGGTCATAGCCAGCGGCTACAGTAGACCAGGTATTACTTGAGGATACTTGTGTTGGGATGTTTTTATCAGTCGTACTACTGATCCCAAGCTGGCCGCTGGCATTAAAGCCCCACGTCCAGAGCGACCCATCTGCTTTTATCGCGGCAGTATGGAATTGCCCGCCCTCTATGCTTTGCCAGTTTGCCGCGGTACCGACCTGGGTTTTTACCGCGGTATTGACCGTATTGCCGATTCCCAATTGGCCGTAGTTGTTCCTGCCCCAGGCCCAAAGCGTTCCGTCTGCCTTGATCACGAAAGTGCAGGATGATCCCGCCCCGGCCGTTTGAACACATTGCGCTGACAACTGAAGGCTTAGTGACAGTAATAAAATTGTAATTATTCTTCTCATATTTGTTAATGTGGTTTGGTTTAATTGACGGTTTGCATTGCTGTTTGTAAATCAACAACAGGTATTTGATTATGCTTCGTGATTTAAAATTTTTCGATGGCAAACATATAAAGATTTTGTGGCTTCCAAAGAAACTGACAGCAAATTATCTGTAAATTTCATATTTAAATTTCATTGAACATCTTATAGACTGATCACACTAAGTGTTGGCGTCGTGTCCTTATCAGTCATGTTGTACTTTGAAATCATAAATTATCTTTATGGTAGAGGAAATATCCTAACGCTCCAATGTACCTTCGGCATTATCCACCTCAATTAATGATCAGAATTATTTGTTTTATTCTCTGAACATCTGAAATGATCATGACAAATGGAAATCCCGAAATCACAGAAGTACGGTACAAGGATAACTCAAAAGCAAGAAAAAATTGAAACCAATGAACAAACGCTGCCTAAAAGCAGATTACTGTAAACTATTACGGGATATTCGTTCTTTATGGATATACTCTTTTTCGTAAGCAGACAGAAAACAAAAAAACACAAATGTCGACAGGCGGTTGACTTTTCTTTGCAGGACTCACCTTAATGGGATCAATGAATAATCTCTCTTTCTCCACGAAGAAAAATCTAAATAGTATCAAACCCTCGAAAACCCTATGATTTTTAGGTTTTTTTACAGGTTCCAAATTATTCATTGAATATTATCTCATGCGAGATAAAATCGAGACCTAAGAAAAAATCAAAAATTAGGGTGTCGCTAAATTCTCTCAACCTTTTCAAACATATTAACTGCCAACTCCTGCACCGAATGGAAGCTAAAGACATTTTTGCCCTAGGCGGTGAGATTGGAAAGCTTCTTCAAAAGCAACAACTGCAAAGCATTAATTCTTATAAAAGGAAATAAGTACAGTTCAAAATCACAGTTAGCCATGCAGATTGCTAATGCTTTTGGAGAACAGCAAACGCCAGTAGCCTACATTGATTATGAGCAAGGTGGAATTGCAAGTAAGAATACATTAGACAGTATTAATCGCAATACAACTGAGAAAGGAAGACGGGATATAGCCATAAAGAGTTATTTGGAAAAACATTCGAAGAACTACAGGATTTCTGTAAAGTGGCCAAAGTCATCGTAGCCGATCCCATTACAGATTTAAAAATTACTGCCGATCAACTGAATTTTTTAAGAACCACTTACCCAAAAGTAATTTGATGCTTTATATCTCAAGTAAAAGAAAACGGCAATGTATGGCGGTAATAAAATGGCGCACAATCCAAAGTCAGTAATTCATTGTTCATCACATCAAGACCCAAAACAAAGGTTCGCAACACTCGAAAAAAACAGAGGTAACGACTTGACTTTTAAATACTCGATGTATTACAAAAAGGTAGTAAGTGAGCCGACAGAACAAAAAGTAAAAGAAAATTATCCTTTAAAGTCAAATAATTAAAATTCAAAATCATGGTAAGCAAAAAGGCAAAATCGAAAAGCAAAAAAGGAATCTCGGCAAAAAGACTATTCAGTAGTGTAATTAAGCGAGAAGGCGTAAAAAGAGACGGAACGTTGAAGAAAGGTTATCGCTATGTCAAAGGCGGTAGAGTTGTAAAGGCTAAAGCAAAGAAATAGTATAATTGTTTGGTTAGTAAAAGCCGTGTTGCAGAAATGTAGCACGGCTTATTGCATTAAATATGTTGACGATTTATTTGAAAATTATTAAAATAGGTTAAAAATTGCTATTGAAAGTCGATTAAATTACTCGTTTTTGTAAAATAACAATGTATTTTTTTTCTTCAATTTGGCTTATATTTACATCTTTATACAATATTATTATTGTACAAAGCCAAATTAATTTGTCAAGTAAATGGAAATTAGAGAAATATTTGAAAATAAAATTAAGATTGAACCTAAAGTGATGTCAATTGAAAGTTTGTTTAACAATCCCGAGAGAGTTGAAAAAACTGATTACAAGCCTTTTTATCAGCGGAATTATGTTTGGGATGACGAAAAGGCTACATATTTTATTGAAAGTATTTTGCTAGGTACTGAAATTCCACCACTAATCTATTTTAGAAATTCAGATAAGGTCGAAGTGATTGACGGCAGACAACGTTACCAAACGATTTTAAGATTTATCAATAGTGAATTTAAACTTAAAAAGAATGGATTACAAAAACTCGATAATGTTGGAATTGCTAATAAAAATTTTAAAGATTTAGACGCGCAGCTACAAGATTTATTTTGGGACACTAAACTCAGAATAATAGAGTTTAGTTTCCATAGTCAAAGTCTAATTGATGAAGAACTCGAAGATGTAGTTAAAAAAGAGATATTTAAGCGTTACAACTCTGGTATTACTCCATTAAAACCTACTGAAATTGACAACGCTGTTTATTTCGATGATGACTTAAATTCTTTTTTCAAGAAAAAATTGAGTAGTGACCGTATATTATATAGAAATATTTCCAATGTGTTACATTTCGAAAAAACCAACAATGAAATTATTTTAAAAAAAATAAGACAATTGTTAGTACTACATAAAATTCCAATTAAATATTATGCAGTAAAAAAAGACACTATAATATCAAAATTCTATGAATTCTCTTTTTCAAATATTGATGAGACAGAGATACAAGAAATCTATTCACGTTTTATTGAAAAGATTAATCTTTTGACAAAGATCAAATCTGGATTCCCGAATGATGGGAATTCTTATAACAGACTTATTTCGGAATGTTTATTTTGGGCATTTTCAATATTAGAAAATGAAGGATTATCTCTTAACATTATTACGGAAGAGATAATAGATGAACTTAGATTGTACATTTATGATAATATTGAATCATTTGAAATGATTAGAAGTTCCTTTGCTAAGGAACTTTATAAAAGATACGATGTAATCTCAACATTTTTCACCAACAAATTTCAAATTGACTTCACGCTCTATCTTCAACATAATTCTGATTTTAAACAGCGAAATCAAGAATTAACTCCTGAAAATGAAGAAAGAGTTAGTTTTGATGATTTGCGTATAAATAAACCCGAACCCTCTTCTATTGCCATAATGGACATTTGTCGCCAAATGGAGCGACAAAGATTCTTAATTCGACCTCCTTATCAAAGAAATGAAGTAATTAACAAGAAGAAATCTTCAGCAATAATTGAGAGTATATTATTGGGCATTAAATTACCACCAATATTTGTTTATAAAAGAAAAGATGAAATTTCAGAAGTATTAGATGGGCAGCAACGCTTATTAAGTATATTAGGTTTTATAAGTAAACCTTACCTCGATGAAAATAATAAAGTAAGATACTCGGATAAGAATGGCTTTTCGTTGAATTTAAAAAATGGTATTTTAAATAATTTGAACGGGAAAAAATTTGAGCAGTTGAGTTTAGACCAACAAGAAAAAATTAAAAATTTTGATTTGTGGTTTATAGAAATAAGCCATAAGAACAATGCTAATTTTGAGCCAATAGACTTATTTATCAGATTAAATAATAAGCCATATCCTATTAAGGAAGATACTTTCGAAATGTGGAACTCTTATGCTTCAAGAGATATTATTACTACTATAAAATCAATTTATAACAATAACAGTGAATGGTTTTACATTAGAAAAAACAATTCAAGAATGGAAAATGAAAATATCTACACTGCCTTAGCATATTTTCAATATACATGGATACGAGCTAACAAACCCGCTAATTTTGTTCCGAAAGATGTAGATATTTATAAAGTAGTTAACAAAATTAATTTTAGGGTAAAATCTAAAAATGAGATAACAAAAGTTTTAGAAGATAGTACTCAATCAGATAGTTTCATCAAATCTGCAAACGATTTTGAATTTGATTTTATCAGGAAGTTACGAATGTTACTTTCTGATTCAAGAGATACTTCTGCATCGAGTTTAAACAAAAACTTAGATGAAATATTTAACATTGAAAATGGTCGTAGAACTCAACAAGCTTTTTATGCTTTATGGTACTTTTTATATGATATACCATTTGAGATAATTGAAGACAAGAAAATTGAAATCAGAAATAATCTAAAGTTACTTTTCAAAGATATGACTGGCATAGAAAATCGCCAGGCATTTGATACAAATGTTTCAAAATTTAAAGCAAAATATAATTCACCTCAAATAAATCTATTTCCTGATAGTCAAAGGCAGACAGCTCTTTTAGGAGAGATTGCAAATATTTCTCAAGGAATAAATTTGAATGATTTTCACCAAAGCAACTCAAAAAATTCAAACTTTCTTTATCCATATTTTAGAAAAGGAGAGTTTAAAAATTTTAAAATCAGTTCGGAAGAATTAAATTATGTAGACGATTCTACAAAATTTAACTCTAAAGATTTTTTCAATTTCAGTGACAAAATTCTGATAAAAAGAGCCTTGACATCCAATACTCGATTTAGCGTTGCTTACTATGAATCAAAATTGGTTTTTAATACTAATATAATTGGATTAGTAGTTAATCGATATGGCTTTGAAACAAAATATATTTTATCTATTCTCTCAAGTCGATATTGCTTTAATTATTTCTACTTAAACTTCATAAAGGGAACTGAAGAAACAAAAGTTATCACGTTGGCTGAAATTAGATCAATTGAGATACCTGTAATTTCTTTGGAAAAGCAACGCCCTTTTGTTATTGTTACTGACTATATTTTGAATTCAAATAATAATAAAGAAGCTAAACTCTTCTTTGAAAGATTACTTGATGCTATGGTATATGAGTTATATTTTGGTGTTCAATTTTATGAATCAGATATTAAAATTGTAGATTATTTACATGATATAGCGCAAATTGAATTAGAGAATAATTCTTTCATTGATTCCATTTACAAGAAATTGAGTAATCCAAACAATGATTTAAATATTAGTTTATTGAAAATACTAAATCTTAGAGAGGTAATAAATATAGAAAGCAACTTTTAAAATTATTAATAGATGTCCAAACGCATTATTTCATTAGAAATTGATAACTGTCGAGCATATTGCGGTAAATATAATGCGCTAACATTACCAAAAGGAGAAAATGTATTAATATATGGCGAAAACGGGAGCGGTAAAAGTTCATTGTATAAAGCAATGAATAATTATTTTGCTAAGTCTATCACACCGGCGTTACCATTTATAAAGAACAGGTATTTATCCCATTTAGATGGAGAAATTAAAATAAAATTCTCCGAGTTTAATAATTCTCCACTGCAAATTTTGCCTGGCACAGAAGAAGAGTATGCGTTTGGGAGTACGGGATTTGACAACAATGTTCTATTTATTCAAACAGCATCATTAGTAAAGGGATTTTTAGATTATACAGATCTTTTAAAAGTTTACCTTCATCAAGAAGAGCGGCCTAATTTATTTGATTTGATTGTTTTTTCACTTTTAGGAAATCATATACCAATAGCAAGTGGCGGAAATTTTAAATTTAGAGATAAATGGAATCAACTACAAAGAGACTTAACTACAAATGCTTACACAAGAAACGATAGATGCCATAGAATTGCTGCTCACGAATTGCCAGACTATGAAGTTCATTTAAGGTCAACTTTAGATTTAGTTTTTGCAGAACTGAATCGCTTGTTAAATACATATTTTACAGATTTCCACATTCAACTTAATTATATACTTCAACCTTTAGACTTTAACTATGAAGATTATAAAGTAGATTGGTATACTACCGCTGACTTACGTTTAGACGTAATAAAAGACGGTGTAAGCATTGGTGGGGATTATAGTGATTTTCTTAACGAAGCGAGATTGTCAGCAATTGCAATTTGCTTATACTTAGCATCACTATTACAAAATCCGACCAATATAGATTTGAAAATACTATTTCTGGATGACGTTTTTATCGGATTAGATGCCGGTAATCGTATTCCAATTTTAAATATACTACGAATTGAATTTTCAAGTTATCAAAAAATTATTTCAACTTATGACAGACATTGGTTTGAATTAGCGAAAAGACAGTTCGAAATTCATAATGACGATTCTTGGTCAACCCTTGAAATTTATGTTGGAACAGAAACTATAAATCATAATACAATTTCAAAACCAATTCTCGTAAAAGGAGCAACAAATTTTGAGAAGGCTGTTCAGTATCTTCATGACAAAATACGTCCCGATTATCCCGCAGCAACAAATTATTTCCGAAAATCTGTTGAAGAATTGATACAGGATTTAGTGCCAAATTATGAATTAGTTGATGCAGAAAATACACAAATCGCAGACTATAAACTAACTCTTTTGCTTGCCAAAACAAAAAAATTTTTAGAAAAAATCAATTCTAATATTACTGATATTACTGCGATTATCGGGTTATTACATAATTTGATTCATCCTCTTTCGCATCATGAAATTACATCCCCAATTTATAAAGCAGAATTACTAATACTAGAAAATGCTATTCCCAATCTTCGACAGCTATTGACGAATTTAGATATTCCTAATAATTATCAATGCAAGCTTGAACAAGGCAAAAGTATTAGAATAACTATGACAGTTAATGCTGCAACAAATCATTTTGCATACTATGAGTTAAAACTGAAAGAGGCTGTTATTTTAAAAAGAAACGGAGGAGCACCATCTTTCTCAAATTGTAAATGTTACATGGAAAGGTGTTATGGTATAAATAATGGCACATCAATACCTTCTTTTAGTCCATCAAAAAATGATGCCAGATTTAATTATGATTCTTTAGAACTAGCTTCAGATTCAATTTATAATTTTTTACAAGGGAGTGGCCCAACTTTCGCGAAAGCAGGTAATTATCTTACTGATATTGAATATCACGATGGGAATAACTGGACTTCGATTACACCCCTAACAGTTTGGTAATTTTTGCCAAACAATGATAAAATATGTTGCATATGGGTAAAATCTTTGATTCAAAACCAGCTAAATTTCCAGACACTACGACAGAGGAAATGAATTCAGTCTTTAAGTTTCTTGATTTGATAAATAAATCAAGAATTAAACCTGACCCAAAGTTAATTGATAAATTTCCAAATACAGATGGAGAAATCACTATTGTAGATGATGGGCAATATCCAATTGGAAAATGCGAAATCCAAATTAAGACATTACCCGATTCTGATGTAACTAAGCCAAAATATCAATGCGAACTTCCATTTTTAAGTTTTTGTGAAAATAGCCTATTGCCTGTCATCTTAATACTTGTTAATGCAAATAGTGAAAAAGCTTTTTGGAAACACTTAGATAGAGATACATTAGCCGATTTAGGAAAAAGGATAAGGGGGGAATCAATTGTAATTCATTTTCCAGTAACTAATCTAATTTCTAGAGTTAGTGATTCATCCTACATAGAAGAATGGACAAAGATTATTAATGCATATATTCAGAAGAAAATAGCTTCAGAGGCTCAAGAGGATTATGAGAAGAAGTATAATGAGCTACGAGAAATAATTGCAAATTACCCAAAACCTGTACACACGGTTGGTGAAGATAACCTTAAACTATTAAATATTTTTATTGATGCACTTAATAATGCCCTTGATGGGGATTTTAAATCAATTAAAGAAGTAGTGTTTCACAACTATTGGAAAATCAGCATAACTTACACAGATTTTACTGATAATACATTATCATTTGCCATCATCCCTATAAAATATGGTGATAATGATTTATTACTTCGAGAAATGAATTCCATGACTCCAATTATCAGAGACAGATTAGCTCGAAATGTAATTTCATATTATCGGGAAAATCCAATAAAAGATAGACCTGTTGAACTTGCTTATGACTTAATAAAAAAAGAAACTCTTGAAGTAATAGAAAAAAAGCATTTACAACTTCTATGTAATCAACTTGTGTTTGAATATTTGACTGAATTTTATGATTATACAAAATCAATTTTCCCGGTTGATTTTTGTGATAAATTTAGTGTTGGTAAGTTTTCTGAAATCATGAATTCTTATCTGCCTATTTGGGTAGAAGAATACTATTTGTTTAAAAAAATTAAAATAATTAATTCTACGCTATTTTTAGATATCGAAGATATATTTTGGCATACATTTGAAAGAGACATAAAGAAAATCACAGAGAACGCAAAAACAAGATTTAAGGAGAAAAAGTTCAGCACTTATAAAGTTTCGTACGGTTTTGATAATACCATATACCGCTCTAATCCCGAATTTACGGTAAAGCATGTAGTAGAGTGCTTAGAATTTTTAAAAAACCAGAAACTACATGAATTTAAAAGGCCATTCCCTTCTAAAATTTATGACAACTCTTTCAAATTTGTTTGGAATTGGTATACTCCAGAGAGCGCATTTGAAAAGCTAGAGTTTATCTATAGTGAGTTACCTAAAGTTTACAATTTATTTATTGAAGCTTATTTTCCAAATCTTTCTAATTCTTTAAAGTATTATTCCAGCTTTGATTTAATTATCGTAAACGTAAAATATAATGCTTCTTATAGTTCATCTATAGATTCTCCTTGTGTAGAAATTTTCTATTTAAAATCAATTGAAAATCATGATCCATCAACTAAGTTATATTTAAACTCAAAAGGGTGCTCGTTAGAAACAAGAAGCTTTTCTAAATATTATAAAGAGGGGGTTGAATTGGAAGGGATTAAATACAAAATGATTTCTTGTTCTTGGGGCGTAATCGATTTTTTATATGATAAAATGTCGCTCGAAAAATATTTATATAAATGCTTAAAAGAGCGATTTGAGGTATATTTCAAATCAATCATTAAAGAAAAATGATGAAGTTTAATTACTGAACATCTAATTTCAATCATTTTCCCAATAAATTTTATTTCCTTACATTTGTCTTATAAGATTTCAAATTTTGCAAGTCAAAATAGAGGAGCAAAAGCGAGACCCTAGGAGAGTAAAATTTGTTATAACTCAACATTATCAAACGGTTAGAAATGGAATACATTCCCTCTTTTCTCCAAAAAAAACCAAAACGTGAGTTTCGGTTTTTTTTGTTTCATGGCAGCCTCAAAATGCGCTTTGTAAGCAGGTTTGTTTACAACAATTCGATCACTGCTATTTTATCTGTTGATTAACTTTTCTAACCTCATCATCATCTCATCTTTTTCTTTTAACATACGCTCGTATAATGCAATTTTGCCCTCGTACAATTCAACTATTTTATCGACAGGATTGAAAGACGGCTGGTAGCTAAATCCGGATGCGACAGCGTTATCCTTAAAGTCTTGGAATGAATAGGTATTTGCTATTACATTCACCGCCTGTTCCTCATCAAAATTCTGAAACGCTTCCACAGGAATCTTCAAAGCTGCTGAAATTTGTTTCAGCATGTCGGCTTCAATTACATCCTTTTGCTCCAACAATGAAATTTTCTTCTGGTTCCAGTCTTCGCCAAGGTCAAAAGCCAGTGCCTCCTGCTTGATGCCCAGCATTTCCCTAAAGCGTTTTACGTTTCTTCCCTGGTGTATTTTTTGTTCCATAGCGGGTTTGAATTTTTGATGGCTCGAAGGTAAGCCATTCCTGTTAAATGTCTGATAGGTAAAGTTAAAAAATCTTGTGAAAAAGAATGCATTTTTCAGGTATATATTTTGGCAATTGTTGTTGCATCGGCAGGTCGCTCGCCTCTTGCAAAGACATCTCCCAAACATCGCATAATCCACCTCACTTCGATATTTTCAAATGCCCCGTAAGATCATGAAAATACTTTGCCGACCAAATATCCAGGATTAAAGCATCAGGTATAAACCGTGCCGCATCGGCTTTCACATAGTCAAGGTTTACGCTGTCAATCCTGGCGGTAAGAAGGGTTCTAAAATCCGCTTCGCTTAGGGTTTCCTGATCCCAGTCGCCACTGTCCTGCGCCCGCAGTAAAAAATGGCCCAGATCAAGAGGAATCCCTTTTTTGATATACCATTCCATATCATACCAGTCGCCGCCTTTTACATTGTTTTTCCATTTCCTGAACAGCAACGCATGCATCTTTCTGGCAAAAAGATCCTGAAGCACAAAGCACCTGACGTAAAAGGAAAATGGCTTGAGCAATAACTTTTCTTCAGTCGCAAAACCTAATGGCGGTTCGGTATCCACTTCTATTTTGATTTTAATGTTGGCGACGGTGTCGATGCCGTTTTGAGGGATGATGTTTTCAAGGGTCAGTTCGCGCCACAGCGTTTCTGATTTCAGGAATGCCGAATTGATGTTGTTTTGTACGACTTTCTGTTTCTCGATCACGCTAACCTGCATGCCAAGTGCCGCAAATTCTGCGACAATAGAATCCTGTTATTTTTCCAGCGAAAAACCCGGTTAGGCTTTGAGCAATTAAAAACCAAGATCGCGCGGATTTATAATCCGTGCTTTTCAAAATCTGAAATTGCAAGATAGCGCAGAGGTATTAGCGCAACATACTATTGCTGCCGTTCAATGCGCTCATTGCGCAACAGTTGAAAATGTTTCTCCAACACTTCAAGTTCTTCCTCAAGTGTTACAGAGCCATGCGTTTGGTATTTATCATAAAGTGCCTTTAGCAAAAAATAGCCCTCATTTTGAAATGGCTTTGCGACCGTCGATAGAATCTCGTTAACTAATTCCATTTTCAATTCCATTGAGGTACTCATAAAGAATTCTTCTAATTTATGATATTCATTGAAAGCTTCTGGATCCCCTATCACAAATCGTGAAGAGGCTTGGTAAATCTTACGGTTACAACCATGAACATAGCGATTGGGAACATTCATCCTGTAAATGCAGTTCAGTTGTTTGGTTTTATCGTGATAGAGCCGCACAGCGTATTTTTTATTTAGCGTTAGATAAAATTCCTGTGAACGAAGTAGGGCATTGTCATATCCCGTCACAAAATCGTCGGAAATCAATGGATTGTCACTCGTCATAAACTGCGAATGGTCCATGATTTTATTGACTTCTATTTTTATGAACTCATGTATCTGGCAAATCTGCTCAGTCACTGCAAGGTGCTGTTCCCTAAAATACTGGTTGGCTTTCTTATGGTAATCATTCAGTATATCTTGCTCACTCCATTCCTCTAAATTATAGGTATTATCGAGGTAGGTTAGCTCTTTCTCACCTTTGGTTATTGCTTCACGGTATCGTTTGGAAATCTCCGGAGCGTGCAGGGCAGCGCCATTTCTCAGATGCCGGGGGTTTCTCATATACAGTTGAAGTACACCAACAACAATATCAATCCGCTGCTTATCTGAAATCTGAAAGACCGTATCGTCAGTTAAGAGTGAATAGGCTTTTAAGTATTGAGGTTCAACCGTATTCGCATAAATTTTTTCAACAGCTAAAACATCGTTAGTATTTTCTCTGTTGGCATTTAAAGTATATAAATCAGTTTCCGCACAAATGTTATTGATGTTGGTCGCAATCTGCTTTCCAGTTTGTTTATCAAAACTATTCACAAAATAGCCTTTCCCCATTTTTGAGGAAAAATGTTTCAAATAAATTCTGGGTACAAAGTGCTGCTTCATAAAGTAGTACTATTAAAACATTTAATTTCTAAATTCAATTTTATTTGTTGCTACGTCAAGCCGTGGTTCGTTAGCGGCTTTAGTACATAATAATGCTCTCAATCTCAAATTCTTTTGATAAAAATGTTAAAACATTTCTTTTCCTGCAAGTAAATAAAGATTTTTATTACTTATAATTGCAGGGTGTTAGCTTAGTATCATAAATCCCATTTGTATTAAAGTTAACTTAAAAGTAAATAAAAATTAGGAAGTTAACTTATAAGTGAATAATTTTGCTATAATAAAACCCATTACACGTTACAAAAAGGTAGCTTACTACTCTGTTTGTATCAATGAGTGTGAAAATTCTCTTTTCGAAGAATTTATAAACTATCATACCACACATAATAAGGCAAAGCTGAATCATGTGTTGGATTGGATCAAAATAATTGGTGATAAGTATGGTGCACAAACTGATTTTTTCAGGTCCGAAGCTGAAACGGCTGATGCCTCCGCATTGCCCCCTAAAGGCAAAGGCAGGTTACCCCATTACACAGAATATGGTAAGGCCACAGCTAATAATTTACGTCTGTATTGTTTAAAAGCAAACCCTCATGTTGTATTTCTTTTTAACGGTAACATCAAAACAACCCACTACCCCCAGGACTGCCCTAATGTTAAGGAACATTTTAAATTAGCAAACCTATTGACAAAGGCTATAGACAATGCTTTTATTAACAAAGATTTAGTTTGGATTGAAGATTTCACAGCCATAGACTGTGAGGAAGATTTTAAACTCGAATATTAAACACTATGAAATTCCCGAAAAATAATATTATCGATTCTTGGTTGGAAGAAAATGGTTCTCCAGAAATTGCCAAATTGGTAGAGAAAAACCTGGCAATCGCCAATAAAATCAGCGAAATCCTAAAAGATCGCGGGCTAAAGCCTGCTGATTTGGCACGTTTGCTTGATAAGACACCTTCTGAAATAAGCAAATGGCTTACAGGTACCCATAATTTCACAACCAAAACCATTACAAAAATAGAAACGGTTTTAGGTTTAGATGTTATCCATGTAGAGCCTCTGAAAGAATATGTTTATTTAAAAGTAATGGTAAAAGACAGCGCCGATATCGAAGAGGAAATGGCTTTTGAACAATCAGAAGTATATTCGAACGGTTTCGAATTAGAGAAAAAAGTATCTTGATAACCATGGCGGGTTCTAATCAAATCATTCCTGAAAAAATCCATTTAAATCAGATAAAATGGATAAGTGCCAATACCGCTATTTCGGAAGAAACCTTTCCGATACAGCCCACCTATGACTTTGTCATAGCCTACAACATGATGCACAACCTTGAAAAAAAGATTGTAAAAATCAGGCTTTATGTGGATATGCATGGCATAATCAGCAAAAAAATTGTCAATCAGGGAGGAAACTATGAGGTAGACTTTATCTTTCAGATTGACAACCTCGAAGAACATTACCAATTCATTGATGAAAAACCAGTGTTCAATGGCATGCTGGTAGCAACATTATTGGGAATCAGTTTCTCAACATTACGCGGAATGCTGATATCATTATGGAAAGACACCAAATTAAGTAATGTTATTCCTCCTGTAATTTCTGTGCCGGAATTGCTGAAAAGTAAAAGGCAACAGTAGCAGCTGTTTCGAATTATTCAACAGAAGTGGACTATCTAAAACTATATCGAAAGAATATTGAATTCAGGATTGACTCAATCCGCGAATACAATTCTTTTGTAGAAGAGAATATTGAAAAGAAACTTTCCGGCATTCAAAAAAAATTCGAAAAAGCGAAAATAGAATATGATGAATACAAAAGGAAAAATCCTAATATAGAGCCCGAAGATGATTATATGATAGGCTATTTTGACGACTTAAGTTATGATCATAGCCGCATTCAGGATAATGTAATTCTTAAGCACCGAAACGCTATTATATTTCAAATATGTAGTTTAGTTGAGAGCGAACTTTACTCTTTTGCAAAACACAACAGTCTCAAAATAAATGTATTTTCCATAGACGACCTAAAAGGAAATTCTCCATTTGAAAAATTTAAAATGTATGTTTCCAAAACAAATCAAGTTTTATATAAATCTATTGAAGAAGAACTGGAGTTTTTCGATCAGGTACGGATTCTAAGGAATTTCATTACGCATAGCAGTAACGCTATCAGGTCAAACAACACCCATTTTAAAAAAATTAAAGAGTTTTCACTCTGCAACTATGAGATTAAAGAGTTAGCCCATGTATACAAAGAGAATATCATAACATACATAATTAAGCTAAATAACAGGAAATTTATCGAAACTGCTTTCAACAAACTTGATATTTTATTTGATAAAATGTATCTGGAATAAGTAGTTATTCACAACAATGTTTAAGTTCTTTAATGACTTCATTTGCGATCTAGAATAATATAAGGCTTTAATTCTCCGTATTTTAGTTGTATTTTTCTGTATTAATATCTGAACAACCACAAAACCTTCATATTCAGTACGTTTTAATCAATTAGCACTATATATCAATTATCTGTATTTAATATTATTTTCTCTGTATTTGCTTTTCTTTCTCGAGACATAAATTACATTCAATTATACATAACGTATAGTTTTTTCTCTATATTTATATTCTGTTTATTTTATATAGTTGAATATCGGTTGCTTTTTTATTGCTCTGATTTCACATTTAAACTCCAACAACATCCTTCTACACCTAATAAGCTTTTTAAAAATAATACGATCTTAACACCTCTAAAATACAGGTCGTCATTTAATCTCTTGGGTTTAATTCCTCGAAGCTCTGCTTCGACTCTTTTTTTGTAATATTGTTGAGTGAGTGAATATATCCATAAAAGTCATAACGTTTCAGTTTTGTTGTATCACTTTGTATGTCCTGCAAAATATAGAAGAGTTGTATTTAGTTGGAATGTTGATGAAAGCTTAAGAGTTATTTGTCTTGAAATTTCCAAACGCTATAACATTGTTTTCCTTGAAATAGGAACAGATGATGATCATGTTCATTTTCTGACCCAAAGTGTTCCGGTTGAAAGTCCGACAAAAATAATTCGCATCGTAAAAAGTATTACTGCAAAAGAAATATTTAAGAAACATCCTGAAGTGAAACAAAAACTCTAGGGAGGAGAATTTTGGTCTAAAGGATTTTATGTCAATACAGTTGGAAAGCATGGCGATGAAAATACAATTCAAAACTATGTGAAGTCGCAAGGAAAAGAAAAAGAATATAAAAAAATACATAGTCAACAGTTGTCAATCTTCTAATACCTCGTGGGCTCTGCCCCGAGGTGATTTATTTAAAATTAATTTAATTCGCATCTAATTCAAAACATACAAATATTAAGATTTGTATATGGGGCAAACTTTTACTTTCTTTGTGAAAATACCAATTAGTATGTTTTATGAAGAAAGCAGCAGCCACTCGGTTAAACATCTTGCAAAAAGCCTTTGAACTGATCTACGAAAAAGGATATCAAACAACTAGTATCGACGATATTCTGGCAACTACACAAGTTACCAAAGGCGCTTTTTATTATCATTTTAAAAACAAAGATGAAATGGGAATAGCCATCATAAATGAATTGCTAAAACCAAACCTTAAAAGTAGTTTCATTGATCCTTTACAACATGATGAAAATCCATTAGACACTATTTACCATTTAATACATCATCTCTTACTGGAGGACGAATTCTTAAAAGTGCAATATGGTTGCCCAGTTGCCAATTTCACACAAGAAATGACGCCGTGGAATGAAGAATTTCGCAATGCTTTAAATGAAATTACAGCCCAATGGATACTGTCAATGTCGGCGACAATTGAAAAAGGCAAAAATAATCGACTCATAAGAAACGATGTAGATGCCACGCAAGTGACATTTTTTGTAATGTCGGGATATTGGGGAATACGAAATTTCGGTAAACTAGAGAATGATAAAAAAGTATATCATTCTTATTTAAAGGAACTTAAAAATTATTTGAACACTTTGAAATAAATTTCACTATAAAACATACTAATTAGTATGTTTTTTGTTTTATCTTCGCATCGTAAAAAAAATACGATGTATCAAACACTCACATTCTATCATTCAATAGTTCGTTGGCTGGTCCTGGCAAGTTTAATTTATGCTATTTATACATCATTCAAGGGATATTACTTAAAATCCCCTTTTAGCAAAAATGACAATGCTGTACGACATTGGACAGCAACGATAGCTCATATTCAATTATTAATCGGAATACTACTTTATTCCCAAAGTCCAATTATAAAATATTTTTGGAAGAATTTTAAAGAAGCAATCCACAATTCTGACATCGCTTTCTTTGGTCTAATTCATATGCTATTAATGCTGACAGCCATCGTTTTTATTACAGTTGGTTCAGCGTTAGCAAAGCGAAAGCAAACAGACAGCCAAAAATTCAAAACGATGTTAGTTTGGTTTTCAGTAGCGCTACTTATAATCTTCATAGCCATTCCTTGGCCATTTTCACCCATAGCAAACCGACCTTATTTACGATAACATGATACATTTATTTAAAACAAAAGTAGGACGGTTACGAATTATTGGCTATCTGGAAGGAATTTCATTGTTAGCTTTAGTTTTTGTGGCAGTCCCAATGAAGTACTATCTTTCAAATCCAAGTTTTTCTAAAGTGCTTGGTCCAATCCACGGTGCTATATTTTTACTTTTTCTTTTCAACACTTTAAGCGTTGGCGTAGAGCAAAATTGGAAATTCAAAACGACAACTTCAAGAGTACTCTTAGCATGTTTTATCCCATTTGGGACTTTCTATATCGACAGTAAAATTTTAAGTAAAATCAAAGAATAAATATGAAAACCATATTAATTACAGGAGGCGTAATGCTCCTGATTTACGTTTCGTACAGAACCTATCGTTTTGCAACGCTTGATAACGGACTGGATACTAAGATTAAAAATGGTGCTGTAATATTAGATGTCAGAACCGAGAATGAATATAAAACAGGACATATTGAAGGTTCAATAAATATTTCTTTGGGAACCATTAGGCAGCGATATGTTGAACTTGATACAAATAAAACATATATCACGTGTTGTTCACATGGCTTAAGAAGCGTAAAAGCGGAAACTATCCTTAAGGAAAAGGGATTTAAACATGTTTACAATGGTGGTGCTTGGTCAGACCTTGAAGTAATCGTTAAAGAAATAACTACTAAGAAATGATTTATGTATTCAAAACAACAGTAAACACAGAACATGAAGTAGCGCAGCTAAAGCCCTATATTGACAAGATAATTCCTAATTCAAAATGGAATTTTGACCTCGAAGACTGTGACAATATTTTAAGAATTGAAAGTACTGAAAATATCATCAATTCAATTAAATTGTTATTTAAGATCTATGACTTTGGATGCGAGGAATTGGACTAATAAGCGAATAAATAATTATTTATATATTTGATTTCTTTTTACCAAGTAACGTAATATGTCTGAAATCAATTCTGAATACAACAACTTTAGAATCGCTGTTCCGAAGGAATTTGAAGAAGTGTTTACCCACTTTTATTATGCTGAAAATAAGACAAGTGAAACCATCACAAAAACATTATTACCTTCTTACCAAACTATTTTAATCTTTAATTTCGGTGAAAAACCATTTCTTCATTCAAGAAAAAATACTCGTATTGGTGTTGACAAATATCTTATGATAGGTCCTGTCAAGCACGCATTTGATTACTCATTGCCCCCCAATGCAGCAATACTAACAGTCAATTTTAAAGATGATGCTTTTTACCGCTTCTTTGGAACTACAACTTTTTCCGAGCATGTGCCAATAAATCCAGATGATTTAGTAAATGATGATTGCTTCAGTATTTTGTGGTATGAACTTAAACAAATAAAGGATACTAATGAAAAAGTTAATAAGATACTCGAATTTAGCCAAGCTTATTTGGTTAACCGAAATAAAATTGCCAAACAATTAGCTAACTTCAAGGAGCAATCTTTAAATCCTATAAAATCTATTGCTGGTCTAAATAGCCAAACCGAGCGCAATTTTCAACTTCACCATAAAAAACATTTTGGTTATTCTGCAAAGGAGTACAACCGCTACGAAAGGTTTTTAAAAGCTGTTGAAATGTTACAAAATGTAGCTTCTGCAACTTCAAAAGTAGATTGGCTCGAAATTGTTACGAAATGCAATTATTATGACCAAAGTCAGCTCATAAAAGATTTTAAATACTACATCCAATTAAGCCCTTCCAGATACCTTAAATTCCAACTGGATATTTGCAATCCAATATCCTAATTTCGTTTTCTTACAATTTTAGCCGATAGCGGCATACTACATTTGCTTCATCAAATTATTAAAAATACTTAACGATGAAACATCTAATCATTTATTGCCATCCCAATCCCAAAAGTCTGAACGGCTACTTAAAAAATGTTATTGTAGAACATCTTCAAGAAGATAATCATGAAGTTGCAATTAGAGACTTGTATGCACTTAACTTTAACCCTGTACTTTCAATAGAAGATATGGCTGGGCAACGACGCGGCTTAGTAGCCCATGACGTAAAGCAAGAACAGGATTTCATTGCCTGGGCAGATTGTATCACAATCATTCACCCAATTTGGTGGACTGGTTTACCTGCTCTGATGAAAGGATATATCGACCGGATTTTTAGCTATGGTTTTGCCTACCGATATGATCAAGGTATTCAAAAAGGATTACTCCTTGGCAAAAAAGCGGTCATTATCAATACACACGGAAAAGCAAAAGCTGAATACGAAGCTATTGGAATGGACAAGGCACTATTACTAACTTCAGACAAAGGAATTTATACCTATTCAGGTTTGGAAATTATCGAACATTTCTTTTTCGACAAGGCTGACAAAACGGTTCTTGACAACTTGGAAAACTGGACAAATGATCTTAAAAGCACATATTAATTCACTGTTTACAAACTTAAAAAACTAACTATAATGGAAATCCTAATTCAAATTGAAGAACTAATCATCTTTCTTGGCTGTATCTACTTATTCTCACGTCTAAATTACAAATGGTGGTGTTTTCCCGCTCTGGTAATGCTACCTGATTTGGGGATGTTAGGTTATCTTGCAAGCAACACAGTCGGGGCAATTACTTATAATCTGGTTCATTTCAGAGGAATTGCTGTTATAATTGGACTGTATGGTTTGGCAAAGGAAAATCAAAAGTTGATGCTTATCGGGTTAATCCTATTTGCACATGCTACTATGGACAGAGCTATTGGTACGGGGCTGAAATACACTGACGGCTTTTGGCATACCACTTTGAGTACAAAAAGTTTCCTATAAACAATAACGAATAAAAATTAAAAATGCTCAAAAAATAATTTTGGGCATTTCTATTTCATAGTCTTTCGATCCATACCCCACAAGTTGTTACTTTAAAGCAATTTTTCACTTCACTTAGTTTGCGGATAATGCTTTTGGATTTAATTTGCCACTCCTTATCAACGCTCCTAAAAAATTACCGTCACAGTTATTAGTGCAATAACACGTTCACTGCGTGACTTGTGCCGGTAATTTTTTCTCCCAAGCTTCTTTACATAATGTTGCATTATGGCCTAAGAGACCATAATAACATTATGTAAAAAAAGCCGCGCCTCCCACCCGCATGCCAGTGGCTCCATGACAACATTTTTTGCAGCTTCCATCGCATCACCCGGCTACAAAAAACACCGTCCTTCGCCACTGTCTTTAGGAGGTTCGCAGTTCCATAGGGAGGTTCACGGTTATAGTTGCTTCTAAAACTTTTTCGGTACTGTTTAGCACACCGCTTAAATCGGTAGTATTTTCATTGCTTTTGTAAGTTAAAAATGGCCTATACTTTCAGTTGATTTGCCGATGGTAGGAATTAAGTGCTTTGCCAAAAAATGTAATGATTACTTTCGTAAACTCTTTAAGAGCAATGTTGCAGTAAAACTTACAATTGTTCCCAAAAATACCGATATTGTTGACATTGCAAAAATCTTCCGAATGCAAATTCGGCAAGATCCTCAACAATGTTCCGGAAGCGTTTCCCGCTTTCAAGGAAGTATTAGTTTCCATCGCGCGCGTTACCGCAGTTGGGAATGGAAAAGGAGAATTCAAAAAAAACCGCCTAAAGCGCTATACAGACATCACAAAAGCCATTAATCTTTAATGCATCTCATTTCACTATTTTCAAATGCCCCGTAAGATCATGAAAATACTTTGGCGACCAGATATCCAGCATTGAAGGGTCAGGTATAAACCGTGCCGCATCGGCTTTTACATAGTTAAGGTTTACGATGTCTATTTTCGCGGCAAGCAACTTCCTGAAATCCGCTTCGCTTATGGTTTCCTGATCCCAGTCACCACTGTCCTGCGCCCGCAGTAAAAAATGGCCCAGATCAAGGGGAATTCCTTTTTTGATATACCATTCCATATCATACCAGTCACGGCCTTTTACATTGTTTTTCCATTTCCTGAACAGCAACGCATGCATCTTTCCGGCAAAAAGATCCTGAAGTACAAAGCACCTGACGTAGAAGGAAAATGGTTTGAGCAATAACTTTTCTTCAGTCGCAAATCCCAATGGTGGTTCGGTATCCACTTCTATTTTGATTTTAATGTTGGCGACGGTGTCGATGCCGTTTTGAGGAATACTATTTTCAAGGATGAGTTCGCGCCACAGCGTTTCTGATTTAAGGAATGCCGAATTGATGTTGTTCTGTACGGCTTTCTGTTTTTCGATAACGCTGACCTGCATGCCAAGCGCCGCAAATTCTGCGATAATGGCATCCTGGTATTTTTCCAGCGAAAAATCCGGTTCGGCTTTAAGCAATGAAAAATCAAGATCCTCTGAGAAGCGGTCCAGCCCGTAAAAGATCCTGAGGGCAGTTCCTCCATAAAATGCGGCCTTTTCAAAAAAACCGGCACGGTTCAGCCCCGCCAGTGCTATCTCCTGCATGATTTCACGAAGCGCCGCAAGCGCCTCTTCTTTGTTTGTGGGTTTATAGCTGTCCAGCCAGTCTTTAATCATAATCTTTTAATCATTTTTATCAGTATTTCAAGACTTTCCCTTTTGGGTGCATCCGGCAGCCAGGTCAGCATACTGCTGGTATCGAAATTTTTAAGTTCCGAAGGTTCCATCCTTAAATCTTCGGTAACATAATCCAGTGCGCTGCTCATGCTCCTGAGTATGACGCCGGGCGTCGTGGCGATCTTATCGGCAAGCGCTTTTTCAGGTGTCGCCATGATCGCCTGTTGGTTGGCGGCAAGGAGGACCGTGTCCAGTCCGAAGGAATAGTAAGGCAGCGGAAGGTAATTGTAAGTATAAAGGCCCGAAAGGGTTTTGAATGACTTCGACGGCTTGATGGTCATCGATGTTACGGTATAGACCCGTTCGGGGATCAGTCCGTAATGCATAAGAGCAGCCTCGGCAGAGACATAACTTGGCCCATACAGGTGGTTGGCAATCAGGCTGCGTTCAGGCCGGGTGATATTGGTCGACTTGCCCGCTATATAAAATCCTCTTTTTACAGCCTCCAGGATTCCCTCATCCTTTAAGGCTTTAATTTTATCATTGGGCCGGCTGTAGTCTTTTAACAGACCGGTAAGCAGCTGGTGCGTAATAAGCTGTCCTGCAAATTCCGATAGTTGTTGCTTAATATCCATATCCCAAACGATTGAATGTAAATTGCCATGCAATAATCGGTTATTTTCCGATTAACACATTTCAAATATACAAATTATTTTTAGATATGTAAATATTAAGACAGATAATCTAATAAAAACCGATTATAGCTGCTGTAGGTTACATTGAGTCTATAGACAACTACAACACATCAAATTTAACTTCAAGTGCATTCATCTGCTCCTGCGCACTTTTGACTTTCATCATCGCTGATGATGATGATGATGATGCATTTTGGCTGTGCTGAATCGGCAATTTCAGCGTCAATTCCAATGAGCCGTACAGGCAAATTATTTGAGCCGCAGGAACAACTTACATCTATATTGAATTTTGATCTTTGTCCTATGAAAAACACCACACAAATTCAGTTAGGCCATAATGGCCCATTGGTCTCCAAACTCGGATTGGGCTGCATGCGTATGTCATCAGTCTGGGGCGGGGCTACACCAGACGAAACCGAAAGTATTGCGACCATTCAACAGGCTTTGGGCAGCGGTATTAATTTCCTAAACACCGGGGACTTTTATGGTGCCGGCCACAATGAAATGCTGATCGGCAAAGCCATTAAAGGGCGGCGCGACGAGGCGTTTATCAGCGTAAAATTCGGCGCTATTTTCCACAACGGCCAATGGCTGGGCATGGATTTGCGCCCTGTAGCCATCAAAAATTTCATCAACTATTCGTTAACCCGTTTGGGAATTGAAACCATCGATCTTTACCAGCCGAGCCGTATGGACGGCAGCGTACCGGTAGAAGATATTATCGGGACAGTTGCAGACCTGGTTAAGGAAGGAAAGGTGCGCCACATTGGCGTATCCGAAATTACAGCAGACCAGCTCCGCAAAGCCAATAATGTTCATCCTGTAAGTGCGCTTGAAATTGGTTATTCTTTAGCCGAACGCCAGATTGAGAACGAGCTGCTGCCAACCGCAAAGGAACTGGGCATTCCTGTTGTAGCGTTTGCCAATACCGCCGAAGGATTGCTGACCGGCGACTTACATGCGCCGCTTGCAGCAAATGACTACCGCAACCATTTTTCCCGTTTCCAGGGTGAAAATTTAATTCACAACCTTGAAAAAGTCGAAGTCCTGAAACTACTGGCAAGCGATAAAGCCGTTACGCCCACACAGCTTGCAATTGCCTGGGTGAACCGTCAGGGCGATCATATTATGCCATTGGTAAGCATGAGCCGAAGGTCTCGCCTGCCGGAAAATATTGCAGCGATGGATATTGCATTTACGCCTGAAGAAATGAATGCTTTAAACACTACATTTGCAATAGGCGCCATCGCAGGCGGCACTTATTTGCAACGCTAAATGACCAGTCCAGCAGAAATTGTACCGGGAGTGATCTTCTATTCTTACCTCTCTGCTGAGCGCAGGGAAAAAGTTTGTTTCTGGAAAAACCATACGCTCGTGTTGCAGGTTTCAGGGCAGTTTGTCTTAGAAACCTCCGACCAGCGCATCTCCATGACCGGAGGAGAAATGCTGCTGATTCGAAAAAACCAGGTAGGTACGCTAACCAAAACACCGTCGCCCGGAGCAAACTATGAAACGATCGTCATATCGTTACAGGAAGATTTGTTGCGCCAGATTGTGTTAGAGGAAAAGATCGAAATGAACCGGAAATATAGCGGATTGCCAAATGTATTGGTTCCGTCAAACGAATTCCTGCAAGGGTATTTCCAATCTATCGTTCCGTACGCCAGAAGCTCGGGAGCCGAGATGACTGACGAATTGGGAATGCTTAAAGTGAAAGAAGCTGTGAAATTATTGCTGCTTGCCCTACCCGAACTTCGCAATTTTTTATTCGACTTTTCAGAACCTTTTAAGATCGACCTCGAACGGTTCATGCTCAGCAACTTTCATTTTAATATCCCTGTAGAACGATTTGCACAATTAACCGGCAGAAGCCTGGCCGGATTTAAACGCGATTTCCAGAAAGTTTTCGGTTTACCGCCGCGACAATGGCTGCAAGATAAGCGGCTTCAGGCAGCGAAATACCTCATCGAAACCAAACACCAAAAGCCGTCGGCAATTTATCTTGATCTGGGCTTTGAAAGCCTGTCGCACTTCTCGCGTTCTTTTAAGAAAAAGTTTGGCGTGGCACCTACTGCGCTGGCGTAATTTTTTTAGAGATTGCGAATCTCAAAGCGCTTCTGCCTTTTACATTCCTGTACGTATAACGTTTCATCTCACCGCTTGCTCTATTCATTGAAGAACTGATCTGCGAAGGCTGGTTTTTGGGCATCGCCTCAGAAAACGGAGAATCTATTAAACCAGTAAAAACAGTGGTAAAAGTTTATCAACGTTAAAATCTCCATGTATCCAGAGCTATCTAAGAATCGCTAAAAATTACTTGTCAGAAACAAGCGTTAATTAAACGTCTGCCTAAACTCCAACGGCGACAAACTGGTCTTCGTCCGGAATAATTTACTGAACGACTGTGGATGCTCAAAACCCAGCGAATGCGCGATCTCACCGACCGACAAATTTGTCGTTGACAGTTTTTCCTTCGCTTTTCCAATCAGCTTTTCATGGATATGCTGCTGCGTATTTTGCCCGGTGTGTACGCGCAGCAAATCGCTGAGGTAGTTTGGCGACAGGTTCATTTTGCCTGCGATGTAATGCACTGTCAGCAATCCCTTTTCGGCCGTATCGCCAGCGTCAAAATACTAGTCCACGAGTTGCTCAAATCTTGTCAGCAACTGGTGGTTGTTGCTTTTCCGTGTGAAGAATTGACGTTCGTAAAACCGATTCGAATAATTCAGCAGCAGTTCAATCTGCGACTGTACAATTTCCTGCGTATGCCTGTCGATATGGACGCATTCTTTATCTATTTTATGCAGAATTTCAATCAGGTCATCTTCTTCATCGGCAGACAAATGCAAGGCTTCGTTTACTGCATAAGAAAAAAATCCATAAGCATGAATGGCATTCGCTAACGGATGTTTCAATAGGAAATCCGGATGAAAGATCAGTAAATAGCCCGAACCGCATTCCATGTTTTGTACGTCAAGATATTGCACCTGGTTTGGCGCCGTAAAACTCAACACGCCTTTGTCATAATCGTAATGCTGCTGTCCGTATTTGATCTTGCCCGTGGCTTCCCTTTTCAGGGCGACGCAGTAAAACCGGTTTACAAAACCCTTCCAGACTTCATCTTCGAGGAAAATGCTTTCGGCAAGATTGATAACACTAACCAGTGGATGCCGCGGTTCTGGCAGAGACAACAATCGGTGGAATTCAGAAATGGAATTGATGGCGTTCATGAGACGAATTTAAGCATTAGTTTGAATGAAAAAACAGCTGCACCATTAAATGCAGCTGCTACATGTGTTAATCGATCAGCCCCATGCTGAATTCATCATACGGTTTTCCGGTATCTGTCCCTAACGGTACGATGCTTTCAAGCTTGGAAAGATCGGCTTCGCTGAGGTGAATCGCTGTAGCCGCAATATTCTGTTCGAGGTATTTCCTGCGTTTGGTTCCCGGTATCGGAAGAATGCCTTTGCTGATGATCCAGGCTAATGCCAATTGGGATGCCGAAATGTTTTTGGCTTCGGCCAATGTTTCGATGGCTTTGACCAATTCGGTATTTTTGCTGAAATAGTCGCCCTGGAAACGCGGAATGTTGCGTCGGAAATCGTTTTCCGGCAAATCATCGATGCTTTTAATCTGTCCCGATAAAAATCCGCGCCCCAGCGGTGAATAAGCTACAAAACCAATTCCAAGTTCATTTAATGTTTTCAGCACGCCGCGTTCTTCTACGGTTCGCTCAAACAACGAATATTCACTTTGTACCGCGGTAACCGGATGTACGGCATGCGCTCTTCTTACCGTTTCTGAAGACACTTCCGATAAGCCGATGTATCCTACTTTCCCTTCCTTGACGAGCTCGCCCATTGCTTCAACCGTCTCTTCAATTGGCGTATTTTTATCGAGTCGGTGCATGTAAAACAGATCAATATAATCGGTATTCAGATTTTTCAGTGAACGTTCGACTGACTTTTTCACATACTCCTTTTTACCGTTAATCGCCCAGGTCACTTTGTTGTGGTCATTGATTTCCCATCCGAATTTGGTTGCGAGAATGTAGTCGTTCCGCTTGCCGCGAATGGCTTTTGCGATCAACTGCTCGTTTTTAAAAGGACCGTACAAATCGGCAGTATCTAAAAAATTTCCACCCAGCTCGAGCGAGCGGTGGATCGTTGCAATAGCTTCTTTTTCATCCGCCGGGCCGTACATATTGGCATCTTCAAAACCCGTCATGCCCATACAGCCCAATCCAATTGCCGGAACAATTAATCCCTGGCTTCCCAATGTTTTTTTTTCAATTTCCATAATGTTGATTTTATGGAGCAAAGTTCGCTGTGATGCCGCGATTAAATGTATGCAAATGCAGAAAGTTTGTGTGCGAATCAAGGTTGTTTGAAATGCAGGAACCCAGTTGCCTGTTTAAAATGACCTGCTAAAACCAGCGCATTTCCAAGACGGTTGAAGTCAAATGAATTCAGTATGATTAGGCGATTTGGTAATAAAGCGAAACGATCAGCTTTCTGATGCCATCGCCATCGTCATAAATGATTTTCTCAGGCCTGAAAATCCTCTCGGCATTAAATACGTTGATATCGAAATGCTGCGGCTTTAAGTTTTGTGCCACAGGATTTTTAGTTCCGTCATCAAATTCGGCGTCGCCTGTCGGAATACTGAGCTGAATGACAAGGTGCTCAAATTCGTACCGTGGCAATTCATCGGGCAAATCTGCTTCGAAATCTGTTGTGTGTTTCGATTTTTCGTAAAGCACGGTGCCTGGATTGTTCAGTGCTTCGAGGCAAAGCCGTACGATTTCATTCTTATAGGTGTGATGCAACCCCGGAATTCCGAAATCCCCTTTCGCAACAAAAGTATAAGCTTCGTAATGGTTTGGTTCCTTTTTTTCTTCGATGGCGTAGTGCACTTCGCCGGTATATTCGAATTTGATCTTTAAAATATTGGCATGGCGTTCGATAGATTTCAAATCGGTATTAAACGATTCCAATACGATGGCGGCCGCTTCCTTCGGGTTTCCGTCACTTCCTTTAATATTGTCGGGATGCGCCGGCAGGACAATGCTGATAAATGTGCAGTCAGTCTGGTTAATTTCTGTTTTTGACTGTACCTCATCTGAAACTTTACCCAATGCTACAAATGCTGTTTCTCCCGATTTCAGCGCTCTAAGGATTTGATGTTTCAGGTGCTTGCTTTGCGCAGCATTCACTTCATTATTTTCAATATGCAAACCGGCATTAAGTTTAAAGGTATAAATATATTTTTCCATTGCAGTTTCTTTTTTTACAAATCTACCAAATGATTGTTGGCCTCTTCTTATACTTTTCGCAGTAAAATTGCTACGATTTGCAGCGCTGCAAATTAAAGATGCTCGCAATGTGCTGACTTTTATACAAATACTCCAGATAATTGTGCAAGATTTACGCCAACATCTTGTAATTTTTACTTTAGCCACTGGGCTAATTTTGGTTGTATACTAAAAAATTTTATTATGAAAACCACAAATTCTAAAGACAGCAAAACTGCCGCAAAGCCTTCAGCAAAAGCAGACGAAAAAAAATCGCACAAGGCAGCGACTGAGAAAAGCAGCGACAAAAAATCAACATCGAAAAGCGAAAGCGATTCTAAAAAAACAAAAAAATAAGATGGAAAATCCAAACAGTGGTTTCGGCAGCCAGGAAGGCAGCGCCAACCAAAATGAGCAGCAGTCAGAAGGCGGACTTCATAACAATACTACCGGGAACGCAAACAGCGGATCCGGCAATTTCAGTCGTGATGGGCAGGAAGATTCTCAGCCGGATTACAACACTGAGGAAGCCGGTAACGATTTCACCCAGCAAAACGAAACCGACTACGAAAGCGAGGATGAAGATGATGAGGATGATGAAGATGGCGATGATTTAGACACAGGACGTGAAGACCGTGATGCTGCCGGATTGCGTTCCGGTATCTTGTAAGACATTAAAGCCGGCAGCAATGACCGGCTTTTTTCACACCTTTATTTGTCGTGTTAGTAACAGTGAATGATTTCAAATTACACCTGTTTGTATATCAAATCTGAAATGTTTAGATTTGTCCACCATGATACCGCCACAAATAATAACCATCCCAAAAATTGAAGATCCTTTTGGCAATTATGCCATCATACAGGGAGACGCCATTCCGTTTGCCGTAAAAAGGGTGTATTACCTTTACGACATCCCAACCGGAGCCGAAAGGGGCGGCCACAGCCATATCAATCAAAGCGAGTTTCTTATTGCTGCATCGGGAAGTTTTGATGTGATCCTGAAAAATGGTTCTGCAGAGCAAACTTTCACTCTGAACAAACCCGACAAAGGCTTGTTCATTGGCACCGGAATCTGGCGCGAGCTCAACAATTTTTCCTCTGGAGCAGTGTGTCTTGTCATGTCGTCTGATGTGTTTGATGAAGGCGATTACATCCGCGAATATGACGATTATCTTAAAAGCATCTGATTATTCGATCGCTTTTAATAAGCAAGCCAAGAACTTATACCTTTGATTTCGTCATGCGTTATGAATTCATGTAATTGACGAAAAAACTTTGACATAAAAACGAAAATCTTAATAAACTCGGATAAAAAAGCCGGTAGAAACTACCGGCTTTTCAACATTTACATTTTTTGAGTTATCGACTAATTATTGTAGTCACTATACACAGTTTTACGCATTGATAATATAAATTAATTTTTTATAAATTTTAGTGTTTCGCTGTAATCACCTTCATTTAATTTTACGAAATAAATTCCTGAAGGTAAATTCGAAAGATTAATATCAAAAACGGATTGCGTTACAATTGTCTTGTATACTATTTTTCCTAAAACATTAACAACATTTACCGTCATGTTTTTAACGTTGACGTTTTCTACTGAAATTGTAAATGTTCCCGTATTTGGATTTGGATATAGCTTACTAGAAATGGAATACTGTTGGTTATCTTCTGATTCCGTTTTATCATAGTCATTCTTATTGCTTGTTGTACAAACTGTCAATGCACTATTTATTTTCAGATCTGTAAAGCCCGAAGTAGGATTAAAGTCTGAATTTAAAATATTAATTTCCTTTTTTGCCGTAAAATCTGCAGTACAAATATTTCTAAAAATCTGATTTGTGATCGTAAGCTTATTGTTAATATGGCTTAATTTGAAATCAAACCTATAAAAATCCTGTCCATCTATTAGTGCACTCCCTGTAGCGCTTTTCATGTTTGACACAAATTCAACAGCATCACCAGTTTCCAGTTTGCCAGATCCTGATCGTCCAATAAATGGCTCATTTCCGGGAATATGCTCTAAATTTTTTGATGTTAATTGTAAGATATCTTCCACCTCATCGTTAACAAGGCATGAATTTAATGAATACATTAATCCTACTGTTCCTGCAACATGCGGTGCAGCAGAGGATGTACCATCTCCATAATACAAAGGCTCCCCGTCTTTTATATTTCCCAATACATACCAAGGATATTGTAGTATGGAAAACCCAGGGGCACATATATCCACCATATCATTCGTTCTATGGGTCGCACCCACAAAAGCATAGGGACCATTTCCCATATAGTTTGTTACCACAGAGGTAGATACCATGTCTTTTACATATCTAGACACAGCACCCCAATCCGGAAGAGTTTCTACTTGCTGCCCAAATTCATTCTTATGATTTACAGAGGATACTGATATAACATGTTTGAGCGATGCTGGAAAAGCATAATACATATAATTGTTAGGCGCATATAATGCATTAAATGAAGTGTCGTTCATAGCACTTGCAACAAGCACTACGTTCATGTCATAAATTTCATCAATAACCCATTGGTAATAATTGAACGCAGATATGTTTGTTGACGAAAATCCCCAACTCATGTTAATGACTTTTGCCCCTGCAATTGCCAACTGCAAAAGGTAATTGAACTCGGGAGTAGGATCTTGTTCAGGGCCAGGGTCTCCAAATAGATAATTAGTAAATACTATACTGCAATTGGAACATATCCCCACAGTTCCGTGACCGTTATTCCCTTGAGCGGCTGCAATTGCTGCAGTCGAAGTTCCATGCCAAGAACTATTAGCCATCGAATACGGCGGGCTATATGGATTATTATAAATAGAAAGAAGCGTCGTTTTATATCTAAAATCAATATCGTCTATATCAATTGCACTATCGGATATTCCAATTTTAACTTTCGCATCACCATAAGTATAATCCCATGCTTTTGGCACGTTGATGTAATCAAAATTGCTTAAACTTTCAGGTAGGCCCAAATTTGCCACAGGACTTGTAGAGCCATAATCATTTGGATAAGAATTTGCAAGTTTAAGTTTAAGATCACTTAAATCTTCTGAACCGAGATATTTTTGCGGAAACTTCGATTTCAAATCATCCATCAATGATTTCTCATTTCCCACAATCGTAAAAACATTTAGTGTACGCTGGACTTTTGAATCTGGAAATGATTGGTAAAATTCAAAAATGGTGTACTTGCTAAAGAAACTTTTTTCAACTGCATTATTTCCTTTGTATACCAGCAAACCGTCTTGCCTTTCAAATTTTGGCGCGCTACTGATATCTGACATTTCTGTCAGGAAAGTATATCTTTTCTGGCTATAACCGAGAAATATCGAAAATAAAGTTAAGGTAAGGATAAATTTAATTCTCATGGTTTCTAGTTTAGCTTATTTTCTAAAACCTTGATCTTTTTATCCATTTCAATTATATAGAGTGTCAATTCTTCAACCTTTTGCAGCAACAACTTATTCATCTCTCCCAATTCAATACCATTACATTCAACTTCAGCTGCAGAGGGAATGTCCTGTAAGTGCTTTTTCTCTTTTATGTGTTTTTCTACTTGTTGTAGGGATGGCAACTCATAATTATCTTCAAATACATAATCTGCCCATGTAGTATAAACTTTGACCCTATTTGCACGTATGGCGCCATTTACAGATAATCTATAAAGATCTGCTCCATCAGTAAAATTTGTAGTCCCAATTCCTATATTTGAGTTTGTAAGAATATTTCCTTCTATGAGTGCACTGCCATTTTGAACTGTCAATTTGTGGGCTAATGATGGGGCATAATTTCCATATCCTCCAATAATTATTCTAGAATTGGCTTTTGCCATCTGGATAACAACACTTTCACTACCGTTATCAATCATCTTGAAATTTTCAGCACCATTTTTATCATTGATAACAAAACTTGATGCGCCATTTTTAGCACCTCCAGATTTATTTCCATTAAAGTTAAGACGTTCTTTATTGTTACGGTCTATAATATTCATCTCAAAGTAGTCATTGTTTGCCCCAACATTTGTTGACCACGGCTGCATGTCCCAAACGTTAAATGTACGCCTTGTCGCTCCTGATAATCCAGGATGTGGCATTTCATAACCAACTCCTAAGACGTAACTGTTTTTGTACCAAGCAAGTTCATTCAGAAAGCTTGTTGTAGCGACTGCCGAATTTGTAGCGAATATGTTTTTTGATTTAATTTCACCAGTTACATCTAATTTTGCTGATGGAGTTACATTTCCAATTCCTACATTGCCGGTAGTACCTTCAACAAACAAGTTCCCAGATGCTGTGGCAGAAAAATTTAAATTTTTCGCATTCAGGCCTATGGTTCTGTTCGTTGCCAAAACACCGTCTCCAGAGTAAATTGTTGGTTGTGCATAAGCCATGCTAAGCGTTAAAAATGCTGCCGATAGAAAAAGTTTTTTCATAAAATTTTGTTTAAAGGTTAGTACTATATGACGAAAATAGTAAAAATATTCCAAAATATATGTTAATTTTATAACACCTTCTTGTTAATTTAATATTTATATGGAAGTTTGGAGAAAATAAATTTGCAATGTTCGACTAATTAAGCAATTACACTTTCACTTTTATAGCTTTGGTTTCCAACAACTTAATAAATTCCAACAATAAGTACATTTTCTCAAATTTTGAATAATATTTGTTGCAATGCACCGTTAGGCAACAGGAAAATGATCAGATTTTTCTTCGTTGTATAACCTTGATCCGATTTGCTAATAATTATGTGTTCACCAAATAATTAAGCTATGCCTCAACATTTGCTCCTCGCCTTCCCAATCCCGGGTATAGTGTTTTTTTATCAATTTTGCAGGCACACCTCCAAGCAGGATTTCATTCCCTAAATCGGCGTAATCTTTTGAACAAACTGAATTAGAAGCAATTACACAATAATCCGGCGTTTTTGTATTGGGCATAATGGAAACGCGGTTGGAAATGGAGTTGTAATTTCCAATGTGAATCGGTTTAGTCATCGGGTAATAATCGCCTGTTAGCGTATTTTTCATCTGATGGGCATTACTATCGATAATCTGGGATTCAAAACCAATTCTGGCCCAGTTTCCCAATACAATTTTTTCACAACAGATGAGTTTGACATCGGAACCCAAACAAGTCATGTCACCAAATTCACAATATGCCCCATAGCCGATAAAAAGAAAAACATCTTTACCAATATGAGCATGGCCGTTTATGACCCATGTTCCCCACAGCGTGATTTCGGCTGAGCCTTTTGACTTTCTGGCTTTTTCAAAACGTTGCCCATAGCCTATCATTCCCCGTTTTATAGGCGCATTGATGATAATTTTGCCGCTCAGGTTTTCCAACTTTATCTTTCCGTAAAAAAATACAGGCAACTGCACTGCAACCTTGAAAGGAAACTTTCGGAAATTAAAGTATACCGTTTTGCTCCAGTTAACAGACCAATAAAGATTAAGCTTTTGGCGAAACTTACTGCTTTTCCGATAAAGTTTTTTAATACTATCGATCATTTTTCTTGAGTTTGTCAATAATGATTTGTTTAAAACCAGTCTTTTTATCGAGTTCATAGAAACTGAATGCAACAGACAAGCACAAAATTACTGCTAATAATGAATATTTTAAAAATCCATCGGTAAATTTAGAAGCCAAAAATCCAAATAGGCAAAAAAGAACACAATAGCCAAAAATCCTATAAAATTCTACTGAAAAACGGAATTCATATTTTTTTTGGCACAGCCAAAGTACACAAATAAAATGGATCACAAAATTTACCAAAAACGAAAAACCCACACCTTCAAGCCCATAAAAGTGATAGGCAGCCACATTATTGATCAGAAAAACCGAATTGAAGAAAATCGATGTTTTGATAAACAATTTCGAATCTCCTTTAGCAATTAAAATATATCCCATAGACCAGGAAGCAGCTTTAAATAACATGCCCAGCATTCCAAGGCTTATAAAGGAAACAATAGGCATAAAGTCGGCCGAAAATAAAATACGTACGATCAAAGGGGCAAAAGCTAAAAATACGATAATGACCGGCATGATGATTAAAACAACCATTAACGCTTGCTGTTTTACTATTTCCCGTACTTTATCATTGCTTTCTGAAACCGCTGCAAGCCTCGGAAAATAATCCATACTCATTGCAGAGAAAACCAAACCAACATACGTATTGATGATCGCAGAACCGGCATTGTATAAACCCACTTGTTGCAAACCACCAGAATGGCTAATGAATATCTGAACCAAATAGGCTGAGAGTGTCGTAAGCAATCCAATGAAACTCAATGAAAATCCAAGACGCAACATACTTTTCCCAGATTCAATCGCTTCTAAATTGGTTACTTTAACCTGTTTTACTTTTATTTTTCTGGAATAAAACCAGCTAAAGAATAAGGCGCAGGCAGCAGCCAAGATGATTGCCGGGACAATCGCGGCTGTTCCATATAAATAGTACAATGGGATCGTAACTAACAAACCGAAAAAACTACCCGCAAGATTTGCTTTTGCCAAATGATTCAATTTTCTCAATCCTTGTAAAACTGCCAAATGCCCATTGGTTAACTGTGTGAGCAGTAACGCAATTGAAATCCATATTAAAGGCCATGAATAGTCCGTGTTCCCAAAAGCAAGCCTGCTGATCCACGGCGAAAAAAAAATCGTGCAGCACATGCCCAAAATCCCAGTGAACCAAATCAGCTTTTTGAGTACAGCAACCGTATGGGCTGTTTCATCTTGATCTGAAGCAGCTGCAGAAATGCTTTTTACAGAACTGGTCATCAATCCAAAATTGGTCAGTGCTGCAATTAAACCCAACGTACTGTTAAAAAGCCCGGCTATCCCCATTCCGGATAATCCTAAAAGCAAAGCCATCATTTTCGACCTGACAAGCGTAATGGCAATATTGAAAACCTGAACACCTCCAAAAAGAGACATGGTTTTGACAACTTGCTGGTAAGAAGACTGGCTTTCAGACATGTATTAATATTTATTAAGCACATTGATCACGAATTCGGCTTCGCCTAGAGTCATTGCCGGGCTCATCGGCAAACTCAATATTTCATCGTGAATTTTTTCAGTAATCGGGAAAGACAATGTGTTCCAATTCGGAAAAGCTTTTTGTTTGTGCGGTGGAACAGGATAATGGATCAAAGTTTCAATTCCGTTGTCAGACAAATATTGCTTTAAATGGCTTCTTTCCGAAGTTAGGATGGCAAAAACATGAAACACATGGTGGTTTCCGCCGTTGTATTCCGGAAGTGTGATTTTCGGGTTTTTGATTTCCGACAAATACCGGTTTGCAATGACTTTGCGCTGTTCATTTTCGGCATCAAGATTGGGAAGTTTGATGTTCAGATAAGCCGCCTGCAATTCATCAAGCCTGCTGTTGTAACCAATGTGATCGTTGTGGTATTTTTTATCCGAGCCATAATTGCGTAGCGAAAAAACCATGTCGGCAAGTTGCTTATCATTTGTAGTCACTGCACCTGCATCGCCAAGCGCACCGAGGTTTTTGCTTGGATAAAAACTAAAACCAGCAGCGTCAGAAAGGTTTCCTGAAGACAAACCTTCGGTATTCTTTGCGCCGTGTGCCTGCGCCGCATCTTCTATGACCAGTAAATCATTCACTATTGCAATGGCATTGATCGTTTCCATATCTGCCAGTTGCCCGTACAAATGTACTGCAAGGATCGCTTTTGTCCTTGATGTTATTTTTGATTGAATTAAATCCGGATCAATATTGAACGTTTCTATTTTTGGCTCAACCAAAACGGGAACCAAGCCTGCTTCGAAAATTGCCAGTATGCTCGCTATATACGTATTCGCAGGAACAATGACTTCATCTCCTTTTTTGAGCTTTCCCAAGTTGATATACGCGCGGAAAATCAAAACCAATGCATCCAGTCCGTTGCCGGTTCCGATGCTATATTTTGTACCGCAATAATCTGCGAAACTGCGCTCAAACACTTTGACTTCATCCCCTAAAATGTACCAGCCCTTATCGAGGAAATTTTTTGTCTTTTGCAAAAAAGCTTCGTGATACGGCAGGTTTATCTGGTGCAAATCGAGGAATTTAATCATATATAAACATTTTCGAGTAAGGTGTAATTTGAAGTATCGATTTTATAAAAATGCTGCATGGCGATGCGCGCTCCAAAGCTTTCTTTCCAATACAGCAGGCCTTCATTAAGGTTTTTTCCGGCATTTTCATTCGAAATTCCGAAATCAAAAAAAGGCTTTTCGCGGTAAACCTGTTGCAGCAAATGGTCGAACAAAAAATCGATGCTTCCCATGGTATTGAATTCCGGAATTCCCGAAATGTATTGGGCATGGGCCACATTTTTAGTTTCAAAAATTGTTGTTCCTGCTACTATTTTACCGTTGTAAAGCACATTAAACTGCCTGATATTGTTGGGAAACCGTTGTTTCAGAAGTGCAATTTCTTCCAGATTGTGAACCGGGGAAACCTGGTGTTTGTCTTCTAAATTCGGAATCAGGACTTCATTCCAGAAACCTGAGAAATTGTTCGTTTCCACTACTGAAAACGCGTGGGATTTGCCGCGTTTTACTTTGCGCTTTTTGTTTTCGGTATACGAATAAGGCTTAGACATATCGATTGCGCAAAAACAATCGCTTCGGATGCGTTGGGCTTCGGTTAGAAAAAGTGCATATTCAATTTCTTCTGATAAAAAATCATGGTAGAAAAACGGAACCGGCTTTAGTTCCAAAAAAGAAACCCCGCTTTTATTTAAAAAAAGCAACATCTCGCGAAAAACATTGATTGCTTTCCCGAGTTTGATATCAGAATCAAATACAAATCCGCCGTAACTCAGCCCCTGATGGGAAAAAACAACGGCTCCTTCCCTATTTGCCGGAAGGATCGAAAGGAGCTTTTCCCCTTCAAAAACCAGCATCGAAAAATCGAAAAAACGATCCGAATGGTATTCCATAAAATCCCTGTGAAACAAGAAAGTAGCATTTTTGGCTTTGCTCACAAAAGCATTCCATTGCGCATAATCTGAGGGTTCATATGTCCTGACGGTGTAATTTTTCACTCCTGATTTTTAAATATGGCGAAAATTAAACATTTTATTCCTAACAAATCCGTAATCTCCAAAATTAGCGATTTAAAATATATTGCCTAACTTTAGCAGGTTTAATGCTAAAAGCCGTGAGATTAAAACTACAATATTGTTTATTTATTTTGTTCGGTTTATTTTCCCTGAAAATTTCGGCCCAGGATGTTTCATTGTACCAACAATTTAACGGCCGCTATGATTTTATTTTCGTCGGAAATACGATGAATCCGGCAGAAAACAACCTGGTCAATTTTTGTACGGTGCCAACCGTTTCGAGCGCCGAATTAAATCTTCCGGCAGGCAATCAAATCCAAAACGCCTTTTTATACTGGGCAGGTTCGGGGACAGGCGATTTCAATATCAAGCTTAACGGATATGACCTAACGCCACAGCGCACTTTCAGCAAAAACCAAATTACCGTCGACAACCAGCCAAGGCCGTTTTTTTGTGCTTTTACAGATGTGACTTCGATTGTTTCGGCGACGGGAAACGGAACCTACACCTTATCTGATCTCGATGTAAACGCCCACATTAATTTGTATTGCAACAACCGGACGAATTTTGCGGGCTGGGCGATTGTGATTGTTTATAAAAATGACCTGCTGCCGGTAAACCAGCTCAATGTTTATGACGGATTGCAAAGCATTCCTGAAAATATCGTCATTTCTTTATCCAATCTCAATGTCGTCGACGCCACCGGAGCACAAATTGGCTTTGTGGCCTGGGAAGGCGACCGCGGCCTGAGCGATGGGGAAACACTGAGCGTAAATGATCACGTACTCAGCAATTTGCCGTTAAATCCCGAAACAAATGCATTTAACGGGACCAACACTTTTACACAATCGGATACTTTATACAATATGGATCTTGACGTGTATGACATTGCAAGTTATGTGCATCCGGGCGATCAGAGTGCCACGATAAAGCTTTCGTCAAATGCCGATTATGTACTGATCAGTACAATTGTGACCAAGCTCAACAACAACCTTCCCGATGCGACAATTGTTACAAATAATGTCCTGTCGGGTTGTGGCAGCAGGCAGATTGTGGTGGATTATACGGTATCCAATCTCAATTCGACAAAAGAATTGCCACCGCATGTGCCGGTTTCATTTTATGCCGATGGGCATATGATTCAAACCGCTTTTACTATAAATCCAATCCCGATTGGCGGCAGCGAAAACGGACAAGTCATACTGATACTTCCCGATGATATCCCAAATGATTTTATACTCACAGCAGTCGTGGATGACAATGGTTCCGGAAATGGGACCGTTACAGAAATTAATGAAAACAACAATGATTTTATACTTCCGGCAACCCTTTTATCATTGCCTGCATTTAATGTTGTACCAGGCCCGAACGCCTGCAATGAAGGTTTTGCAAAAGGAACATTCGACTTTTCAGGCTATGCCGATTTGATCCGTATGGATCCGGCCGACAGGATTTTGTTTTATCCAACGCGCGAAGACGCAGAAAACCAGACCAATGCCATCGCCAACCCCAGTCATTACCGAGCAGCAAGCTCGCAGGAAATCTTTGTGCGGATTGACAATGCCAATTGTTATGCGATCACGGCATTTGCATTGGTTGTAAAAAACTGTCCGCCAACTGTTTACAATTACATCTCTGCCAATAATGACGGACTTAACGACTATTTCTACATTAAAGGACTTCGAAATATTTTTGTCAATTTTAAACTTTCGGTGTACAACCGCTGGGGAAAACTGTTGTGGACCGGAAATAACAATTCACCTGATTGGGACGGAGACGCGGTAAAAGGCCTTGTTCTTTCTGACGGAAAAGTCCCCGATGGTACGTATTTTTACATCCTGGAACTCAATGACCCGGATTATCCGCAGCCTTTAAACGGCTACCTGTATTTCGATAAATAGTTACTTTTCCAATGGTGCCAATGACCAACGGTATTTCACCGCCAGCAACCTGATTGCGATAATGACTACCGAAGTGACAAGATATAAAACATCATCTTCAAGCCGGAGTTGCTTTAACGTAAAAAATACAATCCCTCCAAAAATACAGATCGTCGCATAGATCTGCCTTCTGAAAATCACCGGGATTTCATTGCACAAAATGTCCCGAATCACACCTCCAAAACAGGCAGTCATGGTTCCGATCGCAATGCAGATTATCGGATGAAGTCCGGTGTTGATGCCTTTTTCAAGACCTATTAACGTAAAAACGCCCAATCCGATCGTATCGAAAAGAAACAGCGATTTCCGGAGTGCATCCAGTCGTTTCCTGAAAACTACAGCCAGTAAAAAACCGGTGCAGATGCAATACACATAATTCAGGTCGAGCATCCATCCAACAGGCGTTCGGCCAATAAGCGTATCGCGTAACGTGCCTCCGCCAACTGCAGTAACAAAAGCAATGATGAATACGCCAAAAGGATCGAGCTTTTTATCCATTGCCGTTAAGGCGCCAGACATGGCAAAAGCCATGGTTCCGATAATGTCCAAAAGGTAAAAAACCTGCATCTTTTATTTGCAAAATTACGTGGATTCTGTCGTATTTACATTGTTTTTTAAAATGAAAAGCTGTTTTTCCTGGTTTTTATGCCTATTAATTTAACATTTCTGTGAACATCAAAGCATTGCCTTTTTAAAAAACTTATGCTTTTTTGGATTACATTAGCCGGAATTTAAAAAAATGCCCCAATGAAAAATAAAATTTCACTCGTTTTTGTACTTCTTTTCACGCTGATCGGTTACTCGCAAACCGATGCCGACCGGAAAAAAATTATCGCCGAAACGAATGTTACCGCACTCAACAGCATGGCCGACTATTATGCGGCACTTTTTACCAAACAAAAAGCCGAAGCTTTCCTCGTTGCAAAACAAAAGGGCTGGAAAACTTTCTCCACCACTAAAGATGGAAAAATCAAGGAACTCATCCGCCTCGACGAAAATGGAAATCCGGTATACTATGCGACTGACAATGCTGGCGCAGCAGTAACTACAAGAGCTAATAGATTGAATACAGGCGGCAGTTTAGGCCTAAGCCTTGACGGCCAAAACATGCAAATCGGAATCTGGGATGGCGGAAGGGTCAGGGAAACGCATGCATTGCTCTCGGGACGCGTCACCATTTCAGACAACGCTACAGCATTTGCTGCCCATGCGACACACGTTGCCGGCACCATGATTGGTGGAAATGCCAGCCCGGCCGCAAAAGGAATGGCTTCACAGGCGCAACTTTTAGGATACGACTGGAACAGCGATGTGAGCGAGGTGACGCGTGCCGCAGCTCAGGGACTGCTGATTTCAAACCATTCTTACGGCTATGATCCCGACAGCGTACAAGAAGCCCAGTGGGGAAGATATGATAGTGATTCTCGCGCCTTTGACAATGTGATGTTCAACGCCCCTTATTATCTGTTTGTAAATTCGGCTGGGAATTCCAGAAATGGCGGTTACAATGACGGCAAAGACGGTTATGACCTGCTGGCTGGGAAAAGTGTTTCTAAAAATTCAATCATTGTTGCTGCCGTTGGCCAGGTTACCAATTATACAGGTCCATCGAGTGTTGTGATGTCAAGCTTTAGCAGCTGGGGACCAACAGACGATGGCCGCATTAAACCGGACATTTGCGGCAAAGGGGTCAACCTGCTTTCATCGGTATCCAGTTCAAATACTGCTTATGGCCGAATGAGCGGAACTTCTATGGCTTCCCCTAACGTTGCCGGAACTTTATTGCTTTTACAACAGCATTATAAAAATGTAAAAGGTGTTTTTATGAAATCGGCCACATTAAGAGGGCTCGCCATTCATACCGCCGATGAAGCCGGTCCGGAAAACGGCCCGGATTACAGTTTCGGCTGGGGATTATTGAATGCTGAAAAAGCAGCCAATGTCATTACCAATGAAGGGCTGCAATCTTACATTCATGAAAATACATTAACACAGGGACAAACCTATTCTTTTAACATTGAACCTTTAAATGCTTCGCAGCCTATAGTTGCCACCATTTGCTGGACTGATCCTGCGGGACAGATTATTTCAGGCCCGGTCGATCTGGCTACGCCAAGTCTTGTCAATGACCTTGACATCAGGATCACCAAAGGCGAGGAAACCAACTATCCATGGAAATTAAATCCGGCAATTGTTGATGATCCTGCAATACGCGGCGACAATACGGTTGACAATGTTGAAAAGATCGAAATCCCGAATCCGTCAGGAAAATACACCATTACAGTAAGCCACAAGGGGACTTTAACCAATGGATCGCAAAATTACTCGTTGATCATTAGCGGCATTGCTTCAAATCCTTTGATGCTTTCGTCGGCGGCCCCGGTGATTAAAAGAATCTGCGAAGGCACTTCAAATGCATCGTATGCATTCAACCTGACTGCAGCACCATCGTTTAACGAAACAGCTGTTTTTTCTGTAGATGGACTGCCCGCAGGTGTTTCGGCCGTTTTCACGCCTCAAACGATGAACACATCCGGAAGCTCTGTTTTAAATCTGGGAAACCTTAACAACCTTGCCCCGGGAACTTATCCGTTAATCCTGAAAGCGCAATCGGCCACTTTCAGCAATGAGCTGGCATTGCAACTTATCATACAGCGCCAGATCGCTGTTGCACCAGTTTTAAATTTACCGGCAAACCAGGCAAACCCTATAGCTGTTGCACCAACATTAAGCTGGGAGAATATCGGTGGAAACGCATTGGATTATACCGTTGAAATCAGCAAAGACAATACTTTTGCAACTGGTGTCCAAACATTTACAACGGCAGAATATTATAAAGAGATTTCAGGTCTCGATTTTGGAAGCAATTATTTCTGGCGGGTAAAGGCCAATAATGTTTGCGGTTCGTCACCATTTTCTGCCCCGTTTTTATTTACAACGCCTTGCAGCAGCAATATTGTGGTCGCCATTTCAAATCAAACCTTTTACACCATAACTGCTACATGGACGAATCCAAATGGCGCTTCGTCATTTGAAGTAGCGATAACGCCGCGAGGTGTGTTGCCAACAAATTTTGTCCCTGTAAATGGCACTTCCTTTACTTTCGTAGCGCTGGATTCCTATACCAATTATGACGTATATGTTAAATCGGCCTGTGCCAACAATATCTGGTCTGATGCTGTCAAAAAGGAAACAGAAACTCTGATCAATCACTGCGTGGACGGTGTTTTCTTTGATTCAGGCGGCGTGAATGGAAATTATTCAAACGAAGAATACAAAACAACGGTCATGACGCCTATGAATGCCGGCGAAAAAGTAAGCGTAACCTTTACTTCGTTTGCACTCGAAGACCAGTCAGACCGATTGTACATTTATAACGGGCCAAACGCGACTTATCCTTTCATAGGAACAGACCAATACGGATTCACCGGAAACAACAGCCCGGGAACGGTCACTTCAACAGATCCTTCAGGAACTTTGACTTTCGTATTTTATTCTGACGGACTGAATACCGCAGCCGGATGGAACGCTACTGTCTCCTGTGCAGCACTTTCAGCATCGGATTTTAATAAAACCATTTTTACATATTATCCGAATCCTGCGAATTCAGAAGTGCATTTTTCGGCTTCCGAAGCCATAAGATCAATTTCCGTTTACAATATGCTCGGGCAAATGGTCAAGACTTTCAATGTGAATGCAACCCAGCCAACGGTTGATATTTCCGATTTGACGACAGGTCAGTATTTGTTTAAAGTACAAACCCAAACCACCGTAAACACTGTAAAAATCCTCAAAAGAAATTAATTTTTTAAGGTAAAAACATCAAACTGTCCGTTATTTACAGCGGGCAGTTTTTTTTTTGCACAAATCGTTTAACTTTGCCTGGCTAAACCATTTGACCGATCTCTTGAAACAAATCACTTCCGTCCAGAATCCGTTTGTAAAATCCCTGCTCCAGCTGCAGGAAAAATCAAAGGCCCGAAAGCAAACGGGAACTTTTCTTATAGAAGGAAAACGCGAGATTGAACTCGCTTTACGCGGAAATTACGAACTCGAAACGGTGCTTTTTCTCCCGGAGTTTATTTCAGAAAACCAAATCGGGCAATTTCTTGCAGATGGCATCCAGCCAATAGAAATCACCAAAGAAGTCTACCAGAAACTTGCTTACCGCGACACGACCGAAGGCATTATCGCCGTGGCAAAATCCAAAAGCCTGTCCCTATCGGATTTAAAATTACCCGAAAATCCACTGATCTTAATTGCCGAATCGCCTGAAAAACCCGGAAATATCGGTGCCATTTTGCGTACCGCCGATGCCGCCGGGATTGATGCCATAATTATCGCCGATCCCAAATCGGACCTTTACAACCCGAATGTCGTCCGCTCGAGCGTGGGCTGTTTGTTCACCAACCAAATTGCTACTGCAACTACCGCCGAAACCATTGCTTTTCTGAAAGAAAAAAACATCCGTTTTTACAGCGCTACTTTGCAAAATTCGACTGCTTACCATACACAGGATTACACCATGCCGACCGCTTTGGTCGTGGGAACCGAAGCAACAGGATTATCGAAACCCTGGCGTGACGAAGCCACACGAAACATCATCATTCCGATGCACGGACAAATCGATTCGATGAACGTTTCGGTCGCCGCTGCCATTTTAATTTTCGAAGCCAAACGACAGCGCGGATTTTCGATGTAATACAGATTCCCCAATCTGCCCACAAAACCTGCTTCATCAAAAACCCTAACACAAATCACATGAAGCAAGCATTTTCTTTATTCTTACTGGTAATGACCAGCGGCGCATTTGCCCAGATTTCTGAAAAACAGATCGACGAACTCGTTCAAAAAACCCTGACCACTTTTGATGTTCCCGGAATTGCGGTTGCTGTCGTAAAAGACGGAAAAGTCGTTCATTCGAAAGGGTACGGAATCCGGTCGGTCGTTACAAAAGGAAAAGTAGATGAAAATACGCTGTTCGGGATTGCTTCAAACAGCAAGGCATTTACTTCAGCAGCGCTGGGGATTTTGGCTGATGAAGGCAAATTAAACTGGGATGATAAAGTCGTCAAATTCATTCCGGAATTCAAGATGTATAACGATTATGTCACCAATGAATTCACGATCCGCGATTTGTTAACGCACCGTAGCGGCCTCGGGCTGGGCGCAGGCGATTTGATGATCTGGCCCGATGAAAATAATTTTACGACCGAAGACATCATCCGCAACCTGCAGTTTTTAAAACCGGTTTCTGCTTTCCGGACCAAATACGATTATGACAATTTGCTTTACATCGTTGCCGGTGAAGTTGTTTCGCGTGCCAGCGGAAAATCATGGTGTGACTTTATTGAAACGCGCATTTTGAAGCCTTTGGAAATGAACAACACCGCAGCGGCATTTTCACGCTTAAAAGACACTACAAATGTTATCGTTCCACACGTGCCAACCGACGGGAAACTCAAAGCCATCAAGCGCTACAAAGGACAGGTTTTTGATCCTGCAGCCGGGATTTATTCTAGCGTAAACGACCTGAGCAAATGGGTCATCATGCAGCTTAACGACGGAAAATATGGTTCCAACAATCAAAACCAACTCTTCAGCGAGGCGGTTCATGACGAAATGTGGACTTCTCAAACCATTCTTCCAAACCGAAAAGCCGCTCCTTACACCAGCAATTTCAGGAATTACGGATTGGGCTGGCAATTGACCGACATCAACGGGCATTTGCAGGTTTCGCACACCGGCGGGCTGGATGGAATCGTAACACAGGTTTTGATGATCCCGGATTTGAACCTCGGGATTATCGTATTGACTAACCAGCAATCGGGCGCTGCTTTTACAGCGATTTCGAATACGATCAAAGACAGTTATTTAAAACTGCCTGCCTTTGACCATGTGGCCAACTTAAGTAAAGATTCCCATCAGAAAGAAGACGATGCTGATAAAATTACGACAGAAGTCTGGGCGCAGATTGCAAAAAACCAAAAAGACAACATCAAGACCGATTTAAAAAATTATACCGGAACCTTTAAAGACAATTGGTTCGGAGTGATTGAACTGACGCAGAAAAACGGTAAATTCTATTTTCAATCCGAACGATCCAAACAATTAAAAGGCGAGATTTTCTTTTATAAAGACCAGACTTTCGTCGTAAAGTGGGACAACCGCAGTTTTCTTGCCGATGCTTTCCTGATCTTTTCTGACCAGCACCACATCAAAATGAAAGCAGTTTCCCCGTTGACCGATTTTAGTTATGACTTTCAGGATCTTGACTTCAGCCGGGCAAAAAGCAGCCGTTAAACCTGTTATCCGTAATCAAAATCGATTGGTGATTGGTGTTGCACATTTAAATTGTTATTGTTACTTTTAGAAATTAACAACGCTGATTATGGTTGAAATTGATATCGAAAAAGAAAACAAGGCAATTGCTCAGGAATATAAAGAATTGCTGCGCATCAGTTACCAAACGCTGAGCCCGGACGACAAGAAACTCATCCGCAAGGCTTTTGACGTAGCTGTTGATGCGCACCAGGACCAGCGCAGGAAATCCGGCGAAGCCTATATTTTTCATCCGATCGCGGTAGCGAAAATCGTAGCCTCGGAAATCGGCCTTGGCGCAACCTCAATTGCTGCCGCGTTGATGCACGATGTTGTTGAAGATACCGATGTGACAGTCGAAGACATCGAAAAAATGTTCAACCCGAAAGTCGCGCAGCTTGTGGAAGGCTTGACGAAAATCGCACAGGTGCAAAAAGACCTGAACGTTTCGATGCAGGCCGAAAATTTCCGAAAAATGCTGCTAACGCTGAACGACGACGTTCGGGTCATCCTGATCAAACTCGCCGACCGCCTGCACAACATGCAAACCATGGATTCGATGGTGGAGCACAAACAGGTCAAGATTGCCTCCGAAACTTTATACATTTATGCGCCACTCGCCCACCGTTTGGGGCTATACAACATCAAAACCAAGCTTGAGGATTTGGGCTTAAAATATACCGAGCCGCAGGTTTACAACGAAATCGTCAGCAAAATCAAGGAAACCAAGGAAGAGCAGGACGCTTACATTAAAGATATTTCCGATGTTTTAAAAACGTCGCTTGACGCGGAAGGCGTAGAATATACGATCAAAGGCCGCCCGAAATCCATTTATTCGATCAGAAGAAAAATGCTTGCTCAAGGCGTTTCGTTTGACGAAGTGTATGATAAATTTGCGCTTCGGATCGTATACAAATCGAATCCGCATGACGAAAAATTCCTTGCCTGGAAAATTTATTCCATAGTTACTGATCATTACCGCCCGAGCCCGAGCCGTTTGCGCGACTGGATCTCATCCCCAAAATCAAGCGGTTACGAAGCACTGCACATTACCGTGATGGGGCCAAAAGGCCGCTGGGTCGAAATTCAGGTACGCAGTGAACGCATGGATGAAATCGCTGAAAAAGGCTACGCGGCACATTACAAATACAAACAGGGTGCGACTGAGGAAAGCGGACTCGACGTTTGGCTGAACTTGCTCAAAGAAGCGCTCGAAAACTCCGAAACGAATGCGGTGGATTTTGTCGAGGATTTCAAAATGAATTTGTATTCGAAAGAAATTTTCGTTTTTACGCCGAAAGGAGAAATCAAATCGTTGCCGAAAGGCGCGACTTCGCTGGATTTTGCATTCAGCATCCACTCGGAAATTGGTGTTAAAACCCGCGGAACAAGGGTTAACGGAAGATTGGTGCCGTTAAATACCGAGCTCAAAAGCGGCGACCAGATCGAAATCATCACCTCGGCAAACCAAAAACCGACGCTGAACTGGCTCGATTATGTCACGACTTCAAGGGCAAAGAACAAGATCAAAAATGTCCTGAATGAGAATACGAAAAAGATCGGTGAAGAAGGAAAAGAGCTGCTTACGCGGAAATTAAAACACCTGAAAGTCACGGTAAATGAGCAAACGATCAACGAGCTTGTGAACTTCTTCAAACTAAAAACCAGCCTTGATTTGTTTTACCGCGTTGGGATTGGCGCGATCGAAAACCAGCAATTAAAGGATTATGCGGCGCAGAAAAGCAACACGCTGATGAATTTCTTCAAGAATAAAATCAAGCGTTCGCCGAATACTGCCGATGAAGACATTCACAAACAAGTCATCAGCAGCAATTATGACATGCTGGTTTTTGGGCCAGAACAGGACAAACTCGATTACAAATTGTCTACCTGCTGCAACCCGATTCCGGGCGATGAAGTGTTTGGTTTTGTGACAATTAATGAAGGTATAAAAGTGCATAAAAAGGATTGCCCGAATGCGATCAGTTTGCAGTCGAATTATGCCTATAGAATCATCCAGGCCAAATGGATCGATTCGTCGCAACAGGAATTTAAAGCGGTTTTGAACATTACCGGAATGGATACTTTAGGCTTGACGAACCAACTGACGAAAGTGATTTCGAATAATATGCACGTAAACATTCAGAGCATTTCATTGAGCGGGGAAGCTGGGATTTTCAATGGCCAAGTGACTGTTGTCGTTCAGAACAATGTGATTTTGAAAAAACTGATTGAAAACATTAAGAAAATTGACGGAATTGATAAGGTCACTCGGGTGAATAAGAATTAAATAGGGAAAAGGGATAAGGCATAAGGAAATGCTGATCATTGTTTCGGATCTGCGGTTTGCGTGAGGGATGGAAGCGGCATCCTTTTTTGATCCCGACACTTCGGGAGAAAAAAAGATACAGCGGACAGCCCGACAGCGGCGGAGGAACGAAGCCGGTGGCACGCCCAAATAAAACAAACTACATTGGAAAAACCCATTTTTGACGGCGAATGCACCCTGAAAAAATTTACAGGCAAAGGCGCGTGGACGTTTGTGATGATGCCATCCGATGCGAGTTTGCCCAAGAAAAAAAACAACACTTTGCGCGTCCGCGGATTTATTGACGAATACGAACTCAAGGATTTCAACATGTGGGCGATGAAAGAAGGCAATTTTATTGCTGTAAAAGCCGAAATCCGCAAGAAAATTCAAAAAGAAGAAGGCGATATTGTAAAAGTGCTTTTGTATCTCGACGAAGCGCAACAAATCATTCCCGAAGATTTCCTGATTTGCCTGCGCGAAGAGCCCAAACTCCATGAGCTTTTTGAAAGTTACCCTAAAAACCGTCAAAAAGAAACCACCGACTGGATTTTCTCCGCAAAAACAGAAGACGAAAAAATCACCAGAATTGCAAAAACACTCGAAAAACTCGAACATGAACTCGATTTGTGACCCAAGCGTTTCAGCGCAATCTAAGCCGTTCGACATTTGACTTTCGACATTCGACTTTTTACACTTTTGACTTTTGACTTTTGACTAAAAGACTTACCTTTGCGCTTATGACATTAGTATCCGTAGACAACAGTAAAAATCAGGAGATTGTAAAAAATGTTTTTACGATGTACCTGGAAAATAAAGGCCACCGCAAAACGCCTGAGCGCTATGCGATCCTGCAAGAAATTTACGACAGCGAGGAGCATTTCGACATTGAGAACCTGTATCTCAAGATGAAAAACAAAAACTACCGCGTGAGCCGTGCGACGCTTTACAACACCATCGAGCTTTTGCTTGATTGCGCTTTGGTCCGCAAGCACCAGTTTGGGCAAAACCAGGCGCATTACGAAAAATCATATTTCGACAAGAACCACGACCATATCATCATGACCGATACGGGCGAAGTGATCGAATTCTGCGACCCGCGAATCCAGTCGATCAAGAAGACGATCGAGGAGATTTTCGATATTGAAATTCACAACCATTCGCTGTATTTGTATGGCAACAAGAAGACAATTGACAATGGATAATTTGGGCGTTGCCTGCGGCCCGGGCTTTCGGCACTCGCTTTTTTTCCACTGCATTACAAAAAGAGCTCAAACAAATGCCTCAATCCCTAACGCGACACAACCCTTCAACATTCAATTAAACAACACACAAAATAAATACAACAACAACTAACTACTAACAACAAATTAATGATCAGCAATAAACATTTGAATACACACAGCATTCAATTATTAATTGTTCATTATTAATTATTAATTAAAAAAAATGGCCGTAGATTTATTACTAGGATTGCAATGGGGCGACGAAGGAAAAGGGAAAATCGTCGATGTATTAACTTCAAAATATGACATCATTGCACGTTTCCAGGGCGGTCCAAACGCCGGGCACACATTGGAATTTGACGGCATCAAGCACGTTTTGAGAACGATTCCATCGGGGATTTTTCATCCGAATTCGATCAATATCATTGGAAACGGCGTCGTCATCGATCCTGTGGTTTTCCAGAAAGAAATCGAAGGCCTTCAAAAATTCAACCTCGACATTAAAAACAAACTGATCATCTCGCGCAAAGCGCATTTGATCCTGCCTACGCACCGATTGCTCGATGCGGCTTCTGAAGCTTCAAAAGGAAAAGCAAAAATCGGATCGACCTTAAAAGGAATCGGGCCGACGTATATGGACAAAACCGGAAGAAACGGTTTGCGCGTGGGCGATATCGAACTCGAGGATTTCAAGGAAAGATACCGCCATTTGGCCGACAAGCATGAAGCGATGATCGCGTTTTATGACGTCGCGATCCAATACAATCTGGCTGAACTCGAAAAAGAATTCTTCGACGCCATTGAAGACCTGAAAAAATTGACTTTTATCGACAGTGAAGAATATTTGCACCAGGCACAAAAAGATGGCAAATCAATTTTATGTGAAGGCGCGCAGGGTTCGCTTTTGGATGTTGATTTCGGAACGTATCCGTTTGTCACTTCTTCAAACACGACTGCGGCAGGAGCTTGCACCGGACTCGGAATTGCTCCAAATAAAATCAAAGACGTTTTCGGAATTTTCAAAGCGTATACAACAAGAGTGGGAAGCGGCCCGTTTCCTACCGAAGATTTCGAAGAAGCCGGAGACATTATGGCGAAAGTCGGAAATGAATTCGGTTCGGTTACCGGAAGAAAAAGACGCTGCGGCTGGCTTGATTTGGTCGCGCTCAAATATGCCGTCCAAATCAACGGTGTAACCCAATTGATGATGATGAAAGGCGACGTGCTTTCAGGATTTGAAACTTTGAAAGTGTGTACGGCATACGATTATAAAGGCGAAGAAATCGCGCATTTCCCATACAATATCGAACCTGAAAATGTAACACCGATATACCGCGAATTCAAAGGCTGGAAAGCCGATTTGACCGGAATGTCAACTTATGACGAATTGCCTGTAGAACTAAAAGAATACATTGAATTCATTGAAAAAGAAGTCGAAGTTCCGATTAAGATTGTATCTGTCGGACCGGACAGGAAACAGACGATCTTAAAATAAATAAACATTAAAGGATTTAAAAATTCTCTATAAATAAAAAAGCCTTGAAATTTTCAGGGCTTTTTTATTACAGCTTGTCATTTCGACGAAGGAGAAATCTACAACTTTGAGCAGATTTCTCCTTCGTCGAAATGACAAATAAAACTATTGCATACTGAAAATCAACGATTCAGAAGGATCAATCCAAACTTGTACTTTTCCTTCGCCATTCGTTACAACCAGCTCAGTCGTTTTCTTTCCGTAAAGCGCATCGGTCAATTTGTATTTGCCGTCTTTCAGATTCCATTGTTTAATGACATCAGCAGGGATTTTCAACTCAAATTTGCTTGTGGTCATCCATGAAAAATTTGCTATAACAATAAGTTTTTGATGTTCAGACCAACGCACATATGAATAAATTCCCGGATCGTAACCTGCCGTAATGTGGCTGTTTGCTTTTTGGATTTCTTTGAATTTGCCCATTAATGCCGGACTTGAAATCGTAAAATTCAGCAATCGTTTGTAAAATTCGCGCAAATCTTTTTCAGATTTTGACAATTGCCCACCATCGAATTTACCGCCGTTCATCCAACGTTGGTGCGCCGGAACGCCAATGTAATCGAAAATCGAAGTGCGGGAATGGGTTCCGAAACCGGCATTTTCATTTCCTGCCTCGCCTACTTCCTGACCAAAATAAACCATTGTTGGCGAGGTGCTGATCGTTGCAGAAACGACCATCATCGGTTTTCCTTTTTCAGGCGTTCCGGCAAATTCGGGGCTAGAAAGGCGTTGTTCGTCATGGTTGTCAAGGAAATGCAGCATATGGTGCTCAATATCTGCCAAGCCGTTTTGAATATCCGAAATTGGATCTGGCAAACTTTTCCCTTGAATGACTTCCTTCAATTTGTCATACAATTCGACTTTGTCATACAGATAATCCATTTTTCCGAGGTGGATGTAATTGCGGTATTCTTTCGGATTATAGACTTCAGCAATCAGAAAAGCATCAGGATTTTTATTCTTGATCGCAGAATTCATATAACTCCAGAATTCATACGGAACCATTTCGGCCATGTCAAAACGGAAACCGTCAACGCCTTTTTCGGTCCAATACAAAGCAATGTCACGGAATTTTTTCCAGGAATCCGGAACGTCTTTATCTTTCCAGAAATCAAAATGCTCCTTTACGGATTTATCGCCAAAACCTTCCGGCAATAAAGGAAAATCCTTGCTGCCATCTGGCTTGATTCCGTAATTGATTTTTACGGTTTCATACCAATCATTAATATCAGGTTTTGCCAGGCGTGATCCGTTTCCTGTCCATTTTGCGGGATTTTCATCAAATTTCCCGTCGATCAACGGATTTTTTTCGCCATTCAAAGGTTTGTAATTATCTGATGTCGGCACCTGAAAATGCTGTCCCGGAATGTAGTAAAAGTTGTTGCTGCGCTTGTATTCGACTGAAGTATCGTCATCGGCACCAAAATCGCGAACACCTTTGGGATTGGTTTTTCCTTCGTATTTTCTGGCAATGTGGTTTGGGACGATATCGATGATGACTTTGAGTCCGTTTTTGTGCGTTCGTGCGATCAAAGCCTCAAATTCCTCAAGCCGTTTTGCAGGATCAACCGCCAAGTCCGGATTCACATTGTAATAATCCTTAACGGCATAAGGCGAACCGGCGCGGCCTTTCACTACTTCAGGATCGTCATTCGAAATGCCATATTTTGTATAATCATTGACCAAAGCGTGGTGCGGAACTCCGGTGTACCAAATGTGCGTGACGCCGAGATTTTTGATTTCAGTCAGCGCCTTATCTGTAAAGTCATTGAACTTCCCGACACCATTTTCCTCGATCGTTCCCCAAGGTTTGTTGGTCGTATTTTTATTTCCGAATAAGCGTGTGAAAACCTGGTAAACGACCGCTTTTTTCTCCTGCGCCGTTTCCGTATTATTTTTATCCATCGATTTTTGTTTGTTTTGGGCATTCGCCGACAGTGACAGCAGCACCATCGCTGTGATGATTGTTTTTTTCATGGTTCGAAATTTATCGCAGGGTTACAAATATAAAAATTTGGGCGTAGCTTTTTGGTTCGTATAAATAATTCTTAATAAACATTATCATTGCGGGGTTTTTCATAAATTTGGCGCATGAAGCCGATGGCTGAACTGTTATAAAATAAAAAGACAATCCGTTGAAGAAATTCCTTTTTCTCCTTTATATATTGCTGTTGCCGATTGGTTTTAGCGCATTTGCCCAAGCGCACAAAAAGCCTGCAAAAGCGCCAAAAAAAACCGCCCAGCAAGCGCCGCAGAAAATCATCATTGAATTTTCGGATTTTGCCGACCGCAACGAAACCGAACTTCCCGGCGCAGCCTTATTGACCGGAAACGTCCGCCTTCGCCACGATGGCGTGGTTATGACGTGCAACAAAGCGTATTTTTTTGCTGATGAAAATTATATCAAGGCCTTCGGAAATGTAAAAATGGTTCAGGGCGATACCTTGTTTATGGACAGCAAATACGCTGAATATAATGGCAATGTGAAGCAGGCTTATGCGACCGGGAGTGTTGTGATGCGTTCGCCGGATATGACTTTACTGACCGATACGCTCAACTTTGACCGCGTCAAACAAGAAGCCTGGTACAATACAAACGGAACGATTACGAATAAAGACAACATCCTGAAAAGCAAATCAGGACGTTATTATACGGCTCAGAAAAAGTTCCAGTTTTTGACTGCGGTGACGATTACGAATCCGAAATATGTCGTGAAATCAAATCATCTGGATTATTACAACAATTCCGGGCATTCGTATTTGTTCGGCCCGTCAACGATCACTAGCGAGCAGAATTTCATTTATACCGAAAAAGGATTTTATGACAGCAAGAAAAACGTCGGGCATTTTCTCCGAAAGTCATACATTAAGTACAAAGACCGGTTGATTGAAGGCGACAGTTTGTTTTACAACCGGAATACCGAATTTGCATCGGCGACGAACAACGTCAAGATTACCGATACGATCAACCGCGGAATTATCCGGGGCCATTATGCCGAGGTGTTTAAGCAGAAAGATTCGATGTATGTGACCAAACGCGCCGTGGCGGTGAATTTTGTCGACAACGATTCGGTTTACATTCACGGAAAAGTCTTGATGATCACCGGAAAGCCCGAAACCCGCATCATCCGCGCCTTCAACAATGCCCGATTTTACAAAACCGACCTGGCCGGAAAATGTGATTCGATCCATTCGTCCCAAAAAACCAATATTACGCAGCTCATTGGAAAACCGATTCTATGGAATTTTGAAAACCAGATGACTGGCGATGTCATGCATTTGATCGGCAACGACAAAACCCAGAAACTTGACTCGCTCAAAGTGCTTAACAATGCATTTATCATTTCAAAAGATACGATCGGAACCGGATTCAATCAGGTCAAAGGGCTGAATTTATACGGGAAATTCCGCGACAACAAACTCTACGAAGCCGACATTGTCAAGAATACCGAAGTCGTGTATTATATGCGGAACGACAAAAACGAGCTCATCGGGATCAACAAAAACGTGAGTTCCAAAATCAACATGACACTAAACGGCAATACAATCGATACGATGACGTTTTTTACCAATGTTGATGGCATCATTTATCCAGAGAAAGACCTGCCTGAAAATGCACGCAAATTAAGGGGTTTCATCTGGCGCGGTGACGAACGCATCAGAACCAAAGACGATATTTTCCCGCCTGAGGAAAACGAACTCAACGACAAAATCGTCAAGGAAAGCAAGGCTGAAATGGCGAAAGAAAACGTTCCGATGGAAATCCGGAAGGAAACTTTGGATTACGACAAAAACAATCCGCAACCGAAGCCGAAGCCGAAGCCGAATTCAGATAAACAAACTCCATAACTTATACCGTTTTTGCGTTAAGGATTGAAGCGTAAATCCTTTAATGAAGCGCAGCGGAATTAAAGATTGCCGCGGAAAGCCTGGCGATGGCTTCACAAAACATGTTTATTTCTAAAAACTTTCCAGCCAGCGCAACGCCCAAATTATTCATTATTAATTGTTAATTATTAATTGAACATGAACCCCGATTTTATAAAATACCAGGCGCAAACTTCGCCATATCCGCTTGGAATGGAAGTGTCGCATGCCGAAGGTTCCTACATTTACGACACCAACAATAAAAAATACCTCGATTTTGTCGCAGGCGTTTCGGCCTGTACGCTCGGGCATAAAAACGAGCGCGTAAACAATGCGATAAAAAACCAGCTCGACAAATATTCGCACGTGATGGTTTATGGCGAATATTCGCAAAGCCCGGCGGTGGAATATTGCAAATTACTAGCTTCGCTCCTGCCCGCTTCGCTGAACAAAACGTATCTCGTCAATTCGGGAACCGAAGCGACTGAAGGTGCTTTAAAACTTGCCCGCCGCGTGACCGGAAGAAGCCAGTTGATCTCGTGTAAAAACGCGTATCACGGCAATACGATGGGCTCGATGAGCGTCATGGGATTTGAAGAGCGCAAGCAGCCGTTTCGTCCGCTGGTTCCAGATGTTGATTTTATTACGTTCAACAACGAGGAAGATTTACAGAAAATTACGACAAAAACTGCCGGAATTATTTTAGAAAGCATTCAGGGCGGCGCAGGTTTTATCGAACCACAAAACGGTTTTCTAAGAAAAGTCAGGGAAAGATGTACAGAAGTTGGCGCGATAATGATTGTTGATGAAATCCAGCCTGGTTTTGGCCGTACCGGAAAACTGTTTGGTTTCGAAAACTACGATGCCGTTCCCGATATTGTGATCATGGGAAAAGGCATGGGCGGCGGAATGCCCGTGGGCGCTTTTACGGCTTCGGCGGAAATGATGGACCTGCTCAGCGACAACCCGAAACTCGGGCACATTACCACTTTTGGCGGACATCCTGTCATTGCGGCAGCCTGTTTGGCGACTTTGCAGGAAATTTGTGAGACAAACCTGATGGAACAGGCATTGGAAAAAGAAAAACTCTTCAGGTCGCTTTTGGTACATCCTTTGATAAGCGAGGTGCGCGGCAAAGGGCTGATGCTCGCCGCGATGACGGCAGATCCCGAAATCACGAATCAGGTGATTTTGAGATGCCAGGACAAAGGGCTGATCTTATTTTGGCTGCTTTTTGAAGGTCACGCGATCAGGATTACGCCGCCGCTGACGATTTCCGAAGGCGAAATCCGCGAAGGCTGCGCGATAATCCTGCAAACGATGGATGAAATATTACAACAGACTTCGGTTAATCCTTTGTAAATTTAATAGGAACTAATCCCGCTTTCCGCTATATCTTTTTATTGCGGAAGCAGATTGTAAACTACAAGCTTTGTAACGGCAATAAAAAGGATGCCGCTTCAATCGGGGCTAAAACCCTAAGAACCAAAACGAAGATCATTGAAAACCCTGATTTTTTGTTAATTAAATTGTTCACAACAATAAAAAATCATCCTGTTACAGGAACCCTGTTTGCCTAATTTTATTTAGGATAATTTTAAAGAAAAATAGTATGCAACTAAGCAACGAAGAAGAAGACTATAACTTATCCTTATCAAAATTTGAGTCGATGTTGAAAACCAACAAAGTGCTCTTCTTTGATTCCGAGGAATTCGAAGAAATCATTCTTCACTACCTCGACATGGGTAAAGCATCTTTAGCTAAGAAAGCCTTAAAATTAGCACTCGAGCAGCATCCCAAATCCACCGGACTCAAACTGGTGCAGGTAGAAATGCTAGTTTATGACGACAAGCTCGACCAGGCAGAAAAGCTCCTCAACGAGCTTTATGCGATTGAACCTACCAACGAAGAAATTTACATCCAGAAAGCCAGCATTTATTCCAAACGCGACAACCACGAAAAAGCGGTCGAGCTTCTAAATACCGCCTTAAAATACACCGACGATTATGCCGATGTGTACAACTTGATCGGTATGGAATATTTGTTCATGGACAACCTCGAATTCGCAAAAGAAAACTTCATCAAGTGTCTTGAAGAAGATACCGAAGACCAGGCTGCGCTTTACAACGTGGTATATTGCTTTGAATTCCTTGACCAGAATGAAGAAGCGATCAAATTCCTTGAAGATTATATCGATAAGAATCCGTACAGCGAAATCGCTTGGCACCAATGTGGCCGCCTGAATTACGGACTTAAAAAATACGAAGAAGCGTTACGCGCTTTTGATTATGCGACCCTGATCGACGAAGAATTCATGGGCGCTTTCATGGAAAAAGCCAAATCGCTCGAAAGATTGAAACGCTATGAAGACGCGATCGAAAGCTACAACCGCACGATTGAACTCGACGATCCGACATCATACGCGTTGTTGAGAATCGGGAAATGTTATGAGAAGCTCGGCAACAAAGCTATGGCCTTGAAGTTTTTCAACAAAACTGTTCACGAAGATCCGCTTTTGGACAAAGGCTGGATAGCAATTACGGATTTTTATTTCCGGATGAAAAATTACCAGAAAGCGTTGTTTTATGTCAACAAAGCGCTGCATATCGACAACCAGAACCGCATGTACTGGAAACGGTATGCAACGATCAACAAAGAAATGAACTTCTTTGAGGAAGCGGAATTCGGTTACAGGAAAGCGGTAGAATTTGGAGATTCGGAATTGGACACCTGGTTGTTTTGGGTGGACATTTTACAATTTCTGGGCGAATTTGACACCGCAGTCCAAACTTTATTGCAATCATCCGAATATTTCCCTGAAGCCTACGAAGTTGAATACCGTTTGGCTGGATTGTGTTACATGACCGGGGAAATTGAGAAGGGAAAATTCCATTTGAGCAATGCATTGCGATTGAGCTTTAACAATCTTAATATTCTTGAAGAATTGTTCCCGATTGTGTATGAGATTAAATCGGTGCAATCAATGATCACAAAATACAGAAGAAAACAATAATAGTTTTTAAGATTCAATAAGCAGCCGGAATTTCCGGCTGTTTTTATTTAAATTTGCTCCATGGAACACAACGGCGATCCCAAAAAATTATTCGGGCTTTTAGGACGAAATATCGATTATTCTTTTTCGCGCAAATATTTTACCGATCGTTTTGAAAGGGATGAACAGCATGATTTCTCGTACGTAAATTTTGATCTTGAAAGTATCGCTGAATTCCCGTTGATTATTAAAAGCAACCGGAATTTAAAAGGCCTGAATGTGACGATTCCGTACAAAGAAAGCGTGATTCCGTTTTTGGATAAAATGTCGGCGAATGCCGCCAAAATAGGTGCCGTAAACACGATTAAATTCACCAAAAAAGGCTACCTGAAAGGCTACAATACCGATTTTTACGGATTTAAAAAAACATTGAAACCCTTATTGCAACCGCACCACCAGAAAGCACTAATTCTTGGAACCGGCGGCGCGTCAAAAGGCATAGCATTTGCGCTCGAGCAGCTTGGGATCTTTTACACTTTTGTTTCCCGACAAGCCACAGAAAATACCATTGACTACAACCGCATCAACGCAACGACTTTTGACAATTACCAGATCGTCATCAATTGCACGCCGATTGGGACAAGCCCGGATGTTGAGAAATTTCCCGATTTGCCATACGAATTCTTCACCAGCAGGCACATCGCTTTTGATTTAATCTACAATCCGGAGGAAACGGCGTTTTTAAAGAAAGCCAAAGCCAATGGCGCGACAATTAAAAACGGGTATGACATGCTGGTATTTCAGGCGGAAAAGTCTTGGAAGATCTGGAATGAATAATGGTTTGACTTCTCTTAAATTTAGAATACTGCCCTAGCCCGGATAGAAGCGGAAATCCTTTTTATTTTAGTGAGGCACGAGCAAAATAAAAAGATTGCAGCGGATAGCCGGAACAGCTCCTAAAAAAATCACAAACAAATCAATAATCGCTTTAAATTAAGCGTTTTGTTTTGAATTTTGGTGTGCCTTTACTAACTTACGCCCTCTTAATTTATAAACCTTACACATTTTACAAAATGTCAGAAGAAAAGAATGATAACCTGCACGATGCAGACGGAAATTTAAAGGAAACGACTCCCGAAGCCACAAGTACTGATAACGAAGCTGTTGCGTCTGAAAATGTGCAATTAGAAAATGACGAAACCACCGAATTTGTTGGTGAGATCATTGCTGAAGAGGAAGCGCAAAGCGAAGTGGCCGAAAACGCGGAAACCGCTGATTTTGTTTCGGATTTAATTGCTGACGATGAAGCAAAACAAGACGCTGTGACAAATGTTGACCCGAGCGATAGCGAACAGGCGAAGCAAACGGCTGAATTTGTTTCGGAGGTGATTGAAGAAGATGAAGCAGCCGAAAATAGTCCAGGCGAAAAAGCTGCAGCACTTGCAAAAGCAGAGGCTGCCAATGACGACAATATAATCGAGCTGACTCCGGAACAGGTTGCAGATGATTCTCTTGTTGTAGAAGACGACAGTATTTTTGCGATCAAAGCGATTTCTGATGCGAATGCGGAAGAAAGCGAAGACGAAACCGTACGCCAGGAAATCCCGATGCTTGATTATGAAGCGCTTTCGATGGACGAACTCGTTGATGCGCTTGAAAAACTGGTTTCGAATGAAAAAGTGATGGCGGTAAAAGACCATGTGGAAGAAGTCAAAAAATCTTTCCTGGCAAAATACCATCATTTTATTGAGGAGAAAAAAGACGAATGGCACGCTGAAAACCCAGATACTACCGAAGATTTCCATTATCATTTGCCGCTAAAGACGCGATTTGACCAATTGTACTCGCAATACCGCGATAGAAAAAATACGCATTTTAAAAGCCTGCAATCCAACCTTGACGAGAACTTAAAAACAAGATTGGCGATTGTTGAAGAATTGAAAAACCTCATCAATCCACAGGAAAATATTAAAGATACTTTAAAGCATTTCAATGAATTGCGCGACCGCTGGAAAAATGCGGGCTCGATTCCGAAAGACAAATACAACCACGTTTGGAACAATTACCATTTCCATGTGGAGAATTTTTACGATTATTTGCACTTGGATCGCGAAGCGCGCGACATCGACTTTAAGCACAATTTAGAATTGAAGCAGAAAATCGTAGCGCGTGTCGAAGAACTCGTAAACGAACCGGATATTAACAAAGCATTCCGCGAATTGCAGGATTTGCACAAGATCTGGAAAGAAGACATCGGGCCGGTGTCACGCGAACACCGCGAGGAAATCTGGAACCGCTTTAGCGAGCTGACCAAGCAAATGCACGACAAGCGCGAATCGTTGTTTGAAAAATTGCGCGCCGGGGAAACCGAAAACCTCGACAAGAAAAAAGACATTATTGCGAAAATAGAGGTGCTGGCAACAGAAAAAGTCAATTCACATGCACTTTGGCTGGCCCAGATCGAAAAAGTGGAAGCTTTGCGAAATGAATTCTTTACGACCGGAAAAGTTCCGGCTGAAGTCAATGAAGAAACATGGACAGCATTTAAAAATGGCGTTCGCAACTTCAATGCTTTGAAAAATTCGTTTTACAAAGACATTAAAAAAGACCAGAATGACAATTTAAGCAGAAAACAGGCTTTGGTTGCTAAGGCAAAAGAATTGCAGGAAAGCACGGATTTTGCGGCGACGACACCTATTATGAAGCAAATCCAGGAAGAATGGAAACAGATCGGGCATGTGCCGAGAAAGTTTTCAGACAAACTTTGGGCAGAATTTAAATCGGCCTGCAACAGTTATTTTGAAAAGCTGAAAGAATCGAAAAGCGAAGAAAATGCGGAAGAAGTCGAAGCTTTTGACAAGAAGAAAGAGTATCTTGAATCGTTGCGTGAATTCCAATTAACGGGCGAACACCGAACCGATCTTGATGCGATCAAAGCACACATTGAAAACTGGAAAGGTTTTGGGAAAGTGCCTTTCGGCAGACGCCATATCGAAGGAAAATTTAACAAAATCCTCGACGCATTATTTGAAAAACTGAGCCTAAGCAAAAAAGAAACCGAAATGATGCGTTTCTCAAACCGTGTCGAGCAATTGGCAGGTTCTGATGACAGCCGCAAATTAGAAAACGAAAAAGTTTTTTTACAGCGTAAGATCGATGAAGTTCAGGGGGAGATTTTCCAATTGGAAAATAACATCCAGTTTTTCTCCAGTTCGAAAAATTCGAAAAAAGAAAATCCGATGATCGTTGAAGTGCGTAAAAGCATTGAAAGGCACAAGGAAGAATTGGATACGCTGAAGCAGAAATTAAAGCAGCTTAGAAATATCAATCAATAATTAAAGCCCCGGATTTCGGGGCTTTTTTATGCTCAAATTTAAAACTAATGGTATCTTGATGGTGTTCAGAAAAAAAGTGAATGTGTGAAATTAACATAGCGAATTCAATTTCACACACTAATAATTTAACTTTCAATTATAAAAATCCATTGGGTTTAAGCGTTTTGAAAACTTATATTTGCAGCGATGACCTTTTTTAAAAAGATACTTGTTTTTTCAGCAATCGTTGCAGTGTTATTTTTCATTTCGTATGAGAAGCAGGTTGCGGTAATAGATATGTCTTCTGAAAAACCACAATCTTTTTATAGTGATGAAGGTTTGCACAGTTTGGCTTTCATCCAGCCGCAAGCTGAACATCACGTGGTTTCTGAAAACAAGACCGGCAGCGTTTTTTATGCCAAATGGTTTTCCAATCACATCAGTTTCAAAGCAGTTTTCAAGGTTTTAAATCCGCTGCAAAAATGTTTCTTACAGGATACGAACCGTTGTAAAAGCGTATCGCTACTCATTTTTCCTTTTCATTTTTTCTGGTGATTTTAAAATAAATTTTAGTCGGAGATTTTTCTTCTTGTCCGGATTGGCATGGTTGTCATTTCCGGGGCAATCTTTTATTCTTAACATCAAAAAATTAAAAATGGATACTTCAGTAACTATTATCGGGCTTGTGATCATGGCTATGATCGCGATTCCTTTATTCTACATGCTGCGCGCCAATGCAGCAAACAACGCAAAAATGAAAGCGATTTTCGCCAGGTTCAACAATTATCATTTTGGCCTCAGCGATACGCAAAACAAGAAAGTCCTTGCGGCTGACGAGAAAAACAAAGGCTTTGTGTTTATCGATTTTAATGTGACTCCGGAAGACGTGCACTTTGTCGATCTCAGTGAAGTCGGTTCGGTAAAATTAGTGCAAACGACTGTAGCCCATTCAAACGAGGTCGTCAAAATCGAATTTGAATTTCAGCACAAGCAAAATCAGAAAAAACAAAATATCCCGTTCTATAAAGTGGAAAACGACCAGATTGGGCAGGTTTACCTGTATGAAGACCAGCAACTGGCGAAAAAATGGGAACAATTGATTACCAATACGCTTTTATCTTAATTATTTAATTCAGGAAAAGAGGTTCGAACGAGCCTCTTTTTTTTTGCAAAAAAAAGCCACTCCAAAACGGAATGGCCTTTTTCTCAAAAATATAAAAACTACTTAATAACAATCTTTTGGCTTGCACCATTATTGGCTTTGATCAGGTAAATTCCTTTTGAAAGGCCTGAAACATTCAGGAAAGATGCATTCGCTTTTTCAGATATAAATCTTCCTGATAAGTCATATAACTTTGCATCAATTGGTTTGCTAAAATACACGATTCCGTTGTTTACAGGATTTGGATACACCGCAAATGCAGATTTTGAATCCAAGCTTTCAGTATTCAAAACATCGTTGTTGATTTGGTACACGCTGATCGTTGCACTAACTTCATTAGCCATCACCACCAAACCTTTGTCAACCGGGCTGTCGGCTGGCTTTACATAAATAATGCCTTCCGGGCCGAGGTCGCCACCAACGCTTGCAATGGTCCTGTTGTTGTTATACGACACAAAAACCGGTGCCGTTGGATTCGTAACATCATAAGTCATGACACCGCCAACGCGCTCTAAAGTAATGAAAGCATACGTTTTTCCGTTGATTTCACCAACTGTAATTCCTTCTGGTTCCGGGCCTTTATTGTCGCTGCGGTTTTTAAAATTGCTGTTGTCATTGCTGGCGTTGAACAGCGCTCCGAATACCGGATCGGCTGCTGTGATCCTTTCGAAATCATCACCGCTGTCATAAACTAAAGTTCCTGTTGTTCCGTTCCAGATGCTGAAGGAACGCGCCCCGAAAGCATGAATTTCATCAAAATCGCCATCGCCGTCTAAATCTCCCGATTGGTTTGTAACGGCCAGTCTTCCAAGATTCGTATTTTTTTTAAGCAAAGCGGCATTTGGGAAAACGGTTGGATCTAAAATGTAGTTTGCATCTCCAACTTTTACTTCTTCTTCCATATTGTCGTACTCACGCGCATCACCTTCGTTTGCAGTCACTAAATAATTTGTTCCGCCAATGGTGTAATTCGCAATCGCATCAGGCATGTACATTCCTTTTATGGGCCAGGCCGACATGAATATTTGTCCGTTTTGATCGGAGGTATCCAATGCATTTCTGGCGATACTATGGTCTTTTGTTCCGAGTGGAATGATTGAAGTGACCTGGTTTGTTGCCAAGTTTACAATTGCTAGTGCATTGTTTTCCTGAAGCGTCACCCAAGCCGTTTGGTTGTCGGCTGAAATCGTGATGTATTCTGGTTCGAAATCCTGTGAAACGCTTGCATTTGGGCCAAATATTCGAACTCCTGCTGCTTTTAATGCTGCTTTTTGCGAGTCATATGCATTGAAATTAATCGTTGTAACATTCGCCTGGGTAATGTTTGCCAAACCTGCTGAGACATCGATTACAGAAATACTTCCTTCGGGATCGATCGAATAGTCCGAATTCGGCTGGCCTTCATTGGCAGTCAAAACTTTGGTTCCGTCATGCGTAAATGTCAGCATATCTGGCAAAACCCCAGCGTTTACGACTTTTACATTTTCACCGTTGATGTCCATGAAAACGACTTTTCCATTTTCGAAATTGGCGCCTTCAACCGTTGCAGCGACAATTCCGTTTTTGTATGAAACACTCGTCGCTCCGATTCCGTAAGCCGACATATCCACAGAACTAATTTGTGCAATCGCTGACGGATTTGAGAAATCAAGGATGTTTATTTTCGTTGCGGTTGAATTTAATACAAACAATCGTTGGGAAACAGGATCGTGGGCAACGATTTCTGCCGAACCATTGGCATCGACCACATAACTGCTTAAAAAATCGATGTCAAGTGCGCCAGAAGCCGTTGGAGCCGATTCTTCATCATCCAAAATGTAAATCACTTTCGATTTGATGCCGCCCAAAGTCGCGCCGGTCGGATTTGACAATTCTAAAACAAAGAATTTATCTGTTCCGGCAACATTATTATTTGTAACAGCAACATTTAAAGTTACCGCAGTAGTTGAATTTGCAGGAAAAGTGATCGTTTGTGAAATAAAATCATAATCTGTTCCTGAAACCGCAGTCCCTGATCCTGCAACCGCTGAAACCGTCGCAGTAACAGCCGTTGAAGCCGAATTTGAAATATTGACGATGACAGAAACTGTTCCTGCATTTTCATTCACAAAAGCATATTCGGTGTCAAAAGAAATCGATGAGGCGACGTTTGGCGCATAAACTCCCGGAGATGCAAAAACATCCAAACCTAAAGACTGCCCGACCAAATGTGTCGCCGGTGCCCAGTTATTTCCATCATTTAAATTTCCGTTTGGATTTAAAAGCTCCAATGATGGGCCATTTCCATCCGGACTTAAAGGCCACGGAGCGGCATCATCATAAGCAACCTGTGATATGATGGCATCCTGTGAATTCAGGATTTGCAAGGCTTCACCGCCATTTCCCAAAGCATTGATAATGCCCTGTGGCATGTCTAAAAAGGAAACACCATAAAATGCATCGGCTGAAGTTTTGTCATTGGCCAATAAAACGGTGGCGTTTGCAGCCAGGTTCATTTCCGGAAATTCGAAAGTGAAATTGCCTTCGTCCTTAACTTTGATTCCGCCAAGCGCTAAAGCAGTTGAAGTATTGTTGTACACTTCCAGGAATTCGAGTTGGTTTGAATTGGCTGAAGGCGCGTTGTACATGATTTCAGAAATGACCAAACCCGATGTCAATCCGTTGAAATACAATAGCGGACTTTGATAGGCTTCCATCACGTTTTCAGAAAGGTCGACAACATTCGCAACTTCCAAATGATAGCCAATACCTGAAGTAAATCCTGTATGTGTAAGAGTTGCTTTATGCAACGCTGCGTCGTAAACCGCATTTGTAATGTCTAAGTTCGGAGAAATTTCGTAGCTTGACGAAGCGTTTGCAGAAGCAGGTGTTACGTCTTCGGAAAAAATAATTTCAATGTTATTTGCAGCAGTGACTTTCACGGAAGCTACCGACGGCGCGGTCGCATCGCCAGAAGAAATCACAAATGCGTCCATATTAAACGGAAGATCTGGATTTGTACCATTATTTTGATCGTCGGCAACAGTATCTTCGAGTTGCCATTGCGCCATGGAACCGAGTTGGGCCAGATAACCGTTTCTGTCGAGTCCTGTTCGCGGTCCGTTGTATTTGGCCATATCGGTTCCTTCTGTAAGCAAAACAGCGGTTGTTCCTGCGGCAAGTCCGGAATCTGTTAACGTTCCGAAACCTGAAGATGAATTTGAAATCGCTGCCAACATTGTTGTAACTGTTCGCGGTGCTGTTCCTAAAAAGGCAAACATTGCATCGCCCGAAGCCGACAATCCGCCGGCATTGTTTAACGAAATCGTTCCTAAAGACGGTGCGATGGCTGCGCTTAAATTGTTGATAGAAATAACGGTTCCGGCCGGAATCACGGCACTTCCTGATGTCCACGTAAAATCGCCTTCATCGCTTCCGAAAGTCGTTCCGTTCCATTCGGAATCGCAGAAATAAATGTTGGTGTTTGCAGGAATGTCTTTGAAAGTGACAAACGCGACATCATCGTCGCCATCGGCATTAAATCCGACGAAAGCAATGTCGCCGGGGTTCGTGAGCTGTGCGTGGCCGATTCCCATCGCGCACAGCGAAAAGAGCATTGTAATTTTGAATTTCATAATAAATTGTTGTGTTGTTGAATAAGCACGCAATTTATTATTACGCTTTCGGGGAACGATTAACGCAAGTTTACCGTTGGTTTACGAAAACGGATTTTAATGTTTAAGTTAATGTTAGGATGTAAATTTTAAGGAAATTACAGTTTTTTAGCTTCATTCCAGAACACATCCATTTCTGCTAAAGTCATTTCCGACAAGGGTTTCCCGAGTTCGCCCGCTTTGCTTTCGAGGTATTGGAAACGTTTGATGAATTTTTTATTGGTGCGTTCGAGCGCATCTTCAGGGTTTATATTCAGGAATCTGGCATAGTTGATCATTGAAAATAAGACATCGCCAAATTCGCTTTCAATCTTATCTTGATCTTTGGCTTCGACCTCAACTTGTAATTCATTTAATTCTTCCTGTACTTTTTCCCAAACCTGTTGCGGTTCTTCCCAATCGAATCCAACGCCTTTGACTTTATCCTGAATCCGCGATGCTTTTACCAATGCTGGTAAACTCTTGGGAACGCCTTCCAAAACCGATTTTTTTCCTTCTTTGAGTTTGAGTTTTTCCCAGTTTTGCTTCACTTCTTCTTCATCTTTTACTTCGACATCGCCGTAAATGTGCGGATGGCGGTGAATGAGTTTTTCGCAGATTTCGTTGCACACATCGGCAATGTCGAAATCATTGGTTTCGCTTCCAATTTTGGCGTAGAAAACGATGTGCAGCAGCAAATCGCCAAGTTCTTTTTTGACTTCGTTCAGATCGTTATCCAAAATCGCATCACCCAATTCATAGGTTTCTTCGATCGTTAAATGGCGCAACGTCTGCAACGTCTGCTTTTTGTCCCACGGGCATTTTTCGCGCAGATCGTCCATGATGTTTAACAAACGTTCGAAAGCCTGGAGTTGGAGTGTTCTTGAATTCATCGGAATTGGTTTTGGGTAAAAATAAGAAATCCTGCCGCGAAAAACCATCGGGCAGGATTAAATCTATAATTGGAAAAATTATTTTTTCGCTTCGGTCGCTTCTTCCGCTACTTCTTCGGTTGCCGCTTCTTTCTTAGCAGGTGCTTCTTTCGAAACCAACCCTTTTGCCTGAAGAATGTTGTACCAGTTCAGTACTTTTTTAATATCGGACGGATACACGCGGTCTTCGTCATAATCAGGTAAAATTTCTTTGAAGTAAGCGATCAGAGTCGCATTGTCTTCCTTGTGCGAAATCGCCGGCCCGTTGTCTTCTTTGATGGCAATATTTCTCATAACATCTGCCAATGGCTTTTCTTCGGAATTGGTGTACATCGAAATTTCCGACAGCAAACTCACGTTGCTTCTCAATCCGACCGTTACTTTTTTCCCGTCAGCCAATGATTCGGCAACAAAACCTGTACGCGTTTGAACTTTTAATGCATATAAACCCGGTTTTCCGGAAATTGCTAAAATCTTTTCTAAATTCATTTTTTAAATTTATTGAGTATGTTTTTATTTTTAGTTGCTGAGTAGCTGAGTAAATGAGTTTCAAAGACTTTATCTTGTGACTTTTCTTATCCCTTTTGCCTCTTGCCTTATGCCTATTTTCTTACCTACCTTTTTTCGCGGCAAACTTCATCTTATAATCCGGGCGGGCTTTGCCTTCCATGATGTTCTGAAGTTTCTTTTTGATCAGTTGTTTTTTGAGTGACGAAATTTTATCGGTAAATAAAATCCCTTCGATGTGGTCGTATTCATGCTGAATGACGCGGGCAATCAATCCGTCAAACACTTCTGTTTTTTATTGAAATCCTCGTCGAAATATTCAATCGTGATCTTTTCATTTCTGTAAACGTCTTCGCGGACTTCCGGAATGCTTAGGCAGCCTTCATTGAAACCCCATTCCTCGCCTTCTTCTTTCAGCATTTTTGCGTTGATGAACGTGCGTTTGAAGCTTTTGAGTTCGTCCTGTTCGGTTTTTTCAAGATCTTCATCTTCACCAAAAGGCGTCGTATCGATCACAAAAAGGCGGATCGCAAGGCCAACCTGTGGTGCGGCAAGGCCAACACCGTATGCATTGTACATGGTTTCATACATGTTTGCAATCGTTTCTTTCAGGTTTGGATATTCGGGTGAAACCTCAACTCCGACCTTTCTCAGCACCGGATCGCCATATCCTATAATTGGTAAAATCATCTTTAAATATATTAAGATCCTGCGGCCAAAATCCGAAAAATATCGAACACAGGTTGGCAAAAATAACGAAAAAATAATCAAAGCATTATCCGAATTCAAGATTTGGCAAATTTTTACAATTTTATCATAAAACGGCAATTTTTGCTGTGGATTAAATACGCACAATGCGTAACTTTGTTAACAACGCCTCCAGAATGATAGACCAGGTTAGAAAGTTTACCGACAGTACGAATTTCAACAACGCGCTTAAAGTTACCCTTGCTTCAGTTATCCCTGTTTTCATAGCTTCTTACTTGGGTCATTTTGAGATCGGGTTTACCGTTGCCATTGGCGCATTTCTTACGTATCCGAGCGACATTCCAAGCAATTTAAAACACAAGATCAACGGTGTTTTGGTCGCTGCATTGATCGTTGCAGGCTGCAATTTGCTGGTCAATGTGCTGCATCCTTTTCCTTATATATTGTATCCGGTAATTTCGGTGGTGATTTTTTTCCTGTCGATGATCTCGGTTTACGGGCATCGGGCAAATATGGTTTCGTTCTCCGGATTATTGGCGACAGCGTTGGCTTTCGGGCATGTGCATACCGGTTGGGAAATGCTTCAGAATTCGGTTTTGATCCTTATTGGCGGATTGTTTTATTTGCTGATTTCACTGTTGTTTCATTTCGTCAGGCCGCACCGTTACGTCGAATTGCAGATGGCCGAATGCATCAAGCTGACTTCAAAATACCTGAAATTGCGCGGTGATCTCTGGAATATTGATGCCGACCGCCCGAAAATCATCGAAAAGCAATTGCACCTTCAGGTTGAACTCAATACAATTCAGGAAAACATCCGCGAAGTGTTGATTAGAAACCGTCCCGATACGGGAAGTTCGAACCAAAACCGAAAAATGCTTTTGGTCTTTATTTCATTGGTCGAAATCATGGAATTGGCACTATCTACGTCTTTCGACCACAGCAAATTGCAGGAAAAATTCAGCGGGTATCCAAAGGTTCTGGCGACTTACCAGCATTTGGCGTACAATTTGGCTGCGACCTTAAAACAATTGTCCAAAAGCATCGAAAACAAAAACCAATACGTTTCCAAACATTCGTTGATCAAAGACTTGGAAAATCTTGAAAATGTCATTTTAGAATACGCGAAAGCGACGGGCGAAACCGAAAATTCGGAAGGCGTTTGGATGCTGACCAATATGGTACATTATGCCGAAAAGCAAATCGAAAAGATCAAAGTGGTTGAACGCGCGTTCGTTTCAGCCGTGAGTTCGCAGGATTTGAAAGGCCGTGATAAAGATTTGGACAAATTGTTGGCACCGCAATATTATCCGTGGAGCACCTTTCGGGAAAATTTGAGTTTTTCATCGACGAATTTCAGGCATTCCTTGCGGTTGACGATTACGATTTTAATCGGATTTTTGATTGGTGCTTTGTTTCCTTTGCAGAATATTTACTGGATTTTACTCACGATTGTCGTGATTATGCGGCCAGGTTACGGATTGACGAAAGAGCGTTCGTACCACCGGATTTTCGGAACGATCGTGGGCGGATTGATTGCTTTTGCGATTTTAAGCGTCGTTCACAACCACATTGCGATCGGGACTTTTGCGATCATTGCGATGATTCTGGGCTTTACTTTTACGGCGGTGAATTATAAGATCGGGGCGACTTTCGTGACGATTTATGTCGTTTTTGTCTACGGATTGCTGACACCCGATATTACCAATGTGATCCAGTTCAGGATTCTCGATACAGTTGTCGGCGGCGGACTGGCGTTTATCGCAAACTACTTTTTCTGGCCGTCCTGGGAATTTTTGAACATGCGTGTCCATCTGAAAAAATCGATTGAAGCCAATAGAAATTATGTCGAGCAGATTTCGATCTTTTACAACAAAAAAGGCGATGTTACCATCGCTTACAGAAGTGCGAGAAAAAATGCTTTTATCGAAGTTTCAAATTTAATGGCATCTTTCCAACGCATGTCGCAGGAACCAAAATCGAAGCAGAAACAATTGCCGCAACTTTATAAACTGGTGGTTTTAAACCACAGCATGTTGTCGTCATCGGCATCGTTGGGAACGTATATCCAATCGCATAAAACCACGAATGCTTCTGAAGCGTTTAATGTGGTAATTAAAACTGTGGTTCGAAATTTAAATGATGCGATTGCGGTTTTAGAAGCCAAAGCCAACCATAGCGCCATTATTCCGGAAGTCAAAGAAGATGTTTCCCTGCGTTTTACGGAACTCAAAAACATTCGCGCCAAAGAGTTGAAAGAAAGCCATTTGTATGATCCCGATGAATTTCAGCAGAAAATGCAGGAAGCGCAACTGGTCATCGAGCAATTGGTCTGGCTGACGAATTTATCGGAGAATATTTTTAAAAGTTCGATGAAATTGCAGGACCATTAAACCGATAACACTTCTGAAAAACAAAGCGTTTTGATGGTTTTTGTCACGCCTGATTCGTTGTTGCTGAATTCGGTTACAAATGAAGCAGCTTCTAAAATTTCGGGATGCGAATTGATCATCGCATAGCTGAATTTTGCGGTTTGCATCATTTCAAGATCATTCAAAAAATCCCCGAAAACGAGCGTTTCATCAAATGAAATATTAAAATCTTTCTGGATTTTTTTGATCGCTGTTCCTTTATTGGCAGATGAATTGGTAATGTCGAGCCAGATTTTTCCTGAAATTGCTACTTTAAAATCGTTTTCGAAATCTGTATAATAGGTATAACTGTTTTTTTCAGAATCACCGAAATCGCATAGCGTTACTTTCAGAATTTCGTCTTCGACCTGCGTCAAATCATCTACAATTTCGAGTTTTTTGTAATATTTGCTGACTTCAATCAAAAAAGCGGAATCGGTATTTTCAACGTAAGCACCATCTTTACAACATAAAACCAGAAATGCATTTTTTATTTTTCTTCCAATTTCAATCAACAGCAATGCATCTGATTTTTTCATCGTATCCAAGTGAATGACCTTGTTTTTATAAACGACATACGTTCCGTTTTCGGCACAAAAAACAATTGAATCGCGGATTTCGAAAAATTCTTGAAGCAACGTATAATACTGTCTTCCGCTGGCAACACAGAACAAAATATTTTTTTGCTGCAGTTGTCCGAGCACTTCGAAAAAATCCGCAGGCAATTTTTTATGGTCGTCGAGCAAGGTGCCGTCCATATCGGAAACTACTAATTTGATCATCAATTGACGAGTTTTAAAACTTCGGCGGTATGCTGCCTGATTTCAGATAAAAATTCGGGTTTGTCGTTCAGCGTTTGCCCGTAAGACGGAATCATCACTTTTAGTTTTTGCTGCCATTCAGGAGAATTCACTTGTTCGCCGAAGCATTTTTTCAGCAAATCGAGCATGATCGCTGCTGCCGTTGAAGCGCCCGGAGAAGCACCAAGCAATACAGCTAATGAACCATCGGCTTTGGTAACGACTTCGGTTCCAAACTCCAGAATTCCTTTTCCGTGTTCGTCTTTTTTGATGACCTGAACGCGCTGTCCGGCCGTTTCGAGTTCCCAGTCTTCCATTTTTGCTTCGGGTACGTATTCGCGTAAAGCTTCGAGTCGGTCTTCGGGAGATTGCCTTACCTGGTCGATTAAATATTTGGTCAGCGGCAAGTTGTGAAACCCGGCAGAAAGCATCGGAATCACATTATTGGGTTTGATCGAAAGCGGTAAATCCAAATATGATCCGTTTTTTAAGAACTTGGTGGAGAATCCGGCATAAGGCCCGAACAACAATGCTTTTTGTCCGTCGATCATGCGGCTGTCAATATGCGGAACCGACATCGGTGGCGCGCCAACAGAGGCTTTTCCATACACTTTTGCAAAATGCTTTTCGATGACTTCGGGATTGGTGCATTTGAGCCATTGGCCGCTGACGGGAAATCCGCCGAAGCCATTGCCTTCTGGAATATCAGCTTTTTCGAGTAACGGCAATGAACCGCCACCAGCGCCGATGAATACGAATTTGGTGCGTACTTTTTTGATAGCTCCGTTGGATAAATCTTTGATTTTGATTTTCCATTCGGTTGTGGTTGTGGCTTGTTTGAGCTTTTCGACTTCGTGGTGAAAATGGATGGTTACACCGTCGAGCTTTTGCAGGTGCGCAAACATGCTCCTGGTGAGTTCGCCGAAATTCACATCGGTACCAATAGGCATGTAGCTTGCAGCAAGTTTTTCATCCGCCTGACGGCCTTCCATGACCAATGGCATCCAGGAAACCAATTGCTTGAATTCGGTGCTGAATTCCATTTTTTTGAATAGGTTTTCTTTTTGGAGCGCTTCGAAACGTTTGGTTAAATAGTCAACATTTTCCTCACCCCAGACGAAACTCATATGCGGAATGCTGCGGATGAAGTTTTCCGGAGCCGAAACCAGGTCATTTTGAACGAGAAAACTCCAGAACTGGCGTGAAATTTCAAATGATTCGGCGATTTTTACGGCTTTATCAGTTTGAATCGAACCGTCGGCGTTTTCTGGGGTGTAATTTAATTCGCAAAAAGCCGAATGTCCGGTTCCTGCATTATTCCAGGCGTCTGAACTTTCCGCCGCAGCAGAATCGAGCCTTTCAAAAATTTCGATATTGATGTTGGGTTGCAGTTCTTTTAGCAGTACGCCGAGCGTTGCGCTCATGATTCCGGCGCCTATCAGGACTACGTCGGTGTTGTAGCGTGTCGTGTCAGTCATGGCAGTAGTTTAATGCCGCAAAGATACTGAGAATCTGCGTTACCGTTTTATTAAATCTGAATAAAAACCCGACAAATTACGATAACGTTTTAGAAGTTTAATCTTACTAAATCATGTAACGTGTGAGGTAATCGCGCAGCATAATTGTGGCAGAAATTTCGTCTATCAACGCTTTGTTCTTGCGCTGGTTTTTCTTTAATCCGCTGTCAATCATCGTTTGAAAAGCCATTTTTGATGTAAACCTTTCGTCTACGCGGACGACTTTCATATCGGGGAAAGTCTTTTTGAATTTTTCTACGAATGCTTCGATGACCGGCGTGCTTTCTGAAGGCTCATTATTCATTTGCTTGGGTTCGCCGATGAGGACTTTTTCAACATTCTCTTTCGAAAAATAATCTTTTAAAAACGCAATCGCAGTTTCTGATGGAACCGTTGTGAGTCCCGAAGCGATGATTTTTAGTTCGTCTGTGATCGCAATTCCGGTGCGTTTTTGTCCGTAATCGATGGCGAGGATTCTTGGCATTTTTTATTTCAAAGATAATTGCTTTCGCAGATTTTTATTTGATGATGACTACTTTTTTACCGAGGAACTTTCCGTAGTCTTCGGAAGCTTTGGCAAATTTTTCAAATTCCGACGTGTTGACTTTATCAATAAATGACAGTTGAATGTGGACTTCGTCTTTCTTCACGGTGCGCTGCCAGGTTCCTTTTACAAATCCGTTTTGGATCATTAGTGGTTTGAAAATGCCGTAACCGGCAATGACTTTTTTATAATGTGACGTGTCCATCGACGCGCTGCGGTCTTTGTAAGCAATCAGGAATTCGTCAAAAGCAGGAAGGAAATGAATGGTGTCATCGGGTTGGGATTCTTTGAAATTGCCGGTGAAATAGTACGTTTGATTGTCTTTGGTGAATTGGTTGATTTTTTTTGAATTCAACGCCACTCCTTTTCGTGCTTTCGTTAAAGTCAATCCAGACCACCAGCAAAAATCGGGAATTGTCGCCGGGCCGCGGCTGTTGAAATATCTGAAAGTCAGTTCTGCTAAAGCTTCATCTCCGGAAAACGAAGCGTGTTTTTTGATGGTTTCGTCAATCAGCGAATACGTAAACTGCTTTCCTTTATTGATGCCGTTGCAAACCAGGCCTGAAAGTTCGGCATCGAACATAATATGTGTTGAGCGCCATTCGTCGGTTCTGATTCCGTTTTCAGATAAAATCAGCATGATTTCCTTTCGGGTCAAATGGTTGTTTCCGGACAATGATTTTTCGATGATCTTTCGCGCTTTCGCTAGCAATGCATCAGTCAGTTCGAGCTTCTGGTTGTAGCTGTTCACGATCCTTTTGACGTGTGGCGCGGTTAAATCCAGCATCCAGCGTAAATCTTCAGCGGCGACAAAATGCCAGGTTGGGCGTAAAATATGCGTCCGGACGATGGTGCCTTTTTCGAGTGCCTGATCGACATCGGCTTCAGCCAAATTCGGAATGCGCGCACCGATTGCCCATTTCGCCATGGCAAAATCCTGAGCCTGTATCGGGCCTAAATGCGAAAGCAGTTTTTCGGGCGATTTATATTTTGTAACTGAAATTTGCTGGTTGCGCAACCGCTGCGCTGCAATTTGGTCGTTTGAAAATGCTTCCATAAAGTAAAATCTGTTACACAAATATCCATAAAATATCCGATACTGGAAATCCTGCAAATGATAGGTAAAGTTCTGTAACGCAATTGGCCGGCTTTGAACTGAAATTTGTATGAGAAGTTTCAAACGAAACCCAACCTAAAACAACACGATCATGGACACGAATAAAAACAATACAAGCGACGAATCTGATAATGATTTTCCGGGTTATCCGCATTATCCTGCCAGTGAAGACATTTACAGACAGGGCAAAGAGGAAACCGAAATTGATCCCGAAGACCCAACACAACTGAAAAAAACGGACACTGAGGGGACAAAAAACGAAAAGGATTTTGAAGAAGACGTCTCAGGAAATGACCTCGATATTCCAGGCGCCGAATTAGATGACGAACAAGAAGAAATAGGAAGCGAAGATGAAGAAAATAATGGTTATAGCATTGGTGGTGACAATCACAATGATCTGGAAGAAGACGATCCTGATAAGTTATGATTTCAGGAGATTGCTGACGATGCTGGGTTATTAAATCCGTTTTTTAGTCAGAAAAATTGTAAGAAATTTTGGATTCAACATTGCCAAATTGGTGATTTGAATCCTTTTTTTTGACTATTTGTTAAATTTTCTATGCGAATTTAAAAGTATTTGCGTTATTGCGGCGTCAAACAAACCAAGTACATGAAATTCAGACTGCCGTTTTCCCTTTTTATTCTGCTTTTTACTACTGCCCTATTTGCACAGGATAAAGTTTATACTTTTAATGAGATCCAATCGAGAAACAGTTTGCAGCAATGGGAAAAAGGAGCAATTATCGGCGACCGCACCGTGCATTTTTCACCAAGTGAAATCAGCGTAAACATTGATAAAGACTACCGTTTGAGCATTATTTCCAAAACTTCGCTTCCAGATAACGGCGTGATTTATCTCTGTAAAGATGAAAAGTCAAATCCGGTAACCGTGATGTTATTCGACAACCTCAAAATGTACCTTTACAACAAAACGAAGCGGTATTTGATCAATTTTAATCCTGCCAGCATCATGGCATCTGCGGATTAATTTCCATTGTAGCCTTTCTTTTTTTTCGAACTGTTTTGCTTCCCGTTGACAGTTTCATAAATTGCGGTTATATTTGCTAAAATTCTTAACCGATGAACCACTTACGCCCAATTATAGAAGCCGCCTGGGAAAACCGCGCTTTATTATCTGAAAACGAAACCATTATCGCAATCCGCAAAGTCGTAGATTTACTTGACGAAGGGATCTTTCGCGTGGCCGAACCTACACTCGACGGCTGGCAGGTTAACGAATGGATCAAAAAAGCAGTCGTACTTTATTTCCCGATCCAGAAAATGGAAACTTTTGAAGTCGGCATTTTCGAATACCACGATAAAATTCCGCTCAAACGCGGTTATGCCGAAAAAGGAATCCGTGTCGTGCCGCATGCCGTCGCACGCCATGGCGCTTACATTTCTAAAGGTGTTATTTTGATGCCGAGCTATGTAAACATCGGTTCGTATATCGGTGAAGGAACGATGGTAGATACCTGGGCAACAGTTGGAAGCTGCGCGCAAATTGGAAAAAACGTGCATTTGAGCGGCGGTGTTGGCATTGGCGGCGTGCTTGAACCTTTACAGGCTGCACCGGTGATTATTGAGGACGGCGCCTTTATCGGATCCCGATGCATTGTTGTGGAAGGCGTTCGCGTAGAAACCGAAGCGGTGCTTGGCGCGAATGTTTGCCTGACAGCTTCAACCAAAATCATCGATGTGACCGGGGAAACGCCAGTGGAAATGAAAGGCATCGTTCCGGCGCGTTCCGTCGTAATCCCGGGAAGTTATACGAAGAAATTTGCAGCCGGTGAATTCCAGGTTCCGTGTGCGTTGATCATTGGCAAACGCAAGCCTTCAACTGATCTTAAAACGTCGCTGAACGATGCTTTAAGGGAATATGATGTGGCTGTTTAGTATCCAAATTTAAATCTGATCGATGTTCAATTTCTACAGTTTACTCAAACTTCTTGCGAAAAGAATTGCCTTAATTTTTATTTGTTACCAACTTTGCCGCATCTTTTTTTTGTGGTACAACTGGAAAAATTTCACAAATGTCGACTTTAAGGCATTTGCTGGCGGAATGTTATTCGACTTGTCTGCGATTGGATTTATCAATATCGTATTTATCATCCTGCATCTTTTTCCGGGCGATTTTAAGTACAAACCGAAATACCAGAAGGGACTGAAAATTGCTTTTTATGGCGTGAATCTTTTCTTTCTGGCCTCTAATTTTGTCGATTTTGAATATTATAAATTTACCGGCAGGCGAAGTTCTTTCGGGTTGATCACGGCGCGCGGAATGGAGCATGAAATCCTCGGGCTTTTGCCTTCGTTTTTGAGGGAATTCTGGTATTTACCGATCGGTTTTATCGCTTTTGCGATGATTTTATGGGGCGCAATGTCGAATGCACTAGTCATCTTTCCATTGGAAAAACTGACTAAAAAAGAAAAATTCAAGCAAATTGGGATCTTGGTCTTAGCGCTTGTTTTCGGACTGGTCATGCTGCGTGGCGGGTTTGGAAAAAAGCCTTTGCGGATTGTAGATGCAATCAATTATTCTACGCTTGGAAACTCGGCTATCGTTTTGAATACACCGTTTACGATCTTGAAAACGATGGGAAAACACGAAGGCATTGTCGACCCGAAATTCTATCCAAAACAAGCGCTTGACAAAATCTTCAATCCTGAAATCAGGACAAATCCTGCAACGCCTCCAATTAAAAAGAATGTGGTCATTTTAATCCTTGAAAGTTTCGGGGATGAAAACATTCATTTGGGGTATACGCCGTTTTTAGATTCATTGATCACCAAATCGTTGTATTTCAAAAACGGATTTGCGAATGGAAAAGTATCGATCGATGCCGTGCCTTCTACCCTTTCGAGCGTTCCGAGTTTGATGAATAATCCGTTGATCTCATCGGGATATTCGCTGAATGAAGTTTACGGGCTTCCGAAAATATTCAAAAAACAAGGGTATTCCACATCCTTTTTTCACGGCGCTTTCAACGGAAGCCAGAATTTTGACCAATATTGTAAAGTCGCCGGATTTGAGCAATATTATGGCAAAAGCGAATATCCATACCACAATCCAGAAGCTTTCGATGGCCGCTGGGGCGTATTTGACGAAGAGTTTTTACAGTTTTTCTGCGACAAGCTGACGTCATTTAAAAAACCATTTTTCTCAACTTTGTTCACCATTTCGTCGCATACGCCGTTCATCATGCCCGAAAAATACAAAGGAAAATTTCCGAAAGGCACGACCAAAATCCATGAAACCATTGGTTATACCGATGCTTCGCTGCGAAAATTCTTTGCCAAAGCGAAAAAACAGGATTGGTACAACAACACTTTATTTGTGCTGACCGCAGATCATACCTCGCCATTTGGGGAAGGAAGATACCAGAACAATGTGGGGAAATTCCGCATTCCGATTCTGTTTTTCGATCCGTCAAACCCGGAATTGCAAGGCGTGAGCGAGAAGAATTTCCAGCAAATCGATATTTTGCCGAGCATAGTCGACTATCTGAAAATCAAGGACAATGTCGTGAGTTTCGGAAAGCCTTACAGTTCCGATAAAAACTTCGTCGTCACCTATATTGACAACATTTACAATTACATCAACGATGATTATTACCTGGCTTTTGACGGGAATAAATCGGTTGGGCTTTACAATTTCAAAAAAGATCCGCTCCTGAAAAATAATTTGCTCAATTCTGAAAAAGCAGTTGCAGTAAAAATGGAAACGTTCATCAAAGCCTACATCCAATCTTTCAATGAGCGATTGATCAACAACCAGTTAACAATCAAATCCAAGTAAGTTTCATGAAGATTCTGGTGATCCAACAAAAAATGATCGGCGACGTCCTGGTGAGCAGCATTATCTGCAACAACCTCAGGCGCGCTTATCCCGATGCCAGGATTGATTACCTCGTTTATGAATCGACCACGCCGGTTTTAAACGGCAACCCGAATATCGATCACATTATTTTATTTCAAGAAAAGCATAAAAACAGCAAACGCGCTTTTTTGAAACTGGCTTTGCAGATCAGGAAAGAAAAATATGACCTGGTTATCGATGCGTATTCCAAACTTGAAAGTTGGGCAATCGTACTGTTAAGTGGCGCCAAGCGAAAAATCTCGTATAAAAAACCGGGACGAAATTTTTTATATACCGACAACGTTCCGTTTGCAATGTTCCCCAAAACAAATATGGGACTTGCCATTGAACGGCGGATGTCTCTATTGAAACCGCTTGATCTTGACATCGAGATCGACCCGCTTCCAAAGCTGTTTGTCACCGATGAAGAAAACCGGATGGCGCTGCATTTGTTTGAAAATCACGGTGTGAAAAAAGACCGGAAAACAGTCATGGTGAGCCTTTTGGGAAGCGAGTCACTTAAAACCTATCCGCCAAAATTTATGGCAGCAGTAGTTGACGAAGTCGCCAAAAATGACGTCAATATCTTTTTCAATTATTTCCCGTCGCAACTGAACGAAGCGAAGAGTATTTACGACGCTTGCCAACCAGAAACACAGCAAAAAATTTATTTCGATCTGCTCGGAGATGACCTTCGTTCGTTTATCGCGATCATGAACAATTGCGATATGATCGTTGGGAATGACGGCGGTGCGATCAATATGGCGAAAGCGTTGGGCAAACCATCTTTCATCATTTTTTCCCCGTGGATCGAAAAGAAGATCTGGGCGACTTTTGAAGATGGCATCCATCATGTCTCGGTGCATTTGCAGGAATTCAGGCCACAATTGTTCGAACATCTATCCGAAAAAGAAATCAAATACAAAACCCCGGAATTGTACCAGGAATTCAAACCCGGATTGTTTTTACCGAAATTGGAACGCTTTTTACAACTCAATTTAAGCCTATCCGAATCAACCATCCAATTGAAAGCCGTTGACGTAAAATTGCCTTTGAGTGCGCTGATCATCACCTATAATGAGGAAAAACACATTAACGACATTATGCACGACCTCGATTTTACAGACGAGATCATCGTTGTCGATTCGTTTAGTTCAGACAAAACTGTTGCGCTTGTGAATGGTTTTGAAAAAGCGAAACTGATCCAGAATAAATTTGTCGATTATACGTCGCAGCGGAATTTTGCCATCCAACATGCCACCAATCCGTGGATTTTATTCATCGATGCTGATGAACGGCTGACCGAGGCTTTAAAAGAAGAAATCATCGAAACGATCCAGAAAAAAGATGCCAGCAGCGCCTATTTATTTTACCGTACATTTATTTTTGAAGACAAAAGGCTTCGCTTCAGCGGCTGGCAGACCGACAAAATCTTCCGGCTTTTCCAGAAAGACAAAGCGCGCTATACGATTGAAAGGCTCGTTCACGAGAAATTGGCGGTGAATGGAACCATCGGAAAACTCAAAAACAGGCTCATCCATTTTTCGTATACCGATTACGAATCTTACAAGGGAAAGATGGTCAGCTATGGAAAATTCAAGGCGAAAGAGGAATTTCTCAAAGGCGTAAAACCCAATTTTTACCATTTTTACCTGCATCCGGCATACAAATTTGCGTACCAGTATTTTGTGAGGCTCGGAATTCTTGACGGAAAAAAAGGGATTATCATTTGTTACCTGAATGCGCTGAGTGTGACGGTCAGGTATCGCGAACTCAAGAAAATGCGGGCTGAAAAATAACTATTTCCAGAACTTCAGCATTTTTTTCATCTTGATCTTATTGTGGAATTTCACTTGAAAATCATTGGTATAAAACCACATTTTCTCAAAAATTTCTGCTTCGCTCCTATCGCTTAATTTGGCATATTCGTTGGCCATAACAGCAACCATTTCCCTCTTTGGGGTAAGCCTTGAAAGGTTTTTCATCCGTTGGTCGAAATCGAGGTCATGGAATTCCATGCGGTTCAAATCGACCAGGAAAAAAGCATATTTCCCTTCAGAAACCTTTTTGATTAAAGTATTTCCCGGAGAATGGTCTAAAAATTCAATGCCTTTTTCGTGCAGCTCAAAGCAAAAACGCACAAACTGCCTCAGGATATTGTCATGATCGGGAAAATCGGGGATTTCCACCAATTCGCGAAATGTCAATTCTGCTTCGAGATGTTCGCTGATGTAATAACTGTGCTGAAGCCCGATTAACGAAAAGCTTTCTGAAAAAGCAATGGGCTGCGGTGTCCCGATTCCGTTTTGCAGTAAAATATTTGCATATTCGTAAGAACGGCGCGCTTTTGATTTCCTGAAAAATTTATAGGCAATTTGATTGACCAGGTTTGGGATTTTAAACGATTTGATATTGATCAGCCTTCCGTTAAGCTCAAAAAGCTTGATGGTATTGCGTTTTCCATCGCCAAAAAGTGTACCCGAAGTATCGAAATTTTTGATAAATCCCGATAAATCAGATTGATAACTAGAGAAGTCGGGAAGTATGGTGACAGGCATCAAATAGATTTTCAGTAAAAGTAGGTATTGGTTTTTATTTTTCCAATTTAAGCCCTACTTTTACTCAAATTAGACCAATATATGGCCAAAACCGTTTTTCTTGAAACCCACAATTTAAGTAATAAAGCAGGTGGGCTTGGGACATTTAATCATGAGTTGATCAAGGGCTTGTACCAATTGGATCTAAAAGACCTTGAAGTGACGTTAAATGCAAAAGACATTTCGGCTCTTTCGGCTGAATTTGGCAGCAAATTTCACTATCACAAATACAGCAGTTTGTCGCGCCACAAATTGTTCCGCGTCCGAAAAAAGTATGATTTATGGCATTCGGTAAATCAAAATACAAAAGTGGAGCCGCTTCGCTATGAAAAGTATCTGCTCACGGTTCACGATGTAAATTTTGTGGAAGAAATATCTTCAGACATGAACCATGCGGTGAACCAGCTTTTTAAAGAAAAACTCCGCAAGGCTACTGCGATTACCTATATTTCTAAATTTGCAAAAAAACAAACCCATCAGTATTTTAATGTTCCAAATATTCCGGAACATGTGATTTACAATGGAAACCCGATTTCAACCATTTTGGATACGACACATTTTGTTTCAAAATTTCCGGTTGACAAGCCTTTTTTGTACTCGATAGGCGATTTCCTGGAACGGAAAAATTTTTTGTCGGTCGTAAAAATGATGATCGATCTGCCGGAATTCAATTTGATCCTTTCGGGTAATAATAACAAAGCCTACGGAAAAGAGATTGAAGCATTCATAACCGAAAACAACCTTCAAAACCGTGTGTTTCTAACCGGTAAAGTTGACGATCTTGCCAAGCAATATTATTTATCAAAATGCCATGCCTTTGTTTTTCCGTCCATTCGCGAAGGATTTGGGCTTCCGCCCATTGAGGCCATGGCATTTGGAAAACCAGTTTTTCTTTCAGATCAAACATCGCTGCCTGAAATTGGCGGCAAGCATGCCTATTACTGGAACCATTTTGACCCGGCTTACATGAAAGAAGTTTTACAGGACGGGCTTTCCCATTTCTACAATAACCAACCTCAAATGGAGTCGCTGATGAAAGAAAGGGCCGCTTCTTTTAACTGGAAAACGGCCGCAGCGCAGTATTTAAAAGTATACCTGGAAATTTTAGGATAATTATTTGAACAAAAATTTAAACCATTGCCCGAAATTTTTCTTCCAGATGTAGAACTTAGAAGGCAGGAGGTTTTTTCCGTCAAAGTTTTGAGTGATCTGGTCAATCGTATTTCCTGAAACAAAATCGAGTTCGTTCCATTTTTCAGGCTGAATGTAGAAAAAACCACGCATTGACTGGTAGTTGCTTTTGTTCACAGAACGCCATTTGTTCATGAATGCATCTACATTTACCTCATCATTATGTCCCCAATTGCGCAGTTTGAATTCGATTTCCTCTTCAGTTCGCGCCAATGATTCGTGCCACAACACATGATTGGTATAGATGATCCTTTGGCGCGTATTGCGTGCCACACGGTAATTTGGATAAGTAGTTGCCATGAGTCCGCGTGTAGGAACTTTCACATACAACATTCCGTTATCCGTATATTTGAACATATTGATGAGAAAACAGGCAAATTGCACTTTGTTCTTTTCGGGATTGTCGAGCATGTGATCGTATTTGCGCAAATCGGCTACGAAACCTTTGAAGTTTAGAAAATATTCGTCACTATCCACCTGAATCAGCCAATTGCCAATACCCATTTTCAGCGAAAGCATATGACGTTCCCGATTGTCATTTTCTATGGCAGAAAGATCCGATACATAAAAATCGTCTTTGTAAATTTCGATTTTATGGTCTACATCGATTTCTTTAAGCCAGTCGTAAAAGCCGGGATCAACCTCAAATTGCTGGCCAGACCACGTCCGGTTGTGCATATCGGCGGCAATGAAAATCCTATCTGCTTCAGCATAAACCGGAGGAATCGAATTTTTGAGTTTGATATAATCATAGGACAATAAGAAACCGACGTGTATCTTTTTCATGTTTATTTATGGTTTTAAGACGATCTTACAGCTGTAACCTTTGTTTCAGATTTGCAAATATTTTTCAATATACTACTTTTTAAGTTTCGGCAAAAAAAACATCATCATGCTGAAAAATCCTTTGGTTATTTTCCATGCTACCGGAAATTTTTCGATGTAAAATACCTGCTTGACGCGCTTCGAGTTGAGCTTGCTCAGCACTTTATAATCTTCGGCAAATTGCGGAAAAAATTTGTTAATTGATTTCATCCGTTCGTCCTCATGCAGCTTTTCATACTTTGGCGTAGAAGAAATGCCGGTAAAATCATAGATGGTCATAAGCAAATCCATGTGTTTGTAAGGCACATCCATTTTGCAGATGGTATAGATAAAAAATTCGCCGTCAGAATAGATCTTATAGTCTTCGTTGTAAAAGAAATGATCGTAAAACAGCTGTCGTTTTATAAAAGTCGCCTGATGGCATAAAGCGCCGGTATAAAAATAAGAGAACGACAACTTATCGGGATACACCTTATGCCTTTCAGAATGCGGTTTTTTAACAATTACATCACCGTAATAAATGCCATAGTTGCCGTCAACAAGCGCATTTGCTTTTTGGAGCACCTCATTGTTGTAAAACAAATCCCCACTATTCATAAAAAGCAAGTAATCGCCTGTCGCCGCACGAATGCCTTTGTTCATGGCATTGTAAACGCCTTTATCGGGTTCGCTGAGGCAATAATCAATTTGATCGGCATATTGTGTGAGGACTTCTTTTCCCCCATCGGTACTGTTGCCGTCAATGACCAGGAATTCAAAATCTTTCCATGACTGGTTGATGACACTTCCGATCGTTTTTATCAGACCTTCTTTGTCATTGTAATTGATAGTGATAATTGATATTTTCTTACCCACGCTATATAAATATTAATTTACCGGCTTCAAATGCGCCTCCTTTTTTAAATCCTGAATAAGCATTTTTGTTCTGATGGTGACACCCTTTGCGTTTAAATGATAAGGCGTGTCATACATCAAATCGTTTTTGAATTTATATTTTTCCGGGTTTCCAATGACCGTAAACCCATTGTTCCTGTATGCATCCTCAATATCCTTGATCATTGGCACACTATTGTTAAACGACGCTTCCTGGTAAGCCGGAAATGAAACGATCATCTTTGCCCCTTTTTGAGCTATGGCCTGTTCAAAATCTTTCATTTTGGCGAGGATATTTTTATTTAAACCACCTTCAAGCGCGTCGTATGTTGTGGTGTTTTTTACTGAATCAAACCGTTTTCCCCAGTCGCCATATTCATTGAAGGTTGTTTGCACTTTGAGCAGGCGGAATCTTTTTTTGTATTCCGATGGCTTGAATTTCGTAAAAGCATATTTGGGAAAAAACGGCAGGAGGTTTTTTATTTGCCTCCATCCCAGATCGCTGAACTTCCCCGACTTTACATCAAATATAGTCAACAACAATTCTTTTTCCCCATATCCAAAATCCCCGTACAGCTGGGCGTATTCCGGAACAACCAAAACGATGTCTCCTTTACGGATGTATGGTTCGGCGTGGTCGAGCATGAACACCAATCCGATGGCAGCATGCAATCCCATATTGACCGGATTCAAATGTAACGAATCTTTTATACTTTGGGAATTGAGGCTCATGCTCAGGTTTGAACCACCAATCATAACGATCCGGGGTGATTTCACATTTTTAAGAAGTGAATCCTTTTTGAGTTGTTCGAAAAGCATCGAGCTTTTAGCCTTTGGCGTAGCCGGAATCCATAAAACCGCTGCCGTTAACACTGAGAACGGAATCAATAGAAACAACGTGAATTTAAACAAAAAGTCTTTCATGGCAACTGTTTAAAACTGGAAATAAATAAACTGTTGGTCGACTCCCGTATATTCAAAGACAAGAAACAGGATGAGATAATAAAAAGCCCAGCGGAATGGTCTTGGCCAGTTCATTCCAAACCTTTCCAACGCATATTTTTGTTCCCTGCCAAGCCATTCGATAATAACAAATCCAACCATAAGCCATACGATTTCATTGCGGATATTTTGCGGCTTGGAAAAAACGGATGTCGAGAAGATTTCCCCAATAAAATGAAAGGCGCTTGCCATGTCTTTTGAACGGAAGAAAATCCATGCAAAAGTGGACATCGCAAAAGTGAGCAAAATATTCCCGATTTCCCTGATGCTTGCAAAAGTTTTGCCTTGTGCTACAGTCTCAAGGTTGTTCCTGTTGGTTCCAAATACGATTGAAGGCATGATAAACAGAGCATTCAGAAATCCCCAGGCAATGAACGTCCAGTTGGCGCCATGCCAAAATCCGCTTACCAGAAAAATAATAAACGTATTGCGGACACGCATCCAATTTCCGCCTTTACTGCCTCCGAGTGGAATGTATAAATAATCCCTGAACCACGTTGACAGCGAAATGTGCCATCGGCGCCAGAATTCGGCGATATCCCGGGAAAAATACGGGTAAGCAAAATTACGCAGCAGATCAATACCGAAAAGTCGTGCCGTTCCAAGTGCAATGTCCGAATAACCCGAAAAATCCCCGTAAATCTGAAAAGCGAAGAAAATCGCTGCTACAATGTGCGTGCTTCCTGAATATTCACCGGAATTGTTGAAAACCATATTGGCATATTCGGCACAATTGTCGGCAATCACGATTTTTTTGAACAAACCCCAGAGAATTTGCCTCAGTCCGTCAATGGCGTTAGCTTTTATAAACACCCGCTTTTGCTGAATTTGCGGCAATAAGTGCGTCGCCCTTTCAATTGGGCCGGCTACAAGCAGCGGAAAGAAACTTACGAAAACAGAATAGTCGATAAAATTGCGTTCCGGTTTAATGCGGCCTTTGTAAATGTCAATAACATAGGACAATCCGTGGAACGTATAGAATGAAATCCCAACGGGCAAAATTACTTTCAGCGTCCAGAAATTGGCTTCAAAGCCGATCGTTGACAATGACGCTGCCAAAGATTCCGCAAAGAAATTGTAGTATTTAAAAACACCCAGAAACCCTAAATTAACAGAAATGCTCAACCAAAACCAGAATTTTTTAAGTGGTTCGGATTTGGCATCCTGCATTTTAAGCCCGGTATAATAGTCCAGCAAAGTTGAAAAAACCAACAGGAACAAGAAACGGTAATCCCAACAGGCGTAAAAATAATAGCTGGAAACGAGCAGTAAAATGTTCTGAAGCTTCAAATTCCTTTTTGCAACAAACCAGTATAGCAAAAAAACTATGGGCAGGAATATCGCAAATCCGAGGGAGTTGAACAGCATAATTTATTTTATTCTGATGTAAAGGCTATTTCATTAACCCGTCTGTTTTCATCTGCTTTTCCACATCTTCGAGTAAAAGTTGCGTACGTCTGAAAACGCCTTTTTTATTAAGGTGGTATGGGGTGTCAAATGCACAATCCGTTGGCATGGCATATCTTTCAGCAGTACCGATAACGGTAATTCCCGGAATGGACCTAAGTTCTTTTTCGACATAATCAATCTGGCTTTTACACGACTCGTAGGATTGTTCTTCGAAAGGCGGAAAACTGATATACAACGTCGCACCCTTTGCCTTTACGGTTTTGTTGAAAGCGTCAAATGCGGTAATGAGCTCATGATTGAATGCACCGCCGTCGATCATTTTAAAAGGCTCGAATTTGCCTTCAAACTTTTTATCCCAGTGCAATACGGCATCCCCGTACTTATTAAATGCATCTTTCGAATAGAAATCATTTTCGGTCAGGTGAAAATATTGTTCGGGCATAAATTTCGACATCGAATATTTTGGGACGAATCCGTACATCTTTTTGAATTGTTCCCAACGCAAATTCATGATCACCCTTGGCGATGACGTATCGAATGCCGCACGCAACAATTCCTCCCCGCCATAAGCGAAGTCTCCGTAAAACTGATGGTATTCTGGCGCCATTACTAAGATATCGCCCGGTTGCACGTAATCGATCACATCATCCATCATGTAAAATGCGCCGAGTCCGCCATGAATCCCCGTATTGATCGGGTTCAGGTGCAGCGAATCTTTAAACGGCTGGCTGTATAAGCCCAAACTCATACTTGAGCCCGCGATAAAAATGATTCGTGGTTTTTTAGTGTGCAGCAATAGGGAATCCTTAGTGAATTTTGACATCAGTAACGATTGCTTTGCCTTAGGGGTAGCCGGAAGAAATATACCGATGATGAAAACCGCCATGGGTATGCACAGGAATAAAAAGGTTTTTCTCAGAAAAAGTTTCATCTGCTAATTTTTAAAACTGAAAATAAATAAACTGTACATCGTGTACCGGCTTGAACCAGAAAATCGCAAAAACGATAACCATATAGAACGCCAGCCTGACTGGTTTTGGCCAGTTTAATCCGAATTTCTCCAATGCATATTTGTGTTCCCTTCCGATCCATTCGATCAAAAAGAACAATATCAGCAACCAAACGAGATAGTTTTTAATTCCTTCAGGCTTGGTAAATAAGGAAGCTGAGAAAAGTTCGCCCATATAACTGAAAGCATGCGACATATCCTTAGCCCTAAAAATAATAAAGGCAAAAACCGTCAGGCCAAATGTGGCCAGGATGTGATACAATTCCTTAAGCGTTGGAAATGTCCTGCCCTGGGCAACGGTTTCCATATTGTTGCGGTTGGTATTGAAGATAATTGACGGCATGATGTAAAGCGCGTTCAGAAAGCCCCAGATGACATACGTCCATGCGGCGCCATGCCAGAAACCGCTGACCACGAAAATAATAAATGTATTGCGCACCTTCATCCAGACGCCGCCTTTGCTCCCGCCAAGCGGAATGTAAAGATAATCCCGGAACCAGCTGGAAAGGGAAATGTGCCATCTTCTCCAGTATTCTGCCGTATCGCGTGAAAAGAAAGGATAGGCAAAATTGCGCAACAATTCGATCCCGAACAATCTGGCGGTACCCAAAGCGATATCCGAATATCCGGAAAAATCACCATAGATCTGGAACGTAAAATAAACCACGCCAAGCAAGTGCGTACTTCCTGATAATTCGCCCGGACTGCTGTTGAAAACCATGTTGGCATATTCGGCACAGTTGTCTGCAATGACGATTTTTTTAAACAATCCCCACAAAATCTGTCTTAAACCATCTGTGGCCTGGGAATAGTTGAACTCCCTTTTGGATTGTATCTGAGGTAAAAGATGGGTTGCCCTTTCAATTGGACCGGCCACCAGCAACGGAAAGAAGCTCACGAAAACCGAATAATCGATGAAATTTCTTTCAGGCTTGATTTTGTCTTTGTAAATATCGATCACATACGACAATCCGTGAAACGTATAAAAGGAGATTCCTACCGGCAGGATAATCTGCAAGGTCCAGAAATGCGATTCGAAACCCATGGCTTTTAGGACCTCTGCAGCCGATTCTATAAAGAAATTGTAATATTTGAAAACACCTAAAAATCCGAGGTTCACGGTAATGCTAAGCCAGAACCAAAACTTTTTCATCTTTACAGTTTTGGCCTCGAACATTTTAATCCCGGTAGAATAGTCTAAAACCGTAGAAAAGATCAACAGAAAAAGGAAACGATAATCCCAGCAGGCATAAAAAAAGTAACTCGCTACGAGCAATAAGATGTTTTGTCGTTTTAAATTGCCTTTCGTTCCAAACCAATATAAGAAAAAAACAATCGGAAGAAATATGAGGAAATTTACGGAATTGAAAAGCATACGATAAATCTGTTTTTTAACTCTTTATTAAGAATATTTATTAGGGCGCAAAAATAGTAAAAAATACTATAAATTGCTTTTTTATCGTATTTATCCTTCAAAAGTTGCATCGAGCCTGCTGTAGTTTTCAGACAAGTCGAAATTGCTGCTAAAAAAAGCCTGTCCTTTCTGCGATTGTTCGTGCCAAAATTCTGGGTTCGAGTGCAATTCGTTGATATAATGGGCAAATTGCCGCGCGTCATCGGTTACAAGGCAGCCATTATCAGATTTGCTCGCAAGGCCATCCACGCCGCGGGTGTTGCAAACCACAGGGATCCCGAAAGACAACGCTTCGATTACTTTGATTTTAACGCCAGATCCTGAAAGCATTGGGCAAATTGCGATTTTGGAATCTGCATAAAAGTCAGTCAGGTCGGCCACAAATTCGTGCTTAGTAATGTTGGCTGCATCGGGTACGATCTGGCTGATTTTTCCAATCACGCAAATGTTCAGCGATGTGGGCAACAACGGATAGACCTTATTGAAAAACCATGCTGCCGATTGGGCGTTGTGCACATTGTTGCTTGCCACATAAATCAAATCCCATTTTGGGCAAATGCTGCGTTTTTCAAAATGGTTTTCGATAACAAAAGGGATCAGCCGTACGTTCGATTTTGAAAACTGCCCGAATACGAAAGCCTCATCAGGTGAAATGGCCCAGGTTTCATCAAATAAATCGAGCATTTCTATTTCTTTGGCGAAGAATTTCCCGAGGTCGAATTTTTTGTCATTTTTAGCCTGAACGGTCGCAAAATCATGTGTGTCAATGATTGTCTTTGCGTTTTTGACCAATGGATTGTTTTTGATCAGTTCGGCCCAGCCAACATAGGAAATCAGGATGTAATCGTAGCTGTTCTGCTTCAGGATTTCATCGAATTCTTTGCTAAAGTTATAGGTTACAAAATTCATCACCTTACTTTTTTTGTAAAGCATGGACGGAATCTTGAATGAAAAAAGATACTGAAGCGGATTGGTTTTCTGAGGTTTCCTGTGGATGAGATGCGCCTTTTTTACCCATCCGGTCTCTTCCAAAGCCCGAAGGTTTTCCGGTTGAAAATCCTTGTATTGCGGCCCAACAAAATCGACTTCGAACGCTTTCTGCTTGAAATATTTCAGCAGCTCGACGACACGGGTTTTATTACCACTGTCCTTTTTGAGTGGATTTTCAGGAAAGAACAGCAGGATTTTTTTCATGTTATTTTTTCATTTTAGGCAAGAACAACATTTGCATATTGGCAAAAGCCTTCAGAAGTTTCCATGCAAATTTATGCTGCTTGATGTGCAATAAGTAACGCACGCGCTTCGAGTTGAGCTCGTCCATGATTTCGTAATCGTCTATGAATGCCGGGAAGTATTTCTCCATGACGATCGTGCGTTCTGCCTTTTTTTGCGGCTCTGATTCGGGCCTTGAGGAAATGCCTCCAAAATCATAATAGGAAACAATGACGTCCAAATGTTGGTACGAAATGTTTTTCTGACAGATCGTATAAATTAAAAATTCCCAGTCTGAAACGATTTTTAAATCTTCATTGTAATAAAAATAGTCGTCAAAAAGCGTCCTCCTCAAAAAACTGGTTTGGTGGCACACACAATTATAGGTAAAAAAATGGAACGACAATTTGTCCGGATAGTTGATAGTGGTTTCTTTTTCCGGTTCTTTAAAAATGACATTGCCGTAATAATAATCCTTTGTGCCGTCAATTTGCTTTTGCACTTTTTCAAGTGTCGTGTCTTCATATAAATAATCCCCGGCATTCAGGAAAAACAAGTAATCGCCCGTTGCAGCGCGGATCCCTTTGTTCATCGCATTGTAAATCCCTTTGTCTGGTTCGCTTACCCAATGCGTGATTTTTTCATTGTAGCGTTCGATCACTTCCTTACTTCCATCCTTACTTCCACCGTCAATAACAATGTATTCGAAATCCTGCCACGTTTGGCGAAACAGGCTTTCTATGGTTTGTGTGAGTCCGTTTTTATCGTTGTAATTGACTGTAATGACCGAAATTTTTTTGGGCATAAATCAGATATTTATAAATTTTTCCTGATAAACCTGGGCAATACCTTCTTCAAGTTCAATGGCATGTTTCCAGCCGAGGCCGTTTAGCTTGGTCGTATCGGTCAACTTTCTTGGTGTTCCATCGGGCTTGGTGTGATCGAAAACAATTTCACCTTCAAAACCAGTAATCTTTTTGATCAGGTGGGCCAAATCTTTGATTGAGATTTCTTTTCCGGTTCCGATGTTCACAAATCCGCGGTCGTTGTAATTCAGCATCAGGTACACGCAGGCATTCGCCATATCCGAAGCATGCAGGAATTCGCGCAATGGCGTACCGCTGCCCCAAACATTAACTTCTTTGTCCCCATTGATCTTGGCTTCGTGGAACTTCCGCAAAAGCGCGGGCAACACATGGGAATTCTGCAGGTCATAGTTGTCGTTCAATCCGTAAAGATTCGTTGGCATGACCGAAATGAAATCACAATCGTATTGGTCGCGGTAGGCATCGCACATTTTAATCCCTGAAATTTTGGCGATTGCATAAGGTTCGTTCGTTTCTTCAAGCAAACCTGTTAACAGCGCGTCTTCTTTTAAAGGCTGGGGCGCCAGTTTCGGGTAGATGCAGGTAGAACCCAGGAACAACAGTTTTTTCACGCCATTGGCATAACTTTCATGAATGACATTGCTTTGGATCATGATGTTCTCATACAAAAAATCGGCGCGATACGTATTGTTAGCCACAATCCCGCCTACTTTTGCCGCCGCCAGAAAAACGTATTCTGGTTTTTCCGCTTCGAAAAAGTCGGAAACCGCGCGTTGATCAATCAGGTTTAATTCGGTTGAAGTACGCGTCACAATGTTGTGAAATCCCCTGCTTTTCAAATCTTTCACAATGGCGCTTCCAACCATGCCGCGATGTCCGGCTACATATATTTTTGAATTCAGTTCCATGGCATTATTTGTAATTTTGGGAGTGGATTTCTTTTTTGAAAATCTCCAAATCAGCTTCCATCATTTCTTTTACCAGCATGTCGAGTGTATATTTTGGAGACCAGCCCAGTTTGGTTTTGGCTTTGGTATTGTCTCCAATCAACAATTCCACTTCCGTTGGACGGAAATAAGCCGGGTCGATCTCAACCACAACCTGTCCTACTTTAAAAGCATATTCTGGATTGCTGCTTGAAACGACTGTTGCCACTTCATCCACACCTTCACCTTTGAATTCAAGGGTTACGCCCACTTCCTTAAACGCCATTCTGATAAAATCGCGTACGGTGGTTGTAACCCCGGTAGAAATCACGAAATCTTCGGGCGTATCTTGTTGCAAAATCATCCACATGGCTTCAACATAATCTTTAGCATGGCCCCAATCGCGTTGTGAATCGATATTTCCCATGTAAATTTTATCCTGGATGCCAAGTGCCATTTGCGCGACACCGCGGGTGATTTTACGGGTTACGAAAGTTTCTCCACGGCGTGGGCTTTCGTGGTTGAACAAAATTCCGTTACAGGCAAACATATCGTAGGCTTCGCGGTAATTGACCGTTATCCAGTAGGCATACATTTTTGCCACGGCATAAGGCGATCTCGGGTAAAACGGCGTCGTTTCTTTTTGAGGCACTTCCTGCACCAAGCCATAAAGTTCAGAGGTTGATGCCTGGTAGATTTTGGTCTTTTTGGTCAGCCCAAGCAAACGCACAGCGTCAAGGATTCTTAAAGTCCCGATTCCATCGGCATTTGCAGTATATTCAGGCACATCAAAGCTCACTTTTACGTGGCTCATTGCGCCCAGGTTGTATATTTCGTCGGGTTGCGTTTCCTGGATGATGCGGATAAGGTTTGTCGAATCGCTCAAATCGCCGTAATGCAATTTGAAATGCGGGTGCGGCACATGCGGATCTTCATAAATATGGTCGATGCGTTGTGTGTTAAACAGCGAACTTCTTCTTTTAATGCCATGAACCATATAGCCCTTAGACAATAACAATTCTGCTAAATAGGCTCCGTCCTGACCTGTAATTCCTGTAACTAAAGCTGTTTTCATTTTATTCTAGTTTATTTTATCGTTTTTTAATTCTTCTTCTATGAGTAAATCCAACATCTGGAATGTCGTGAGGTCGTATTTCCATCCCAACTCTGATTTGGCTTTGGCGTTGTTGCCGTACATGTCTTCAATTTCAGACGGACGGTACAATTCGGCACTGATCTGGCAGGCACTTTGCGCAATGCCGAGCCGCTCAAAAACATAATAAATAATTTCCCTTAAAGATATTGATTGCCCCGAACATATCAAATAATCGGTTGGCCTTTCCTGATCGAGCATCAGGTACATCGCTTCCACGTAAGAGGGCGCGTAGCCAAAATCCCTTTTAATATCGATATTGCCAACCCACAAAATATCTTGTAGCCCTTTATTGATCCGGATGCTTTCCTGAATGATTTTCTTTACAAAAAAATGCCGCTGCCTCAAATACGATTCATGATTAAACAACACTCCGCAACTGATGTGCATGTCATAACTTTCGCGGTAATGGATGCATGTAAAATGTGCCGCTGCTTTTGAAATGGCATACGGGCTCAGTGGATGCAATACACTATTTTCAGTAATGGGCAAATGGTTGACACGGCCATACATTTCGCTGCTGCTGGCCTGGTAAAACCGGATTTCAGGATTGACTTTTTTGATTGATTCCAACAAATTGAAAACACTTAGCGTATTGAACTGGAAAGTCGCAATCGGGTGTTTAAACGATTGGAAAACGGAACTTTGTGCCGCAAGATTGTAAAAATGAGAAGGTTGGTATTTTTCGAAAAGGGCTATGATCTCTAAAATATCAAGCAAATCGCATTCCTGGATTGTGACCTCGTCTTTGATACCCAAATAATCCAATCCGCTCAGATTTGGCTCTGCCAGACTTCGTGTCAATCCGATCACACGATAGCCGTTTTTGAGCAGCAATTGGGCAAGATATGCACCGTCCTGACCTGTAATCCCTGATATTATTGCTGTTTTGGTCATAATGCTTTCTGGTAAACTTTTAAACAGGCTGCTGCGGTTTTTTGCCAACTGAATTTTTTTGACTGCTCCATTCCTTTGTGGATAAATTCCTTTCTTAAACCCTCATTTTGCAGCAACTGGGCTACTTTTTCCCTCAAATCATTTTTATTGTTCAATTCGAAATAAACGCCTGCGTCGCCCGCCACTTCAGGAAACGAACTGTGGTGAGCCAGAACCACCGGGCAATGGCACGCCATGGATTCTAAAACCGGAATCCCGAAACCTTCATATTCAGACGGAAACACGAAACATTTTGCATTCGAATAATAAGCAGCCAATTCATGGTCTTCAAAATTCTGCTGAAGCACCTGGCCCGAAATGCCGAGTTTGGCTAACCGTTCCTTTTCTTCAGGTTCAAATCCGTTTCCACCGGCGCATACCACAAACAAATCGGGATCTTCCCCCAAAAGCGGCGCAACCGATTCGATAAAGAAAGTAAAATTTTTATAAATAGTACGGTTGCCAACAAATAAAATGTATTTTTCAGGCAAATCAAGTTTAACTGCAGTCCCGGTTTTGATGCTTTGCGACAAATAGACAATGTCAATTTTTGAAGCATCAATATGTGGATAAAAACGCAGGATGTCGCTTTTGGTGCTTTCGGAAATCGCAATGATCCTTGTCGCTTTTTCCATCAGCAATTTTTTATTGCTTACCGTAGTTTCATCAAAACCAAAATATTGGGGCAATACTTCATGAATCATGTCGTAAACCGTAAGCACAAATGGTTTTTCACCAAGGCTTTCGAGAAAATACGGGGAATAATACGTTGGGACAAACAAATCAAAATCCTGTTTTTCCAAAACCTGTTTGGTTTTCCTGATATTTTGTTTTTTGAATGCTTCCGATATTTTCCTGCGCTTCGAACGGGAAAACAATTTCGAACCGGCTACAGCATTCCGAAAATTGCGAAACAAGCCATATTCTTTCAGGTGCAGGTTTTCAGAATACACGATTGGACATTCGATCTGAACGGCTTTGTTTTGCTTTAACGCCAGATAGATTTCAGTGTAATATCTGGAAATTCCTCCAAATTTCTGCTCGTTGTATGTTTGCGGATCGAGTATGATTTTCATTCGAATAAATTTTATGAAACAACAGAACGGAATATTTTCAATGATTCATCGGCCGTTTTTTTCCAACTGAATTTTTGTGCCTGCTCCAGGCTTTTCTGCACATAATGCTGGCGCAGCGTTTCATTTTCGAGCAAGCCTGTTATTTTATTTTTCAGGTCTTCCGGATTGTCGAGTTCAAAATAAACGCCTGCTTCTCCTGCAACTTCCGGAAACGAACTGTGATTTGCCAATACCACCGGGCAACCGCAGGCCATTGCTTCAAGGACAGGAATGCCGAAACCTTCATATTCTGACGGAAATACAAAACATTTTGCCTCCGAATAATAAGAAGCCAGCTCGTTGTCCTCAAAATTGCGCTGGATGAGTTTTTCAGCAACGTCCAGTTCAGCAATCAGTTTTTGATCTTTTGCCGTGAACGGATTTCCTCCGGCACAGACCAGGAACAAATCTTTGTCAGCAAGCAATAACGGCGTTACGGCTTTGAGAAAAAAAGCAAAATTCTTGTAATCATTTCTATTTCCTACGAACAAAATGTACTTTTCAGGCAAATTAAGATTTACTTTTTTATCGTTATTGAGGCTGTAAGACAAATACACGACTTCAATCTTATTTTCATCGATATGTGGGTAAATCCTGACAATGTCATTTTTAGTACTTTCGGAGATTGCGATAATTTTAGTCGCTTTTTCCATCAGCATTTTCTTATTTGGAACCGTGTGCTTGTCACGTGTAAAATACTGCGGCAACACTTCGTGGATCATATCGTAAACCGTGAGTACGAAAGGTTTTTGCCCTAAGCTTTCCAAAAAATACGGAGAATAGTACGTCGGAATAAACAAATCAAAATCCTGTTGTTTCAGCAATTTGACGGTTCGACTGATATTTTTTTTCTTGTAAATTTTCGATACTTTCTTACTGAGGAATTTCGGCCAGACCGGTAAACTGAAAATCGCATTCCTGAAATTCTGAAACAGCCCGGCTTCTTTTAAATGCAAATTGTCCGAATACACGATTGGGCATACAATAGCTACATCAGCTGTGTTTTTCAATTCCTGAAACACTTCTGTATGATACCGGGAAATGCCGCCAAATTTTTGTTCGTTAAAAGTTTGTGGATCCAATAATATCTTCATATCGCCGAATTATTTGTGCCAAAACTTACCTGTTACCTTCTTGTAAGCGTCAAAATATTTACGCTGGAGTTTGGTTTTTTTAGGAGGCAGCGTTACTGCATTGAATTTTTTTATGAAATCGTGAATGTCTATGCAGGCGATAAATTTCAGGCGCAGCCACGCTCCTTTGTAAATGGGGTGAAAATCTTCGATGTCCTGGTAATTCGTTTCGTCAACTGTTGTCCAGAATTTAAAGAATTCAACGCCGTCAAAATCATCCTTATGAGACCAATTGTTTATTTTTTGTTGAATTTCTTCAGGCTCGCGCGCCCAAGAATGGTGCAATGCCGTAAAATTAGCCAAAACTTCATCGTTGTGTTTCCCGCCCATATCCCGTGCAAAATTGTATTTTCCGATCAGGTTGGTGGCAAAAGGGAAATTTTCCTCGTTATCGATATATAAAAAACCGTTTTGAGTTTTCTTGAAAAGGGTGATCCAGTTGGCGCGAATGTTTACCGGATTGATGTCTGGCCTGTACACCAAAAAGCGGTTGGTTTGAAGAAATTCATACACTTCACCAAAATTGAGGAAATATTCATCGGCGTCGATTTGCAATTGCCAGCAATTGGGACCCATTTTTTCTGACAACATGTTTCGCTCACGCGTATCGAGTTCCATTGGCGTCATGCCTGCTACATAAAAATCATCTTCATAAAAGGAGATTTTATTTTTAGGGTCGACCGATTTGATGCTTTCAAAGAAACTTTCGTCAAAAACATATTTTTTTCCAGCCCAGGTTTGGCGGTTTACGTCAATCGCAAGTACGATTTCATCGGCATAATCGTATACAATTTTTAAGGCATCGTAGATGTATTTATAATCGTAAGAAATCAAAAAGCCAATTTTAACCTTAACCTTTTTGTTAAGAAAACTAAATCCCATATTGAAAAAAATTTAGGCAAAAGTAACAAAATTCTACCGATTATTTACACCTCACCGCGAAGCGTTTGCTACTATATTTTTAGGAATTATTTACACCTTAATTTACCTGTTCTTCATAATCAGCCGTGCGTATTTGTGTTTATTGCAACTTAAATAATTGTAATTTTGCAAAAAACTTGAATCATGCAGGAAGAAATACTAAAGGCTTTTGAGATCATCCAGAACGGCGGAATCATCCTTTATCCCACCGATACCGTTTGGGGAATTGGCTGTGATGCCACAAATGCCGAGGCTGTAGCCAAAATCTACAAGCTCAAACAACGTGCCGAAACCCAAAGCATGATCGTGTTGATGAATGCCGAAAAAATGATGTACAACGTCTTTAAAGACATTCCCGAAGTGGCTTGGCAAATCCTTGATGTTTCAGAAAAACCAACGACTTTGATCCTCGACAATCCCCGAAATGTCGCAGCAAATATTATCGCACCTGATAAATCGCTCGGAGTCAGACTCGTAAAAGAGCCGTTTTGCTTCAAATTGCTGGAACGTATGAAAAAACCGCTCGTTTCCACGTCGGCAAATATTTCAGGACAACCCACGCCAAAAAGTTTTAAAGAAATCAGCCCCGAAATTGTAAAAGGCGTTGACTATGTTGTAAATTTGCACCACGATAAAATCGCCGGAAAACCTTCGACAATCATAAAGCTTACAAGCGATTCGCAGGTCAAAGTCATCCGGAAATAGTATAAAAAATCTTTTTATTCGTGGCCAAAACCAATTACAAAGAAGCACTCAGCAATAAAATCTTCGAAGTCATTTCACAGGCTTCAGCAGCGATAAATACCGAAAGTTATGTCATTGGCGGCTTCGTTCGTGATTTGCTTTTAAAACGCGATTTCAAGAAAGACATCGATATTGTTGCCGTCGGAAGCGGCATCGAGCTCGCTTTGAAAGTCTCCGAATTGCTCCCGAAGAAACCAAAAGTCCAGGTTTTCAAAAATTATGGAACTGCAATGCTGCGTTTTCAGGACATTGACATCGAATTTGTTGGTGCCCGAAAAGAATCTTACGAGTTTATCAGCCGCAACCCGATTGTTGAAAACGGCACACTCGAAGATGACCAAAACCGACGCGATTTTACGATCAATGCGTTGGCGCTTTCGCTGAATGAACGCAATTTTGGAGATTTGTCCGATCCTTTTAACGGCTTGACAGATCTCGAAAACAAAACCATCAAAACGCCTTTAAACCCTGACATTACCTATTCTGACGATCCTTTGCGGATGATGCGCGGAATCCGTTTTGCAGCGCAGTTGGGTTTTGAAATTGAAGCCGGTTCACTTGAAGCGATTGCACGAAATGCCGAAAGAATTAAGATCATTTCGGGGGAACGCATCGTCGAAGAACTCAATAAAATCCTATCGACCGACAAACCTTCAACCGGATTTTTGCTGTTGTACAAAACCGGATTGCTCGACATCATCCTGCCCGAATTGACCGCACTGAACAATGTTGAGGAAATTGAAGGCCATACGCACAAAAACAATTTCTACCATACTCTAGAGGTCGTTGACAACATTTGCCCGAATACCGATGACGTTTGGCTGCGATGGTCGGCATTGCTGCACGACATTGGCAAAGCGCCTACAAAGCGTTTCAATAAAAAACAAGGTTGGACGTTTCACGGACATGAATTCCTTGGCGGAAAAATGGTCAAGAAAATCTTTGAGCGTTTGCACATGCCGCTGAACCAGAAGATGAAATTTGTCCAGAAAATGGTCATGATGAGTTCGCGCCCGATCGTCCTGGCCGAAGACGTAACTGATTCTGCAGTCCGCCGTTTGGTTTTTGATGCCGGCGAAGATGTCGAAAACCTGATGACGCTTTGCGAAGCCGACATCACCACGAAAAACCCGAATAAATTCAGGAAATACCACGATAATTTTAAAGTCGTCAGGCAAAAGATCGTTGAGGTTGAAGAACGCGACCATGTGCGCAATTTCCAGCCGCCGATTACCGGCGAGGAAATTATGGACATTTTCAATTTACAGCCTTCACGCGAAATTGGGATTTTGAAAGAAGCAATTAAAGAGGCGATTCTCGAAGGCGAAATTGCAAATGAGTATCAGGCGGCTTACGATTTTATGATGTTAAGAGCCGGAAAACTAGGATTGAAAGCGGTGTAATTATTGAGATTTCTCCTTGCGTCGAAATGACAAATTGGGTCGAAATGACCAATATTAGAAGAGTGCCCTAGCCCCGATTGCAGTGGAAATCCTTTTTGAGTTTGCTGTAGCACAGCGGAAGCGAACTTAAAAAGATTGAAGCGGAAAGCGGGACACGAGCTCCAAAGAGCGAACTGGCGAAGCAAAAAGCTCCTTGAAAAATAGTGTAAACAACTACTTCACATGAAAAAATATTTTACCCTTATCGCTAAAACCGCCCTGGTTTTGGTCTATTTTGTTATTGTTGCAGGCGCATTGGTGCGGATGACTGGCTCTGGAATGGGCTGCCCGGACTGGCCAAAATGCTTCGGTTATTATATTCCGCCAACAGATATTAAGGAACTGACCTGGGCGCCGAACCGCGCATTTGAATCGGGACAAGTAATTATTAAAGATGAAGCGCTTTTGGTTGCCAAAGATGACTTTACAACCGGAGCAGATTTTGACGCAAGCCACTGGCGGCCTTACACCAAGCACGATTACGCCATTTTTAACCCAACACATACCTGGATTGAGTATCTCAACCGTTTGTGTGGCGCATTGGCTGGAATAGTGGTTTTTGCGATGGCAGTGGCTTCATTTGGATTTTGGAAAAAGCATAAAAGTATTACACTTTTGTCTTGGCTGACGGTTTTTTTGATGGGATTTCAGGCCTGGCTTGGCGCAACAGTCGTTTACTCTGTATTGAACCCGATTAAGATTACACTGCACATGATCGTGGCTTTGGTGATTGTTGGTGTGATTTTATACATCATCCGAAAATCGCAGGTGAAGGTGGCAGTTTTTCAGAAAGATCGCTTGTTTAGGAATGTTTTGATTTGTGCATTAGGACTGACTTTGATGCAGGTCGCTTTGGGAACACAGGTGCGGCAATTTGTAGACATGCAGGTGAAAGTTTTTGGATATGGCCAGATGTATATGGTTTTGCAAAACCCGATGGCTGATTTTTATATTCACCGCTCGTTGTCAATTTTAATCTTTTTGGCGAATGCCTTTTTATTTTGGAGAAACCGAAAAATGAATTTGGGTTTTTCGAAGATGAACTGGGTGCTGTTTTTGATCGGGATTGAAATCGCTTCGGGCATCGCAATGTATTATTTTGACTTTCCTTTTGGATCGCAGACGACGCATTTGGTAATTGCTTCGTTGCTGTTTGGAACACAGTTTTACCTGATCCTTGAGAATTGTAATCTGAATAAAAAAATGCCAATTTCATCAGTAAAATCGTTATAGAATAAATCTATATGGTATATTTAATTAATTGTTTTCTAATTATTTAAAACAATTTACATAAACAAATTTATAACTTGTGAATATTTCTAATAAAAAGATTTAAAAGACAAATGATACAAGCAAAACCAAAAATCCTGTAAGGCATTCTGAAGCAAATTAAGCGAACTTGCATCTATAATTTTAAACACAGAAGCCATGCCGAATTCAAAAGAAATTAAAGGGAACTGGAATGAGTTGAAAGGAAAACTCAAACAAAAATTTGCAGAATTGACCGATGACGATTTGTTGTACGAAGAAGGAAAAGACGACGAGCTTTGGGGAAAATTGCAACAAAAATTAGGAAAGACTGAAAAAGAAATAAAATCCTTGCTGGATTAAGTTTGGTTACATCTAACCAAAAAATCCGCTTCTAATCGAAGCGGATTTTTTATTTTAGCCGATCCAGGTTTTGAAATCGGAGACTTTTTCGCGGCTCACGACGACTTCATCGTCTTTATATGTTGGCAAAATCACTTTTAAGCGCGAATTGCTGTACAAAACAATTTCTTTGATGGCACGCATCGGAATGATAAATTTGCGGCTTATGCGGAAGAAATCTGAAGGATCGAGTTCATTTTCGAGCAGCTCCAATGTAGATTCGATCAAATAGTTTCGATTGTCGGTGGTATGAATGTACGTCCCTTTGTTTTCGCTGAAAAAACATTCAATTTCTTCGACCGCAATTACTTTCAAATGCTGCCCTATCTTAACCGTAAAACGCTTTTTGAAACTCTTTTCAAACGGATTGCTCAGCATCTTTTTGATTTGGTCGAAGTCAAGCTGGAGGTTTTCCTGCTTCGGCATTCTTAACTTAAATTTACCGATCGCCAATTCCAAATCATCTTCATCTATCGGTTTCAGTAAGTAATCAATACTATTTAATTTAAAAGCTTTTAACGCATATTCATCATAAGCGGTCGTGAAGATAATCGCGCTCTTAATACAGACTTTTTCAAAGATTTCAAACGACAACCCATCAGACAATTGAATATCCAGAAAAATCAAATCCGGATGTTCGTTTTTAGAAAACCAGGCAATGGATTCTTCAACAGAATGCAGCATGACTTCAGCAGTGACATTCAGTTTTTCGAGCTTTCTTTGCAACAGGCGCGCAGCAGGCTTTTCATCTTCAATAATGATGGTTCTCATAGATTGGATTTTGACTTGGCAAATATTCGAAAAACTACTCCCATTTGGTTTGCTGGTCGCGGTTCATGTATTCCTTGATTTTCTTTTCTTCCCAGTCATGTCCTAAAAAAATATTTGGACCAAATACGCTAAGCGCATGAAATAACAATCCGATGCCCCAGAAAAAAGCCGTTGAAAAAGTACTGAATTCCCAGAATTTTTCACCCGCATCAAGATTGAAATAATTGGTCGCAATTAAAAACAAATTTACAATAACATAAATCGCCAAGTGCCTATAAAACCCAGCGATGGTTTTGACTCTTTTTTTGGCTCTTTCAAACTTTAATTGCTGTGGATCGTTAATGATTTCCATGGTGTTTTTTATTTTATTTATTGTTGAATTGATTAGTTTTACTATTTTCTTTATCAAGTATTTGCTGTATTTTATTTTTCTCCCATTCCCGCCCTAAAAACGGACTGTAATTGAATGCTGCCATCCCATGAAAGGTCAATCCGATTCCCCAGCCCAAAGCCGAATATATGAACCAGATGTGCGCTGGAGAATACGTTAAATTGACATATATCAAAATCGGGATTACGATTAAATAGCATGTCAAATTGATGTAAAAAGCACGAATAGCCTGCGCTTGTTTTTTTGCCCTGCGATACAACATCGCTTCTGAAAGTTTTGAATTTTCCATGATTGCTGTTATTTCCATTTGTTGGATTTGTATTGTTCCATGAGTTTGCTGATCTTTTTTTCTTCCCAGTCGCGCCCCAAAAATGGCACGAAATTAAAGACATTCAATCCGTGAAAGAGCACCCCGATGCCCCAACCGCCGGCCGGATATAAAAACCATAAATATTGCGGATACGTCACCAGGTTTAAAATCGCCAATCCGCCAATAACTATAATGTATGAAGCCAGATTGCCATAAAACCCTTTGATGTCTTCTACCCTTTTTTGCGCATTGCGGTAAGTTATTTGCTGATCGTCGTATGTGGTTTCCATCACCACCGAAACCTGTTTGGTCAGGATCGGGATCTTTACCGAAAACACTTTAGATGTTTGTTCCACCAACACTTTCCGCTTGGTGATGATCCCGTATCTGCTGATGATATTCTGCAAACCAACACCTTGCCTGTCCTGGATCACTTCTTTTTTCTGAAGTTCGTTTTCAATGACCAGATAATCATTTTCGACAAAAATCCTGATGTGCAACGGACGCTGTTCGCTTACCACATTGTGCTTTACAGTATTTTCCAGCAGCAATTGCAGGGACAGCGGAACTACCTTTGCTTCGGGGTTTAAAACCGTTTGCGGAAGCTCATAAAACAAGCTGTTCTCGAAACGCATCTTCAGTAAATTCATGTAGGTTTTTGCGAATGAAAGTTCTTCCTCGATGCCGATCAGTTCTTTATCTTTTTGTTCAAGTACGTACCGGTAAACTTTTGAAAGTGAGGTTGTAAATTTTTGTGCGTTCTCCGGATTTTCTTCGATAAGCGAACTGAGCACATTAAGGCTGTTGAATAAAAAGTGCGGATCGATCTGATTCTTTAAACTTTCAAATTTCGCCGACGCCGTGCCAGCAATGATCTTCTGCTGCTGCACTTTATTTTCCTGATAGGCCTTGTAAAAATTGAATGCATACAACGAAAGGGTCACAAAAAACGTAATTACAATGGCAAATACATAATTCGCCGGATTTTCTTTGGAAAGGAATTCAGTGAATGAACGGCCTTCCATGATGACATCTTCAAAAATCCGAAGGAGAAAAATCACCAGCAACGACACGACAAATGAGGCAATAAAACCGATAACCACGCGCTTTGCAGAAAACCTGTCCGACTCAAAATACTGATCCAGCAAATGAAAGATTCCGTAATTTGCCGCACCAAGGCAAAAGGTGTATAAGATCGTATACATCAGCATATACAGCATATTTTTATCGAAAATGATCTTGCTGCCAAAAATCAGGTTTAGCAGTTGGATCAGCAAAAAGATGCCAAATCCCATAATTAAGGTTTTCGATAGGAGCTTTTTGAATTTCATTTTTCTTGTCTTATTCTGATTCGAACAACAATGGTGTAATTTTATATATAAATCTTATTTTTTGCCGCATTCCTTCTGGATATCCAAAGCGCGATCCAATCCCCATTTCGGGCTAAAAGGTGTTTCAGGTTTGAATTTTGCAAACAATGCAATCGCCCTGTCGATTTCGGCACACATCGGTTTGGTATCGGTTCCGAAAAATTTGGCACCGCCAATTTCGAATTCGGCTTTTCCATAGACGACTCTTGGGTTTTCCGGAGCGATGGCTTCGGCTTTTCCGTATAATTCCATCACTTTTGGCGAATATTTCATACCGTTCGTCATCGGATCAAAAGCAATCCAGCCTGTATAAGTCAATGCTTGCAAAACCAACAATTCCGGATTGTTCGGGTCTTTTGCCATTTCGATGTCAAGCGCATTCTGGGCCTTTGTAAGCAATGCATTCACTTTTTCCTTGTCCTTTGTTTCGAAAGACGAAATGGTGCTGATAAACGCCACATAATAATTCGGCAACCAACTGTTTTTTTCCGCTCCTGCGATCCTTTCAAATAATGCGGTCGCTTCAGCGGGTTTTCCTTCTTTCCACAAGCCGAAAGCCTGTCCCATTCCTTGTTCAAATTTGGTTTGTGCCTGAGACAAACCTGTAACCAAAATAGCGAAAACTAAAAGTAATTTTTTCATGATCTTAATTGTTAAGCGTGATTTTTATTTTTGAATTGGTCTCAATTTTAAATTTTGCATCTGCATATTTTGGCGGTCCCATCACGCCTTTTGCATTGTTTGACGCGGCGTAATCTTCACTTGGAATCCCAAACATATTCTTGTCCATCACGCCGTTTGCATTTTCGTCGTGGTACACGCTTACCGCATATTCGCCTTTCGGAAGGTCTGTAAAAGTAACGGTTGCGGTTTCATTTTTTATATCCGATTCCAGTCTTTTGTAAACCGTTTTCAGAAATGAAAATTCCGAATTGTACAAACCGACTTTCAATTTTCCGTCGTTGTTTTTAAAACCCGAAACTTTCACTTCAAGGCTTACTGTTTGCGCCTGCATCATGCCTGCGAATAAAATTACTAAAACTAAGATTGATTTTTTCATAATTGTTTTGTTAGTGTTGAATTACAGGACAAATCTACGTTTGCGGTATTGCTTATAAAATTTATTGTAACTGAACTGTTGATTTTTGAGGATGAATTGTAGTTTTAGCCGAAAGTTGAAAGTCTGAAAGTCGAAAGCCCTTGAAACGGTTACTATTGCTTTAAGTTTCTTATACCTGTTTTAGTCAACTTTCTGACTTTCGACTTTCGACTTTCTGACTTTCGACCAATCAAAGATTATCCAACTGATTGCTCTTTTTGTCCTGGCTGATCGTCCAGAAAAAGCCCACGAAAAAGAACCTGTCTGCTGTTGGCGTAACGGCTTGTCGGTCATAAACACCATTTGCATTTTTCTGGTTCGCATAGTCATAACCGTAGACATTTTGTGCTCCGAGTAGGTTTGAAACAGAAAAATACAGGATTTTTTGCGCCGTTAACAAATATGCCCAGTTGAATGCGAGGTTGTTGTAACTTTTGGTTTTACCGTTCATGAACTGGGTTTCGTTTGGATTGTTGTATGGACGGCCACTGCTAAAACTGTTTGTAAACCCGATTTGCGACTTCCATTCCGGGATCCAATATTTGGTTACCAATGACAAATTGTGGTCGGCTACAAAGCTCGGCGTGACTTTTTCAGGGAAGTTCTGATAGATTCTTTTGGTGTCGATGTACGAATACGAAACCCAGTATTCCAGGTTTTTGATCGATTTCCCGTCCCTCCAAAACACATCCAAACCTGCCGCGTAACCGTTTCCGTTGTTGTTGAAATTCGAATTGTTGACTGCAGTCGGTGTGTCATAGCCAACCAGATTGCGGTAATCTTTATAATAGGCTTCGAGTCTCAAAGTCTGGCGTTCTTTGGCATATTGGAAATTCAGGATGTAATGCGATGCTTTTTCGCTTTCAAAAAGTTTCGAATATTTCAAATATTCCTGCCTCGGTGCCTGCGTAAAATCGCCATAAGCGAATGAAAACTGGCTGTATTTTGCGATTTTGTAGGCCAATGAAATCCTCGGCGCCACATTCGTTTCGTTTAGTAAATCGTTGTTTGAAGCGCGGATGCCGACTTTTGCAGCGAATTTTTTCGAAAAGAAAACATCTGCTTCCGAATAAACTGCGGCTATATTGGCATTGTAGCCAATTTGTTGAAATCCAGTGTATTGTTCGTTAAAATCGGTAATGAAATAATCGCCTCCGAAAGACAATTTTACCCGGTCTGAAAAGCTTTTGCGGAATTTTAACTTCAGATGCGCCGCATTTTCGGAATTTTCGACTTCATCTTCATCCAAACCGATTTTATTGGCGCCATAGCCGTAGCTTACGCCCGATGTGATTTGCCAGTTTCCACTAAAATTTCCTTTATACGAAGCATTCAAATACAGATTATTATTCGATAGATCCACGCGCATTTTATGATCCAGATTGATATTCGATTGGTTTAGGTCGTATCTCGAAGCGTCGAAAGCCCCATAAACCTTGAGCAAACCGTTGTTGAATCCGTATCGGTAAACCGCTTCTCCAGACAACGATTGAAATGGCCTGTTCCAATCGATATTTTGCGGAATTGCTTTTTGGTATGGCGCCAGATCAATGTAAGCTGCATTGACACTCAACGAACTTTTTGCCCATTTCTGCGTATTTCCAATGCCGAGGCCAACGGTCATCAATGAAATATCGGTCTTGTTCTGGTCTGGTTCGTCCTGCGTATTCAAAAGCAACACGCTCGAAAGCGCTTCGCCATATTCTGCTGAATATCCGCCTGTGGAAAATGAAATTCCGCTGAATAAAAATGGGGAAAAACGGCCGCGTGTCGGTAAATTCTGGGTTGTCGATCCGTAAGGTTGTGCCACGCGAATCCCATCCACGTAAGTCTGCGTTTCATCGGCTTCGCCACCGCGAACAAACAATCTGCCGCTTTCGCCAACGGTTTGTGTTCCGGGCAGCGTCTGCAAAGCTGCAACTATATCCCCGGCTGATCCGGCTGTTGTTACGATATCCAATGGCTTTAAGACCGAAACCCTGGCTTTATCGCCCGACTCCATGGTTCCCGCAGTCACCACAACCGCGTCGAGCGAATTGACATTTTCGCGAAGTTTGATGGTTTTATCTTTAAAATTGGCAACATCAATCGTCGTCCTTGAAGTTTCATAAATCAGGAAACTCGCAACCAGCACCTGATTTCCGGTCGTATCAGTCGTAAAAGAAAAGTTTCCGTTTTCATCACTTGAGGTGCCGTCATAAGTCCCGTCGATAAAGAGATTTGCCCCCGGAACGCCTTTGCCTTTTTCATCGACCACTTTTCCTGAAATGGTATTTTGGGAAAAAGCGGCCGCCGTGCATAAAAAGATTAAAAATGTAAAGATTGATTTCATGTTGTCAGATTTTGATAAGGCAAATATCAGTCGGCTCACAAAACTATAAAACATTTGATTACCGAATTGTAGAATTTCGGGGATGAGTTGTGGATTTGTTAAAAAAGATTACTTTAGGGCCAGCAAACAAATACAAAATGAAAAGACTTTTTATGCTCCTGGTATTGTCTATGAACTTACAGGCATTCGCCCAGATTAATTTTGAACCCGGATATTTCATCAGCAACAACGGCGTTAAAACCAATTGCCTCATCCGCAACGTCGACTGGAAAAACAACCCCACGTCGATTGATTACAAAGCAGACACAGCATCCGAAATCAAAAAAACGGATATCGGTGCCATTAAAGAATTCGGAATTGAAAATGCGTCGAAATATGTGCGCTTTTCTGTAAAAATAGACCGCTCGCCAAGCGATATCGATAGACTGACCTCGAACCGCAATCCTGATTTTGAAAATACAACTCTATTTTTGAAAGTACTTGCAGAAGGCCGTGCCAATTTATACAAATATGAAGACGGAAACCTCGTACGCTATTTCTTCAGCCGCGAAAACCAAGGAAATCCAGAACAGCTGGTGTACAAACAATACATATCTTCTCCGGGAAACCTTGGAGCAAATAATTACTTCAGACAGCAGCTCACGGTGTTAAAATCTGAAGCTGTAAACCAGAAAACACTTGAAAAACTGGAATACAAACAAAAAGACCTGACTTCCGTTTTCTTAAAATACAATGGCGGTAATTCAGAAAACACCGCAGTTGGCCCGGCAAAACAATCGACAGCAAGCTTGAACCTAAAAGTAATTGCCGGCGCAGGATTTGCCAGCCTAAAAGTAGCAGATTCGTATCAAACCCGGGATTTTGGGCAAGATCCTTTATATAATGCAGGACTTGAAGTGGAATACATTTTCCCGTTTAACAAAAACAAATGGGCGATGTTTGCAGCTCCGGTTTATCAATCGTATAAAACCAATAATGCAAAAATCGGTACGGTTTCGGCCAATAACGCAAGCCTGAATACGATTGAAATCCCAGTTGGCGCGCGCCATTATATGTTTTTAGGCAAAACACTGAAAATTTTTCTGGAAGCCGGATACAATGCTTCTATTAATTTAGGTTCTAATTACATTCAGAAAAGCGGATTTTACGCACAAAGCGAAGGCCGGTTAGACACATCGACCTGCGGGAATTTTTTCATAGGAACCGGTTTCGATTACAAACGGTACAGCATTGGTTTCCGTTACAATTTCAAACGCAATCCGTTAAAAGGATACCAATACCAAGAAGCAGATCTTTCTACATACGGAATTACATTGGGCTTCAAAGTGCTGTAAATCTAAAACCATTTCTTCTTTTTAAAATAAGTCACCATCACTAAAACGAGCAAAAACATCACAAAGAGCACGGCAAAATAACCATATTTGAAACGCAGTTCAGGCATGAAATCGAAGTTCATTCCATAAACGCCAACGATAAACGTCAATGGCATAAAGATCACTGAAACCGCGGTCAGGATTTTCATGACTTCATTCATCCTATGGCCTTGCGCGGCAAAATAAAAGCTCGAGGCACTGTCGAGTGCATTGTTGTCGTATTCAATTTGTTCCAATAACTCGAGCGTTTTCTGGTGAAGGCGCGCGAAAAAAGTATAATTGTTCTTTTCAATGCCGTCGTAATCGTCATCCTCGTGAACCGATTTTAAATTGAACAGCGCATCGCGCAACGGCGAAATCGACCGTTTCAGGAAATTAAGATTTTCGCCTGTTTTTTCAATGCGCTCCAAAACATCAGGCTTGTCGCTGGTTTTGGCTTCGATCATCAAATCTTCGATGCAATTTTCATAATATTCGATCGTAATGTAAAAGTTTTCCATCACGGCTTCAAGAAGCAAATACAGCAAATAATCGTTTTTCTTTTTCCGCACAATGCCGCTGTGCGTTTTAATGCGTTCGCGGATGTGCGTAAAAAAATCACTTTTCTTTTCCTGGAACGACACCAATATATTGTCTTTCAAAATAAAACTGATCTGCTCCACGCGCAAATGATTGTAATCTTTCTCCGGCAAAATTGATTTAATGCTAAAGTACAGCACCTGATCGAGTTCTTCCATCTTGCTTCGGCGGTTCGTATTCAGGATGTCTCCAACGATAAACGGTTCAATCGAAAGCATCTCACCTATTTTCTTGATTAAATCTGTTTCGTATAAACCGTGCACATTTAGCCATTTGACATCATCGGCCTGCAGCGGGTCTTCGAGCTCTTTCTGAACCCTTTGCAACGACACTTTTTTATATTCTTCATAACCGGCATCGTCATATACAAACAATTGCATTTCGACGGGATCGGTATTGTGGATGCCCGTATATTCGTAAAAATTGGGCTGCACTTTCCTGACTTTTTTATATTTGACTCTTCTCACCACGCATTAATTTGGCTTAAAGATAGGCGTTTTTAAAATTCCATTTTTACCTTTACAGAAAAATCAGACATGCAAACGCTGCTCATCAATATCAAAGAACTTTTACAGGTTCGGAAAATTCCGGTTGACAAGCTTTCGGGCAAAGAAATGGCCGAACTTCCAACAATCAAAAATGCTTTTTTATTAATTGAAGATGATTTGATTGCAGATTTTGGCCCGATGGAAATTTGTCCGCCCACCGAAAATCTCCATCTGCTTGATGCCAATGGGAAAATGTTGCTTCCAGCCTGGTGCGACAGCCATACGCACATCGTTTACGCCGGAAACCGCGAGCAGGAATTTGTCGACCGCATCAACGGATTGACCTACGAAGAAATTGCAAACCGCGGCGGAGGCATTTTAAATTCTGCCAAAAAACTGCATGAAACTTCTGAAGAAGAAATCTACAACCAGTCGAAATTGCGGCTTGAAGAAGTCATGCAGCTCGGAACCGGCGCGGTCGAAATCAAATCAGGTTACGGACTTTCGGTTGCAGACGAACTCAAAATGCTGCGTGTCATCAAACGCTTAAAGGAAAATTATCCGATTGCGATTAAAGCGACTTTTCTCGGCGCACACGCTTTTCCAACTGAATATAAAGACAATCACAAAGGGTATATCGATTTGATCATTAATGAAATGATCCCGGCTGTAGCCAATGAAAATCTGGCCGAATACATTGATGCTTTTTGTGAAACCGGCTACTTCTCGGTCGAAGAAACCCAAAAAATTATGGAAGCCGGACAAAAATCCGGATTGATCCCGAAAATCCACGTGAACCAATTCAACGCCATCGGCGGAATCGAAGCGGCTGTAAAATGCAATGCCCTTTCCGTCGACCATCTTGAAGTCATGAATCCTCAAGATATTGAAGCGTTGAAGAACTCAAACACGATGCCGGTCGCTTTGCCTTCGTGCTCTTATTTCCTGAGCATTCCGTACACGCCGGCAAGGGAAATGCTGAACGCCGGCCTGCCATTGGCTTTAGCCACCGATTTTAACCCGGGATCGACGCCATCGGGAAACATGAATTTTGTAGTCGCAACCGCTTGCATCAAAATGAAAATGACGCCTGAAGAAGCGATCAATGCCGCAACGATCAATGGTGCTTATGCGATGGGTTTGTCTGAAACGCACGGCAGCATTACCATTGGCAAAAAAGCAAACCTGATTATTACCAAACCAATCTCGTCATTTTACCAATTGCCTTATGCTTTTGGAAGCAATTTAATTGACGCGGTCATTCTTGAAGGAAAAATGATTTAGACCGTATTGTCATTTCGAGGCATATTGTCACTTCGACGAAGGAGAAATCTCCATAAAAAAACTCCCGACGCGAAATCGGGAGTTTTTATTTTATAATACCATTCGATTATCTCAAGCTAAAACTTGATTTTGAAACCAATTCGCCTTTATCAAAAACATTTACGAAATAAGTCCCTTTTTCAAAGTCTTTACCTGGTAAATCCTGTGAAACCTGAACTGGTTTTCCATCATATTGTACGTTGCTTACAAAGCTGTAAGTCAAAGTCTGGTCGCCAAAAGTTTCTGTTTTTTTCTCGCCCAAAACATTGTTTTTAGCATCGATCACCTGAACATAATAAGATCTTTCTCCTGGTTTTGCAACCGCATTTTCGGAGATCGTAAAGCTGATTTTCAAAATATCTGCTTTTCTTGCTTTTTCAGTAGAAATTTGTTTTCCTGAACTTCTCAATTTATAAGCTGCAGTCTGTAAGTTGGAAATCGTCAGTTTTGACGCTTTTTCAACAGTTTTTGACAATTCTTCGTTTTGGCCTACCAATACTTCATTGTATTTTTTAGCCTCTCCGAGAACCATTACCGTACTGTCACGTTGCACCGTAAGGTTTGCATTGTCTTTTTTCAGGGTTTCGTTTTCTGCAACCAAGGCTTTCATTTTAGATTCCAATGCGAAATACTGGCTTTTATATTTTGCCATTGAAGCCGCATCGCCTTTGGATTTTTTCAGATCGGCCATTAAGTTGACCACTTTTTCCCTTTCAGCGATCAATTCGTCTGACATTGATGTATTTTCAGCAATTGCTGCGTCGTAAGTTGCTTTCAGTTCTTCCAAATCTTTCATTACCGAAGCCTTGTCAGATTTTGTGGTAACAAGCTCTGTTTGAAGTGCTTTTGCATCAGAAGTCATTTTGAAAATATAGACCAAACTTCCTACAAGAAGCACTGCTAAAATGGCAATTATTGCTTTAAGATTTGAATTACTTTTTTGATTTTCCATAAAGAATAAGTTTTTATATGTTTTAACAAATTTAAATTATTAATATTTTACAACACTCAAATTAACGTAATTTTATCCAGAAAATTATAATTTTGGGACTTAAAATATTTTTATGGAAAAGTTAGTGCCGTTCTACATCAGCGATCTTGCTAAGATTACAAACCACAGAAGCGGCGAGATCAAATTCGGCGAAAAAATGCTCACCGTCCCAAAAAATACCGATATACTAACGTTCATAAAAGAATGCGATGCGCAATATATTTTATTCGGAATCCCTGAAGACATAGGCGTTCGCGCAAATTTTGGCCGCCCCGGAGCCGCTTCGGCCTGGGACAGCGCGATTAAAAGCATTGCCAACATCCAGCACAACCGTTTTTGCAAAGGCAGCCAGATTTTGGTTTTGGGCCAGCTCGACGTTGCCTCTGAAATGGAAGCCGCAAAAAACCTCGATTTTTACAACATCAGCCACCGCCAGGAATTCAGCAAGCTGGTTGAAAGTGTCGATAAAGAAGTGGCACACATCATTTCAAATATTATCCTGGCAGGAAAAACGCCGATTGTCATTGGCGGCGGCCACAACAACGCTTATGGGAATATCAAAGGAACGGCTTTGGCCAAAGGAAAACCGGTCAATGCCGTAAATTTTGACGCGCATTCCGATTTCAGGATCCTCGAAGGCAGGCACAGCGGAAATGGCTTTTCGTATGCTTACGAAGAAGGTTTCCTCAAAAAATATTTCATTTTCGGATTGCACGAAAATTACACTTCTAAAAACGTGCTCGACATCATCAAAAAAATTGAAGACCGCGTGCGTTTCAATACGTATGATGAGATTTCGATCAGAAAGGAAAAGAATTTTGAAAACGAACTTTCCGAAGCTTTCCACTTTATCAAAAACGACGCTTACGGCATTGAAATCGACCTTGATGCGATTCCGAACATTGCCAGCAGCGCAATGACCATGAGCGGGTTTTCAATCGAACAACTGCGCCAGTTTGTGCATCATTTCGGGAAAAATGAAAACGCAGCCTACATTCACATCTGCGAAGGCGCACCAGATTTGGGGGAAGAAAAAAACAACCACCTCATCGGAAAACTCATCGGTTATCTGGTTACCGATTTCATCAAAGCACGTGCTGAACTGTAAGTTTTTACGTTAAATTTTCGGGCATTATTTCATCTGAATTAATAAACCTATCTTTGCAAAAATTTTTTGCCGACGATGGCAATTATTAATGCACTTATTTTATGTTATTTGAAGATTTATCGCTTTCTAAAAGCATCCAAAAAGCCGTATTTGAATTAGGCTATACCGAACCGACGCCCATTCAGGAGCAAGCCATCCCGATTGTACTGGCAGGCCGCGACATGATTGGCTGCGCCCAGACAGGAACCGGAAAAACGGCGGCTTTCGCCATTCCGATCATTCACCAATTGCACCGCATTGTTGGTTCCTCCAAAAAAATGAAGCAGATCCGAACGCTGGTCGTTACGCCTACGCGTGAACTTGCCGTTCAGATCGGGCAGAATTTTGACGAATATGCGAAATATACAAACCTGACACAGCTGACGATTTTCGGCGGTGTTTCACAAGTTCCGCAAGTCGACCAACTTCGAAAAGGCGTTGACATTTTGATCGCGACTCCGGGCCGATTGCTCGATTTGCACAAACAAGGTTACATTGATCTCGATCATTTGCATGTTCTGGTTCTCGATGAAGCAGATCAGATGCTTGATATGGGATTCGTGAATGATGTCAAGAAAATTGTAAAACTAACGCCAAACAACCGCCAGACTTTATTATTTTCTGCAACCATGCCGATCGCCATCCGCGAACTGGCTGAAATGTTCCTGAAAGATCCGGCAACGGTAACGGTTTCCCCGGTTTCATCAACAGCTGAAAAAGTAGAGCAACGCATTTATTTTGTCGAAAAAGGCGAAAAAAGAAATTTGCTGTATCATTTGATAAGAAACGAAAAACTATCTGATCTTTTGGTATTTTCACGCACCAAACACGGCGCAGACAATATTGTAAAAGCACTTCGTAAAAAAGGCGTTCCTGCTGAAGCGATCCACGGCGATAAATCACAAGCTGCCAGACAACGCGTGCTTGATGCTTTTAAAGCCAAGGAAGTGGGCGTTTTGGTTGCCACCGATATTGCGGCACGCGGTATTGACATTGACCAATTGCCATTTGTAGTGAATTTTGATTTGCCGAATATCCCCGAAACTTATGTGCACCGAATTGGAAGAACCGGACGTGCAGGAAACGGCGGAATTGCGATTTCTTTCTGCAGCAAGGACGAACATCCTTATTGGAAAGACATCCAGAAATTAATTAAAGTCGACGTGGAAACGATTTCCGATCATCCCTATCCCTGGCATTCGGGAAGTCCGGAAGACGCTGTAGTTGCTTCTGCTCCTGAGAAAAATTCAAACCAAAGCGGCGGCGCGCACAAATCCCGAAAATCTGCCCAGTCAAAACAAAATAAGAAACGCTGGTATTAAGTGCATTTTGATTAAAAATTAACCCTATTTTGAAAATACCTGACAGCCACTGGCTGTCCTCCTTTTAATTTCAAATGTGGCTAACTTTTTTAGCTTGAACTTTAATTAAGATTTTTGCTTTTATGAATCTGGCTGTGGATGATCTGAAACATTTTTACAGGTTCAAACGGCTTGATGATGATGTCGTTGATTCCGGATGAGATCGATTCTTCGGTGATTTCTTCCTTATCGAACGCCGTTAAAGCTATGACCGGCGTCGTAATGCCTTTTGCACGAAGCCTGCGCGTGGTTTCAAATCCATTGATGATCGGCATATTGATATCCATCAAAATGGCATCATAAGATTTTTTATCGAGCATGTCAAGCGCGAGCAATCCGTCTTCGACGACATCACATTTGAAATTATTTTTCTCGAGGATTTTCTTGGTCACCATCTGGTTGATCTTGTTGTCTTCCACAACCAAAATCGTAAAAATCTGGCTCGACGTCAAATCGACTTCAATATTGTTGATGATCTCGCGGCGCTTTTGTTCATCGGCTTCAAAGCCAATGGTAAATGCAAACGTTGTGCCTTCATTGAGTTTGCTTTCGAGGTGGATTTCACTTTTGAAGAGTTCAATGAGGCGTTTTACGATCGACAATCCGAGTCCGGTTCCCTGATAATCATCATCGCGGCGGCCAATCTGTACAAATTTTTCAAAGATTTTTTCCTGGTCTTTCGGTGCAATTCCCAAACCGTTGTCGCTAACCTTAAATTCAATGTAATGGCAAGTACTCTCAATCCGAACCTGGTTTGCCGAAATTTTGACTTCGCCATTTTTAGTAAACTTCAAGGCGTTGCTTGCCAAATTCATCAAAATTTGTGAAAGTCGAAGCTTGTCGCCGATGAGAAATTCCGGAATCTGCTCATCGGTTTCAACTGTGACTTTATTGTGATTTTTATTTGCAATGAACTGCAGCGAATTGGTTACAATGTTGATTTCATCTGAAATATTAAAAGCCAAAGTTTCTAAAATCACCCGTTTCTCTTCAATTTTATTGATCTGCAAGATGTCATTCACCAATGATAATAAATAACGTGCGGAAAATTTAAGCGAATTCAAATGCGGGCTTTCAGCCAATTCCTTGTGTTCGTCTAGGATCATATTTGTAATCCCGACCACGCCGTACAAAGGCGTTCGCAACTCGTGGCTGATCGTAGAGACAAATTGCGTTTTGAGACGTGAGGCTTCTTCTGCCCTTTCATTGGCAGCGACCAATTCCTCGTTGGCAAGCATCAATTCAGAATTGGCTTTTTTCTTGAAATTGTTGTTCTTATATAAGGTATAAAGCAAAAGCAACAGCACGAAAACGGCCACTATGAAAAGGAATACGATGATGCGCGACTTTTTAAGGCTCAGGGATTGGGCTGCTTTTTCATTTTCGATTTTGTCGATGGCGCGCTTGTACTCGTCGATTTCGAGGTTTACGCCTTCCACATCTGCTTTTTTGAGTTTTTCAGAATCGTAAATCTCATCTTTAAGTTGGTCGTAAAGCGCTAGATAACGATAAGCCCGTTTGTAATCCGCGATTTTAAGTAAAAACTTTGAATATTCCTGATAGGTATAAGCGAGGTCGGCTGTTTGATTGTTTTTTTTGGCTATGCCGATGGCTTTCGCAAAGAAAAATTCGGCTTTTTCATTTTGCCCTTTGAAGCCAAAATAGGAACCGTTGAGCATGTTTAAAAACACAACGGTGTCTTTATCGCCGTGTTTGGAATGGTGCGTATTGATGTATTGCAAATGCGGATAACCCTGCTCGAATTTCCCGATTTCAAAATAACCGAGTGCGATATTTAGATTTGTAAGGACGAGTTTGGAGGTGTCTTTTGTTTTTTCGGCATATTCAATCGCCTTGCGGTAATAATCGATGCCTTTTTCGTAGTCCTTTTTTTCAAAGAAATACATATTTCCAAGGTTGTTGTTGAGCCAGCCTTTTATCGAATCATTGTCGGTTCGCGAAGCATAATACAACGCTTTTTGATAGTTGAAGATTGCTTTATCAGATTCTGACAATTCGTCAAAATTTCCTGCAATGGTATTGTATGCCGTGGCAATGAGGTAATCATCTTTAATGTAAATCGCTTGTTTCAGCGCTTCACGCGAATACAATAATGATTCCTTGAATTTGTATTCATTAAGGTAGTCGTTGGCTTTTGCAGCCAATGCGGTGATGTCTTTTTTATTGTATTCTGTTGACTGTGCAATGGCATCATGCGCACAATAAAAAGCAATCAGTAGTAAGATTATTCTGATTTGGGACATAGAAATCTTATTGATTTGGTCAAATATACATTTATTACTAAAACAAAATCCCGACAGTGGCCGGGATTTTTGGGATTTTTTTAGTTTCGTATGAGTTTTCTGTATTTTATGCGTTTCGGTGTTAAATCTCCGCCGAGACGTTTCTTTTTGTTCTCTTCATAATCAGAAAATCCGCCTTCAAAATAATAGACTTCTGAGTTTCCTTCGAATGCAAGAATGTGCGTACAAATCCTGTCCAAAAACCAACGATCGTGCGAAATCACAACGGCACAGCCTGCAAAATTCTCCAAACCTTCTTCGAGTGCACGCAGCGTATTGATGTCAAGGTCGTTCGTTGGCTCATCCAACAAAAGAACGTTTCCTTCTTCTTTTAAAGTCATCGCCAAATGCAGCCTGTTGCGTTCTCCACCCGAAAGTGTTGCTACTTTTTTGTTCTGGTCGCTTCCGCCGAAGTTGAAACGGCTCAGGTAAGCGCGCGAATTGACTTGCCTTCCGCCCATCATGATGAGTTCCTGTCCGTCACAGAAATTTTCCCAGATGGATTTTTCCGGATTGATATTCGAATGCGCCTGGTCGACATAAGCAATTTTTACGGTTTCGCCGATGGTGAATTCCCCGGCATCGGGTTTTTCCTCGCCCATGATCATGCGGAAAATCGTTGATTTCCCAGCACCGTTCGGCCCGATGATCCCAACAATTCCGGCTTGCGGCAGCGTAAAATTCAGGTTGTCGTATAATAATTTCTCCCCGAAAGCTTTCGAAACGCCTTTTGCTTCAATCACATTTGTGCCCAAACGCGGCCCGTTCGGAATGTAGATTTCCAGGTTTTCATCAAGCTGTTTCTGGTCTTCGTTTAGCAATTTATCGTAATTCTGCAAACGCGCTTTTTGTTTCGTCTGGCGGCCTTTTGCACCTTGGCGAACCCAGTCCAGCTCGCGTTCTAAAGTCTTTCTTCTTTTGGAAGCGACTTTTTCCTCAAGCGCCATTCTGCTCGATTTTTGGTCCAGCCAAGAGGAATAATTTCCTTTCCACGGAATGCCTTCGCCCCTGTCGAGTTCCAAAATCCATCCGGCCACATTATCAAGGAAATAACGGTCGTGTGTGACGGCGATTACGGTTCCGGCGTATTGAGACAAATGCTGTTCCAACCAAAGTACGCTTTCGGCATCAAGGTGGTTCGTTGGCTCATCCAATAACAATACGTCAGGTTGTTGCAAAAGCAAACGGCATAGCGCAACGCGGCGTTTTTCTCCACCCGACAACACTTTGATTGGCGTATCGCCTTCCGGAGTGCGCAATGCATCCATTGCAATCTCGAGCTTGGTATCGAGTTCCCATGCGCCGGAAGCATCGATCTTATCCTGCAAATCGGCTTGTCTGTCCATCAATTGCTGCATTTTATCAGCATCTTCATAGACTTCGGGCAAACCGAACATATCGTTGATCTTGTTAAATTCGTCTAAGATCGCAACGGTTTCGGCTACGCCTTCGCGAACGACTTCGATGACCGTTTTGTTTTCGTCCAATTTTGGCTCTTGCTCTAAATAACCCACGGTATAACCTGGTGCAAAAACCACGTCGCCCTGGTAATTTTTATCTTCACCGGCGATGATTTTCAACAGTGATGATTTTCCTGAACCGTTCAATCCGAGGATCCCGATTTTGGCGCCGTAAAAAAAGCTCAGGTAAATGTCTTTCAAAACCTGCTTGTTCGTACTCGAATAGGTTTTGCTGACGCGTGACATCGAAAAAATAACCTTTTTATCGTCTGACATATATTTTTAAAATTTGGTTGTTTTGGTGAAATTTTTCTTGATTGCGACAAATATATTACAAATTCCCTATCGAATAAAGTCAAGCTTCAGAAACATCTGATGAAAATCTTCAAACGCGGCTTTTTGGCTTCAATATTTGTCATTTTGGCTTTTCCTTAAATAGGTTATTGACGGAATTTTGCCTTGTACAATTTAACACCTATTTAATATGAAAACTATTTTTATTACAGGCGCCTCATCGGGTTTGGGAAAAAGCACGGCGAAATTGTTTTTGTCAAAAGGCTGGCATGTCATCGCAACCATGCGGAATCCGGAAAAGGAAACCGAATTATCCGAAATTGAAAACGTCACCTTATTGCCATTGGACATTACCAATCCGAAGCAAATCGAGGAAACGGTTTCAAAAGCAATCGCACTTGACGACATCGACGTGGTTTTCAACAATGCCGGCTACGGATTGATCGGCGCATTGGAATCGTATTCTGACGAACAAATTACCGATCAGATCGCAACGAATTTAACGGGCGTTTTGCGCGTCACCAAAGCGTTCATCCCGTATTTCAAGGAGAAGAAAAACGGGCTTTTCATTACTACAACTTCGGTTTGCGGCTTTTCCTCAAATCCGCTTTCAAGCGTGTACAACGCTACAAAATGGGCATTGGAAGGCTGGAGCGAAAGCATTTACTACGATCTGGCGCAGTTTAATGTTGGCATCAAAACCGTTGCGCCGGGCGGAATCAAAAGCAATTTCATGAATGTGATGCAGGTGGAAATGGAAAGCGAATATGATGCGATAAACAAACGATTGTCTGAACTATTTTCAGATGGCACTTTAATGGAATTCACCGATGCCGAAAATATTGCTGAAGTTGTCTACGAAGCGGCTACCGACGGCAAAGACCAATTGCGTTACCTCGCCGGAAATGATGCCAAAAGAATTGCGGCACAACGCATTGAAATGGGTTCAGAAAATTTCAGGATCCATCTAAATAACTTATTAAATCAGCCAGGGTAACTGTAGATATTGCTAAATTTGTGCTTATGAAAAATGCTGCAAAATCGCCATCAACGTTCCATTCCATTTCGGAGCTGCACCGCGCTTTAGGCTTGCCAAAACCGTTTCATCCTTTGATAAGCCTTGTCAATTATGGCGCTATTTCGGTTGCGCCTGAAGATTTACCGACCGCTTTAATTCTGAATTTTTATAAAATCTCATACAAGTTAAACCTGCAAGGCAAGATCAAATACGGGCAAAATTATTACGATTTTGACGAAGGCGGATTGTCGTTCATTTCACCCAACCAAATCATTGCTGCAAGTGAAGATGAAAAAGATTATTCGGGTTACACCTTGCTTTTTCATGCTGATTTTATCCGAAACCATGCACTTGGAAAAAACATCAGGAATTTCGGATTTTTCTCATATTCGACCAATGAAGCTTTGCATTTATCCGAATCTGAAAAAACGATCATCATCGGAATTTTTGAAAATATCACAAAGGAGTTTTCGGTTTCCATCGATTCTTTCAGCCAGGATCTGATCGCTTCGCAAATCGAATTGCTCTTAAAATACAGCGATCGGTTTTACAACCGCCAATTCATTACGAGAAAGATCGGGAACAATAATCTGCTTTCAAACCTTGAACAATTGCTTTCGGATTATTTTGCAGATGAAAAACCTTTGACTTCCGGATTGCCGACGGTGCAGTATTTGTCTGACGCCTTGCAGGTTTCGCCGAGGTATTTGAGCGACATGCTGCGTTCGTTGACCGGACAAAATGCGCAGCAGCACATCCACAGCAAAGTCATCGAAAAAGCGAAAGACTATTTAAGCACCGGAAATTTATCGGTTTCAGAAATCGCATACCAACTCGGATTCGAACATCCGCAGTCTTTTAGTAAGATTTTCAAACGAAAAACCAGCCTGACTCCTATCGAATTCAAACAATCTTTTAATTAAAATATATGTCTTATTGCACCGCCATCGAAAACATGCCCGAACCGAGAAAATCACTGCACAAAGCGTATCACGACAAGCTTTACGGTTTTCCGATCCATGATGATAATGAATTATTCTGCCGGCTCGTACTCGAAATCAACCAGGCCGGATTGAGCTGGGAAACGATCTTAAAAAAAGAAGAATCCTTCCGCAAAGCGTACAGCAATTTCGATGTCAAAAAAGTCGCGGCTTACACCGAAACCGATCGTGAAAGATTGATGAACGATGCCGGAATCATCCGAAACCGACTCAAAATAAACGGTGCAATTGAAAATGCAAAAACGATTCTCGCGATGCAAAAGGAATTTGGTTCATTCGAAAAATGGCTCGAAAGCCAGCATCCGAAAACAAAGGAAGAATGGGTCAAATTGTTCAAAAAAACCTTCAAGTTTACCGGTGGAGAAATCGTCAATGAGTTTTTGATGAGTATCGGATATTTGCCCGGAGCGCACGATTCCAACTGTAAAATCCAAACTGAAATATTGAAAACAAAACCGATGTGGCAAACGGTTTAACAGTAAAATCAATCCATAAAAAAAGGCAAACCATTACAGTTTGCCTTTTACTTTTTAGTCTAAATTCTTATTTCCAGCCGCCACCCAAAGCACGGTACAATTCCACATCGGCGTCAAGCCTGGCTTTTTTGAGGTAAGCCAATTCGAGTTCGCTTTGCAGCAGATTTCCCTGCGCCGTAATCACTTCGAGGTAATTCGCCATGCCGTTTTTAAACAGCATATCGGCATTTTTAACTGCCGTTTTCAAGATCGAAACGCGGCTGTTCACAATGGCTTGCTGTTCTTTAAGTTTTTCCGTGCTTACCAGTGCATTCGACACTTCGCCCACCGCAACCAAAACCGATTGCCTGAAACCGATCACCGCTTTTTCACGTTCGATTTTTGAGATTTCATACTGCGATTTCAGTTTCCTGCTGTTTAATAATGGCTGGGTCAAACTTCCCGCGACTGTTCCAAAAAGCGAAGCCGGCATCGTAAACCAATTGCTGATCTCGAATGAATTGAGTCCGCCCGCTGCCGTAATATTCAATGCCGGATACAGGGATGCTTTTGCAATTCCGGTTCGTGCATTTGCGGCTTTTAAACCGAGTTCCGCACTTTTCACATCGGGCCTTCTTGCAATCAATGATGACGGAATTCCTGCAACTGCTTCCTCATGCAACGTCATCGAATTGATTGTTGCTGCACGTTTTTTTGCTCCCGGAAAACTTCCGGCAAGTATGCTGAGCGCATTTTCTTGGATTGTGATTTCCTGCTCGATTTGCGGAACCAATTGTGCGGCAACCGAGCGTTGTGCTTCGGCTTGCTGTGTCGCCAATGACGTCACTTGTCCCGAATCAAACTGGAGTTTAATGACAAATAATGTACTGTCGTTTAATGTCAGGTTTCGTTTGGCGATTACCAGCTGCGCGTCGAGCATCAGCAGGTTGTAATAACCGTTTGAAACGGAGGAAACGATGGTGGTTTGCAGTGCTTTTTTGGCTTCTTCAGTCTGCAAATATTCAGCTAACGCTTCTTTTTTACGGCTTCGGATTTTTCCCCAGATGTCGGCTTCCCAGGAAAGTGACAATGCGGCATTGTAATCGTCGATGTGTTTCTGGCCCGAAAGCGCCGCAAGGTTTTGTCCGTTAAAACTGTTGTCTGACGGATTGCTCGACGATGCGGCCACCTGCAAATTCAGTTGCGGCACATTGTTCCATTTGGATTGTTTGAGTTGCCATTGCGCCGCTTCGATATTTTTCTGCGCAATTTGAAGGTCATTGTTTCTGGTAACGGCGCTGTCGATCAGTTGTACCAAGGTCTCTTCGGTGAAGAATTTCTTCCATTCGAGATCACCGATGCTCGTCGTATCTGTTGCTGAAACATTTCTGAATCCGACAGGAACCGCATCTTTAGGCGCTTCAATGTCTTTTGAAACTTTACAGGCTGTAAAGAATGTAAGCAAAACCAATAAAGCGGTAAATTTATGTAGTGTTTTCATTTGAATTTTAAATTAAGCTGCGATTTTTTCAGGAACGACTTCAAGCGATTTCCGACTCACTTTTTCATGTGCAAACTGGAAGATGATGAACAAGACCGGAATGATAAACAATCCGAGGATGACACCGGAAACCATTCCACCTGCCGCGCCAATACTGATCGAATGGTTTCCCATCGCCGATGGTCCTTTGGCGTTCATCATCGGCACCAGCCCGACAACAAAGGCAAGTGACGTCATGATAATCGGGCGCAACCGTAGTTTTGCAGCTTCCATCGCCGCAGCAAGAATTGTTTTTCCGGCACGTCGTCGTTGTGAGGCATATTCGACAATCAGGATCGCATTTTTAGCGAGCAATCCGATGAGCATGATCAGGGCCACCTGAACATAAATGTTGTTTTCGATTCCGGTCATGCCGATGGCTAGAAATACCCCGAAAACTCCGGTTGGAATCGATAAGATCACGGCCCATGGCAACACATAACTTTCATATTGTGCCGATAATAAAAAGTAAATGAACAGCAACGACAGGATGAAAATGACAGTTGATTGTCCGCTTGACGACAATTCTTCCCTGGTCATTCCCGAGAATTCGTATGCAAAGCCTGATGGCAAATGCTGTGCTGCGACTTCTTCAACCGCGCGGATCGCATCCCCGGAACTGTAACCCGGTTTTGCCATGGCTGTGACACTCATCGAATTAAACAAATTGTATCGCGATGCCGTTTCCGGACCGTAAACGCGTTTGAGTTTGACTAAAGTATTGATCGGAACCATTTCGCCGAGGCGGTTTTTGACAAAAATCCCATCCATAGATGCCGAATTTGTTCTCGAAGACTGCTCGGCCTGAACCATCACGCGGTAATATTTTCCGAAACGGTTGAAATCGGATGCCTGTGCGCTACCAAAATAAGCCTGCATCGTTTGCAAAACATCTTTAACATTGACGCTCAATTGTTCGGCTTTAACATCGTCGACTTCCATGTCATACTGCGGATAATCGGCTTTGAACGGTGTGAATGCAAATGCAATTTCGGGGCGTTTCATCAATTCGCCGATGAATTTATTTCCGACTTCACTAAACTTGCCGAGGTTTCCGCCGGTTTTGTCCTGAAGCACTATGTCGAGTCCGTCAACATTACTAAATCCTGGAACCGTCGGGAAGGTGAATACGAAGAAATTCGCGCCTTTGATCGTTGATAATTTCCCGCGAACCTCATCCATGATAGCGTTGATGTCTTTGATTTTCCCGCGTTCTTTCGCTGGTTTTAGCAAGATAAACGTAACCCCGGATGACGGACTTGATGATTGGGTCAGCAGGTTAAATCCTGACAATCCCATCAACGTTTTTTTGGATTCCATTGTAGACAATACGGTTTCTGCTTCTTTTACGACCTGTGTCGTTCTTTGCAAGGAAGCTCCAGCGGGCATCGATAAGGAGATTGCGATAAATCCCTGGTCTTCTGACGGAATAAATCCTGTTGGTGTGGTTTTTACCATATAAATGGTCGCGACAACGACAACTGCCAATCCGCTAAGTCCAACCCATTTGTGTCGTACGAGGAATCGCAAGCTACCCATATATTGGTTGGTCATTTTGTCAAAACCTTTGTTGAAGCCGATGAAGAATTTTTGTTTAAAAGTCTGTTTTTCGGCTTCAGCCAAAGGATGGGTATGGTTTTCTTTGAGGAATAATGCTGCGAGCGCCGGACTTAATGTCAAGGCATTTACTGCTGAAATGACGATTGCAATCGCGAGTGTGAAAGCAAATTGTCGGTAGAAAACACCAGTCGATCCATCCATGAAACCGACTGGTAAAAATACGGCAGCCATGACCAAGGTAATCGAAATGATCGCGCCGGTGATTTCGCTCATCGCAGATGTTGTGGCCGCCTTTGGCGAAAGCCCGCGGTGTTCCATCTTGGAATGGACGGCTTCGACGACGACAATCGCATCATCGACGACAATCCCGATTGCAAGCACCAAGGCAAACAATGTCAACAGATTGATCGAAAATCCGAACAACGACATGAAAAAGAACGTTCCTAAAATCGCCACCGGCACCGCGATGGCCGGAATTAAAGTCGACCGGAAATCCTGTAAGAATAAAAATACGACAAGAAATACGAGAACAAATGCTTCGATTAAAGTCGAAACCACTTGTTCAATCGATTGGTCGAGCGAATCTTTCGTATTATAAAGAATCAGGTATTTGACGCCTTTCGGAAAATCTTTGGAGGCTTTTGCCATCAGTTTTGCGACAGCGATCTGGATTTCATTTGCATTGGAACCTGCAAGTTGCATCGTGGCGATGTTGACTCCGGGCTTACCATTTGTTCTGGTGTAATTTCCATACGTGTACGCACCGAATTCAATTTTGGCAACATCTTTCAGGCGTAAAACCGAGCCGTCGTTGTTCGAACGGATGACAATATTTTCATATTCTGCAGGCTTGTTGAGCTTTCCTTTGTATTTGATGACATATTCAAAAGATTCCTGGCTGCTTTCCCCGAATTTTCCCGGAGCCGCTTCAAGGTTTTTGTCCTGGATTGCTGCCATGACTTCTTTAGGTGTCAAATTATACGACGCCATTTGTGACGGATTGAGCCAGACGCGCATCGAATAATCTTTATTTCCTCCGAAAATTAAGGATTGACCAACACCTTGAATCCTTTTGATTTCGGGGATGATGTTGATCTGGGCATAATTGGCGAGGAACGTCTGGTCGTATGCTTTTTCATCTTCCGAATACATATCGACAACCATCAGCAAACTGTTTTGTTGTTTGGCAGTTGTGATTCCGGCCTGAACGACTTCAGATGGCAATTGACTGGTAGCCTGTGAAACGCGGTTTTGGACGTTTACGGCAGCCTGATCCGGATCCGTTCCGAGTTTGAAATAAACGGTGATTACGAGCGAACCATCATTGCTGGCAGTCGAACTCATGTAGCTCATATTTTCGACTCCGTTGATCGATTCTTCGAGTGAAGGCGCGACAGACCGCAATACAGTTTCGGCATTTGCACCAGGATACATCGCCATAACCTGAACGGCTGGCGGCGCAATATCGGGAAACATCTGCAAAGGCAATTTGTACAATCCGAGGATTCCGACGATGACCAGTAAAATCGAGATTACCGTGGCCAGAACCGGCCGGTCAATAAATTTTTTAAACATTTCTTTGTGTCTTAAATTCTGAATTAATTTTTAGCCAGGGCTTTTGGGCTTTCTTTTTCGGGAACGATTACCGTTCCTTCCTGCAGGTTTTCGAAACCTTTGAATACGATGCGGTCGCCGGTTTTTAATCCGTCCTGAACGAGGTAATCGGTGCCGCTTTTGCCTGAAACAATGATGGGTTGTTTGGTCACCTTGTTGTCTTTGCCGACTGTGAACACGAAGACCTTATCCTGGATTTCTACGGTTGCTTCTTGCGGAACGACAACGGCATTAGCATGCGACAAGCTCAATTTGATGCGGCCTGTATTTCCCGAACGCAGCAAGCCTTTTGCATTTGGAAATGTGGCGCGTAACGTAATGGCTCCCGTATTTTTGTCGAACTGGCCATCAACCATATCGATACGCCCTTTTTGCTCGTAAATGTTGTTGTCGGCGAGCTCGAGCGAAACCGGCGGCAGGTTTTTGATCTTGTCGTTGATGCTGTTTCCGGCGTATTGGTTTTTGAAGTTGATAAAATCGGTTTCACCTAAAGAGAAGTAGGTGTATACTTCATGCACGTCGGATAAAGTCGTTAACGCTTCGGGATCTGTGGCACTTACAAGGCTTCCTTGTTTTTTTGGCAAACGGCCGATGTATCCGCTGACAGGCGCAATGATCAAAGTATAACCGACGTTGATTTTTGCAGATGCTGCCATGGCTTTCGCCTGATCTAAATTGGCTGCAGCCACTTTATACGCTGCTTTTGCAGACTTCAACTGGAAATCGGAAACGACTTTGTTTTGCACTAGCGGTGTGAGTTTGTCGATTTCTAATTGGGCATTGATGAGCGCTGCTTCGGCGGAATGTTGGCTTGCCAATGCGTTGTTGAGCTGCTCGCGGTACGGATTTTCATTGATCTTGAAAAGCGGTGCGCCTTTGCTAACATATGCACCTTCATCAACATAAATCTTTTCGAGGTTGCCGTTGACCTGTGGGCGGATTTCAATATCAACTGTTCCCTGGATCGAAACCGGATACGACGCATCGGTGGCAACAGTGCCGCCAGAAATCGTAAGAACCGGCAATTGTGGTGGAGCTGCAGCCGCCATTGGGGCATTTTGCGGATTGGAACACGAATACAACGTGATCAGAAGGAAACTCAGGAGAAATACGCTCTTCATGGAATTGGTTTTAAAAATATTTGACATTATTGCTGGTTTAAATGATTGCTATTTAATTGTGTTATTTTTTCTAACATCGTTAAGTATTTGTGCGAAAAAATGCTATAAAATGGCATCTGATATATAAATTACTCAGATATTTATTGATATTAAACGACTTAACGGCGTTAAGTAAATGGTTTTAAAAAAAAGGCTTTCGCCCGTTAAATAAATTTATTTTTATTAAACCGGAACCTGTATCGAACGGATGATACCTCCGATCGCGTCTTTAAGGATCTGGTTGTTGATGCTTGCTGAAAGTCCGTTGTTAATGATGTTGATTGAAATCAATCCATGAATGACAGAAAAGAAAGTGAAATACTTTTGTTTCACAATTTCTTCAGTCGGGTTGCTGTCTGCCATAATTTCTGAAATCACCGACATGAACAATTTAAACGGCCCTTCTGCTTCGTTGCATTTTTGCGTACAGCAGGTCATTTCAACCCCGAACATCACCTGGTACATTTCTTTGTCCTGGAATGCAAAAGCCCAGTAGGCCATCCACATGGCTTCCAACTGTTCGGCCGAATCGGAAAATTGTATTTTTGCTTTTTCGAGTTCTTTGGTTAGCGTCAGAAAACCAATTTTTGTCATTTCCTGGATAATGGCTTCTTTATTGGCAAAATATTCGTAAATGATTGGTGCCGTGTATTCGATCTTATCGGCAATTTTTCTCATGCTCAGCCCTTGCCAGCCTTCTTCTTTAACAATGGCATAGGCAGCATCCAGAATATTCTTCCTGGTTTCTTCTTTCTGTCTTAAAATCCTGTCTTTGCTTGCCATAAATTTGAAGCATTAAATAACTTAACACCGTTAGGCAAATGTAAGCCTAAAAAAACGAACGTGGAAAAACTTTTGAATTGTTTTTCTCTATTGGCCTATAGTTGACTAAACCCTTCCTTTTAACGAACTGAAAACCCAAGCGTTAGCAAAAAAACCTACACCTACAGCTCCAAATCCCCAACCTGCTACATCGTTGTATCTGAAAGCGCCCAGACCGATTAAGAGCAAGCCCATTAAAATCATTATAAAGGTTGCCCATCCAAGGACCGTATTTTTATTCATCATCTTCATCGCGTTATGTTGTGGCAAATATCGCTTTTTTTAATGATATTTTTTGTAGTTGTTCAGGGAAAGGCATAAAAAAATGCCCGTTTCCGGGCATTCTTTATTCCATAAATCCAAAGCTATTATTGTTTTACAACTTTGATAGTTTTAACCATATCGCCAGAATACACTTTTACCATATAACTTCCTGCAGAAAGTCCGGACATATTGATTTGTTTCTGATTGGCATTTGCCTGCTCAGAAACCACTTTTTGACCCAACATATTGTAAACTTCTACCGAACTCATTGGTTGGCTGTATGCCAAATTCAATACATCTTTCACTGGATTTGGAAAGAAATCAAATTGTGAAGCATCAAATTGTTTGGTACCCAAAGCAACATCAATTGTAATGTCATCAACAAACAGGTAGAAACGGTCTGCGATCGAATATGCATTAAAGCCGATATTATAGGCTCCTGTTGCATCTGGTGTAAACGTTACAGAATTTGTATTTGGTGTGTTGTTGGTGATCGCTGGATGGTCTGCTAAAGGCGTTGCGCTCATGGCAGCTGCATTTGCGCCCATACCAAGACTCACTTTAAGGCTTTCTACGTATGTTGTTCCGGTATTTCCATATTTATAAGTTAATGTATAAGATTGCCCGGCGGTTAGATTTACCGATTTTGTAAAAAACCAGGTATTTGCAGCGCTGGTTGCACTCCATTTGTAGCGTAAATGCTTTGTTGTAAATCCGTATTCAGTGATTGCCGAAACCGCCCAATCATTCCCTGTACCAACATTTTGTGTACTGCTGCATGCAGGAAGTGCCGGAGCAACAGCCGACTCAAAATCTTCTGTCATTGGTACTTCGGCAGCGCCTTCACAAACGGTCGTAAAAGCAATCGGTCCCAACCATTCGCTTTGAGAATTCGCTGAACAAATGCTTCTAACATAATACTGATAAGTTGTTGAAGGTTCTAAGTTTGAAAATGCATATGCAGCAGAAGTTACCGGCACCACTGTTCCAGAACCTTGTGTAAATCCTGAAACCCCGTACTCTACTTCATAATTAGCGCTGGTTCCAGCCCATGTAACACTTGCAGAAGTTGCAGTGGTTGTTACCAATGCCGGACTTGTTGGCGAGAGACAAGTAACGATGCTAACATCGTCAATAGTCCAATCAGCACCGTTATTTCCCACATAATGAAAAGCGATTTTGACATCAGAATTTCCTGCATAAGAGGAAAGATCAACAGTTACAGGGATTGATACAAAACTTGTAAAAACACCAAGATCGATTTCTGACCAGACTTGATTCCAGGTCAAACCGCCGTCGGTAGAAACTTCTACAAACGTGTCGTAAAAGTTGTTTGGAGTTACCGACCAATAATAACTCTCCGAAGTTGTGAATTTCAGGGAAACTGTCGTAAACCCTGTCAAGTTAACCGAAGGAGTAATAAGTCGCTCATTCTGATCTACCAAAGCAGGATCGTAGCTCACTGTTGCCGATCCAGCGCCAGTAAGTGCTATTAAAGTAGGCTTCCATGTTTCGTCGGCATTTGTTTGTTCAAATGACCAACCATCAGGTGGCACAACACCGTCGTCGAAATTTGCGCTTAAAACTTGTCCAAAATTTGTTAATGGCATTAACAATGCTAAATAAAGTAGTTTTTTCATCATAAAATTTGTTTGATTTAAGTGGCAATTTATTGAATTCAAAACAACAACACAACATTTTAAGCAAAAAAAGACAAAGATCTGTACTTTTTTGGCGAATTGGATGCTTTTTCCAACTTATATAAGGACTTTGGAATCAGAATTTCAAATTAAAGAAAAATCCTGACCAACATTTCCTTCAGCAAATCATGTTGCGATAAAGCATTGGCGCCAACACCTTTGCTTTTGACGTCAATTTCACGAAGCGTCGCCACGATCTGGCTGACTTTTTTCATCGGATAATTGCGCAAAGCCACGTCATAATCCTTAAGAAAATAGGGGTTGACTTTTAAAACCGATGCGACGTTTTTTGGGTTTTTATCTTTTAATCCGTGGTATTGCAGCAATTGCAGGAAAAATCCAAAAACCAGGCTTGTCGTGACCACCATCGGATTGTCTTTCGGATTTTCGGCAAAATATTGCGCAATCTGGTAGGCTTTCAATTGGTTTCGTTCGCCAAGTGCTTTTCGAAGTTCAAACACATTATAATCTTTGCTAAAGCCAATGTTTTCTTCAATGTGCTTTGCAGAAATGATGCTGCCTTTTGGCAAAACAATCTGCAATTTCTCGAGTTCGTTGTTGATCTTGCTCAAATCGGTACCTAAAAATTCCACAAGCATCGCCGAAGCTTTCGGTTCGATCGTAAAGCCTTTCCCAGACAAAACCCGCTTGATCCACTCGCCTACCTGATTGTCATACAGCTTTTTGCTCTCATAGACCAGTCCGTTTTTTTCGAGCAGTTTCGTTACTTTCTTGCGCTTGTCGAGTGTTTTGTATTTGTAACAGATCACCAAAACCGTAGTGGGCATTGGATTTTCGGCATAACTTTCAATTTTATCGATGGTTTTTGACAAATCCTGTGCTTCGCGAACAATCACGACTTGTCTTTCGGCCATCATCGGATACCGTTTGCACGTAGAAATCACGTCTTCCATCGACACATCGCGGCCATACAAAACCGTTTGGTTGAACCCTTTTTCTTCTTCTGAAAGCAAATTCTGGTCGATATAATCAGACAGCCGGTCAATATAATACGGCTCCTCGCCCATCAGGAAATAAATGGGTTTGATGTTGCCGTTCTTGATGTCATTTACAATTTTTACTACTTCGTCCACAGTTTCGGAATTCGGGTTTTAAGGATTCCAAAAATAAGACATTAATCCCACAATTTTTAAAATAAAAAAGCCCCGGACTACCACGACCGGAGCTTTTTCCTCACTCAAAAAAAAAATAAAACACTATAAACTTATCCCTATTGCTCTTGTTCAGGCAAATGTGCACATAATCGGCTTGCCAGGAAACCTTCGATATACCAAACGCATTTTAAATCGACCAATGCTTTTAAAGTTGCGCGTATTGATATCCGGTAACTTGATTTTCGCCAAATAAGATTTCCGAACCTGATACGATAAAACCGTCTGCATCGAAAACATTGGTATAGGTACTGGTGCTCATGGTATTCATCTGGGTTTCCATGTATTTATTTGTTTTAACCGCTTTCTTCGAAAGAAACGCCGCGAGACCCGTATCATTTTCCGGGTAAGCAATCGCAAGAGTGGTACTGATCCTGTTGGCATTCAGCATGCAGCCTTTTCCGTTCTCATAAGTAAAAGTCTGCTCTGTTGTGACCTGGTTGTTGTTGTAAAAAGTCGCTTTCGTAATGTCGTCGTCATTGTCGAGATACAAACGGTATTTTAAATTCGTCCCCACATCTGTAATATAATAGGAATTGTCTCCTGCAGTGTACACCACATTTTTCTGCAAATTGTCAACCACTACTTTGTTGATTTTTCCGTTGCTGTCGTACGAAAATGTAAAAAGTTTGGGCGCCATGGGATTAAACTCAGAATTTGAGGTAAATAACAAAGTTGAAATCTGATCGCCGTCATACGTAAAAGCGTAACTGCCATCTGATAAAAAGGTCATGTTCTTTACTTTTTTCGCTGCATCATATTCGACTGAGCCATAAATGTCACCGTTGAACGTGATGGTTTGTACCAATTTTACTTTTTGAGGTTCCGGCATATCGTTGTCGTCATCGGAACACGAAAGGACTGCAAATGCGATCGCCAGGATAAAGAATATTTTTTTCATGAGTGTTGTTTTTAAATTGTTTACCAAATTTACGCAGCAATCCCGATGGCTTTTTACCGGATTATACCAACGGCCGGATTTGCTAAACGAACTGCATAAACAAAAAAAATCCCGAACCAAACCGTCCGGGATTTTCAACTTATCTAACAAAAATTAACCTTATTTTTTGAGCAGTTTCTGTGTAAGCATGCGGTTTCCGCTCATTTGAACCTGGATAATGTAACTGCCGCTTTTCAGGAAAGCCACATCGATCGTTTCAAAATTAGAAGCCACATTTTTCAGCAATCTTCCCGATATATCGAAAATCTTTGCGCTTTCTATGTCGCTTCCGCGGATGGAAATGCGGTTCGTTGCCGGATTTGGGGAAATCGTCAACTTGTTTTCCGCTTTAAATTCGCTTGACGCCAATAAGGAAGCACCGCAGCCGCCCGATGATTTGAGTCCGTACACGCTATTATTCACCAGATCATTTCCGTAAGTAGTCAGCGAACTGAACTCCCCATTCGTTGTCATTTCGCGTGGCGAACTGCAATCCAATGTATACGTCCAGCCCAACCAGCCGATGTTTCGCGAACACGCTTCATTTAAAATGATCGGATACAAAGCCGCAAGCGAATACTGCCCGCAATCTGCTGCGGTTTCACCGTCCTGCGTACTCGCGACTTCGCCTAAAACATAACACACATTCGTATTCTGTGCTTCATTGAGTTTCGCCTGAACCAAAGCCTGGTTTTGCGCATAACCGATCCAATAGGCGTGGGAAGAAAAGATCAGGTTGTGCTGCGGATCGCTGGTCACCATGCTTTCAGCCACCGACAGCATTTCTGTCGAAGACTGTGCACAATCCGGCGCATCGATCATAATCGGAACATTGACGTTTAAGGCGCGCAACTGGGAAATGGCAGCGTTGTAATTTGTTTTAAAAACGTTCATTCCGACAGTGGTATTTCCTGTCCAGCGGGCCTGTCCGAATTCATTCGCCAAATTGATGATCAGATAGGCTTTGTGCGTTTCGATCAGGCTTAAAATTACGGGCGATTTCCACCACGGCATGACCACATTATTAAAAGCATTCCAGTCGTTTGAACAGGTGACATTGTGGATTTCAAGTATCGGGATCATGCCTTTGCTCCGGATATATCCGATTAAATTGCTCAAATGACCGTTGTTGACATAACCCATGACCGTTCCCGGTGTCCCGAAAGACGGCGATCCCGGAATGTCGCGCCAGTGGGCACCGTCGGTGTACCACGGAATCCGGATCGCATTCGCGCCGGTTTTGGCCGCTTCATCGATTTTGTGCTGGTATTGCGACGCATTCGTCAGGCTGATGCTGCCGTCGTCTATGATCGGGTAATTGATGCCGCGAAGCACAACCGTTTGTCCCGATGTGGTCGTGAGGTTTTTCCCAACGACTTTCAGTGTTTGTTGCTGTTGCGAATGGCAGGCAAAAACAGTCAATAAGGCAAAAAGATAGATATTTTTCATGATGTTGATTTTTTGTGTGTTGTTGTGAAAATTACAATCGGAACGAAACGCCGATCCTGAAAACGCTGTACGATCCTTCGCCTACTTCAGCCATTCCGCTGAAAGCATCGGTAAAATAATAACGCGCACCTACAAGTCCGGCCGGATTGATTTCGAGGTCAGAAGTATCGGAATTGTTGTAATACGGATCGTCATACGAATAGTTCCGAAGGTCGATTGACGCGCCGACGGCAGCATACACATCGAGTTTGGAAACTGGGATCAGCTTGTTGAAATGGTAAAATCCGAGCGGGCTGATGGAAATTCCGGTAATTTTTGTCGTATAATCTCCGTAATAATCCCACTTTTTGGTCGCTCCGGAAACGCTTAATCCAACGCCTGCTTCCTCGCGAATCGGGAATTCATACCTGACAGTAACCGGCCCGATCCCGGATTCGTTCGCCGAATAAAAATAACCGGTGTAATCGAGCGTGTTCGGGAAACCGTAGGTCAGGCTGATCAAGTGGGTTGATTTGTCAAAGCTTCCGCTGTTTCTAGTGGCGTAAGGCGTTTTGTAAAAGGCTGATTTTGTTGTCTTTGCGTTTGTTGTAGATTGCTTTTTTGGAGCAGATTTTTTCTTTTGGGCGAATGACACGCAGCCAATCATCAAAAGGAATACAATTAAAATGGTTCTTGTTTTCATAAGAATGTGATTTGATTATTTCAGGTTGAATGTTTTTACCTGATCGATGTCAAGATTTGCCGTCAGCAGTACATTTGGCGCTACAAATGCGGTTCCCAAAACTTTTCCGGTATAGGTGTTTTTGCTGGCATCCGAAAAATTGCAGTTGGAAAAAACCGTCACCGAATTGTTTTCATACGAAGTGATCACAACCGTATTTCCATTCACACTGACATCCGTCGCTTTGGTAATATTCACTGCAGCGTCGATTGTATCTAAAGTACCGTCGGCTTTGAGAATGTTGCGTCCAACAGAATTTGTATTGTAATTCGTCACATACATAATATTCCCGTTAATTGCCAATCCTTTTATTCCGACGTCCCAATTCCCGATAGTTGTATGCACATCGCTATTGAACGGATCGTTAAAACGGATAATTCTTCCGGTGCCGTCATCGGCAAGATAGAGCCTGTTTTGCCCGTCAAATGCCAGTCCGCGCGGATTGTTAAAGTTGTCTTGGATCACTTTTTTATACGCATAAGCGCCGTCGCCAATGTGGTCGTAGACTTTAATTCCGGCCACCTGTTCCGTTTCAGAAATGTACAAATTGTTGTCTTTGTCGAAAGCCATAGCTTCGGGTGCAATGGCCGTCAATTCCTGTTTTACAGTGCCGCTTTTAAAATTATCATACGAAGTGTAAATCCTGATTTTAGCCGAGGTGCCATAACCGCCGTTGAATTCGCTTACCGCAATGTATCCGGCGGGGGAAACCGCAATCGCGCATGGACTGTTTTGTACAGTCGCCGTGTTTTCTGTCAGCCCTAAAAGTGCACACGCATCTGCAACCGGATTGCTGTCGTTATCATCATCGGAACACGAAACCGCAAACGCGCCCAGGATCAAAAAGTAAATGAGATTTTTCATAATCGTTGTTTTGTCAGTTGGTAAAGTTTAACAGGACAATATTAGGGTATGATTCGGCAACCTTTTTATTGCGATATATGAAACGCCGGTTTTGGTAAACCAACTGCAATCTTATACTTTATTGAACAGCCCTAGGAATTCCTGTTTTTTATTTCTGCTGAGCGTAATGCTCGAATTGTTCTGCATGATGAGCTCGCCGCCTTCGCCGCGGATGTATTGCTTGATGCATTTTAAATTGATGATGTGCGATTTGTGCGGACGGAAATAAATCGGGTTGTCTTTCAAGACTTCCTCAAAAATCGCAAGGTTTTTACTGACCAGGTGTTTGGTGTTGTTGTTCATGAAAATGTACGTATAACAGCCGCTGGCTTCCAGATACATGATGTCGTCGGTTTTAACGAAATGCAAACCTTCCTGGGTTGAAAGTGCCAAAGTATCGGTGATTTTCCCTGAATTGAATCGGCTTAATTGCTGGATCTGCTCGCTGCTGCTGGCCATTTCATTGTTGACGAACATGTCTAAAGCGGCACGCAATTCATCGGAATCAATCGGTTTTAAAAGATAATCGAGCGCGTTCATCCGGATCGCTTTGATCGCATATTGGTTGTAAGCAGTTGTAAAAACCACTTTAAAATCGATGGTTTCGAATTGTTCCAAAACTTCAAATCCGTTCATGAACGGCATTTCGATGTCGATAAAAATCAGGTCGGGTTTGTGCTGTTCGATCAGCGCTTTGGCATCCTGGCTTTTCTGGGTCGTGGCGAGCACCTGCACATCGGCAAACTTCTCGAGTTCATGCTGCAAGGTGACAATCGCATGTTTTTCGTCGTCAATAATAATAACTTTTATCATGTCTTAAAGTGTTAGGATTATTTCTACGGCAGTGCCCAAACTGTTGCCCTGCGCGTCATTTAAATCAATAATTTGTACCGAATTTTCCGGATCGAGCATTTCCAAACGTTGGATCGTAATGTCAATTCCGTAAGATTTATGGTGGGTTTGGTTTTTCTTCATTTCGCCCGCGGCTTTGCGCCCGATGCCGTCATCTTCAATTCTGATCTTTAAATACTGGTCGGATATTTTGCTGAAATGCACAAACAAATTGCCTTGCTCCTGCTTGTGCCGCAAGCCGTGCCAAATCGAATTTTCGACAAACGGCTGCAGGATCAATGGCGGAATCCGGATGATCTCATCTTTCAGATCCTTATCGACTTTGATCGTATAATCGAAGGAATGCTCGAGGCGAACGGCTTCTAGTTCGAGGTACAAACCCAAAGTCTTGATCTCATCGTCAAGCGAAATGAACTCTTCTTTTGAAAAATCGAGTATGCTGCGCATCAGTTTTGAAAAAGTCGTTAAATAACCGCTGGCAGCTTCGCGTTTGTTTTCGATGATAAAACTGTTGATCGAATTCAACGTGTTGAACATAAAGTGCGGATTCATCTGCGTGCGCAACGTCAGCATTTCGGCTTCTTTGAGTTTTTGCTGGTAATCGGCCTCTTTTCGTTGGCGTAACAGCAAATACCTGTTGATCAGAATTACAACAACGATTATCAATATACCGATCAGTATATAAAACCAATTCGATTTGTAAAATGGCGGATGCGCGACGATATTAAACTCCAACGGTTTCGAATGCCACTGCCCGAGATGGTTTCCGGCCTGGACGATTAAGTCGTAATTTCCCGGCGCAATGTGGTTCAATGACAATTCAGGATTGTTGCCAAGGTTGTTCCAATGTTTATCGCCTTTGAATTGGTAGCGGTAAAAAATTTTCTGCTTATCCGTGAACGACAAAGTCGAAAAATTAAGCACCAGATCGTTTTCATCTTCTGACAATTCGATATTTTTTCCAGAGATATTTCTGAGGTTTCCATCGATCTTCACACTGCACAATTCGAGTTTGTTGCCGCCTTTGGGTTCTAGCAGTTTTTTGACGTCGACAATTGTAAATCCATTGTCGGTTCCGATGGCAAAAGTACCGTCGGTGAGTTTTTTAAATCCGTAAATCAAATCATCCGAAGGCAAACCGTCGATCTGCGAAATGCGGATAATTTTATCACTGGCAGTAGAATAAATGTGCAAACCGTCGGCTGTGGCAAAAACGACGTTTCCCGAATGGTCCTGCGCGATGCCTTCGATCCTGCCGTTTGCAATCGGGTAATTGTTGATGTCGATTTTCTTCGAAATGTTGCCGTTTCCTTCGACGCGATTGAATCCGCCATAACCTGAAAATAGCAAGCCGTCGTGGCCTGCAAGTGCAATGCGGTTGTTGTAATCCCCAAAAAATTTGTTGCGGTCTTGGTTGAACGGCAAATCGGCGATATCGAGGAATTCATTCTTTGTTTCATCATAATACTGCATGCCGTAATCTTTTGGCGTCCAGCCGGCAATCCAGATCTTTCCGTCGGTATTCTGAATGATGTCGTTCCATGAATTTGCGGTCCAATACAAATTGCCATTGGCAAAAGGCCGATCGATTTTTGTCAGGTCCGGCCAATGAAATCTTTGTATCGGAATTCCGGCACAAAGCAGCCACAGTTCATTTTTCGAGGTAATGATGCACTCTCTGACAGTCGTATTTTCGGGCAGTTTCAATTTGATTTTAGAAACCGCTTCATCGTGAATGTCAAAGACACCTTTATCCGAAGCAACGAAAATATGTGTTCCAAAAGCGGCAATCGTATTGATGTTTGCCGGGATTTTAAATGGCTTCCATTTTTTATCTGAATCATAACGCCAAACCGAATGGTTTTTGTCCGAAATCCAGATTGTTTTGTCAGCGTCCTGTGCAATGGAAACCGCCGGATTGTGTGTTTCGGATTGCAGCGGAAATTCCACATTTGTGATCGCATCAATCGGTGAAAGCTTGATGAGACCTTTGGTTGATGCAATCCACAACATGCCGGAAAGCGAATCGGCGTGGACTTCATTGATCTGGGATTTTTCAATTTTATATAAAACGCGCCACGATGTTTTGGAGTCATTTGTAGTAAAAATTTTCTGGTCGCTATACACGAAAAAGACCGGTTTTTTTCCGTCGTAATATTTTCCGCCCCCGATGATGGGCTCGTTTTCGGGAATTTCCGCCAACGGGTAAAGTTGGTTTTCACCGATATTGAACTGTCCGATTTTCCCTTTTGAAGTCACCATTAAAACATTGGATGCATCCATCTGAAAAGCCGTTTGGTACGATTCACGCCCGATCAAGTCATTCGGATGCGGTTTGAGCTGCTGCGTTTTTTCATCCCAGACGAACAAGCCTTTTTTCGTAAATGCCCAGATTTGGCCGGGAACTGGTTCCATGAATACCATTTGCTCGCTTTCGGATTTGTTGTTGGAGTGAATCCGGAACTTCTGGGTTAGTTTCGAATCTTCAGAAAAATATTTGATATAATTGAAATCGGAACACCAAATGCGATTTTTACGATCCACAAAAAGATTGTTGAAATGGTCGTTATCGGGATCAACGTCCTGGTAATTGTTCCTTGCGATCATCTTGATTTTACCATTAAATCCGTTCATCACAAATAATCCTGTCGCGGCATCGTGAATGTAAAATTTGTCTTTTCTGATACAAAAACTATACACCGGGGATTGTATTTTCGGATGGTTGATGATGTGGTAACCGTCGTATCGTGAAAGGCCTTTCTGCGTCGATATGTATAAAAATCCTTTGCTGTCGGTATCGGTTTTAATGATGATATCCGATGGCAATCCGTCATAAAATTTAATCGTTTCGTCCTGCCATGCCTTTTGGGAAAATCCCGCAAAAGCACAGAAAACCATCAGGGCAATCGTAAAATAAAGGCGCGAAAAAATTTTCATATTGCTTTTAAAAGGTTAAACCTACGGTTTGCTGACGGAAATTTACGAATTAAATAAATGAATTGCGGGTCTGGCCAATTGAAATGCGGCAATCTGAATGTTGCAATGTTAAATCGAAATGCTATAATGTAAATGGATGCGTGAAGATGCAATTTTACAACCTAAAACCAACTGTCATGAACCTCAAAAGAATCTTTGGCGCATTGCTGACCTTGCTCGGAATCATCGGGCTGATTTATACTGCTTATGGTTTCTCAAATACCGGCGGTGCAAACCGCGATCTCAAATCGATGGCGATTTACGGAATATTGGGATTGATCTTTTTTGTTTCAGGGATCGGGTTGATCAAAGCGACAAAAGACGAAGCATAAAAAAGCCTGTACATGGGTACAGGCTTTTGGTTCACTAAAACTATTCAAAATTATTTATTCTCGTAGGTAAAATCGGCATTAAAGCCAGTTGCTGGATCTTCGACGATTGAAATCTTCATGTTTTTTATCATCTGATCTTCAGAAAATGTGTTTGTAAAAACATAATCCAGATTTGTTGTAGCCATAAAATCGTTTACGGGTTTTTTACTGCCCAGATACACCAGCAGCGGATCAATGAGAATCGCTAAAAATTGGTAGTTTCCATTGGCGTTTGCGAAAGCCCCGTTTTTGGAATTGTCATAAGACAAAGGCGATCCGTTTATGGCAGTGAAATCTTCAAAGCCGTTAAAAGAGAAAAATTCTACCCCAGCGGTATACACTTCAGATGAAGCATTGTAGGTTACCGGAACATTGGTGCCGTCTACTTTTTTATAAGAACTCAATCTCCCATTACTGTCATAAGTTAAAGTAATTTTTCCCGGCGTTGACCCGTTTACGGCGATCTCCGTGATTTTTCCCTGATCATTATAGGAAAATGCGTATGCATTATTTTCAGTACCAAATACGGAAAGCTGGCTCAACTGTTTTTTGCTGTTGTAAATCATACTAAACGTTTTATTCAAAGGCGCGCTTGAACCTGTCGCGACAACTTTAGTTACGAATGGCATGGCGGTTGGCATTGGCTCGGGCATGTTCGTGACGCTATCGTCATCTGAGCAGGAAAAAATCAACAGTGAAAAAGTGATGATTGTGAGTATTTTGGAAATGGTTTTAAAAGTGTTCATCAGTAAGTTATCGGAATTTAAAGTATTTGATATTCGTATGAAATCGTGAAGCTTTTTAACGGATTGTTATTGTCTGAAACATCAAAAAGCTTGATATGGGCGTCTTCAGTAAAGGTGTTTTCAATAGTTACATTTTGGCCCGTAACCGAAATTGTGTTAATTGGCTTGCTTGGCATAATGTAAATCAAAGTCGCATCTGCAATGATTGACAATACATAATAATTGATGTTCGTACTCGTAAAAGCGCCATTTTTGGAATTGTCATAACCAATGAATGAAGGCCCGAGCACATCGATATCGCCAGCGGCATTTAATGAAAACGGATTTGCAGCGCCTTCATACATTTGCGTTGCCGAATTGTAGGTAACAATCGTTGCACTGCCATTATTTGTAAATGCGGTTAATTTTCCATCTGAATTGTAAGTTGCCGTGACTGTTTTTGCGTCGTCACCTGTAATCGCGATGGCTGAAACCTGGTTTTTCACATTGTAAGTCATGGTATAGACCCGGTTTAACTTTCCTGTAGAAACAATTTTTCCAATGCGTTTTTCAGAGTCATAAATGATATTATAAACTTCGTCATAGGAATCGTCCTGCGTATCTATCGTAATTTTATTGGCGAATGTTGGCACAGCTACCGGCATCGGCGTTGGATCGCTGTCATCATCCGAACAGGAAAATGCAAAAGAAGTGGCCATCAAAAGCAACAGCATTTTTTTAAAATTTGTTTTCATAATTTTTGAGTTTTTATTTTTATGGTGCAAATGTGTTGCAATCAAAAACGCTATAAAACTGCCAATAGACCAACGCCGGTTTAAATAGACAGACAACATATTTTACGGCATTCTTAAACAAATTTTGTTTCTTTGCGTATGCAGAAACTGAATTTTAGCGGTTATGATTTCCGATTTAAGAGTTCCGATGAGCGGATTTCGGTATTTGATGAAATCAGGAGGAAGTTTGTGGTTTTGACGCCCGAAGAATGGGTACGCCAGCACGTCGTTCGGTTTTTGATGCAGGAAAAAAAATATCCGAAATCACTGATCAATGTCGAAAAATTATTAACCGTCAATGGTTTGACCAAAAGATATGATGTCGTGGTTTTCAACAATGATGGTTCGATCTTTATCCTGGTCGAATGCAAAGCACCGCAAATCAAGATCTCGCAGATGGTTTTCGACCAAATCGCGCGCTACAACATGACGATGCAATCTGAATTTTTGATGGTGACCAACGGGTTGAGCCATTTTTTCTGCCAGATGGATTACGAAAATGAAAAGTACCAATTCCTGCGCGAATTGCCGGATTATCAAATACCAGCCAAATGAAGATTGCCGTTGTCATATTAAACTGGAATGGTGCCCCGCTGCTGCAAAAATTCCTGCCTTCAGTTGTTGAATTTTCGGCTGAAGCAGCTATTTATGTAGCCGATAATGCTTCGACAGATGATTCTATTTCCGTTTTGAAATCCGAATTCCCATCGGTAAAAATTATTCAAAATAAGATCAATTTCGGGTTTGCCCAAGGGTACAATGAAGCGTTGAAACATGTCGATGCCGATGTTTTTGCTTTGGTCAATTCAGATATCGAAGTCACGCAAAACTGGCTGCAGCCGATCATTCAAACCTTCAAAAATGAACAAGAGACAGCCATCATCCAGCCTAAAATCCTCGATTATAAAAACAAGGAATATTTTGAATATGCCGGGGCTGCCGGAGGTTTTATCGACAAATACGGTTATCCGTTTTGCCGTGGACGCATTTTCGATACACTTGAAAAAGACCTCGGGCAATATGATGACAACTGCGAAATATTCTGGGCTTCTGGCGCCTGCTTTTTCATCCGCAGCAGCGTTTTTAAAAACTTAAATGGCTTTGATGCGGACTTTTTTGCGCATCAGGAAGAAATCGATTTGTGCTGGCGTGCATTTAATAACGGACACCAAATAAAATATGTTTCAGGTTCGAAAGTCTATCACGTTGGCGGTGCGACTTTGCAGCAGGGAAATCCGCAGAAGACTTTTTTAAATTTCCGGAATTCATTGTTGATGCTTATTAAAAACCTTCCTAAAAATAAATTATTCCCAGTGCTTTTTACAAGAATGATTCTCGATGGTGTCGCTGCTTTTCAGTTTTTATTCAAAGGAAAATTTTCGCACTTTGCGGCTATTACCAAAGCCCATTTGTTCTTTTACAGTCGGTTCTTTACCAATTTTAGAAATCGTGACAGTCTGCAAAAAAATGATTATTTTATAATTAAAAGCATCGTTTACAGGCATTTTATCCAACGAAAAAATAAATTTACAGACTTATTTTAACAATAGTTTAAGGCTTATGTGCAGTCGTTAAAACTTATAAATGTTAAATTTGTACCTCAACCAAAATATTAGATTTTATGAAAAAATTCATTTTAGCACTTTCGGCTGTTGCCATGTTATCGGCTTCGTGCGGAACGAAAAAGAAACTCGCCGAATGCGAATCAAAAAATAAGGAAATCCAGGATTTGCTGAATTCGGCAACTGTGAAATTAAATTCCTGCCTTTCAGATAAAGAAACCCTCGCAGCTCAGATTGAATACCTCAAAAAGAACAATTCTGACCTGATCAACAATATGGGAAACATGACAACTTTGTCTACCAAAGGCGCACAAAACATCGAAAAAGCATTGGAGTCGATGAAAGAAAAAGACATCAAAATCACACGTCTTCAGGATGCTCTTACCAAAAAAGACAGCGTGACTTTGGCATTGGTTTCAAGCCTTAAAAAAGAAGTTGGAATTACCGATCCGGACATTCAGGTGAATGTTGAAAAAGGAGTCGTTTTCATTTCCATCGCTGATAAATTGCTTTTCAAAAGCGGAAGTTATATGGTAAGTGACCGCGCTAAAGAAGTTTTGGCAAAAGTCGCAAAAGTGGTAAACAGCAAACCCGATTTCGAATGTATGGTTGAAGGACATACCGATAATGTTCCTTATAAATCAAACGGCGTGTTGCTTGACAACTGGGATTTGAGTGTGAAACGTTCGACTTCAATCGTTCGTGTTTTAACCGAATTGGGAGTGCAGCCAAAACAATTGATTGCCGCAGGACGCAGCGAATATGTGCCGTTGGTTGACAATAACACGTCTGAAAATCGTGCGATCAACAGAAGAACAAGAATTGTTGTGCTTCCTAAAATCGACCAGTTTTACGACATGATCGAAAAAGAAATGAAAAACCTGAGCGCGAAATAATCGTTTCAGTCATGATAAAAAAATCCCGATCGGAATGCTGATCGGGATTTTTTTTGGTTACAAGAACAAAATTATGACTTGATCATTTTTTTGTAAGTAGTTTTTCCATTGGTTACAAGCTTTACCAGATAAGTGCCTTTCTTCAGGTTTGCAGTTTGTATGTATTGCCTTCCGGATGAAAACGACTGATTTAAAACCAGCTGCCCAAGCATCGTATGGATGGTGATTTGCGACGGCGTTTCCAGATCAAAATAAATATGATCCCCAAACGGATTCGGATATATATTCCCGTTCTGTATAACCGATTCGGCAGTACTTAAAGGCGAAAGCTGTTTCCATTTCAGCACGAATTCATTTTGCGAATAATCGCCACCCGAAGTGCCTAGTGCTGTTATATTAAAATCAGCAGCAGTCGGGTCAAAATCAGAAGTTCCGTCAAACCAGCCCGAAGCATAAATGGCCGTTGCCTCTTCATTTACAAAAATTCCCTGGCCGGAATCGGAATTGCCGAAGCGCGTATCGGAACCGCCGAAATTCCGTGCCCAAATAAAGTGGCCATTGCTGTCGAGCTTTGACATAAAAATATCCAAGCCGCCGGCAGAAGTCAGGTTAAAAACATTTGCCGGATCAGGGTCGAAGTCATCTGAACCTAAAAAATTTCCGATCGCGTACACATTCCCAAAGCTGTCTAAATCGATCTGCCGAAGGTCATCATGCCCGGCACCTCCAAACGATTTTGCCCAGACAAAATTACCAGAAGCATCCAGTTTGCAAACAAACATGTCGTAATCACCTGAAGAAGCCAGGTTAAAAACCGCATCCTGATCGGGATTAAAATCAGCTGTTCCTCTAAAATTTCCGGCGATGTAACTGTTTCCTTCGCGATCGGTTTTTATAGTAGCAGCATGGTCATTAATGTTTCCACCGAGGCTCTTTGCCCATACAAAATTGCCGTTTTTATCCAATTTAGCCACATAAACATCAAATTTTTGGTCAGATTCAGCTGCATCGTTATAAATTGGAGAAATGATAAAACTGCCCGAACCGGGATCGAAATCACACGGATAGGAAAAATCACCCGTTGCATATACATTTCCTGAGGCATCGAGATCGATTCCCATTCCTATATTGTAGCCGCCGCCAACAAAAATTTTTGCCCACATGAATTCACCTTCGGGACTCAATTTTGAAATGTATGGATTCCTGTAACCGCCTGCATACATAATTTGCGTGACGAGCGGATCGGGGTCAAAATCAGCATCTGTAAAAAAGGTACCAGAGGTATAAATATTTCCGGAATCATCGATTTTTAAAGCGGTACAATATGAGGAATCGCTGCCTGAAGCAATATTTTTTACCCATACAAAATTGCCATCAGTATCGAGTTTCAACAAAAAAACATCACCTCCGTTTGTCGCTTGCAGCGTGTTGACTAATGGTCCGGGATCAAAATCGGTAGCATCGTAAAAAGTTCCGGCAATAAATACATGGTTTTGTTTGACCACGATCACGCCTGGAAAATCAAAGCCCTGATTGTTGCCAAAATTCTTTGCCCAGATAAAATGGCCTTCTGCATCGAATTTTGTAACGAAAATCTGGCTCGCAATTCCGCCCCATGGGTTGTTTAGCGAAGTGAGGTTGTAAGTCGTTTCCGGATCCGGATCAAAATCTGTCGTTCCCGTAAAAATTCCGGCGGTATATACATTTCCTTCCCGATCGGCAGTCACGCAATTGCTTTGGGCTATCGCAAATTCCGGTCCGCCTGTTCTTTTCGCCCATCCAAATTCAGGAAGTTGTGCATTTGCACTTTGATAAGCGACAATAAAAAACAAGATCAAATATCGATTAAATCCAAATTGGTTTGTCAGGCATTTTTTCATAAAATTTCATCTTAAACATTTGAAAACTAAGATAATAAAAATCCCGATCGGAATGCTGATCGGGATTTTTTATTTTAGACTTATTTTGGAAAATGATATTAATCTATAATCGAAATATCGCCTTTTCCTTCACGGATCAAAACGGGCTCATAACCGGAAAGATCGATGATCGTTGACGGCTGGTTGTCGCCATAACCGCCATCGATTACGATATCAACCAGGTTCTGCCATTTTTCAAAGATCAGTTCCGGATCTGTAGAATATTCCAAAACTTCATCTTCGTCATAAATCGATGTCGACACGATCGGATTGCCGAGCATTTTCACCAGGCACAGCGCGATGTTGTTGTCGGGAACACGAATTCCGACAGTCGTCTTCTTTTTAAATTCTTTCGGAAGGTTGTTATTTCCCGGAAGAATAAAAGTATAAGCACCCGGCAAAGCGCGTTTCAGCAATTTAAATGTCGATGTATCAATTTGCTTCACATAATCCGAAAGGTTGCTCAAATCGGAACAAACAAATGAAAAATTTGCTTTTTCAAGTTTGACGCCTTTGATTTTTGCAATTCGTTCCAACGCTTTGGTATTCGTAATGTCGCAACCCAATCCGTAAACAGTATCGGTCGGATAAATGACAAGCCCACCGTCGCGAAGTACTTTCACCACTTTAGCAAGTGCGGCTTCTGAAGGTTTGTCTTCGTATATTTTGATGAATTCGGCCATGTTTTTTAATGGATAATGGACAATTGATAATGGATAATGCCTCGGTTGTGTTAAGATACGAATAATTATCGGCAATCAAAATAATTATCAATTGTCCATGATCAATTATCCATTAATGACGTCAAGTTTGGCAAACCGCAGCAATAATTTTTTAATACCGCCTACTTCAAATTTGATTTCCGCTTTTCTATCGGCGCCAACGCCTTCGAGGCTTACGACCTGCCCTTTTCCGAAACGCTCGTGCATGACGGTGCTTCCGGCGGTTAAATTGCCATCGAACAAATTCGCTCCCGCAGCTGCAGGTGCGTTGCCCATAGGTTTTAGCTTCCTGACACTGAGGTTTGATTTCGGTTCGTTGTCTGTAATGTATTTTGGGGGCGTGCTTCCAACAGGCTTCGACAAGCGGAGTTTCGATTTATCGACATCGCCAAAAATATCGGCATCGATCATCGGCTTGTAGCGGTAATTCGTTTCTTCGCCTGATAAATATTCGAGATATTGGCTGTCAATTTCGTTGATAAAACGTGAAGGTTCGCTGTCGGTTAATTTTCCCCAGCGGTAGCGCGATTGCGCATAGGTTAAGTAAGCCTGATGTTCGGCACGGGTTAAGGCAACGTAAAACAAACGGCGTTCTTCTTCGAGTTCGCTTCTCGTGCTCATACTCATCGCACTCGGGAATAAATCTTCTTCCATCCCGACAATGAAAACGTACGGAAATTCAAGTCCTTTTGCAAGGTGAATGGTCATCAGTGCGACACGGTCGTCATCGCCGGTATCTTTGTCTAAATCGGTTGCAAGTGCGACATCTTCGAGAAATTCTGATAAGGCACCGCGGGCACCGTCGACTTCTTTCTGGCCTTCAGTAAAATCCTTGATCCCGTTGAGCAATTCTTCGATATTTTCGATGCGCTGGATGCCTTCGGGCGTCGCATCTTTTTTAAGTTCCTGAACCAAACCGGTTTTTTTGGCCACATGATCGGCCATGACAAACGCATCCTGGTTTTCATTAATGACCTGAAAACTCTGGATCATGGTGACGAAATCCTGCAAACGCTGTTTCGTTGGGCCATTGAGTTTGAGGTCGATCTTGTCAATATTCTGCATGACTTCAAAGATCGACCGCTTGTAATGGTTGGCGGCAACAGTCAGTTTTTCAACCGTGGTGTCACCGATGCCACGTGCCGGATAATTGATCACGCGAATCAACGCTTCTTCGTCTTTCGGATTGATCACGAGTCGCAAATAACACAACACATCTTTGATTTCCTTCCTTTGGTAGAATGACAAGCCGCCGTAAATCCGGTACGGAATGTCACGTTTGCGAAGCGCGTCTTCCATCGCACGCGATTGGGCATTGGTCCTGTACAAAATGGCAAACTGCCCGTTCATCATTTGCTTGTTCATCTTTTCGTCCCAGATCGTACTCGCGACAAAACGGCCTTCTTCGGCATCGGTCATGCTGCGGTTTATCTTGATTTTTGGACCGAAATCATTCGCTGTCCATACGATTTTATCGAGCTTCGTTTTATTCTTGTCGATGATCGTATTGGCCGCTTCAACGATATTTTTGGTCGAACGGTAATTCTGCTCGAGGCGGAATGTTTTTACATTGTCGTAATCTTTCTGGAAATTCAGGATGTTGTTGATGTTCGCGCCACGGAAAGCATAAATACTCTGCGCATCGTCACCAACGACACAAATGTTCTGAAAACGATCGGATAACGCACGAACGATCAGGTATTGCGAGTGGTTTGTATCTTGGTACTCATCGACCAAAATGTATCTGAAACGGTCCTGGTATTTCGCCAAAACATCCGGAAAACGATTTAATAATTCGTTGGTTTTCAACAGTAAATCGTCAAAATCCATGGCTCCGGCTTTGAAACAACGATCGACGTAATTTTGATAAATTTCACCGAGCCGGGGTTTTTTCGACATAGCGTCGGCCTCCTGCAATTCGGGGTTGTTGAAATAGGCTTTGACTGTAATTAAACTGTTTTTATAAGATGAAATCCGGCCGAGAACCTGTTTTGGTTTGTAGACGTCCCGGTCGAGCTGCATTTCTTTGATGATCGCCGAGATCAATCGGACAGAATCCTGAGTGTCATAAATTGTAAAGTTCGATGGATAACCCAATTTATCCGCCTCCGAGCGTAAAATTCTTGCAAAAACCGAGTGAAATGTTCCCATCCAGAGGTTTTTGGCTTCGCTGCTTCCAACAATATCGGAAATCCGCTTTTTCATTTCCTTTGCCGCTTTATTCGTAAACGTAAGCGCAAGAATATTGAATGCATCGACGCCTTGTGCCATCAGGTAAGCGATCCTGATCGTAAGTACACGTGTTTTTCCGGAACCAGCACCGGCAATAATGATCATCGGCCCATCTTTCTGCAACACCGGTTCGCGCTGGGCTTCATTGAGCTGGTCTATATATTTTTGCATAGTTTTTTTGAAAGGACAAAAATAAGCATTTCCAGCTGAAAATAATCGTGCAACATTTGTTAATGCTTAAGGACTACTTTTCAGGAATTAATTTACTTTGTTTTTCTTATCGTTGTGTTGCCGAAGCGGCTTTTTCGAGCTCGTTGATGATTTGTTGCTCGGCAGTTGTTAAAACCAGTGAGTTGTTTTTGAGCCAGAATTTGTCGGAGTATTTATTTCCTCTGGCGTATAAATCTTTTTCTTTGTAGATTTCTTTTTTATTGTAAGTGAGGTCGTCAACGTGCAAATCGGTTACAATAATATCGCTTTTGGATTCGATCGTTTTATCGTATTTGCGTTTTTTCATTGTGATGCGAAGCTTGTTAAAACGGCTGCTGTATGACAAAATGTAATTGTTTCCAACCAATTTATAACCTGTTTTCACTTTATTTCCCATAAAAGTGACGCGTGCAACAAGAAGATTATGCTCTTTGAAGTTTTTCTCTCCCGGAATCATGTCAACGTCAATGTCATAGATAAGCTTTGAGTCTGGATCGAAAACAATTGCGCCTTTGTAAATGGCGCCAGAATCTGGTTTCGGCTCAAAATTGATGGCAAATAATTCTTTGCCGCTGCTGTCTTTTTTTGATTTCAGCTCGAGTTCGTAGTCTTCGTAATTGTCGTGATCGAGCAATATTTTTTTCAGAAAAGTAAAATCGTAATTGTAAGTCACACCTTGTTGCACATTCACAAAAGAATCAAAATCAATCAGTTCATCCTCTTTTAATTCGTCATCGGTAAACAGTTGCGCCGTCCGGCTTTGCTTTACGATCAGGTCGGATTTGTTTCTTTTGACAGATCCACTAATGTGGTAATCGAGCAAACCATCTGAAAATTTCGAATATTTGCCGTTGATCTTTACAAATTCGCGGTAATAGGTATTTAGGATGATGGGTTTATTGAAGCGCGCCATCGAAGTAACAATGAGGTTTTCGAGCATTTTTTCAATCGGGATTTTTGAAATCACGACTTCTTCCAGCATTTGCTCGTCGGTTTGAAGCGCGATTGTTTTGACTTCCGATCCAAAATCGGCTGCGGGAATTGTTTCGGTTTTATATCCGAGGAAGGAAATTAACACGGCTGCATTTTTCGGCAAAGTCAATTGAAAATTCCCTTCTTCATTTGAAATCGTTCCAATTGCAGAATTTTTCACGCCAATCGAAGCGCTGATTATGGGTTCATTCGTAACAGCATCTTTCAACAGCCCTTTTATAGTAACGGTTTGGGCTGATACAGCAAAACTTAAAAAAACAAAGAACAGGCAGATTTTTTTCATTTGAATGGATTTTATTTCCCGAATATAGCCAACCTGACGATAATTTTCAAAAAATGTTACTAAAACAGACTATTTTTGTTGGAACAACTTAACTAAATTCTATTTTTGCTTTCAAAATCAAAAAAATATGGACACCAATAAAATCATCGAACTCTTATTTTATACGTTACCCGCTTTAATCACTGGTGGCGTGGCTTACTACTTCTTTCAGATGTTTGTACAAAATGAAGACAAAAAGCGTCATTTTTTACTGATGCGTCAAAACCAAAAAGGCTCGCTTCCACTAAAATTACAGGCTTACGAGCGCATGACTTTGTTTATGGAACGCATCGATCCGTCAAAATTGCTGATTCGGATCACACCAGTTTCAACCGATAAAAACGACTATGCGAATTTTGTGATCACTCAGATCGAACAGGAATTCGAACACAATTTAACGCAGCAGATTTACATTTCGGATGAATGCTGGGCGATTGTCCAGACTGCAAAAAACTCCACGATACAAATGCTTCGCAAAGCGGCTTCAAACCCTGAAGTGGCCGATGCCGATAAACTCCGCGAACTGATTTTAAGCACTATGCTTGACAAAAATACGCCGAGCAGCGCAGCACTTTCGTTTATCAGGAATGAAGTAAAGGAATTGATTTAAAAAAAGCCTCCGGATTTGGAGGCTTTTTTATTTTTACGATTTAAGGTTCTTTCACCTCACTCATGATCTCACTCTTATTCTGCGCATATTCATAACCCTGATGCCACCATTGTTTCATTTGGGTTTTATTAAAAATCAACGCATTGTTCGTAAGCTGCACCGGAGTATAGTACATATTGAGCTTTACATTTTTATTGTTTGCGGCAAGTTTGCCAATGGTAATGTCATGTTTTTCGACTTGGTCCAAAAGCGTCGCAAACAGATCGACCATCAATGAAAACGGGTTTTTCCCAATGACTCTCGGCGCGGTTTGCACTTCGGTTTCCAAAATCACCACATCAATTTCTGTCGCGCCACGCTGAATGGCTTCGCGAATCGGAACCAGGCTCGAAAATCCGCCGTCGCCATATTCACTGCCATTTTTTTCAACCAGGCTCATAAACGGAATGTAGTTGCACGAAATCCAGATCCAGTCGCAAAATTCATCATATTCAAAATCGCGGATGCATTTGTATTCGACTTCATTCTTCGACAAATTCGTCACGGTGACTACGATGTTGCATTTCGAGGATTTAAGCTGGTTAAATTCCGACAAGGAAAAATTATCGCGTATGTATTTCCTGAGCCTTTGGCTTTCGCCGAAAGTGCGCTTCTTCTTCAAAAACTGCCGGATCACATTGTAATGGTTGATCGAAACCGTTTCGATTCCGTTCTTGTTTTTGATCACAAACGGATTGACGTTGAAGATTTTCTCCATGTCGACACTCGTGTAAATGCCATAAATTTTCTCGACATTTCCCAATGCCAAATGCGGAATCAACAAACTTCCCGTCGATGTTCCAAGCAGCAAATCATATTCGTGCTTGTTCTCCTGAATCAGGTATTGCGCCACGCCGCCGGCAAATGCGCCTTTGCTGCCGCCGCCGGAAATGACCAGCGCTCTCATATTTTTCTCATAAATTTACTCTTCAAGCAGTCGTTGCAGTTGGGTTTTCTCGCGAATGGGTAAGTCGGCGCGTATTTTAACGAAAATCTCGCGATATCTTTTTTCTTTCAGCAATTTCCTGATGTTGTCTTTCGAAAATTTGACAAATTGCCAACGGTGGTTTCCGAGTCCGTAGGTTAGGCTGCGCAAGACATCTTCGGTATAAATTTCAAGGTTCAGCAGTTTTTGCAAGGCATTTTGCTGTAGGGTCGAATCATAATTCGTTCCCGTATACGAAAGCAATTCCTGATAGATCTTCGCTTTTGCAGGTTGTTCTTTCAGCGTGACAAATGCCAGCGACAAATGCAGCAAGCGCAAATTTTTGTCCTGAAATCCTTCCCAGTCTTTTGAAATGGTTAAATACCGGTTTTGTTCTGATGGAAATTGGCTCCACAAATTAAACAGCGCTATTTCCTGCGTTTCATAAGATTTGTCGTACAGAAGCGTTTCATAATCGGCTCGAAAGCTTTCCGGAATTTCTTTTAAGGAAGCTGCAACGGCCTGCCGAACCTGAAGGTCATTCGTTTTTAAAGCCGCGAGCAAAACGTCTTTTTTAAGTTCCATCGGATGCGAAGCCGATTGGTATACCAGCAATTCCTTAACCGGATAATACAAGTCACTTTGCATCATCTTGATAATTTCGGCTTTGTCTTTGGTCAAGAATAACGGCTGGTCGCGCAACTTTATGTATTGTTTCATCAGCTCATTTTTCTGCAATAAAACCGTCGCTTCCGCTGTTGGAAATCCCGCTGATTCCAACCAGGTTTTCCTGAATTTTACAGTATCAAAATCGGAAACGGCTTTAATTTCATTCAGAAAATCATCCGTAGTCACATTCGCATAAGCGTATTTTTCCAGATAGTTTTTAACCGCCTGGTTGAATTTTTCCTTACCCACGCTTTCGCGGATGACATGCAACGCCCAGGCTCCTTTCTGATAAAACGACAATGAACTCGCCTTAGGGTTCAGCACCGGAATCGTATCGGTTTTTGCCGCATCTTCAAGCTGACGCGACGTGTTGTACAATTTATTGTAGAAATAATCGTCCCCGAAAATTTCGCGTTCGGCCAATAGCGCATAGTACGTAGTAAAACCTTCCTGAAGCCAGTGGTCTTTACCTGATTTTGCCGTCACCAGATCGCCAAACCATTGGTGTGCCAATTCATGCGCGTTGACATTCACATAACTTCTATCATTGTATCCAATGCTGTCCACGACGAAATCACGCGAGAAAACCGTCGCCGAAGTATTTTCCATTCCGGCATATAAAAAATCATGCACCGGAATTTGCTTGTAGACTTCCCACGGATACTGCACGCCAATTTCGCGCACTAAAAAATCAAAAATGTCTTTGCTGTAACGGTATGTTGGCTCGACTTTTTTCTCATCTCCTTTTTCAAAATATTCGTCAAGCGGAATTCCCGAAAGCGACTTTTCCGTCCGTTTTTGAAAATGCCCGATCGCAACCATGGCCAGGTAACTGCTCATAGGCTTTTGCATGCGGTATTGCCAGGTAATTTCTTCGCCGTTAGGAATTTTTTTGAGCAACGTACCGTTTGAAATGACTTCAAAGCTTTTTTCAAAAGTAATGTCGAGGTTGAAAACGGTTTTCTCATTGACATCATCAAAACTCGGCAGCCAATGGCTGGTATTTTTGCCTTGCCCTTGCGTCCAGATCTGGCCGTTGATGTCTTCTGGTTTGGTATTTTCTTTGGTAAAATCCCAGTTGACAAAATACATGGTTTGCGTCGGGAACGCTTCATATTCGAACGTGAGCGTGTTGTCGCCTTTACGAAATCCGGTAAATAAAAGGAGTTGCTTGTTGTTGTTTTTGAATTTGACGCTGCTGTTGTTGATCTTCACATTGGTAAAAACCATTTTCTGGGCGTCGATGCGGATGGTATCGGTCTTTTTGTCTTTGACTTCAAAGGTATAAGTGCCTTTTCCAATAACATTTCGTTTTACCGGATTGATCGTTATTGAGGCGGAGATGGTTTTAAAATCGACTTGAGATTGTTGTGCGTAAAAATTCGTCGCAAAAAGGAACAACAAATAAGGAATAAATTTCATAGGTATTTTTTCAATATCTCAAAGTTATCAATTAACACCGAATTTTTATAGTTAATAAAAGTTTAAGATTAAAAAAAGGGCAATACTTTACCAGCATTGCCCTTCCTTTTTCAAAATTCTTAGAATTGTTATTCTTTGATGATCATTTTACTGATGCTTTTATTATCGGTGGTTTTGAGCACGACAATATAACTTCCTCCTGGCAGGTTGGCCGTGTTTACTCTATTTCCAAGCGGCTTTGTTTCGCTGAGTTTTCTTCCGGTCATGTCATAAATTGTAGCGGTTCCAATTTTCAGGTCACTCCTGATTTCGAAATAGTCTTTGGCAGGATTTGGATACAGTGCGATTTTGCTGCCGTCAATATTTTTCACGCTTAAAACGTTTTCAGAGATGTCAATGTTGATTGACAGGCCCAGCTTTTCTATTGGACCGTCTGCACTTTTGCCTGTACCTGAGTTGCGTGTAGCACCGATAAAAATATTAAAATCGGTATTTGTATAATGGTCGTAATCATGAGCCAGATACAATCGGTCATTTACGATTACAAAATCATCATTGGATATTTCATTCCCCAGTTCATCTGTAAAATAATACGACATCTCAACATCGCTTCCTGCATCGGATGTTAAAGTCCCAACAAACGTATTTGGAGCCGGTTGGATAACAATCCGCGGTTCAGCTACAAATCCTATAGTGGTATGATCAAGGCAAGTCGTGTCAAAATCAAGGTTCGGATTGTTGCTGATGTAATAATAAGGTTCATTGGTATCATCGGACGGCAAAATATGCTGCAGGTTGCAAACATTTAAATCTTCAAGCGCATTGTTTGCCCCTACATACAAATAACCGTGAACCGTATTTAAGCTCGGTGCGTTGATGCTTAAAAGGCTGCTGTTTCCGTTTGCATAAAAATACCTGCCGGTTTGGGCCAACAAAGGAAATGACACCGATACCAAGTTCATGTTTTGATGAAAATAAACATAACCTGACACCGAAGTAAGATTTGTAAAAACCAAACGCGTCGGTCCAGGGAAATTTTCCTGATGGTAGTAAACATTATCGAGCGTAGCAGCTGTGATTTCAATGGTGGTAACATTCTCCACTGCAACATCCGTAATGTTGATCGTAAAATTCGCGAAAATTTCTTCCCCAAGCTGATTTTCAGCCTTCACCTTGATTGTATATTCGTGGTCCGTTTCATAATCGAAAGTGCTCTTCGTAAGCAATTGATTTCCCAGGATTTTGAAAAAACGGTTGTCTTCGTCGAATTCGTCCATAGAATATGTCATTGTGCCAGTGGCGTAATTGCTGTCTGCAGAAAATATCCCGACAACAGTACTCAACGGCTCATTTTCAGCTACCGAAGCATTTGAAAGCGAAAGATTTTGCGGCCCGCCTAACGAAAAACAAAATGGCGTCGCATCTACACTTGGCGTATTGCCTGAAATAAAATAGTAAGGCGAACTGGCCGTTCCAAAATTGCTGTCTTCAGGTAAAATTTGCTGTAGGCCACAAACTTCCAATGTTGTTAGTGACGTATTGCGATTGAAATACAAATAGCTGTGCACGGTATTCAGATTTGGCGCTTTAACCGTTTCAAGGCTGGGATTGCCATGACAATAAAAATACTTGCCGGTTTGTTCCAATAGCGGAAAATCTACCTCAACAAGATTTATATTTTGATGAAAATAAACCATGCCGCTAACAGCAGTCAGGTTGGTAAAAACAAGTTTCGTTGGTACCGTAAAGTTTGCCTGATGGTAATACACATTTTCCATAGTCGCGTCCGTAATTTCTATGGTCGTGATGTTGTCATTTGAGGCATCGGTAATATTGATTGTAAATTCAGCTGTCACTTCTTCGCCAAGTTGGTTCTCTACTTTTACTTTGACAGTATATTGGTTGTCAGTTTCGAAGTCAAAACTACTATTTGTGAGCAATTGATTTCCAGAGATTTTAAAAAACCGATTGTCAGCATCAAATTCATCCATCGAATATGACAGTGTCCCGTTTGGATAATTGCTATCGGCAGAAAACACGCCAACTGGTCGATTCAGTACATCATTTTCAGCAACCGAATTGCCTGAAAGGGTGAAATTCTCAGGTCCGCCCAAAGAAAAACAATGTGGTGTAGCGTCAACAACTGCCGTATTGTTGGAAATGCTGTAATAAGCATTATGATCATTCGATAGAATCTGCTGCAAACCACAAACATTAAGCGTTGTTAATGAAGTGTTTAAGTTGAAATATAAGTAGCTGTGAACCGTCGTTAAATTTGGTGCCACTACAGTTTCCAGATTCGTATTGCCATAGAAGTAGAAATATTCGCCAGTTTGCTGCAATACCGGAAAATCTACTTCGACAAGGTTCGCATTCTGATGAAAATAGACGATACCGCTAACTGAAGTCAGGTTTGTAAAAACAAGTTTCGTAGGGACCGCGAAATTCATCTGATGGTAATAAACCTGATCAAGTGTGGTGTCTGTAATTTCAACCACATTAACGACAGTTGCCCGGCTTTCCGAAGCAAATGCGAGTACATTACAAATAAAAATCAGAATCAACGTAAAGTTTTTTTTCATACTATTATATCTAAATGATTACTAAATTAAAGCCTCAATTTTAGGCTGTTACATCAATTAAACAGCTAATATAGCTTTTACCCTACATTAAAAAGAAAAATATTATAAATAATTTTGATGTGCCTTTTGCTATTTTTAAATCTTTAAATTAAAAACTATCTTCGCTGCTCAATTATTTGCTGATTTGCCAATCCGCCAATTTGCTAATTCTTCAATGAACAACCTCCTGCAAACCCCGATCGAATACCTCAAAGGCGTTGGCCCGGCACGCGGCGAATTGCTGCGCAAGGAACTCGGGATTTTCAAATACCAGGATCTGATCAATTTTTATCCAAATCGATACATTGACCGCACGCGTTATTACAAGATCAACGAGTTGCAGAACAGCAATACAGAAGTACAGATCGTCGGGAAAATCATCAACATCAAAACCGTCGAGCAAAAAAACGGCAAGCGCTTGGTCGCCACTTTCGTGGATGAAACGGGCCAGATGGAACTCGTTTGGTTTCAGGGGCAAAAATGGATCCGCGAAAATTTAAAGCTCAATGTGCCGTATGTGATTTTCGGAAAAACAACATCTTTCGGTGGCGTTTTCAATATGGCGCATCCCGAATTGGAACCTTTAACCGAACACGAAGAAAGCCTTCGATCAGCGATGCAGCCCGTTTATCCATCGACAGAAAAACTCACGCAGCGCGGCATCTCAAACCGTGTCATCAACAAAATGATGCAGCAGTTGTTTATGGAAACTCAGGCGTTGTTCATTGAAACGTTGCCGCAATATCTGGTCGATGAATTAAAGCTGATCCCGAAAAACGCCGCGTTGTTCAACATTCATTTTCCGAAAAGCAGCGACATATTGGCCAAAGCGCAATTCCGCTTAAAATTCGAGGAATTGTTTTTCATCCAATTGCAATTGATCACCAAAAACCTCGTTCACAAACACAAAATCAAAGGACATGTTTTTGATAAGGTCGGCGAGAATTTTACCAATTTTTACAACCACCATTTGCCGTTTGATTTAACGAATGCTCAAAAACGCGTGCTAAAGGAAATCCGAAACGACATGGGAAATCCGGCGCAAATGAACCGCATGCTGCAAGGCGATGTGGGTTCCGGAAAAACAATCGTCGCTTTGATGAGCATGCTTTTGGCAAAAGACAACGGGTTTCAAAGTTGCCTGATGGCGCCAACGGAAATTCTCGCCAACCAGCATTTTATCGGCTTGACCGAACTCGCAAAAGACCTCAACATTACGATCAAAATCCTAACCGGATCGGTAAAAACCGCCGAGCGTAAAATCATTCACGAAGCGCTTGAAAATGGCTCGCTCGACATTTTAATTGGCACACATGCGCTGCTCGAGGACAAAGTGCAATTCCAGAATTTAGGCTTGGCAATTATTGACGAACAGCACCGTTTTGGTGTAGAACAACGTTCGAAATTGTGGCGCAAAAACGACATTCCGCCGCATGTTTTAGTGATGACTGCAACACCAATTCCAAGAACTTTGGCGATGAGTTTATATGGCGATCTCGATATTTCTGTGATCGACGAATTGCCGCCGGGCAGAAAACCGATCCAAACCGTGCACCGGTTTGACAGCAACCGTTTAAAAGTATGGAAATTCATTGCTGATGAAATTGCCAAAGGCCGCCAGATCTACATCGTTTATCCGTTGATCCAGGAATCTGAAAAAATGGATTACAAAGATTTAATGGACGGTTACGAAAGCCTTTCGCGCGATTTTCCGTTGCCGAAATATGCGATCTCCATCGTTCACGGCAAAATGAAACCCGCCGATAAAGATGCCGAAATGAAACGATTTTCAGAAGGAAAAACAAACATTATGGTCGCAACGACGGTGATCGAAGTCGGCGTAAATATTCCAAACGCCAGTGTCATGATCATCGAAAGCGCCGAACGTTTCGGATTGTCGCAGCTGCATCAATTGCGCGGGCGCGTAGGCCGTGGCGTAGAACAGAGTTACTGCATTTTGATGACTTCCCAGAAATTATCTTCCGATAGCAAAATCCGGATGGAAACGATGGTTCGGACGAATGACGGCTTCGAAATTGCCGAAGTCGATTTACAATTGCGCGGCCCGGGCGACATCATGGGAACACAGCAAAGCGGCGTGCTGAACTTGCAAATCGCCGACATTGTCCGCGACAAAGACATTTTATTATTGGCCAGAAATTATGCCGTTCGCTTGCTCAAAGACGACACGCAAATGCTAAAACCAGAACATCAGGCCATGCGAAATGTGTTCATCGAAATGACCAAAAAGAAAAACATCTGGAATTACATTAGTTAAAAAGTCTATTTTATTGTCATTTCGACGAAGGAGAAATCTCATTTGGGCTACAGATTTCTCCTTCGTCGAAATGACAAAAAGGATGTTAAATATAAATTAATGGTAAAGTTTTTCAATTTATAACAAGTAGATTTGTTAGAACCTTAACTATCTACGCTACAAATAGCGACTTACCTTAATTTATGAAAATAAAATACATTGTCTATACTTTATTAATTGTCGGAATCGGCGCATTGATCTTCCACAGGATTTCCGAAAATAAAGCTTCGAAAGAAGATCCGAAAGAAAAAAGCGGAAAGAAAAAACCAGTAAATGTCACCGGAATCATCCTGAAACCACAAGTTTTTGCCGATAATTTATCGCTTTCAGGTTCGCTCGAGGCCAATGAACAAATCGAGATCCGCAGTGAAGTTTCAGGTGTAGTCGAAAGCATTAATTTTACAGAAGGCAGTTCGGTTGCAAAAGGACAAGTGTTGTTTAAAGTCAATGATATTGAGCTTCGCGCCCAACTTGGGAAAGTCCGCAGCGCCCAAAGCCTCGCTTCAGAAAATGAACGCCGCGCCAAATTATTGTTGCAAAAACAAGCGATCAGCCAGGAAGAATACGACATTGCGAGCGCCGACTTCCAATCTGCAAAAGCCGAAACGCAATTGATTCAGGCACAATTGGGAAAAACAACCGTTCGTGCGCCATTCTCGGGAAAAATCGGATTGCGGTACATTTCTAAAGGCACTTATGTCACGCCCGAAACGGTGATCGCAAATCTTGTCAACACCAGCCAGCTCAAGATCACTTTTTCGATTCCTGAAAAATATGCGGCTCAGATGAAGATCAACAGCACTTTAAGCTTCACAACTTCCGAATCCAAAGAAAAATACACCGCAAAAATTTATGCTATTGAACCTGGCGTTGACGTGGCGTCACGAACCTTAAAAATGCGTGCCATCGCTCAAAATCCCGAAGGAAAATTACTGCCGGGAACTTTTGCAAATGTCGCCTTGCCATTGGAAAAAATCAACGACGCCTTATTGGTGCCAACCGAAGCTTTGATCCCAATCCAAAACGGAAAGAAAATATTTATTGCGAACGGTGGAAAAGCAAAAGATATCGTTGTTGAAACCGGCGCCCGAACGGCCAAAAGCATCCTGATCTTAAGCGGACTAAAAGCCGGAGACACCATTTTGACCAGCGGTGTGATGTCGCTTAAAGACGGCAGTCCGGTCAAGGTAAAACTTCAAAAAAATTAGACTTGAAACATCCGAATCGTAAAAAAGCAATCTGATTTTATGAGTTTATCCACTTTAAGCATCAAACGGCCCGTATTCACGATTGTGATGAACCTGGTGATCATCCTTTTCGGGATCATCGGTTACACGTATCTTGGCGTCAGGGAATTTCCGTCGATCGATCCGGCGCAGATTTCCGTCCGGACGAATTATTCGGGTGCGAATTCCGATATTATCGAATCCCAAATCACCGAACCGCTCGAAAAAGCGATCAACGCGATAGACGGAATCCGGAACATTACTTCGTCGAGCGCGCAAGGATCGAGTACAATTACAATCGAATTCAACCTCGATAAAAACCTGGAAGAAGCCGCAAATGATGTGCGTGATAAAGTATCGCAGGCGGTTCGGAGCTTGCCGCAGGATATCGATGCGCCGCCGGTGGTTTCTAAGGCCGACGCCGATTCGGAGCCGATCATTACGATGACCGTTCAAAGCGATACGAAAAACGTGCTTGAGCTTTCCGACTATGCCGAAAATGTGATTGCCGAAAGGTTGCAGACGATTCCGGGCGTCAGTTCCGTTCAGATTTACGGGCAACGAAGATATGCCATGCGTTTGTGGCTCGATCCGGTGCGAATGGCTTCTTATGGGCTGACCGTTTCAGATGTTCGAACCGCACTCGAAGCGCAAAATGTCGAACTGCCATCTGGAAAACTGACCGGGGCAAATACCGAACTTACCGTTAAAACACTCGGAAATCTTTCGACAGAAGAAGAATTTGAAAACATCATTTTAAGTGCCGACGGCGAAAAAACGATCAAATTAAGCGACGTCGGGAATGCTTCGTTGGAAGCCGAAAACCTTGAAACCAAACTCAGCGATTCAGGCCAGGTCATGGTGGGTTTGGCGATCATACCGCAACCCGGAACCAATTACCTCGACATTGCAAAAGCGTTTCACACGCAGTACGACCAACTCAAAAAAGACCTTCCAAAAGGGTTCAAACTCAACATCGCGATCGACAATACGCTGTTTGTAAAAAAAGCAGTAGTTGAAGTGGCAGAAACACTCGGAATTGCGATTGTGCTGGTCATTCTAATCATTTATTTATTCTTCAGGGATTGGGCGATTGCGTTCCGTCCGCTGATTGATATTCCGGTCTCACTGATCGCAACATTCTTCATCATGTGGCTTTTCGGATTTTCGGTCAACGTACTGACTTTACTCGCCATCGTACTCGCAACCGGACTCGTAGTCGATGACGGAATTGTCGTTACCGAAAACATTTTCAAGAAAGTCGAAGAAGGCATGTCGCCGATTGAAGCGGCCATTAAAGGCTCAAACGAGATTTTCTTTGCCGTCATTTCGATTTCGATCACGCTCGCCGCGGTATTTCTTCCGGTGATTTTCCTCGAAGGTTTTGTCGGGCGGCTGTTCCGGGAATTCGGCGTCGTCATTGGCGCAGCCGTATTGATCTCGGCCTTTGTTTCGCTTTCGCTGACGCCAATGCTGAACGCTTATTTAATGAAAGGCGGCGAACAGAAAAAATCAAAATTCTACAATTTCACCGAACCGTATTTCGTCAAATTAAACAAAGGCTACGCAGAATCGCTGGGCAATTTCATGAAGCGCAAATGGATCAGTTTTCCAATATTGATCGGATGCCTCGGGTTGATCTGGCTGTTTTTCAGCATCATCCAGAAAGAAACCGCGCCTTATGACGACCGAAGCCTGATTTCGGTAAATGTCACGACGCCCGAAGGTTCGTCTTACGATTACACCGACCGTTTTATGACCGAACTCAGCAACCTGATCAACGATTCGATTCCGGAGAAAAAAGTGAGTTTGGTGATTACCGCGCCCGGATCGGGAACTTCTGTGAATAGCGGCCGCGTCAGGCTATCGCTCGTAAATCCGGAAGACCGCGAACGCTCCCAAAGAGAAATCGCCGAAAAACTGACCAAATGGACCAAAAGATTTGCCGAAGCAAAGACGAGTGTTTCGGAAACGCCAACCATTGCCGTCAACAAACGCGGCGGTTTGCCGATTCAATATGTGATCCAGAATCAGGATTTCGAGAAATTGCGGGAAAAAATCCCTTTGTTCATGGATGCCGTTTCGCAGGATCCTACCTTTTCGAATTCGGATGTGAACCTCAAATTCAACAAACCTGAAATCTATGTAACCATTGATCGCGAAAAAGCACAAAGTTTGGGCGTTTCTGTAATGGATGTCGCGCAAACACTGCAATTGTCGCTTAGCGGACAGCGTTTCGGGTATTATATGATGAACGGAAGGCAATACCAGGTCATGGGCCAATTCGATAAAAAAGACCGCGATACGCCGATGGACTTGACGTCGATGTTTGTCAAGAACAACAAAGGCGAACTAATCCAGCTTGACAATGTCGTGACCACTGAAGAGCAAAGCAGCCCGCCGCAATTGTACCACAACAACAGGTTGATGTCGGCAACGGTTTCTGCAGGATTGGCACCGGGAAAAAGCATCAGTGACGGCATTGACGCCATGGAACGCATTAAAGAAAAAGTGCTCGATCCGACTTTTACAACCGATTTGCAAGGCGAATCCCGCGATTATGTGGAAAGCAGCTCGAATACTGCATTTGCATTCGGACTCGCTTTATTGCTGATTTTCTTAATTTTAGCGGCGCAGTTTGAAAGTTTTATCGATCCGTTTATTATCATTTTGACGGTTCCGATGGCGGTAGCCGGAGCGTTATTTTCATTGTGGCTTTTCGGGCAAACGTGGAATATTTTCAGCCAGATCGGGACGATCATGCTCATTGGGCTCGTGACGAAAAACGGAATTCTGATCGTAGAATTTGCGAACCAGCTCCGCGAACAGGGAAAAACAAAAATGGAAGCGATCATGGAATCTGCCGAATCGCGTTTGCGCCCGATTTTGATGACATCGCTTGCCATCGGATTTGGCGCTTTGCCGATCGCGTTGTCGCTCGGAGCGGCATCCACAAGTAGAATCGGAATGGGCGTTGTGATTGTTGGAGGAACCTTATTTTCATTGGTTTTAACCTTATTCGTTATTCCCGCGATTTATTTTATGTGGTCACGGGAACGCAAACACCGTCCGGAATTCGACCATATTGAAGAATATGAAAAAGACATTAAACAACATTCGTAAATGAAATTTTTGTATTATATCAGTTTGCTTTTATTGGCTTTGCCTGCATCTGCACAACAACTTTTAACGGTTGAAGATGCGGTCAAAATCGCGTTGGAAAACAATTATGAAATTAAGATTTCTAAAAATGATCTGAAGATCGACCAGACGAATGTAACGGTCGGAAACGCCGGATTGCTGCCGACGGTCGCTGCCAATATTATTGACAACAACGGCATCCAAAACACTACCCAAACCCGAAGCGACGGAACGGTCAACAAGCTCGACAATGCGAAAAACAACAGCCTGAATTATGGTGTCGGACTAAACTGGACCATTTTTGACGGTTTCGGGATGTTTGCGCGCTACGATCAATTGAAGGAATTGCAGAAACTCGGCGAAAGCGAACTCAAGTTAACCGTTTTGAGCAAAGTCAGCGATGTCATGACGACGTATTTTGATCTGGTTCAGCAACAGCAACAGCTTAAAGCGCTTGATACGACGATTTTAATTTCACAGGAAAGAGTGACATTGGCACAAAATCGTTTTACTATTGGAAAGGCTGCGAAATTGGAAGTTTTGAACGCGAAAGTCGATTTAAACACGGATGAAACGGCTTTGTTGCGCCAGAAAGAAACGTATGCGAATACGAAAATCGCCATGAACCAAATCCTCGCACGCGACACAACGACTGACTTTTTCGTAGCCGATACGATCATAGTCGATTCCAAATTGCAACTTCCCGAATTGACCACATTGGCACAAAAACAAAACCCGGAATTGCTGCAGCAGATCATCAACAAGCGCATCGCCGAATTGCAATTGAAGCAAGTCAAAGCGATTCGATATCCGACAATTGCCGTCAATACCGGTTACAATTTTGTCGATACGCAATCGAGTTTGGGATTCACAACGCAAACGAATTCGCGCGGACTGACGTATGGTTTTACGGCTTCGGTGAATTTGTTTGACGGATTGAACCAGCATCGGAATGAGCGCGTGGCAAAAATCCAGATCGAGAATTCTGATTTGTTGATTCAACAACAAAACCAGACGTTGATGTCGCAACTTGCAACGGCCTATCAAACCTATCTGACGAATATCAAACTGATTGAATTGGAACAAAAAAATGAGGAAATCGCGAAGGAAAATTTACAGATTACTTTAGACAAATTCAAGATTGGAAACATTACGACGATTGAAGTCCGCACGGCACAGTTGAATTATGTCAATGCAAAAGTCCGCAACAGCGACGCGCAATACCAGGCCAAATTATCCGAAATCACTTTAAAAGAACTTGCCGGAAACCTGAGTTTTTAAATTATATTTGTCGAAATCCACTCCAAAAAATGATTTCATACAACACCAAAGACTGGTTTACTTTTATTTTTAAGTTTCACAAAGCCGATACGTTCCGGACGCTTGCGCCTATTATGGCGGCCATCGGATTGTACTCGGGAATTGTGGGTTACATGGAAGTTGAATTTTGGAAATTATCCGATACGAGCTACATCAAAAACATCACGATCATGCACAGCATGCTGGGGTTTGTGATTTCTTTGCTGCTGGTTTTCAGGACAAACACAGCCTATGAACGTTGGTGGGAAGGCCGGAAATTGTGGGGCGCATTGGTGAATAACAGCCGCAATCTGGCGATCAAATTATCGGCAATTTTAAAGTCGGATGGCGATAAGACATTTTTCAGGGAAATGATTGCAAATTATGCTTCGGTGCTGCACATTCATCTGAAAGACAGCGATGTCAGCAAGGAACTTTTTGACAATTTGGATTTGGAGATCGACCATCACAAACACCGTCCGAACCAGATTGCACAGATGCTGTTTGAACGCATCAATGTTTTATACGAACAGCAAAAAATCACGGGTGACCAATTGATCATTTTAAATGCAGAGTTGCAGTCTTTTACTGATATCTGCGGCGCTTGCGAGCGGATTAAAAACACGCCAATTCCCTATTCTTACAGCGCTTTCATCAAAAAATTCATTTTCTTTTACGTGATGACTTTGCCTTTTGGCTACGCCTTCAGCATTGGCTATTATGTTGTTCCGGTCGTCGTTTTTATCTTTTATGTACTGGCCAGTTTGGAATTGATTGCCGAGGAAATTGAAGATCCGTTTGGCGATGATGAAAATGATCTTCCGACAAGGAAAATCTCTGAAAACATCCAAAAGCACGTTTCAGAACTCATCTGATTCCTGCTCAAAAAATTGTGAACTGTAATTAGTAATGCAACATCGACAACGGGTGAAATTATCAATTATCCATTGTCAATTATCAATTACTTGTTGTGGTTCATTTTCGAAACCGTTTCCACAAAATCTTTTTTCGTACTGTCTGAATACGCTTTGTCATTGATATTGAATTCTTTTCCCGGAATGTCGCTTGGCTTTTTATCGTCGAGCGAATTCGGATTTGGCTCGAAGCCTTTATTTCCAGGTTTCGGCGGATCATTTGGCGGAAGGCCGTCGCCGGGAACTTTATAACCATCTTTCTTCGGGTCTTTTTCGGGATTGTAGATATGCTCTTCCATGATATTAGTATTTTGAATTACGATAAATTTACGTTTGGATGATCCAAAATCGATTACAACATTATCCAAATATCTTACATCAATCGGAATCCGCTTTTTTTGCTGACATTGTTAAGATTCATTGTCCTTTATCCATTGTCAATTGTTCCCTGTTAATTATCTTTGCAGCCGTACAAAAAAATGATCTATGAAAATTTCATACAACTGGTTAAAGCAATTCATTAAAATCGACTGGAAATCTGAAGAAACCGCTGCGTTGCTGACAGATCTTGGCTTAGAAGTAGAAGTCGTTGAAAAATACCAATCGGTAAAAGGCGGATTGGAAGGAATTGTCGTTGGCCATGTTTTAACTTGTGTGCAACATCCGAATGCCGACCGTTTAAAAGTGACCACTGTTGATTTGGGCGATGGCGCTCCGGTGCAGATCGTTTGCGGTGCTGCAAATGTGGCTGCCGGGCAAAAAGTGCCTGTGGCAACAATCGGAACGGTTTTATACGATAAAGACGGACAGCCGTTCACCATTAAAAAAGGAAAAATCCGCGACCAGGAAAGCCATGGTATGATTTGCGCCGAAGACGAACTCGGACTTGGAACCAGCCACGACGGCATTATGGTTTTAAGCGATGATTTAAAACCCGGAACGTCTGTTGCAAAAGTATTCAAAATTGAAAATGACGAAATTTTCGAAATCGGATTGACGCCAAACCGCGCCGATGCGATGAGCCATTTGGGAACTGCACGTGATTTGCGTGCCGGTTTACTTCAAAAAGGCGTCAGCGTTGAGTTGATCACGCCATCGGTCAGCAATTTCCGAATTGATAAAAGGACTTTGAAAATTGATGTTGATGTAAAAGACATCAAGCTTGCGCCGAGATATTGTGGCGTCACGATTTCCGGAATTAAAGTCAAAACGTCTCCGGAATGGCTGCAAAACCGTCTGAAATCTATCGGGATCAATCCGAAAAATAATGTAGTCGATGTGACGAATTATGTGTTGCACGAACTTGGACAGCCGCTTCACGCCTTTGACGCATCAAAAATCACCGGGAAAATTTCGGTGAAAACATTGCCTGAAGGCACAAAATTCACCACTTTAGACGACATCGAAAGAACGCTTCACGCGGAGGATTTAATGATCTGCGACGAAAAAGGGCCGTTGGCGATTGCCGGTGTTTTCGGTGGAAAAGATTCGGGCGTTTCTGCCAATACGAATGCGATTTTCCTTGAAAGCGCTTATTTCAATCCGGTGAGCATTCGAAAAACGGCGAAAAGACATACTTTAAGCACCGATGCTTCTTTCCGTTTTGAAAGGGGAATTGATTCGACCATTACCGAATATGCGCTGAAACGTGCAGCTTTGCTGATCCAGGAAGTGGCTGGCGGCGAAATTACGTCAGATGTGATCGACATTTACCAAAAGAAAATCGAGGATTTTCCGGTGTTTTTAAATTATGCGAAAGCAGCGAAATTAATTGGACAGGATTTACCAAAAGAAACGATCAAGAAAATTTTGGCTTCGCTCGATATTAAAGTCAACAGCGTAACCGATGCCGGTTTGGGACTGATCATTCCATCCTACCGTGTCGATGTAAACCGTGAAATTGATGTGATTGAGGAAATCCTCCGCGTTTACGGTTACAACAACATCAACTTTACGAAGAAACTGAACGCGACCGTTTCGAATTCGCCACGGACGGAAGATTATAAGGTGCAGAATATCGTTGGAAACCAATTGAATTCACTGGGCTTTCACGAAATGATGGCGAACTCGCTGACTTCTCCGGAGTACATCCAGTTGACGGAAATGCTGAAAGAAGAACACAACGTTACCATGCTGAATCCGCTCAGCAGCGAACTTTCGGTCATGCGCCAATCGTTGCTGTTTTCAGGTTTGGAGGCGGTTTCTTACAACATCAACAGGAGAAATTCGGATTTGAAATTGTTCGAATTCGGGAAATCATACCACAAATTTGAATCGGGTTACGAGGAGCAAAAACACCTGACTTTGTTTGTTTCGGGAAACCGTGGCGGGGAAAGCTGGGCAACGACGCAAAAAACTTCCGATTTCTTTTTGTTTAAAAGTTACGTAAATGCAATCCTGTCAAGGCTCGGCATCGAAAAAACACAAACACAGCCGTTGGCATCTGATTATTTTGCGGAAGGCATTGCGATTGCTGCAGCGAATGAAATTTTGGTCGAATTCGGAACCGTGAAAAAATCGGTACTGAAACATTTCGACATCAAGCAGGAAGTTTTGTTTGCCGATTTCAATTGGAATTTAATCCTGAAACTGATCTCAAACAAGATCAAATTTGCCGACATCCCGAAATATCCGGAAGTGCGACGCGATTTATCCTTATTGGTAAACCATGAAGTATCCTTCGAATCGGTTTATAAAATTGCGCGCCAATCTGAAAAATCATTGTTGAAAGACATTAATTTATTCGATGTTTACGAAGGCAACAATCTGCCGGAAGGCAAGAAATCATACGCCGTAAGCTTTGTCATCCAGGACAATTCGAAAACACTTACCGATGCCCAGGTGGATAAAATCATGGGGAAATTGCAGTCCAATCTCGAAAGTGAATTGGGTGCGACTTTGAGGTAATTTCAGCTTAAAAATTTATCAAACGCATTTCTGCTTCAAAACGGAAATGCGTTTTTTGTTGTTAAAATTTTCGTGAAAAAAGCGGCTACGTTTTAAAAAATGATTAGCTTTAAATATCGTTAACCGATTAAACAACCATCAGATGAAAATTCCAGAACAATACCTTCCGGTCGTTCCGTACCTTGTTTTAAATGATTCGAAGCGGTTTTTAGAATTTGCCAAAACCGTTTTCGGGGCGACAGAACAACACATGAGCCTGCACGAAAACGGTGATGTGATGCATGGGGAACTGCGGATTGGCGATGCGGTGATCATGTATACCCAGGCTTCGGAAACTTTCCAGAGTAAACCCGCAGGAATGTTTATTTATGTAGAAGATGTCGATAAAGTGTATGATCTTGGCTTGCGCCAAAAATGCCTGAGCCTGATGCCGCCCGAAAAGAAAGATTACGGCTACACCGCAGGATTTGAAGATCTTTTTGGGAATCAATGGTGGCTGGTGCAGGGCGAATAGAAAAATAATTTTATATTTGGATACAACAACTTAAATAAACAACAAATGAAAATCAAAATTTTAGCAATCGTCGCTTTTTTACTTGCGGCAAGCTCGATCAAAGCACAATCGGCGGCAGACAAATGGCCGGCGCTTAAAGGGTTTCACGAAGTTATTTCGCAGACCTTTCATCCGGCTGAAACCGGCGACTTGAATCCGATCAAAGCGCGTTCGGAAGAACTTTACAACAAAGCAGCAGCATTATTAAAATCGGATATTCCTGCAGAATACAGGACGAATGCGATTTTAGCATCAGCAGAAAAACTACAGATGAAAGCAAAAGCACTGGACAAAATGGTCAAAGCCAAAGCGCCTGATGCGGATATTACGAAAACACTTACGGAAGTACACAACATCTTCCATGACATTGCCGGACTCTGTTCTGAAGAGAAAAAATAAACTGAAGCCCGATTTAGACATCGGGCTTTTTTAATCTTATAAATGAAAATGCTTTCCATCAACAAAATCCATCACATTGCCATAATTGCTTCCGATTATGAAGCCTCAAAAAAATTCTATACTGAAATTCTCGGGTTTGAAATCGTGCGTGAAGTTTTCAGGGAAAGTCGTCAATCTTACAAACTCGATCTCGCCGTAAACGGAATTTATGCCATTGAGCTATTTTCATTTCCCAATACGCCGTCGCGATTGTCACAGCCCGAAGCAGCCGGTTTGCGGCATTTGGCTTTTGAAGTCGGTTCCGTTGAAACTACAGTGCAACATCTAAATGCAAAAAAAGTCATTGCTGAACCCATCAGGATCGATGAATTTACCGGAAAGAAGTTTACTTTCATCAACGACCCTGATCGTTTGCCTATCGAGTTGTATGAAAGGTAGCGTTGGAATTTTACAAACAATGTATCAAATTCTGTAAGCAAAATAGTACTTAAATGTTGCAATTTTGAATATCCGCTCAAACGAATGAAATACGTCTCAAAAAGATTAAAAACATTTGTTAGTTATATATAAAAAATTGGGAAAAATTGCTATTTGAAAAAGGTGTTCTGTGCAGAACGCCTTTTTTATTTGGGATTTAACGCAACATTTCTAAGGACTATGAGAAGCAAATTGTATTTTTGTAAAACACTTTATTTATGAAAACAATTGCAGCAATCCGGAAAAATTACCGATTTATTGTCTTCCAAAAATTAATTATCGTTTCATCCCTTATTGGATTTCTGGCAGCTTTCCTCGGCATTTCATTAAAGAAAATGACCGAACACTATGAATCGGTTTTTTTCAATCAGGCTTCAGAAAACAAATTCTTGTTTGTGGTTTTTCCGGCAGTCGGATTGTTTGTGATTTACTTTTTGAGGCAATATTTGTTTAAGAAAAAAGAGAATAAAGGCATCAAGGAAATTTTTGAAAGTACTGATTCGAAAAGCAAAAACCTACCTGTTTACAAAATTCCGTCACATTTTTTCAACGGATTTCTTACTGTGATTTTTGGTGGATCGACCGGAATTGAAGTGTCGACGGTCGTCGCTTCAGCCACCATCGGATCAGTTGCCCAACAAAAGGAAAATGTATTCAGAAAATACAAATCGGAGTTGATCTGCGCCGGGGTTTCAGCCGGGATTACAGCACTTTTCTGCAGTCCGCTTGCCGGGATTTTATTTGCATACGAAGTCATTTACAAAAAAGTATCACGCGTTTTTCTATTCACCAACGGACTTGCGATCGTAATGGCGTTTGCTGTAATCACGATTTCAAAAGAAGAACCGCTTTTCGCGATCGACATTGCAACCTGGCACTTCAGGGCAATTCCGTATTTTATACTTTTGGGGATTTTAGCCGGAATGCATTCGGTTTACCTGACGAAATGCGTGCTGTTTTTCAAATCGAATTTCTTCAAATCGAAAACACAAATGACGAGAATTGCTTTCGGAGCGGCGATTATCAGTATGCTGCTGTTGGTTTTGCCACAATTGTATGGTGACGGCTATCATGCAATCCATCAGGTTATTGAAAATCCGGATTCCGTGCTGACATTAACATTGGCACTGACATTTATCGCATTAATTTTCATCAAACCCATTATTACCTCTGCGACTTTAGCGTCTGGCGGCGATGGCGGTGTTTTTGCGCCAAGTCTCTTCATCGGGGCATTTTTGGGATTATTGACCGCTTTGGTCCTGAATACTTTTTTTGATGCGAATGTAATTCCGCTGAATTTTCTCGTGATCGGAATGGCAGCGATGTTGAGTGCAAGCATTCACGCGCCTTTTACTGCGTTGTTCCTCGTGTGCGGACTGACCGGCGATTATACGTTGTTCTTCCCTATCCTACTGGTTTGCCTCGTTTCAAAATACACCGCAAAAATGATTTATCCGTTTACGGTGTATACAATTCCGGCCTCTTTATCCAAATAAATCATGCCGATCAAAAAAATCAAGCGCGGTTACCGAACCACGAAGTACATTTTATATAAGGAAACTTTAGTCGATTTTAAGGAACATTTCTGGGCATTTCTGGGTTCGTTTATCGGAATCGGGATTATCGCTTATCTGCAATCGCGACAGCTTCCGGATTCAGATGTCGTTTTCCTGATCGGATCGTTTGGCGCCTCGAGCGTTTTGGTTTATGGCGTGATCCAGAGTCCGTTGGCGCAGCCTAGAAATTTAATCGGCGGACATTTGGTTTCAGCGATCATTGGCGTAACCGTTTTGAAAATATTCCCGGATGTTTTATGGATTACCGCGCCAATGGCCGTTTCACTTTCGATCGTCATGATGCAAATTACAAAAACGCTGCATCCGCCTGGAGGCGCAACTGCTTTAATTGCCGTTACCGGTTCGCCAGCAATCAAAAACATGGGCTATTGGTATGTGATTTCACCGGTTTTGAGCGGCGCATTGATATTATTGATTGTCGCTTTGATCTTCAACAACATGACTTCTAACCGCCAATATCCGAACCATAAAAAGTACCACAAACTCAGGGCGCATCTCAGGGGAAAATTTCTGAAAAGATAATTACAGCTGCATTTTGTTAATTACTTTTTCAGGGATTACTGAATATAAATTTTACCTTTGGCCTTTCAAAAAATAATAGAATTATGGTTTATAAATTCAGAGTAATTCTCGACTCGGAAGAAGATATTTTCCGCGATATTGCGATACTGGAAGACGACACGCTCGAAGATTTTCACAATGCGATCGTCAATGCTTTTGATTTTGACGGAACTGAACTCGCCTCGTTTTATACCTGTGACGACCAATGGAACCAGGAAGATGAAATTTCGCTTTTCGATACCGGCGATGTTCCGGGCGAACAGAAGGTTATGAGCGATTACCAATTGTCGGAAATTTTAAATACGGATAACACGAAAATCATCTATGTATACGATTTCTTAAACATGTGGACGTTTTTGGTCGAATTGGCTGCAATTGAAGACATTGCTGCAGCAGAAATTTATCCGAATACCTTATTCAGCCACGGAATTATGCCGCTTGACGCCGGCGATAAATCATTCGAAGCCGATGACATGCACAACGACATTTACGGCGAATTTGAAGATGATCTTGACGAAGACGACCTCGATATGTTTGACGACAATGAGAATTTTGAAGATTTCGGGTTTGAGGAAAACTGGAATTGAGTTCAATTAATAATTAACAAGTAATAATTAATAATTCCACACCGGATTTTAATTAGGACACTTTCAACCGCGGCAATTTTCAATTATTCATTATCAATTGTCCATTAAATTTATGATCAATCTTTACAACACCAACATTGACACGCTTTCCATCCACCGCGTGGGAAACAAAAGCCGCAACGAGGCGATTTTCTTATCTGAACAGCCGTTTGGAATGAACGATGAAGTCGCGCCGCTGATCAAGGAATTTTTCTTTAAGCCGTTTCGCGATAAAGAGGAAAATTATTACCAGTTTGCACACGAAATCGATTTGGAATACAACGACATGTACAAATTTGCGACGGAAATGTTTGAAAATCCGTCAAACGCGCATGACATTTCGAAGAAAATCACGAAGCATTTGTTCGAACAATCGAATCATCCGCACATAAAAAACGGCGAAGTTTATGTGACTTATCTGACGAATTTAACGATTGACAACAATCCGGTGGATGCAATCGGGATTTTTAAAAGTGAGTTGCAGGCCGATTTTTTACAATTTGAAGAAAAAGGCACAACGCTTGAAATGATTTTGCAACACGGCATCAACCTGAACAAACTCGACAAAGGCTGCATCATTTTCAATTACAAAAAAGAAGAAGGCTATAAAATCCTGACTGTAGACAGCAACCGTTACGATGCGCGTTACTGGCTCGAGCATTTCCTTTCGGTAGACGCTTTTGAAGATGAGAATTTCATCACAAAAAAATACCTAAAGTTTTGCCAGAATTTTGCAAAAGACGTCGTGCTTCCTGCCGAAGATAAAAAAGAAGAAGTGATGTTCATGAACCGGTCGGTAAATTACTTTGCCAAAAATGACCAGTTTGAAGAAACGAATTTCCTGAATGAAGTTCTGGACAATCCTGATTTGATCCCGGAATTTAAAAACTATAAAGTTGACAAAGGCGAAAAATACAGCATCGAAGACATTACATCATTCCCGATTGCAAATGCAGCGGTTTCGGATGCGAGGAAATCGATCAAAAACGTCATCAACCTCGATACGAACATTCAGATCAAAATGGATTTTATCAATCCCGAAAGCGCTGAGAAATATGTAGAAAAAGGCTGGGATGAAGAAAAGCAAATGTATTATTACCTGGTTTATTTTAATAAAGAACAGAAAAGCTAAGTACGTTTCTAATAGTCAAATACTTAAAACCGGATTGTTGTTTGCAGTCCGGTTTTTTTTGTGCCGGAAAATTAATTTGATCGATAAAGTGCAGTTTTATTGTAAGTATTGGATTTCAAATAAAATAAAAACATGTAGTTCGTCGGATATTTATATACCAACACCCGATTTTTTAGTAAGTTTAGTACTCCAAAATCTACAGCGAATGAAATCGATTACTTACAAAAAAAACTCTCTTAAAGGCAGATTGCTGTGTGCCATCTTTGGGCATAAATTTAAAACCGTTAAGTTCATTACCGATCATTTTAAAGAATTTGAATGCCGCATTTGCCACCTTCAGGTGACGAACGAAATTACCGACGAGAAGGTTTCGCTGACACAGGAACACCGCGAAATCAACCGCACTTTGATCAGGCTTTATAAAAAGAAGGATTATCAATTTTAATTATCGGACCAATATCCAATTGTAACGGTAACAATTTCTTACCTTGTTCGTCCAATACGCAACTTAAAAACGAACAATTTGGAAACCATACTCTCCATTAAAAATCTGAGCAAAAATTACGGTTTGGTTCAGGCTGTTAAAAATGTTTCCCTAGAAATACAAAAAGGCAATGTTTACGGCATACTCGGCCCGAATGGCTCCGGAAAATCAACCACTTTAGGAATTGTATTAAATGTCGTCAACAAAACTTCGGGCGAATACAGTTGGTTTGGCGGGACGATGCAAACGCACGAAGCACTCAAAAAAGTGGGTGCCATTATTGAAAGGCCGAATTTTTATCCCTACATGACCGCACAGGAAAACCTCGAACTGGTCTGTAAAATCAAAAATATCAATTATTCAAAAGTGACTGAAAAGCTGACGCTTGTTGGACTCATCGACAGGAAAGACAGCAAGTTCAGGACATTTTCGCTCGGAATGAAACAGCGGCTGGCGATTGCGTCTGCCCTGCTGAACGACCCCGAAATCTTAATTCTGGACGAACCTACAAACGGATTGGATCCGCAGGGAATCCACCAGATCCGCGACATCATCAAACACATTGCTTCGCAGGGAACGACGATTTTGCTTGCTTCACATTTGCTGGATGAAGTCGAAAAAGTGTGTTCGCATGTGTTGATTTTGCGGAAAGGCGAAATATTGTATTCGGGTTTAGTGGATAGCGTATCTGCAAACCAGGGATTTTTCGAACTTCAGGCGGAAGACAACAATTTATTAAAGTCTGCGCTTCAGCGGCATTCCGCTATCGAAAAAATTACCGAAGACAACGGGAAATTACTGGTTTACCTTAAAGAACCTTTGGAAGCTGTGGACTTGAACCGTTACTTATTCGGGCAAAATATTGCGCTTTGCCATCTGGTAAAGCGAAAAGTGAGCCTTGAAGAGCAGTTTTTAGAACTGACAAACAGCCAATCATCAATCAAAAACAATTAGGGAATGAAACGATTAATCGCTATCGAACTCCAAAAAATATGGAAAAACAAGGCAAGCCGTGTGCTGATGCTGAGTTATTTCATCCTGCTTTCTTTTATTGCGCTGATCGCGTCGATCAAATTCAACATCGGGAATTTCCAGCTTCACATTGCCGAACAGGGCATTTTTAATTTTCCATACATCTGGCATTTCAACACGTATATCGCTTCCATTTTAAAGTTTTTTCTGGCCATCGTGATCGTATCGATGATGGCAAACGAATACAGCTACGGTACCTTAAAGCAAAATTTGATTGACGGAATGAGCAAACGGGAATTCATCGAATCGAAGTTTCTGACGGTTGTCCTTTTCGCATTGGCATCGACCGTTTTCGTATTTGTGATGTCGCTGATTTTAGGGTTCAGCTTTTCGTCTTATATAGAAGTTGGCATCGTATTTTCAGACATGGAATACCTCATTGCCTATTTTGTAAAGCTCACCGGATTTTTCTCTTTTTGTTTGTTTCTTGGGATTTTAGTCAAACGTTCGGCATTTGCACTCGGATTTCTTTTGGTCTGGAACATTCTTGAAGGCATTGCAAGCGGCATACTTCATTTTAAGATTTTCCCAAACGGCAGCACGGCATCTTATATCACACAGTTTTTCCCTCTGGAAGCCATGTCCAATTTAATTGTGGAACCATTCACGCGTTTGTCGATCATCAAAACCATCGGCACGCAAATCGGAATGGAAAATGCAAAAGATTACGGTGTGCACTGGTATGGGATTTTGATCGTTTTGGCATGGGTCATTATATTTATGTTAATGTCGTATAAATTATTAAAAAAACGGGATTTATAGTATCTTTGGCGGAGTTATGACGCTTACTAAATATTTCTTTTTTTGCCTGTTATTCTGCGTGTTTCCGATCTTTTCGAAAGCACAAAACATCCTCATAGATGATACTTTAACTGCCCAGCAATTGGTCAGGGATGTGTTGATCAACAGTCCGTGCGCAACGGTTTCGAATTTTACGGTAAGCGGTGACAACAATACCCCGGGACGGCAGAGTTTTGGAAAATTCGATGCGAACGGCAGCGCTTTTCCATTTGCCGATGGAATCGTTTTATCCACATCAACTGCAAAATTGGTTGAAGGGCCGAATACTACAATTCTTAGCGATGGCACAACGCTTTGGGGTGGAGATGCCAATCTTTCTGCAGCATTTGGTGGCATTCGTACCGTAAATGCAACCGTCCTTGAATTTGATTTTTTGCCGATAACCTCGCAGGTGAGCTTCAATTACATTTTTGCTTCTGAAGAGTACCACGATGATGCACCGTGCCAATATACCGACGCTTTTGCTTTTCTTCTAAAGAAGGCAAATACCACCGACCCTTACCAAAACCTGGCGCTCATTCCAAACACAACCGTTGCCGTTTCCACCAGATCCATACATGGCAGTGTATCGTGCCCAACGCCGTATGCCTCCTATTATGCAGGGACAAACGGCCCTACTTATCCCACAAACATGAATGGGCAAACCGTTCCGCTAACCATAAAAGCGACTGTTGTTCCCGGCACTTTATACCACATCAAACTTGTGATTGCTGATGATCAAAACATCAAATACGATTCGGCCATATTTCTTCAGGGCGGAAGTTTTAATATTGGGACAGATATCGGCCTTGACCGGCTGGTCAGTACTTTAAATCCGGTTTGCCAGAACGACCATTATATTCTGGATGCTACCGAAGCCAATTATGTTTCTTATCAATGGTCATTAAACAATATTCCGATTCCTGCACCGCAAGGAATTGCGCCTAGATTGGATGTTTTTGATTATGGACCGGGCGATTACAGCGTCGTATCGGGAATTGGCGTTACCGGTTGTAATGCTACCGGAACAGCCCGGATAGAATTTGCGCCGCTTCCGCCACTTGCACCGACAACACTTGTACAATGTGACCTAGACCACAACGGCAATGCGGTTTTTAACCTCAAAGGTGCCGATGCAATTGTTAAAAACGGAGACAACAGCCTAAATATTGCTTATTACGAAAACCTGCCCGATGCAGAGCTTGCAAGAAATCCCATTGCAAACCCACAGGCTTATTCGAGCATCCCAAAAACAATTTTTGCAGCTGCCGCCAGCCCTTTTGGATGCATTGGGACTTCGCGGATACAATTGGGACTTTCAAACAATACACTCGTCGACTCGACCTTGGAAGTGTGTGATGACGATGCCGCACCCACACAAGATGGCATTTATGAATTTTTGCTCCACAATGCCGATGCAGGAATTTTAAGCGGGCTTCCGTCTGGGCTTACCATCCAATATTACAAAACTGAGGACGATGCCTTGTTGCATCCTGAGCATGCTTTGTCTGATACTGCGCCATACCGAAATGAAGTGCCTTTTTCACAGGTTGTTTTTGCAAAAGTCGTGAACGGTCCTGATTGTTTCGGCGTTGCAAAAGTCACGCTGGTTGTGGATACTTTTAATCCGCCGGATTTTGAAGATGAGACCAGATACATTTGTCCGGGAGAAACCATTACGCTCGACATTCAGCCGGGTTTCGACGATTACAGCTGGTCACATGATGCTACGAATCATACCAACTTAACCCGGATTGCAATGGCCCAGGATTATTTTGTAACTGCTTTTGAAAACAAATGCAGCAAAACGAAGAAATTTTCAGTGATTGTTCCCGAAGCACCGGCGATAACAAGCATTGACATCACCGATTTATCCGGAGCCAACAATAGCGTTCTGATTCATTACACCGGAAATTCCGTTTATGAATTTTCACTTGATGGGAAAATTTTCCAGGATTCACCCTATTTTGCAAATGTGCCTGCAGGCGAATATACCGTAAAGGTCAGAAGCAAATGTGATGAAGACAGCCGGGAAATTTTCGTACTGGATTATCCAAGGTTTTTCACGCCAAATAACGATGGTTACAATGACACTTGGGGTATTGACAGTTTAAAACAACAAGGACAAGCTACTGCCATTTTTATTTTTGACCAATACGGAAAATTTCTGAAACAATTGAGTACGCTTAGCAAAGGATGGGATGGGAAATTTAACGGAAAAGATTTGCCTGCAGCCGACTATTGGTTTATTTTAACGCTCGAAAATGGAAGAACCGTCAAAGGACACTTTTCCCTGAAAAGATAAACTTCTTTTTTAAAGCAATTATTATGAAAAAAACGATTTATTGGTTTTTACTCTTGTTTCCTTTTTTCATAAATGCGCAATTCAGCAAAACCCACTACATCCCACCACTTGCCAGTACAGACAATGATTCAGGAAAAGCGGAAGACCAATATTTATATGTATCGACACCCAGCGTAAACCCTGTAAATTTTAAAGTAATCGCTTTGGGAGGCGCCACTATAAATGCAACGGTTTCGCGTGATGCGCCATACATACAAACCATCGGACAAGGCGTAAATACCCGGTTGATCTGTCGCGAAGATCTGGTAAGCAGGGTACTTTCAAATAAAGGTTATATCATTGAAGCCGAGGATATGGTCTATGTATCTGCCAGGGTGATGGCCGGAGGGCAAAATCAGGCTGGTGCCTTGGTTTCAAAAGGACTCGCTGCATTGGGCAAAGAGTTTAGGGTTGGCTCTATGTTGAATACCAATACTACTGCCGCAAGCTATGGTTCGGCATTGTACACTTTTGTCGCAGTCCTGGCTACCGAAAACAATACAACCGTTACATTTAGCGATATCAAACCCGGTGCGGTCCTGCTTCACAACCCTTCTGTGGGAAACCACCCTGCCCCTGTTGTATTGAATAGCGGGCAAAGTTTTGTGATGGCGGTATCTGGAGCTGATGGAGAAGCAAACAGGGATGCGCTTATTGGCGCTTTGGTTACATCTGATAAACCAATTGCAGTAAACTGCGGATCATTTTCAGGGACGAATGCCACTCAAAACCTTGACCTTGGTTTCGACCAGATTGTAGACGCAAGCCGCACCGGAAAAAACTATGTTTTCATCAGAGGCGAAGGAGCAGATATGGTGGAGCAGGTATTGCTTGTGGCACACAGGCCAAATACCAGCATATCCATTAACGGTGGTTTACCTACGATTGTGCTAAATGCCGGGGAATATGCCTCTTTGGACGGCAGTTATTATGATGCCAACGGGAATTTATACATCACCTCTTCTGAAAATATTTTCGCCTATCAAAGCGTGGGAAAAATCAATACAGGGCCAAGCCTTTATGCCAATCAGGAACTGTTTTTTGTCCCGCCACTGAGTTGCCAAACCCCGCACAGTATCGATAACATTCCGCAGATCGACAAAATCGGCAACAAGATTTTTCCCGGGCGCCTCACACTAATTACGAAAACCGCATCGGTACTGAGTTTCAGGATCAATGGCGTTTCTTATACGTATAATGATCTGGATAATATTCCGGGATTGGTCAAAACCGGACCTGTAAACGTAACCGGAAATCCTGATTACGTCACCTATACGATCAGGGGATTATCAGGAGATGTTGCTGCCTTTTCTGACAACGAATTGTATCTGGCTTCTTATGGAACCAACAATGCGGCTACTTTCGGTGGCTTTTATTCAGGCTTTACTTTCAATCCTGAAATAAGTTTTGACGCTGTGAATGCATCAATAACCAATTGCCTTCCAAATACAAGGCTTACCGTCAATTCACTAAGCCCTTTTGATACATTTCAGTGGTACTTTAACGATGCGCCAATTGCCGCACCGGATGGCATTCGCAATTATTACATTCCGCTACAACCCGGCTATTACCATGTAAAGGCTTCGATTACAGGTTGCGGCACCCCATTATTATCCAATAAAATTCCGGCAAGTTATTGCCCGACAGATGCTGACAATGACGGAATCAGTAACAATCTCGATCAGGACAATGACGGCGACGGCATTTCAAATTGCACGGAATCATTGGGCAGCAGCACGATCAACCTCGCTTTAATAAACAGCCTGAATATCGGCCAGATTACCAAAGGTAGTTATTCCAATACTTATCGAAATACCGTAGTGACAAACCTTCCGGGAAATACTTTGGTGAACCGCAGCAACGACTTTCTTTCGGCTGTAGCCGCAGGAAAAGGCAATTCTTTAAGCATGCAATTGGATTTTGATCAGGTAAACTCCAAACCGATTTCTCTAAAGATCAAATATTCAGATGTTACTGACCCCGGATATTTGCTGGATTCCAACTCTGAATTCAGGATCAGCAGCGGCGTAAACGAAACCATCACCGTACTGAACCCCAACAATCAGTTGCTTATCGATACCAATTATGACGGGATTTTTGAAAGCGGGATCACCAGCTATTCGTCATTTGAAATTCATTTCAGGATCAATGGCAACGTTCCGCTGGCAGCCGGAAGCGGCACTTTTAGTTTTAATGCGAACCTGATCCGCAAATTGAAATTTGAGCACATCAACCTTTCCGATACTGTAGTTTCAAAGGCTACTTTTTCTATCGTAGCGACCTGCATTCCAAAAGACACCGATGGGGATGGAATTACAGATGATTTTGATCTCGACAGTGATAATGACGGGATTCCCGATGCTATCGAAGCGCAACGAAATATTTTTGTACCGAGGCTGAATGCAGATGCCAATCAGGACGGAATTGACGATGCCTATGGAACGGGAATTGTTCCTTTTGACAACGACAACGACGGTGTACCTGATTATGTAGATCTTGACAGTGACAATGACGGGATTTATGATCTCATTGAATCCGGCAACATCCGCTCAAGTGATGCCGATTTGAATGGCAGGATTGATGGAAATGCAGCCAGTTTTGCAAATCAGGGTTTATCTGTCAGCATTCAAACTACGCCCACATCAGGCATTTTAAACTATACTGTTGCCGATACGGATTCCGACGGAATTGCCAATTATCGTGACAAAGACAGTGACAATGATGGCTGTACAGATGTGGCGGAAGCAGGTTTTTTAGATCCAAATAACGATGGTGTTTTAGGTAGCCTGCCTGCCCCCATTGATGCAAACGGACGGGTAACAACAGCCGGAGGTTACACAGTATTGCCAAATAATGAGTACATCACTTTGATACCAATCAGCATTACTGCCCAACCACAAAACTCAAATACCTGTTTGCTGCAGCAGGCTGCTTTTACGATTAATGCAACTCCGGTAAGCACTTATCAGTGGCAGGTTTTTACTTCTGGAAACTGGGCAGATATTACGAACAATACCCAATATTCGGGAGCGACAACTGCAAATTTGACGATTGCTGCCGTGACGCAAAACATGCATAATTTCAGATATCGGGTCGTGATGTCCATCACAGGAAAAATATGCACGCTGAATTCGGCTGAAGCCGTACTTAAAGTGTTGCCGCTACCCGCAGTCGTTACGCTGGTAAAATTCTTTGAATGTGATGAAGATGCCGTTATTGACGGACGAACCAAAATAGACCTGACTACAAGCAAAGCGGCTATTTTGCCCGGATACACTACGGAAATTTTTGAATACTACAAGTCATTGCCCGGCGCACAAAATCAAACCGCAACTGATCTGATCATGACGCCAAATGACTTTTATACCGGAAACAATACCGTTTGGGTGCGCGTCACAAACAGCAATTCGTGTTTTAACATTACAGAAATGACCATCACGATTTCTGCCACCCAGGTACCGGCAACATTCTTAGACACTTACCGGAATTGTGATGACTTTTTAGATGCCAACGGAAACAACAACAGCAACAACAACGACCGCGACGGGATTTCCTTTTTTGATTTTAGCGCAACGACCGCGAGAATTCAGGCACTGGTTCCGGCATCGGCACCATTTGCGATAAAGTATTATAAAAACCGGGCAGATGCCGCAGCCCAGAGAAACCCCATCGCTGATCTCATAAATTACCGGAACATTGGTTACCTCAATACCCAGGACATTTGGGTTCGGATACAGAGCGACGTAGATCCAAACTGTTTTCATTTCGGGCCTTACGTCAAATTAATTGTAGACCCATTGCCTGCGATCACAGAAACGGAAGAAGTGCTGCTTTGCCAGGACGGGCCGATCATTATAGAAACCCTGGATCCCGGCCTGCCCGCCAGTGCCGTACTTTCAGATTATACTTATCAATGGACATTTAACGGCAACATCGTGGGCACAAACGCAACGCTTCCCATTTCAGCAGCCGGTATTTACGATGTTAAAGTGACGAGCCGTCAATTGTGTGAGGAAACCAAGAAAATTACGGTGGTATTGTCAAATAAGGCCTACATCGAAGACATCCATGTTGACGATCTATCCGATGAAAATACGATTGCCATTACCGCAACAGGATATGGCAATTATGTTTACAGTCTGGATTATCCCAATGCCTATCAGGCTTCGAACATTTTCTACAATGTGGAGCCTGGCGTTCATAGCATTTACGTTAAGGATTTGAACGGCTGTGGTACAGTTGGCCCAATTGGTGTTTCCGTACTTGGCATGCCGAAATTTTTTACCCCGAACGGAGATGGTTACAACGATACCTGGAATTTTAAGGGCACCACTCCGATCTATTACCAAGATGCTGTCATCCGCATTTTCGACCGTTTTGGAAGATTGTTAAAACAGGTTTCCGGCTTGGGCGAAGGCTGGGACGGAACAGTCAATTCGGTGCCGTTGCCTGCCGATGATTATTGGTATACGATTGATCTTGAAGGTCGAAAAACCATGCGCGGCCACTTTTCTTTAAAACGTTAATTAAAGCTTTTTTATTTATGTATAAATTTATCCTTTTGTGCTTCTCTTTTGCACAGGTATTACAAGCCCAACCCATGAAACCTTCGGCCGGAACGATTAAACATTATGAAAAATTCCCATCCAAATTTGTGACGCCCAGGAATATTGATGTCTGGCTTCCGGAAGGTTATTCCAAAAACGACAAATATTCGGTCTTGTACATGCACGACGGGCAAATGCTTTTTGATGCGAATACGACCTGGAATAAACAGGAATGGAAAGCAGACGAAACCGCTTCCAGGCTGATGGCTGAAAAGAAAACGCAAAAGTTCATCATCGTTGGGATTTCGAGCATTGCCGAGACCAGGCACAGCGATTATTTCCCTGAAAAGCCTCTTGACGATTTGCCTAAAAGCGAACAAGATTCTTTGTATGCGATGAAAAAAAATGATGGTAAATTGGTATTTGAAGAAAAGATCAATTCAGACAATTACCTCAAATTTATTGTAAATGAGCTCAAACCGTTTATTGACAATATTTATTCGGTTTATTCCGATTCGAAGCATACGTTCATTGCGGGTTCGAGCATGGGTGGGCTGATTTCGATGTATGCGATTTGCCAATATCCGAATGTGTTTGGCGGCGCGGCCTGCATTTCTACGCATTGGCCCGGCGTTACGAAACTTGAAAACAACCCGATTCCGGCAGCATTTATGAATTACATGAAAAACCAATTGCCTGCTCCTGAAAACCATAAAATTTATTTTGATTTTGGAACGGCGACGCTTGATGCGGCATATGAACCTTTTCAGCTTCAGGCGGATGAAGTGGTGAAAGCCAAAGGCTATAAAGCAGGAAAAAACTGGATGACGAAAAAGTTTGAAGGCGCTGATCATTCGGAGCAATCTTGGGCGGCACGGTTCGAGGTTCCTTTGGTGTTTTTGCTGGGCCGGTAATTTGATTTACGATTTTTGATTTACGATTTTTAGAACGTTGATTAAATGCTTTCAGACGGCGTGAGTTTGCGTTAGGGATAGCAGCGAAAATCCTTTTTGCTTTGCTGACCGTATTGCTGTTATTAGATTTTTCCTTCGTCGAAATGACAAAGTGTGTAGGAGCAGTTTACAAAAAGATTGCAGCGTATAGCCCGGCCGCAGGCAACGCCCAAATAAAACACTTTACCGAAAACTGACGAATAAAAAAAGCCACTCTTTTCAGAATGGCTTTTTTGTTCCTTCGCAAAGCTCAGGATGACAATATTGTGATTAGAATTTGAATCTTTTTCTGTCGGTTTCTGTCAAATAGATTTTTCTAAGACGGATCGATTTTGGCGTTACCTCAACATATTCGTCTTTTTGAATGTACTCTAACGCTTCTTCGAGAGAGAAAATGATCGGTGGGATGATCCTTGCTTTTTCATCATTTCCTGAGGAACGAACGTTCGATTGTTTTTTCTCTTTCGTGACATTGACACACATATCATCGCCACGGGAGTTTTCACCAATGACCTGACCTTCGTAAATTTCGGCATTTGGCTCCACAAAGAACTTACCGCGATCCTGCAATTTATCGATAGAATAAGGAATGGCTTTTCCTTTTTCCATAGAGATCAATGAACCTTTGTTACGTCCGGCGATTTCGCCTTTGTAAGGTTCGTATCCAATGAAACGGTGTGCCATGATTGCTTCACCGGCTGTAGCCGTAAGCAATTGGTTGCGCAATCCGATAATTCCACGAGATGGAATGTTGAATTTTACGATCATACGGTCGCCTTTGGTTTCCATGCTCAGCATTTCACCTTTACGCATCGTAACGAACTCCACCGCTCTACCTGAAAGCGATTCTGGCAAATCGATGGTCAATTCCTCAATAGGCTCACATTTTTGACCGTCAATTTCTTTGATGATTACTTGTGGCTGCCCGATTTGCAATTCATATCCTTCTCTTCTCATGGTTTCTATAAGAACAGACAAGTGCAATACACCGCGTCCGAAAACCATGAATTTATCAGCAGAATCGGTCTCACCCAACTTCATCGCTAAGTTTTTCTCCAATTCTTTTGTAAGCCTTTCTCTGATGTGGCGGGAAGTTACAAATTTACCTTCTTTACCAAAGAATGGCGAATCGTTGATGGTGAACAACATACTCATTGTTGGCTCATCAATTGCGATGGTTTGTAGACCTTCCGGATTTTCGAAATCAGCGATGGTATCTCCAATTTCAAAACCTTCAACACCAATGATTGCACAAATATCTCCTGCAATTACTTCTGAGACTTTTTTACGGCCAAGTCCTTCAAAAGTGTGCAGTTCTTTGATACGTGATTTCACTATGGTTCCGTCTCTTTTTACAAGAGAGATTGGCATGCCTTCTTTAAGAACGCCTCTTTCAAGACGACCGATTGCGATACGGCCTGTAAAAGCAGAAAAATCTAAAGAGGTGATCAACATTTGTGGTGTACCTTCTCCAACATTTGGTGGTGGCACATTGTTGATGACCATATCTAATAACGGTTCGATGTTGTCGGTTTGGTTTCTCCAATCGTCAGACATCCAGTTGTTTTTTGCAGAACCGTAAACGGTTGGGAAATCCAATTGCTCTTCTGTTGCTCCAAGTTCAAACATCAGGTCGAAAACTTTTTCATGCACTTCTTCCGGAGTACAGTTTTCTTTGTCGACTTTATTGATTACAACGCAAGGTTTCAAGCCAAGATCCAAAGCTTTTTGCAATACGAAACGTGTTTGTGGCATTGGGCCTTCAAAAGCATCGACCAAAAGGCAAACACCATCAGCCATGTTCAATACACGCTCTACTTCACCGCCAAAATCGGCGTGGCCCGGAGTGTCGATAATGTTGATTTTCGTACCCTTGTAAACAACAGAAACGTTTTTAGAAGTAATCGTAATTCCTCTTTCGCGCTCTAAGTCGTTGTTGTCTAAGATAAGGTCTCCCGTGTTTTCGTTGTCACGGAAAAGTTGACAATGGTACATGATTTTATCAACCAAAGTAGTTTTACCGTGATCGACGTGGGCAATAATTGCAATGTTTCTGATAGATTCCATCTGTGATTTTTAATGGGCGCAAAGGTACACCTTTTTTTCGTATAAAAAATCTTTCATTGATAGTTTACTGTTTGTTAACGCTTTTACGACAAATTTTGGTTTTAAAAAGCAAGTTTGTACATACAATTGTAAAGTGAACAATAATTTATATATATTTGGTGTAATGAAAAACAAAGTCAACAAAATATCTTTAATTTTTGTTATTTTTTTAATGTTTTTGGCTGTTCTGAGCCACAAACTATTAATCCACTTTTTCACCGGCGATAACTACCAGACTTACAGCCTTTCGGCCAATTTGACGATTATTTTAATATCGGGGATCATCTTCAATTACATCATTTCAAAGAACAACATCCGCAGCAACAAGATCTTTGAAAAGCTGCGCCAGAACAACGAAGAAATCAAGGCATCGAACGAACGTTACGACATTGTTGCCAAAGCGACCAGTGATACCATTTGGGATTGGCAGATTTTAAACGATGACTTCATATGGAACAAAGGAATCCAAGGTGTTTTCGGATATAGAAAAGAAGACGTTGGGGAAACTTCAAAATGGTGGTTTGACCGGATTCACCCCGAAGACAGCATCAAAATGTCGATCAAACTCTATTCGTTTATCGAACAGAAAACTGAAAAATGGCAGGACGAATACCGCTTCAAATGCGCCGACGGCAGTTACAAATACGTTTTTGACAGGGGTTTTTTAGTCAAGGATGAAGATGGAAATGCAATCCGGATGATCGGGGCGATCCAGGACATTACCAAGCAAAAAGAAGAAGAGCAACGTTTGAAATTGCTTGAAACCGTAATTACGCAAACCAAAGATTCGGTCATCATTACCGAAGCAGAACGATCGAACAGGGCGATTCCTAAAATCGTATTCGTGAACCCGGCATTTTCAGAGATGACCGGTTTTGAGGCGAGTGAGGTCATCGGAAAATCACCAACGATCTTCATGGGCAGACGATCGGTTAAAAATGAGATTTCCAAATTGTCCAAAGCGCTGAGAAGAAAGGAAGAATTCAAGTTCGAAACCTTAAACCACCGAAAGGACGGCGGCGAATACTGGGTTAATTTTTCAATGATCCCAATTACGAATAAAGAAGGCGAACATTCCCATTGGATTTCGATCCAGCGTGACATTTCCGAAGAAAAAAAGCAGGAAAAAGAAAAAGAACAACTCATTCGGGAGCTGACGCAGAACAATAAGGATTTAAAGCAGTTCTCCTACATCACCTCGCACAACCTTCGGGCCCCGCTTTCGAACCTTACCGGATTGCTGAATTTAATGCAGGACATTCCGGTTGAAAGTCCGGAGCTTAAAGAAATCCTAAACGGTTTTTCAACTTCCACCCATTTGCTGAACGAAACGATCAATGACCTTGTAAAGGTTGTGATCATCAAAGACAATCCGTCGATACAAAAAGAAGAAGTATTGATTAAGGACGTATTTGAAAACGTTTTCAACCAGCTGACGTTCCTGATCAGCCTTCACAAACCCATCCTTAAAATCGAGCTTGAAAAGGTGACGATCTTAAACATCAATAAAGCCTATCTCGAAAGCATTTTGTTAAATCTTTTTACAAATGCGATAAAATACCGCTCTCCTAAAAGAACACTCCGTATTTTTGTGTCCTCAAAAGAGGCTGGCGAAAACATCGTTTTAACGTTTAAGGATAACGGAATTGGGATTGACCTGGAGCGAAACAAAGACAAGATCTTTGGCTTGTACCAGCGATTCCACAATTATCCCGACAGCAAAGGCCTCGGTTTATACCTGGTAAAATCACAGGTAGAAACGATGGGCGGATCGATTTCGGTAGAGAGCGAAGTGGATAAAGGAACAACATTTACGATAACATTCAAAAAATAATCAATGTTAGATTTAATACTGTGTGTAGACGACGACCCGATTACGCTGATGCTTTGCAAGATGGTGATTGCAAAGTCGGCTTTTGCCAAGGAAATCGTGACGGCACAAAATGGGGAGGAAGCGATTAATTATTTTGACGAGCTTAAACTGAACAATCTCGGCGCAGACATCACAAAGTATCCCGGTTTGATCTTTTTGGATTTAAATATGCCTGTCATGGGCGGTTGGGAATTTTTAGACCATTTTTCGCAAGTGAGCTACGCACCCTTGTTTCCAAAAACAAAAGTACTGGTACTGTCTTCTACGATTGACCCGAAAGACATCGAGAAGTCTAAAACGTATCCTATGGTCATTGATTTCTTATCGAAGCCAATTACAAAGGAAATGTTGAATGATCTGAACAGCCTGTTTTAAAAAGCAAAATATAAAGCATAAAAAAAAAGCTCCCAGAAACTGAGAGCTTTTTTTATATCGTGAATTGTAAGAATTACAATTTAGAAACGTGTTTGGTTAATTTCGATTTCAAATTAGAAGCTTTGTTATCGTGGATGATATTTTTCTTAGCTAATTTATCGATCATAGAAATTACAGCAGACAATTTTGACGAAGCATCAGATTTATCTGTAGCCAATCTTAATGCTTTAATGGCATTACGAGTCGTTTTGTGCTGGTATCTGTTTAATACTCTTTTCTTTTCGTTGCTTCTGATTCTCTTTAGAGCTGACTTATGATTTGCCATTTTTTCTTAAATAATTTTTATAACTTATTGTAGTCCGTAGGGGAATCGAACCCCTGTTACCAGGATGAAAACCTGGCGTCCTAACCCCTAGACGAACGGACCATTATTCATCTAGTTTGTTTAAATTCTTTTCAATGTAATATGAACTTATTTGTAGCCCGTAGGGGAATCGAACCCCTCTTACCAGGATGAAAACCTGGCGTCCTAACCGATAGACGAACGGGCCTTACTTCTCTAATGCGGATGCAAAAATACAACTATTTTTTATTCGCACAATAGCTGACGTAATTTTTTTTGATTTTTTTTAATACGCCTTTGCAAACAGCACCCTTCCAACAGATGGTTTTCCAGTAAGTACGCAGCTTCCCGCCTCTTCTACCCTATCCAAAGGAATGCAGCGGATGGTTGCTTTTGTAAGGTCTTTAATCTTTTCTTCGGTTTCGGCAGTTCCGTCCCAATGCGCTGAAATGAAGCCTGTTTTATGCTCTAAAACATCCTTAAATTCTTCAAAATTAGAAACTTCGGTGATGTGCGAATTTCTGTAATCAAGCGCTTTGTTGAATAAATCTGCCTGGATTTGCTCCAGCAGATCATTCACATAATTTACGATTCCGTCTTTTAAAACAACCTCTTTTGTGAGCGTATCGCGTCTTGCCACTTCGAAAGTTCCGTTTTCGAGATCTTTCGGACCAATGGCAATGCGAACCGGAACCCCTTTCAATTCCCATTCGGCAAATTTAAATCCCGGCTTCTGGGTCGTCCTGTCGTCAAATTTAACTGAGAGTTTTAATTTCTTGAATTGGGTAACCAGGGTATGCGCTGCTTCTGAAATCGCAGCAAATTCTTCGTCTGTTTTATAAATTGGAACAATCACAATCTGGATCGGCGCCAAATTCGGCGGCAAAACCAAGCCTTTATCATCGGAATGCGTCATCACCAAAGCACCCATCAAACGCGTCGAAACACCCCAGGACGTTCCCCAAACGTGTTCCTGCTTGCCTTCTGCATTGGCGAATTTCACATCAAACGCTTTGGCAAAATTTTGTCCTAAAAAGTGAGACGTTCCAGCCTGAAGGGCCTTTCCGTCCTGCATTAATGCTTCGATACAATACGTCTCATCTGCTCCAGCAAAACGCTCGGTTTCGGTTTTTAATCCTTTAATGACCGGAATCGCCATAAAGTTTTCGGCAAAATCGGCATACACATGCATCATTTGCTCAGATTCCTGGATCGCTTCGGCTTTTGTCGCGTGTGCCGTATGGCCTTCCTGCCATAAAAACTCCGCAGTGCGCAAGAACAAACGCGTTCGCATTTCCCAACGCACGACGTTCGCCCATTGGTTGATCAATAAAGGCAAATCCCTGTAGGACTGCACCCAGCCTTTATATGTTGACCAGATGATCGCTTCGCTTGTTGGACGAACGATGAGTTCTTCTTCCAATTTTGCATTTGGATCGACCATTAATTTCCCTGGTTTGTCAGGATCGTTTTTCAATCGGTAATGCGTCACGATCGCACATTCTTTTGCGAAACCTTCTGCATTTTTCTCTTCGGCCTCAAACATGCTCTTTGGAACGAACAATGGGAAATAAGCATTTTGATGTCCGGTTTCTTTGAACATGCGGTCGAGTTCTGCCTGCATTTTTTCCCAGATCGCATAGCCGTAAGGTTTGATCACCATACAACCGCGAACACCTGAATTTTCGGCAAGATCTGCCTTAACAACCAGCTCGTTATACCATTTCGAATAATCTTCTTCTCTTGTCGTCAGGTTCTTGCTCATATTGAATATTTTGGCACAAAAATTGTTTAACTTTATTTAACTAAATAGTTCGGCAAAACTAGTTATTTTTGTATTGCCCAACAATAAAAAAACTGCAGATTATGAAAACTAATTATTTTTCACCGACAAAAATTTCCGTCTGTTTGCTCGTTGGATTGATGGCCACAATCGTTACTTCTTGTGGCTCCACCCAAAATACTTCTTACGCAGACAATGATGGGATTTATGGAAATTCAGGCAGGCGAAATCCTGAAAATTCCTATAGAAATAACGAACAGTCAAACCAATACAAAGACTACTTCGGATCTTTACAGCAAAACAATCAATCCGACCAGATTTTTACAGATGTTGACAGTTACAGTTCCAACAACTATGACAATGCATCTGACAACAACAATAGCAACGCTCAAAATTACGATTCCGGTTATGCCGGCTGGGGAAACAATCCTGACAATGTTACCGTTAATGTGTATGACAACAACTCCGGTTGGGGCGGATATTACGGCGGCGGCTGGGGATGGAACTTAGGCTGGGGCTGGAACTCATGGTACGGGCCAAGTTATTACGGCTGGGGCTACAATCCTTGGTATTCTCCTTATTACGGTTACGGATACAATGGTTACGGATGGAATAATTATTACGCCAACAATTGGTACAACCAGGGTTATTATTACAGAAACAACTATACAAATGGTAGAAGAACGACTGCTTACCGCGATGGATACGGACGCAACTCCAACACTTATTCACAAGGCGTAAGAAATTCAAATACCAGGAATGCTGCTTATTCTACCGGCAGAAGAAATGATTATTCAAACGGTGGAAGGAACTACAATTACTCGCAAAATCAGGGAACACGCCAATACAATAACGGCACAAGAAACTACAATTACCCTACAAGATCGAACAACAGCAACTATTCAAATTCCTCAACAAGATCGCAGCAAAGCGTTCCTGTAAGAAGCAACAATAATTACAATACCAATTCAGCTCCAACTCGAAGCAACAATACCTATTCTGCACCAACAAGATCCTCTGCCCCATCATCAGGCTCATACAGCGGTGGTGGAAGAAGCAGCGGCGGAAGCGGCGGTGGCGGTGGAAGAAGCGGCGGCGGCGGAAGAAGATAAATTCACCAATTATAAAATTACCTATGTTTGACTTTCAGTTATTTACATAGGTATTTTTTTGAACTAAATTGATTACTATGAAAAAATATTTATTGATTACCCTATCCATATTTTCATTTGGGATCGCACAATCTCAAGAAGTCAGGGATGGCGTACGTTATGCGCAGGGACAATTAAGCGGAACATCGCGTTTCCGCTCTATGAGCGGTGCTTTTGGCGCTTTGGGCGGAGATTTTTCTGCCATAAATGTCAATCCCGCCGGATCCGGGGTTTTTGCCTCGAGCCAGGTTGGAATTACATTGGCCAATTACAATGTCAAAAACAAATCTTCCTATTATGGAAGCAAAAGCGATGAGTCAGACAATACTTTCGATCTTTTGAACCAAGCCGGTGCCGCATTTGTATTTCATCCGGACAACGACAAAACCAACTGGAAAAAATTCGTGCTTTCGGTCAATTATGAAAACACGAACAATTTTGACAATTCGAAGTTTTCTTTCGGAACCAATCCAACAAATTCCGTTGGCGCTTATTTCACCAATCGCGCCAATAACATCGGCGTTCCCGTTGGCGATCTTGACAATTATTATTACGACCAGTTTACTTTGAGGGAACAAACGGCGTATTTGGGTTATCATGCTTATGTGATCAATCCGACTAATCCTGCAAACCCAGACAATACTACTTATACATCCAATGTTGCTCCTGGCGGAAATTACTATCAGCAAAATACCTTCAATTCAACAGGTTACAATGGAAAACTGGCTTTTAACGCCTCGACAGAATACCGCGATAAATTTTATTTCGGTATCAATTTAAATACGCATTTTGTAGATTACAGGCAGTCGACGAGTTTTTCCGAAAACAATAATAACACCACTACAAACGGTTTAACGAGCCTGAGATTTGACCAGGATTTGCAGACTTACGGAAACGGATTTTCATTCCAGCTTGGTGCGATTGCCAAAGTAACGACAGCTTTGCGTCTCGGATTGGCTTATGAATCGCCAACATGGTATGAATTTACAGATGAAATGCGTCAGGTAGTTCGCAGTTCAGGGTACAATTTTGGAAATGCAGGTTTCGGCACGGCTGCAACCGATTCAGACGTTTTCATCACTTATGATCCTTACCGATTGCACACTCCGGGAAAATGGACGGCAAGCGGCGCGTATGTTTTTGGAAAATCGGCGTTGATCAGTGTGGATTATTCGGTGAAAGATTATGGAAATACAAAATTCCGTCCCAACAGCGATTACTTTGACCCGGTAAATGCCGAATTCAAAGACCAACTTGATATTGCAAGTGAAATTCGCGTGGGCGGCGAATACAGAATCAAGCAATTCAGCCTTCGCGGCGGATACCGTTTTGAAGGAAGTCCATATAAAGATGGAACAACCATTGGCGACCTCAACAGTTTTTCAGCTGGTTTCGGATACAATTTCGGGTTCACCAAACTGGATTTTTCTTATGCCTATACCCAAAGAAAATCGGATGAAGGATTTTTCTCTTACGGGTTTACCGGCGGCGCGAATGGTGCAGAAATCAAATCAGTTTACAACACCGTTTCGGCAAGTTTGGTGTTTGAATTGTAATTTCCAGTCCACTGTCATTTCGACAAAGGAGAAATCTCAAAGTCCGTTTCATGATTTGGAACGGACTTTTTTTTTAGCCCCGATAGAGCCGGTATCCTTTGAGAGGAACGAACAAAGATAAAGGCGATAGCGGGATTGGCTTCATAAAATTTCCACAACCGTCACGTTCTAACAAAGAAAAAGTGTAATTTTGCAGCCGCTCCCGAATAACAGCGATACAAATCCATGAGAACCAAGACTTTAAAAAAGAACAAAATCAACGTCATTACTTTAGGCTGCTCGAAAAACGTTTACGACAGCGAGGTTTTGATGGGCCAGCTGCGTGCCAGCGGAAAAGACGTGCAGCACGAAGCGCCGGCGGCCGAAGAAGGCAATATCATCGTAATTAATACCTGCGGTTTTATTGACAATGCGAAGGCCGAATCGGTGAATATGATTTTGGAATATGCCGATAAAAAAGAACGCGGCCTTGTGGATAAAGTTTTTGTTACGGGCTGTCTGTCTGAGCGTTACAAACCGGATCTTGAAAAAGAAATCCCGAATGTCGACCAGTTTTTTGGCACGACCGAATTGCCTTTATTGTTAAAAGCGCTTGGCGCAGATTACAAACACGAATTGCTTGGCGAGCGTTTGACAACAACCCCGAAAAATTATGCGTATTTGAAAATTGCCGAAGGTTGCGACCGTCCGTGCAGTTTTTGCGCGATTCCGCTGATGCGTGGCAAACACGTGTCACAACCGATTGAAAAATTGGTTAAAGAAGCCGAAGGTTTGGCCAGGGACGGCGTCAAAGAATTGATTTTAATTGCCCAGGATCTGACCTATTACGGGCTTGATTTATACAAAAAAAGAAACCTTGCCGAATTGCTCGAAGCGTTGGCAGCCATTGAAGGCATCGAATGGATTCGACTGCATTACGCCTTCCCTACCGGATTTCCTATGGATGTTCTGGACTTGATGAAGCGCGAGCCGAAAATCTGCAATTACCTTGACATTCCGTTGCAGCACATTTCGGATTCGGTTTTGAAATCGATGCGCCGCGGAACAACCCAGGCGAAAACAACAAAATTATTAAAGGAATTCCGCGAAGCCGTTCCGGGAATGACGATCAGAACGACGTTGATCGTGGGTTATCCCGGCGAAACGGAAGAAGATTTCCAGATCCTGAAAAACTGGGTCGAGGAAATGCGTTTTGAACGATTGGGCTGTTTTGCCTATTCTCATGAGGAAAACACGCACGCTTATTTATTGGAAGACGATGTTCCTGCCGATGTGAAGCAACAACGCGCCAATGAGATCATGGAATTGCAATCGCAAATTTCATGGGAATTGAACCAGGAAAAAATCGGACAAACGTTCAGATGCATCATTGACCGAAAAGAAGGCCAGCATTTTGTTGGAAGAACCGAATTTGACAGTCCGGATGTGGATAATGAAGTGCTTATCGATGCATCCAAACACTATTTGAAAACCGGCGAATTTGCGATGATCAGAATTACCGATGCGACGGAGTTTGATTTGTATGGTGAAGTAGTCAATTTATAATTGACAATGGTACTTGACAATTAAAAAAAAGGCCCGGATATTCTCCGGGCCTTTTTTTATTTCCTGATCACTTTTAAATAATCTGTTTTCCCGTCTGAAAGTATTTTTACAAAATAGATTCCTGATTGCATTTGCTGCAGGTTCAGCAAAATTGTTTTTGTATTGTGAAAATTTAAGGTTTGGATCCGCTTTCCGCTAACATCTGAAATTTCAACAGCTACTTCTGATTTTATCGCATCAAGCGCTACGGTAACATTTCCTGTTGTTGGGTTTGGGACAGCGGCAATCGCAGTTGTTCCCGATGCAAATCCGCCAGTCTGCAACGCGCCCCTGCGATAGTGGCTAATTCCGCAGTCTTCGGTAAATTTCATCATCATTCCATTCACTTTGTCTACATTTTCAATCTGCGGAATCGTATAACCAAAATTTACATATTCCGGTGTTGAAATGCCGGTATAACCCCAGTTGCGTGCGGCATAAAAAGAATCTCCATCGCCTTTGAAAAATGACATGACATAAAAAGGCGGGTAAGTTCCGTCGTTATCGCCATTGGTTGTAATCCTTTTAAGAACTCCGTCTGCATCGTAAGTAGCGATGAAAAAATCGCCGTTTTTCATATTGAGCGTATAATTTTCGTTGTCGCTGCTGTCAAATTCTGCTCCTTCGGGACTGACAGGATCGATAAATGTACCTGCAACAATAATATCATCGCCTACTTTTATCACCTGATCACCCCATCCTCTTTCGGTTTGGCTGGCAGTTCTGACCCATTGGCAAACACCATCAGGATTTACTTTAGCAAGGTAAAAAGCACCTTTGGAAACTTGTATTGTAGTGCCGTCTGAATTGTGAATCAGTTGTATGCTTTCTGAACTGCCGCAGTCATTGCTGCCGGCGACATAAGTATTTCCGGCTCCATCGGTTTTAATGGCATACAATGTTGTATCTGTATGAAAAAGCGAATCAAGATTCATATGTGAATGCATTTTCCATTGAAAAACGCCATCTTTATTAAATTTTGCCAGTAAACTTTTAGACGCATACCATGGCATTTCAGTACCATGCTCGAAATGCAACCCTGTTGTGTCTGGAATAGGATTATTTGGTGAATACAGATACGTATTATATTCATATGACAGTCCCATGTAAATATTATTGGCATCGTCGAAATCAATCCCCGCTATAAATGCACCATTGGTGTTTTCGAGGTAAGCGCCGACCTCCCAAATCACATTGCCTTCTGGTGAAATTTTCATCACAATCCTGTTCAGCTGAGTTTCCTCCGGATATCCGCCAGCAATCATGTGGCTGGTTGGTTCGCCGTCTTTATAAATTATTGAGGCCCAATTTAAAATCCCGGCAGCAACAAGGTTATTTTCTTTATCGATGTAAAGCTTCTCGGCATAATATCCTTCGTTTTGGATGCGCCAAAGTAATTTTCCTTTTGCATCCAATTTCAGGATAAAATGATAACCCCGGTAATTCAAATCAAGGCTCTGGCCTGCATTGTCGTGTAAAATACCGTGCGAGCTTCCGCTAACATAGATGTTCCCATCGTGGTCTTCGACACAGGAATACATATGATCGGCATAGTCAGCCGATTCTTTTTCAGTGTAAACGATCCACCGGAGTATGCCATTCTTCTGGTATTTTGTCAGGTAACTTCCAGCAGCATCCAGGTGAAATGTCTTCCCGGTATTAGATGCAAAAGTTTCGTTGTTGTAGGTTCCGCAGCTCAGGTATCCGCCGTTAGCGGGCGTCATTTGGGTCACATTCGTGTATACTTCATGGCTGGAAAATGTATCGTCTCCTGAATTGATAAGCGTCCAGCAATCGTTGTTTACAGCTGGCTCCTCATATACATAGGGACCGGACCGAATGATCGTATCTTCACAATTGCTGTCAGACCAGGCCCGCAGCTGCACATCGGTTTCTCCTTCCGATTGGAATGAAACTTCAGGATTTGGGATGGTGGCTGTTCCAATATTTGAATCGGGGCCAAATTGCCATTCAAAATGCTGCGAATCTTTCGCCTGTTGATAAAAACTTACCGTTTCACCTACAGTCGCATTGATCAGGTTTTCCGTATAATCGGCTTTTGTTTGCTCGACCGTAATTTCAAAACGCTGTGTGAAATCCTGGAAACAGTCTGAAAATATGCTTTGTGCAGTCAGATAATAATCGCCTGAAGCGTTTAACGGATTGCTGTAAAACATAATCGTACCTCCATTTCCGTCAGGGCTTGTCCCAAAACGATCAGATGAGCCTTCTTTTTTAAGCACATATTTCACATTGACATCCGAATTATTGATTGTAATTGCAATCGGCTCCTGCTTGCAAAGCAAATTCCTGTCTACCGAAAAGGGCTTGTTCCCTGCGGGACGGCTCACAATATGCACGCCTTTTGCAACCGTTGTCACATTTCCAAATGCATTTTGGGCCGTACACAAAATTGTATAATCGCCCAAAGCTGGAAAATTATAATAAAAACCTGAAGTTCCAGAATGAATGAGTTGGTTGTTGGCATACCAATTTACTGTTGTCCCCGATCCGGTGAAAGCGCTAAAATAGGATTGCATTCCGAAACAATTGACGTTGGCGGTCATATCTACATACGGATTTGTAGCGCCGCCAGAGCCTGTCGTTTTTAAAATCAATCCATTTGCCCCACACGCATAAACCGCGTCATCATTAAGCTGTGTCCACAATCCGTTGATGGCAGCCGAGCCTGAACTTAACTGATGTTCCAGATAATTACGCGATATCCCCGATTTTAAAATTCCATGATCCGTGCCCACGAAATGCTCGAAGTTTTTTTCCAGCAAACAATTGGCATTCAGCGGACCAACATAATTTGTATTGGTTGTCAGCCTGCCCAAATTAAAGATGCCGTAGGTGTTTCCAACGCTAAACGCCACATCTTCCTGGATCAGCTTTACATCTTTATTGAGTATTGACGGCGTCGTCGTTTGGTCTAAAATCAACCCTTGGTTTGATACCAAAGTTCCGTACCATAATTTTTCGGCAGCGCCAATGATCAGATGGTATTGGTCAAAGGAAATGGACAGTAAGTCGTCGGTTATTTGCGTTGGCATTACAAAAGCAGTTTCCGTTTCTGAAAACCCAACCATTAAGCCGTTGCTGCCAACTGCATAATACTGCAGATTGAATGGGCTGTAGCCAATTTTGCTCAGGCTGCTGTTTGGACCGCCGATGTATTTGATCGCCCATACCATTGACGGCAGGCTAATTTGCATCACAATCGCACGATGGGCAACGGTGTCTTCGCCGCAGGCAAAAACAGTCCCGCTCTCCAAAAGATAATCGGCATCGGCAAAGCAATGCGTGAATTTTGTATTTTGGTAAATTTGTGCCGCCGCCGGATCATTTGTAATCTCAAACCTTGCCCAGCTTGCTGCGCCTTGTCCGCCATTGGTCGTAAAATACAAACCGTTTTCGGCGGATGCGAGTCCGTTTTGCTGTAAAAACACCACGCCGGTCAGGTTGTCATTGATTCCGGTATTGAGGTTTTCCCATTGTGCAAATCCGTTATTTGCCAGCGATAAGAAGAAAAAAACTGCTATTAAGCGGTAAATCATAAAATTGAATTTAATAGGCGAACTTACGGAAAGTTTTTCAATTGTTAAAAAAAACCTAAATCTAACATATAACAAAAAACTCCGGACTTGCGTTCGGAGTTTCTTAACCAACCTTTTTTTATTCAAATTAAATTACAGTTCCTTTAAACGACAAAACTTTGGGAGCAGTTTCGGCATTTGTGGTTACTGTTACTGTTTTGGTGAAAGCACCTTTGTTTGCAGCATTGTAAGTTGCGGTAACTTTTGCAGTTTCTCCAGGTTTTATTGGTGTTTTGGTGTAATCGGTAGCGGTACAGCCGCAGGAAGCTTTGACATCTGTAATAATTACTGCCGTTTTTCCGGTGTTTTTGAATTCAAATTCGATGGCTTTTGGCTTGTTTTGTGGAATTTCACCCAAATCGATCGATTCGCTTTTCCAGGTCACTGCCGATGTGGTGGTTTCAATAATTTTCGCAACAGATTTTGCAGGCAATACGGTAAATGACATTAATCCTAAAACTGCAGCGCATAAGGTAATTTTAATTGTTTTCATAAAATTGGATTTTAAAATTGATAATAGTTTCTGGTTGTCCGGTTTGAACATTTCAAAAGTAGTGGGTTAGACTACAGGCCATTGTTAAGCGGTTTCAAATGTTTGTTAACGACTTGTTAAGCGGGGATTTAAAGCAGAATTTTACCTAATATTGCGGAGAAGTTGCTGAGTTGCAAATACCTGAGTTGCTGAGAAAGCACAACACGAAAAACTCAGGCACTTGCAACTCAGCTACTCCGCTACTCAAACACAATGAAACTCAACAAACTCAATATTATCATCGTTCTCGGACTAATCGCGATCATCGGGATTTTAGTTGCACAATTGCTTTGGACGAAACAGGCCTACAATTTAGAAGAGAAAAAATTCAGCCAAAAAGCGCACATTGCGTTGCTTGAAGTCGCGAAGAAATTATATGAAGGCACGAACCATGAATTGCCATCTGAAAATCCGGTGCAGAAAGTGTCGAACGATTATTATATCGTCAATATCGACAATGATTTTGAACCTGAAATCCTGGAGTTTTATTTGAAATCGGAATTCGAAAAAGCCAACATCGACACTGATTTTGAATACGCGATGTACAATTGCCACAGCGACGAAATGGTTTACGGCAATTATGTTTCATTAGACAAAACTAAAAAACAGAGTTCGGTTTATTTTCCAAAACACAAAAACCTGGTGTATTATTTTGCGATCCGTTTCCCGAATGAAGCGACGTATCTGTTCAGTTCGCTGAAGTTTTGGTTTGTGCTGTCGTTTGCATTGGTGGTGATTTTGCTGGTCTATGTGTATTCGATCTTAACGATTTTACAACAAAAGAAATACTCTGAACTGCAGCGCGATTTCATCAATAACATGACGCACGAATTTAAAACGCCGCTGTCGTCGATTTTGATCGCTTCGAATTATCTGATGAAACAGGACAAGATCAAACAGGATGAAAAACTCGAAAAATATACCGATATCATTATTAATCAAAGCAACAAGCTCAACAACCATATCGAGAAAATCCTAAACATCGCGAAGTCGGACAATGCGCCGATGGATCTGGACAAACAGCAAATTGAAGTGGTACCGGTTTTGAAAGAGGTCATTGAAAACATCCGCCTCAAACACGAAAATATGGTTGCAAAAATCGAGGCTGAAAAGGATTTCAAGATTCACGCCGATGTTTTTCATTTCACCAATATCGTTTACAACCTCATCGACAATTCGATCAAATACTGCGAATTGAAACCTGAGATCAATATCCGCCTGACGGAAGAAAATAAACAGCTAAAATTAGAATTCACCGACAACGGCATTGGAATCCCACCAAAAAAACTGCCTGAAATCTTCGATAAATTTTACCGGATTCCAAGCCCGAAAAGCAACGAAGTCAACGGTTTCGGCCTCGGTTTGTATTATGTCAAGAAAATCTGCAACTTGCACCATTGGAAAATCAAGGCCGCTAACAATCCTGAAAACGGCATTACGATCACCATTTTAATTCCGATCTCATGAAACCAGTCAAAATTTTATACGCCGAAGACGACGAAACGTTAGCATTTTTAACCAAAGACAATCTGGAGCAAAGCGGTTATGAAGTCGTTCATTGTGCCGACGGGAATTTGTGCATGCAAACTTTCCGCGAAAACGCATTCGACCTTTGCATTTTAGACATCATGCTTCCAAAGAAAGACGGTTTTGAAATCGCGTCTGAAATCAGGGTACTGAATACCGAAATACCGATCATTTTCCTATCGGCAAAAACACTGAAAGAAGACCGCATCAAAGGTTTGAAGCTTGGCGCAGATGATTATCTGGTGAAACCTTTCAGCATTGAAGAACTGATTTTGAAGATTGAGATTTTCCTGAAACGCTCCCAAAAAACTTCGTCCGTTGAAACAGCGATGTATGCGATTGGGAAATACCAATTCGACAGCAAAAATTTCCTCGTTTTCAATGAAAATGAAAAAACAACACTCACGCAGCGCGAATCGGACTTGCTGAAATTGTTCCTCGACAACAAAAATGCAGTGCTGAAACGCGAAGAAATCCTTAAAGCACTTTGGGGCAACGATGATTATTTCATGGGCCGAAGCCTTGACGTTTTTATTTCGCGTTTGCGGAAAATCCTCGCCGAGGAAAAAAGCATTTCGATTGAAAACCTGCACGGCATCGGATTTAAATTTGTGGTTTTAAGTTGAGAATTCATCAAATTCTAATTCAAACCCGTCAAATTCTCATTCACCCAATCATTTGCTGAAACTTCAATTATATTTGTGCGGTTAACTAAAATCACCGCATTTTGAAAAACAGCTTCCTTTTCTACCTATTTTTTGTACTGTTTGTACTTGCCGGACATTTTTCGTTTGCCCAGACTCCGGTTATCGACAGTTTAAAACGCGTGATTGCTGCCTCAAAAATTGATACTTCGAAAGCGAATTCTTATAACAAACTGGCGAATGAATTCCGCGAAATCCATCCCGATTCTGTGTTGCTTTACGCAAAAAAAGCACTCGCTTTATCACAAAAAAGCCGTTATGTTTTTGGTGAAGCTTCGGCACTGATGAACTTTGGAAATGCCTACATCATCCTGAGCGATTACCCAAAGGCCTTGCAGTATTTTGGCCAGGCTAAGGCGAAATTTGAAAAACTGCTTTCCGGTTCAGATCTTCCACAGCTAAAAAACGGATTGGCACGTGCCTATGCGAGTTCGGGCGTGGTTTTTAGTGAAGAAAACAATTATCCGAGAGCACTTGAAAATTACTTTAAAGCGCTGAAACTGTATCAGGAAATGGACCAGAAACAAAGCATTTCAAAACTCTACAACAACATTGGAATTGTTTACAAATCACAGAAAAACCTTCCAAAAGCGCTGGAATATCTGCTAAAAGCGTTACAACAGCAGGAATTAAATGGCGAGCAAACCATTGCGGTAACGCTTACGAATATCGGTGTGGTTTACTTTGAACAGCAGAACGACGCCAAAGCTTTTGAATATTACGAAAAAGCGAAAAAAGCCTTTGAAAAAACAGAAAACAGCCGCGGTTTTGCCCTGCTGCAGAATTACCTCGGGGATTATTACAGGAAGAACAACGCCAATGAGAAAGCCATTTCCTATTACAACGAATCGCAGCGTTTGTATGCCCAAATGGACAACAAATTTGGCGTTTCTTTAGTTTTATACAACCTGGGTGAATTGTACATCCGTGAGAAAAAATATCCCGAAGCGCTGCAATCTGTACAAAAATCGCTGAATCTGGCAAAAGAAATCGGGACACTAGACCAGATCAAGGAATCGGAAAAAATGCTAAGCGACATTTACAGCCGTCTCGGCAACGAAAAAGAAGCTTTTCAGCATTTCCGGGCTTACGTAAAAATCAAGGACAGTCTCGAAAATGATCAAAACACGCAGAAATTCATACGCGCAGAAATGAATTTTGAATATGAAAAAAAGGAAGCGCTTTTGCATGAAAAAAACAAACGCCAACAACAATTTTCGTTATTCCTGATCCTTGGCGGATTGATGGCGCTGGTGCTGATTTTCGTATTGTACAACCGAATGCAGATCAAGCGCAGGCTGACGTTGCAGAAAGAAGTCGCCGAATATGAGCAAAAAGCGCTGCATTTACAGATGAACCCGCATTTCGTTTTCAATTGCCTGGGTTCGATTTCGAGTTTTATCGTACAGAACGGCACCGATTCGGCTATTAAATATTTGTCGAAATTCTCCAAACTGATGCGGTTAACGCTGGAATATTCAAAAGGCTCTTTGATTCCGATTGACAAAGAAATCGAAGGTTTGCAGAATTACCTCGAACTCGAGCAATTGCGTTTCAATAAGAAATTTGAATTTCAGATCACCACCAGCCCCGAAATTGAAGATGACATGGCGCTTCCGCCGCTGTTGATCCAGCCGTTTGTAGAAAATGCGATCCTGCACGGCATGGTTCCTAAAGAAGGCGATGGCAATATTTCAGTGCGTTTCGACCTCGAAAACGAAAAACTCGTTTGTACGATTACCGACGATGGCATCGGATTCAACCAATCACAAATATTAAAGGAGCATTCGGTCAAGGCACACCAATCCATGGCATTGGAAATTACCAAAAAACGGCTCGAAATGATGCAGGCCGAAACGGCGCAGTCGGCCCATGTTTCGATTGACGAAATCCTCGAAAACGGCAAATCGGCAGGAACGAAAGTTGTCATTTTATTGCCGATACAATATACATCAGATACAAAAATCAGGATATGATTACAGCCTTACTTATAGACGACGACAAACATTTGCGCAAGGGCATGAAAAGCCTTTTGGAGCGTTATGCTTCGGAAATTATGATCATTGGCGAAGCCGAAAGCGTGAAAACCGGAATCGTCGCCCTGGAAAAATACAAGCCACAGGTGGTTTTTCTCGACATTCATCTCTCTGACGGAACCGGATTTGACATCCTCGAGGAATTTGCTAAAGCCAACGGAAAAATGACTTCGCATATCGTTTTCATTACTGCGCATGAGCAATATGCGCTCAAAGCTTTTAAATTCAGTGCGCTCGATTTTTTGCTGAAGCCTGTCGATCCTGAAGAATTGCAGAAAACAATCACAAAGATCAAGCAGACTTTGGAGAAAAACAATTCGTTTGAGCACATCGATTTGCTGTTGGAAAACATCCGGAAGAAAGTCGACCATTTTAAACGGATCGCGCTTTCTACATCCGAAGGCATCCATCTGTTTGAGATCAGCGACATCATCCGCTGCGAATCGCAGGACAATTACACGAAGTTTTACATCACGAACCACAAGCCTTTGCTGATTTCAAAAACGCTTAAAGAGTATGAGGAATTGCTGGGCGAACACGGTTTTGAGCGCATCCACCAATCGCACCTGATCAACCTGGCTTTTCTAAAATCGTACATTAAAAATGACGGCGGTTATGTGGTGATGGCTGATAATGCGAACCTTCCGATATCGCAGCGAAAGAAAGAACGTTTGCAGGAACTGATCAAAGCGCTTTAACTAAATCCGATACAAAAATCTATCAAAACTTAATGTTATACAGATGAAAAAAATACTTTATAGTTTGTTGTTGCTCAGCACAATGGCAAATGCCCAGGACTTTATCGCGTTTTCAGACCCTAATTTCAAAGCTGCCGTTTTAAACAATTCAACACTAGTAGATACCAATGGTGATGGTGAAATCCAGTTTACCGAAGCCGAAGCAGCTTTATTTTTGGAAGTCAGTGCTTCCAATATTTCTAATATGCCTGAAATACAATATTTTAGCCACTTGATCAACCTTGCCTGCAACGATAATCATTTGTCAACATTAGACATCAGCATGCTGCCTCTGCTAGGCGCAGTATATTGCAGCAACAATGCATTGACATCTTTGCTACTCAATCATACGCCTCATACAATGGTGCTTTTTTGCAATGACAACCAACTCACCACGCTTGACCTGAGCAATTTGGGTCTTGAAAACCTGTATTGCCAGAATAACCAATTGACTGCTGTGAACCTGTCAGGAATCACGAGTATGTATGAAAGTAATTTTTCGAACAACCAACTAACCACTTTGGAATTCCCTGAAAATGGCATTTCATCAGGAGATCTTTTAACGATTTCTAACAATCCGCTTACCTCGTTTACGCTAAGGCATTCAGACATGATCAATTTCAATTGTGCGAATACTGCAATAACAACATTGGATGTTTCGCATTGCTCGTTTAACCGTACCGGCGTAAACCTCAGCAACAACCCAAACCTGCAATATATCAATCTGAAGAATGGCTTTGCGGATTCCTGCGATCCTGAAATAGACTCGAGCTGCAACCGCGGATGGCAAATCGACAATTGCCCGGCCTTAAAATATATTTGTGTGGATAGTTTTGAAGAAGGTGTATTTTTCCGTGAAAATGTGACCAACCAACCGGTATATTCGCCTTATTGCTCGTTTGTTCCTGGCGGAATTTACAATACCATTACAGGAAACGTACGTTTTGACGCCAATAACAACGGTTGTGATGAATTTGATGTCGCCATGCCGTATATAAAAATCAGGGCCAACAACGGATCAGATGAAAACGCAACGGTGACTGATGCCAATGGGAATTATTCCATTTATACGGATGCAGGTGATTTTATTCTTGAAGCCGTTACCGAGAGGCTTGAGCTTTTTAATGTGAGCCCTTTATCGGCTGCGGTTGTGTTCCCTTCTGACAATGCCAGCCATGAAATCACACAGTCTTTTTGCATTTCTCCAATAGGAACGCATCCTGATGTTGAAATTGTGATCGCACCGCTGACAACCGCTACATCCGGATTGGATGCGAGGTACAAAATCGTCTATAAAAACAAAGGCAATCAAGCGCTTTCAGGAAATGTGGCTTTTAATTATGATGATCCTTTTTCCGATTTTGTTGCTGCTGTTCCTGCACCGTCGGCGCAGCAAACCGGATCGCTTACATTCGGTTACACCAATTTACTGCCTTTTGAAAGCAGGGAAATCATTGTTACTTTGAATATCAACGCTTCTGATGAAAATCCGCCTGTAAATTTGAATGACGTTTTGGACTTTACGGCTTCGGTTACGCCAACTGATGAAACGCCGCTTGATAACAATTTCACATTGCATCAAACTGCAACCAATGCCTTTGATCCAAATCATAAAACCTGCCTGGAAGGAGAAATGCTGGATCTGTCTTACATTGGCAAATATGTCCATTATAACATTAATTTTGAAAATACAGGAACTGCGAATGCCGCAAACGTTGTCGTCAGGGATGTGATTGATGTGACGAAATTCGACATGGATTCGCTGCAGGTTTTAAACAGCTCGCATCCTGTAAAAATACGCATCAAGGGAAATGTCGCTGAATTTATTTTTGAAAACATCAACCTCCCACCATCAATCATGAATCCGATTGGTGGCCATGGAAATGTACTATTTAAGATCAAAACTAACCCAAATCTTTCTATTGGCGATTCGGTAGAAAACACCGCAAACATCTATTTTGACTACAATGCGCCGATTGTGACCAATGAAGCAAAGACAACTTTTAGGTTGTTAAAAAGCCAGGAATTTGAACGTGACAATAGTGTCAGCGTACATCCAAACCCAACTAAGGATTTTGTAAAGATCCAATCGAAAAATACGATTAAATCGGTTGATTTGTTTGATGTTCAAGGTCGAATCCTTCAAACATCCATAGAAAACAAAAAAGAAACTTCAATCGATCTGTCACAACAATCAAAAGGCATTTACTTTTTGAAAATCAGTACTGAAAAAGGCAGTAAGATCGAAAAAACAATTAAAAATAACTAACGAAATCATTATGAAAAAGATAACCTTTTTATTGATGTTTGTTGCAACGACTGCAAATGCTCAGGTAATTAATTTTCCAGATCTAAATTTTAAGGCATTGTTATTACAAGCTGATGTGACCAATTTAATTGCTAAAAACCGCAGCAATACTTATTTTAAAATTGACAGCAATAACGACGGTGAAATACAATTCGCGGAAGCACTTGAAGTTTCTGAATTGACCTCGGTTAATCAAAATATTTCTGATTTGACAGGAATCCGGTCATTTTCAAACCTGACGTCTTTATCTATGAATCAAGCTCCTATGACCCAAATAGATGTCAGGAATATGATTTTTTTGAAAAAATTGCTTATCAGTGAGGTACCATTGGAAACATTCGATATTTCAGGCACTACACTCGAATACTTAACCCTTGCTGGCGCCAATTTGCCTGCTTTAGACTTGCGCACTATGACAAGCATTGTTTATTTGAATTGTAGCCACAACATGCGTGTAATGACCGATTTTAATGTCTCCGGCTTAACGAATCTTCAGACAATTTCCTTGACGTTAACATCAATACAGCATTTTGAAGCCCTTGGCATGACGGGATTAACAACTATTGAAACGCCAATGTTATCCAACAATTTGGTGTCTTTCAATATCTCTGATTTCAGTTCGACTGCAATGCGGTCTTTTGACCCGATGAGTTTTAATGCCGCTGCTCTTACTACAGTCAACATTTCCAATTGCCCAGGTATGACAACAGTCAATTTTGTAGGCTGTACGAATCTTGAAAATGTAAATATTATAAATTGCCCCGATGTAAATGTATTTCAAAGCAGCAACTCCAAGTTCACAACTGTTAATCTTACAGGGACTTCGAACATCACCATTATGGCGTTTTATGATGGTTTTTTGACTTCGCTTGACCTTTCGGCAATGCACAGGCTCGAACAATTATCAATTGTTAACAATCCCATTACGAACCTCAGTATTAAAAATGGCAGCCGTGAAACATTGGTACTAACCAATTTACCCTTGCTGGGTTACATTTGTGCCGATGCAGAAGAAATTGCCAATGTCAGGCAAGCCGTTGGCGGCGCTCCGGTAATCAACTCTTATTGCACTTTTACGCCCGGCGGCGGATACAATACCATTACCGGAATACTGCGGTTTGATAACGATAATAATGGTTGCAATTCAGATCCGGTAATGCCGCTTATGAAGGTAAAACTAACCGAAAGTAATGGAATAAACCGCGAGGTTTTTACAAGAAATTCAGGAAATTATATATTTTACACAGAAGCCGGAGATTATACCATACAAACGGATTTCGAAAATCCTGCATACTTTATCACAACGCCACAAAATGCACTGATTCATTTTCCTGCAGCCGAAGGTTTGTTACAAACACAGGACTTCTGCATTACTGCAAATGGAAACCATCCAGATACAGAGATTGCAATGATCGAATTAGGCGCAGCGACGCCGGGCTTTGAGATCGTTTACAAAATTTCGTTTAAAAACAAAGGAAATAAAATATCAAACGGAACAATTACACTTGATTTTGACAGTAGTGTCATCGATTTTATTTCAACGTCATATCCTGGATTTAGCAGCATTCCAAACCGTTTGATTTTTAATTATGCCAATTTGATCCCATTTGAAAACAGGGAAATAACCATCAGAATGCGTATTCATTCGCCAGTTGAAATAAATCCTGTAAATCTTGGCGACATCCTGCATTTTACCACAACAATTAATCCGATTGATGTTGATGACACACCAGCCGACAATGTATTTATTTTTAATCAAAAGGTTACCGGCGCATTCGATCCTAATAATAAAATTTGCCTTGAAGGCGACATTGTCACTCCTGAAAGAATTGGCAAATACCTACATTACAATATCAATTTTGAAAATACCGGGAATGCAGATGCACAAAATATCGTGATCAGCGACACCATCGATCCTAATAAGTTTGACATCAAATCATTGCAGATTTTAAATAGCTCGCATCCTGTATCTATCAAAACCGAAGGTAATGTAATTGAATTCATTTATGAAAACATCAACCTTCCACCATCGATCAGGAATCCGATTGGCGGCCATGGAAATGTACTTTTTAAGGTCAAAACCAACCCAAATCTTTCTATTGGCGATTCGGTAGAAAACACTGCAAACATCTATTTCGATTACAATGCGCCGGTTGTGACCAATGAAGCAAAGACAACTTTCCAGTTGTTAAAAAGCCAAGAATTTGAACGTGATAATAGTGTTCGCGTACATCCAAATCCGGCGAAGGATTTTGTAAAGATCCAATCGAAAAATACGATCAAATCGATTGATTTATTTGATGTTCAGGGCCGTGTTTTACAAACATCAGTAGAAAACAAAAAAGAAGCTGCGATCGATTTGTCTCGACAATCAAAAGGAATTTACTTTTTGAAAATCACAACTGAAAAAGGAAGTAAAATCGAAAAATTGATTAAAGAATAAAAAACGAAATTGTTATTTATCAAAAGTAAAAAACGCGATCTGTAAAAAGGTCGCTTTTTTTAAAGTACCAATAAACCGAAATCGCGTAAAACCTGAATCGTTTTTGACTGCCAGAACAATTCAAAATCTTCGAGCCCGGTATTTTCAAAACTGGTTTTAAATTCGCCCAAAGTCGTTGTTTTTGAATTTGAAACACTGATTTTTTGCAGCATTTCGTGAAGCCAATCGCCTTCTCCAGAATTTGCCGTGACCGTGAAACTTTCTTTTTTGTCGTGAAATGTCAGTGAAAGCATGTTCCAGCTTCGGCCTTTTTTGGTTTTGGTGAAATGCTCGATGGCTGGCTTTCCGCCGAGCCAAACGACTTTCGCCGAACTTTTAATCGAAAGATCGGTGTCTTCGTTCAGCGCATTAAAAATAAAATCCTCAGAAATTTTCGTGCGCGGAATCTTAAATTCAAACCAATCCTGCAACGGATAATCGAAACAAATGCCGTGCATGTAATTGAACAGCGATTTCTTCAACCCAAAACTGAATTTGTCGTGATCAATCCCGGTTTGATCGGTATAATTGATGTCATTATTCGCAAACGAACCCACGATATCTGTTTCTTTTACTACGCCAAATTTTTCCGGATACAAGCCCACCGGACTGTGTGCCGTCATCGCAAACTGGTGCCAGAAACCCGATTGCAGGATCCCGGCTTCAAACAATTGGCGCACCATTTCAAGGCTGTCGACCGTTTCCTGGACCGTTTGCGTTGGGTAACCATACATTAAATAAGCGTGCACCATAATTCCGGCTTCGGTAAAATTCCGCGTCACTTTTGCGACCTGTTCCACCGTTACGCCTTTATCGATGAGTTGAAGCAAACGGTCGGAAGCGACTTCGAGTCCGCCCGAAACGGCAATGCAGCCCGAAGCTTTCAACAAAAGGCACAGGTCTTTGGTAAAGCTTTTTTCAAAACGAATATTCGTCCACCAGGTGACGGCAATTTTCCGCCGGATGATTTCGAGTGCCAACGCACGCATCAAGGCCGGCGGTGCCGCTTCATCTACAAAATGAAATCCGTTCTGGCCGGTTTGCGCGATCAGTTCTTCAATGCGGTCGCAAAGCAAACTCGCCGCAACGGGTTCGTATACCTTAATATAATCGAGCGAGATGTCGCAAAAAGTGCATTTTCCCCAATAACAGCCATGCGCCATCGTGAGTTTGTTCCAGCGGCCGTCACTCCACATGCGGTGCATTGGGTTCACGACTTCGATCACCGAAATGTATTTATCGAGCAGCAAATCAGAATAATCCGGCGTTCCGGTTTCGCTTTGCTTGTAATCGCGGCAGGTCGAATTGTTGATGTATTGTACTTTTCCATCAACCAAGGCAAAAGTCCGTTTTAAATCGGTTAAACTGCGCTTGCCTTCTAAATGCTCAAGGAGGTTTTCAACGGGCATTTCTCCGTCGTCGAGCGTAATAAAATCAATGAATTCAAATACGCGTGCATCCGAAAGCGAACGGAATTCGGTATTTGGAAATCCGCCGCCCATAGAAATTTTAATATCCGGATAATGCTTTTTGATCCACTGTGCCGAACGGAAAGCCGCATATAAATTTCCGGGAAACGGTACCGATATCAAAACAAAATTGGGTTGGATGCTTTCGATTTTTTTTCTCAGAATTTCAATCAGGATTTCGTCAATATACGTAGGATCGAGTTGCAGCGCGGCATACAATTCGTCAAAAGAATTTGCGCTTCTGCCCAGCCTTTCGGCATATCGGCTAAAGCCAAAATTGTCATCTATCGCTTCAACTATAAAATCAGAAATGTCTTCAAGGTACAACGTCGACAAATGCTTGGCTTTGTCCTGCGTGCCCATAGTACCGAAAGCCCAATCAAGTTCTTCCAATTGTGCAAATCTTGAAGCTTCGGGCAAAAAATCTTCCTGGCAGATTTGCAACGACAATGTTGGATTTTTTCCCTGTAAAAACAAGATCACGGCATCGATCGTTTTAAGGTAGTCGTCCTGTAGCGCTAAAATCCGCTGGGCATTTGGCGAAAGCGGCAACGCTTTGTTTTCGGCATCTTTAAAAATCCGCTCCAGCCCTTTTTTTGAAAACAATTCGAGGATGACTTCAATCCCAAGATCGGCCTGGGTCGAAGGAATATTTTTAGTATTCAGGAAACCTTTAATATAAGCCGTCGCCGGATAGGGCGTGTTGAGTTGGGTGAACGGCGGCGTAAAAAGGAATATTTTGGTTTCCATAATTAAAAAGGCAAATTTACAGCATATTTTGGTTGGTACTGCTGATTTGCATGAATTTGTCTGAACCAATTCTAATTAAAGCCAATGGCAGATCAATATTGGATTCCCAACCCTTTGTTAAAGCAAATTTAGCACGTTTTATTTTTGTAATTTTACCGACCCAAAGGCTGAAAAGCTTATTGAATAAAGTAAAATTTTAAGCAGAAAACTATGCCAACCGACTGTATCAGCTACCAGGATTCCGGATATTTCACGCCCATCATAAACGATTACCTGAACCAGAAAGCGCAGCTCCAGCCGTTGTACAACCGGTTTCCCACACTTGGGAATTTCGGGGCACAGATCTTAGAAAAGCAACTGAATTACAATACCGAAAATAGAAAAATCTTGTCGCAAACGCTACTGGATCAATATAAAAAAGTCCCTGCTTCTGACCTGACGCTTAAAAACATCGAACTCCTGCAGCACGAAAACACCTTTACGATCACGACCGGGCATCAGTTGAATTTGTTCACCGGGCCGTTCTATTTTTTATATAAAATCATCAGTACGATTAACCTGGCGAAGCAATTGAAAGCCGAATATCCGCAGCAGCATTTCATTCCCGTATATTGGATGGCTACTGAAGACCATGATTTTGAAGAAATCAATTATTTTAGTTTTAAAGGCAAAAAATTCCGTTGGAACAAAGAAAGTGCAGGGCCGGTTGGGCGTTTGTCTACAGACGGTTTAGATGAAGTTTTTAAATTGTTTTCGCTTGATCTTGGGCCCGGAAGCAATGCCGAAACGATTAAAACACTCTTTAAAGAAGCCTATCTGAACCATAACAATCTTGCTGATGCCACACGCTGGCTCGCAAATGCACTGTTTAAAGATTTTGGCCTGGTGATCATTGAGCCAGATGACAAAGCCTTTAAGAAATTACTTATTCCGTATGTGAAACGGGAATTGCTGGAGCAGATTTCGTCCAAAATGGTTTCCGAGACCACTGAAAAATTAAAAGACTACAACATCCAGGTAAATCCGCGGGAAATCAATCTTTTTTACATCGAAGACGGTTTGCGCGAACGTATTATTTTTCAGGACGGCTTATATTATGTCAATCATACCAAAATAAAATTTACGGAAGCTGAAATTCTCGAAACGCTTGAAAACCATCCGGAGAAATTCAGCCCGAACGTGATCATGCGGCCATTATACCAGGAAGTCATTCTCCCAAACCTTTGTTACATTGGCGGCGGCGGCGAATTGGCTTATTGGCTTGAGCTGAAGGCATATTTTAACGCGGTAAACGTGACCTTTCCAATACTATTGCTGCGAAATTCCGTATTGCTTGTCACTGAAAAACAGGCAAAAAAAGCCGATCGGTTGCTTTTAACCTGGTCGGATTTATTTTTGAAACAACAGGAATTGGTCAACCTGAAAGCCAGGGAAATATCAGAATTCCCGGTAGATTTCGAAAAGCAAAAAAAATTCCTTCGACAACAATTTGACGATTTGATGCACATAGCACGGCAAACCGACAAATCATTTACAGGAGCAGTGGAAGCACAACAAGCCAAACAAATAAAAGGTTTGGAAAATCTTGAGAAACGTTTGCTGAAAGCACAAAAAAGAAAATACAGTAAGCAACTCGAACGCATCACCGACTTGCAAAACGAATTGTTCCCCAATAAAAGCCTTCAGGAACGACAGGCCAATTTTGCGGAATTTTATATCGAAAGCGGAAAAAACCTGATCGAAAAATTACAGCTTGCTTTACAGCCTTTGGAAAGTAATTTCGACATTCTTGTATTATAGCTTTTTTTGCTTAGCTGAATTATAGGTCTTTAATTTCAGTATCGGAAAAAAAAGCGTATTTCTAAAATTAATATCGCGATTCAACTGTTAAAAAAATAATCTTATCAACACGATAACGTTTTCGTAACACTAAATCTTTACGCAATCGATTTTGCTATGGAAATTTGATTATTTTTATTGAAATTTAAACTTAAAATCATTTATTATGAAAACAAAATTACTATCCTTATTGTTGTTTTTTGTACTTTCAATGGGATACTCACAAACCAGTATTGCAATCGTTGGTGCTGATGTTGGTGGATGGCCAGATGCGGCAAATCCAGTACCAGATACTCATGTCATGACAAGTACCGACGGAATTCACTGGACATTGGATGCTATTGAGATTATTCCAGTTGCCGTTGACGGCGGATTGAAATTCCGTGCAGACAATGCCTGGACACTTAACTGGGGGAGCAATGATTTCCCTACTGGTATTGCTGTACTAAACGGACCAAACATCCACGGTGTGGCTGCAACTTACAGTGTTACTTTCAATAGTGTTACGGGGGAATTTCACTTTGAAGGCCCACCAGTGCCGGTTGTTAAAATCATTGGTACTGCTGTAGAATCGGCTGATGGTGTAAGTATGACGACTTCTGATGCCGTAAACTATACTGCTTCAAATGTAACCTTACTTGCAGGAAACGCGCAATTCAACATCGTGAGCGGTGAAGACAACAACACTTATGGTGGCACTACTTTCCCTGAAGGTCAAGCTACAGAAGAAGGTGTAATGATTCCTGTAGTTGCAGGAACTTATTCTACAGTAACGTATAACATCAACGACGGTATGTATGTATTTACAGCTGCTCCGGTTTATCCTTCAATCGCACTTGTTGGAAGTGGTGCAGGCGGATGGCCAGCAGATCCACAAATCGACGCTAACGTATTGGCTACTACAGACGGTGAAACTTATACTGGAACTGTAACATTAACTGCTGTTGACGCTACTGTTCCTGGATCGGGTGAAATCAAATTCCGTTCAAACAACAACTGGACTGATCCAAACTGGGGTGGTGGTTCATTCCCAACAGGACCAACAGTTCCTGCTGATAACATTTTCGTTACAACTGCCGGTACTTATGACGTAGTATTTACAAGATCTACAGGTGCTTACACATTCTCTATGGCTTCTTTCGCAATCGTTGGTGCTGGTGCTGGTGGATGGCCAAACGATCCGCAAATCGATGCCAACCAAATGACAACGACTGATGGTGCTAACTATACACTTGCATCGATCACTTTGACAACCGAGGCAATTAAGTTCCGCGCAAATAATGCATGGGCTATCAATTTTGGAGGAACGACTTTCCCTTCAGGAACAGGAGTTTTCAATGGTCCTGACAACATTCCAGCAGTAGCAGGAACATACAGCGTATCTTTGAACAGATTAACTGGTGCTTACAGCTTTGCAACTTTAGCAACTGCTAACTTTGACAAAGCAGCTTTCAAAGCATATCCTAACCCAACCCACAACAACTGGAACTTTGATGCTGCTAAAGAAAACATCGAAACCATCCAAATCGTTGACGTATTAGGAAAAACTGTTTTGAACATCGCTCCTAAAGCTACAACTGCTTCAGTTGACGCTTCAGCTTTGAACAGTGGCGTGTACTTCGCAAGAATTGCAACAGCTTCCGGTTCTAAAACCGTAAAAGTGGTTAAAAACTAAGATTTTACCTTAAATATTAAAAATCCCTTGCTACAAAATGGCAAGGGATTTTTTTATGCAAAAAAGTAAAAGCGAGCTTTTAAAAATCAATTTATAAACCTTACTTTTGCAGCAAATTAAAAAAAACAAAATGGCAACGAACAGAACATTTACAATGATCAAACCAGATGCGGTAGAAAACGGCCACATCGGAGGAATTTTAAATATGATTGCAGAGGCAGGTTTCAAAATTGTTTCTCTAAAATTAACGCAACTGACTACTGCTGATGCCCAGGCATTTTACGCAGTGCACGCAGCGCGCCCATTCTACGGCGAATTGGTAGAATTCATGTCAAGAGGCCCAATCGTAGCGGCAATCCTTGAAAAAGAAAACGCGATCGAAGCATTCCGTACGCTTATCGGAGCTACAAACCCAGCCGATGCTGCTGAAGGAACCATCCGTAAAAAATACGCCACTTCAATCGGCGAAAATGCCGTTCACGGTTCAGACAGCGATGAAAATGCAGCTATCGAAGGTGCTTTCCACTTCGCAGGAAGAGAGCAATTCTAATCCGAATCGATTTTAAATCTTATCGACATAAAAAAATCCCGTTCAAATGGAACGGGATTTTTATTTTTATCAAAGGCATAATTTATCGGAGAACGACATCTTTCACTACTTCACGCCGCAATTCTTCATTGATCATTTTAATGATCTTCGCTTTTCCATAACTCAATTCTTCGCGCAACACCGCCGAAGTCAGCTCTACATAAAGCGTACTGCCTTTTAAAACGACATTTCTGGTATACGTATTTACGCCGTTCCCCATCAGGTTTTTCCATGCGTCTTTCACAGACACTTCATCAATTCCCGGCTGTAGCTTGTTGACCTGAATAATCTGCTTCAGCACATCGCCTATCGAACTGTCATTATTGAGCCTTTTTGCCATTTCCGGTGATGTTTATGGGTGAAGTCCGTTTGTAATGGTATTCTTTATTTTCTGCATTCATCAAAACCAGTTCTCGATCTGAAACCGATTTTAATTCCTCCCGCCACTTCGCATAAGGCGTTTCATATTTCAGGTACGTTTTGTCCTTGTCATAAATCACGGCCACTTTTTCCTGCAGCTCATTGGTTTCAAAACTGCCGTCAAGCCGCGGCATGACTTTCTGCCGAAAGCCTTTGTTTCCTTTGATCTCAAAAAAATCATACGTCTCATTGATCGTATAATCTTTCACTTTCCCATCGGGAAGCAACACTTTTTCAATCTCCCAATAGCCGTTGAGTTTTGCTACATCCTCAGGCTTTACCTGGTGCTGGCAAGCGGTCAAAATCAACGAAACCGCGACAATCCTGAATGCATTTTTCATTTGGTAAAAATAGGATTTTTAATTGGAATTTTCTTTTTCAGGAGCATCTTCCGGCTGTACGCTGACACGAGCGAAGCGAACTGACCGAACACAAAATTAAACTATTATTTCGTGAGGTAATCTTTTTATTGCACAGGCTCATCCGCAATACCGGAGCAGCATCCAGGCAATAAAAAGGATACCGCTGCTCCCGAAGCGTCGGGACGGGCTAGGCATTTCAATAAAAAGGAAGCATTGTTTAAACTATTGCGTATTTTTAAGGTCATAAGCCCGACTAAAAAACCAAACCATGAAAAAATCATACTTTCTTTTCATCGCAGCAATCGCTTTCCTTGGTTGCAGTTCTTCGGATGATGCAATTCCCGAAACAACCACACCCATTGTAGTTCCGCCAGTCGTTGTTCCCGAAGAACCTTCCGAAGCGATGTATTTTCCACCAATGACCGGAACCGATTGGGAAACAAAATCCATAACCGATTTAAATTGGAACCAAACTGCCGTCCAGCCACTACTCGACTACCTCGAACTCAAACACTCTAAAAGCTTCATGATTCTCGTAAACGGAAGAATCGTCATGGAAAATTATTTCAACGGCCACAGCGCCACAACGCCATGGTATTGGGCCAGCGCCGGAAAAACATTAACTTCAGCAGTTACAGGTATCGCCGAGCAGGAAGGTTTGCTGAATATCAACAACAAAGTTTCAACTTACATCGGAACCGGCTGGACCTCAGAAACCTTGGCAAAAGAAGATCTTATCACTTGCAGAAACCTGCTGACGATGACCTCCGGACTCGATGATGCAATCGGTGATGGTGTTTCTCCATCCGAACTGCAGTACAAAGCCGATGCTGGAACCCGCTGGGCATACCACAACGTCTACGTCAAGCTTCAGGATGTGGTGGCAGCCGCTTCGGGGCAAACCTGGAGCAATTATTTCAATGCTAAACTCCGCGACAAAATCGGCATGACCGGAGCCTGGATCCAAGTAGACAACAATGTGGTGTATTACAGCACCACAAGAAGTATGGCACGATTTGGCCTGATGATGTTGAACAAAGGAAAATGGAATTCGGAACAAATCCTGAATGAGAATTATTTTAATGCGGCTACGACGACTTCACAAAACATCAACCTTTCATACGGTTATTTATGGTGGCTCAATGGAAAATCGAGTTATCACATGCCGCAAACGCAATTTCAGTTTCCGGGCAGCATCATTCCGGCAGGCCCAACCGACATGTTTATGGCATTGGGCAAAAACGACCAGAAAATTTACGTCATTCCAAGCAAGAAAATGGTCGTCATCAGAATGGGAGATGCCGCCGATGATGTGAATTTAGCCTTGTCTGGTTTTGACAATGAATTGTGGACCAAAATCAATGCGCTGTATCAATAATCAAAAACATGCTCGATTGCAACGCGGTCTTTTTTTAAGCCGGCAATTAATTGGGAAAGGTTTTTTACCTGAACAGCCAACACCACACGTTTGGTTTCAGGTGCCGAGGTGATGGGTTGTGTAAAGACAATTTTCGTATTTGGTAATTTCAGATCAACAGTTGCCGGAATTAAAACCGACAGCAATACAGCCGAATCATTTCCGGCAATTTCCCTGAAATCAATACCTTCATCAGCGAGTGTTGCCGCGGCATCTTTAAACGCATCATAGCGCGGCAAAGCCAATAAGGCAGAGCCATCTGAAAATTTTTGAATGGTTTTACAAGCAGTTCCTGCCGGAAGTTTGTCTACCAAAACTTCTGTCGTCGGAAGTGCTTCATCATACACATTTGCCGATCCTATCCCGATTAATTTTCCATAAACATATTTAACCATCAATTCAGAAGTTAAAATATATTTGCGTTCGATCTTCCTGATAAAATAGTCACCGAAAAAAGGCGTTTGCCACAAAGACTTCAATTGCGATTTAAAATCAAATGCATACCACGGTTTTACTTTGATAAAATCGACATAATCCTGTGTGAATTTTGCATTAAAACGGTCTTCTGAAGTTTGTAATTCGTAGGTATCGGTAATTCTTCCCACTAGCAATTCATACAAGGCTTTAATCGAATATTCTGCAGAAGCACTCGAACCAATCACCCAGATCATCAAATGATACCCGCCATTATAAGCAAAATTGCCTTTGATCTGATCTTTCATAATACCGTAACTTTCCCAGATTTGGGCGGTGTGGCTGGTAAAGGGAAAAGTGGTCGCAGTATGATGCTTGAAATAATGCGCCTGCTCATCGGGGCTGAAAACCAAGAACCACTCGGGAAAAGTCAAAAACGTCTGGTCGGCCGGGCGGCGTAATTCCTTTGGCGTCACCGGATTTTTATTTTCCAAAAGCCATTCTTGTGGCACAACCAAGCCTTTTCCTGCCGGAATCGTCGTCGCTTTCGTATCGGCAAAACAATACATTGCCACCGAAACCAGCACCGAAAAAAAAGTGAGCCACCGCAGCCTTTTCATATTATTGTTTTATAAAAGCCATTAAAGTATTGTCTGACGGATCGTTTTGCTGTAAAATCCTGTTGCCGGCATCTTTGAATCCGAAACAGGAAATGATTTTGCTCCATTCTTCTACCGGTTTGAATGATTTGAATTCGGCGTGATCGGTTTCATACGGTACATGCAGCCCCAAATTAAAAACAGTGTGCACCAAAGAAACGAAAGTGGCCATTTCTTCAGATTTCACATCGTGGTCACGAATGATAAAAAAGCCGCCTTTTCTCAAAATCCGTTTGATCGAATTCATGTAGCCATCTAGCATTTCGGGTGGGCAATGGTGCAATCCGATATGGCAGGTAACGAGATCGAGGCTTTCATCAGCAATAATTCCTGACGGGATCGGCTTGTAATTGTTCAGGTTGAAAAAATGGCCAAGTTTTGAGATCTGCCCGCGCTCAAAAATATCTCCGGGACTGTTTGAGGGTTCAATATCGTTGGTAATGAATATTTTTCCGCTCAGGTTCAAATGCTTTTTAAGGTCGCTAATGTACCGTCCGGTCGAGCCGATTTCGAGATACCCATCAATATTTTTCCTGTTTCCCAAAAGTTGCAACACCTGCGCCGACATTTCTTTTTTCTGCTTTTTAAGTGCCGGCAATGCGAATGTCAATTCAGACAGAAACGGTTTTATTTTTGGAATTCCAGCTTGAACCGCCTTGTAAATTTCCTCATCTGTCGCTTTGGATTTGGTCATTTCAGCAATCAAATGGTGAAATTTATCTTCAGGATACAAATGAAAAACGACCTGAAGAAAACGATAAAAATCATCACTCCACTTTGGGTTTGAAAATACGGCTTTAAATTCTGACATATTTGTATGTTTTAAGGTTGGTAATACGTATCCCAAATGACATTTCTAAATTTATACGTTGGATCCATTTTTCGTTTGAGATCCATCAATTTTCCGGCATTCGGATACGCTTTAAGAAATTGTGATTTTGTCGCATGCGACTGATACGGCAAATAATACGAACCGCCATTTTTGATTGCTGCTTCGATCAATTCGCGCGTCCAGACGGCTACTTTCCCTTTTTCAACAGCATCCGTTTTTTGTTTGTACCAAATGACAAAAGCGAAAACTTCTTCATTGGCCCAAGCCAGTAAGGAGCCACTGTCTTTCATCGCATGACGGATCGAAACATTGATCACATTGACTTGATGCCGGTTGAAAATTTCAGCCATTTGAATTCTGAAAACATCAAAATGGGCAACCGGCACAAAATATTCCTGCAATACATAAGTAGACAATTTGCGAGATTCGGGTTCGAGTTCAGCTACATCATAACCGGCTTCATAATTGCGCCAGTGGATTTTCTTTTTGGCATACAGCATCGGATCGTAAATATTTTCGCGGCGCCATTTGCCAAATTTGCTTTTACTGAAAGCGCCGATAAAGTAACGCTCCAGCGGATATGCTGCCGCCAATGGCATCAGGCGTGTTTTCTCGGTGGGTTTTTTTTCGGTTTTCAGCCAACTCACCGCACGGACATTTTGGTACAGCGGCGGATAAATGTCGCCATTGTGAAACACCACTTCTTTATGGTCGCGGATGCTTTCTTTGAAAAATTTCCAGTAAGAATTGGCTTTCATGGTTTTGCTGAACCTTTCGACTGCGACATTTTCTTCAAGTTCGAGTTCGACAGTTGCAATTACTGCAATGGCATTGTAACAACCGATAACGGCAAAAAACAAATCCGGGTTTTCAGTTTTGGATGCTTTGGCCAAATCACCGTTTGCCAATATTGCTTCAATCGCTTTTACCGATAAAATGACCGGTCCAAGTCCGATGTAACGGCCGTGGCAATTGACGCTTAAAGCGCCACCAACAGTAAAATTGGCGTAAGTCTGCATGATCTTGATGCTTAGATCGTGCTTGTCGATTTCGTGCTGGATGTCGCACCATCGGGTTCCGGCTTCGACTTTTATGATTTTGTCTTTTGCAGAAAAGTGAATGATTTTATTGAGTTTTCGCATGTCGATATGCAGACTATCGGCGCTTGCCGTTTGCCCGCCCATACTAAACCTGCCGCCGCCGATTGAAATGGGCCTGGTCGTATTTTTAACAACTGATTGCAATTGCTCAATATTTTCGGGCGTTTCGATTGCTGATACAAATACCGGATTCAATTGGGTGACGTCATTGACCAATAATTTTCCGGTTTCGGGTTTGACTGTGTTGTTTTTGAAATAATCGGGTGCGTGCAACGGATTGCTACCATATCGATTTTGGCCTGGACTTCCTTTTTTGAATCCCAATAAATAAAGCAATGCCATTGGTCCTAAAACCGGAATCAGAGCCAGCAATAGCCAATAACCATTTCGATTGCTATCGTGCAGCCTTTTTGTTGCAGTCGCATACAACACCCAGAACAACAGCGGATAAACCGCCCAAGTTGCGGCATACGAAACAAAATGGTCGAGTAACGTGAAAAGAATGTAAAACGAACACCAGATAAAAATGGAAGCCGTCCAATAAGTCAGTCGCGAAACGCGTCCCCGATTGGTGAATAGCAGGTAACTGACCGGCAATTTGTCTTTGATGACCATGGTTTATAAAATATTGCTGCGGGCTTGCACAGATTCCTATGGCAATGTAAAAAATTCTTCCTTATATACAATTGTTTGAAGATATAATATCAAAATTATGCTGTGACAAAATTTTTAGATTAATTTTTTTTGTCACAAGATCTGTGACAAAATTTTAGATTTATTTTTTTGTCACAACTTTTACTTTTTCTTAGCATAAAGATCCGCTACCTATTTATTAAAAATGAAAAGCTGGTGAAATTTAAACCATTAAGGCATTAAGAAAATTAAGCTTTGCGCTGAACTTTTCTTAATGCCTTAACGGTAAATTATAAATGATTATCACGTACGTCGCGAAAACTTATATTCGGGAGGCAACAATGTGAAGTGGTTTTATAGTAAGATACTGCTGTATTCTATTTAAAAAACGAATCGACAAATTCATATTTATTGAACACTTGCAAATCGTTGATGCCTTCGCCTACACCGATGTATTTTACAGGGATCTGGAACTGGTCTGAAATACCAATGACGACGCCACCTTTTGCGGTTCCGTCGAGTTTGGTCACGGCAAGCGCCGTCACTTCAGTGGCTGCGGTGAACTGTTTGGCTTGTTCGAAAGCATTTTGTCCTGTTGATCCGTCGAGGACCAACAACACATCATGCGGTGCATCTTCTAAGACTTTTTGCATGACGCGTTTGACTTTTGTGAGTTCGTTCATCAAACCCACTTTGTTGTGCAAACGGCCTGCGGTATCGATGATGACTACATCGGCATTTTGGGAAACGGCAGATTGCAAAGTATCGAAAGCAACTGATGCCGGATCGCTGCCCATTTGTTGTTTTACGATGGGAACGCCTACTCTGTCAGCCCAGATTTGCAGTTGGTCGATCGCGGCTGCGCGGAAAGTATCGGCTGCGCCTAAAACGACTGAATAACCCGCGCTTTTAAACTGGTGTGCGAGTTTACCGATCGTGGTTGTTTTTCCTACGCCATTGACGCCTACGACCATGATGACGTAAGGTTTTTTATCGGTTGGGATTAGAAATTCGGTCGCTTCGCCTGAATTGGTTTCAGACAATAAAGCAGCAATTTCTTCACGCAGTATTTTGTTGAGTTCGTCGGTTCCGAGGTATTTGTCATCGGCGACGCGCTTTTCGATGCGCTTGATGATCTTAAGCGTGGTGTTGACGCCAACGTCTGAAGCAACGAGGATTTCTTCAAGGTTGTCTAGAACCTCATCGTCGACTTTGGATTTGCCGGCAACGGCTTTGGTGAGTTTGGAGAAAAAGCTGGTTTTGGATTGTTCCAGTCCTTTGTCGAGGGTTTCCTTTTTTTCGGAAGAGAATATTCTTTTGAAAAAGCTCATTTTTTGGTATTAGATTTTAGAATCCGATTTTAGATTTCAATCCGGATCTTGAACCGGAGACCGAAGCCCTAGCCCTGATTGCAGCGGAAATCCTTTTTGGATTGCTCGTAGCGCAGCGAAGAGCAATCTTCAACAAAGCGCAGCGGAGTTGCAAAAAGATTGCAGCGTAAAGCAGGAATAAGCTCCTAAAAATCTTGCGTAAAAGTATAAAATAAAAAAGCTACTTCCGAATGAAAGTAGCTTTTCTATAAATGTTTTGTTTGATTATTTCTTTTTCAAGAATTCATCAACAAGTTCAGGAGCCATAATGCTTTCTACGAAAGTATAGGCACCGGTTTTAGGAGATTTTACCATTTTGATGGCTTTTGATAATCTCTTAGAAGCGGTTTGTAGGGTTGCTACGGTTTTCTTTGCCATGATTCAATGTTATTTGAAATTTAAATAATGATCTTGTGAGACCTTATTAAATCCTTGTTATTATTTAATTTCTTTGTGAACAGTTACTCTTTTAAGGATCGGGTTGAATTTTTTAATTTCCAAACGGTCCGGAGTATTTTTTTTGTTCTTGGTCGTGATGTATCTTGATGTACCTGGCTGACCACTTGTTTTGTGCTCTGTACATTCTAAAATTACCTGGATTCTATTGCCTTTCTTTGCCATCTTGCTGTATAATTTTTAGCCCGGAACGGGATATTATTTAATAAAACCTTCTTTCTGCGCTTTTTTCAAAACTGCAGCGATTCCGTTTTTATTGATTGTTTTAATTGTTGAAGCAGCGACTCTTAACACAATCCATCTGTCTTCTTCAGGAAGATAGAAACGCTTTTTCACTAAGTTCACAGAGAATTTTCTCTTAGTTTTATTCATCGCGTGGGAAACATTATTTCCTACCATCGCTCTTTTACCTGTAAGGTCACAAACTCTTGACATTATGCTTATCTTTTATCGTTATTCAAAATCAGGGTGCAAAGAAAAGAAAAATAAACGTTTCTGCAAAATAATTAAAGTACAAATTTTTCCTTTTTTTTTATTTGCTTTTCATTGGTAGTCAAGAATGCCTTTTATTTGAAAAAATCCCACCAATCAAATTGAATCAAAAGGCATTTTTAAAATTGCTGCCTGCAGCATTTCCATAGATTTATTTACGGCGCGGTCGATGACTTTTTCGCGCGGCTGGCCGAAATTGAATTTCTCGCAGAATATGCCGTTTGGCGTCGCCAATGCGATGAAAACCACACCAACCTCTTCATTGGTATCATCGGTTGTAGGACCTGCATTTCCGGTGATTCCGATGCCGTAATTGACGTTCATGATCTTGCGGATCTGTGCAGCCATTTCGGTTGCAACTGCTTCGCTAACGACTGAATATTTATTGATCGTTTCTTCGGAAACACCAAGTATTTGTGTTTTGATTTCTTTGGAATAACTGACGATGCTGCCTTTGAAATACTTTGATGAACCCGGAATGGACGTAATGAGTTGCGCCAATTTTCCACCGGTGCAGCTTTCGGCGGTAGCTACCGTTTTTTTATTTTGTGCCAATAATTTCCCCAAAACCATTTCAAGCGTTTCGCTGTCGTCGAATCCGGTGATGATGTCTCCGATGATTTTAGTTAGAGCTTCAATGTTTTGATCGAGCGCTTTGTCGAGGATTTCTTTGTCGGTTCCGCGCGCGGATAATCTCAGGCGAACGCGTCCCGGACTTGGCAGATAGGCCAGTTTGATAAATTCCGGAAGGCTGTTTTCCCAGTCTTCGATTTTTTCGGCGAGCAGGCTTTCCCCCATTCCGTACGTTAAAATCGTTTTATGGATGATGTACGGACGCTTGTATTCCTTTACGATTTTTGGGATGATCTCATTTTCTATAATGCCTTTCATTTCAAACGGAACGCCGGGCAGGGAAATGAAAACGGTGTTTTCTTTTTTCATCCACATGCCGGGAGCGGTGCCAAAATCGTTTTTAAGCACAATGGCCGTTGACGGAACCAAAGCCTGGTCTTTGTTGATCTGCGTGATCGGGCGCTTGAAATACCCTTCGATAAGCTTGGTGACGTGTGCCAACACTTCTTCGTTGATGACCAGCTCGTCATTGAAATATTCGCAGAATGTTTTCTTGGTAATGTCGTCTTTAGTTGGGCCGAGGCCACCGGTAATCACGACCAGATCGACCTGGTTTTGCAGTTTGGCAAACGTATCTAAAATGTGTTGCTTGTTGTCGGAAATGGAAATCATCTCTGAAATCTCTACCCCTATTTTATCCAGGGATTTGGCGATGAAACCGGAATTCGTATCGACAATTTGCCCGATTAAAATTTCGTCGCCGATGGTGACAATGGTTGCTTTCATTAGTAACTGAGTTGCAAGTGCCTGAGTACCTGAGTTTATTTGGATTGTGGACATTGTTTTAAAGTTACTGAGTTGCAAGCACCTGAGCAGCTGAGTTTATTTGGATTGTGGACATTGTTGCTTGGTAGATTGCTCTAGCCAGGATGGCAGCAGCATCCTTTTATATTTGAAATTAAAAGGAGAACAACTAGTGGTTGCTAGGTATTTTTGCTTTAGCAAAATATCATTTAAATGTAAAAGATATAGCGTACAGCCGGAACAGCTCCTAAAAAAACTCAGGCACTCAGGCACTTGCCACTCAGCAACTATATATCAAAATCCTTCTTAATCTCCTTAATCGCTTTCTCCACCTGGTCTTCAATGCTGTCAAAAGTATCGTTGATCTCGCGGCGCTTGCCTTCGTTTTTCGTCCAGGCTTCTACTAAGAGAATTTCCTCAAATGCCTGGTTCATACCCAATAAATCTAGGGTAGGCTTGATTTTATGCGCGAAGCTATAGGCTTGTTTGTAGTCTTTGATTTTAATTCCGGCCTTGATTTGCTCCATGTCCTGCGGCACTTCGGTTACGAAAAGGGAAATAATCTGCATCACGAACTCCGGATCGTTGTCTGAAAGCGCGTACACTTTTGCTAAGTTGTAGTTTAAGGCCATTATTTTACGTGTATTCTAAATAGTTTTTGTTGTTCTAAAAATCCTTCCAAAACGTCTTCGGGTTTTACCGCAGCTACACCTTCAGGTGTTCCTGTAAAGATAATGTCGCCGATTTTAAGTGTAAAGTATTGGGAAACATAGGATATGATTTCGTCAATTTTCCACAACATCAGCGCCGAATCGCCTTTTTGGACGGATTTTCCATTATTGGTCAGTTCAAATTTAAGGTTTTCTACCGAATTAAAAACTTTTTTATCAATAAAGTCGCCAATGACCGCCGAACCGTCAAAAGCCTTCGCTTTTTCCCACGGCAAACCTTTGTCTTTTAATTTTTGCTGTACGTCGCGCGCGGTAAAATCGATGCCGACGCTGATTTCATCGTAATATTTATGGGCGAATTTGGGTTCGATGTACTTCCCAACCCTTGAAATCTTAACGATGATCTCAATTTCATGATGTACGTCATTCGTAAATTCCGGAATCACAAACGGGAATTTTCTGAGCACAATCGCTGTATCTGGCTTCATGAAAATCACCGGTTCGTCCGGTTTTTCATTTTGTAATTCTTCGATGTGTTTGGCGTAATTGCGCCCGATGCAGATGATTTTCATACTGAGTTGCTGAGTGGCAAGTACCTGAGTACCTGAGTTTTTTTTAGGAGCTGTTCCTGCTTTCGCCTTTATCTTTCGCTTCGTAAACTACGCAAAAGGATACCGGCTCAATCAGGGCTAGGGCATTGTCATCCATAAGAAGCTGAAAAACTCAGCCACTCAGGTACTTGCCACTCAGCTACTTCCTACAATTTATTATTCAATTTCCGCAGCTTGATCGCTGTCAAAACCTTCTTCGTATACAAAGGAAAATCGGCGTTCTGGATCCAGCCGAAATAGCCAGGTTCGTTGTCAAAAACCGTTTCCACTTTCGCGCCTTTGTGCTTTCCGAAAGTAAAAATCTCGTTTCCATCTTTATCGTATCCGATAAAACCTGCGAAATCGGCAGAGCGTTTCCTGGTCGTGAATTCCGACAGGGATTTCATGTCGTTTTCCAGATCCGGATAACGGTCGAGCTGCGCTTTCAATATTTCGTAAGTCGCCATCGTGTCGGCTTCGGCAGAGTGCGCGTTTTCGAGTGGTTTTCCACAGTAAAATTTCAGGGCAGCGCTTAAAGTGCGTTCTTCCATTTTGTGGAAAATCGTCTGCACATCGACCGAAACGCGGCTTTTCATGTCAAAGTCAACTCCGGCACGAAGCAATTCCTCGGCCAGCAGCGGAATATCAAAACGATCCGAATTGAAACCGCCCAGATCGCTGTCTTTGATCATATTGTAAACCTGCTGCGCGAGCTCTTTGAACGTGGGCTCGTTCGCAACTTTTTCATTCGTGATGCCGTGCACCGCAGTTGTTACCGCAGGAATCGGCATTTCAGGATTCACAAGCCAAGTTTTGCTTTCCTTGTTTCCGTTTGGAAAAACCTTGAAGATCGAAATTTCGACAATGCGGTCTTTTGCGACTTCAATTCCGGTAGTTTCGAGGTCGAAAAAGCAAATTGGTTTGTTGAGTTTGAGTTCCATTTTTTGTATTTTGGAGTACAAAGATAGGCTTTGAGGTGAATTAATGATGTATAATTGATAATTAATAATGGACAATTGATAATGGATAATTGGCATTGTCTTCTTTTCAATGCAAATCATTCGACTAGTTGATAATCTTAATAGTTTTGGAAATTTGCCTGCCTGAAATGTTAAGAAAATAAATTCCTTTTGGCAATTGCGGCATTTGAAGCTGTTGTGAATTTTGTCCGATGTTGAAATTTCCGGAATACAATTGCTGGATTTTCCTGCCGGTTTGATCAATCAATTCGAATGATAAAAATTCATCTTTGGTCATCTTAAAATCGATGTTGATCATATTCTGAAACGGATTTGGCGAAACCTTAAATTTGGCTTCATCAAATTGGCGGCTTGTTAAATTCACGTCATCATAACGCCACAAAATAAATTCATTGGCGGTATTTCCATTAGTGGTTGTTCCACCGATCAGCAATTTACCATCGTTCTGCAACAATAAATCATTGGCAATCATATCTTGTCCAAGGCCTGACCACAAATAGCCGTTGTTTCCAAAATCAGAATCGTTACTGCCGTCAATATTGAGCCGAACGACAAATGCGTCAAAATGTTCATCCTTATTTCCCCAGCCGGATACTAAAATTTTCCCATCGGACTGCAGGATCGAAGCTAATGAGAAAAATACAGGGTCGTCGTTACCGTCGTCAATGACTACTTTACCTTCATTTCCGAAAGTGGCATCCAGAACACCATTACTTTGGCATTTGAAAACGATGATTTTTTCATTGTTGTTGTCGTTGTAAAAATTGACACCGCTACCGATGATTTTGCCGTCAGGAAGAAGCTGTATGCGATTTACTGACGTATAAGAACCAATACTAATTCTGGCGCGGCCATTATTTCCAAAAGCGGTATCGAGCGTTCCATTTGCGTTTAAACGCATTAACGCAGCGCCGCTTGATCCGAATCCGGTGGTATTATTGTTGCCGCCCCCGATAAGAATCTTGCCATCGGCCTGTATGGCAACCGACTGCGAATTGTCTTCTGTAGGATCGCTGTTGTTAAACACCGTTCCGACGTTATAATCAACACGACCATTATCTCCAAAGCCAGAATCTTTTGATCCATCGGCATTGAGCCTTACGGCAACAAAATTTCCATAATCAAACCCGTTAATTTGCTCTGAATTCCCTACAAGAACAATTTTATTATCCGGTTGTATGGCCATGGTACGTGCCCAATTCGAATGACCATCATATCTGATCGATGCAATCCCGTTGTTTCCAAACCCTGAATCTGGCGAGCCATCGGCATTATACTTTATCAATGTATATTCGCTCCTTCTTTCAAATTGCGAAATCCTGACGGTATTGTTGGCCAGGATAAGGATTTTCCCATCATTTAAGACACTTACAGTATTGTTTTCGTTTTCAGTGTCAGAGCCGATTGGAATGATAACTTTTCCTTGCGTGCCAAAATTAATGTCGGGGCTGCCGTCAATATTGTAGCGCGACAATGCGACCTCATTTCCAACAAAGAAAGGACTCGTTGTGTAGGTAAAATAGGATCCGCAAGCTAATATTTTCCCATCGGTTTGCAATGCGATTGTTGCCAGGATGCTTGGCTTTGGTCCAAAAGAAGTCATTACTTTTCCGTTGGTGCCAAAACTTAAATCAGGTTGCTGCGCATTGGATTGGAAAAAAGCAACAACTGTAAAAGTGTAAAGTATTTTTCTTATCATTTCAAGATTTTTTTAAATATATAAAAAAAGTCTCTTCAAAGAAGAGACTCATTATTAATTATTTACTATTAATTAAAAAGATCTGTTTTCATCAAACGCTTCCATATAATCGGCAACGCGTTTTACGAAGCTTCCGCCGAGCGCGCCGTCTACAACCCTGTGGTCGTAACTGTGCGACAGGAACATTTTTTTGCGGATTCCGATGAAATCGCCTTCCGGGGTTTCAATGACTGCGGGTACTTTTCTAATTGCGCCAAGCGCTAAAATCCCGACTTGCGGCTGGTTGATGATCGGTGTTCCGAAAACACTTCCGAAAGTTCCAACGTTTGTAACGGTGTAAGTTCCGCCTTGCGTATCATCCGGTTTTAATTTTCCGGCTTTGGCACGGTTTCCAAGATCGTTTACGGCTTTCGCCATTCCGAGTAAATTGAGCTGGTCGGCATTTTTAATGACCGGAACAATTAAATTCCCGTTTGGCAATGCTGCTGCCATTCCAAGGTTGATGTTTTTCTTTTTGATGATGTAATCGCCTTCTACGGAAATGTTCATCATTGGAAAATCTTTCAGCGCTTTTGCGACAATTTCCATGAATATTGGAGTAAAAGTCAGCTTCTCGCCTTCTCTTTTTTCGAATGCATTTTTGTTTTTCTCTCTCCAGTCCCAAATTGCGGTCACATCGACTTCAATAAACGATTGTACGTGCGCCGAGGTTTGCACCGATTGCACCATATAACCTGAGATCAGTTTTCGCATACGGTCCATTTCGACGATTTCGTCCTGGCCATTTACCGAAACTGGGATGGTTTTCGCTGGCGCGGATGGTTGTGCTGCAGGTTTTGGCGCTTCTGCCGTTCCGTTTGATTGCGCTGCTTGCGGTTGTGCAGCAACAGTTTGTTCTTGTGTTGCCTGTTCTGAAACCGGAGCAGCCTGAGGCGCTTTGCGTTTATTTTCTACGTAAGCCAGAATATCGTTTTTAGTGACGCGCCCTTCGCTTCCTGTTCCTGAAATGCTTTCAAGTTCAGCGATTGAAATGCCTTCTTCTTTAGCGATGTTTTTCACCAAAGGCGAGAAGAATTTTTCAGAATTGGAGAAATCCTGTGAAGTCGCGGCTGGAGCAGCAACATATTGTTGAGCGGTTTCCACCGACTTTGTGATTTGCTCAACCGCAGCCGGAATGGCTTCTCTTGCAGGCTCGGCAGGTGCAGCGGCAACACTTCCGCCTTCGGTTTCAATGATGGCGATGGTTTGGCCCACTTGCACGAGATCATCTTTCTGGAACAATCTTTCCACGAGTACGCCCGAAACTTCAGACGGCACTTCGCTATCGACTTTGTCAGTAGCAATTTCGAGTACGGTTTCATCGGCTTCGATTTTGTCGCCAACTTCTTTGAGCCAATTCGTGATCGTCGCTTCTGCTACGCTTTCTCCCATTTTTGGAAGTTTCAATTCAAATCTTGCCATATTGTAAACCTAAAGGTTGTTTTCGATTTTCTGTTTGCGAAATTAATTAATTTTTTCTGCTTTTTACAGGAATTGCATAATTTATAACTTAGTTTTTATCCAAATGTATAATTTCGCCGCGGTCGTTGCTATTGTCACTTCCAATGAAAAATTCGCTTTCGTGTGGTAAAATCCTGAATATGAATCGGGATTTTGAATATTTTCTCATTTGTGAAATAATGCTTTTGAAAGTTAAATGGTTGGTGTCGAATATGATTTCAATGCGATTTTCATTTTCCGCTTGTAGCGAATTTAACTCATTTTCGGTTGCTGCGTCAAGCAGTTGCACTTTTTTTCCTAACAACTTTTCAACTTTTAGGCGTAAATTTTTATTGTTTGAAATCAATACATACCGATCAATTTCAGGCCTTGAAAGTACGGCTTGTTTTTTCTTGACAATGGAGAAAAAGAACGCGCCGGCTTTCATGAATGCATCAAATACAAATGAAGTGCGGAAATGCTTTTTATAAAAGAAATCCATCGCCTGCCGAAAACGCTGCATGTATTTTTCATCGCGGATCGTACTTTCTCCTTTATAATGTATCACGGTTGTTTCGTGGAAATAATAATTGGATTTTCCGGTTTTTAAAACCATGTAGGACAAGTCAATATCATCGGAATACATGAAGCAATTTTCATCAAAACCGCCGACTTCAAGATAGGTTTCTTTTTTCATGACCATAAATGCACCCACGAGAATTTCGACTTTCCCGGTTTGGTTTTGGTTCAGATGTGACGCGTAATATTTGCCAAAAACATTTGACAGTTTATACAATCCGGCGACTTTTGTAAATGCAGTAAATGGCGTTGGGATGCCACGTTTGGATTCGGGCAGGAAATTTCCGGCGCCGTCGATGAGTTTGCAGCCGATAATCCCGAGGTTTTTTTGTTTTTCGGCGAAAGCCAGCACCTTTTCAAAAGTATCTTCGGCGACGACCGTATCGGGATTTAAAATGCAGATGTATTCGCCTTTGGCTTCGGCAACTCCGATATTGTTGCCTTTTGGAAAACCTGAATTTTCTTCGTTTTCAATGAGCTTCACGTTTGGAAAACGCGCTTTCATCATGTCGCAGCTGTCGTCGGGCGAATTGTTATCAACGACAATGATCTCGGCATCAATTTTTTGGATGGCGTTTTGGACGCTTAACACACAAAGCTCCAGGAAATACCGGACGTTGTAGTTGAGGATGATGACAGACAATTGCATGGAACAAATATAATTAGAAAATTGGTCAATTAGAAAATTAGATGACATCAGCTTTAATCGCTTTAGACCTATAAATAGGTTACTTTAGACAAATGATAAAATACATCTTATGTTGGATTCCCTTAGTTGCAATCGCAATACTGAATGGAACAGTGCGCGAATTATGGTATAAAAAAAATGTAAATGAATTGAATGCCAATCAAATTTCAACGCTTTCATTAATTGTATTAATTGGGATTTATAGCTATTTCATGATAAAATTGTTTCCTCCAAATTCTGCCAAACAGGCTTTAATTATCGGATTCATTTGGGCAATCTTAACGTTAATATTCGAGTTTAGCTTTGGTCTTTTTCGCGGCAATTCCTGGAAGCAATTATTTTATGCCTACAATTTTATGGAAGGCCAGTTGTGGATTCTCGTTCCGATTTGGCTAATTGTTGCGCCATACCTCGCTTTCAAAATAATTTTAAAATAAAATTCCTAATTATAATTACAGCCAATCGCCGTTTCAGGCAATTGCGTGGCTTTTCGTCGCAGGAATTTAAATCAGATAATTTTGATTGAAAAGAAAAGTGCCCTAGCCCCGATTGCAGCCGGTATCCTCGCAGCGCAGCGGAGAGATAAAGGCGGAAAGCGGGAAATAGCTTCAAATAAAACTTTTCGTCATTTTACTTTTGACTTTTTGACTTTCGACTTTCGACTTTAAAGCACTACTTTTGCAAAAAAAATCCTGTGAATTACCTATCAGTAGAAAATATCTCGAAATCATTTGGCGACCGCACCTTGTTTGACAACATTTCGTTTGGCATCAATAAAGACCAGAAAATTGCTTTTATCGCAAAAAACGGTTCGGGCAAAACGACCATTATGAACATTATCAATGGCTTTGATACGCCAGATACCGGAAAAGTCGTGATCCGCAAGGAAATCAAGATGGCATTTTTGTCGCAGGTTCCGAATTTACAGGATGAATTGACCGTCGAAGAAAGCATTTTCGCATCGGATAATGAAGTGCTGAAAGTGATTGAGGCGTATGAAAAAGCGTTGGAAAACCCGGAAGACGAAGAAGCTTATCAATTGGCATTTGATAGGATGGACCAGCACCAAGCCTGGGATTTTGAAAACCAGTTCAAGCAGATTTTGTTCAAACTGAAACTCGAAGACCTGAAAATGAAGGTTAAAAATATGTCGGGCGGACAGAAAAAACGGTTGTCATTGGCGATTATTTTGATTAGCCGTCCGGATCTTTTGATTTTGGATGAACCTACGAATCACCTGGATTTAGAAATGATCGAATGGCTTGAGAGTTATTTCGCCAAAGAAAATATCACGTTATTTATGGTGACGCACGACCGTTTCTTTTTAGAGCGTGTTTGTAATGAAATCATCGAACTCGACAACGGAAAGTTGTACCAATACAAAGGCAATTACTCTTATTATTTAGAGAAAAAAGAAATGCGGATTGTATCCGAAAATGCTTCGATCGACAAAGCGCAAAATCTTTTTGTAAAAGAACTGGCTTGGATGCGCCGCCAGCCGAAAGCACGAACGACCAAATCGAAATCGCGCCAGGATGATTTTTATGTGATCAAGGAAAAGGCCGAAAGCCGACGCAAAGAAAACCAAGTCGAGCTCGAAATCAACATGGAACGCATGGGCAGCAAGATCATTGAGCTGCACAAATTGTATAAAAAATTCAACGATAAAGTGATTCTGGAGAATTTTTCTTTTGATTTCCAGCGTGGCGAACGCATTGGGATCATTGGGAAAAACGGAACCGGAAAATCGACTTTCTTAAATATTTTAACCGGTGTAACGCCGCCCGATGCCGGAAAAGTCGTCGTTGGCGATACGATCAAGATCGGATATTATACGCAAAGTGGCATCAACCCGAAACCGCAGCAGAAAGTCATCGACATTATTAAGGAATACGGTGAATTCATTCCGCTGACGAAAGGAAAGATTATTTCGGCTTCGCAACTGCTCGAACGATTTTTGTTCGACAATAAAAAACAATACGATTTTGTTGAGAAATTGAGCGGTGGCGAATTGAAAAGACTGTATTTGTGTACGGTGTTGATCCAGAACCCGAACTTTTTGATTTTGGATGAGCCGACGAATGATCTCGATATTGTGACTTTGAACGTTTTGGAAAGTTTTCTTTTGGATTATCCGGGTTGTTTATTGGTGGTTTCCCACGACCGCTATTTCATGGATAAAATCGTCGATCACTTGTTTGTATTTCGCGGACAAGGTGAAATCGAGGATTTTCCGGGGAATTATTCGGATTTCCGTGCGTATGAAGATTCGGCCGACGTGCAGCAGAAAGAAGACAACAAAACTGAAAAGAAAGCCTGGAAACAAAGTAATCCGACCGGAAATTTAACCTTCAACGAGGAAAAAGAATTCAAGAAAATCGAAAAGGAAATCAAGGATCTGGAGTTTGAAAAAACGAAAATCGAACAATTGTTTTCTGATGGAAAAGTCGCCGATTCTGATATTGAAAGCAAAGCATTGGAATTGCAAACGGTCATTAAAAAGATTGAAAGCAAGGAAGAACGCTGGTTTGAATTGAGCGCGAAGTTTGAAGGTTAAAATGAGTAAAAAGGCATAAGTAAAAAGGCATAAGAAATGCTGTTCCAAATAAAATCATATCTTAAATTCCTCTGGAAATCTAAAAATGCGCATGGCATTCATTCGCCGTTTGTGTTTGATTTAGCGACAAAATGCTTTTACGATAAAACCAATTTTCCGGAATATTTATTTTTAAAAGATTACAGAAATTCACTGCTGAAAAATAATAAAACCATTGAAGTAACTGATTTTGGTGCCGGTTCGAAAGTGTTCAAATCGAATACAAGGGAAATTTCTAAAATCGCTCAAACAGCTGGAATCACATCAAAAAATGCCGAATTGCTGTTTCGGATTTCTAAATATTTCCAGCCGGAAAAAATTTTGGAAATTGGAACTTCACTGGGATTGGCGACTTCTGCGCTTTCATCCGGAAATAAAAATTCGAAAACCATCACTTTAGAAGGCTGTCCAGAAACTTCAAAAATAGCGCAGCAGCAATTTAAAAAATTCGGCTTAGCCAATATTGATCCATTTGTGGCAGAATTCACGAATTACCTCAATGCTCCAAATCTTAAATCCGAAATCTTAAATCTGATATATATAGATGGCAATCATCAAAAAGAAGCGACTTTGCAATATTTTGAATTGCTACTTCCGACAATTACAAACGATTCCGTCTGGATTTTCGATGACATTCATTGGTCTTCAGAAATGGAATCTGCCTGGGAAACCATCAAGAAAAATCCAAAAGCAACCGTCACGATCGATACGTTTCAATGGGGATTTGTTTTCTTCCGCAAACAACAGAAAAAGGAAGATTTTGTCATCCGAGCATCAAATTCAAAAATTTTAAATGCGGTTCTAGGGATCAAAAACTTGTACGGATTGATTGGCTAAAACTTTGCCACGCTGCAACTTTTAAACGCTGCAACTTTCTAAAAAAAATGGCCGCCAGTTTCCCGACAGCCATTTTCCTGAATTAATAATCTAACCTTTTATTTTTTTGCGTCTGCATTTTCCTCTGCTTTTGCAGTTCCTCTTTCCCATTTGAAAACTGGCGAGAATTTAGTTTTAATTGCCGCAATTTTCAAGTTGTCACCTGTAGACAGACCTTCTTTTTCAACGGTGTTCTTTCTGGCATCCAAAGCTTCATACATCTGTTTGATTTTGTCAAAATCTTCTCTTGAATATGATTTTTCATTATCGTAAAAAGTTTTGGTAAAATTCTGGTACACAGACAAGATGTTGTCTTTATTTACCCAGTTGAAGTTCATGTCCTGCCCTAATTTTCCTTCTCCGAAGAACGCATTTCTCAACATTGTTGGTCTATCTCCCGCTGCTGGCATTGCTGCTGCTTTTTCAGCCGCAACTTCTGCTTCTACTTTGGTTTTCCAGTCGTTGTATTTGGTTTCTGCAGCCGTTATTTTTTCTTCTGCAGCAGATTTATCTTTAAGATTGGCCAATGCCGCTTTCGCTTCTGCCAATTGTTGTTCTGAACGTGCAGCGATGGCTTCCCAATTTGCTTTTACATCTGCAGAAGCTACTGTACTCACTGAATCCACATAAGTTGAATAATGATCAACGGTTACTTTTGCCTTTTCTTCTTGTTCATTTTTGCAGCTTGACAAATTCAAAGCCATAGCAGCTGCTCCTAATAATACGATTCCTTTTTTCATGATTCTTGGTTTTATTGTTTTAGATTATAATACAACGTAAAAATAGAAATTATTTAATTTAAATCTTTAATTAACTTAATATTTTATGAATTATTTAATATTATATTGATTTTTTAAGTAAAAGTATAATAATGATATAAATGCTGATTGGAATTATATAACAACATCCCGTCAAAATCTGATTAACATTTATGTCAAATTTGTGTACTTTTATCGCAAATTGAAAATATGCCGACGCCACTCATCCAGATCACTAATATCAAACGTGACTTTATTCTCGGAAATGAAGTCGTTTATGTACTAAAAGGAATCAATCTCGAAATCATTAAAGGCGAATATGTCGCGTTAATGGGACCGTCAGGATCGGGAAAATCAACGTTGATGAATCTTTTGGGCTGTCTGGATACGCCAACATCCGGAACTTATATTTTAAACGGAAAAGATGTCAGCAAAATGCACGATGATGAACTGGCAGAAATCCGCAACAAAGAAATTGGTTTCGTTTTCCAGACTTTTAATTTATTGCCGAGAACAACGGCTTTAGCCAATGTAGCCCTGCCGATGATCTACGCCGGATATTCCAAATCTGAACGAACCGAACGCGCCACCGAAGTTTTAAAGCAAGTCAACCTCGCCGACCGAATGGACCATCAACCCAACCAACTTTCCGGCGGGCAACGCCAAAGGGTTGCGATTGCGCGTGCGTTGGTAAACAAGCCGTCGATCATCCTCGCCGATGAACCAACCGGAAACTTAGACAGCAAAACGTCTGTCGAAATTATGACCCTTTTCGGGGAAATCCACAAAAACGGAAATACCGTCATTCTCGTGACCCACGAAGAAGAAATTGCAGCTTATGCACACCGCGTCATCCGTTTGCGTGACGGCCTCATTGAATCTGACACAAAAACAATGGATAATTGATAATGGATAATTGACAATTAAGGCGCATTATCCATTATCAATTATCAATTACCATTAACTATGAAAGTATACACAAAAACAGGCGACAAAGGAACCACCGCACTTTTCGGTGGAACGCGCGTCCCGAAAGACCACATCCGCATTGAAAGTTACGGAACCGTTGATGAACTCAATTCACACATCGGGCTCATCCGCGACCAGGAAATGAACCCGCATTACAAAGAAATCCTGATCGAAATCCAGGATCGGTTGTTTACTGCAGGTGCCATTTTAGCCACACCGCCTGACAAAGAGACTTTAAAAAATGGAAAGCCGAGATTAAATATTCCGAAAATTTCTGAATCTGACATCGAACTGCTTGAAAATGAAATCGATGTCATGGAAACTGAATTGCCGCCAATGACGCATTTCGTCCTTCCGGGCGGCCATACTACCGTGTCATATTGTCACATTGCACGCTGTGTTTGCCGCCGCGCCGAGCGTTTATCGGTACATTTGGCACACAATGAACCCATAGACGCACTCGTTTTGAAGTACCTGAACCGACTTTCTGACTACCTTTTTGTGCTGGCACGGAAGTTGTCCGCCGATCTGCACGCTGACGAAGTAAAATGGATCCCAAGAAAAGATTGATTTTCGGGAGCTTTTTCCCGCTTTCGCCTTTATCTCTCTCCCGAAATTTCGGGACGCTGCGAGGATACCGGCTCAATCGGGGCTAGGGAAGCTGTTTTCATCAGAAAATTAGATTTTAAATTATTGTATTTCAGTCATTTAAAACCACGTTCTTAACTTTTTTTAAAATAAATGAAATTTTACTTGACTTTTTCAGTAGAAAATTTATTTTTGCATAAACTAAAATCGACAGAAGATGTATTGGACATTAGAATTGGCTTCCTATTTAAGCGACGCGCCGTGGCCTGCAACCAAAGATGAATTGATTGACTATGCGATCAGAGCCGGAGCGCCTCTTGAAGTAGTTGAAAACCTGCAATCTATCGAAGACGAAGGGGAAATTTATGAGTCAATGGAAGAGATTTGGCCTGATTATCCAACAGACGAAGATTATCTTTGGAACGAGGACGAATACTAAAAAATAAAACTATCTTAAAAGTCTCATCGGAGGCTTTTTTTTTGCATAAATTTGCACACTTTATTAAAATAGAAATACAACAGCATTATGAGTTTCATCAACAGCATACTTAAGGTTTTTGTCGGCGACAAATCCGAGAAAGATGTCAAGGCCTTACAGGGAAATATTACTAAGATCAAAGCGCTTGAAAGCACGCTGGCTGCCTTGTCGCACGATGAACTCAGGGCTAAAACCACCGAATTCAAAGACCGGATCATCAAAGCCCGTTCTGAAAAAGACAGCAAAATCGCTGCCTTAAAACTCGAAGTGGAAGCCATTGAAGACATCGACAAAAGAGAGGACATTTATGTCGCTATCGACGCCCTGGAAAAAGAAGCTTACGAAATCTCAGAAAAAACACTCAACGAAATCCTTCCTGAAGCGTTCGCTGTTGTAAAAGAAACGGCCAAACGTTTCAAAGAAAACACACAAATTACTGTAAAAGCAACGGCAAAAGACCGCGAGCTTTCTGGTGAAAAAACATACATTACACTTGATGGCGACAATTCTATCTGGGCCAATTCCTGGAGTGCTGCCGGTAAAGAAATTACCTGGGACATGATCCATTACGACGTTCAGCTGATCGGCGGAATGGTGTTGCACGAAGGTAAAATTGCCGAAATGCAAACAGGTGAAGGAAAAACATTGGTTGCAACCTTACCATTATATTTGAACGCATTGACCGGAAACGGCGTGCATTTGGTCACCGTAAATGATTATCTAGCGAAACGTGACAGTACCTGGAAAGCGCCTTTGTTCGAATTCCACGGACTCACTGTTGAATGTATCGACAATTATCAGCCGAACTCTGAAGGCCGTAAAAAAGCCTATGACGCCGACATTACTTATGGCACCAATAACGAATTCGGTTTTGATTATTTAAGGGACAATATGGCGCATTCACCAGCCGAATTGGTACAGCGGAAACACAATTATGCGATTGTCGATGAGGTCGATTCGGTTTTGATCGATGACGCGAGAACGCCGTTGATCATTTCTGGCCCGGTTCCGCAAGGCGACCGCCACGAGTTCAACGAACTCAAACCAAAAATTGACAATCTTGTAAACCTTCAAAGACAATTGTCTAACGGATTTTTATCTGAAGCCAAAAAACTGATCAAAGAAGGAAACAATAAAGAAGGCGGGTTCAATTTATTGAGAGCCTATCGTGCACTTCCTAAAAACAAAGCGCTGATCAAATTCTTAAGTGAAGAAGGCGTCAAACAATTGCTTCAGAAAACAGAAAACACTTACATGCAGGACAACAACCGCGACATGCATTTGATTGATGAAGCGTTGTATTTTGTAATCGAAGAAAAAAACAACCAGGTAGAATTAACTGATAACGGAATCAAATTCCTTTCCTCCGATACCGATAACAATTTCTTCGTACTTCCAGACATCGGAACGGAAATCGCAAGAATCGAAAAACAAAACCTCGATAAAGATTCAGAAGCCGAGGAAAAAGAAAAATTATTCCAGGATTTCAATATCAAAAGCGAAAGAATCCACACTTTAACGCAATTGCTCAAAGCGTACACTTTATTCGAAAAAGATGTCGAATATGTGATCATGGAAAATAAAATCATGATCGTAGACGAGCAAACCGGCCGTATTATGGACGGACGCCGTTATTCTGACGGATTGCACCAGGCAATCGAAGCCAAAGAAAACGTAAAAATCGAAGCGGCCACACAAACATTCGCAACAGTAACTTTACAGAATTATTTCAGGATGTACAGCAAACTAGGCGGTATGACCGGAACAGCAGTTACTGAAGCTGGCGAGTTGTGGCAAATCTATAAATTGGATGTAGTCGAAATTCCGACCAACAGGCCAATGGCAAGAAAAGACCGTGAAGATTTAATTTACAAAACGACACGTGAAAAATTTAACGCCGTTATCGAAGATGTAACCGAATTATCGAAAGCCGGAAGGCCGGTTTTGATCGGAACAACCTCTGTAGAAATTTCAGAATTGTTAAGCCGAATGCTGAAAATGCGCGGTGTAGCACACAACGTCCTCAATGCGAAAATGCACAAACAGGAAGCGCAAATCGTTGAAGAAGCCGGTAAAGCCGGAGTTGTAACCATTGCAACGAATATGGCAGGCCGTGGAACGGATATCAAATTAACAAAAGAAGTCAAAGAAGCCGGAGGTTTAGCAATCATCGGTACCGAACGCCACGATTCGCGTCGTGTAGACCGCCAGTTGCGTGGTCGTGCGGGACGTCAGGGAGATCCGGGAAGTTCGCAATTTTATGTTTCTTTGGAAGACAACCTGATGCGTTTGTTTGGTTCTGAAAGGGTCGCAAAAGTCATGGACAGAATGGGACTTAAAGAAGGCGAAGTGATCCAGCATTCCATGATGACCAAATCGATCGAGCGTGCACAGAAAAAAGTCGAAGAAAATAACTTTGGTGTCCGTAAAAGATTACTGGAATATGACGATGTCATGAACGCACAACGTGAAGTCGTTTACAAACGAAGAAGACACGCTTTGCATGGCGAACGCCTGAAACTCGACATCGCAAACATGATGTATGACACTTGCGAATTGATCGTAAGCCAGAATAAAGCGGCAAATGATTTTAAAAATTTCGAATTTGAACTGATCCGTTATTTCTCCATCACTGCTCCGGTGACCGAAAGTGAATTCAGCAGCATCAATGAAATGGATTTAACTGGGAAAGTTTATAAAGCAGCAATGCAATATTACACGGAGAAAACCGAACGCAGTGCCCGTGAAGCATTTCCGATCATTAAAAATGTTTACGAAGAGCAAAACAACCAGTTTGAAAGAATCGTCGTTCCTTTTACTGATGGCGTAAAAACGCTCAACGTCGTAACCGATCTGCAAAAAGCATACGACTCTGAAGGAAAACAATTGGTTGCCGATTTCGAGAAAAACATCACTCTAGCCATCGTTGACGAAGCCTGGAAAAAACACCTTCGCAAAATGGACGAATTGAAACAATCGGTTCAGCTTGCCGTTCACGAGCAAAAAGATCCGTTGCTGATTTACAAATTCGAAGCGTTCAACCTATTCAGTTCGATGTTGAACGGTGTCAATAAAGAAGTAATTTCATTCTTGTTCAAAGGCGATCTGCCTCAGCAAAACGCGCCTGCAATCCAGGAAGCCAAAGAAGTGCGCCAGAAAGAAGATTATCAAACTTCGAAAGATGAAATCTTGAACAGCGACGAAGCGGCAGCTATAAACCGCGAAGCCGGGCAAACACAACAACGTCAGGTTACTGAAACCATCGTTCGTGAGATGCCGAAAATCAACCGCAACGACAACGTGACCATCAAACATGTGATGAGCGGAAAAACCGAAACGATGAAATATAAAAAAGCCGAAAGCATGCTAAGCACCGGTGAATGGGTGATCGTTAACGAATAATCCCTGTAATTTCAGAATATAAATCCCCAGTTAGCCAATAGCCGGGGATTTTTTTATATTTGGGTTTTAATCCCAGCCAAATGAAACTAAAATTACTGTTCATTTTATTGATCAATTGTGCCAGTATGCTTCAGGCGCAAACGTTGGAAAGTTTAAAACCCGAAGCTTTAAAATTCTATGAAGGCCATTATTATATGGATTTTAAAGAGGTTGCAGCATTGACTTATCCAAAATTAATTGAAACATTAGGTCAGGAAAATTTCATCAAAAAACTCGATTTCGATTACCAAAATAACGTTTACAGAAAGCGCCTGCAGCTCATTCATCCGGTTTTCCAGTATTCATCCGTCAAAAAAATCGACGGAATTTCTTTCTGCACCATTATCTATAAAAACCCGACACGCTATTTTTTCGAGCAAAACCTTACCCCTGAAGCCGCTGCGCAAAATACCGCTGTCCTTAAGCAACGCACGAAAGCCACCGAAGTAATTTTCGAACCGATGCGAAACAGCATCAATGTCAAATACACTTCAAAAATCATCGCTGTCGCAGATTCTTCGACTGGAAATACTTGGAAATTTTTCAATTTTGACGATCCGGCGCAGGAAGAAATGTTCCGGAAATTATTCAATGAAAACATAAAAAAGACACTCGGTCTTTAAAAGTCAGGCAAAATTATTTTATATTTACTTGAGTTATTGATCGAATACTAACTTTAAAAAAATACGACCATGGCCAAAAGTCAGGATGCTAAAAAAGCAGTAAAAAAAGAACCTTTAAAAACCGCTAAGGAGAAAAAGGAAGAAAAAAGAGAAAAGAAAAATGCTCCTAAGAGAGATTAAAAAAAGCACCGGTCCTGGTGCTTTTTTGTTTATAAATAATCCGGCAATACTTTTCCGGGATTTAGAATTCCGGTTGGATCGAACGTGTTTTTGATGCCTTTCATGAGTTGCAACTGCACTTCACTAAACGCGATATCCATATAATTTTTCTGAACATAGCCAATGCCGTGCTCACCCGAAAGCGTTCCTTTTAAACCAACAGTCAGCTCGAAAATCTCTCGGATTCCCTTTGGCACTTCGGTTTTCCAGGCTTCATCGCTCATGTCGCCTTTCACGATATTGACGTGCAGGTTTCCATCGCCTGCATGTCCGTAGCAAACCGATTTAAATCCGTATTTTTCGCCGATTGTTTTGATGCCTTTCAATAACGTCGGCAATTCATAACGCGGCACAACCGTATCTTCTTCCTTATAAACCGAATTTGATTTTACAGCCTCGCCCACTGCCCTGCGCAATTTCCACAACGCATTTTTCTGGTCTTCCGAATCAGCGAATAAGATCTCGTCGATTTCAAATTGCTCTAAAACTTCGGTGATTTTTTCGGCTTCGGCGAATAAGACTTCGGGATAATTGCCGTCGACTTCAATCAGCAAATGCGCCTGGACGGCTTCTTTGATCTCGATATTGACACCATCAACATATTTCAATGTCCAGTCGATTGCATCGCGTTCCATAAATTCAAGTGCGCTTGGTATAATTCCGGCCTTGAAGATTTTTGCAACCGCTTCACACGCTTGCCCGGCGTTGAAAAACGGAACCAGCATTAAGATGTTGTGCGAATTTTGCGGCAGCAGCTTCATGACAATTTTAGTAATGACGCCGAGTGTGCCTTCGCTCCCCACCATTAATTGCGTCAGATTATAACCTGTAGAATTCTTTAAAGTATTTGCGCCGGTCCAGATGATCTCGCCATTGGGCAAAACCACTTCAAGGTTCAACACATAATCTTTGGTCACGCCATATTTCACGGCACGTGCGCCACCGGCATTTTCAGCGACGTTTCCACCGATAAAACAACTGCCCTGGCTGCTCGGGTCTGGCGGATAAAACAAACCTTTTTCAGCAACGGCTTCACGTAAAACCTGTGTAATGACCGCCGGCTCGACCAAAACCTGTAAATTCTGTTCGTCGATATGGATGATTTTGTTGAAACGATCCATCGACAAACCGATGCCCTGGTGGATCGAAAGTGCGCCGCCGCTCAAACCGGTTCTGCCGCCAATTGGCGTGACCGGAATGCCATTTGCATTGGCGAATTTCAGGATTGACGAGATTTCCTCCGGCGTTCCTGGTTTTAAAACAACTGCGGGCGGAAAGACATAATCTTCGGTTTCATCGTGGCCGTAATCGTTGCGGGTTTGCGTATCTGTAAAAAGAAATGATTCACCCACTATCAATTGAAGTTGGTGAATCATATCGGGAGTCAATGCTGTATTTTGGATCATTTTGAAAATCGTTTTCGATCCCCAAAAATACTATTTATTTGGTTGCGGCGTCAATCTCAAATACGGTTTAACGCGCTCGTAGCCTTTTGGGAATTTGGCTGCGATGTCTTCGTCCTTTACGGCTGGCGTAATCACAACGCTTTCACCTTCTTTCCAATTGGCTGGTGTGGCAACTGAATAATTTGCCGTCAGTTGCAGGCTGTCTATGACGCGCAGCAATTCGTCAAAATTTCGTCCTGTGGAAGCTGGATAAGTTAACGTCAGCTTTATTTTTTTGTCCGGGCCAATGACAAAAACCGAACGCACGGTTGATTTCTCGCTAGCGTTTGGATGCATCATGTCATACAATAACGCAATTTCTTTGGATTCGTCGGCGATGATCGGGAAATTGACGGTCGTATTTTGGGTTTCGTTGATGTCTTTGATCCATTCATGGTGCGAATTGATACCGTCTACGCTCAGGGCGATCACTTTGGTGTCGCGCTTTTGGAATTCCGGGAAATAATTGGCGACGGTTCCGAGCTCTGTGGTACAAACCGGAGTAAAATCGGCGGGATGCGAGAACAGCACGCCCCAGGAATTGCCGAGCCACTGGTGAAAATTCAGAGTTCCTTGTGTGGTTTGCGCCTCAAAATCGGGTGCAATATCGCCTAAACGTAATGTTGCCATAGCTATAATGATTTAAATTTTTGTAGCTTTAAATTTATTGAATTATTTGCAACGAATTTTGCATGAAAAGTTAAATCTAAAAAGATGTTTCAACGAAAACGATTTAGTTGTAATTTTTCTCTAATGTTTCTAATGAATCATATTGCCCTAGCCCTGATAGCAGCGGCATCCTTTTTTCTGTTGCCGCGAGGAACGAGCAAAACGGGAAAAAGATAGAGCGGATAGCAGGAATCAGCTCCTAAAAAAACTACTTGTCCTTCCTTTTCAGATTTGGCAGAAAAAACGCAATAATTCCGATGAGCGGCAGAAATGCACAGAGATGATAGACATATTCGATGCCGGTGTGGTCGGCGATATAACCAAGAACTGCAGACCCAAGACCGCCCATCCCGAACGCAAATCCGTAAAAAAGCCCGGAGACCATTCCGAGTTTTTTGGGCAACAATTCCTGTGCGTAAACGAGAATCGCCGGAAAAGCCGATGAGATGATAATTCCGATAACGACCGATAAAACGCCTGTCCAGAACAAATCGGCATAAGGCAGCAGCAGGGTAAATGGCGCAACGCCGAGCACGGAAAACCAAATGACATATTTTCGTCCGAATTTGTCGCCGAGCGGGCCGCCGAGCAACGTTCCGACTGCACAGGAAGCTAAAAACAGGAACAAATGATATTGCGCATCCTGGACTGAAAGCTGAAATTTCTGCATCAAATAAAAGGTAAAATAACTCGACATGCTCGCCATGTAAAAGAATTTTGAAAAGATCAGGACGAGCAAAATGATTACGGAAATAGCGATTTGTGTTTGTGACAAATCGGGTAAAACGATCACTGTTTTTTTCTTTGCGCGCAGGCTTAAATGGTTTTGGTACCAAACGGCGATACGGCTTAAAACGATTAATGCCAATATGGCGATGGCAACGAATCCGACGATGTAAAACTGGCCTTTCGGGACGACAAACAACGCGACCAATAATGGCCCTATTGCAGTTCCTGCATTTCCGCCGAGTTGGAAAATAGATTGCGCAAGCCCGCGTTTTCCTCCGGATGCAAGAAATGAAATCCGTGAGGCTTCGGGATGGAAAATCGATGAGCCGATTCCGACTAATATGACAGAAATGATGATCATGTGGAAATGAGCCGCCATTGACAATGAGATAATTCCGGCGGTAGTGAACAGCATCCCAAAAATCTGGGAATACGGTTTTGGATATTTATCGGTGTACATGCCTACGAGTGGCTGTAAGATTGACGCAGCCATTTGGTATGAAAATGTGATCAATCCGATTTGCGTGAAGGTCAGGTGGTATTTTTCCTTTAAAATTGGGTACACTGACGGAATGACAGCTTGCAATAAATCGTTGAACAAATGCGCAAAGGCGATGGCGAATAAGATCGGGAAAACCGTTTTTTGTGCGATTTCTTTGGTGTCGGGAATTGGGGTTGTTTGTTCCATAAAATTAAAAAGTCATTAAAATCCAGTACCAGAAAGCCAACGTTACGAACGACAGCGGAATTCCGATTCCGATCATCATCGTGCTTAATTTCGGCTTTAAGCCGTAACTGGTTGCTAAAACGGAAGCTGTGATCATCGGCGCCATTGCTGCTTCCATAATTGAAACGTCGATTTGCAGGTTGTGCTGGTTCAAAACCAATTTGTATAAAAGGTAGAAAAATGCCGGTGTGATCATTAGTTTGAAAAATAATCCAAGCGCGAGAAAATGGTAATGCTTGCTGTGGCGGTCGAATTTCAATTGCAATCCAACGGCAACTAAAGCGATTGGCGTGACGGTATTTCCAAGTTTTTGAAACACCGATTGCAGATCTGGAAGGAAATCAACTTTTAAAACGTTCATTGCTATCGCAATAAAGAAAGCGACGAAAGGTGGAAATGTAATGATCTTGAAAAGGATTGTTTTGGGTTGTGGCGTTCCGCGTGAAAATAATGCCGCGACGATAATTCCGAGTGTTGCCATGACCATGAATGAGCCGGGCTGATCGACGATGATCGCAGTTTGCAAACCTGGTTTTCCGTACAACGCCTCGATTACAGGAAAGCCGACAAATGATGTATTTCCGAGCCCGCCCATTAAAATCAGGCAGCCGATTAATTTTCGCGACCAACGCAATAACTTTCCTAGAATTGTAAAAAATAAATACGACAACATAAATCCGATCCATGCGATCCCGAGCGGAAACAACAATTGAGAATTGATTTCGATTTTCGGAATGTAGTATAAAGCCAGCGCAGGAAGCGAAATGTGAATCACGAACTGGTTCAGCGTCACAAAACTATTGGCGGGAAATACTTTAACATACTGCAAAGCAACGCCGGTAATCATACACAAAAACAATAAAATAATGCTGTCCATACGATTGAATAGGTTGCAAAAATAAGCCTAAAAATCTGGACGCAAACCCGCCAGGATGTTTTAACTATTATTTAAGATTAAAAAAACGTACCTTCGGAATAATACTTTTAAATTTGTAATCTATTTTATTACAGTATGATTTCAGGTAAATTTGCCATCACGCTCCACATTCTGACTTTGCTGTCGAAAGCGCCTGAAGATTTTTTGTCTTCGGAGTACATTGCGGGCAGTATGAATATGAACCCGGTGCTCGTTCGCAAGGAAATTGCAAACCTGAAAAAAAATCATATTGTGGAAAGCAAAGAAGGAAAAAACGGCGGGACGCGGTTGCTGAAACCAGCTGGCGAAATTACGCTGGACGATATTTTTAAAATGACTTTTGAAACCGTGACTTTGGGTTATTCGAAAAACGAACCCAATCCGGAATGCCTGGTCGGAAAACAAATCAATCAAAACCTCGGGAATTTATACGACGACATCAATCAGAAGATCAGCAAGCAGCTCAGTGAAATTTCACTGTTGAATTTTGCAGATACGTTCTGATTTTTTTTAATTAAAACTGTAACATTTTTTATCACATTAAATACCTATATTATGAAAATCGCACTTATCGGAGCCACAGGATTTGTTGGTTCAGCATTACTGAATGAGTTGGCAAACCGCGGACATGCCGTTACGGCCATCGCCAGAAATCCGGCAGAAAACGACAAAGCAAACTGGGTTAAAGTTGATGTTACAAAATCTGACGAACTGGCTAAAGTTTTAGAAAATCACGATGTTGTGATCAGCGCTTACAATCCGGGTTGGGAAAATCCGAATATCTACGCAGATTTTATTGCGGGTTCGAAAGACATTCAGGCAGTCGTAAAAAAATCGGGGGTCAAACGCTACATTACGATTGGCGGTGGCGGAAGTTTGTTTGTGGCGCCAGGCGTCCAAGCGGTTGACACTCCTGATTTCCCGAAAGAATATTATCCCGGAGCGACTGCGGCAAGGGATTATCTGAATATCATACGCGAAGAAAAAGATCTGGATTGGGTATTTTTCAGCCCGGCATTTGAAATGCACCAGGGAATTACCACCGGAAGAACCGGAAAATACCGTTTGGGACTCGAAAACCCGGTTTTTGATGCAGACAACAGAAGCATTTTATCTGTAGAAGATTTAGCGGTGGTGATCGCTGATGAAGCGGAAAACCCGAAACACCGCCAACAGCGTTTTACGGCAGCTTATTAATTAGAATTGAGAATTGAGATTTGAGATTTGAGATTTGAGATTTGAGTCCTGAAGCTTCGGGAGAGCATTGTGATTTAGAAACAGTTTCGGAAAGCGATTTGCTTTTTGAAACTGTTTTTGTTTTGCTTACTTTTACCTGACAAATTCAAATCGTGGATCAGGAAAAACCAAAGTCTTCCGCATTGAGCGAAAAATCGGGTGTTGAGCAGCCGGAAATTGTCAGCAAAATAGCTGCCGATCATATTATTACGCAGCGAAATAAAAATGTGGCTGCAGCCGATTTGATTTCGGGGATTTTATCTCGAAATATTACGGCTTTGAGCCGCGCGATTACTTTAGTCGAAAGCACCAATCCCGAACATCTGGCAAAAGCCAATGAAGTGATCAATGGCTGTTTGCCGCATGCGAATCAATCGGTCCGCATCGGAATTACGGGCGTTCCGGGCGTTGGAAAAAGTACGTTTATTGAAGCTTTTGGAAAACATTTAACCGGAATAGGAAAGAAAGTTGCCGTCTTGGCTGTAGATCCGAGCAGCACCATTTCGCACGGAAGCATTTTAGGCGATAAAACCAGGATGGAGGAATTGGTGAAAGATCAAAATGCGTTCATCCGGCCTTCGGCATCAGGCGAAACTTTGGGCGGCGTAGCGCGAAAAACACGCGAAACGATTACGCTTTGTGAGGCTTTCGGATTTGATACTATTGTGATTGAAACCGTTGGCGTAGGCCAAAGCGAAACTGCCGTTCACAGCATGGTCGATTTCTTTTTGCTGTTGAAAATTTCTGGTGCAGGCGACGAATTGCAAGGCATCAAACGTGGCATCATGGAAATGGCCGATGCGATTGTCATCAACAAAGCCGATGGCGACAACATCAAGGAAGCACGGTTGGCAAAAACCGAATTCAATCGGGCATTGCATTTATTTCCGGCAAAGAAATCGGGTTGGACGCCAAACGTCAGCACGTGCAGCGCAATTACAAAAGACGGAATCGATGAAGTCTGGGAAATGATCTCGGAGTTTCTGGAACTCACAACATCCAATCATTATTTCGGGGAAAAACGCCGGGAGCAAAACCAATACTGGATGCTGGAAACGATTGAGGAACGTTTGAAAAATCATTTTTACAATGATACAGACATCGCTACATTATTGGAACAAAATAAAAAAGCGGTGCAAAACAATGAAATTTCACCGTTTGCTGCCGCCCAGATTTTGTTGGAAAACTATTTTAAATCAAACCATTAAGGAATTAAGATTTATTAAGGCTTAATGTCCCTTAATTTCTTAATGGTGAAAATTCTTAATTCTTAAATAATTATTCTTCGTAACGCTGCACTTCCCGATCGTAGAAATCGTTGGCTTCAGCGATCAATCCTTCCATCACCTCATTGAGTTCGGCTTCGTCAAGGTCTTCGGCTTCTTCGAGGAATTCGACTTCATCGTCTTTAAGATTGATGATAAACCTTGGATAATCCATGTGGATGATGAAGATATCTTCGGGAAAATCGGTATTGTCGCCGAGTAAAAATTTTGGTAATTCCATATTTATAGTTCTTTTTCTGCTGTTGTTAGATCGCGGTTTTCAGCGACCATTTTTTGTGTGAGTTTGTTGAAGCGAAGATACAAAAATATTGCAGCCGCAGTCAATCCTGCTAAAAGCCCGATCCAGACGCCGACAGCTTTGAGTTGGGTATATTTTCCAAGATAAAACGACACCGGAAAACCGATGGCCCAATAGGCGACAAACGTAATGTACATCGGAATTTTAACATCCTGCAATCCGCGCAAAGCACCTAAAACCACGACCTGAATTCCGTCTGAAATCTGGAAAACTGCCGCTACGAGAAGCAATTTTGCAGCGATGATGATGACTTCGGTGTTGTCAAGCATTTGCATTTCGTTGTCCATATTCAGGAAAAAATGCGGCAGCCATTGGTGGAAAACGATGAACATCAGAGCGAAAACCACTTCTAAAATGATCGCTAATAAAAAGATCGAGCGTGCCACGACAATCAGGTTTTTGTAATCATTTAAACCCTTTTGGTTGCTGACGCGGATCATTGCCGTGACACTCAAACCCATCGCAAACATGAAGGTTAATGTGGCCAAACTCAAGGCAATTTCGTTTGCTGCCTGGCTGGTTTTTCCGATGCTTCCGCAGAGCCAGACCGCTGAAGTGAACAAGGCGACTTCAAAAAGCATTTGCATCGATGACGGCAAACCGAGATTGATGATTTTCTTCAGCATGATTTTTTTGATCTCATCGAAACTGAAACCTTTAAAATAAGTTCTTAATTTTTCGTTTTTCGATAAGATGATGTGCATGAAAATCACCATCGCCATCCTCGAAATCACCGTTCCCATGGCTGCACCGACGATTCCCATTTTTGGAAAGATCCAAACGCCATAGATTAGTACATAATTGATCGGAACGTGAATGATGTTCGACATGACGATCGCATACATCGAATATTTCGTCATTGAAAGTCCGTCTGCAAATTGCTTGTAACCCTGGTAAATGACAACCGGAATCAATGAAAATGCAACCCAATCCAGATACGGCAAAGCCAATTGAATGACTTCATCCGGTTGTCCCATCGAGTACATCAACGGTTTTGAAAAATACACAATTGTAAAAAGCGACAAGCCTAAAATCGTACACAGAAACAAACCGTGATGAAACGCAGACCGGACTTTTAAAACATCTTTTTCCGCATCAGCTTCAGCAACAATCGGCGTAATCGCAGTTGAAAATCCGATCCCGATCGAAACGGCAATGAAAATAAAGCTGTTGCCCAATGAAACTGCAGCAAGTTCGGCGGAACCCAATTTACCAACCATCAGTTTGTCTACGATTCCAATCAAAGTATGGCCAAGCATTCCCAGAATTACGGGATAAGCCAGTTTTAAATTATATGAAAATTCTTTCGTATAAGTTGAAAAATTCACGGCGTTTATTTTTGGCAAAGATAGCATTTCGGATTTGCTTCGCAGCCTTCGAAAAAATCATTTCCATCAAAAATTAAACACTTTTTCTTAAAATATGTTAAAAATTCAGATGTAATGTGATAAAAACCAACAAATCTATAAATTTTGAAACTTTGGATAACCCGCAATGTAACACATTAAATAACAATAAATTATAATCAGATTTAACTTCTTTTAATTGACAAAACCTCAATGAAAAATCAAATTATGAAACATTGCCTGCAAATTATATAACCTTTTCAAAAAACTGCAATAATACATTTACACCGTTATTCTAAGGCATTCAGCCAATGAGCAACCTCAAAAATCACTAATAAAAATTGACACTATGAACACTACAGCAAAAATTAAAGGGCTGTTTGCATTTGGAATCCTCCTTTTTGCCGGAGCCAATGTAAACGCCCAGGAAACGACAACAACGACAACGACCACTTCAGTAATTGGAGATACGAAAAATTACGACCAGGGATTTCGCCTCGGATTCGGATTGAACGCAGGTTATGTCTTAGACGATGATTATTTTGACGGACTCGCTTTGGGTGCCGATGTAAGACTCCAATACGATTTGTCAAAAAGAACGTCAATAACTCTAACCACAGGTTACGACCACTTTTTTGTAGATGATAATTTGCAGGAATATTACAACGCGAAAGACATCGGGATGATTCCGGTGAAAGCAGGTTTTAAAGCATTTTTCTGGGGTGACAGCTTTTATGCATTGGGTGAAGCCGGTGCCGGATTCGTCGTAAGCAAACAAAATCCATACGCCAAAAACACCACTGTAATCTTGTCTCCGGGAATTGGTTATGCCAACAAATGGATCGACATTAGTGCGCGTTACGAACACTATACCGAATTTGAAACCGGACAAGTGGCCCTACGCATCGCCTACGGTTTTAAACTTTAACTACCAACACACAACTAACTCAAAACCCTTGAAAAGCCCGGATTTATTCGGGCTTTTCTTCTTTTTCCAAAGCATCTTTATATTCAGAAATGTGCGCTTTGACTTCTTCTTCGAGCTCCGGTTCTTTAATATCCGGATGGTTTTCAAGTGATTCCAGAATGATTTTCGCAACGATCAAACGTGCCGTTTCTTTATCATCGGCAGGAATGACAAACCACGGCGCATTTTTCTTTGAAGTTTCGTTGATCGCTTCCTCATAATAGTTCTGGTAATCGTCCCAAAATCCGCGTTCTTTTAAATCGCCAGGCGAAAATTTCCAGTTGTGCTTCGCTTCTTCGAGCCGGCGCAGCAGCCGTTGCCTTTGCTCCTCTTTGCTCAAATGCAGGAAAAACTTCAGGACGATCGTTCCGTTCTGGAAAATATGCTTTTCGAAATTGTTGATCTGGTCCATTCTTTTTTCCCAGAAATCTTTCGGAATATCTTCCACTTTCCGAATTCCCGGCAAATTCTCATTTAAAATATATTCCGGATGAACGCGCGTCACCAATACATTTTCATAATGTGTCCGGTTGAAAACCCCAAACTTTCCGCGCTCGGGCAGAGCCACATAATGCCGCCACAAATAATCGTGTTCGAGTTCAGTCGAATTTGGCGTTTTAAAACTATTCACGACCACGCCACGCGGATTAAAATCTTTAAAAACCTCGCGAATCAGGCTGTCTTTCCCCGAAGTATCCATGCCCTGAAGGCAAATCAGCACGCTGTACCGGTTGTCGGCATACATCACATCCTGCAAATCGCCAATTTTTTTGCGCGTCTTTTCGAGTTTTTCTTCGACTTCATCTTTCTCGATCTCAATATCAAAAGTCGTTGGCGTTTTCGAAAGCTTTATATTTTTTCCGACTTTAAAATCGTCGGCGTTAATTGTCCTCATAATCAAAGTTTATCTAAGTAAATATAAGTAATTTTAGGAGCTATTTCCGGCTGTGCGCTGTATCTTTTTTGTTTTAGATTTCTCCTTTGGTCGAAATGACAACAACAAAAAAAATGCCTCCCGAAACTTCGGGACCATCCGGGCTAAAACAAGACCTCATGCAAAAATTCACCCTTGAGTTATTATTCCAGATCATCGGGATCGGATCGGCTTCCGGACTGTTCTATAAAGACAATTCCGTCTCCGTGATTGGCGACAACAGCGGATTTTTATACGATTACGAAATTGAAACCAAAGACTTGAGAAGTTATTCGCTGATTCCAAATGCCGCCGCAAACATTCCCAAAAAGCAAAAACCCGATTTTGAAGCGATGGCTTCCGACGACGATAATTTCTACATTTTTGGATCCGGATCGACCGAAAACCGCAACACAATGGTGCAGTTCGACAAAGCATCCAAAACCGCTGTTAAAACCACCGATGTAACCGATTTGTACTTATCGATGCAAAGTTTCGGAAACATCAAACCCGAAGATTTCAATATTGAAGGCGCGGCTTTATCCGGTGAAACCTGGTATTTCCTACAACGCGGAAACGGCTCCAAAGGAAAAAATATCTTGTTTACCGTTGAAGGAAAAACACTCGAAAACGGTTTTAGGATCTTATCGAATGATTTTAAATTGCCGAAAATCAAAGGTGTCCGGACTTCATTTACGGATGCATTGTTGATCGACAATCATCTGTATTTTCTGGCTGCCGCCGAAGATTCCAAATCTACTTACGAAGACGGTGAAGTGCTTGGAAGTTTAATCGGAAGCATCAATATCGAAAACATGAAAATCGAATTCACACAGCAAATTTCAGACAAACACAAATTTGAAGGGCTTTCATTATATTCAAAAACCGATACAGAAATCACATTTCTGCTCTGCGAAGACAACGATACCGACGTTCAACAATCAGATTTTTACAAATTAACGCTAAAAAAATAATCTTGCGAAGTCCGGCATTTACTGGGTTTTCAAAATTATTTCAAAAAAAACTGAATGGCGTCCCAACCTTTTGCCCACTTTTTTACTCTTAGTATAAACGGAAACTTGTGATCAACGAAAATCTCATATCAGCCTGCAGGAAGATGCAACGGGACGCCCAACGGCAGCTTTATGAGTTTATGGCGCCAAAACTTTACCATACGTGCAAACGCTACCTCAAAAAAGAAGAGGAAATTGAAGATGTTTTAGCCGATTCTTTTTACACCATTTTCACAAAAATCGACAAACTCAAAGAAGCCGCCGCTTTTGAAGGCTGGGCGCGAAAAATCACGGTCAACCACTGTTTGATGCTGATCCGGAAAAAAGTAAATTTCAACATGTATCTCGATGATGTTGAACTGGCCTCACAACCGGTTACCGCTGAACTTACGCATCTCGAAGAAGAAGATTTGCTCAATTTGCTGAATTTAATTCCCGAAGGCTGCCGCACGATCTTCAATTTGTTTGTCATTGAAGGTTACACGCACAAGGAAATCGCCGAAATGCTACAAATATCTGAAGGCACATCCAAATCGCAGCTCAATGTTTCGAAAACGAAGCTCAAAGTTTTAGTCAATAAAATGTATTACCAAAAGCACGATAGTCATGGACAATCACGATAAATTATTCAACCAGATCAAAGATGCCGCGCAAAAGCAGGAAGCGAAGGATTTTGCTGCATTTGATAAAGTCTGGTCGCGCGTCGAAGACAAACTGGACCATAAAGTGCTTCAGAAAGAAAATAATCTTTGGAAAAAAATTGCCGTTGCCGCTTCGTTTTTATTGTTGTTTACTGTGGGTTATCAATTGTTCAAACCGAAAGAAAACATAGTTGCTCCGGCAAATGAAATCACGGTTCAGGATACAATCATCAAACAAAATCTTCAAATAGAATCTGAAGAAAAACAAGAAATCGCAATCCAGGATAAAGCCAATCCGGTTATAAAACCAGAAGCATCAGAAATTTTAAAAGATCAAATCAATACAAGAACGGAAGTTGCTGTTGGAAATGCTCTAAAAACGGCGCAACCCAATGCAATGGCAATTCCAAAAGCAAAATCGGAACAATTGCCGGAAAGCAAAACCGCATACGAAATTGGAAACAATGAATCTTATGATTTTATCAAACGCAGGAAAAATGCAGCCTTGAGCGTTTCCCGTGAAGAGGAAATTTCCAAAACCCCAATGCCGCAGGCAGACAAAAAAAGCGATCCGCTGGTGGTCATCAATGGAAATGTCAGCAAAAAAGGATTAAGTGACAAGGAAAATTTTAAATCCGATGACATTGAAGACATCGTCGTTTTAGACGATCCATTATACATTATCAACGGGCATTATTATTCTGAACAGGAACTTTTCGGGTCAAACCCAACAAGTCCGTATGCGCCGCTGAACAAACAAGAAATCGAAAGCGTTTCAATCCTGCAGGGCGAAAAGGCTATCGAAGAATACGGAAAACAAGGCAGCAAAGGCGTTGTCATCATTTCCACCAGAAACCAGAAGCCTGTGAACCAGGCCGCCGATAAAGGCAAATAATCCAATACTAACCTCTTAAATCCAACATCATGAAAAATTTGAAAATCTTTTCATCGGGCATTGCCATGCTTTTACTTTTCGGTTCATTCGATTTAAAAACAAGCGCATTGCAAACAACAGAAACCCAAAAAACCATCACCGGAACAGTTAGCGACACGCAAAACACTCCTGTTCCGGGCGCGTTTGTTTCCATTAAAGGCACAAATACTGGTGTGCAAACCGACTTCAACGGAAAATACACGATCAAGGCTAAGGAAAATCAGATCTTGGTTTTTGGCTTTCTCGGAATGAAGAGCAAAGAAGTAAAAATTGGCAAAACAAACGTCATTAACGTGATATTAGAAGATGAAAGCATGCAGCTTGAAAGTGTTGTTGTTACGGCAACAGGCGTTAGAAAAGAGAAAAGATCATTGGGATATGCCACTCAAAAACCCAGTGCTGACAAAGCTTATAAAAGGCAATTATCCGGGAAAGTGGCCGGAGTTCAAATAAGCAACGCAAGTCCGAGCCGCATCGCAATCAGGGGGAATTCGAATCTTCAAAAATCTGAATCTGAAAGCAAAAGTCACCGTTACGACACCATGAGTCCGGCTCCCGCTACCAATGAAGATTACGATTCATTCGTAGAAAATCCGTTTGAAACGCCTAAAAACGCGCCGCTTTCAACCTTTTCAATTGATGTTGACAATGCTTCTTACACCAATGTGCGCCGTTTCATCAATAACGGCCAAACGGTTCCGGCTGATGCCGTTCGCGTGGAAGAAATGATCAATTTTTTCAAATATACGTATCCGCAGCCTTTGAACAACAATCCGTTTTCGATCAATACCGAATACAGCGAGTCGCCTTGGAACCCAAAACACAAATTGTTGAGAATTGGCTTACAGGGAAAAAACATTCCGACTGACAATCTTCCGGCTTCAAACCTGGTTTTCCTGATCGATGTTTCGGGTTCGATGAGTGACGACAACAAACTGCCATTACTGAAACAATCGCTTAAAATATTGGTTCAGGAACTTCGCAAAGAAGATAAAGTGGCGATCGTGGTTTATGCCGGGGCTGCCGGTTTGGTGTTGCCTCCAACTTCCGGATCCGAGAAAAAAACGATCATCGATGCACTCGAAAACCTTCAGGCTGGCGGAAGTACGGCTGGCGGTGCCGGAATCGAATTGGCATACAAAACGGCCCAGGAAAATTTCATCAACGGTGGAAACAACCGTGTGATTTTGGCTACTGACGGTGATTTTAACGTAGGCAGTTCTTCGAATAAGGACATGGAAACTTTAATCATTGAAAAAAGAAAATCCGGCGTTTTTCTGACTTGCCTGGGTTACGGAATGGGCAATTACAAAGACAGTAAAATGGAGGTTTTATCCGATAAGGGAAACGGAAATTATGCGTACCTCGACAACATTCAGGAAGCGAATCGTTTTCTTGGCAAAGAATTCAAAGGTTCGATGTTTGCGATTGCGAAAGATGTCAAAATCCAGATTGAATTCAACCCGAAACAAGTTCAGGCGTACCGGTTGATCGGTTACGAAAACCGAAAATTGCGCCCTGAGGATTTTACAGATGACAAGATCGATGCCGGCGAACTCGGCAGCGGCCACACGGTTACTGCGTTGTATGAAATTGTGCCTGTTGGCGTTGAAAGTGACTTTGCAGGAAATATTCCGAATTTAAAATATACAAAAACCGAAGCGACATCAAATAACAATTATAATGACGAACTCGCCGCGGTAAAATTCAGGTACAAAAAACCTGATGGCGATAAAAGCTTTGAAATGGTTCAGGTCATTAAAAACACGCCGTCGTTGCTTCAAAATGCCACCGAAGATTTTAAATTCAGCGCTGCTGTAGCTTGGTTCGGATTGAAATTGCGTGATTCGAAATTGATCGGAAACAAAAATTCCGCAGACATCGAAAAACTCGCCAGACAAGGTTTTTCAAACGATCCCGATGGCTACAAAGCAGAATTTATCAGGCTTTTGGAAAGCGTGAAAATTTAGTTAAGTTAATTTGTTGGGTTGAAAAAAGGGCAACAGTTGGTTACTGTTGCCCTTTTGAATTTGTGTGTTTTTGGATCATTTCTCAATCTCGCGAAGGTTTTCCATTTTTTTATGGGCAAGGAAACCTTTGATGTCTTCGAAATGTTCTTTGACGCGTTTGTTCCCGAATTCGAATACTTTTTCAGCCAATCCGTCAAGGAAATCACGGTCGTGGGAGACAAGGATTAAAGTGCCGTCAAAATCTTTCAGGGCATCTTTAATGATGTCTTTGGTTTTCATGTCAAGGTGGTTTGAAGGCTCATCCAGAATCAGCAAATTGACTGGTTCCAACAACAATTTGATCATTGCCAGACGTGTTTTTTCGCCACCCGAAAGTACTTTTACTTTTTTAGTCACATCGTCGCCATGAAACATAAAAGCGCCAAGCAAATCCTTAATTTTAGAACGGATGTCGCCCACGGCAATATCGTCAATCGTTTCAAAAATCGTGGCATTTTCATCCAAAAGCGAAGCCTGATTTTGTGCAAAATAGCCGATTTGCGCATTGTGTCCCATTTCAACCGATCCGCCTTCAGGCGAGATTTCTTTCATGATCGCTTTGATCATGGTCGATTTTCCTTCCCCGTTTTTTCCGACAAATGCGACTTTCTGTCCACGTTCAATCACAAGATTGGCATCTTTGAATACGACGTGATCGCCATACGATTTATCGAGTTCTTTTACGATCACCGGATATTGTCCTGCACGGATCGACGGCGGGAATTTCAATTTCAATGCCGATGTATCGACTTCATCAACCTGAACAAGCACTAGTTTTTCGAGCATTTTCACGCGCGATTGTACGGCATCGGTTTTAGAAAAAGTGCCTCTGAACCGATCGATAAAAGCCTGGTTGTCGGCAATCATTCTTTGTTGTTCGTCGTAGGCTTTTTGCTGGTGGATCCGGCGGTCTTTGCGCAATTCGAGATAGTGCGAATATTTGGCCTTGTAATCGTAAATCCTTCCCATGGTCACTTCGATCGTCCGGTTTGTGATGTTGTCGACAAATGCGCGGTCATGCGAAATTACGACCACCGCTTTCGCGGAATTGATCAGGAAATCCTCGAGCCACTGGATGCTTTCGATATCCATATGGTTTGTTGGCTCATCGAGTAAAATCAAATCCGGTTTTTTCAGAAGGATTTTTGCAAGCTCAAGGCGCATGCGCCAACCTCCGGAAAATTCTGAAGTCTGGCGGAAAAAATCTTCGCGTTCAAACCCGAGTCCGGTTAAGATCTTTTCTACTTCGGCTTCATAATTGACCTCTTCAATCGCATAAAATTTCTCGCTTAAATCGGAAACGCGTTCGATCAGTTTCATGTAATCATCGCTTTCATAATCGGTTCTGATCGTGAGTTGTTCGTTCAACTCGTCAATCTCTGCTTTCATTTTAAAGATTGCTCCAAAAGCTTTCGAGGCTTCTTCAAAAACAGTCGAACCATCCTGTGTAAGCAAATGCTGCGGCAAATAAGCGATCACCGCCTCTTTTGGTGCCGAGATATTTCCGGTGGACGGTTTGCTTTCGCCTGCAATAATCTTTAAAAGCGTTGACTTTCCGGCGCCGTTTTTTCCCATAAGGGCAATTTTGTCATTTTCATTGATGGCAAACGAAACGTCGCTAAAAAGTGTAGTTCCGCCAAATTGCACGGATATGTCGTTGACTGTGATCATGGTTTTTTTTTGAAGTGGCAAAGATATAAATATGTATACATTAAATTTTAAATCGGTTGTAAAGTTATTTTTTTATATTAGCCGTATTAAGATTTCTTTAACAACAGCTAAAAATCCAATCCATGAAGAAAAAATTATCTGCCGCTTTCTTATTTTTTGCAATGATCCTAAATGCACAAATTAATTTTGAAAAAGGGTATTGCATTGATAACACTGGGAATACAACTATTTGTTATATAAAAAATTTAGACTGGAGGAACAACCCAAATACATTTAAGTATAAAATGAGTGCTGACGGTTCAGAAGAATTAGAAGGGAAAATTTCTGATTATCAGGAATTCGGGATTGACGATGACGCAAAATTCATACGCCGCACAGTAAACATAGAAAGAACAGACAATATGGATCTGAATAACCTCGGTACATCCAAAAAGCCTGCTTTTAAATTGGAAACACTGTATTTAAAACCGCTTGTTACTGGTGCCGCCAGCCTCTATGTTTACAAAGATGGAAATATTACAAAATATTTTTACGAAACTGCTCTTATACCAACCGAGCAACTGATTTACTTTAAATACCTCAGCAATGAGCCCACAAATTCCGGGCTTGACACCAATGGCGGAAACATTAAATCAAACAACCAATTTTGGCAACAATTATTCAATAATGTCAGATGTGAAAATGATCAGACTGATTTTCGGAAAATTGATTTCAATAAAAATGAACTTATTAAAGTCTTTGAAAAATACAATTTATGCCATCAGAGCGAAAAGGCTGAAAATGTAAATTATGATAACAAAAAAAGACGTAAAAATTTTGCTTTGAAAGTGGCACTCGGCATCAATTCTGCTAAACTAGCTGCTTCTGGCACTGTTCATTACTATAATGTTGATACCGATTTGAAGAAACCAGTTTATAAAATAGGTGTTGAAGCTGAATTTTTTCTACCCTTCAACCATGGTGCTTGGAGCATTATATTAAATCCTAGCTATCACAAATTTTCAACTTCAGATGATTTCACCGATGCCAATGGTTTTGGACAGAATATTGACTATCATGTAACAGCAACATATTCAACACTAGAGTTGCCTGTAGGACTAAGACGATACTTTTATATTAATCCTGCTTCCAAAATATTTGTGAATGCATTATATTCATTTAACTTTCCTGTAACTGGTTCAATCAATTTTGACAATCCAAATTATGGTCCAAATGGAAAAGGAACGTATAATCTAAATCAAGCCAGCAACATCTCCATCGGAGGCGGCTATGCTTACAAAAAATTCAGTGCTGAAATTCGGATAAATACTCCATCCAAACTAAATCAAAACGAAGAATTGTCTTTGAAATACAATACGATCGGAGTTATTTTAGGATATAATGTTTTTTAAAGCTAGTTGCGGATTTCATACCAAATATGCAGATCGCCATCAAGAATAAATTCGTTTACCGCTTTCAATCCACATTTTTCCAATACATGTCTCGAGCCAAGATTGTTTACATCGGCCATGGCATTGATTGTTTTTAAATTCATTTCATTGAATCCAAAATCAACGAAGGCTTTCGCCGATTCGAATGCATACCCTTTGCCCCAGAATTCCTGAATGAACCGGTAGCCGAGGTCATAAAACCTTTCGTGTCCGTTGACGTTTTTTTCAATTTTTAATCCGCTCCAGCCGATAAACTCATTCGTTTCTTTCAGAATGACAGCCCAACGCCCGATGCCATTGTCTAAATATTGCTGGCGAATGTTTGCGATGGCATTATGAATCTGCGAGATATCCGTAACAGGATTCCTGCCTAGATATTTGTGAACTTCGGGATTCGAATCGAGCCGAAACATGCCTTCCGCATCCGACGGAAGCAGTTCCCGAAGCAACAATCGCTCTGTTTCAAATGACGTTTTCATCCGATAAATCTTAAATACTCATCCTGAATTCTTCAATCACCGGGCTCGCTTTGCCGTATAAAACTTCTTCTATGAACAATTCCACTGCCAGATCTGTTCCGCCAAATCCGCCAAGGCGCGCCGACTGGATGTTATTTTTCAACAAAGTGTCAATTCCCACTGCTTCGAGGCGTTCTTTTAAAGCCAATGCCAAAACTTCGCTGCCCGAAAATACTTTCATCAATCCCATAACTTTTATTTTTTATTAATCTTCCGTTTCTTCTTCTGATTCTTCATCGTCCATTTCAAAAAACACCGGCTCGAGCATGATTTTATCAGCCATGGCTTCTACCCTTTCGGTAATATTATTGGCTGCAAACAAATATTGCGTTTTCGTAATACTGGCTGCAAGCCTGTGAATGACCGAATCCATTCTGTTTTTAAATAAAATCTCGGCATCGTCCACGACAAATAATTTGACTGTATTCATGTTAAAACCTGCCGATGAAAACAATGCATTAATCTTAGTCGGTGTCCCGATCAAAACGTCCAATCCAAGGGAAATGATATTTTTATCATAATCGATGTCGCCTTTATCGTGTGTGCCAATGACGCGTAAATCGGTGTAATTTCCGTAAGTTTTAAACAATTCGACAAGTTCCAGCACTTTTTCTTTGTCTTGAGCAAATATCAAAGCGCGTGTGCTTTCGCCTTGAGCTTTTTCGAGTTTCTGGATGACATTGATTGCAATTGTTGCTGTTTTTCCAGAGCCTTCAGGTGCAATGATTACCGCATCGGCACCGCTTTTTATGGTTGAAAAAGTTGCCGACTGGATTTCGTTTGCTTCGATCAAACCGTTTTCTGATAAGGCTTGCTGCAGGTTTGGGTTTATTTTTTTTAGATTCATTTAGGATAGTCTAAGGTCAGAAAGTCGATAGTGGAAAGTCCGAATTACTTCTTCTCTATTCCTGTCTTCTATTAATGACTGATTATTTTTGTTTTTTTAAGCCGTGATCTTAAAGTTTTGTCTTTCGCCTTTCGACATTTTACTTACTCGCAAACAACTTCACATCATTTTCCGAAATTTCGCTACCGCCAAGAATAATTAATCTTTCAATGACATTTCGCAATTCGCGGATATTTCCTGTCCAGTCGTATTCCTGTAATAATTTGATTGCTTCTGGTGAAAATGATTTTGGCGCGTTGCCTTGTTCTTCTGCAATTTTGACAGAAAAGTGTTCGATTAACAATGGAATATCATCACGACGGTCGTTTAAAGATGGCACTTTTACGAGAATTACCGCCAATCTATGATACAAATCTTCACGGAAACGGCCTTCCGCAATTTCAACTTTCAGGTCTTTATTGGTTGCAGCCACGACGCGTACATCGACTTTGATTTCTTTTTCGTCGCCTACCCGCGAGATTTTATTTTCCTGCAACGCGCGCAACACTTTGGCTTGCGCCGACAGACTCATGTCACCGATTTCGTCGAGGAAAATCGTGCCTTTATGTGCGGCTTCAAATTTTCCGGCGCGGTCTTTCACCGCAGAGGTAAACGCACCGCGCACATGCCCGAACAATTCACTTTCAATCAATTCTGACGGAATTGCGGCACAGTTGACTTCAATTAACGGCGCTGCTGCGCGTTCACTTTTTTCGTGCAGCCAATGGGCGACAAGTTCTTTTCCGGTTCCGTTTGGGCCAGTGATGAGCACGCGCGCATCGGTTGGCGCTACCTTTTCGATGATTTCCTTGATGTGGTTGATCGCATCGCTTTCGCCGATCATTTCATAATGCTTCCCGACTTTTTTCTTCAGGATCTTATTTTCAACGACGAGCTGCTTTTTGTCGAGTGCGTTCCTGACGGTGTTTAGCAAACGGTTTAAATCGGGCGGTTTTGAAATGTAATCAAAAGCACCGAGACGCATCGTTTGGATTGCGGTTTCCATGTCACCGTGCCCGGAAATCATGACGATCGGGATTTCAGGTTTGATTTTTTTGACCGCTTCTAGCAATTCGACACCGTCCATTTTTGGCATTTTGATGTCGCAGAGCACGAGGTCGTAATCGGTATTTTTTATTTTTTCGTAGCCTGAAATGCCGTCTTCGGCGTCTTCAACCGTATAAGTGTCGCTTTCTTCGGACAGTATTTTGGTGAGCACGCGGCGGATTGAAGCTTCGTCTTCTATGATGAGTATTTTTGGCATTTTTTTGTGAGTTGCTGAGTGGCTAAGTTACTTAGAAGTTGCGAAAAAGTGTTGGACTTTATCGTATGATTATGACTGTTGATTATGAATGCCCTAGCCCCGATTGAAGCGGAAATCCTTTTGTGTAGCGCAGCGGAATAAAAGATTGCAGCGGAAAGCGGGAAACAGCTCCTAATATTTCAGCCACTTAAATAATTCCTTATATGTCGGTTTCTTGCCGTACATCAGGATTCCGACGCGGTAAATTTTGGAGGCAAACCAGACGACGAAAAAGAACGTTCCGAACAAAATGGCCATCGACAGCAGCAGTTGCCAGATTGGGACACCGAACGGAATGCGCATCAGCATCACGATGGGCGACGTCAGCGGAATCATCGAAAATACGGTGGCGATCGTTCCGTGCGGATCATTCATCACGGTGAAAAATCCGATGTAAACACCGAGAATTAAAGGCATGATAATGGGCAAAAGGAATTGTTGCGAATCGGTTTCATTGTCGACCGCGGCGCCGATCGCTGCATAAAATGAACTGTATAAAAAGTAGCCGCCGATGAAATAAACGATGAATGACAAGACCAAGGTCGTGATAGGCAAGCTCCATAATTCTTTGAGGTATAATGCAAATGTTCCGCCCATTTCGCTTTGCGCGGCTTTCATCATTTCGGGAGAAACGCCGGCTGTTGGACCTGTATGCACGCCAAAAACCGACGAAGCGACAAACATGATCGAAAGCCCGATGATCGCCCAGATGATGAATTGTAAAATCCCTGCGAGTGATGTTCCGATGATTTTTCCCATCATCAGCTGAAATGGCTTGACCGACGAAATGATGATTTCGATGATGCGGTTTGTTTTTTCTTCGATGACGCTGCGCATGACCATGTTGCCGTAAATGATGATGAACATCATAATCAGGTAACCGAAGGCACCGCCGATTGCGATTTTGATTTCGTTGAGGCCTTTTAGGCTCTCTTCTCCTGATGATTTGGCAAGTGAAATGCTGACTTTGGCTTCGGCGTTTTTGATCGCTACTGTGTCGAGTTTTGCCTGTTCGAAATTGGCTTTGGTGAGTTTTTTGGCTACGACATTTTCGAGTTGGCTGACGAATGACAAGCTCGGGCTGTCGTTTGAAATGTATTGGATTTTTGATGAAAGTTCTTTGGTATCGGCAACTTTCGGAATGTATAGTAAACCCTCGTAATAATGGTTCGTGATGCTGTCTTTGAGTACTTTTACGTCAATCGCGGAAACATTCTGGTAATGGTATTCGTCGGAATTTTTAAATTCGTTGGCAAACAAGCCAGTTTCGTCGTGGATCGCGATTTGCTTCACATCGGCTTTCATCGAGCTTAAATAGCCAACAAAGACGCCGATTCCGACAAACAACAGCGGACTTAAAAAGGTCATGACGATAAAGGATTTGTTGCGCACTTTGGCGATGAATTCCCTTTTTATGATTAATGATAAAATGCTCATTTTGATTTACGATTTATGATTTACGATTTAAGAATAATGCCTGTCGTAAATATTTTTTGATTTAATTGCTGCTGACGGTTTGGATGAAAATGTCGTTGACGCTTGGGATTTTTTCTACAAAATGCGTCACTTGGCCGCGTTGCGTAAGAATCGAAAGCAGTTCGTTTGGTTTGGCATTTCCGAGTTCGATATTGAGTTTGAGCTCGTCGTTCAGCGATTTAAAGTGCGTTTGCGACAATTGGAATTTTTGCGTTAAATCGTACATTAAGCCTTCGACGTTTTCGCTCAAAATGCCAACTTCAAACGTATTGGATCGGTATTGGCGCTTCACGTCGTCGAGTTTTCCTTCAATCAATTTGTTGGATTTATGGATCAATGCGATGTCGTCGCAAAGTTCTTCAACGCTTTCCATGCGGTGTGTCGAGAAAATAATGGTCGAACCTTGCTTTTTGAGTTCGAGGATTTCGTCTTTGATCAAATTTGCATTTACCGGATCGAAACCTGAAAACGGTTCGTCGAAAATCAGCAATTTCGGTTTGTGCAGCACACAGACTACGAATTGGATCTTTTGCGCCATGCCTTTTGAAAGTTCCTGGATTTTTTTGTTCCACCAGCCTTTGATCTCGAGCCTGTCGAACCAATATTCGAGTTGCTTCGTTGCATCGGCTTTTGACATGCCTTTCATTTGTGCGAGGTACAAACATTGCTCGCCCACTTTCATCGATTTGTACAAACCGCGTTCTTCGGGCAGATAGCCGATGTGCTGCACATCTTTCGGGTCAAGTTTATGCCCATCAAAAAGGATTTCGCCGCTGTCGGGCATCGTGATTTGGTTGATGATTCTGATCAGGGAAGTTTTTCCGGCGCCATTTGGACCGAGAAGGCCGTAAATGCTGCCTTTGGGAACTGTCAGAGAAACTTCGTTAAGCGCTGTGTAATCGCCATATTGCTTGACAATTTTGTTCGCCGTAAGTATGTTTTCCATTCGGTGATTTGTTTGTGTAAATGTAGCAAATTAGTGCTCATTTTTCCGAGAATGTTACAAAAAAAACCCACCCTCATTTGCACAAGGATGGGAAAAATTGCTATGAAAAAGAAATTACTAGTTGCCTAGTAACATCCAAATATAAAATAATTTTTTAGTTTATGAAAACATATCCTTAACTTTTTCGAAAAAAGATTTATCTGATTTTTCCGGATTCGGAATGAAGTTTTCTTCTTTCAGCGCTTTCTCAAAAAAGTTTTTCTGCTCTTTATTCAAGGTTTTCGGTGTCCACACATTGACATGAACCAGCAAATCGCCGCTGCCGTAACCGTTGATGCTCGGAATTCCTTTTCCTTTGAGCCTCAATATTTTACCCGACTGAATGCCTTCTTCGAGCTTGATGCGTACTTTTCCGTTGACCGCTTCGATATCTTTAGATATTCCCAAAACCGCTTCCGGGAAACTGATGTACAGGTCGTAATGCAGGTTTTCGCCTTCGCGCTTTAAGAATTCGTGTTCAGATTCTTCGATCGCAACGATCAAATCGCCGGGAATGCTGTTATTTCCGGGCGCATCGTTTCCTTTATTGGAAACTTTCAATTGCATGCCATCTGAAACTCCGGCAGGAATTTTAATCGATACGGTTTCTTCTTCAACGATCAATCCGTGTGCATCTGCTTCGGATGGTTTTTTATCGATGGTTTGCCCAGTTCCGCCGCAGGTTGGACAGGTAGAAGCTGATTGCATTCTGCCTAAAATCGTATTTGTTACGCGCATTACTTGTCCTTGCCCATTACAGGTTGCACAAGTTTTGTAGCTTACGCCTTTTGCCTGGACTTTGCGTTTTACTTTTACTTTTTTCTCGACACCATTAACAATGTCTTCGAGTGTCAATTTGACTTTGATGCGCAAGTTGCTTCCTTTCGCACGTCGTTGCTGTTGTCCGCCACCGAAACCTGAAAATCCGCCGCCGCCGCCAAATGCACTTCCGAAAATATCACCGAACTGGCTGAAAATGTCATCCATATTCATGTGGTGCCCGCCGCCATAACCGCCTTGCTCGAACGCTTGATGGCCATACTGGTCGTATTTGGCTTTTTTATCGGGGTCGCTTAATACTTCGTAAGCTTCGGCTGCCGTTTTAAAATTTTCTTCGGCTTCTTTGTTTCCGGGGTTTTTATCGGGGTGAAACTCGATCGCTTTTTTGCGGTAGGCTTTTTTGATTGCCGCCGCATCAGCGCTTTTGGTAATTCCGAGTATTTCGTAAAAATCTTTTTTCATGGTCTCTTTTCAAATGCGTTTGGTTTGCAAATATGCAGCTTATTGTCCGATCACGACTTTTGGAAAACGGATGATTTTGTCTCCAAGCTTGTAGCCTTTTTCGATCACGTCAACGATTTTGCCTTTTAATTTATCTGAAGGCGCCGGAATTTGGGTAATCGCTTCGGCATAATCGGCGTTGAAAGCATCGCCTGCGCGCACTTCCACTTCTTCCAATCCTTTTGAAACCAGGGTGCTTTTTAGTTTTTCGTGGATCAGTTCGACTCCTTTTATGAGTGCGTCATCTTCTGATTTTTTGATTTCTGCCAACGCCCTGTCAAAATCGTCCAAAACCGGAATCAATGACTGTAAAACTTCCTGGTTGGCAGTCTTGAACAAATCGATGCGTTCTTTTGCGGTGCGTTTTTTATAATTTTCAAATTCGGCAAAAAGGCGGATGTGTTTATCTTTCTCTTTATCCAACTCCTGTTTCAATTGCTCTTCAGGGCTTAATTCTTCTACGATAAGCTGTTCACCGTTAGCGTTTTCCTCGATAGTGTTCGGGTCGAGTTCCTTTTCGTTTTCAGTATTCTCGGTAGTCATTTTTGTACTATTTTTAAATATATTGTTGAATTTCATTTTTGCTTTTGCCGTGGTTTGCAAAAGTATTGCCATTTCTGGAAAAATGTCAAATTGTCATTTTTATTTTTTTGAATGGTCGTTTTGAAAAAGAAACTTCCGGTTTAGCCCCGGTTGCAGTGGCATCCTTTTTTTGAGGGACGAAAAAAAAGATAGAGCGGAAAACGGGACAGCACATGAACAAAAACAAAATCTTCTGCTCCTGAAAAATTTAATAGAATTTTATGACTATTTCGTTTTCGTTTTGCCTATGTTTGTTTTTCAAAATGCTGAAGAAATTTGGCGTTGGATTGAAAAAGAAATCTCTAAGGTTGGCATCAATTATTAATTCACATTACCTTATATTTTTGAAAAAAGCGCTGTTTAAACGACAGCGCTTTTTTTATTGCAACAGATCTGCGAGTGCCGTTTCGAGCGTTTTGTATCTGAATTCGAAGCCGTTATCAACAGCTTTCTGGGCGCTTACTTTCTGGCTGGTGAAGAGTAAAATGTGCATCTCGCCAAGGATGATTTTCATCAGGAATTTGGGGATGTTTGGCATGAAAAACGGTTTGTGAAGTTTCTTTGCAACTGCTTCTGTGAGTTCGCGGTTTGTAACCGGATTTGGCGCCACAGCGTTGTAGATGCCCTGCCATTGGTTTTGTACAACGAAAAAATATAAATGCACGAGGTCGTGAATGTGAATCCAGGATTGCCATTGTTTTCCGGTTCCGAATGGCGATCCAATGCCCATTTTGATAGGTTTTAACAATTCCTGCAGCATGCCGCCTTTTTTTGAAAGTACGAGTCCTGTTCGGATTTTACAGACTTTGATGTCTAACAACCTGAATTTGTCTACCGATTCTTCCCATTTGACAACGACGTTTCCGAGAAATGAGGCATCAATTAATTTTTCGTCCTCGGTGTAGGTTTTTGAAAGGCTGTCGGGATAAATTCCGATGGCTGAAGCCGAGACGAATTGCCTGACCTGGTGCGGATTATTCTTTAACAATTTGTATAAAAGGTTTGCAGATACGATGCGGCTTTCAATAATTTCCTGCTTGTAGCTTTCGGTCCAGCGTTTGGAAATTGTGGCGCCTGCCAAGTGGACGATGCTGTCTACGCCGAGCATGCAGTTTTCGTCAATGATTCCCTGCTCGGGATTCCAATAAAAACCGTGGAAATTGTTCTCGCTTTTGATCTCGTTTTTGGAAGTCGTCAGGTAATGGACGCTGATGCCGTTTTGTAAAAACAGGCTCGCCAATTCGCTGCCGATCATTCCCGTTGCGCCTGTAATTAATACTTTCATGTAGTGGTGTTTTGGTAAATAGGTGATTTTTTTGAGAAACCGCCTTCTCTCAAATTTACATCCATAACTTGAAAAGTAAATGTTAATTAGGTTCGATTTAACGATTGAAAAGCATGAAAAATCTTAGGATTTGAGTTTGACGGTCCATTCGAAATCCATTTCAGAAACTTGTTCGCCTGATGCATTTTTTCCGATCGATTTCATCCAACAGGTTTGGCCTTCGCCGGTTTCGATGGTTTTTTGGATGGCATCCGAAATCGCTTTTCCGTCATGGCAGGTAAAAGTGATTTTCCCGGTTGCTTTTTTGGTGAAATTGCATCTGTTGTTGGCTACGAGCATGGAGATTTTTTTATCGCTTTCGCGGATTTTACCCATGACCAAAGCCCCGGTAGACAGTTCGGCGGCCATCGCTTGTACTGCAAAATACATCGAATGGAATGGGTTTTGGTTGATCCAGCGGTGCGTGACCGTTACTTCGCATCTGGCTTCATCAATATATTTGGCGCGAACGCCACATAAAAAAGCCGATGGCAGTTTGAAGATTAGAAACTTGTTGATGTTAGCTGCCGAGAACTTCATATTCACTGGGATTTTTGTGAAATATAGGCATTTAAAACCATCTTGGCAAGCTTTAGAATTTGTTAATATTTTGTTAATAATTAGTACTATGCAAAACAAGATACTGTTTTTTAGCCATATATTTGCATAAGAAATTACTATATACTTTTAATCATGGAAACGACCAGCAACAAAAACACCGCTACACTGACGCACTTGAGTACGCTGACCCAGTATTTTATTCCGCTTGGGAATTACATTTTCCCGATCATTATCTGGAGCACGCAACGCGAAAAATCGGAATATGTGAATGCGCAGGGAAAACAGACGATCAATTTTCAGCTGAGTTTGTTTGTGTATACTTTGATTCTGGCGCTGATCGCCATCCCGATTTTTTGTGTCACGGTTTTGAGAAGTATGTCGTTTGACACATTCGTCGATGGTGGCGATTTCATGATTAGAAATTTAAACCTGCAGCACGTTTCAGGAATGGTCACTTTGCTGATCATGGCAGTGCTCGTTTTCGTGGCGATGAAAGTAGCCGAGTTTTTCCTGATCATTTATGCGGCGGTCAAAACGTCGAACGGGGAAGATTTTAAATATCCGCTGACGATCCCATTTATACGATAATGCCCTAGCCCTGATAGCAGTGGAAATCCTTTTTTGAGGTACGAAAAAAAGATTGAAACGGATAGCAGGAAACAGCTTCAAAAAATAATCACTTTTGAAGATATAAACATCAATCAACCGGCGCTCATCACGCTAAAAATCGAAATCAATCATCAATCAACTGGCATTCATCACGCTGGAAAATCCCGAAGCTTCGGGGCAATCATCAATCAAAAAACGGACTGTTTAATCAAAAAAATCAAAAATGACGACACTATGAATATTGAAAACACAAAAGCCCAGATGCGAAAAGGTGTTTTGGAGTTCTGTATCTTATCGGTTTTAAAAGAAAAAGACGCTTATACTTCGGAAATATTGGACACCCTCAAAAACGCGAAACTGCTAGTCGTTGAAGGCACGGTTTATCCGCTGCTGACAAGGCTCAAAAACGACGGACTGCTCAACTACCGTTGGGAAGAATCGACCTCGGGACCGCCGCGTAAATACTACGGCCTGACCGAAATAGGCAAAACTTTTTTAACCGAATTAAATGGCACCTGGACCGAACTTTCGGATGCCGTAAACATCATAACAAACCAAAAATAACAAGTCATGAACAAAACTGTAAACATAAATTTAGGCGGCATGTTCTTTCACATTGACGAAGACGCATACCAGAAATTAACGCGCTATTTTGATGCGATCAAACGCTCTTTATCCAATTCTAACGGCCAGGACGAGATCATCAAGGACATTGAAATGCGCATCGCCGAATTGGTTACTGAAAAACACAGTAATGACAAACAGGTCATCAACGTGAAAGAAGTTGAGGAAATCATCATCATCATGGGACAGCCTGAAGACTATAGAATTGACAACGACGACGACCAGCCAAAATCGGAGGCTTTTTCATCTGCAAAAACAACCAAAAAATTATACCGCGACAAAGACAAAGGCATGATTGGCGGTGTGGCAGCAGGTTTGGGACATTATTTTGGAATTGATGCGGTTTGGCTCAGGATCCTTTTAGTGATCTTGGTTTTTGCCGGTTTTGGATCTGGGATAATCGCTTACATCGTTCTTTGGGTCGTGATGCCCGAAGCGATCACAACTTCTGAAAAGCTCGAAATGACCGGAGAACCGGTAACAATTTCAAACATTGAGAAAAAAGTACGCGAAGAATTTGACAACGTTTCCGAAAAATTCAAACAAGGGAATTATTTCGTTACAGGAAGCCAGGTAAAAACCGGCGCCGAAAAGGCAATCGGAAGTCTTGGTGAAGTTTTTATGTCGATTTTTAAAGTATTTGCAAAAATCCTTGGCGTATTGCTGATCATGGCAAGCCTTAGTGTTCTGGTCATTTTATTCATCGGCGTGTTTACGGTAGGTTCCACTGCTTTTATCGATTTGCCATGGCAGCAATTTATCGAAGCTGGGAATTTTTCTGAATATCCGGTGTGGGTTTTTGGCCTGATGATGTTCTTCGCTGTTGGAATTCCGTTCTTTTTGCTGCTCATCCTGGGTTTCAAATTGGTTTCTCCAAACGTCAAATCAATCGGAAATGTGGCTAAATATACGCTGTTGGCACTATGGCTGATCTCATTGGCGATCCTAATTTCACTTGGCATCAAACAGGCGAGCGAATTTGCTACAGAAGGCCGGATGGTCGAAAAACAAAAGATCCAGATCGCTCCTACTGATACGTTGTATGTTAAATTCAGGAACAACGATTATTTCTCGAAAAACGACGAGCGCCGGAATTTTATGGTCACCGAAGATTCTACCGATACAAAGATCATTTATTCGAACGATGTCAGGATCGAAATTCTGAGAACCGACGAAAAAATGCCTTACCTGCAAATCGAAAAACAAGCCAAAGGCCAATCGTTGTCAAGCGCAAGAAAAACGGCGCAGCAAATTAAATACGGTTTTACCATTACCGGCAACAAATTGGTTCTTGACAACTATCTGATTACCCATTTTTCGAATAAATTCCGCGATCAGAAAATAGAATTGTACCTTTATCTTCCTGTTGGAACTTATTTAAAACCAGAAGGCCAGTTTGAAGATTATGACAATTCCGACGACGACTTTTTCAACCTGCATTTTAGTGGAAATTACCTGTACAAAGTTGAAAAAGAAAAAGTAAAATGCCTCGATTGCCCGGCAGATGAAAACGATTACGAAGATGTCGAAGGCAATGATGTCAGCGAAGACACCACGGCCAGCGTCATCCTAAACAAAGACGGCATCCTGATCAAAAAATCAGGCCAGGCCGACGAAAACAAAGAAGTCAAAAGCGTAAAGATCAATAAAGACGGAATCATCATTAAAACCGAATAGCCATGGTCAAGTTCATCCTTTACATTACAAAATTCGTCATTACGGCAGCCATTGCACTCCTTTTTGCCTCATGCGACAATGTCAATTTCAGCGGCGGGCCGTCGGTAAAAGGCGACGGAAACGTGGTCACAGAAAACAGAAATGTCAACAATGAATTCACAAGTGTCGAAGCCAGCCGCGCTTTAGAAGTAGAAATCGAGCAATCGAATCAAAAGTCGATCACGGTAGTAGCCGATAAAAACCTGCAAAACCACATTTCGACACAGATTGAAAACGGCGTTTTAAAAATTACGACAGATGTCAATATCAAAGATGCCGAATCTAAAAAAGTGATTGTGAAAATGCCGAGAATTGAAGCGCTGCAAGCCTCAAGCGCAGCCAGGATTCTTGTGAAGAATACGATCCGTACCAATGATTTAAGCCTGAGTTCGAGCAGCGCCAGTGCGATTGAAGCGTCATTTGAAGGCGAAAGCCTTTCGGCAGAAACCAGCAGCGCGGGAAACATCAAAATTTCAGGAAAAGCATTAAAGTTTGAAGCCAATTCGTCAAGCGGAAGCATCCTCGATGCCGAAAAATTGCTCGCGAATGACATTACTGCCGATGCGTCAAGCGGAAGCGGGATTGATATTCATCCGTTGGCAAACCTCGAAGCCGGAGCCTCAAGCGGCGGCCGCATCACCTACCACAACAAGCCGAAAAACAATATCGTTAAAAAATCAAGTTCCGGCGGAAGCATCAATGAAGAATAAATGACAAATCCCGATCTGAGTATCGGGATTTTTTTTACATTGTAACACCATATTTGTCAGAAATTTTGTAACAGAAATTACTGGCTTTCGTCCAACCAACAATCATTAATCCAAATAAAAACTATGCAGTTAACCATCCAAAACCTCGACAAAAAATACAGCAACGGCGTGCATGCGCTGAATGATGTTTCCCTAACCATCAACAAAGGCATGTTCGGCCTTCTGGGCCCAAACGGCGCCGGAAAATCGTCCCTGATGCGCACGCTTGCCACGTTGCAGGATGTCGACAGCGGAAGCGTCACCCTTGGCGACATTGATGTCTTGAACGACAAAGAATCTGTCCGTAAAGTTTTGGGGTATTTGCCGCAGGAATTTGGCGTATATCCGCGCACATCGGCAGTCGAATTGCTCGATCATCTGGCCTTATTAAAAGGTTTCGACAACAAAGCCGACCGCAAAGCCATCGTTGAGCAATTGCTCGTAAAAGTCAATCTTTGGGAACACCGGAAAAATGCCGTTGCCAGTTACAGCGGCGGAATGCGCCAGCGTTTCGGCATCGCGCAATGCCTGATCGGAAACCCGAAATTGGTCATTGTGGATGAGCCAACTGCCGGTTTGGATCCGGGCGAAAGAAACCGTTTTTACAACATTCTGAGTGAAATCGGGGAAAATATCATTGTCATTTTATCGACGCATATTGTTCAGGACGTCCGTGAATTGTGTACGCAAATGGCGGTCATGAACCACGGAAAAGTACTGTTCAGTGGGAACACCGACGAAGCATTGCTCGAAGTCAAAAATAAGGTCTGGGAACGCAAGGTTTCAAAAACCGAACTCGCCGATTATCAGAACAATTACAAAGTCATCTCGAACAAACTCGTCGGCGGAAATCCTTTAATTCACGTGTTTTCCGAAACCGAACCAGGAAACGGTTTTACCAAAGCCGAAGAAAACCTCGAAGATGTATTTTTCGCCAAACTCAACGAACTCGTTTAATTTCTAAATCAAAAACTTATGTGGAAATTTATACGTTTCGAGTTAAAATACTGGCTGAAATCGCCGATGTTGTGGATTTTTCTACTGATTAACACAATACTGGTTTTTGCAGCAGCTTCAACCGATAAAATACAAATTGGTTTTGGCGTGGGGAACATCCATAAAAATGCGCCTTATGTCATTGAGAATTTTTACGGCACGATTTCGCTTTTCAGCCTTTTGATGATCACGGCGTTCATGAACGCGACCGCAAACCGTGATTTTGACAACGGCATGTACCAATTCATTTTTTCGGCGCCGATTAAAAAACGAAATTATTTCTTCGGGAAATTCATCGGGGCAACGATCATTGCCGTGATTCCAATTTTGGGTGTTTCTCTCGGAATTTTACTGGCTACGGCACTTTCTCCGGCTTTCGGCTGGACAGAAGCTTCGCGATTCGGGCCGTTCATTTTATCGGGACATTTGTACGGAATCCTGGCATTTGCAATCCCGAATGCGATCATTATCGGTGTGCTCGTATATTCACTTGCCATTATTTTCAGGAGCAACATCATTTCGTTTATCGGATCGATGATGATCTTGGTTTTGTATTCGATCGCCAGCGGATTTACGTCGGATATTCAGAAAGAATGGCTGGCGAATTTATTGGATCCTTTTGGCTTTAAACCCATGGAAATCATGTCGAAATACATGACCGTTGGAGAAAAAAACATCCTTGCCGTTCCGCTTGACGGGCCATTATTGGTCAACAGGCTGTTGTGGCTTGCGCTGATTTTATCCATTTTATTTTTGGTTTACAGCAGATTTTCATTCAATGCGAAAAAGGAAAAGCCGAAAAAATTAAAAAAGGAAGTGCAAACTCCGGCGCCGGCAATTTCGGATGTCGTTTACCTTCCGGCGAAAGCCAATGTTTTTTCTTTCAGCACTTTATTCAACCTGACGAAATTCGAAACCAAATCGATCATTAAAAATCCAACGTTCATCATCATTGTTTCAATTGGGATCATCAATTTAATTGCGAGCATTACGAGTTTTACAAATGCTTACGGATCGAACCAATATCCGGTGACTTATGATGTGATCGCTGCAATCCAGGGTGCATTTTATATGTTCCTGATCGGATTTATTACGTTTTATACAGGTGTCGTGGTTTGGAAAGAACGCGACGCAAAACTGAATGAAATTCACGATGCTTCACCTGTAAAAACCGGGCTTTTATTCGTTTCAAAACTGGCTTCGGTTGTCATTTGTACCGCTTTAATTTTGGTGTTTACCATTTTAATCGGCGTCATTGCACAAACGCTTTACGGATTTACAGATTACAAAATCGATGTGTATTTCAAATATTTGCTGCTGATCAACCTGCCGTTTTTCACTTATTTAATTGTCATTTCACTGCTGTTCCATTACCTGATCAACAACCGTTACATCGCGTATTTTGCGTTTGTCGTGTTTTTTATCCTGAACAATTTTATCTGGAGCGCACTCGACATTGACAGTTATATGGTGCAGTTTGGCAAAAGCGAATCGGTCATTTATTCAGACATGAACGGTTTCGGGCCGTTTGTAAATGCCAAGATCTGGTTTACCGCTTATTGGATGTTGTTTAGTGTCATCTTATGTTTCGTCATCAACGCTTTTTTCGTTCGCGGGAAAGAATTGCAGTTTGGCGCACGCATTAAAAATGCCGGAAAGCAACTGGCGAAAAACAAAATCGGGCTTTCATTAAGCATTGTTGCATTTGCAGTTTGCGCCGGATTTGTTTATTACAACACGCAGTATTTGAATCATTTGGTTTCATCGGACGACCAGGAAAAAATGCAGGTCGATTATGAGAAAAACTTCAAAAAATATGAAAATATCGCACAGCCGAGGTTTTACAAATTCGATTACAATATTGATATCGATCCCGAAAAACGCAACTTAAAAGCCTACATTGTGGCTTGGGCCAAAAACATTTCGGGCCAGCCGATCAGTGAAATCCATTTTACGATGCCATCGACTTCCGACAGCGTTTCATTGGAAATTGCAAATGCAAAAGTCAAACTCCGCGACAACCGTTTGTATTACCGGATTTACAGTTTAAACCAGCCGATGCAACCGAACGATTCGGTAAAAATCACGATCCATTACAACTACATCAGCAAAGGATTTGAGAATACCGTGAATTTTAAATCGCTGACTCAAAACGGAACCTTCCTGAACAACACCGACATTGCGCCATCGATCGGTTACAATAACGGTTACGAGATTTCTGATAAAAACAAGCGTTCCAAACTCAAATTGCCCAAACGCCAACGCATGCCGAAACTCAATGACAACGACCTGAAAGCACGAAGCAATACCTATATTGGCAACGATTCCGATTGGGTCAATGTGAATACGACCATCAGTACATCCGCAGATCAGACAGCGGTTGCGCCGGGTTCATTGGTCAAATCCTGGAAAGCTAACGGAAAAAATTACTTCCAGTACAAGCTCGACCATGAATCCCTGAATTTCTATTCGTTTGTTTCGGCGCGCTATGAAGTCGCCCGTAAAAAATGGAAAGGCATCGACCTTGAAGTCTATTATGACAAACAGCACGCTTACAACGTTCCGAACATGATGAAAAGCATGCAGAAATCACTTGAATATTACACGGCGAATTTCGGCCCGTATTTCCACAAGCAATGCCGCATCATCGAATTCCCGAAATACAGCAGCTTTGCGCAGGCGTTTCCGGGAACGATGCCCTACAGCGAAGGCATTGGCTTCATCATCGATTTGCGTAACGTGACTAAAGACGACATTGATATGGTTTATTACGTCGTCGCACATGAAATGGCACATCAATACTGGGCGCATCAAGTTGTTGGCGCGAATATGCAGGGCAGCGAAATGATGAGCGAAGGCTTTGCGCAATATTCCGCTTTGATGGTCATGGAAAAAGAATATGGCGAAGATAAGATGAAGAAGTTCCTGAAATATGAAATGGACGATTACCTCAACGGACGAAGCTCTGAACCTGAAGCCGAACAACCACTGATGAAAACCGAAAGCCAGCAATACATTCATTACAATAAAGCGAGCGTCGTGATGTATTATCTGAAAGAAATGGTCGGCGAGAAAAATGTGAATTTGGCTTTGGCCAATCTGCTTAAGGAATTTGGTTATAAGAAACCGCCATATCCAACCTCGAATTATGCCGTTCGCGAATTCAAAAAAGTCACGCCTGACAGTTTGCAGTATTTGATTTCAGACATGTTTGAAAATATTACACTATTCAACAACCGGATGCTCGAAGCCAAATACAAAAAAGTCGGCAATGAATATGAAGTCAGCCTGAAAACGGTATCTGAAAAATTCCGTTCGGATTCGCTTGGGATTGAAACCAAAATCCCGATCGCCGATTATGTCGACATTGCTGTTTTTGCCGAACCAAAAGGCGACGCGCCAACCGGAAAAGTATTGGTAAAAAAACGGGTAAAGATCACGAAAAAGGACAATACGTTTACATTTAAAACCAAGGAATTGCCGTATCAGGCCGGGATCGATCCATACAATTACCTGATCGACCGCATTCCTGATGACAACCTTAAAAATACCGAAGAATAACAATCCCAAAAACATCCCGAAATTCACGGGATGTTTTTTTATATTTGCGCACCTAACCCTGAAATCAATTAAAATGATTCAAAAATGCTCTTTATTCATAGCTGCCTTTTTATTGACGGCAACCCTTTCGGCACAACAAAAAGAAAAAATTAAAGGCTCAAAAGTCGTTACATTGGAACAAAAGGAAATCGGCGATTTTGAAAATATTGAAGTCGGCGACAACCTCGAAATCTTCCTGATCAAAGGTGAAAAATGCGGTATCGAAATCGAAGCCGATGACAATTTGCATGATGCAATCGACATCAATTTACACGCCGGAACGTTACAATTGGCTGCAGCCAAAGACGTCACCGGAGCCAAAAAATTCAGCGTCAGAATTACCTACACCGATGCTTTAAAAATGTTGACCGCAAACGGACAAGCAAACATTACGGCTTTAGAAGACATGACTCTAGGCGATTTCACCTTTAAATCATTTGATTCTGCGAAGATTTTTGCGAATGTCAAAGCGAAGATTTTTACGCTTTCGGCGAATGACAAATCGAAAACCGAACTCAATCTGACCAGCAGCGAGCAAGCGACTATTGAACTCGGAAAAACTGCCCAATTGAAAGCGCTCATTTCTTCACCGATGTTGAAATTTGACATGTACCAAAAATCCACTGCAACCGTCGAAGGCGACGTAATCGATTTGAAACTCCGCCTCGACAACAACGCCAATTTCACCGGAAAAAACTTTACCGCAAAAACCGCTGAATTAACGACCGAAGGTTATACCAATTGCAGCATTGTCATCAATGGAACCGTCACAATCGACGCTTCTGGAAAATCAGAGATCCAATTGTACGGCGACCAGAAAATCGAAATGAAAAACTTTGTCGACGATGCGATTTTACGTAAGAAACCAACAAAATAAAGAATAAAAAAATCCCGAGATCATCGGGATTTTTTGTTTATATCAATTTAGATTATTCAATTGAAGCCAGATACCTTTCCGCATCCAGCGCAGCCATACAACCTGTTCCGGCTGCTGTGATCGCTTGCCTGTAAACCTGGTCGGCAGCATCCCCGGCAACGAAAACACCTTCTACATTCGTCCTTGAAGTTCCCGGCTGGTTGATGATGTATCCGGTTTGGTCGAGTAAAATATAATCTTTAAAAACATCCGTATTTGGCTTGTGGCCAATGGCAACGAAGAAACCGGTGGCCGGAATTTCATGCACTTCAGTTGTCGTTTTATCGATCACTTTTACAGCAGTCACAACATTTCCATCCCCGATGACTTCCAATGTATCTGTATTCATCATGATGGTAATGTTTTCCGTTTTCCGCACGCGTTCTACCATAATTTTGGAAGCACGGAATTGATCGCTTCGAACAAGCATCGTTACTTTTTTGCAAAGTTTCGAAAGATAATGCGCTTCTTCACAGGCAGAATCTCCTGCTCCAACGATTACGACTTCCTGATTCCTGTAGAAAAATCCGTCACAAACGGCACAGGCAGAAACGCCGCCGCCCATATTTAAATAATGGATTTCAGATGGCAATCCCAAATATTTCGCCGAAGCTCCGGTAGAAATGATTACCGTTTCAGCGTGGATTTCTTTGGTTTCATTAACCCAGACTTTGTGCGGATGCGATGAAAAATCGACTTTCGTAACCCAGCCGTCGCGGACATCCGTACCGAAACGTTTGGCTTGGTCCTGCAATTGAATCATCATTTCCGGGCCTGTCACGCCGTCAGGATAGCCGGGGAAATTTTCTACTTCATTGGTAGTGGTCAGTTGGCCGCCCGGCTGTACGCCCTGGTATAAAACCGGGAACATATTCGCGCGTGCCGCATAAATGGCAGCAGTATAACCCGCTGGCCCTGAACCTATAATCAAACATTTTACTTTTTCTATTGTATCAGATATCATAATTGTTCTTTTTGATGGCGCAAAAGTACATTTTAATTGAAATATTAATGGCATTTGTACATTAGTTTTAACTATTCGAAAATAATCCTACATTATTCGGCTTTTCGTTTTGCAGGAACAAAAATAGTTTTATATTTGCACTCGCTTTCGGGGTGTAGCGTAGCCCGGTTATCGCGCCTGCTTTGGGAGCAGGAGGCCGCAGGTTCGAATCCTGCCACCCCGACAAAGAAATCCTTTCTGCACAGCAGAAGGGATTTTTTGGTTTAAGGAAAATCCCGAAGCGCAGCTTCGAAGGATTTTCCTTAAACCAAAAAATACCGCAGCAGTTTTGCAAAAACTGCTGCAAGGGATTTCTTTGAGCATCTTCCCCAATTCAGGATCATGTAATAATCCTGCAAAAAAAAATTCTATAAGATACATTCTGCAAAAACTGCTGAGGGATTTCTTTGAGCATCTTCCCCAACCCAGGATCATGAAGTAATCCTGTAAAAAACTCTTTTAAAAACATTTTTAAAAACTGCAGAAAAGCATTTCTTGAACGTTCCCAAACCCAGGATCATGAGATAACCTGCAAAAATTTCATGAAAATAATTTTCCTAATACTTTCTGAGCTTCATTGTAAATACCCATCCCATTAAAATCATAAGCATTTTGATGGCTTCATAATTTTAAACCATTAAGAAATTAAGGGTCATTAAGTTTTTGCTACATCTAATAAGGACACTTCCTTTTCCTAAAAAACTTCATCATCCGCGCCTCCCGCAGCCCGGATGGCAGCGAAAAGCTTCCTGCGCCGGGCGCTATTTTTTACCGCCGGAGCAGAGCGACCGCAGGAAGCTCCTGAAGCGGCGCAGTAAAAAAAGCGCCCGGCGCAGGAACTTGAAGCGTACAGCCGGAATTGCTGCCATAATTATCCATTATCCATTGTCGATTATCAATTATTAATCTATTTTTGCGCATCAAACTACAAATCTCTACAACATGCTGATTATTGGAATTGCCGGCGGTACCGGAAGCGGGAAAACAACCGTAGTGCACCAGATTATGAATGAATTGCCGCAAACCGAAGTGGGCATTATTTCGCAAGACCACTATTACAAGCAAACCGATCATTTGTCGTTTGACGAGCGTGCGCTGATCAATTTTGACCATCCGCGCGCAATCGATTTTGAACTTTTGGTCGAGCATTTAAAGGAATTGAAAGCCGGAAATGTCGTAGACCAGCCCGTATATTCGTTTGTGACGCACAACCGCACCGATGATACGGTTTCGACACATCCGCGAAAAGTGATGATCGTAGAAGGGATTTTGATTTTGGCAAATCCCGAATTGCGCGACATGTTCGACATCAAGGTTTTCGTGCACGCCGATTCGGACGAGCGCTTGATTAGACGTTTAAAACGCGACATTGCCGAGCGTGGCCGCGACATGGAAGAAGTATTGGCACGTTACCAAAACACGCTGAAACCGATGCACCAACAGTTTATCGAGCCTACGAAAGCCTACGCCGACATCATCATTCCGAACGACAAATACAACACCGTAGCGATCGACGTGGTGCGCGCCGTAATTAATCAGCGCATCTCATAAATTTTTAGTATTTTTAGGAGCTTTTTCCCGCTATCCGCTGCAATCTTTTTATTGCCAGAATGTTTGTCATAAAATCGGAAACAAAAAACCGGCAATAAAAAGGATTTCCGCTGCTATCGGGGCTAACCCAACAAAGAACGCATGTCTTACAAAGAAAAACCGTGGTTTAAATTCCTCAGCAACAAATACGTTTGGGTGCTGCTCTTTTTTGGCGTCTGGATGCTGTTCCTGGACAACTATTCGTATTTCGACCACCGCATCCTGAACCAGGAAATCGACGAGCTCGAAACCAATAAAAAATACTACCAGGACGAGATCAAAAAAGACCAGCAAAACATCAAGCTGCTCAAAAATCCCGACCAGATCGAAAAATATGCCCGCGAGAAATATTACATGAAAAAAGACAGCGAGGACATTTATATCATTGAATTTGAAGGCGACACGGTGAAGAAATAGTCGAAAGTCTGAAAGCCGAAAGTCAAAAGTCAAGAATCGGACGTCCTAAACCATTTACCCTGAACCATTTACCCTGAACCCAAAACCATGGCAGAACATTTATTCCAGGATTTCGAACCCGTTTCTTCCAAACAATGGAAGCAGCAGATCCAGTTTGAGCTTAAAGGCGCCGATTACAATGAAACGCTGGTCTGGCATTCGCCAGAAGATATTAAGGTAAAGCCGTTTTATCATATTGATGAAGCTGCCGACCCGTTGCATATCGCTCCCCGAACTGCCGCTTTCAAAATCTGCCAGGATATTTTCGTGCACGATCTTGAGAAGTCGATTTTCCGGGCTAACGACAGCATCAAACGCGGCGCGGAAAGCATTCGTTTTACGGTTGAAAACGACCAGATCGATGTGCGCAAACTACTTGAAAGCATTTCGCTTGAAAATATATCTGTTTATTTTAACCTGCCATTTCTCTCAATCGATTTCGTAAAAATCATCGATGCCGTTGCGGGAGAAAGAAACGCGACGATTTTCTGCAATCTTGATCCCGTTGGCCAACTCGCGAAAGACGGAAACTGGTTTCCCGGCGGCGAGAATTTTCAGGTTTTGAATACCATTTCAAACGAAACAAAAAATATTTCGTTTTTGAGCATACACTCGGGTTTGTATCAAAATGCCGGTGCCACGATCGTTCAGCAAATCGCGTACACTTTAGCACATGCGAATGAATATTTTAACCGTATTGAAAATATAAATAAACCAATGGTAATCGAAGTTTCCGTCGGTTCCAATTACTTTTTTGAAATCGCAAAACTGCGCGCGCTGCGGTTGCTTTTCACAACCATTGCAAAGGAATACAACCACAATTTAGACTGCCACATTTTGGCCACGCCAACAAAACGCAACAAAACCATTTACGATTACAATGTCAATATGCTGCGCACGACCACCGAATGCATGTCGGCCATTTTAGGCGGCGCGGATGCGGTTGCGAATTTGCCTTATGACGTTTTATACCACAAAAGCAACGAATTCGGGGAACGGATTTCACGCAATCAGCTGCTCGTTCTCAAACATGAAAGTTATTTTGACAAAGTCAGCAATCCGGCCGACGGCAGCTATTACATTGAAAGCCTGACGCAGCAACTGGCCGAAAAAGCGTTGGCATTGTTTAAAGACATTGAAGCCAATGACGGTTTTCTGGTCAAACTCGGCGAAGGCAACATCCAGAGAAAAATCAGCGAAAGCGCCGAAAAAGAACAGGAATTGTTCGATTCCGGAAAAGAAGTGCTGCTCGGAACCAATAAATATCCGAACAAAAACGATAGAATGGTGCACGATCTCGAATTGTTCCCATTTGTCAAAACCAAGCCGCGAAAAACACTGATTACGCCGATCATTGAAAAACGCCTGGCTGAAAAATCGGAACAGCAACGACTCGAACTTGAAAAAGAAAACAATCATGAATAAATATGCTTCAATCGTATTTTTATTGCTTGTGCAGTTTGCTTTTTGCCAAACGGTCAAACCAATTCCAACCTATTGTCCGGAGAAACCGTCCCTGCCCGTTTCAAAAACTGACCCAACCGAAGTTTTTGTTTTACCTGCAGTTGATCTGAAGCCAGAATTTCCCGGAGGCCTCCCCGAATTCTATAACCTTTTCCACACCGAATTTAAATCACCTGCGCAAAAACCCGATTTAAACGGGAGACTATTCGCAAGTTTTACAATCGAAAAAGACGGTTCTTTGTCAAACATCAGGATCATCCGCGACCTTGGAACGGGTGTCGGTGCCGAAACCATTCGCGTACTCCAATCAATGCCGCATTGGAAACCCGCTGTGTACCAAGAAAAAAATGTACGCTGTGAATATGCCTTGCCGATTGCATTTCCTTACAAACCTTCCAAATTAACCGCCGGGCAATTGAAAAACATTGCAGAAATTAAGGACAAACAATGAAAAGAAAAGACCTCCAACATATCCATTTAAAGGCGTCTTCTCCGGATTTCGAATCTGCAACAGCTTCAAATTTCCTGACTGCCGAAGGCATCGAACTCAAATCTGACTATTCCCAAAAAGACATCGAAAACCTCGAACATCTGGAATTCGGGGCGGGCTTTGCGCCAAATTTACGCGGCCCGTATGCCACCATGTACGTGCGCCGTCCGTGGACAATCCGCCAATACGCCGGATTTTCCACCGCCGAGGAAAGCAACGCTTTTTACAGAAGAAATTTGGCCGCCGGACAAAAAGGACTTTCGATCGCATTCGATTTGCCTACGCACCGCGGCTATGATTCCGATCACGAACGCGTCGTTGGCGATGTCGGAAAAGCCGGTGTGGCAATCGATTCTGTGGAAGACATGAAAGTGTTGTTTGACCAGATTCCGCTTGACGAAATGTCGGTTTCGATGACCATGAACGGCGCCGTTTTGCCCATCATGGCTTTTTATATCGTTGCTGCCGAAGGACAAGGCGTAAAACCCGAATTGCTTTCAGGAACGATCCAAAATGATATTTTGAAAGAATTCATGGTGCGGAATACATACATTTATCCGCCCACGCCATCGATGAAAATCATTGCCGATATTTTTGAATTTACGAGCAAAAAAATGCCGAAATTCAATTCGATCTCCATTTCCGGTTATCACATGCAGGAAGCCGGAGCAACCGCAGACATTGAGCTGGCTTATACTTTAGCAGACGGATTGGAATACATCCGGACCGGATTGGCAACCGGAATGAAAATCGATGAATTCGCTCCCCGTCTCTCCTTTTTCTGGGCAATTGGCATGAACCATTTTATGGAAATTGCAAAAATGCGTGCCGGACGAATGATCTGGGCCAAATTGCTAAAACAGTTTTCCCCGAAAGACGAAAAATCATTGGCGTTGCGAACGCATTGCCAGACTTCTGGGTGGAGTTTAACCGAACAGGATCCATTTAACAATGTGGCGCGAACCTGCATCGAAGCCGCCGCCGCCGCATTTGGCGGAACACAATCTTTACATACAAATGCCTTGGATGAAGCAATCGCGCTGCCAACAGATTTCTCGGCCAGAATCGCCAGAAACACGCAAATCTATTTACAGGAAGAAACCAAAATCACCAAAACTGTCGATCCCTGGGCCGGCAGTTATTATGTTGAAAGCCTGACGAACGAGATCGCGCAGAGTGCCTGGAAACTCATTGAAGAAGTCGAAGAACTCGGTGGCATGACCAAAGCGATTGAAGCCGGAATCCCGAAATTGCGCATTGAAGAAGCGGCTGCGAGAAAACAAGCGAGAATTGACAGCAACCAGGATATTATTGTGGGCGTGAATAAATTCCGTCTTGAAAAAGAAGATCCGCTGCACATTCTGGATGTGGACAACCAAATGGTACGCCGTCAGCAGATTGAAAGGCTCGAACAAATCAAAGCTTCGAGGGATTCACAAAAAGTAGCAATCTGCCTGGATAAATTAATTGCTACAGCCAAAACCGGCGAAGGCAATTTATTGGAACTCGCAGTCGATGCCGCCAGGAACCGCGCGACTTTAGGCGAGATCAGCGATGCATTGGAAACAGTCTTCGGAAGGTATAAAGCACAAATTAAATCTTTTAGCGGCGTGTACAGTAAAGAAATTAAAAACGACGAAAGCTTTGAAAAAGCCCGGCAAAAAGCCAATGAGTTTGCCAAACTCGAAGGCCGGCGCCCAAGAATTATGATCGCAAAAATGGGCCAGGACGGTCACGACCGCGGTGCAAAAGTTGTGGCAACAGGTTATGCCGATGTGGGTTTTGACGTTGACATCGGGCCGTTATTCCAAACGCCGGCAGAAGCCGCAAAACAGGCAGTTGAAAACGACGTGCACATTCTGGGCGTGTCATCATTGGCCGCAGGGCACAAAACACTGGTTCCGCAAGTGATTGAAGAACTGAAGAAATATGGCCGTGAAGACATTATGGTGATTGTTGGCGGCGTGATTCCGGCGCAGGATTACCAATATTTGTTCGATGCAGGTGCCGTGGCCGTTTTTGGCCCTGGAACGAAAATCAGTGAAGCGGCAATTACAATACTCGATATTTTGATCAAAGGCTTTGAAGCAAATTAATGAATGTACCGTTTGATTTTTTCGGTGTCGAGCGGTTTCGATAAAAAAGCGATCACATTTTGATATTGCATCGATTTGTTGTAATCTTCTTCCATCAATGACGAGGTCAGCACGACAACTTTAATGCTTTTGGTGAGTGCTGATGGCAATTTTTCGAGTTCATCAAGAAATTGGAAACCGTTCATCACAGGCATCATCAGATCGAGCAAAATATATTCCGGCGTTTTGTGAGGAATGTCATCCAAGGCGCTTTTTGCATTTTCAAACATTGTTATCTGATCGAAAACCTGCATCTTTTCAACAATGCGCTTGTTCAGGAAGTTGAACATTTTATCGTCGTCTATGAGCATTATTCTTTTCATGGCCCGTATATTTAACCTCTAAATTAGGAAAAATAAATGGAACCGGCGGCTGTTTTCCGAATCTGATTCCCAATTATTTTTCGTATAAATGGGTTAAAAACACTCCGGAATGATTTATTTTTGAAGCACTACAGCAATATTTTTCTTATGTCAAAATTCCCGGATTCTGGAGAAAGCATTTTTACCACCATGTCGAAAATGGCAAATGAATACCAGGCGATCAACTTGTCGCAGGGTTTTCCCGATTTTCCTGCAGATGAAAAGCTGACGGACATTGTTGCTAAAATCGCAAAACAAAACATCCACCAATACCTGCCTTCTTCAGGTTATCCGCCGCTGCTTAAGAAAATCGCGGCACTGACTTTAAATTCATACAAGCGATTAGTAGATCCGGTTTCGGAAATTTTGGTCACTGCCGGAGCCACGCAGGGAATTTTCACCGCGATTCAGGCATTGGTCAACCCAAACGATGAAGTCATGATCCTTGATCCGAGTTATGATTGTTATGTGACGCCGATAGTTTTGGTTCAGGCAAGGCCAATCCGGATTGCATTGAATGCCGATTTTACACCCGATTGGCATGCCATTTCAGCCGCGATGAACCAACGCACAAAAATGATCATCCTCAACAATCCGCACAATCCGTCGGGAAAAATATGGACGGAATCCGATTTTCTCCAGCTTGAAAAATTACTCGAAATGTTTCCGGAAGTTTTGATATTGTCCGATGAAGTCTACGAATACATTGCCTTTGGAAACCGCCACATTTCAATCCATTCGCGTGAAAAATTAAAAAACCGCAGCATTATCATTTCGTCTTTTGGAAAAACGTTCCACATTACCGGCTGGAAAATCGGCTATATCATTGCGCCCGCGCATTTGATGGTAGCGATTAAAAAGTGCATCAGTTTTTGGTTTTCAGCGTCAACAGCATCGCACAAGTGGCCATAAATGACTACCTTGAAATTGCAGCACCAAATGAACTTTACTATTTCTATGAGCAAAAACGCAACGATTTTAGAAGCCTTTTAGCAACAAGCCGGTTTACGCTTTTGCCATGCGAAGGCACCTATTTTCAAGTTGCTTCGTATGCAGCGATCAGCGATGAAAATGATCTGGATTTTACAAAACGGCTCGTTATTGATTATGGCGTTGCGGCGATTCCGCTTTCCGTATTTTATGCCGATAAAACGAATTCGAAACTGATTCGTTTCTGTTTTGCCAAAAAAGACGAAACCCTCGAAAAAGCAGCAGCAAAATTAATCTGTATTTAAGTATTATTCCTGTTAAAAAGACCAATTTTGCTGACATACCTTTTTTGTTTGATAAGTATCTGCTGCAATAAATTCAAGCCCTAAATCGATACAAGCCAATTATCAAGCGGGTTCATCAAAAACCTTAAAAAAAATATTTTTATAACGCACAGCCCATATATGACAAAATGCGATTTTATTGTTGCATATTCATTTGGTAATAACTAACTTGTTGCAAGCAATTTAACTTTTTAAGTATCGGAAAATTCAAAAATGGACGAGCAGAAAGATCAATCAAACTTTAGAAATCAACTCCGAAACAGGCTGGATTCCTTGTTGGAAGGCATTCAGGTGATTGATTTCAACTGGCGTTACGTTTATTTGAATGATGTAACGGTGCAGCAATCAAAAGCCAAGAAAGAGGAACTTTTGGGCCATACCATGATGGAGAAATTCCCGGGCATTGAAAACACACCGCTTTTTAGCCATCTTGACCGCTGTATGACACTGCGCGAACCACAGCGTTTTGAAAATGAATTTGTGTATCCCGATGAATCTTCGCGCTGGTTTGAACTGGTGATCGAACCCGATAATGAAGGCATTTGCGTAATGTCGATTGACATTACACCCTACAAAAATGCACTGGAAAAAATCAGCAAGGGAAAAAGCCTGTACGCATTCCTGAGCCAAATCAATCAAAACATCCTGCACGTCCATGATGAAAAAACACTTTTCAGGAATGCCTGTGACATAGCAACCGAATTCGGGAAATTTAAAATCGCATGGATCGGTTTGTATGATGAAACCCGCACGAGCATTAGTCTTATTGGGGAATCCGGGCTTGATGCCGATGAAGTACTGCAATTAAAAAATGTACGCTATGCGCAAAATGGCCCGCAGGATTTTGTGTTGCGCACCAAAACGCATTACATCTGCAACGACATCCAGCACGACTTGGATCTGTTAAGCTGGACCGCTTTCGCTGAAAAGCACCAGATCAGTTCCTGCATCGTTTTGCCTTTGTGGAAAATGGGGCGTATCATCGGGACTTTGAACCTGTATTCCAGTGAATTGAACTTTACCGGAAAACAGGAAATTGACCTGCTGACCGAAGTGGCATCCGACCTTTCATTTGCCATCGATAATTTTGAAAAAGCCAAACAGCACCGCTTCACCGAAGAATTGGTCATTAAAAACGAAAAACGCTTTCGCGCCTTGATCGAGAAAAGCGTCGACATGAAAACGTTGGCAAACAAAGAAGGAAAAGTACTGTATGGCAGCCCTTCGATTACAGAAATCCTGGGTTACGATATGGCCGAAATGCTGAATTCACAACTGTTCGACATCATCCACCCCGAAGATTTGCCTGCATTTCTCAAAAAACGCAATAATGCGATGAAGGTGCCGGGCAAAACGTTCTCTTTCCAAATCCGCGTCAAGCACAAAAACGGAAATTGGCTTTGGTGCGAAGGAATTGGCACCAATTTGCTCGATGATCCAGCTGTGCATGCCATGGTGTCGAATTTTACGGATATCACCGAAAAAAAATTAGCCGAACAACAAAGGGAATTCGACCGCAACAACCTCGACGCACTGATCAACAACACCGGTGATATCATGTGGAGCATCGACAACAAGCTCAAACTCATTACTTTCAATAAAGCGTTTGACGAGCTGATTACTACGGTATACGGGAAATCGCTTTCCAAAGGCGACAACATCATCAAGCGGGAACTAAACATCCGCAGCCGGAAAATGTACCAGCATTTTTATGCGCGGGCGCTTGCAGGCGAAAGTTTTACCGAGATCGTCCGGATCACTTATCCCGATGGGAATTGGTCGGAAATTTCATTCAACCCAATCCGCAAAGGAAATGAAATCGTAGGCGTTGCCTGCCATTCCAGGGATATTTCCGAAAGGATCAAATGGGAACAAAAACTCGAGAATAAAAACAAAGCTTTGATGAAGGCCAATTTTGAACTCGACCGTTTTGCCTACAGCGTGTCGCACGACTTGAGATCACCGCTGACTTCAATGCTTGGGCTGCTCTCGTTTATCGAAGACGAAACACGTGAGCTTCAGACACGCGAACACGCTAAAATGATCCGAAGCAGCATTAACCGGCTTGACGGCTTCATCAAAAATATCCTGAGTTATTCACGCAACAACAGAACCGGGATCGAAATAGAGAAAATCCATCCGCGTCAGGCTGTTGCAGATATCGTAAATATTTTCCTTCGCAGGAAAAAAGCTGCTAACATTTCGTTTGAGCTGCACATCGACCACGACGATTTCTTTTATTCCGATAGAATCGGATTTTGTACGGTCGTGGAAAACATCATTTCCAATGCCATCAAATTCCATTCAGATTATGTCACCTCGCCATTCGTTAAGATCATTGGCTTTGTGGATACAGAAAATTTCACGATTACCATTGAAGACAACGGCATCGGCATAGCAGCCGACCAGCAGCACCGGATTTTTGACATGTTTTTCCGAAGCTCTGCAAAGATCGAAGGTTCCGGAATTGGCTTGTACATTGCAAAAGAAATCGTTGAAAAGCTTGAAGGATCGATCAGCTTCGAGTCGCATGAAGAAAAAGGAACCCTGTTTAAAATTTTGTTTAAGAACCTGAAACCATGAGCGAAGCCAAATTCAACAAAGTAATGGTCATCGATGACAATACCATCGATTTGTATGTCACGGCGCGGATCATGTCAAAAACGCATTTTTGCAACGATTTGCTGCAATATTCGTCTGCGCTTGACGCACTAAAATATTTCAGGGAAAATACTAAAAATGAAGCAGCATGGCCCGACGTCATTTTAGTTGACATCTACATGCCTGAAATGTCTGGGTTTGAATTTATGGAAGCTTTCGGTCATTTTCCCGAGGCCTTAAAAAAATACCCGAAAATATTCATCGTTTCCTCGAGCATCGATGCGCATGACATTGAGCGCGCAGCCAACAATCCTTATGTGATGGCATTTCAGGAAAAGCCTTTGAGCCCTGAATTTCTGGAAAGCATCGAATAAAAGATTACAAAAATTCGAATCCGCTCACATCAAATTTTATATCACTTCCCAGATTTGGAAAAACCAATTTAAAAGCTGTTTTTTCACCCGGAACCGTATTGATTTCAATTTTTGCATGCAGTAGATCGGACATCTGTTTCACGATGTAAAGTCCTAAACCTGAGCCTGATGAAATGCTCGAACCTCTGTAAAACATTTCAAAAACATGCGGTAGCGAATCGGGATCTATTCCGTTACCATTATCCGAAACAGTCAATTGCGCCAGCGTTGTTTCGAATGAAAAGCCAATGTGGATCTCCTTGTTTTTTTCTTCGGGCCTTTGAAACCGTATCGCATTGTCGATCAGATTGTTGACGATGGTTTGAAAACGCCCGGCATCGCTGTAAAAAACTTGCTTTTCATCTATGAGCAATGTGATTTTGATATCCAATTTTAAAATGATCGCCGCGTGCCTTTCAAGTACTTTCTGCACTGTCGCCAAGACATTTACGCCGCTGATGCGAACGGATTGGTTCGAATTTTTCGAATATTCAAGGATGTGTTTGATAATATCATCGGTACGCGCCAACCCAGACCGGATCATACTGAGGTACAGCTGAAAATCGGCATCTTCAGGATAAAATTCGGATTCAAGGATTTCAAGCACGCCCAAAACCGAGATCAGCGGTGCCCGGAGGTCGTGTGACGTACTGTAGACAAAGCGGTCAAGTTCTTTATTTACTTTTTGCAATTCGGCGTTTTGCGTGGTGATTTTTTGCTGGTAATTCTTGAGTTCGGAAATTTCCCTTGCAATCATTGAAAATTGCGTGATCTCCCCGGCGCTGTCTTTGTGGCAAACGACATTCAGCAACACCGGAAACGACGTATGATCGGTGAGCCTGATCGTGACTTCTCCTGAGAAAAACCCGTGCAAAATGCTTTCCGGCATGGCGATTTCCAGAATAAACCCGAGCGTTTCGGTATCAAAAATCTGTTCATACGCATAAGCGTTTTCATCGGATTCTTCAAAATGCAGCAATTTTTTCCCGGCGTTGTTGATGTACGAAAAAACAAGTTCGTTTTTAGAATAGGCTACAAAATCACGAGCCGATTCGACAACGCCCAACAGTTCGGAAATGTGGTTCTGGATCGCTGCTTTCTGTGCCGTAAGGTCTTTGTTTTCAATCGATATGGTTTTGTTGATGCGCTGTTTGATCTTATAAAGTTTGAAAATGAAAACCGCCAGAGCCAATAACAAAATCGAAGCTAAAATTCCGGCCCAGATAAAAATCTGTTGTTTTTCGATTTCCTGTTGGTAGCGGATCGCGGCCAGTTTTCTTTTTTCGGCCGACTGGATGCTGTCGCGCACGATCTTGCTTTCAAAAACATTCCGAAGCTCATATTCTGCAAGCGTATTGTTCTTGATGCTGTCGGCAATCAAAGTATGCAATTTCAAGACTTCAAAGAATTCCTGCCCAGGATGTTGCTTTTCGTAAATGGAGATCAACAGTGTCGTCACCGATTTTAAATCGAGGAACATATTATTTTGCTTTCCGGTTTCAAGCGCTTTTTCGGCAAATGTCCTGGCTTTGGAAACCTGTCCCATCGCGAGGTATACTTTTGCGAGGCTCATATTGGCATTGACCGTATTTTTCCAGTCATGGTCGGCCAATGAAACTGCAAGCGCTTTTTTCGCATACGCTTCAGCAGTTTTATAATCTTTTTTAAAAGTGTAATAATTGCTGTAATCTAAAAGATACGCCGTCCCAACATGATTTTCTGTCGGTGCTGCTTTTAATTTGCTGCCGTGATCAAGGTAATATTTGGCTTTCTCGGGATCTGTAATCAGGTAAACAGCAGCCAAACTTTCATAAAATCCGTCAAGGCCTTTTTGCTCTGTCGTTTTTTCAATGTACCCAATGGCTTCTTTAAAACATGCGATGGCCTTGTCATACTTTCTGGCATTCAGGTAAATGTACCCAATGTTATCAAGCACATTGCAATAATCATAACTTCCTTTTTCTGAAGATTTTAAGCTTAGGTTGAAGCTTTCGAGTGCGCGGTTCATGTACCCGTGATCGTAATACAACATGCCGATGGCGCGGTATAAAATGGCGAGTTTTTTCCGGTTTTGCAACTTCTGGTAAATTTTCAGCGCTTTGTTGTAATAAGGCAGCGCATGGTTAAAATCCTTTTGGTAATAATACGTGAGCCCAATTCCGGTATAGGCAAGCGCGACATTGGTATCGTCATCCGTTTCGTTTAAATATTGTAGTAAAAGTGCGCGCACTTTGGCCACATTTTCATTTTTATAATCATTTCTAAGGATGTTTCGAAGCGCATCAATCTTGTGGTAGACCGTTTCATTTTTATCGTTTGCCACTTTCCACAAGCTGTCCTGCCTTTGCTGCGAAAAAAGGCTTACGGATACAAACAGCAATATGGAAACCATTATTTTCACAGTTTCAGACGAATTAAATAATAAAGCTACGACTTTATCGGTTTTAAGATTTTAATTTCATTCAAAATTTTCAATACAGACAGTAATCATTTGTCTACTTATCAATACGTTACATTTAAAAAACAACGATCCGGTTTATTTGCCGCAGCATTTTTCAAAAAACAATATCTTTGGAATCTGTTCCAAAAAAACGCAGCTCCGTGGAAAATTACAGTATCGTCATCTTCATTCTTGCCATCATGATCGGATTGTCGGCTGTGGCCGATAAGATCAAATTGCCCTACCCGATTATCCTTATCGCAGCCGGAATTGCCATCGGGTTCATCCCAACCTTACCCGATATCGAAATCAATCCTGAAATCATTTTCCTGATTTTCCTGCCGCCATTGTTATATGATGCCGCGTTCAACATTTCGTTTGCCGAATTCAGGACGAATATGAATACGATCAGCACGCTGGCCATTACACTGGTTTTCCTGACGGCAACTGCAATTGCCATTGCCGCCCATTATCTGATTGACGGCATGAGCTGGCCGCTTGCATTCGTACTCGGATCGATCCTTTCTGCCACCGATGCTGTTGCGGCCATGAGCATTACCAAAGGCCTTGGCTTATCGAAAAAAACCAATACGATTTTAGAAGGTGAAAGTTTGCTGAACGATGCGTCGGCGCTGGTCGCATACCGTTTTGCCGTGGCCGCGGTCACGGGAACGGCGTTTGTGTTCTGGAAAGCGTCATTAGAATTTGCAATCCTGATGGTTGGCGGATTTCTCGTCGGATTTGTACTTGCAAAAATCCTTGCAGCCATTTTGGAACGTGTCAAAGGCAACACTTTAGTGACCATCAGTTTTATGCTGCTAATGCCGTTTGTGACGTATCAGGTCGCCGAAGAATTGCATGTTTCGGGTGTCATTGCCGTGGTCATGTTGGGATTGGGCATTTCGCGTTTCAGCAATAAAATATTTCCGGAAGTTTTAAAAAAAGAATCCAAATCGATTTGGGACATCATCATTTTCCTATTGAACGGCCTCATTTTTATCCTGATCGGATTGCAGTTTCCTTATGTGATCAAAAATATTGATGAAAGCCAGTTGCTGCCGTTTATCGGATATGCATTCATCATCACGATCGTTGCGCTTTTATTGCGGATGGCGCGTGTTTTCCTGCAACAATTCAGCCTTAAAAAGGATTTTCAAAGCAACCGGAAACGCAAGATATCCGAACAGGCATTGCTCGATTTTAAAAGCAGTTTGATCATCAGCTGGTCCGGAATGCGCGGCATTGTTTCGCTTGCGATTGCGATTGGGTTGCCGATGACGTTGGCAGATGGAAGTCCGTTTCCGCAAAGAAACACCATTATTTTCATCTCTGTCGTGGTCGTTTTATTTACGCTGATCGGGCAGGGCCTGACACTGCCGTGGATTGTAAAAAAACTCGGCTCCGACGAATAATTTTAATGGAGATTTCAGATGTACGATTTACGTGATCTGCGTTCGTAAATCGTACATCTGAAATCAAAAATCGATCGTCCGAAAAGTCAGGTTAATTCTTGGCTTGAAGATTTTTTTCGTTGGCGGAAGCCGGTGCAGCCAATGCGTTTGTGTTTCATCTTTCATCACGAGCAAACTTCCGTTTTCCAAAAGCATCGAAACCGTTTCATTGGTCTTTTTGTGTTTGAAAGCAAATTTCCTTTCGGCACCGAAACTCATGGAGGCAATCGCACCGTCTTTCTTTAAGTCTTTTTCACCATCGCTGTGCCAGGCCATGCCTTCTTCGCCGCTGTGGTATAAATTGAGCAGGCAGGAATTGTAGGTTTCACCGGTTTTTTGCTCGGCCAATGCTTTTAATTCGAGCAAATCCGGTGTCCAGATTAACGCTTGTTTTGTTGTATTCGAATACGTATAATTGAAATTCCTATCACCGTACCAGGCGACTTTTCTTTTGGTAATGATCAGTTTCCCAAAGATGATCGCTTCATCATTTTTCCATTCGATGGTTGACAGCAAACAGTCATAATAATGTTGCGATTCATCCGCCGCCATTACTTTTCCGTAATAATTGACTGTGCCGTCATAAGGCAGCAGGTTCGTGTTTTCGTCTGTGTCATTCCCGAATAAGTCCATCTTTCCAGTTTTTGTATTCCGATCTCATGCAATGCCCGCAAGGTCGGAAATTGTTTGCAATCGCTTCTTTTTCCGATGTAAAGAAAATGCGGTTTTGCCGTTTCATGCGTTTGCCTGATGCGCAGTGCAACGTGCCGTAAATTTTGAGTTTTTTATTTCCCCCGAAAGCAATCTTTTTTTCTCTGATTAATTTTCGGATAAGTGTATCTTCATATCTGGAATGTTCTATCATTGCTGGTGTTTGCGTTAAGGATGGAAGTGGAAATCCTTTTTATAATGCAGTCCCGACGCTTCGGGACGGAATTATAAAAAGATTGCAGCGGACAGCCTGGCCGAAGGCAACGCCCAAAACCACTAAAGCAATGATTTTTCTAAATCCATTTGTGCGGCTTCCCACCCGATGATCGCAGTTTTCCTCGTATTTCCCCACATGTATCCGCCGAGATTCCCCGATGCTTGGATGACGCGATGGCACGGAATTAAAAATGCGACGGGATTGCTGCCAATAGCAGTCCCGACAGCACGTGAGGCATTTGGTTTGTCTATTTTCCGGGCAATTTTTCCGTAAGTCGAAACCTGGCCTTTCGGGATTTTAAGCAGCGTTTGCCAGACTTTTAATTGAAAATCGGTGCCTTTGAGGTGCAGCTTGATGCGGTCAATGTTTTGCATGTCATACTGAAAAACGTGCAGCGCATTTTGTTGGATCAGATCAGCGATTTGCTGAGAGTTGGCGTTTGGAAAATGGCTTTGGAGCGTTAGAAATCCAATATTTTCATCTTCAGAAAACGCCATATAACAAATGCCTTTTGCTGTTGAAGCGACAATAATATTCCCGAAAGTTGTTTGGGCGAAACTGTAATTTATTGACAGGCTTTTCCCGCCGTTTTTATATTCGGCTGGCGTCATGCCTTCAATATTGACGAACAAATCATGCAGGCGGCTCGTGCCGGAAAACCCGGTTTCAAAAGCCGCGTCAGCTAAGGTTGATTGGTCTTTTAAAAGTTTTTTCGCATGTTCGATGCTGGTATATTGCAGGAATTTTTTCGGGCTGGTTCCGGCCCATTCGGTAAATAATTTCTGGAAATGAAACGGACTCAAATGCACTTTTTCCGCAATTTCCTCGAGGCTTGGCTGTTGCTGAAAATGCAATTTGATGTAATCGATCGCTGCGGCAACGCGTTCATAATTGAGTGCTTGTTGTGCGTTCATGGTTTTGTGTTTTGATGAGGCAAAGATAAACGGCCAATCGGCAGCAGAAAATCTGAAACTTGCGCAATTGCATTTCTTGCTTAAAAATAGCAAATCTGTCAATGCTGCTTCGAATTTTTTCTATCTTTAAAAAATATATACAACATCTTATGGACTTTACTGCAAAAATGATGCGCGATGATGCGCTAAAAGGCAAAACGATCGTAGTCACCGGCGGCGGAAGCGGCTTAGGCAAAGCAATGACGAAATATTTTTTAGAGCTTGGCGCCAATGTAGCGATCAGTTCGCGCGACCTTGAAAAACTCAAAACTACGGCAGCGGAACTCGAAAGCCAAACCGGCGGGAACTGCCTTCCCATACAATGCGATGTGCGCAATTATGACGAAGTCGAAAACATGCTTGCCGAAGTTTTAAAAGCTTTTGGAAAAGTCGACGTGTTGCTGAACAACGCTGCCGGAAATTTTATTTCACCTACAGAAAGATTGTCGGCGCACGCGTTTGATACCATTATCGATATTGTTCTGAAAGGTTCGAAAAACTGCACGTTAGCGTTTGGAAAACACTGGATTGACACGAAACAAGAATCTTCGACCATTTTAAATATCGTAACGACTTATGCGTGGACAGGTTCGGCTTATGTAGTTCCGAGTGCGACGGCAAAAGCCGGAGTGCTGGCCATGACGCGTAGTTTGGCGGTCGAATGGGCGAAATACGGAATCCGTTCGAATGCGATTGCGCCCGGACCGTTTCCTACCAAAGGCGCCTGGGATCGATTGCTTCCCGGAGATTTGGCCGAGAAATTCGACATGGCGAAAAAAGTGCCGTTGAAACGCGTCGGCGACCATCAGGAACTGGCGAATTTAGCCGCTTATTTGGTGTCTGATTTTTCGGCTTATGTGAACGGTGAAGTCATCACGATCGATGGCGGTGAATGGCTGAAAGGCGCCGGACAGTTTAACCTTTTGGAAGCTATTCCGGAAGAAATGTGGGACATGTTGGAGATGATGATTAAGGCGAAGAAGAACAAATAGTCAAAAGTCCAAAGTCTAACGTCGAAAGAATTGCCTTATGGAAACTGCTGCCCTAGCCCTGATGGAAGCGGCATCCTTTTATGGAGCAAAGCGGAATAAAAGATACAGCGGACAGCAGGATTAGGCTCCTGAAAAATAAACGCTTCTGAACAGCCATTTGACTTTCTACTTTTGACTTTGGACAATTAACTAATGTTAACAAATAACCCTTGAAAAACCCATAATTAATTGTATTTTTACACCTCAAAATTTTAAACAATAAATGGGTAAAATCATTGCCATTGCCAACCAGAAAGGCGGCGTAGGAAAAACGACAACATCGGTTAATTTAGCGGCTTCGCTGGGCGTTCTCGAGAAGAAAGTATTGTTGATTGATGCCGATCCGCAGGCGAATGCGAGTTCAGGTTTGGGCATTGATGTCGACTCGGTGGAAATCGGGACTTACCAGATTTTAGAGCACAGCAACACACCGGAAGAAGCGGTCGTGAAAACTTCTGCCCCGAATGTAGATCTGATTCCGGCGCATATCGACTTGGTTGCGATTGAAATCGAACTGGTTGATAAGGAAAACCGCGAATACATGCTGAAACAGGCATTGGTAAATATCCGGGAACAATACGATTATATTTTGATTGATTGTGCGCCATCATTGGGATTGCTGACGTTGAACGCGTTGACTGCGGCAGATTCTGTCGTGATTCCGATCCAGTGTGAATATTTTGCTTTGGAAGGTTTGGGGAAATTGTTGAACACGATCAAAAGTGTGCAGAAAATCCACAATTCGCAGCTCGACATTGAAGGTTTGTTGCTGACGATGTACGATTCGCGTTTGCGTTTGTCGAACCAGGTGGTTGAGGAAGTGCAGAAGCATTTTCACGATATGGTTTTTGAAACGATCATACAGAGAAATGTAAAGCTCAGTGAAGCGCCGAGTTTTGGCGAAAGCATCATCAATTATGACGCGACGAGCAAAGGCGCCACGAATTATCTGCACCTGGCACAGGAAATTTTAAAGAAAAACAGTTTATAGATTTATGACGAAAGTGGTCAAAAAACAAGCATTGGGAAGAGGATTGTCGGCATTATTAAAAGACCCTGAAAACAACATTCAGTCGGTTGACGATAAAAATGCAGACAAAGTCGTAGGCAATATCATTGAGCTTGACATTGAGGCGATTGAGATCAACCCGTTTCAGCCGAGAAGCAATTTTAATGAAGAAGCGCTTCAGGAATTGGCGGTTTCGATTCGGGAATTGGGTGTCATCCAGCCGATTACCGTCAGGAAATTAGATTTTAACAAATACCAGTTGATTTCGGGTGAAAGAAGGCTTCGGGCTTCGAAAAGCATCGGATTAACTACGGTTCCCGCTTATATTCGCATTGCAAACGACCAGGAATCTCTAGAAATGGCCTTGGTGGAAAACATCCAGAGGCATGATTTGGATCCGATCGAAATTGCACTTTCGTACCAAAGATTGATCGACGAAATCCAGTTGACGCAGGAGCAAATGAGCGAACGCGTCGGAAAAAAACGTTCTACGATTGCAAATTATTTACGTTTGTTGAAATTGGATCCGATCATCCAGACCGGAATTCGTGACGGATTTATCAGCATGGGCCACGGCCGTGCGATCATCAACATCGATGATCTCGATGTTCAGACCGATATTTACCAAAAAATCGTCAGCGGAAACTTATCCGTAAGGGAAACCGAAGCCTTGGTAAAAAACTACCAGGAAAGCCTGAAACCCGCGCCTGCAAAAACGGCAAAAGGAACGGCTTTTAAAGTGGCAGCTGACGAACAAAAAGCAATCGCAACCTATTTTGGGGCAAAAGTAGACGTTAAAGTCGCAGCAAACGGCAAAGGAAAAATTACGATCCCATTTCATTCTGAAGAAGACTTCAACAGGATCATCAAATTAATCAAAGGTTAGTGAATAAGCTGCTTGCCATATTTTTTATCCTTTTTCTTTTCGGGAACACTGCGTTGCTGGCACAGGAAAATTCCGACACCGGATTGATTGTGACCGATACGGTAAAAAGGTCTAAGAGCAATGAGATCAATCCGCTTGCTCCAGCAAAAGCGGCTTTTTACTCGGCGATTTTCCCCGGAATGGGCCAATTGTACAATAAAAGATACTGGAAAATGCCGCTGGTTTACGGCGCAATTGGGACGAGTGTTTACTTCTATTCGACCAACAATACAAAATACCATGAATTTCGTGATGTTTACAAACGACGCCTTGCAGGATATACCGATGACAAATATCCATTTCTCGATGAAGACCGTTTGGTTAGCGCACAGCGTTTTTATCAGAAAAACCGTGATCTTTCGGCTTTGATTACCGTTGGTTTTTATGTGCTGAATATCATCGATGCCAATGTTGACGCGCATTTGATGCAGTTTAATGTAGATGATGATTTGTCGTTTGAACCTTCATATTTTCAGAACGGGCTCGACTCCAAACCAAATATTGGCTTTACTTTAAATTACCGTTTCTGATGAAAATCGCACTTTTAGGATATGGAAAAATGGGCCAGGTGATTGAACGGATCGCTTTGGAACGCGGCCATGAAATCGTCTTAAAAAAATCAGGCAAAGATTCTTTTGACGGATTGGAACAGGCAGATGTTGCGATCGATTTTAGCATTCCCGATGCGGCGGTCGGAAATATTTCAGCTTGCCTGAACGCCTCTATTCCGGTAATTTCGGGAACTACGGGCTGGCTCGATGAATACCATAATGTCGTTGGTTTGTGTGAAGATAAAAAAGGCGCTTTCATTTATGGATCAAACTTCAGCCTTGGCGTAAATCTGTTCTTCGAACTGAACGACCATCTGGCAAAAATGATGGCAAAATTCGACCAGTATAAAGTGTCGATGGAAGAAATCCACCACACCCAAAAACTCGACGCGCCAAGCGGAACCGCAATTTCACTGGCAAAAGACATCATTGAAAATTCTGATTATTCGAGTTGGGCGCTTTCGGACGCAAAGTCAGACGAGATCTTAATCAATGTAAAACGCATCGAAAATGTTCCCGGAACACACACCGTCACTTACAATTCCACGGTCGATTCGATCGAAATCAAACACACCGCCCACAATCGGGAAGGATTTGCGCTTGGTGCAGTCATCGCAGCCGAATGGCTTTTGGGCAAAACCGGCGTCTTTACTATGAAAGATGTGTTAAATTTAAAATAATATCACAACAATAAAGTAAGTTTGGCTTACGCAAACAAATTCAGATTATGACACTATTGCAATGGTTTATCTTTTTCCTGATCGTTCAGGTTGTTCATTTCGCGGGAACCTGGAAATTGTATGAAGCCGCGGGCCACAAGCGCTGGGAAGCTTTGGTTCCGGTTTACAATGCGATTGTTTTGATGAAAATCATCGGACGCCCAACTTGGTGGACCATTTTGCTTTTTGTTCCGGTTGTAAACCTGATCATGATTCCAGTAGTTTGGGTGGAAACCATTCGAAGCTTCGGAAAAAATTCGACTACTGATACGGTTTTGGTATTGGCAACCTTCGGATTTTATACTTATTACATCAATTACACCCAAAAATTAGAATACATTTCGGATCGCAGCCTGACGCCGAGATCAAAAACCGGAGATACGATCAGCTCGTTGCTGTTTGCGGTGGTTGTGGCAACATTAGTACATACTTATGTAATGCAGCCGTTCACCATCCCAACTGCATCGCTTGAAAAATCGTTGTTGATTGGCGATTTCCTTTTTGTGAGCAAATTCCATTATGGCGCCAGAACGCCGATGACGACTGTCGCTTTGCCGATGGTTCACGATACCATTCCGGTTTTGCACAAAAAATCCTATATGAAATGGCCGCAATTGCCATACTTTAGGTTTCCGGCTTTGCAGAAAATCGAGCGCAATGACATTGTGGTTTTCAACTGGCCGGTAGATACGGTTTACAAGTTTTTCGACCGGTCCGGAAAAAGATTTGACAAGCCGATCGACAAGAAATCCAATTATGTAAAACGATGTGTCGGAATTCCCGGGGACAGCCTTTTGATCAAAGACGGTTATGTGTACAACAATGGAAAGCTTCTGGTGTTGCCGGAACGCGCGAAGCCGCAGTATTCTTATTCGGTTACCACCGATGGCGGCAGTTTTGATCCAACTTATTTGTTGAAAGAACTCCACATTACCGATGGCGTTTACATCGACCAAAGAACACCGAATACTTACATTTTCGCAGCATTGACTGAAGAATCAGCCGCAAGGTTAAAGGCAAATCCGATCGTGAAAAGCATCACAAGAAATATTGACAAATCGCCGGATCCGACCGTTTTTCCACAAAATGACAAATGGAACAAAGACAATTACGGCCCGATTTACATTCCGCAGGAAGGCAAAACCGTAGCATTAAATCTGCAAACCTTGCCTTTGTATAAAATGATCATCACCGATTATGAAAACAACGACCTGAAAGTCAATGGAAATGAAATCAGGATCAACGGGAAAGTAGCAACATCCTACACTTTCAAACAGGATTATTACTGGATGATGGGAGACAACCGCCACAATTCTGAAGACAGCCGTTACTGGGGATTTGTCCCGGAAAACCACATCGTTGGGAAACCGGTTTTCATTTGGCTGAGTTTGGACCAACATGAAACCGGACTGAAAAAAATCCGCTGGGAGCGCATGTTTACGACTGTTAGCGGTGACGGACAACCTTATTCTTATTTCAAATTTTTCCTGATTGCGCTTACGGCTTATTTCGGAATCACCTTCTTCCTGAACAAAAGAAAAGAAAACGCTTAATTTTTCATGGACATCCTGATTCATCCGACGTATTTTCCTTCGATCAGCCATTTTACAGCTATGGCTCAGGCCGACAACATCACGTTTGAAATGGAAGACAATTTCCAGAAGCAAACGAACCGGAACCGGACATACATTTACAGCCCGAACGGGATTCAGCTGCTGAACATTCCGATCAAGCATTCGAAAGACAAGCACCAGAAAACAAAAGATGTAAAATTGGAAACCGCCTTTGACTGGCAGAAACAGCATTTCAAATCGCTGGAAGCGGCGTATCGGACTTCACCGTTCTTTGAATATTTTGAAGACAGCTTGATGCCGATCTTCACAAAAAAACATGAATTTTTAATGGACCTGAATTTTGAAACGATGGCCATTGTTTCGAAATGTTTGGGATTGCCTTTTGAATTCGGGAAAACAGGTGAATATTTCCATGAAGTTTCCGAATATACTGATTTCAGACATCTGGCAAATGGCAAGAAAGATCCTTCAGAATTTGAACCTTACACGCAGGTTTTCGGGGATAAATTCGGATTCATCAACAACTTGAGCATTTTGGATTTACTGTTTAATGAAGGCCGTTTTGCTTTGGATTACCTGAAGAATCAAACGCTTTAATCCAACATCGAAAGCCGCGCCATAATTGGATAATGGTCGGAATTCTCAAAATCAGGAAAGTTCTCAAAACTTTTGACTTTCATTTTCGGATCGGCAAAAATATAATCGATGCGTGCCGGATAATACCTGAATTTATACGTTTTCCCAAAACCTTCTCCGGCTTCTTCAAACGCATCCTGCAATTGCCCTCGAATGCTTCTGTAGACATAAGAGAACGCGCTGTTGTTCATGTCTCCGCAGATAATGATCGGATATTTGCAATCTTTTTTATGCTCCATGATGATCTCGGCCTGTTGCTGTTGCTTTTTGAAAGCTGCACTAATCCTGCGAACCACCTGTTGTGATTTCTGCTGGTTGATCTCATCGGGGTTTTCAGAAATTTCGTTTACATCTGGCGAAATCTTGATCGATTGCAAGTGCATGTTATATACGCGGATGATGTCTTTTCCTTTTTTAATATCGGCAAAAATCACGCTGTTGTTTGAACTCGGCAATTGAAGGTTTCCTTCGTTGATGATCGGGAATTTTGAGAAGATCGCCTGCCCGGTCTTGATCTTATTGCCCTGCATGAAAATGTAATTGTGCGGATAGACTTTGAGGTCAATGTGCGCCGAATTCGAATATTCCTGGATGCACAAAATATCAGGATTTTCATCGTTGATGAAATTGCGGATCTCATGCGGCACGTCTTCATAATCGATCCATTTAAACAAATTGAACAAACGGACATTGTAACTCATCACGAGAAAATCTTTTTCCTCAACCGGCTGATTGGCAGCAGAAAATTTATAAAACTTATTGATAAAAGTAATCCCGATCAGTAAGACAATGCCGGAAAGTATGATTTGCCTTTTGAATTGCAGCAGCCAATACATAAAAAAGAGTCCGTTTACAATCAAGAAAAACGGCAAAATCAACGTCAACACCGATAAAAGCGGAAAGAATTTTGGCGCTAAAAACGGCAAAACATACGCAAGGAAAGTCACTACAGCCAAAGCTATATTGAAAAAATAAATGAGTTTGTTAAACCATGAAAGTTTCTTCATACTTGCTTATTTCCCTGCTTTAAACAGGAATTCTTTCTCTTCTTTGGTCAGGCTGTCGTAACCCGATTGTGAAATTTTATCGAGGATTTCGTCTATTTGCTGTTGTGTTTTGTCTTTCGTAACAATTTTAGATACGGATTTTACAGGCTTGCGGTCGTAATTGCGGTGGACGGTTTTTAGCGGAGACGCTTTTCTGCCACTGAAAATATTGGCAAAAAAGTTTATTATTGAGGTCACGCCTTTCGTCAGATCCGTTCCGTTCTGAAGCAATTTCATATAGAAAAATCCGAAAAATGCGCCAGCAAGATGCGCTATGTGTCCACCGGTATTTTCGACGAAAATCTGCAACAAATCAAGGATTACGATTACTGCGGTGAGTTGCCACAACTTGACATTTCCGACCAACAACAACCTCAAATTCATGTATGGCGAATAGGTTGCCGTCGCCACTAAAATCGCCATGATCGCGCCTGAAGCACCGACAATCGCTGCACTTTGGCCAAGAATAAAATAGCCTCCAACAAAGGCCAATCCGGCAAAAATCCCAGCTAGTAAATACAATCCCAGAAACTGCTTTTGCGTAAAAAAGGTCAGGAACAAACGCCCAGAAAAATTAAGGACGATCATGTTGAAGAACAAATGGAAAAATCCGGCATGAAAGAAAGAATACGTCAGCAATGTCCAGGGTTTCCAAAGCAGATCTGAAACATTTGACGAAAGCGAAAACCAATCCGGAAAATCGAAAAAAAACAGCTTGAATACAATCGAAATGACAAAGGCCGCAACATTCCAATAGATGACTTTTTGCTCAAAGCCGCCCATTTTATACTGCAATTTTAAATCATCGAATATGCTCATTTTATTTTTTGAATTTGAATGTTAATTCCAGCGGTTGTTGCTGAATTGGTTTTTCTTCCAATACCACATCATGATGAATCCAACGACAGCACCGCCGACATGTGCAAAATGTGCAATGCCGCTAGATCCGCCAAAAATCGAATTGCCTTTCAATCCTAAAATCAAATCGACTGCAATCAATCCCGGAACAAAATATTTAGCTTTGATCGGAATTGGAATAAACATTAATGCGAGCTCCGCATTTGGGAACATAAAAGCGAAAGCCACGAGCAATCCGTAAATCGCCCCTGAAGCGCCAACGACCGGTGTTGCAAAAGCCCCTGCAAAATTATCGATGCCCGATTGCCCTAAAACTTCTGTCCATCTGGTATCGATCTGCCCGCTATTTAAAAGCCTGTAAATGTCTTCCGACTTAAATCCGGCCTCAATAAGATCGTTCAATCCGCTGTGAAAAAAGTAATAATTTACGCCGGTATGCAGCAACGCCGCACCCAATCCGCAGGAAATGTAGAAAAATAAAAATTTCTTGCCGCCCCAAAAATGCTCCAATGCCGATCCGAACGAATACAAAGCAAACATATTAAAAGCAATGTGCATGATTCCGCCATGCATAAACATATGCGTCAAAGGCTGCCATGATTGGAATTTTGCGTTTTCAAAAAAGAATAATGACAAATAATTATAGGCTTCGTCACCTACGATCTGGCATCCAATAAAAAAGATAATATTAATAATCAGAAGTTGCTTAACAACCGGCGTGATCTGCATCATATAGCGAATTTTTTATCTAAATCTTCCACACGCATCGTGATGAAAGTGGGTTTTTGAAAAGGGGAAACATTTGGTTCTTTACAGGCGAATAAACCGTTGACAAGGTTTTCCTGCTCTTTTTCGGTTAAATACGTTCCGGTTTTTACGGCCAGGCTTCGTGCCATCGATTTCGCGATCGAATCGGTTTGGCTAAAGCTGTTTTCTGGAATGCCGTCCTGCAGATCGCTGATCAGTTGCTCTAAAACAATCGACACTTCGCTTTCGGTCACGTTGACCGGAATTCCGGAAATCACGATATGGTCCTCAGCATTTTCATCAAACACAAATCCGGTGTTGGACAAGGCGGGTTTGAGTTCGTGCACGAGTTCCATTTCGCCCGACGAAAAATACAGGTTCAACGGAAACAGCAATTGCTGGCTTGCCGCCTGAAAAACCGTCATATTCGTCAGGAATTGCTCATACAAAACACGCTGGTGGGCACGCTGCTGGTCTACAATCACCATTCCGGATTTGATTGGGTTGACGATGTATTTTTTATGGATCTGGTAGGTTTTATTGACCGCTTTTTCGATGTCGCTGTCGTCAAACAACGAAGCGGTAACTTCTTCGCTTTCAAACTGCAGGTCTGAAACATCGGTCATGGTTTCCTGTGACGAACGGCCTTCGAAACTCATCTCGGTATCGTGCTTTAAACCCACATACAAACCTTCCCAGCTTGTTTCTGGTCTGCTGTTTCTACGTGAATCGGCGGCATAATGGCGGTTTGGCTTTTCATCTGCAAACGGATTGAAGTTGCCATCGACCTGGATCGTAGGAAACGACGCCTCCGCATCTTTATAAGCATAAGGCGTGTCAAGATTCGAATCGCGTTCGAAATCAAGTACCGGCGACACATTGAATTGCCCGAGGCTGTGCTTTACAGCAGATCTCAAAATTGCATACAAGGCATGTTCATCGTCAAATTTGATCTCGGTTTTCGTCGGATGGATGTTGATATCGATCGTATTCGGTGGCACCTGCAAATACAGGAAATATCCGGGTTGGCAACCGTCTTTGAGTAAGCCTTCGTAAGCCGCCATGATCGCGTGGTGCAGATAACCGCTTTTGATAAACCGATCGTTGACGAAGAAAAACTGCTCGCCGCGGTTCTTTTTGGAGAATTCGGGTTTGGTGACAAATCCGGCGATCGAAACGATTTCGGTTTCTTCTTTAACGGGAACGAGTTTTTCATTGGTTTTTCCGCCTAAAATATTGACAATGCGCTGGCGGAAATTCGATGGCGGCAAATTAAACAACTCGCCTCCGTTATGGTAGTATGTAAAATGAATGTTTGGGTGTGCCAAGGCTACGCGCTGGAATTCATCAACGATGTGGCGATGCTCGACGGTTTCCGATTTCAGGAAATTGCGACGCGCCGGAATATTGAAAAATAAATTTTTGACTGCGAATGACGTGCCGCGTGGCAAAACAGCGACATCCTGTGAAACGAATTTGCTGCCTTCGATAATGATGTGCGTCCCGAGTTCTTCCTGTTCCTGGCGCGTTTTCATTTCAACGTGTGCAATCGCAGCAATGGAAGCGAGCGCCTCTCCGCGAAAACCTTTCGTATACAATGAAAACAAATCCTCGGCCTGGCGGATTTTTGAAGTGGCATGCCGCTCGAAGCACAAACGCGCATCGGTGACGCTCATGCCAACACCGTTGTCGATCACCTGGACGAGTGATTTCCCGGCATCTTTGATGATCAGTTTGATGTCGGTGGCTTTGGCGTCGACGGCATTTTCCAAGAGTTCTTTGACTACGGAAGCCGGACGCTGCACGACTTCGCCGGCGGCAATCTGGTTGGCAACGTGGTCGGGAAGCAGTTGGATGATGCTGGACATTGGTGTTTGTTGGTTAGTGCCGTTCTGGTTCGGAAAACGACTTTCAAAAGTACGGAATTTATGCCGAATGGAAAAAGGTTGGAAATAAGAAAGTTTTCACAAAAGTGGCTGGGGAAAAGTGTCGCGGAGTCGCGGAGTACCTGAGTACCTAAGTTTTCAAAGTTATTGCGTTGAAAAACTTGGGATGCTTCATTCTGGCTTTGTTCCTGTAAAACTTCGTGCGCGTTAGGGATAGTCGTGGAAATCCTTTTGTGATCCCGACGCCTCGGGAGAACAAAAGATTGAAACAATAGCCCGGCCGAAGGCAACGCCCAAATTATTTCGACGAAAATTTAGATTTTAGAATCTTTTCGCAACTGCGCCATTTTAATAGCAGCGATGGCGGCTTCAGTGCCTTTGTTTCCGTGGATTCCGCCGCTGCGGTCGATCGATTGCTGTTCGTTGTTGTCTGTCAACAAGCAGAAAATCACGGGAACGTCACCTTTGACATTGAGGTCTTTGATGCCTTGTGTCACGCCTTCGCAGACGAATTCGAAGTGCATCGTTTCGCCTTTGATGACGCAGCCGATCGTGATGACGGCGTCGAGTTTGTGCTTTTGGGTAATGCGGCTGGCGCCGTAAATGAGCTCGAAACTTCCGGGAACATTCCAGCGGATGATGTTTTCAGGCAGTGCGCCACAGTCTAAAAATGCAGCTTCAGCTCCGGAATACAGGCCGTTTGTGATGTGATCGTTCCACTCTGAAACTACAATTCCGAACCGGAAATCCTTTGCATTTGGAATGGTATTTTTATCGTAATTGGAGAGGTTTTTGTTTGCGGTTGCCATGTGGTTTTTGGTTTACGATTTTTGATTTGCGATTCATTCAGATTGCAATCAAAAAAATGGTTGATTTTGAAACAAAAATCCCAAACCGAAAAATCGCGTTTGGGATTTATTTTATAAATATTTTTCGATTGTGATTTTGGACCGTATTCATTCGTAAATCCAAAATCTTAAATCTTAAATTATTGCGCCAGTCCGATCAATGCACCAACTGAAGACCCTTCCGGTGTATTTTCGTATTTCTCTTTTACTTCGTTGAAATATTTCAAGGCATCGGCTTTGTTTCCGCTTGCCAACGCCGCTTGTCCTGCTTTCACTAAGAAACGTGGCGTGGTCAGATCATTTTTGTTCATTTCAGATGCTTTTACATAAAAATCCAACGCTTCTTTTGGCTGGTTTTTTTGTGAATACGCATCCCCGATCGCTCCTTTTGCCAAAGCGCTCAGGATGATGTCATCCGATTTAAATTTTTCAAGTGAAGCGATGGCTTCTGTGTATTTTCCTAAGTTCAGGTAAGAAATTCCGGCGTAATAATTGGCCAGGTTAGCTGCAGCTGTTCCTGAATATTTATCGGCAATGTCAACAAATCCGAATTTTCCTTCAGATCCTTTCAATGCCAGATTGTATAACGAATCGGCTGATTTTCCTGCAGTTCCGTCGGTCGCTTTCTGGAAATTTTGCTGCGCTTCGAAGATTTCATTCGCTGCATCGTCCTCTTTCGGGCCAACCACAAATTTCTGGTACGCTACATAACCCACGACAACAAGCGCCAAAGCACCTACAATCCCGAAGATGGCTTTTTGGTTTTTCTCGAACCATTCTTCAGTTTTAGAAGCCGTTGCATCCAAAGAATTGAATACCCCTGCGGTTGTACTGTCTTTTTCGTCAACATTTACATCCTCAATAAAGTTATCGTCTAATTTTTCTTCTTTTTCTTTTGGAGCTTTGTAACCTCTTTTATTATACGTTGCCATTTAATTTAAATTAGTGAGCCGCAAAAATAAAATTTTTATTCAAACCCACATAAAAAAAATCGATTTTATATTCAAATAAGAAAATTAAATTTATTTTATAAAAAATGAAGTCAGAAATGTTCATAATTATTTCGTTTCCAAAACGGGCAAAAGGGATTTTTGTAGATAATTTTCGGTAATTTGCAGCCGCTTTCAGAAACTGTCATTTGGCAGTGCCAGTGCGACATTTCAAGATGTATTTAAAAAAGATCTCCCTTTTCAATTATAAAAATTTTGCCGAAGCCGATTTCGATTTTGACCGCAAGATCAATTGCTTTACGGGAAAAAACGGCATTGGAAAAACCAATGTGCTCGATGCCATTTACCATTTGTCGTACGGAAAAAGCTATTTTAATCCGCTTGCGGTGCAGAATATAAAGCATGGCGAGGAGTTTTTTGTGATTGACGGCACCTTTGAAATTAAAGACCGAAACGAGCAAATCGTTTGCAGCCTTAAAAAAGGCCAGAAAAAAATCCTGAAGCGCAATGGAAAACCCTATGATAAATTTTCAGACCATATCGGGTTCATTCCGCTTGTAATCATTTCGCCAGCCGATCGCGATTTGATCGTTGAAGGCAGCGAGACACGACGAAAATTCATCGATTCGGTGATTTCGCAGCTCGATCCGAAATATTTGCAGGAACTGATTCAATACCAGAAAATTTTAAGCCAGCGGAATGCTTTACTGAAATATTTTGCATCGAACCACATTTTTGAAAACGACACTTTGTCTATATACAATGAGCAGCTCAACGATCTTGGGCAGCGTATTTTTGAAAAGCGGAAGATTTTCCTGGCAGATTTTATCCCGATCTTCAACAAGCACCATCAGGCGATCACCGATTCTTCTGAAACGGTACAACTGGTTTACGACAGCCTTTTGGCAGATAAGGATTTGCTGACGCTTTTACAGGAAAATATAGCGAAAGACCGTGCGTTGCAATATACTTCTGTCGGCATCCACAAAGACGACCTTTCGTTTGAGATCGACCACTACCCGATCAAGAAATTCGGTTCGCAAGGCCAGCAGAAAACATTTCTCATAGCGCTGAAACTCGCCCAGTTCGATTTCATCAAAAAGAAGTGTGGTGAAAAGCCCATTTTGCTGTTTGATGACATTTTCGACAAGCTTGACGAAACGCGCGTGGGGAAAATCGTCGAAATGGTCAACAATGATGATTTCGGGCAATTGTTTATCTCTGACACGCATCCGGAACGCACTGAGGATGTTATAAAATCAACACATCAAAGTTACCGAATATTCAGCCTTTGATCTCATTCACATAGAATTTACACAGCAAATCCGCTTGATTATTACATTAAGTTTAATTTTTATGTTGAATCTTCCCACATAAATTACAAAACTTCGGCGTTCCGTCAATTATTCCTAAAAATCAATGCTTTAGGGATTGCGACGCTGTTTTTGGTTATTTTTGGCATTCGTTTTTTATAAAACGATTGTTAAAAAGTTTAATCCCTATTATAAACTTAATTTAATAAAAATGGCTGTATCATTCAGGCAACGAAAACGAATACACCTGGCATTATTCATATTTGTTCTTTTTGTCCAGATATTGATTTTAGTGCTGTGGCACAAACAAACTACCGACGAAAAACTCTTGTCTGAGTCGTTTGAAAACTCCAAAAATCAAAACCTGGCTTTTGTGTACACCAACGGCGCGACGAAAAATTATTTCGACGCCGAGAATTATTTCAACGAATACCTGCATCAGTACGACCAAAATTTGCTCCTGGAATACCGCAATTCCCTTGATAAAATGTCAGTATATCTCGACAGCCTGAACCAATTGGTCAAGGATGACAAGGACTTTCACCAGGCCGTAACGGTCAAAAAAGGCAAGGAAAGAGAAATCGTAGTCCTTAGAAAAGAGCTCGATGCTTTGCTTAAAGTGGGCGTTTATCCGCTCACCGCACAAAATGCCGACGATTATGAAATGAATCCATACAACTTCAAAAAAGTATTGGGTTCGATCAAATACGATTCGATCCGGCTTTCTGATGATGTCATACAAAAAGGTTTGCTGACGCGCATAGGCGATGCGATCAAAGGAAAATATGACATCAAGCGCGAAGAACTCCAGATTTACATCAAAATGGTTTACGGAAATACCAAGAAAACGGGTACGATCGAAGACCAGATGAAGAACATTTTCGAAAGTACCAGCGCGCATTACCAAAAGGAATTCGGGCAATTGCGCAACACCTACTCGCACCTTCGCGAAAAAGACAAGGAGCTGATGGTCGTCAATAAAAAAATCCTAAAAAATTCGCAGGATATTTTGATGTTTTATACCGAATCGGCGCAGCTAACCGGAAAGCAGCAGCTTGAAAATGCCATGTCGAACATCCAGAATAAAAAATCGCTGGTTGGGATTTTACTGTTGTCCATGATCGTTTGTACGATTTTACTGATGCTGTATTCGTTCTTTGCTTACATGTTTGAAAAAGAACTCGCCAAGGCAAAAACCATTGCAGAAAACAATGTAGAATTTAAAAACAGGCTGATTGGCATGTTAAGCCATGAGATGCGCGCACCGCTCAATATCATTTCAAACCTGTCAAACAAACTTAAATTATCGAATACCGACAAGGCGTTGAGCAACCCGATCAATCTGATGCATTTTACTTCGAATTCGCTTCAGATCACAGTCAACCAAATTCTCGATTTCTTTAAAAACGAAAACACAACCCTGGTTTTATACAACTCTAAGATCAACCTTAAGAAAGAAGTCAGCACCATCCTGGAATCATTGAAATCATTGGCAGAAGTCAAAAAAATCGACCTGATTAGCAACATTGATCCAGAAATGCAGCATGATGTTTTGGCCGATAACGGAAAAATCCACCAGCTGTTTTACAACCTGATCGGGAATGCGATCAAGTTCACGAATTATGGCAACATTGTCGTGACCTGTAAATTGGCTGATGCCGATGGGAAATACCGTTTTGATGTGACCGTAAAAGATTCCGGGGTTGGAATTCCAAAAGAAGACCTGGACAAAATTTTCGACAAATACTACCAAAGCAAGCATTACAAAGACCAGATCAGTTTTGGAGCCGGGCTTGGCCTGAGCCTGTGCAAGGAAATCGTGGAATTGTACGGTGGTGAAATTGCCGTCGATAGTGAAATCAACCAGGGCACAACGATCCATTTTCATATTTTCCTTGAAAAAATGGATGCGTCGCACAAAACCGCACAAGTACAATTGCAGGAAAAATTTGAAGGCAAAAACATCAGGATTGCGCTGGTCGATGACGATCAGATGGTCGTAGCGGTGATGAAAAAACTGGCTTCTAAAGTCGGGTTTGAAATTGCAGATTTTACAGCCAGCAACAACATCAAAAAATTCCTTGAAACCGAAACCGTCGATTTGATCATCACCGATCTGCAGATTGGAAACAGTTCCGGAATTGAGCTGATCCAGCAAATCAAACAGTTAAACAACAGCAATTCAGGGACACCGATCATGCTGATTACCGGAAACAACTACATGTCGGATGCCGATATCAATGAAATCGGTGCGAATGAAATCCTGATCAAACCCATAAACAAGGAAGAATTCTACACCAAACTGCTCAAAGTTTTGGCGTAACAAATTTCGTTTTGATTGCTTAAAATTTGTAATTTAGCCGACATTAAAATCTGCACAAATTGAAAGCAAAAATCTCGGCAATCATTGGCCTTTTCCTGTTTATTATGGGCTGTAACGCCCAATCAAAAAACGTTCATACCGTCCCGGCTGCTGCTTACGCCGAAAAAATAAAAGCCACTTCAAATGCGCAGATCCTCGATGTGCGCACGCCGGAAGAATTTTCAGGTGAGCATTTAGACAACGCGGAAAACGTAAATTGGAATGATCCGAATTTCGTTTCCAATGCTTCAAAATACAACAAATCCAAACCCGTTTTTGTGTATTGTAAAGTGGGCGGACGCAGCAAACAGGCCGCAGACAAACTCAGCGAACTCGGCTTTACCGAAGTCTACAACCTTGAAGGCGGTATCATGAAATGGAACGCGGCCGGATTCTCCAAACCCAGCGACAAAATCATCGGGATGTGCCCTCAGGAATATGGCGATTTGATCAAATCTGACAAAAAAATACTGGTCGATTTTTATGCCGATTGGTGCGAGCCGTGTAAAAAAATGACGCCGTACCTGCTCCAAATGCAAATCGATTTAAAGGGCAAACTAACCATTTCAAGGCTTAACGCCGATGAAAATAAAACACTGGTTTCTGAAATGAAACTCGACGAGCTTCCGGTATTGATCTTGTATGAAAACGGCCAGCAAAAGTGGTTGCATAAAGGTTTTATCAGCGAAAACGACTTAAAAAAACAACTGCAATGATTTCAAAAGAAAGCCTGAAATTTCTTGATGATTTAAAGAAAAACAACAACCGCGACTGGTTTCTGACCAACAAATCGCGCTACGAATCGTACAAAAAAGAATACTACCAATTGGTTCAGGATTTCTTAGACGAAATGAAACCGAAAGATCCTACGCTCGATCCTCTCGAAGTGAAGAACTGCGTCTTTCGGGTAAACCGTGACATTCGTTTCAGCAAGGACAAATCGCCTTATAAAACGCACATGGGCATCTGGATGTCGGCCGGATCGAAAAACACGAATCTTTCCGGATATTACATTCACATTGAAAATGGCGCCAGTTTTATCGCTGCCGGATTGTACTCTCCTGAAAATCCGGACCTAAAAAAAGTCAGGAAGGAAATTGCGTTTTTTTATGACGAACTCGAAGACATTGTAAACGACAAGAATTTCAAATCGGTTTTTGGTGAATTGGATAGAAACAACGCGTTGAAAACATCGCCAAAAGACTTTGATAAAGACCATCCGGCGATTGAATTCCTGAAACTCAAAAGCTTTACGGCATCGGCGAAAATTGACGATAAAACTTTGACCGATAAAGATTTCGTCAAAAAAACTGTAGCAAAACTTATTGCGCTGAAACCACTGAACGAATTCCTGAACCGCGCCTTAACGAGCGACGAATCTTAATCTATATGGAAATCCAGAATCATTTTCCTTTAAAAAAATACAATACTTTCGGCATTGCGGCCAATGCCAGAAAATTTGTTGCCGTGCATTCGATTGCGGAATTGAAAACGGTCTTAGAGCAAAATCCGAACGAGAAAAAATTCATCCTCGGCGGTGGAAGCAACATGCTTTTGACGCAGGACATTGATGCGCTTGTGATCCATGTCGATTTAAAAGGCATCAGGATCGTAAAAGAAAATGAGGATTTTGTAGAAATTGAAGCGATGGCCGGGGAAAACTGGCATGAATTCGTGCTGTTTACCATCGGGCAAAGTTTTGGCGGACTCGAAAATATGTCCTTGATTCCGGGCAATGTCGGCACCACGCCCATCCAGAACATCGGCGCTTACGGAACCGAGATCAAAGATACTTTCGTGTCGTGTGAAGCGATGGAAATCGCCACCCAAAAACTGCGCACGTTTACCAAAGCAGAATGCCATTTCGGCTACCGCGAAAGCGTTTTCAAGCACGAAGAAAAAGACAAATACATCATTACTTCAGTCGTTTTTAAACTGACGAAACGCAACCATAAAATCAATATTTCTTACGGCGACATCAGTTCGGAATTGTCGAAAAACAATATTATTACGCCAACATTAAAAGACGTCAGCAACGCCGTCATTGCAATCCGGCAAAGCAAACTTCCCGATCCGAAAGAACTTGGAAACAGCGGAAGTTTCTTTAAAAACCCGATTATTTCCAAAGCCGAATTCAGTCCGATTTACGCCAAATTCCCCGAAATGAAATTCTACGAAGTTTCTGAAACCGAAGTCAAAGTTCCCGCGGGCTGGCTCATCGAACAGGCCGGATTTAAAGGCAAACGCTTTGGCGATGCGGGAATCCATAAAAACCAGGCGCTCGTTTTGGTCAATTACGGAAACGCAACCGGACAGGAAATCTTAAATGTGTCGAAAGACATCCAGCAAACGATCAAAGAAAAATTCGGGATTTCGATTGAAGCTGAAGTAAACGTGATTTGAGTGGCTGAGTATACAAAATTAAACTTTTTAAAGCGAAATTCCGGTGTGGTGTTTTATAGGCAATCCAAAAAACTCATCTCAGCGACTATATAGACAATCCAAAAAAACTCAGCTACTTAGGTACTTGCTACTCAGCCACTCAAAAATAAACTTCTTAACAAATTCCGCTGCTTCATTTAATATTCCTATTTGAATTTGTACCTTTGCACACGTTTTTAAACGACAACCTGCTTATATGTTGACCATTACTTTTTATCTTTTTATTGTCATTGTTGCCATTCAGCTTTTTTATTATCTGGTGATTTTCGGGAAATTTGCCTATTCGAAAACGCAGAAAAGCAACCCGAAGCGCATTCCGGTTTCAGTGATCGTATGCGCAAAAAATGAAGAGGAAAACGTCATTAAATTCATCCCGATCCTTGCCGAACAGGATTATCCCGATTTTGAAATTGTACTGATAGACGATGCTTCAAGCGATGAAACACTCGAAATTTTCGAAGGTTTTGAAAAGCAATATCCGAACATCAAACTGGTTAAGGTTGAAAATAATGAAGCCTTTTGGGGCAACAAAAAATTCGCCCTGACGCTCGGAATTAAAGCGGCCCGGAAAGAATATTTGCTGTTCACCGATGCCGATTGCTATCCGGCTTCAAAAGACTGGATCAAAGACATGACTTCGCAATTCACGTTGCAGAAAACGATTGTTCTGGGTTACGGAAAATACGAAAAAATCACAAATTCTTTCCTGAATAAAATCATCCGTTTTGAAACGATGCTGACCGCAGTGCAGTATTTTTCATGGGCGAAAGCCGGGCATCCATATATGGGTGTTGGCCGAAATTTAGCTTATAAAAAAGAAGAATTCTTTAATGTGAACGGATTCATCGACCACATGAAAATACGCTCCGGCGATGACGATTTGTTCATCAATCAGGCAGCGACCTCTAAAAACACAACAATTTGTTACACTCCGGACAGTTTCACCTATTCGGAACCGAAAAAAAACTTTAAAGAATGGTTTACCCAAAAAAGACGGCATGTTTCTACCGCTTCTTTTTACAAACCGTTTGACCGGTCGCAATTGGCGGTTTTTTACCTGTCGCAATTGCTATTTATTATCTTGCCTATTGTTCTTTTGGCCTTTCAATTTCAATGGATCATCGTTTTGGGATTGATTGGATTCCGGTATTTATTTGCCTGGCTGACACTTGGTTTTTCGGCGGGAAAATTAAAGGAAAAAGACGTGATGTATTGGTTTCCGATCATTGAAATCACGTTGGTTTTTACCCAATTGAATATCTTTCTGAGCAATATCTTTTCAAAACCCGTACATTGGAAATAACAGCCTACATAGAAAAAGCGAAGCGCGGAGACCAAAATGCCTTCACTTTTCTATTGGACCATTATTGGAATGAAGTCTACGGATTTATGCTGAAGCGTACCGAAAACGAAACCGACGCCGAAGACATTACAATCGAGACTTTCTCAAAAGCTTTCGACAAGATTTCGATGTACAACCCCGAATTCCAGTTCAATACCTGGCTCATCGCGATTGCAAAAAACGTCCACATCGATTTGCTCCGAAAAAAGAAATCTTCCCTTTTTATCGACATTACCGACAACGAAGACAACGCCGCTTATAACGTTGCCGACACCGCGCCATCTGCTGAAGATGAGCTCATTGCCAAACAAAACCTTTCGAGTTTGCTGCAATGCATTAAGCAATTGAAGCCGCATTACCAGGAAGTCATCCAGCTTCGGTATTTCCAGGAATTGAGTTATCAGGAAATCGCCGACCAATTGGGCGAGCCTTTGAGCAATGTCAAAATCAAATTGTTGCGCGCCAAAAAACTACTGGCCGAAATCATAGAAAACAAACGCTAATCCTGCAAAATAAAAATTTCTTAATTTTTGTATAATTTTTTATGCATATCTGAAGTTATATGTTAAAACGACTTCACTTATGAAACATAGTTACCTAACCAATTAAATTTTTAATTATGCCAAATGTTAGTATCTATGAAAAAAAATGGCTCGATCTTGTTTTTGAAGGAAAGAACAAAATGTATGGCGCCTACCAATTGCGGAAAAATAGCGACCGAACCACTTTAGCCGCTTTCTTTTTCGGAATCTCATTTATTGGAACCTTTGCAGGTTTGACGATGCTGCTGAGTTCGTTCGGCGCCAAGCCTGATGCGTCGCCTGTCGATAAGGATTGGGAAGTGCTGAAAATTGTAAAAATCGCCAATCCGGTGATCCCGAAATCCACGAAAGTGATGCTTCCTAAAAAAGCGGCAGCTGCTGTACCTGTTACCAACCAAAAGCAACTCAGCAGCCATACAACCGTGGTCTCAAGCACAGAAAAGCCAGATGACGTGACCACTAAAAGCCAGCCTGAAACCAACCAGCCAAATGATGGCCAGGGAAGCGGAACCGCAACGCCAACTGAAAACCCGTCAACTGGCGGAAACGGAACGGCGGTTGCTGAAGTTCCGGTGAATACAAACACACCAGTGATCACTGCTGTTTTAGACAAACTTCCTGAGTTTCCGGGCGGAATTGACAAATTCTACAAATATGTCGGCAGCAATTTTGAAAAACCGGAGATTGACGAAAACAAAACCATCAAGATTTTAGTGGCTTTCGTCATTGAAAAAGATGGTTCGATGACCGATATTAAAGTACTGCGCAATCCGGGATACGGACTCGACAAAGAAGCAATCCGGGTCTTGAAAGCCTTGAAAATCAGATGGTCGCCTGGGATCATGAATGGCAAAGCGGTGAGAACGGCCTACAATTTGCCGATTTCCGTACAAATGCAATAATTGCAATTTTAAATGAAAAAGCAGGATCAAATGTCCTGCTTTTTTTATGCTTTCTTTACAAATTCGGTTCTGAGTACCATGGCGGTTTTGTTGACGCGGCAATCGATTTCTGCCGGATCATCGGTTAATCGAATGTTCTTAACCGTTGTTCCCCTTTTGATTACATCTGATGTACCTCTGACCTTTAGGTCTTTAATTACCGTTACAGAGTCGCCATCATTCAATAGATTTCCGTTGCTGTCTTTAACTTCCATATTTGTCATTTTTAGAAGCGCAAAAATAGCAACATTTATACGAACTGGCTGGAATTTTTTTTTAAAAAAAATGGCAATTTGCGTTGTTGGTATATTAAAAACGGCCATTCGTATATTGGACATTTTCAATACGGTCAAAGTACGGTAGTTTCGAAGAATAATTTAAAAACTACAGTATGAAATCAATCTTAAAAATGGGCAGTTTTCTTATGATCATTGCCTTAGCGTTATCAAACAGTTCATGTTCTGATGATGGAACAGACGGAAAAGACGGCGTTAACGGGGCAACAGGCACAGCAAATGTGATTTACAGCGAATGGCTCACTATTCCTACAGGCACGAACCTTACAATAGACGGAACGGCCGGTAGGGCTTATGATTTTGCAGCACCTGAGATTACCGCGGATGTATTGGCAAAAGGCGTCGTTTTATCTTATCTTAAATTTGATGCAACCAATATTTTCCCTACGCCTTATACTTCAATAGCAGGTGGCTTTGCAAATACAGTGACATCCATACCAGCTGTTGGAAATCTTAAACTTTTCAGGTTCCGCCATGACGGAGGAGGAGCCGTTTCAATTGGCGCCGGCGTAGAAATGCGTTATGTGATTATTCCCGGTGGTGTCGCCGCTAAACGATCGGTATATGAAAACATGAGTTATGAACAAGTTTGTGCGTCTTTGCATATTCCTGAATAACCAAAAAAAAATAAATTAGGAAGCCTGTTTTTCATCCCGAGAAGCAGGCTTTTATATTTTGAAGAACAGCAATTAACTTATTTTTAACCCTTTGTTTTTGATTTAAGCCGTAACTTTAAGTTCAACTCAAATCCGATCCGATGAAAAAAATTTTACTTTTATTATTGGCAACCATAATTCCCATAGCCGGCTATTCCCAATATACCACTCCCGGAACCGGCGTAAACTGGGGACTTAACGATATTCTCATCAATGCACCTGCTGGCGTATTATCGTTTTCTGACGGAATTTATACGCTTTCACAAAACCTGACCATTGCCTCAGATGATACTTTTTCAATCACTGAAAATACCATTTTACATATTGATGCCAACATTCAGCTTGATATTGCCGGGACTTTTACAGCCGATGCCGAAAACATTTTAATTACCGCTTCAAACATTACTGCTCCTTATGACAGCATTAGATTTGAGGAAAATTCGACCGGATTTCTAAGAAATGTCACCATCAATTACGGAAAAGGAATACGCGCTTCAACCGGAAATTTCCAAATGTACAATTGCTCCATGTCGTATCATATTGGCGGAACAACGACGAGCGCAGCCATTTCTTTTTCAACAGGCAGGCCAGTTGTTGACGGTTCAAGATTTACTTTTAATGTCGTTCCGGCTTTGGGATCGGGTGCAAACCAGGAAGTGGCGGCGATTATTACGAACAATTATATCGAAGGCAACAACACTTCAAACACGAATCGTCCTCAAATTAATATGGGCCCGAGCGGAAATGACACGATCAGGATTACTGGAAACACCATAAAAGGAAACCGCGAACTCATTATGGTGGGCGGAATTTCGGCATCAAGCCTTTTGGGAAATACAAATAAAGTCGTCATCGACAACAATACCATTACCGATAATCGTTACGGTATTACGGTTGCCGGCGCGAATTCATCAGGCTACATCCGCGGAAATATCATCGAAGACAACAATACCCAAAATGCGCCAAACCTTGGCGGAAGCGGGATTTCACTAAATGCGACAGGAGCAGCAACCATGAATATTATTGCAAGCCAAAACCAGATCCGCAGGAATTTATGGGGAATTACCGTGATTGGAACTGCTAATATTAATTTAGGAAGTAACGATGAAGCCACGTTCAACGAAGGCGGAAACATTTTTTCTGAAAATGCAAATGGCGGACAAACATATGCGCTGTTCAACAACACCGCTTTGCCAATCAGCGCTATAAACAATTGCTGGATAGAAGGTACTGCGCCAACAGCCGAGGATGTTGAAAACGTCATCAGCCATCAGGTGGATAATGCAGCTTTGGGATTGGTTACTTTCAGCCCTTTTAATGACTGCCTCCTTGGAACAACCGGTTTTGAAAATACTGAAATTTCATTCTATCCAAACCCGAATTCAGGATTGATTTCAATTGATATGAAAGAAACCGGCACTGCAGAAATTTACAATGTAAACGGGCAATTGCTTTCAAAATTCACCTTAAAATCCGGCAAAAACGACATTCCGTTTGATTTTCCTTCAGGCATTTACATCGTGAAAACCACAACACTTTCGGGTCAATTTACCGATAAAATCATCAGGCAATAATTTGGGTACATAACCCTATATTTGGAGGCAGCGCTGTTCGGGCGCTGCTTTTTTTTATTTCTTATGAGGATTATACTGCAAACTGTATTATTTTTGGATTCAAAGCCAATCGCTTCCTATGATCAAGAATAAAAAAGTCATCGTTGTCCTGCCCGCTTACAATTCGGAGAAAACACTTGAAAAAACATACAACGAAATCCCGTTTGACATCGTTGACGAAGTCATTCTCGTGGACGATTTCAGTTGGGACATGACTTTTGAAATTGCACAGAAAATCGGCATTCAGCACATTATTCGACACGATTCAAATAAAGGTTATGGCGGGAACCAAAAATCCTGTTACGACAAAGCATTAATCTTACAGGCAGACATTGTCGTGATGCTGCACCCGGATTACCAATACACGCCAAAACTCATTCACTCGATGTGTTATTTAATTGCAAATGAAGTGTATGAAGTGGTTTTAGGCTCCCGGATTTTAGGAAAAGGCGCGCTTCAAGGCGGCATGCCGTTGTACAAATACATTGCAAACCGTTTCCTGACTTTGTTTCAAAACATCCTGATGGGACAAAAATTATCCGAATACCACACCGGATTTCGGGCTTTTTCTTCTGATGTACTCCAGAACATTCCGTACCACAAAAACTCCGATGATTTTATATTTGACAACCAAATGCTTGCGCAGATTTGCTTTAGCGGGGTCGAAATCGCAGAAATCACCTGCCCAACCAAATATTTCGAAGAAGCGTCATCAATCAATTTTAAACGAAGCAGCATTTACGGAATGGGCGTTTTAAAGACTTCCATCGCCTATTTCCTCGCAAAAAACATGAACTTTCAGATTGACATTTTCAAAAAATAAAATCAAAAAACTAAATTTTTCACTTCGATTTTCACCAACAAACCAACCCTTTTCACTAACAGGAAATTAACGGTTTAAATCAAAACAATCCTTATCTTTGTGCTTCAAAATTTGCATGTATGGAAACGGTTTTAGACAATACTCTACCTATCGGAAAACCTAAGTGGCTAAAGGTAAAATTACCGATCGGACAAAAATATACCGAACTTCGCGGCCTTGTTGACAAGTACAAACTCAACACGATCTGCACCTCAGGAAGCTGCCCAAACATGGGCGAATGCTGGGGCGAAGGAACAGCAACTTTTATGATCCTCGGAAATACCTGTACGCGTTCGTGCGGATTTTGCGGCGTAAAAACCGGCCGTCCGGAAACGGTAGACTGGGACGAACCCGAAAAAGTAGCGCGCTCCATCAAACTGATGAAAATTAAACATGCCGTGGTCACCAGCGTCGACCGCGACGATCTCAAAGACATGGGCTCGATCATCTGGTTTGAAACCGTTCAGGCGATCCGAAGAATGAATCCTGAAACTACTTTAGAAACTTTAATTCCTGATTTTCAGGGAAATGAAAGAAACATCGACCGGATCATCGAAGCCAATCCCGAAGTCGTTTCTCACAATATGGAAACCGTCCGCAGGTTGACGCGTGAAGTGCGCATCCAAGCCAAATACGACCGCAGCCTCGAAGTGCTGAAATACTTAAAAGACAACGGAATCCGCCGTACAAAATCCGGAATCATGCTCGGATTGGGCGAACAGGAAGAAGAGGTAATCCAAACCATGCGCGATTTGCGCAATGCAAACGTCGATATTGTAACGATCGGCCAATACCTGCAACCCAGCAAAAAACACCTTCCCGTAAAGGAATACATCACACCGGAACAATTCAAAAAATACGAGGAAATCGGGAAAGAAATGGGTTTCAGGCACGTAGAAAGCGGTGCTTTGGTGCGTTCGTCTTACCACGCTCAAAAACACATTCTTTAATTAATAATTATTTGGGCGTTGCCTTCGGCCAGGCTGTCCGCTGCAATCTTTTTACGGCTCCGCTGCGCTGCGCCGTAAAAAGGATTTCCGCTTCCATCCTTAACGCGGGCGCAGTCGAACGACAATTTCCGACCATACAATTTACATTTCATGACAAAAATAAAGGTTGCCATTAACGGATTCGGACGCATCGGAAGAAACTTATTCCGACTGCTGCTCGAACATCCCCAAATCGAAGTCGTCGCAATCAATGACATCGCCGACAACAAAACCATGGCACATTTAATCAAGTATGACAGCATTCACGGCGTGTTGCCTCTAGATTGTTCGTTTGATGAAAAATCCATCATCGTTGGCGGAAAACATTATCAATTCTTCCACGAAAAAAATATTGCAAGCCTCGACTGGAAATCATTAGATGTTGACGTTGCCATTGAAGCTACCGGAAAATACAACACCTTCGACGACATCAACGCACACATTCTTGCCGGGGCAAAAAAAGTCATTTTATCAGCACCTTCAGAAGTTGACAACATCAAAACCGTTGTTCTCGGTGTCAACGAGCACATTTTAGACGGTACCGAAACGATCATATCCAACGCGAGTTGTACAACCAACAATGCCGCACCGATGATCAAAGTCATCAACGACCTTTGCGGCATCGAGCAGGCATACATCACAACGGTTCACTCCTACACCACCGATCAGAGTTTGCACGACCAGCCGCATAAAGACCTTCGCCGTGCGCGTGGCGCTTCGCAATCGATTGTGCCAACAACAACTGGAGCGGCAAAAGCACTGACAAAAATCTTCCCTGAAATGGAAGGGAAAATCGGTGGCAGCGGCATCCGCGTTCCCGTTCCCGACGGTTCGCTGACCGACATTACGTGTTATGTGAAAAATGCAGCAACAATTGAGCAAATTAATGAAGCTTTTAAAAACGCCGCGGCTACTGATTTCAAGGGAATTATGGATTATACCGAAGACCCGATCGTTTCTGTAGACATCATCGGCAACCGGAATTCCTGCCTTTTTGATGCGCAGCTCACTTCTGCAATTGGCAAAATGGTCAAAGTCGTGGGCTGGTATGACAATGAAATTGGGTATTCCTCGAGAATTATTGACTTAATTATTTTAACATATAAGAAATAATTTAGTACATTTAAACCCTTGAAAACCAAACCAGAAGTCTTAATGAGGCAATTCTTAATATTTTTTTTACTGCTCAGCTCGGTTTTATACCCACAAAAAAAGAAAGATGCTGCCAAAGAAACCGATAGTGTCAATTACTACATTGAGCTGTCGAATTTTAATATTAAGACCGACAACTACAAATTTTCCCTGTCATTCGCGCAAAAAGCAATTGATTACGCCAAGAAAGCCAAAAATGTAGAGGCGGAAGCCAATGCTTATGCGACGTTGGGTGCGATCTATTTCGAATTGAAGAAATATGATGATGCCATTGAAACGTATTTCAGGAGCGTATCGCTTTTCAACACGATAAAACCATCGAGTCAGCAGGCATTTTCGTATTACCAGCTGGGTTTGTGTTATATGGAAAAAGGCGATTATTCGAAAGCCGAAGTCTATTTTGACAAAGCCAAGACGATCTATGAAACGATCAAAATCCCGAATGCGATCGAATTGCTAAACCTTCAGAAAGGAATTGTTTACAAGGCCAAAGGCGAATACAAAATGGCCACGCCAATTTTCGACCAGATCATTGCAAAGCCTGATGCCAACGACGATTTCAAGACAAAAGCCGAAGCATTGTACCAAATCGGGAACATTGAAGCGATCAACAACCGCAAAAACCTGGCACTGAATTACCTGAACCGCGCTTACGAACTCAATGCCCGTGATAAAAATATCGAGCAGAAAGCCAAGATCTTATTGGCCCTGAGCCAGGTTCACGAACAATTGCTGAATACGGATCGCGCGTATTCATACCTCAAAAAACACCTGCAGCTTAAAGACAGCATTGCCGCTTTGAACGCGAAAAAACTCGGCGCCGAAGATTATGTGCAATTCAAGGAAAGTGAAAGGCTCAAGACCATCGAACAGATGGACAAGGAAAACAAAGAACAGCAAAAAGCCAATAAAGTAGCCAAGCTCATCAGCATCCTTGCCATTGCGCTGATCTCGATTTTGTCATTGCTGAGTTTGTCCTTATACAAAAACAACATCATCAGAAACCAGTCAAATTTGCTGTTGAAAGAGAAGAATAACGAACTGCAACTGGCCAAGGAAAAAGCCGAAAAAGCATCGAAAGCCAGGGCTGAATTCCTTTCTACGGTAAGCCACGAATTGCGTACGCCGCTAAATGCGATCAACGGGATCACGCATTTGCTGCTCGAGGAAAACCCGAAAGAATCACAGCTGAATTACCTGACCTCATTAAAATTTTCAGGAAATTACCTGCTGACGTTCATCAATGAGATCCTTGAAATCAACAGGATCGAATCGAGCACGATTGAAACCGAAAACATCACGTTTAACCTGAAGCAACTGCTGGGTAACATCCAGAGTTCGCTAAAAGAACTGGCATCGATCAACAACAATGCGTTCACAATTGAGGTTGATCCGAGCATCCCGGATTTCCTTATTGGCGACCCAACGAAATTATCGCAGATTTTCCTGAATCTGATCAACAACGCCTTAAAATTCACCAAAAATGGCGAAGTCAAAGTATCCTTGGCCGTAAACGAATTGAATCCCGAATTCACCTCGATTCATTTTGAAGTTTTGGATACCGGAATCGGAATTCCTGAAGAAAAAATCGACGCCGTTTTCGACAGCTTTTCACAGGGCTCGATTGAAATCAACAGGAAATATGGTGGAACCGGGCTTGGGCTTACAATCGTGAAAAAACTCATCGATATCCTTGGCGGAAAAATCAAGGTGGAAAGTAAAGTGGGCAAAGGATCGGCATTTTCGTTCGACCTGAGTTTTAAAATTGGCTTAGACCAAATCCACCACGAAAAGAAAGCCGAATTTGACGACAGCATTTTAAACGGCCTGAACGTTTTATTAATTGAAGACAATAAGATCAACCAGATGATCACGAAGAAAATGGTTGAAAACAAAGGCATGATCTGCGAGGTGATTGATAACGGTGAAGATGCAATAGAAGCTGTAAAGAACAATTCTTATGATTTGGTTTTGATGGATGTGCACCTTCCGGGAATCAACGGAACAATCGCCACACAAACGATCAGGACATTCGACAAGAAAACGATCATTATCGCATTGACCGCGATTTCACTCAATGAAAATCGCGATATGCTTTTATCCTACGGAATGAACGATGTAATCACTAAACCGTTCGATCCGCAGGATTTCTACCGTACTTTGGTGATGAACCTTAAAAAAGATTAATACCTTTTAATTAATTCCACAATCAGGTTTCGCACCAATGGCTCGGCTTTTTTTGCCGCTTCGAGCACTTCTGCATGCGTAATTGTATCGATGCTTTCTTCGTCGCCCATATCGGTGATCACCGAAATCCCGAAAGTTTCAAGCTCCATGTGTCGTGCTACAATGACTTCGGGAACCGTTGACATTCCAACGCAATCGCCGCCCATGGCTTTCACCATTTTATATTCGGATAAGGTTTCGAATGTTGGGCCCTGCAGTCCAAGATACACGCCGTCTTTGACATCGATTTCGAGTTCGTATGCAATTTCTTTCGCTTTTGATATCATCTTCCGGCTGTAAGGCTCGCTCATGTTTACGAACCTCGGCCCGAAACGCTCGTCATTTTTACCGCGAAGCGGATGCTCGGGCAGCATGTTGATGTGGTCTTTGATGATAACGATTGAGCCTACTTTGTAATGCGGGTTGACGCCGCCCGAAGCATTGGAAACAATCAGTTTTTCCACACCGAGGTATTTCATGACGCGCACGGGGAATGTCACTTCTTTCATGTCGTACCCTTCATAAAAATGAAATCGTCCTTGCATGGCAACCACTTTTTTAGCTCCGATCGTTCCAAAAACCAAAGCACCTTTGTGGCCTTCAACGGTAGAAACTGGAAAATTCGGGATTTCATGGTATGGAAGCGTAAATTCAATCTTGATGTCTTCAGTAAAACTTCCCAGGCCGGAACCTAATATCACGCCATATTCCGGTGAGAAATTGGTTTTTTGTTTAATATATTCTACGGTTTGCTGAACTTTTTCCCACATGGTAGCAGTGTATTTTGGTTAACTATTTTATTAAATCACAAACCCGATTTGTTGTTATTTTCTGCAAATCGGGATCTGCCAAAAGTAACAATTAAAAACAATTTGTAATCTTTTAAACAAAGCAAAGAAATATCTATAATTACACATCGTTTTTTTAAGGGTAAAATATTACTCACACTTTCAATTTAAAGTTTAAATTTTCATATTCTGATTTATATGTCGAAAAAAAAATCACATATACATTTAAACTGTAAAAAATTGTACATTCGTACCCTGAAAAGTTGCCTTTTTGGAATCCAAAAAAACGTACATTCCTAAAACGTCGTATATAAAATTAATGCAATATCTATGAATCTAAAGCCCTTTGCATCAGGTTCAGAACTTAGTTTTTGATGATTCAGCCTGAAAAAAAATTCTCCATCCTCATTACCACGAAAAACCGTCGTGATGACTTGATTTTTACGCTTCATAAAATTGGCCATTTGTTGCGAAGAAATGACGTGGAATGCATCATCTGCGACGATGGTTCAAATGATGGCACTTTTGAATATGTTTCTGAAAATTACCCCGATATCTTATTAATAAAGCATCAGAAATCAAAAGGACTGATGTACAGCCGGAATGAAATGCTGGAAAAAGCAGCCGGAGAATACGCGATCTCAATAGATGACGACTTGCATTTCATTACGGAAGAACCGCTTCAAATCATCGATGATTATTTTAAGGAACACCCAAAAACTGATTTATTGTCGTTCCGGATTTTCTGGGGATTGTCTGCACCCGTTTCGACTTCCACAAATGAAAAGCCGCAGAGAGTTAGGAGTTTTGCCGGCGGCGCCCACGTGCTGAGGATTTCGTCTTGGCGTAAAATTCCGGATTACCCGGTTTGGTTTGTGTTTTATGGCGAAGAAGATTTTATTTCATATCAAATGCTGCGCAGAAACATGGAAATCCATTATTTGCCGCAAGTGCTCACACACCATCGGGTGGATTTGAAGGAGCGCAAAAACAACAACGATTATTACATCCGCCAACGCCGCGCCTTGCGGTCTGACTGGTATTTGTATTTCTTATTTGTCCCGCTCAAGTTCATCCCCAAAAAAATGACGTATTCAATTTGGACGCAATTGACCAAAAGGGTTTTTCAAAAGCGCAACCCAAATGCCATTAAGCCAATCGCAATGGCATTTTTCGACCTTGTTGCTGCCTTACCCAAGATCATGAAGTATAAAAACAGGCTAAGCCAACAGCAATATGCATCATACAAGCAGCTGGAAAGCGCGAAATTATATTGGAAACCTGAAGATGAAAAACAAAGCGGTGTAATTGCAGATCATTATGACAAAGCGGCTGTATTATAAAGTACTAAAGTTAAAAAACAGGCTGCTGCAGGGGAAACCCGTACTCATTTTCATGTACCACCGCATTGACAATGACATCAACAAAGAGTTGGCCCTACAAGTTACGCTGGACCATTTTGAACAGCAACTCCTTTATATCAAAAAAAAATACACCGTTTTGCGGCTTGATGAAAAATGGTCGGTTGGTAAAAAAGCAGGCGGGGTACTGACCTTTGATGATGGTTATGCCGACAATTTTCTTCACGCCTTACCGCTTTTAGAAAAGTACAACATTCCAGCTACTTTTTTTATTACAACTGAACATATTGGGACTTCCAGAGAATTCTGGTGGGATCATCTGGCCTCGGATTACGCCAATTGCGATACCCATTTTTACATTCCCGGAGTTGAGGAAAAAGTTTCTAAAAGCGACTATTCTTATAAAAAGTTGGCAAATCTGATTCTGGGCCTGAAAAATCATGAAAAAGAAAAATGGCTTGAAGCTTTTGAAAATCTGAATCAAATTGCATTTATAGCGCGGAAAGGTTACAGGTCGATGTCGTCCGGAGAGCTGAAAACGCTTGCAAACCATCCTTTGGCCACTATCGGATTGCACACGCACCATCATTATCCTTTGGCCACTTTATCCGAAGATGAGCAAAAAAAGGAACTTTTAATGTCAATCGAAAAATTACAGCAATTGACCGGAAAACCTGTCGATTATCTGGCCTTGCCCCATGGTTCTTACAACGAAGCCACAGAAAAATTGGCAAGAGAAATGGGACTGAAAGGCATTTTGCTCGCCAACAATGGCTATTCCAACAGCATAAACAAACTTTCCGGTAAAATGAACCGGATTTTCATGCCCGACCTGATCGGAAAACCGCTGGAAAAATTCCTGGCGCGTTTTGAATTTAATTTCGGATCTTTAAAGGATTTGTAATGCCTTTTAGAGTCAGCCTCCTTATATTGAAATGTATTTTCTTATCGCCGCATCAAAACCCAGATGGTCTAAAATAAAATCGCTTTTGATGGGCAGGTACAACAACTGGTTTCGCGGGATTTTTCCCTGAAGCCGCACAAAATCCTTTTCGGTTGTCACGATGATGTTTCCGTCCGCTTTATTTTTAATCGATTCGATGTCGGCATCAGAAAAATCATGATGATCAGGAAATTCCAAAATGATATCATTTTCATTTTTCAGATAATCAAAAAACGGCTGCGGCTTCGCAATTCCGGCGAGCAACACTTTTTTGGTATTTTTTATCTGCCCGGCATCCAAAACCGCATCTTCTGAAAAAACCTGGTGGTCATAAGCGATGTAAGTAAAAAACAACTGCTGGTTAAAATCCGGATCAATTTTTTTCCAAATCTCGTCTTGTTCCGATTCTGATAAATTGGGCGGACATTTGGTTACGATGATGACATTCGCCCTTTTCGCTCCGCTCCTGCTTTCGCGTAGATTTCCTGTTGGAAGCATCAAATCATCTGTATATAAATCGCCGTATGCGGTAAGCAAGATGTAAAATCCGGCCTTTACTTTCCGGTGTTGAAATGCATCGTCGAGCAAAATTATTTCTGGTTTTGAATGGGACAATAATTGTTCGATGCCGTTTTTTCTATCGGCATCGACAGCCACATTAATTTGCGGGAATTTCCGGTAAAACTGAAAGGATTCGTCTCCTAAAATTTCTGCCGATGCCTTTTCATCAGCCAAAATAAATCCTTTCGATTTTCTTTTGTAACCGCGGCTTAACGTCGCGATTTTATGATCTTTGGCAAGCAACCGGATCAGGTATTCGATTTGCGGTGTTTTTCCAGTTCCGCCCACACTGAGGTTTCCGACAGCGATTACAGGTGTTTTGAATGTGTATGATTTTAAAATGCCGATATCAAACAAAAAATTCCGCAGCTGCGTGACAAAGCCATATAAAACGGCAAACGGAAACAGTATTTTTCTGAGAAAATTCATTCTACGAAAGTATAATATTTTATCTTTGAAAGGAAAATTAATTTGGAAATCCCAAACATGAAAATGAAATATTTGACCCGGATTTTTCTATTCCTGCTGCTATTTTCGCGGCAATTTTTAGCGGCACAAACCGATGATGCGCAGGTTCTCGAAACCATTTTGCAACGCTATTACAAAACCGAAAAGCCCGTTTACAAAGGCCGCAGCCAATTGTTGTATTTGTATTGCAACCGCGCCAACAACAACGAAGAAATTTTTGAAGCGATTAAAAACCGCAAACTTCCAAATGAATTCTTGCAGCAAATGCGTGTTCAGGTGGCGAATGACCAAGCCGATAAAGACTGGTCGGCAGAACTGAATTCGATCTACGAAAATGACAAATTCAAGCTCAGGCAAAAAATCGTCGAATGCCTTTCGCTCGAAAAATACCAGGAAGTTTCAAAGCGGCTGCATTTAAACAACCAGCGTTTCATGATCATCAGCAAGCCGTTGTATTATCAAAAAGACAACATCGCGCTCGTAAAAGTCGTATTCTACAGAAATATCGAACACAACAGCGGCTCGATTGTATTGCTCGAAAAAACCGCAAATGGCTGGGAAATCAAAGAATATTTGAGTCCGTGGGCTACTTAAAAAAGGGATATGAAAATTAAAGAAATCATTGCAGTCCTTGAAGAAATGGCGCCGTTGGCGTATGCTGAAGATTTTGACAACGTCGGGCTTTTGGTAGGCAATGCCAATGATGATGCGACCGGAATTCTCGTTTGCCACGATGCTCTGGAAAATGTCATTGACGAAGCGATTGCCAAAAACTGCAATTTCATCGTTTGCTTCCATCCGATCATTTTCTCGGGATTGAAGAAAATCACGGGCAAAAATTATGTCGAGCGCGTCGTGCTGAAAGCGATCAAAAACGACATTGCGATTTATGCCGTTCACACCGCATTGGACAACCATCAAAACGGCGTGAATAAAATTTTCTGCGATGCTTTGGGTTTGATACACCCTAAAATCCTGGTTCCGAAACAACAATTCATCCAAAAATTAATCACGTATACGATTCCCGAAAATGCCGAAAAACTTCGCAATTCCTTGTTTGAAGCCGGTGCGGGAAAAATCGGGAATTATGAAGAATGCAGCTTCAATTCGACCGGAATCGGAACGTATAGGGGCAATGAAAACAGCAATCCTGAAATTGGCGAACGCTTTGAATTTGTCGAATCGGATGAAATCAAGATCGAAGTCACATTCGAAAAACATTTGCAATCAAAAATTTTAAAGGCACTTTTCGCGAATCATGTGTATGAAGAAGTCGCTTACGAAATTTACAACCTCGAAAATGCACATCAGAATATCGGCCTCGGAATGATCGGTGAACTTCCGACGGCTTTATCTGAACGCGATTTCCTGCAAATGGTCAAAGACAACATGCAATCAGACGGCATCCGCCACAGCGCATTTCTGGATAAAAACATCAGGAAAGTTGCAGTTCTTGGTGGCTCGGGAAGTTTCGCGATTAAAAACGCCATCAAGGCTGGAGCCGATGCTTTTTTAACCGCCGATTTGAAGTACCACAACTTTTATGAAGCTGAAAATCAGCTGCTTTTAGCTGACATTGGCCATTTTGAAAGCGAACGGTATACAAAAAATTATATTGTTGATTTTCTTAAGAAAAAAATCCTTAATTTTGCAATCATTTTATCAGAAGAAAATACAAATCCTGTTAAGTACTTATAAAAGTTATGGCGAATACGAAAGAATTAAGTGTTGAAGAAAAATTAAGAGCGTTATACGACCTGCAATTAATTGACACAAGAATTGATGAAATCAGAAATGTAAGAGGTGAACTTCCTTTGGAGGTTGAAGACCTGGAAGATGAAGTTGCTGGTTTGACCACTCGTTCGGAAAAACTAAAACAAGATTTAGACAGCATCGACGAACAAATCAAAGCAAAAAAAGCGGCGATCGAAGACCATCAGGCTGCGATTAAAAAATACACCAAGCAACAGGACAGCGTTCGCAACAACCGTGAATTCAACTCTCTAACGAAAGAAGTAGAATTCCAGGAACTCGAAATCCAGTTGGCTGAAAAACAGATCAAAGAATTGAAAGCTTCGATGGAGCACAAAAAAGAAGTGATCTCGAATTCAAAAGAAAAATTAGAGGCCAAATCAAGCCACTTGAAACATAAAAAATCAGAGCTCAGCGACATCATGTCGGAGACTGAAAAAGAAGAAACGTTCTTAGCACAAAAATCCGCAGAATTCGAAGCGTTGATCGAAGAAAGATTGTTGGCGGCTTACAAAAGAATCCGCAGCAGCGTAAGAAACGGACTCGCAGTCGTGTCTATCGAAAGAGGTGCATCGGCAGGTTCCTTCTTCACCATTCCGCCACAAACACAGGTTGAAATTGCCGGCAGGAAAAAAATCATCACTGACGAACACTCCGGAAGAATTTTGGTAGACAGTTCGTTAGCCGAAGAAGAAAGAGAAAAAATGCAACAGTTGTTTGCACAAATCTAAAAATACCAGCCTCGTTCAACGGGGCTTTTTTTTATGCAAAAATTAAAGTATTTCCTGCTGACCAAATCGATCGGATTGTACATCAACTTCCTCAGTTATGCACATCCGAAAAAAGCGGCATTGCTGGCATACAAACTTTTCAGCAACCCGCGCGACGGCAGATTGTTTAAAGAAAACTTACCCGAAATACTCAAAGAGGCCCAGCACGAAACTTTAGCATTCGAAGGACAGGAATTCCAAACTTACACCTGGAAAGGCAACAACCACATCATTTTACTAATCCACGGCTGGGAAAGCAACGCTTCACGTTGGGAGAAAATGCTGCCCTATTTACAGCAATCAGGGAGTACGATCGTTGCCATTGACGGCCCGGCGCATGGATTGTCTCCGGGAATGGAATTCAATGTGCCAACGTATGCCGCATTTATCGATGTGGCCGCAAAAAAATTCCAGCCGCATGCAATTATCGGACATTCCCTTGGCGGTGCAGCTTCGGTGTATTACCAGTACAAATATCAAAATACCAAGCTTCAGAAAATGGTTTTGCTTGGCGCTCCTTCTGATTTGCGGACATTAATCGCAAATTACGTCGCGCTTCTAAGCCTGAATTCTAAAATGGAAACGTTACTGGACGACCATTTCCTTCAAAAATTCCAGTTCCGCTTAGACGATTTTTCCGGCAAAATTTTCGGGGAAAAGTTAAGCTTGAAAGGAATTATCGCGCACGATCTCGATGACACCATAGTCGCATTCGGCGAAAGCCAAAAAATCGCCTCAGGTTGGAAAAACGCTACTTTTATTGAAACGAAAGGCCTTGGGCACAGCATGCATGATGATGTGTTGTACAATCGGGTGGTGCAGTTTTTATTTGAGGTTTCCCCTTCGTCGAAATGACAAGTTTGTCGAAATGACAGTTTTGTCGAAATCATAAGTTTGCCAAAGTAACCAATTTGTAGAAATGAAAATTTTCTGCAACATAATAAACACCCGTTTGTCATTTCGACGAAGGAGAAATCTCAAAATGATTCAAAAACTCAAATTCCGGGTTCATTGTCCTAATCAATTCTTCTTTCTTTTGCCTGCGCCACTTTTTTATTTCTTTTTCTCTTGCTATTGCGTCATGAATCCAAGTAAACTTTTCATAATATAATAAAAATTGGACATTGTATTTTGAGGCAAAAGTTCTATTTCCAAGTTGAATATTATCTTTATGTTGTTGCAATCTTTGACGTAGATTGTTTGTTACACCAGTATATAGAACCGTTTTTGTTTTGTTGGTGATGATGTAAATGTAGCAAGTATGATAACCTTGGGCATAATACATAGAGCGTGATTTTAGATTTCTCCTTTCGTCGAAATGATAAGTTAATGCTGTCCGAAATTATTACGTTGCGGTAAAACCGTAAATGCAAATGATGTATCATCCATAATTTCCTTACTTTTGCCAAATGGAAGACAACCTCAAACGACTCAATAAATTCATAGGCGAAACCGGATTTTGTTCGCGCCGTGAAGCCGATACTTTTATCGAACAGGGCCGCGTGACCGTAAACGGAAATGCCGCCGAAATGGGAATGAAAGTCACCAGTGACGATGAAGTGCGCATTGACGGCAAACTCATCCGTGAGAAAAATGAAAAACCGGTGTATCTCGCTTTCAACAAACCCGTCGGGATTGAATGCACGACAAACCTTGAAGTGCGCGAAAACATCGTCGATTTCATCAATTATCCAAAACGTATTTTTCCCATTGGACGATTGGACAAAGCCAGCGAAGGCTTGATTTTCATGACCAATGACGGCGATATCGTCAACAAAATTTTACGCGCGCGAAACAACCACGAAAAAGAATATACGGTAACCGTAAGCAAACCAATCACCGACCGATTCATCGAAAAGATGGCCAACGGTGTTCCGATTCTGGATACGGTAACCCGAAAATGTAAAGTCGAGCAAATCAGCAAATACATTTTTAAAATCATTCTGACTCAGGGTTTGAACCGCCAGATTCGCCGCATGTGCGAATATTTGGGTTATGAAGTGACGGCTTTGAAAAGAATCCGGATCATCAACATTTCACTTGATGTTCCTGTTGGGCGTTACCGCGACCTGACCGATGCCGAAATATTGGAACTGAACCAATTGATCGAGCCGTCGAGCAAAACCGAAGAAGCAAGTTTCTTGGAAGACAGGGCGAAAAGAAAAGAGCCGAGGGAACGCAGCGCTTTTCCCGCAAGAAAAAGCCATGAACCATTTGGAAGCCGTGAAAATGAAAGCAGGAAAATAGTCCCAAATAAGAACAAATCTGAAGATCAAAAACCGGATGAAAACCCGAAACCGGCTTCAAGATGGAAAGTCGAAGTCATTAAAAAAGACGATCCGAATTATAAGAAAAAAGGGGATTATTAGTCAGTCGAAAGTGGGAAAGTCAAAAGTCTGAAAGAAATTACTTGTGTATAAAAAAAGCCTTCACTCTATGAAGGCTTTTTCATTTTATCTATAATATTGTCGTCTTTCGACTTTCAACTTTTGGCTTTCGACTACTGTTCCTTCCGTTGTTCACGGGCCAGCAACGTATTTTTCAACAGCATCGCAATCGTCATCGGGCCAACACCGCCTGGAACCGGCGTGATGTGCGATACTTTTTTACTGACGTTTTCAAAATCGACATCGCCAGTAATGTGGTAGCCTTTTTCAGAATCGTCGGCAACGCGTGTGATCCCAACATCGATAACAACCGCGCCATCTTTGACCATTTCGGCTTTGAGGTAATTTGGAACACCAAGCGCCGTGATGATAATATCGGCTTGGGTTGTGATTTGTGCAATGTTTTTGGTGTAACTGTGCGTTAAAGTCACCGTCGAATTTCCGGGAAAGCCTTTTCGTCCCATCAAAATGCTCATCGGACGCCCAACGATGTGGCTGCGGCCAATGACCACCGTATGTTTTCCTTTGGTTTCGACATTGTACCGTTCCAATAATTCTAAGATTCCAAATGGCGTTGCCGGTATGAACGTCGTCATATCCAAAGCCATTTTCCCGAAATTCTCGGGATGAAAACCGTCTACATCTTTGCTCGGATCAATCGCCATCAGCACTTTTTGCGTGTCAATTTGTTTTGGAAGCGGCAGCTGCACGATGAATCCGTCGATGTTGTCGTCTTCGTTGAGCTGCTTGATCTTTTTGAGCAGTTCGGTTTCCGATGTCGTGCTTGGCATTTTAACCAATGTCGATTCAAAACCCACGCGCTCGCAGGCTTTGACTTTGCTGCCAACATACGTCAAACTGGCGCCGTCATTCCCGACAATGATCGCGGCCAGATGCGGCACTTTTTCACCATTTTTTTTCATCAGGTCGACTTCGGCTGTGATTTCGAGCTTGATGTCTTCAGATATTTTTTTTCCGTCGAGTAGTTGCATAATCGTATGAGTAGTTAGTGTTGTGTCTTGATTTATTTTTTCGGAATGCTATCAAATAAAAAAGACGCGTTTGCACACGTCTTTAAGTCTTATCGCATTCCTTTCATGCCGCCCATCATTTTCATCAGGTTTTTTCCGCCCGGGCCTTGCATCATTTTCATCATTTTGCTCATCTGGTCAAACTGTTTCATGAGTTGGTTGACCTGCTCTATTTTGGTTCCCGATCCTTTTGCGATGCGGTTTTTTCTCTTCACATCGATGATTGCGGGTTTGCTTCTTTCGATTGGCGTCATCGAATGGATGATCGCTTCGATATGCTTGAAAGCGTCATCTTCGATCTCGACATCTTTCATCGCTTTGGATGCGCCGGGAATCATTCCGACCAAATCTTTCATGTTTCCCATTTTTTTCACCTGTTGGATCTGGGTCAGGAAATCATCAAAACCGAATTCGTTCTTCGCGATTTTCTTTTGTAATTTTCTGGCTTCTTCTTCGTCGAATTGCTCCTGCGCACGCTCTACAAGTGAAACGACGTCACCCATTCCGAGAATTCTTTCAGCCATACGAACCGGATAAAACACATCGATCGCATCCATCTTCTCGCCTGTTCCGACAAATTTGATCGGTTTGTTAACGACAGATTTGATCGAAATCGCAGCTCCACCACGCGTGTCACCATCTAATTTCGTTAAGATCACACCGTCAAAATTGAGTCGGTCGTTGAATGCTTTCGCCGTATTTACAGCATCTTGGCCGGTCATCGAATCGACGACGAACAAGGTTTCCTGAGGCTGAATTGCTTGGTGAACATTTGCAATTTCGTTCATCATTTCTTCATCAACAGCCAAGCGTCCGGCGGTATCGACAATGACTACGTTGAAGCCGTTTGCTTTGGCATGTTTGATTGCATTTTGCGCAATGTCGACTGCATTTTTGTTGTCTGGTTCAGAGTAGACTTCAACGCCAATCTGATCTCCAACAACATGCAGCTGATTGATCGCCGCCGGACGATAAATGTCGCAGGCTACCAACAACGGCTTTTTATTTTTTTTCGTTTTTAGGTAATTCGCAAGTTTGCCCGAAAAAGTCGTTTTTCCCGAACCTTGTAAACCCGACATTAAAATCACGGTCGGATTTCCTGAAAGGTTGATTCCGGCAACATCGCCACCCATCAATTCGGTCAGTTCGTCTTTAACGAGTTTGACCAGCAATTGCCCTGGTTGCAACGTAGTTAATACGTCCTGTCCGATGGCTTTTTCTTTGACTTTCGTCGTAAAATCTTTGGCAATTTTAAAGTTGACATCGGCGTCAAGCAAGGCGCGTCGTACTTCTTTTAAAGTTTCGGCAACGTTGACTTCGGTGATTTTTCCGTGTCCTTTTAATATGTGGAATGCTTTGTCGAGCTTGTCGCTTAAATTATCAAACATAATGTCTTGTTTTTTGAAGCTACAAATATAAGGGAAAAGTGTAAAGCTTCAAAGTCGCAAACTCGCAAAGTTTAGGCTGTTGGCAAAAATTGAGGCTCTTTTTCGAAAAGTATTGGAATCGTGCAATAAAAGCAAATTTACTCGTAGGCTTCCATTTGGAAAACAATCGTAAATTTATTGAAATTCTAAATTTTCGGACTATGAAAACAATTCAAAACCTTCGATTTCTGGTCATGCTTCTTGCAGCAATCTTCATGATTTCTTGTGCCGGCACCAACAAAGGAACGGCATCAGACCGCACTTCAAATGGAAACACAAACGGCAACGGAAAAGTTCCGAAATCAAATAAAGTACACAACTTCAATAACAACTAATAAAAAAAACCAGCCGTTTCTGACTGGTTTTTTTTAGCTAAAAGCAGGTATTGTTGTCGCCTTCGAGGTTATACAACTGCTGCACTTCGTCGTCAGAAAGCACCCTTTTGTAAACTCTTAAATCATCCAAGTAGCCGTTGAATTGTTTCCCAATTAGATAGTTGCCAAACCATTCTCCAAAATTTAGCTGTTCATAATAGACACTATTGCGTAAAATCCCATCCCTGTATATTTTTAAAAAATTTCCGGGCGTGAGTGTAATCAGAATATGGTGCCAGTTTTCTGTGTCCTGATGAAGCTCTGCAGTCCAGCTTGGATCGGAAAAACCTCCTGATTGCCCAAATAAAGGACGTTCAAAATATCCAAGTGTAAAACCATCATCACATACGCAATTATTGGCCTTTTCAAAAAAACCGTGCACACCGCTATTATCAGGCAATTTTTGTTTAAACCAAATGCTAATCGTTATTGAATCGCCTTGTTTGAGATGATTTGCTTGAACCTCAGGAATTGCTAAAAAATCTCCCACTTGACCACTCAGCGAAATCGCACTGTTGGCTGTTCCATTCCTATCTGACACAAATACCGGTGGAAAATTATTTCCCGGCAAAGCATTTTGGTTGCTAATCAAGTCTTTAATTTCGTTTGCAAACGGCATATAAATGATCAAACCGTTGGTCAAAATATTAGGGTTTTGGCATGGCGGCACTGTTGGATTGCAAATGTTGATCGCATTTTCTACCGCCGATAACAAGGCTGCATTGCTATCAATTTCGACATTTTCACCATTTGCCTGCGGAATGTAAAGCGGGTAAGCAATCTGGTAAGATTCCCCTTCTACAAGACCCGCTAAAAATAAATAGACTTCGGACGAAGAATTTAATGTATGTGTTTGTTGCACCTGAAAATTAGCATCATAACTATAAACCGTTATCGGAAACATCAACTGCAGGCACGGAAAAACTTCTTCACTATGCTGGCAAGACACACTCAAAGTGTTGAATTCCTGTTCGTTATTGATCACAACCGTTCCACCTTCGATAGTATTTACAATAATTGGAAAAGAAAACTCGATATGGTCCTGATCAATTTGAGACGCATTGAAAATAGCAGCAACCTCAGCATAATCAACTTCACTTTGAACAGTAGTCGCAAAATTATCATTTACTGTTACCCTATATGGAAATTTAACTTTAAAACAACTTGTACTATCCAATACATTGTCAACGCTGGTAAAGTCATTTGAAAAGGTGGCTTGTTTCAGTTTATTGGTCAAAGTGGCGTTTTTGCTTAAAACATCCGGATGTTCGATGACTTGACTTTCGTCGTTTTGGCAGGAAAAAAGTAATAATGCAGCCAGCACAAAAATTACAGTTAAAAATTTGATTGGATTTCTCATGATTAAATTTTTAGGTTTGGATAGGAAACAATCAAAAAGCAAAAAACCCTACCTTGAACCCGAATTTTTCTGTCTTATCAATTTTGTAAAAAATACAAATCTAAAGTAGGGTTTTTATTTCTTGAACTGTTCTTACAGAAATATTCTTTTTTTGATTTTGATTCATTATGAAAAAAACCGCTGTTGAAAGCGTTTGTGAAGAACTTGTATTTGCCGGATTTTTTAAAGCCCATGTAAAGCCGCTGCGGAATTTCCTCTACTATAAATTCGGCAACGACGAACAGGCAAATGATGCCGCGCAGGAAGCATTCATGAAGTTGTGGGAAAATTGCGGCAGCGTACCATTGGCGAAAGCCCGATCTTACATTTATAAAGTTGCCGGAAATGCCACGCTAAACGTCATCGCACACCAAAAAGTCGTTTTGGAATATGCCAAAAGTGCCAATCCGGTGCAGCACACTTCCGAAAGTCCTGAATTTATTTTGGAAGAGCAACAATTTAAAACCAAACTGGAACGCGCCATCCAAAACCTGACCGAAGCGCAGCGCACGGCATTTTTACTGCACCGCATCGACGGAAAAAAATATGCTGAAATTGCCGAAATGCTCGACATCAGCATCAAAGCGGTCGAAAAGAGAATACACGGCGCACTGGTTTCATTGCGCCTCGAAATTGAAAATATAAAGTAGGGTTTTTGAACCCTGAACTGTTTTATAAAAAAGCGAAGCGATGAAAGAGGAACATGATTTGGCGAAATGGCTGGAAGGCAAAATGACCGAAAGCGAACTGGCGGCCTTTGCCCAATCGGCTGAATTTGCGGCATACGAAAAAATTAAAAATCATTCGGCCGACTTAAAAACGCCTGATTTTGACTCCAATCTGATGTTTGAAAAAATCATCCGCAGGCCAAAAGCAAAGCCAATTGTCAAAATGAAAGCGCGGTGGTTTTTACGGATTGCCGCGGTTTTGGTCGTCGGACTTGGATTGTTCTTTACTTTCGGTCATTTTTCTGAAACTGCTGTCGTTGCAGAAAACGGTAAAACGACCACTTTTCAACTTCCCGATCATTCGGAAGTCATCGTCAATTCAGGTTCAGAAATCAAGTATAAAAAAGCCGGCTGGGATCAAAAAAGAAGCCTGCAACTTCAGGGCGAAGCATTTTTTAAAGTCACGAAAGGAAAGACATTTGATGTGAATACGAATCTCGGAAAAGTAACCGTTGTTGGGACACAATTCAATGTCAAAGCACGAGGTGAAAGGTTTGAAGTGACTTGCTTTGAGGGAAAAGTGCGCGTACAAAACGCATCCGAAACCGTTTTGATCACCAAAGGGCAACGCCTGACTTTTGATTTTGGAAAGAAAATAAATTCGGCTCCCGTAACTACGCAAAAACCCGAATGGCTGCAACACGAGCTTGCTTTCAATACCGAAAAATTATCGGCGGTCATTGCAGAACTGAAACGCACTTATGACATTGCCATCCGGGCAGAAAATATAAATTTAGATCAAAATTTCACAGGTACAATACCGGCGGACAATCTTGGGCTGGCGTTGCAGATCGTAGGTTCGGCCTGCCATTTCGAGTCCTTTAAAAACAAAAACCAGATTATTTTCAGGCCGCAATAATGATGCACAAAACCTGTTTTTTATTGATCTTGCTGTGCTGCCTTTTTTCGGCAGCCGGATTTTCGCAGGAAAAATTGCCGTTGAAAGCAGTGCTTCAGAAAATCGAAAAACAACACCAGGTGAAATTCAGTTTTGTGGATGAAACCGTTGAAAATAAAATCCTCGTTTCGCCAGAAACCTCGCTTTCACTTCCCCAAAAACTTGAAGAATTAAAACGGCAACTTCCGATTGACTTTGAAATCATCAATGAAAAATACATTGCCGTTTCAAGATCTGAACCCGCAGATTTGGATGAAAACAAGATGGCTTTCGAGCTCAATGAAGTGGCCATCAATCATTACCTCGCAAGCGGAATCTCTAAAAATACCGGCGGCACCTTTGTCATCAAACCCAAAAAATTCGGAATTCTTCCGGGACTGACCGAACCTGATGTTTTGCAAACCATGCAGCAAATTCCTGGAATTTACAGCGCCGATGAAAGCATTTCAAACCTCAATGTCCGCGGTGGCACGCACGACCAAAATTTGTTTTTATGGAACGGCATCCCGATGTTCCAGACCGGACATTTTTTCGGGCTGATCTCGGCTTTCAATCCGTCGTTGCCAAATTCGGTTTCGATTTCAAAAAATGGAACCTCGGCGTTTTTTGGCGAAAGCGTTTCGAGCGTGGTTGACATTTCGACCCAATCGAATCCAGTTGAAAATACTGAAAATGGCATTGGTATCAATCTAATCAGTACCGAGTTTTTTTCCAGGGCGAAAATTTCGGAGAAAGCATCGATACTCATTTCCGGAAGGCGTTCCTTTACAGATGCGGTTTCGTCGCCAACGTATCAGAAATATTACAACTGCATTTTCCAGAATACATTGGTTACCGATTTAAACAACAACCAAATCATCGATTACAAGACGGCTGAGGATTTTTATTTTTATGATTTCACAGCGCAGTACCAGCAAAAGATCGGAACTAAAAATGAATTGGTTGCCGATGCCATTCTGATTTCAAATGAGCTCGGCATCAGCCAATATGCCACCATTGACAATACATATTATTCAAAGCACAGCGCGCTTTCGCAGCAGAATTTTGGTGCAAACCTGAGTTGGAAAACAGCATGGAATGAAAACCATTTTACCAAAATTGACGGGTATCTTTCGCGTTACAATCTCGATGCGTCTAATGAATCGATTGAAAGCAGCCAGGTTTTAGAACAGCAAAATACCGTTTTGGATACCAGCTTTAAAATCGAAAACCACAACAAACTAAATGCGCATTTAAACGGCAACAGCGGCTATCAATTCAATGAAATTGGAATTTCAAACAACGATGCGATCAACAATCCTTTTTTCAGCAGGAAAATTAAAGAAGTTTTGCGCAGCCATGCTTTGATTGCTGAAACCGAATATGTTTCAGAAAATCATACATTGTTTTTAAAAGGCGGAATCCGGGCGAATTATTTTGAAAAATTTGATAAATTTTTGATCGAGCCGCGGTTGCAGTTTTCATATGCATGGACACCATCGCTGCGACTGGAAATTCTCGGGGAGCGAAAAAGCCAGACGGTTTCGCAGATTATCGACCTGCAACGGGATTTCCTTGGCATTGAAAAACGCCGCTGGACATTGGCGAATGACGGCAGCATCCCTATTCAAAAGAGTTCGCAGCTTTCAATCGGGCTGACATTCCACAACAAAAAATGGCTGTTTACAGTCGATAATTTTTACAAGAAAGTGGCCGGCATTTCGAGTCCGGGACAGGCTTTTAGAAACCAGCTCGAAGCGATAAAAATCAATGGCGATTATACGGTTTTAGGCTCTGAAATTTTGCTGCAGCGGAATTTTAAAACCTTTTACGGCTGGGTTGGATACAGTTTTAACCGCAATGACTATGATTTTGGGACATTTGATCCGAATCAGTTTCCAAACAATTTCGAGATTGAGCACAACGTGTCATTTGCTGCAGTCTATGACCAGAAAAAACTGAAACTTGCGCTTGGCGGCAAATGGCATTCGGGCCGCCCGATGACCAGGCCTTATGAAATTTCAGGGCAGCAAATCCGGTATTACGACCCGAATGATGACAACCTGAATGATTTCATGCAGTTTAATTTTTCAGCTTCGTATTACTGGAAACTCGGAAAAAAATCGAAACTGGAACTCCATGCATCGGTGCTGAATTTACTAAACAAACGCAATACGATCAACCGTTATTACCGTGTGAACACGCAAAGCAACAGCATCGAAAGCGTCAATACATATGCGTTGGAGCGCACACCAAACCTCAGCCTGAACTTCACGATTTGATTACATTCTTTCCGGAACAGAAATGCCGAGCAAGTTGAAAGACAGCTTGATCGTATCGGCGACTTTTTGTGAAAGTTGTACGCGAAAAGTCTTTTTCGTCAAATCTTCCTCGCCTAAAATCGAAACCGTCTGGTAGAACGAATTGTATTCTTTGACGAGTTCGTAAGTGTAATTTGCGAGCAATGCCGGACTGTGATTTTCTGCCGCATTTTGGATAATTTCAGGGAAAAGCTCGAGTTGTTTCAGCAACTCTTTTTCTTTTTCGTGAAGCTCGATGATGTCGAAATTTGCAGACAGGTCAAAATCGGCTTTGCGCAGAATCGACTGGATCCTGGCATACGTATATTGAATGAACGGACCAGTATTTCCTGCGAAATCCACCGATTCTTCAGGATTGAAAAGAATCCTTTTCTTCGGGTCGACTTTTAAAATGTAATATTTGAGTGCGCCGAGTCCGATGGTGTTGTATAATTTTGCTTTTTCTTCGTCAGAATAACCGTCGAGTTTGCCGAGTTCTTCGGAAATTTTTTGGGCCGTTTCAGTCATTTCTTTCATCAGGTCATCGGCATCGACAACGGTTCCTTCGCGGCTTTTCATTTTTCCCGAAGGTAAATCGACCATTCCGTAAGACAAATGAAATAAGTTGTCAGACCAGTCGAAGCCCAATTTTTTGAGGATCAGGAACAACACTTTAAAATGGTAATCCTGTTCGTTTCCAACGGTATACACCATTCCACCCACATCCGGAAAATCCTTGACCCTTTGGATTGCGGTTCCGATGTCCTGCGTCATGTAAACTGCTGTTCCGTCTGACCGCAGCACGATTTTGCGATCGAGTCCGTCTTCGGTCAAATCGATCCAAACCGAACCGTCGGGATCTTTTTCGAATACGCCTTTTTCGAGTCCGAGTTGCACGACTTCTTTTCCTAACAAATAGGTGTTGCTTTCGTAATAATACGAGTCAAAATCAACTCCGATATTTTTATACGTTTCATCGAAACCTTTGTAAACCCAGCCGTTCATTTTGTTCCAGAGCGCCAGGACAGTTTCGTCCCCGGCTTCCCAATCAAGCAGCATTTTCTGGGCTTCGAGCAGGATTGGCGCTTGTTTTTTGGCTTCGTCTTCGGTTTTTCCATCGGCTACCAATGCGCTGATTTGTTCTTTGTATTTTTTATCGAATTCGACGTAATATTTCCCGACAAGTTTGTCGCCTTTGAGGCCTGTGCTTTCCGGAGTCTCATTCAAACCGGATCTTTCCCAGGCCAGCATCGACTTGCAGATGTGGATGCCACGGTCGTTGATGATTTGGGTTTTATAGACTTTTTTTCCGGCTGCTTTTAAAATTTCGGCAACAGAATAGCCAAGCAATACGTTTCTTACGTGTCCAAGGTGTAGTGGTTTGTTTGTATTTGGCGAAGCATATTCGACCATGACTGCTTTTTCATCGGCTGCAGCTTTGGCAAATCCGAATTGCAGGTCCTGTTTGATTTCGTTGAAAAATTTCAGGTAATATGCATCTGAAACCACGATATTCAAAAATCCTGAAACCACGTTGAATGCGCTGACTTCCGACACATTTTCGACCAGGTACTGCCCGATTTTATTTCCGATTTCTGCCGGATTTCCTTTAATAATTTTCAATAGCGGAAAAATCACCATCGTAATATCGCCTTCAAAATCCTTGCGAGTCGCCTGGAATTCTATTTTTTCAAGCGAGACATTGAAAATATCGGCTAAGGCTTTTTGAATTTGGGGCGTAAGGATTTTCGGGAGTGACATAAATATGTTTTTTTTAAGTCTGCAAAGATAGTTATATCAGATGCAAATCTGAAATAGAATTGAGGAGTAAAAAAATAAAAATCCATCAATTAAATAGGCGTTTGTCCAATGGTTTGCCGTTCAACTGATTTAAATCTTATTTATCAACAATTTTATAAACCAAAAATGTAAGAATTTTATTTGTTAAAACATTCAAATTGTGTATTTCATCGACTTTATTTGTATTTCAACGATAAAATTACAAATCTTTGAAATGTCAAAACGAATGTCCTGAAAAGAAAGTTTAATTAAGATTAACATGAAAAGAACCCTACTCCTTTTTGCCCTTATGTTTGCTGTTGCGGGATTTTCCCAATCCATCACGGTAAACACTTCAACCTACACCATTCCCCAACTGGTAAACACCGTGCTGATCAATTCGCCCTGTGACAATGCCACAAATGTAACCTGGAAAACCGGTACCAATTATGGTTCATCTAACGGTATTGGTTTTTTCCAGAACACCAATCCAAATTTCCCGATTCCGTCTGGTGTGATTATCAGTACTGGCGATGTTGCCCATGCACCAGGGCCCAACAACAACAATGCAGAACTTGAAGACGGAAATGCTTCGTGGCCAGGCGACACCGATCTTGAAGCGACACTTGCCGCAGCAGGAATCCCGATGCGTTCGGTGAATGCGACTGTATTGGAATTTGATTTTACGCCAAAATCATCCAACTTTAGCTTTGATTTCCTTTTTGCCTCAGAAGAATATGGAAATTACCAATGTGAATTCTCAGATGCCTTTGCCTTTTTGCTGACCGATACCAGCACAGGCGTTACTACGAATTTAGCGGTAGTTCCGGGAACAAATGCGCCAATTTCGGTGCTGACGATCAGGGATTTCTTATACAATTCAGGATGCCCGTCGGTCAACAGCCAGTATTTTGGAAGTTACAACGGTGGAATTTCAGCTCCGGCTTCCCCTACAAGCTACAATGGGCAAACTACGCTATTGAATGCGTCGGCGGTATTGACGCCAAATACGCAGTATCATATCAAACTGGTCATCGCTGACCGAAACGATTACAAATCGGATTCTGCGATTTTCATTGCGTCAGACAGTTTTAACATTGGACAGGATGTTTTGGGGCCAGACATTACAGTGGCCAACCACGGTGCCATTTGTTACGGTGAGCCTTACACGATCGTTTCCGGATTGGATCCTTTGCTTTATACTTTTGACTGGAAAAAAGATGGCGTACTCCTTCCGGACCATACCCCTTCATTAGTAATCAATGGCTCGGGACGTTACGAGTTGATTTATCAGGCGGTTGGATGCCAGAAAATTACGGATGTTATAAAAATCGAATATTATCCGCAGATACAAACCGGAACGCCGGTTACTTTATACAAATGCAACTCGGGTGCAGCTACTTACAATTATGACCTGACGACCAATACGCCCTTAATCAAGACTGGAATGAATCCGGCAACTGTTGTGACTTATCACAGCTCTTTTTTGGATGCGCAAAATGGTGTAGGCGAATTGTCGCTGAATTATCCAAGCTCCGGAAATGAAACCATTTTTGCAAGGGTTAAAAGCCACAATACAAACTGTTACACGATCAAGCAATTTGATTTGCGTACAGCGCCGGCACCGGTAGCAAACAAGCCAAAGGACATGACTTTGTGCGCAAGATCTGTAACATTGAATAACGGTATTTTTGTAATTTCCGACCAGACTGCTGAAGTGCTTGGATCACAGGATGCACAAATGAATGTGGTTTCTTATTATACTTCAGAACCAAATGCTCTGTCGGGCACAAATGCCTTGCCTGCTGCTGCAAACGTCATCCGCTATATCGGAACGGATAATGCAACGATTTATGTCAGGGTTCAAAATGCAAGTGACAGGAACTGCTTTAGCACTACAAGCTTTACATTATTCATCAAACAGCTGCCTTTGGTAGATACAATGCAAAATGTAATTGTCTGTACCGATTACACGTTGCCTGCATTGGTTAACGGAAATTATTTCACCGGAACAAACGGTACCGGGACACCTATGTTTGCAGGAGACGTCATCAGCACAACCCAACAGTTATACATTTATACTGCACCCCTGACTCCGGATGGCTGTAGCAATCAGACTTCTTTCAAAATCACTATTTTAGATCCAAATACGCTATCTCCCGGAAACCAGGTTTCTTGCGGACCATACACTTTGCCAGCACTGATAGCAGGTAATTATTACACCGGCCCGCATGCGACCGGAACGAAACTAACGGCAGGAACTACCATTACAGACAGCCAAACATTGTATGCGAATTACACTTCCGTAGATCCGGCATGTGAAATCGACGCTGGATTTAGTGTGACTGTTGTACCTGTTATCGACTTGGGCACTTTTAGCGCGGTATTTAGTTGCTCTTCTTATACTTTGCCTGCATTGTCAGCCGGTAAGTATTTTACGTTGCCTGGCGGACAGGGATCTGAAATTCTTGCAGGAACAATCATATATGTTACACAAACGGTCTATGTTTTTGCAGAAACCAGTGAAGGTTGCAAAAGTGAAAAATCATTTGATGTGGTCATTGGCATCAATACACCGGCAGATGTTTACCAGTGTAATGGGTATACATTGCCAACATTGCCTATCGGAAATTATTTTACGGGAAGGGCCGGAACAGGAACGATGATCCCATCGGGAACGGTACTTGAAGCCACTGCAACGGTTTACATTTATGTGCCAACATCTGAAACGCCAAACTGTACCGACGATGTGCATTATACGATTAACATTGCACAGCCGCCAATAGACCATCTTCCAGACGTCAGGGTTTGTGACGGATTTACGCTTCCAACGCTTACCAACGGAGAATACCATCCGCTTCCTGGCGGAGCCGGAGCAGTTATACCGGCCGGAACTTTCATTGATACAACACGGACTATTTACATCTTTAAAAGATCAACCCCGCAATGTTACAATGAGTCGAGGTTTGCAGTTCTCATCAATCCGAAACCGGCAATTGACTCGCGTGGCGACCTGAATGTTTGTAATTCCTATACACTTACGACCTTAGATGTTGGAAAATATTACACTGGCCCGGGCGGAACCGGAGACGTTATTCCTTTCGGAACCGTGTTGACTACTTCACAAAGGGTATACATTTATGCTATTGGAAATCCATCTCCACCTCCGGCATGTAGTGCTGAAAGCAGCTTTTATGTATCGATTGCTGTCCTTAGGGCCGATGATCCAGCCGATGTGCAAGAATGTGACAGCTACAGATTGCCTGCCTTGACTATTGGAAATTATTATACTTTATCTGGCGGGCCAACCGGTGGCGGTATTATGAAACATGCCGGCGATTTGATCACCACGACGCAAACGCTGTATGTATTTACGGAAAACAACCAAAGGATCAATTGTACTGATGAAAACAGTTTCAACATTACGATCAACCATACGCCTGTAGTAGCTGCGGTATCTGATAAATTTGTCTGCAACTCGTATACGCTTCCAGCTTTGACTGTTGGAGATTATTATACCGGCCCGTTAAAAACCGGAAGGTTGCTTCATGCAGGAGATGTATTGAGTGTAACCCAGACCATTTATGTATATGCTGAAACGGGAACGACGAAAAACTGTTTCAACGAAAAAAGCTTTAAAGTCACGATTTTCAATGTGGATGAAATTCCCGATGTAACCATCTGCGAAAGCTATACCTTGCCACCATTGACCATCGGAAAATATTATACAAATACAAACGGAACGGGTTTAAATCTCGCGGCTGGCACGCAAATTCATACCACACAAACGATTTATGTATATGCAAAATCGCCATTTGTACCGACCTGTTATGATGAAAGTTCATTTGTTGTAACGATTGTTGACACTCCGGTTGCACATCCGGTAACGGCTGTGATGACAACGGTTTGTGATGAAGACGGAACGAATGACGGCGTTACATCATACAATCTGACGCAATTGAACGCCACTTTATTGGGAAGCCAGACCGGCCCTGAATTTACGGTTACTTATTTTGCGAATCCTTCTGATGCCGCGACAAATGTCAATCCGATTACGGCAACCACAGCACGGATTGCAGTGGCAAGGGTTTCGAATACACTGACGGCAAACTGCTTCGATTTGAGAGCCATTTCAATTACCGTTCATAAATTGCCGGAACCGAAACCTGTGGGCGGAATCATCTGCTACGACAGCCATAATCAGGTGGCTTTGAAACCTTATAAAATTTTAAGCGGACTGGGTGCCGGCTACACTTTTGAATGGTTCAATTCGAATGATGAAGTGGTTGGAACAGCCAGCAGCTATACCGCCGTTTTACCCGGAGATTATTATGTAATTGCGACGAGTAATGCGACAGGTTGCCCATCGGAAGAAACACACGTAACCGTTACGCCATCTGAACCTGCATTGGTAAGTTATACGATCACCGACGATTTTGTAGACAGCCAGGTGATTACAGTTCAGGCAACTGGAGTTGGCGGGGATTATGAATACCAGCTTGATTTTGGCCCGTTCCAGGACAGCCCGGTTTTTGAAAATGTATCCTCCGGAATTCATACGGTTCATGTGAGGGATAAAAACGGTTGCGGCATGTCGGATGCGGAAGCATTGGTCATCAATTACCCGAAATTCTTTACACCAAACGGCGACGGATTCAATGATACCTGGAACATAGTCGACCTGAAATCCCAGGCGACAGCCAAGATCAACATCTTTGACCGATACGGAAAATTCATCAGCCAGATTACGCCAAGCGGTGCAGGCTGGGACGGAACTTTCCACAGTAAAGAACTGCCTTCTACCGATTACTGGTTTGTTGTAAATTATGAAGAAGACGGCATTGAAAAAGAATTTAAAGCGCATTTTGCGATGAAACGATAATCAGATAATTTGGCAAAAAAGCGGCTTCCGGAATATGGGAGCCGCTTTTTATTTATATCGATTTTAAATTCAGAAACTGTTGTAACAATTATCTTTGCACCGAGTCTTGTATCGGGATTTTAAAAATTTACAACAATAAAATGAAACTAAAATTACTCTTGCTTTTTTTCATCGGAAGCCTTTTAACTGCGCAGGCACAAAAAATCGGAAGCCTTTCCGGTAAAGTCACCGATAAGAACAATACGCCCATCTCCTACGCCAGCATCGTTTTGAAATCCGACAATAAAATCGTGACCGGCGGCATTACAGACGACAACGGTTTGTTTGAAATCAAAAATCTGGAACTTAAAAAATATGCTGTTGAAATCCAGTTCATCGGCTACAAAGCTTATTCGGGCACAGCCGATTTCAGTTCTGGGCAAAAGACAATCGCACTTCCAAAGATCACCCTTGAAGAAGAAGCCACACAGTTAAGCGGCGTAAATGTGGTTGCCGAACGTTCGACCGTCGAGCAAAAAATCGACCGGAAAGTCATCAATGTCGGGAAAGATTTAACGACAGCAGGCGCAACAGCATCTGACATTATGAGCAACATTCCATCGGTAAATGTAGATCAGGACGGAAAATTATCACTTCGCGGAAATGAAAACGTACGGGTTTTGATTGATGGCCGCCCTACGAATATCGATGCTTCGCAGCTTCTTAAGCAAATTCCGTCAAGCTCGATCAAAAAGATTGAACTCATTACGAACCCGAGTGCAAAATACAATCCGGAAGGCATGTCCGGAATTATCAACATCGTGCTTCATAAAAATGCAAATGACGGGTTCAATGCGACGATCAACGCGGGTTTAACCGTAGCGCGTACGCCAAAACCAAGCAGTTCGATCGACTTGAATTACCGCACGGGAAAGATCAATTTCTTCGGGAATTACGGGAACAATTTCGGGGAACAATACAACCACGGATTGGTGAAGCGCATCAGCGACTCCTCAAGACAGGAATTCAATATCATCAACAACAATAAAAACCACCTGTTTAAAGTGGGAATGGATTATTTTATCAATGACAAAAACACGGTTTCGGTGTATACGAACCAGAATATTTTTTCAGGAACCGGGCCGGCGAATACCGACTTTTATTTTACTGAAATCGACAGCAATTTCATTTCGCGCGACAATTACAGAAACGCGAACCGCAACGGAACTTACAATCTCGCATACAAGCATTTGTTTGCAAAAGAAGGCCATACTTTGGATTTTGAAGGCAATTACAACGATTACCATTCGACCCAGGACGCTGATTTTTTTACAGATAAAACACCATTAATATTTGATGATCTAGCGTTTGCATACAATGATCATATTATTGACGACCGGAAAAATTCGACTGTAAATGTAGATTATGTGAATCCGCTTTCGGAAAAATCGACGTTGGAACTGGGCGCCGAATCGCGAATTGTCCGCACCGATAATGTCTACCGTACTTCCGGAAAAAACCTTCCAAATTCAAATTATTCGTATGATCTCGACATTTATTCGGCTTACGCGACGTTCGGGCAAAAATTCAAGAAATTCAGCTACCAGCTCGGGGCGCGGTTTGAAAGTTACAAGGTCAATGCGACTTTAGATGGCGCAACGGCTTATAAGGACGATTATATTACGCTGTATCCGTCGGCTTATTTGAGTTATGCCTTATCGGATAAAAACAATTTCCAGCTGAGTTACAGCCGCCGCGTAGACAGGCCAAGTTTAGAGCAAACGAAGCCGATTCGGGAATTCAGTAATGCAAGGCTGACCTCTATTGGAAATCCGGCGCTTGACCCGCAATTCACCAATTCAGTGGAGTTGAATTATACGCGGACATTGACCAAAGGCTCGATCAGCGGAGGCGTTTTTTACCGGATCATTAGTGATGAAATCGCCCGTGTTTTATTTCCGGACGAGAACAAACCTGGCGCACAGATCATGACTTTCACGAATTATGACCGCAATTCTTCATACGGATTTGAATTGTCGGCCAATTATAAAATCAATTCGTGGTGGGACATTCAGCCGGCAATCGACTTTTCAAGCCTGAGCCAAAAAGGCGCGGTTTCGATCCTTCTTCCACGACAACCGGGAGAAACTGTAGATAATTTTGAAACCGTGATTAAGGAAATTACGGCCAATTCGTTCAACGCCCGAATGAACAGCAATTTTAAAGCGACGAAAAACCTGCGCTTGTTGTTGTTCGGATTTTACCGCGGCGCTGTTGACGGCATACAGTTCAACCGAAAAGAAATGTACAAGATCGATGCCGGCGCGCGTTACAGTTTCCTGAACAACAAAGCGACGATCAGCATTCGCTCGAACGACGTTTTCAATACGATGAGATTTGCATTTGAAGGCGACAATCCGTATCCGCAAACAGGAGAATTTAAATGGGAAAGCCAGTCGTTGTTCTTTGGGTTCAACTATATGTTCGGTTCTGGAAAAAACAAAGCGCTGCAAAGAAAACAGCGTGACGACAACACCAAACAAGGCGGCGGCGGATTATTTTAAGTTGTTGCAATACTATTTGAATGATAATACCGTTTATAATAATTATTTGAGTTTATTACAACAAAAAGCCCCGACTGTGCAAAGCGGGGCTTTTTTTTATTTGAATTTTTGTCAGATTACCATCTGATGATGGCGCTTCCCCACGTAAATCCGCTACCGAAAGCGGCGAGCACCACCAAATCGCCTGATTTGATTTTGCCCTGCTCCCAGGCTTCAGTCAATGCGATCGGAATGGAAGCTGCAGTTGTATTTCCATATTTCTGGATGTTGTTGTACACCTGGTCATTTGTCAATTTGAATTTCTGCTGGATGAATTGTGATATGCGCAGATTGGCCTGATGCGGAATCAGCATATTGATGTCTGAAACCGACAAATCATTGGCTTCCAGCCCTTCATTGATGACTTCTGCAAAACGGACGACGGCATTTTTAAATACGAATTGCCCGTTCATGTATGGAAAATAACTTTCATCGTTCGGGTCGTTATCTGCGACGATATCTGAAACCCAACGTCCGCCCATTCCCGGCGCTTTTACGATCAATTCTTCCGCGTGCTGCCCTTCTGAATGCAAATGCGTCGATAAAATTCCTTTCGACAAATCTTCTTCCCTTGACAACACTGCCGCTCCTGCCCCATCGCCGAAAATCACCGAAACACCGCGGCCTCTTGAGGTCATATCCAATCCGGTTGAATGCACTTCGGAACCGATCACAAGAATATTCTTGTACATTCCGGTTTTGATGTATTGGTCGGCAATTGAGATCGCATACACAAATCCCGAACATTGGTTCCTGACATCGAGCGCACCAACCGTTTTGATTCCGAGGTCGCGTTGCACCAAAACGCCTGGGCCTGGAAAATAATAATCCGGGCTTAAAGTTGCGAATATAATAAAATCGATGTCGTCTTTGGAAATTCCGGATCTTTCGATCGCAATTCTAGCGGCTTTGACACCCATGGAAGTTGTTGTGTCTTCGCCTCTGATAATGTGGCGGCGTTCCTGGATTCCGGTGCGTTCTTGAATCCATTCGTCGTTGGTGTCGATTATTTTGGAAAGATCGTCATTGGTGACTACATTGTCCGGGACATAATATCCTAACCCTGATATTTTTGAATGGTACATTTTGGTGGTTTTAGTAAAATTGTGCTGCCAAATTTAAGCAAATGGCAAAACTGTAGGCACAAGATAGGATAATTTTAGGAAATTGCAATTTTAAAACATTTGAAAAATACCGGAAAATCTTTTATTTTAAACCATTAAGGCATTAAAATCTCATTAAGTTTTTTAACGATTTCCAACTTCATAAAGCTTAATGCTTAATTGTTATTTTTTCACCAATTGAACAGTAATTGCTTTATCCAAATCATTTTCATTTTCAAAATAAACGATCAGGCCAGAATTTGAAATTGCTTCGATCAGCCAGACATTTCCTTTGAAATATGATTTCTGAACTTCAACTTCCAACTTAGAATTTTCAGCTATTTTAAGCTGGTGCGGATATAAAAAAACGGTTTCATCCGAATCTGAATGGACTTCAAACAAATATTTTGGAATCACATTTACCTCATCAAATAAAGCTGCGGTGTAAAAATTTTGTGGACTGTTGTATATGTCTTGCGGCTTGCCTTTTTGGATAATTTCACCGTTTTTCATGATCGCGACTTCATCGGCGAAAGCCAGGATATCTGTACTGTCGTGCGTCGCCATAATGCAGGTGATGTTTTTTTCTTTCAGGTATCGGAACAAATTCCGGCGCAGCTTATTTTTCCGGAAAGTATCAATCTGGCTAAACGGTTCATCAAGCAATAAAATTTCTGGTTCCAATGCCAAAACACGGGCGATCGCGACTCTTTGCTGTTGACCGCCGCTGAGAAACTTGGCTTTGACTTTTGCAAATTCAGTCATTTCAACCATCTCTAAAAGTTCATAAACGCGTGCCGCTTTTTTGTCTTTGTAAATATTCGACAGGAATTTTCCGATGTTTTCCTCGACGGTAATAAACGGCATAAGATCGAAATCCTGCGCAAGGTATTTGATGTAATCTTCGCCTGGAATTAAATTAAATTTTGGGCCGAGAATTGGTATTTCGTTGTATGAAATTTTGCCTTCATCAAGATCATATTGGCCGTAAATGAGTTTCAATAACGTACTTTTTCCGCAGCCGCTTTCGCCGATAATTGCGAGGCCTTGCCCTTTTTCAATCGAAAGACTGATGTTTTTTAAAACCGGGATCTCGTTATAGGAAAAAGTAAGCTGGTCGATTTTAAGCATAATGAAAGGATAGGATGCAAATTTAAGCAAGTTTATTTTGGCAGACGAAAATCTGTAAAAAATAAGAGCGAAAAACCTTTCGATTCTCCGCTCTTACAACCTAACCAATAAAACAAACATTTATTTTTGAAGCATGTACTGCTTATATTGTTGTGTGTCGACGCGCGCTTTGAGGTCGTGCATCAAGTTGTACAGTCCGAAAAACGTGCGGTTGATGTACAAAAAGTGTTTCGAGCCGCGGTTGCCGTTCATTTTCCGCAATTGGGTGTCTTTGGCAAACTCCTCGCCCATGGTTGCGATCGCTCCGAAAAAATCTTCATCTGAAAAATCGAAATGTTCTGAATGAAATGGTTTCGTAAATAAGCTCAATAATCTGTGGAATAATTTGTTAAAATAAGCCACTTCTTCGGGCGAATCGTCTGTTCTTAAAATTTCCAATTGGTATAATTTTTCACTGAACAAAACCGGATTGTTGATGAATTTTGGGTTTGCGAGTTCGAAATACGGAATGTAAAATTCGTTCGGCACTTTTTTGATGCAGCCAAAATCGATCGGCATCAGGTTTGCATTTTTATCGATCAGGAAATTTCCCGGATGCGGATCGGCATGAACCTGGCGCAATTCGTGCATTTGGAACATGTAAAAATCCCAAAGTGCTTGCCCGAGCTGGTCGCCTTTTTGCACGTCGGTGTTGTGCGCTGCAAATTCTGATAGATGTTCGCCTTCCATCCAATCCATGGTCAGGATTTTTTCTGAAGACCATTCGGGATAATACGTTGGAAAACGCAGGTTTTGAATGTTTTCGCAAGCTTTTGCCATTTCTACCGATTGCTTTAATTCGAGAATGTAATCGGTTTCTTCCAGCAATTTATCTTCAACCTCTTTAAAATATTTCTCCGAATCTTTGCCTTTAAGATTAAACATTCTGGTTGCAAACGGCTTCACCAACGCCAAATCAGAACTGATACTATCGGCCACTCCGGGATATTGGATTTTCACAGCAAGTTTTTTCCCATCTTTATGTGCGACATGGACTTGCCCGATGCTCGCAGCATTTACAGAATCCGGAGTGAACGAATCGTATATTTCCTCCGGGAATTTCCCGAGGTATTTTTTAAATGTTTTGCGAACGAGCGGCGCAGACAACGGCGGTACAGAAAATTGCGACAACGAGAATTTATCGACATAAGCCTGCGGCATGATGCTTTTGTCCATGCTTAGCATTTGCGCGACTTTAAGCGCAGAACCCTTTAAGTTTTGCAATCCGTCGTAAATGTCTTCAGCATTGTTTTCGTTGAGTTTTTCTTTGGTTAAAGACGGATTGACGATTTTTTCGCCATAATAAGCGATGTAATTGCCGCCGACTTTAATTCCGGTTTTCATCAACTGCCCGGCGCGTTCTATTTTGTTTGTTGGAATCGAGTCTAATGTTTTCATGTAGGATGTTTGTCTGAGGCTTATAAATCATCGCATTTTGCTTTCTTTCCAAAGGAATTTCCCTAGGTCGAAAAGGTTTTCAAGCGGTTTGGTGTCGAGCAAGTCAACTACAGTATTGACCGATTTCTCGATCACGATATCTGTTTTTTCAAAGCTTTTGGAATTGTCATCCATCCAGAATTTTAGGATGAACAGGAATTGGAGCCAGCCGCCTTCAGAGAAAACAGGCCCGGTTACTTTCGCTACTTTCTTGTCTTTCTCTGAGGTTTCTGACTTTAAAAGATTTACGATAAAATCCTTGAAGTGGTTTCTAAAAAGCTTCAGGTCTTTGAGGTTTTTCAGTCCTTCATTGTTGTCTTTGAGCGAATACATGATGTAAGTCCGGTTCAGAGTCAGGATTTCGAACAGCGTGAAATATAAAGTCAGCAGTTTGTTCTTATTGGTAAACGAATAATATGTTGGCTCTTTCGAAATGGCTTCGGTTGCATTTTCAAAAAACTTGACCCAAATGGCTTGTTTTACCGCATCGAATGATCCGAAAAAAGTATAGAATTCGGTTTCTTCGATATTATTTTGTTTGCAGAACAGGTAAATATTCTTTGGCGGCTCATTGTTTTCGAGCACCGAATTGATGTATAAAGTAATGATCTGATTGTCGTCAAGCAATTGCTTTGAAGCTGCAATTTTTTTTATAGTTGCCATGTTCGGAAAGTTTTTTAAAAGTCCCGTAAAGATACAAACCGTTTAAGGATAGAGAATTATGATTAAACAAAATCTTTTGTTAAACTTCATTCATATATTTTGAAAGATAAAACCATAAAAAAAGCTGCTTCGTGAAAAGCAGCTTTTGATTTATAATTGGTTGGAAGATTATTTTCCGTTTTGTGCATCCTGAACCATTTTGTCATTTGCGGTAATCGCAAATTCCACACGGCGGTTCTGGCTTCTGCCTTCAGGCGTATCATTTGTAGCGATTGGATCTGCAATTCCGAGTCCGGTTACTGAAAAACGCATTGCTGACAATCCTTTTCCTGCCAGATAGCTTTTTACTGAAGCCGCTCTTTCTCCTGATAATTTCAGGTTGTAATCGGCTGCTCCGGTGTTATCGGTATATCCGTAAATGACAATGTTTGTATCTGGATATTCGTTAAAAACAGGAACTAATTTATCCAAATTGGCTTTAGCCGCAGCAGTCAAAGTTGATTTATTCGTATCAAAACGAACCGAATTCTCACCCAAAACGAGTTTGATTCCTTCTCCAACACGCACCACATCTGCACCCGGAAGCGCATTGTCAATTTCGCGTGCCTGCTTGTCCATTTTATTTCCAATGACGCCACCGGCAACACCGCCGACTACGCCACCAAGTACAGCTCCAAGTGCACCATTTCCGCCTTTTCCTAAGTTGTTTCCAAGGATTCCGCCGATTACTGCGCCACCAACAGCACCAATTCCGGCACCTCTTTGTGTATTATTTGTGTTTTTTACTGATTCACAGCTTGACAAAAATGAACCCGCGATCATCAAAACGGCAAGTCCTAAAATTGATATTTTTTTCATGTGGTAGATTTTTATTTTTTATTGATTTATTTTCTGGAACTGGTAAACGACATTCGTCAGTTTTCCGCCTACGTCAATATGGTCAACCAGTTGGAAAGATTCCGGAGACTGATTCGCAACATCCAATACATAACCGTCGCGTACTTTTTTGGCTTTTTCCCCAGCGTTCAGCACTTTCAGTACAAATTTTCCTTCTTTGTTTACGAACCATTTGATTGGCGAACTGAACGACGGACAGTTGGCTTTAACAATCGCCATTTCACCCGAATCATTGTTTGAGATGAATTTCCAGGTGCTGCCTTCGAAACATTGGGAATCGGCAAGCCCGAAAGACGTGACTTTAATGTATTCTGAACCGGGATATGTTACAGAACTTACGACCCAGTTGCCTTTCATCCCAACCTGGGATTTGTTGTCAACTTTTGTGTTTGTCGCCGGCGCAGTAGATTTGCACGACAGCATCAATACAAAAATCGCACTCATTAGCATTAATTTTTTCATGTTAGATGGTTTTGAATTATTAATCGCTACAAAGATACATTTGTTAAAATCTTAAATTGTTTTAAAATTTGATAATTAAATATTAAAATTAACACTTGTTTGAAATCAGATTCACCAATTTGAATCGACTGTTGCTTAAAAAGGTTTTGCGTTAGCGATAGCAGCGGAAATCCTTTTTTTGTGTCATTGCGAGGCACGAAGCAATCACGAAAAAAGATTGCAGCGGATAGCGCGGGCCGCAGGCAACGCCATGATAAATCAATTCACGACAATTTGTCACTTTTAACAAAACGGTATCTTATTTGACTGCCGCGAAACAGAAAAAATTTAAACCTTATATATTATGACAACAGGAAAAATCAATGTTTCAGTTGAAAACATCTTTCCCTTAATCAAGAAATTCTTATACAGCGACCACGAAATTTTCTTGCGCGAACTGGTTTCGAACGGAACGGACGCGACTTTAAAATTGAAACACCTGATCTCGATTGGGGAAGCGAAAACCGAATACGGCAATCCGATTATTGAAGTCAAAATCGACAAAGAAGGCAAAAAACTGCATATCATCGACCAAGGTTTGGGAATGACTGCCGATGAAGTCGAGAAATACATCAACCAGGTGGCGTTTTCAGGCGCTGAGGAATTTTTGGACAAATACAAAGATTCGGCTAAAGATTCCGGGATTATCGGGCATTTCGGACTCGGGTTTTATTCGGCTTTCATGGTTGCGGAAAAGGTGGAAATCCTTACGAAATCTTACAAAGACGAACCGGCAGCACATTGGACTTGTGATGGAAGTCCGGAATTCACATTGGAACCTGCTGACAAAACTTCACGAGGAACGGAGATTATTTTACATATCGCCGAAGATTCTTTAGAATTTTTGGAAGACAGCAAAATCACCGAATTGCTGAACAAATACAATAAATTTATGCCGATTCCGATTAAATTCGGAATACGTTCTGAAAAAATCGAGCAGAAAAAAGGCGAATTTGTGGATGCTGAAGACAAAGATGAAGTTTTTAAAACTGTTGAGGTCGACAACATCATCAACAACCCGAATCCGGCCTGGACGAAACAACCAACGGAATTGTCTGATGAAGATTACAAAAGTTTTTACCGCGAATTGTATCCGATGCAGTTTGAAGAGCCGCTTTTCAACATTCATTTGAACGTCGATTATCCATTTAACCTGACAGGAATTTTGTATTTTCCGAAATTGGGTTCGGATCTGCAAATCCAAAAGGACAAAATCCAATTGTACCAAAATCAGGTTTACGTGACCGATAACGTGGAAGGAATTGTTCCTGAATTTTTGACGATGTTAAAAGGTGTGATCGATTCTCCAGACATTCCGCTGAACGTGTCCAGATCGTATTTACAGGCAGACGGCGCGGTTAAAAAAATCTCGAATTACATCACGAGAAAAGTCGCCGATAAACTCAAATCGCTGTTTACTGAAAACCGTGAGGATTTTGAGGCAAAATGGAATGACATCAAAATTGTCCTTGAATACGGCATGTTGTCTGAACCAAAATTCTATGAAAAAGCAGGCGCTTTCGTTTTGTATCCAACCGTTGACGGCAAATATTTTACGCTTGACGAATTAAAAGAAAAGTTAAAAGACAACCAGACCGACAAAGACGGAAAACTGGTGGTTTTATATGCATCGAATAAAGATGCGCAGCACAGTTACATTGCTTCTGCGACTGCTAAAGGTTATGAAATATTGCTTTTGGATTCTCCGATCATTTCACATTTGATCCAGAAACTGGAAAGCGACAATTCGGATCTGACGTTTGTTCGTGTCGATTCAGACCACGTAGAGAACCTGATCAAAAAAGACAACGATTCGATTTCAAAATTGTCTGACGAAGAAAAAGAAACATTGAAAACCGTTGTGGAAACAATTGTTCCTAAAGCGAATTATTCGGTTCAAATGGAAGCGTTGGACAGCGAAGCTTCGCCATTTATCATTACGCAGCCTGAGTTTATGCGCCGTATGAAAGAAATGAGCCAATCGGGCGGCGGCGGCATGTTTGGAATGGGGAATTTCCCGGAAATGTACAATCTGGTTGTGAATACGAATTCAGAATTGGCTACGAATATTCTAAATACTTCTGATAAATCACATCAGGAACATTTGGTGAAACAAGCTTTGGATCTGGCAAAATTGTCTCAGAATTTGCTTAAAGGCGAAGAACTTACCGCTTTTGTAAAGCGCAGTTTCGAACTGATCAAATAATAAAAATAAAGGGTTAATAATTAAAAGCCTGTAAGTGAAAACTTGCAGGTTTTTTCGTTAATAACATTTTTCGTTTCGATAAAAAAACGTAACATTGCCGCATCATAAAAAAAACATTCATGAAAAAAGCAGGAATTTTACTGGGCCTCATTGCGCTTTTTGCCGTCATCGGATTTTATGTGTATCAAAGGACGCAGCTTCCTGACGTCAATATTGATCAAATAGAGCTGCAGACTTTTAGCGGCATTCCCTTAAATTTTGCAGGACGCAACGACAAGCCATTGATCCTTCATTTTTATAGTACCGCTTCCAAAACAAGCACCGTAGAATTTTCGGCTTTTAAAAATCCTTATGCTAAATTTGGTTTTAAAATAACCATGATTATGGTTTCTGATGAAGAAATAGAAAAAGCAACTGCGTTTAAGGTAAATGCGATGCTTCCTTTTTATTTTTTACACAGCGTGAAGCCTGTTGGGGATTATGGCATTCACACGCTCCCGGCAACCTATTTTTTTAACGGCAAAGGGAAATTAATATCAAAAAAATCAGGTTTGATGACCGAAGCGGAAATTGAGGCAGAAATTTCAAAAATAACCGCATCCTAATCCGTCACGCTACCATCATTGCCTCTTTGTTATATTTGTTGCGGTATTCTATTGGCGTAAGCCCGGTGATTTTTTTAAAGACATCGCGAAAGGCTTTTGTATCATTGTAACCTACATCAAACATGACTTCGCTGATGTTTTTGCGGCTGGTTTCAAAACTGCGCTTTGCCGCTTCGACCTTAACGCGCTGCGTGTATTCAATAATGGTATTTCCGGTGGCTTTTTTAAAGCGGCGTTCCAAGCTTCTGCGCCCGGTGGCGAATAAAGCGGCGAGTTCATCAATCGTGGTTTTATCTTCAAAATTGGTTTCGATATGCTCCTGCAGATTTTTTACAACGTGGTCTTCGTGGTCTTTTTGCCCCTGAAACATGATAAAAGGCGACTGGCTGTTTCGGTCGATGTCGATCATAAAAGTCTTTGAGATCATGATCGCCAGTTCACGTCCGGCATACTTTTCGATCAGGTAAACCAGTAAATTCAGGAACGAATAAGCACCGCCACTGGTGTAAATGCGGCCTTCATGCGTCATGATCTTGTCGTCAACTACACAGACTTCGGGAAACAACTGACGGAATTGCTGGGCTGCAGCCCAATGTGTCGCGCATTGCTTTCCGTTTAAAATTCCGGTCGCAGCCAGAAAAAAAGCGCCGATGCAAAAACTGGCCACTTCTGCCCCATTTTCATATTGTTTTTTGATCCATTCCAGCATTTCAAAATTGGCTTCGATAGCCGATGCTATATCGCTGTGGATCGCCGGAATGATGATCAGATCGGTTTTTGCAACATCTGAGATCACGCAATCGGGAACAATCGTGTAAGCGCCATTTCTCTGGATGATTTTTTCATTTATGCCAACCAATTGCACGTTAAACAACGGCGGCATTCCCGTTTTTTCGGCGAAAGCATTGGCTTCAGAAAATATGTGGTGCGTTCCGTCAATGTTTGGGATGCTGGAATGGCCTTGCGGAACAATTATCGAAATGTGTTTCATTTTGCAGTTATTTGGTTGATCTGATACAAATATAAAAAACAGTTTGTCGCGATCAACCTGTGGATGAGACGTTATTGCATATTTTATTTCCAGAAGACTGTTGTAAATTTACCTATCCATTTAAAACCAAACCGATTATGAAAAACATTAAAATCACCTACTGGACACTGACCATTATTTTTGCAGCATTGATGATTCTTGACGGCATCGGTGGTGTCACCCAACAGCAGGAAGGTCAGGCTGCCTTCAGGCAACTCGGCTATCCGATCTATTTGATGTGCATCATTGGAACTGCAAAAATATTGGGCGCCATCGCTTTGCTCCAAAATAAATTCAGCATTTTAAAAGAATGGGCTTTCGCCGGATTTGCATTCAATTTTATCGGGGCCTCACTATCCTGGGCTTTTAGCGGCGGGCAAGTACTTTTCGTTTTGATTCCGCTAATCATGCTGGCTTTCATGGCACTGGTTTATTATTTTTGGAAGCGGTTTCGGGCCATTTCATTGTAACAACATTCTTCCAACCGGAGGACTTTTTTGTAAAAATCTGTAACCTTTCCCCGAAATGCTATAAGCCTAAAGCGCGCAAAAAAGGAGAAATTTGGATGGATTGCAATTCCCTTATTGCTTTCAGTCCAGTTATGAAAACTTATAAAAATTTGAGTGGGAATTCGGGTATTAATGCCTACCAGATCAGCCAGCAAAGCATTCGCATCGCTTTTTCTGACGGAAGCATTTACCTGTACAATTATGCTTCCAATGGAAAACGCGCCGTTGAAATCATGAAAGGCCTGGCCGAAAAAGGAATCGGTCTAACGACTTACATCAATCAGGAAGTCAGGGACCGATATGCCGAAAAGCTCAAATGAAACCAGGAAAACTTCCTTGTAAAATACCTTTGGATTGTTATAACCTTTTCTGAAAATTCGATAACTAAAATACACGCCTACCAGTCTTACTTTGTATAAATTAAATCTTACATTATGAAAAATATATGGATTACAGCCGCATTTTTGCTCACAATAACGTTCGCTTCAGCACAACAAGGCGAGCAACAGCCCAATGACGATCAACTGCAACAGCAGGCTCCGAGGGAAACGCAACGCGCTGTTGAGCGGTCTGCAAAAGTAGAGGCGGTTAAAACCGAAGCAAACGCTCAGGTGGAAGCCGAGAAAGAGACTAAAGACAAAAGCCAGACGCAAAGGCAAACCAAGGCGCAGCCGGCAGGAATTAACCCTTCTGATTCTGATGCAAAAAAACCGAAAAGAGCCAAATAAGTTTTGTGTGAATGATGAAAGAGAAGACTATTAAAGTATAAAATTATAAATGTCAGACTTTTTATTTTTGACTGTAACTTTAATTTAAACACAGATTCCATAAAGCAGGAGGCAAACACAAAAAGAATGCACAAAACAGCCAAGATCTTGCTTAAGATTCTAAATCGATGAAAGTTTTTAAAATTGCACCATCCGATATCTGAATGGAAGCTGTATAAAGGACAATGTAATTTTAGTTTTTCACTATTCAATTGGAAGCTGATAGAGAAATTATAAATCGGATAATTTGCAAACGCAGGTTATCCTTTTTTTATGGTCTGAATCCAAAAAACCTCGTCTTATTTTAGCAATCTTTTAAAGAATCAAATTGCAAATTGTCTTTAAAATGCTACCTTTATAGTTCTAACAGAAATTAATTACCTATGGAATTATTCAACAATCTAAGCCTAGAAGAGCAGCAGACTTTATTAAAATTTCCGGCATACATCACCATTTTAGCTTCCAATGCCGACGGTAAAGTCGACGATGCCGAAAAAGAAGCAGCCATCGACTTAACGCACATCCGAAGTTATAAAAGTGATGAGAAACTTTCTCCTTTTTATAAAGAAGCTGAAAAAGTTTTTGAGAAGAACATCGAAGAACTGATCAGCCAGCTTCCCGAAAACAAAGAGGAAAAAGAAGCAGCTATTGTAAATGAATTACAAAAACTGGAAGCCATTTTGCTGAAATTGGGCTACAGCTATTCCAAGGCAATGCATGAAAGTATGCGTACTTTTAAAGAACACGTTTCCAATGCACACAATAACGTGTTGCAGGGATTTATCTTTCCCATACCCATTAAAGGAATCACAGAATAAACGGAGCAGCTTTTGGGCTGCTTTTTTGATCAGATAAGTCAGAATAATCTCTTTAAAAATGACAATATCAATTCAATTTTTAAAAAAATAACAGTTCTGTTAAAAATTTATAGGTAAAAATACAACTTAGAATGTTTTTCCCTATTTTAGCGCCCTTAATACCACAACTTATACCCCCATATTTTGATGATGAAAAGATATTTTCTTTTTCTAAGCCTCGTATTTGCTACTATTCGCCCCGTTTACGCACAATGCTGGTCACAAATTTCGGGTGGCGGTTATCATGCCGTTGCGCTAAAATCTGACGGCTCGCTTTGGGCATGGGGAAAAAACACTTCAGGTCAGTTGGGGAATGGAACTTATGAAGACAAAACCACGCCCCAGCAAATCGGAAACAACAAAGACTGGTACTTGGTTTCTGCAGGAAATGAGCATACCATGGCTATAAAAAATGATGGTACGCTTTGGGCATGGGGAGAAAATACTTACGGGCAGTTAGGAGACAGCACATACATCAATCGCAATATTCCAAAACAAATAGGAACAGATACCGACTGGAAATATGTTTCAGCAGGTTCCATTTTTACATTGGCACTTAAAGAAGATGGCTCATTGTGGAGTTGGGGATGGAACGACCACTATGAACTGGGAACAGGAAATACAGAAAGCGCCACATTTCCAACGCATGTTGGCTCAGATAATGACTGGCAGTCGGTCTCTGCAAGTACGCTTTCAGCCACTGCTATAAAAACAAACCACAGCATTTGGTCCTGGGGTGCAAATGTTGAGGGTTCGCTTGGCGCCGTCATTCTTCAGTTCTTGGAAATCCCAACTCAAATCGGCATTAATGTGTTTGATTATGGAACTACTTCTTCTGGCGGGTTCACGAGTATGAATGTTAAAACCGACGGTTCCATTTGGGGATGGGGATTTAATGCTTACGGAACTGTCGGGAACGGTTCCAGCAGTAATGTACGCGTGCCTGTTAAAATTGGCTCTGACAATGATTGGGTACAAGCAGTCACGAGTACCTCTACTACACGTGCCATCAAAAGGAATGGGGAATTATGGGTATGGGGAAAAAATGACATCGGACAATTGGGCGATGGGACGATGATCAACAAAAATGCACCTATACTAATTGAGTCTGACAAAACCTGGAAAACAGTATCCGGAAGACGGGATTTTACAATTGCGCTCGACAACAATAATGCTTTGTGGGCCTGGGGAGACAATAGCTTTGGCCAACTGGGCGATGGCACCCGCAACAATAGGATTACCCCAATTGCAATTAGCAGTGATTGCCAACTTTTGGCAGAACAGTTACCCGAAGCAAAACTGGCTTTTGAAATTTATCCGAATCCGGCAAAAGACATTTTATTCATTGACAATCAAAGCGGCAACGCTGTTGATTTTTATACCATAACAGACATGACCGGAAAAAAAATAAAAGAATACGACGCAAACACCACTTCAGTAAACCTTCAGGAATTGCCGACAGGAATTTATATTTTTCAGGCTTTTTCAGGTAAAAGTTCCTTACAATCGAAGTTCCTCAAACAATAATATACGTTTTTTTTTGAAAAGGCCCGGAGACTTTGTTTTCGGGCCTTTTTTATTTCCTGCATTCTTTTTAGTATTTTGATTTATAGCTGAATATTCCTATTGAAATGCTATATTTGCCCGCTTTTTAAAATTCAAAAATGACAAACAACAATCTTATTAAAGGCGTATTTCTTGTGGGCTTAGGTGCAACGAGCTATGGAATGCTGGCGACATTTGTAAAACTTGCCTATTCAGATACCGGAATTACCGGAAATCCTTTTACGCCTGCCGAAGTGATTTCTTCACAATTTATTCTCGGGATCATAGCCATTCTAATTATAAACTGGTTCCAGAAAATCAGAAATAAAGGAACTGCCGTCAAAGCCAGCCGCCGCGACGTTACACAATTAATGATCGCCGGGACTTCCACCGGGCTCACCAGCATTTTTTATTACCTTGCCGTAAAGTACATTCCGGTTTCTATCGGAATCGTATTGCTGATGCAAACCGTCTGGATGGGCGTATTGCTCGAAATGTTTCTCGAAAAAAAGTTGCCTTCTACGGTAAAGATCGTTGCCGTAGCGATTGTTCTCATTGGTACGGCATTGGCAACAAACTTAATTCACAACGACAACGAGCTTGACTGGCGCGGCATCGTACTCGGCCTTTTGGCTGCCGCTTCCTTTACGACTACCATGTTTACCGCAAATCGCGTGGCCACACACATTTCATCGGCACAACGCAGTTTGTACATGCTTTTGGGCGGTGCTGTGATTGTTTTCATTTTTGCCTGCGTGACGATGAAAACACCCATCAACTATGATATTTTTTACAAATGGGGAATTTTGCTGGCCCTGTTTGGAACGGTTATTCCACCGATGTTGCTTAATGCTGGTTTTCCGCACACAGGAATCGGACTGGGCAGTATTGTGTCTTCGTTGGAATTGCCGGTATCGGTCACTATGGCGTATTTTTTACTGAATGAAGAAGTCATTGGACTCCAGTGGTTTGGAATTGCATTGATCCTGTTCGCCATTGTGATCATGAACGTTAATTTTAGGCCTAAAGGCAAATAATTTACGTATATTCGGCACATCTGAATCCAAAATACCACAAAGAAGATGAAGAGATTTTCACTTAAAAATGTGATCGACATTACTTTTTTTGTAATTATGATCGCATTCTCCATATTGGTGTATTCCACCTACAACCGCGCGCAACAGGTCAGGAAAAACCGGATCATCGTCAACCGCACGAGCAACATCAACAGCGTACTCGAAAAAGTACTGTCGAGCGCCATTGACATTGAAACCGGAACCCGGGGTTTTACCATTACTGGCGATGACAATTACCTTGAAGTATACGAAAGCGGGCAAACCAATATCAAAGAGTGGATCGACTCATTAGAATCCATGACTAAAAGTGACACGCTTCAAATCCTGAAACTTGACACGTTGCAACAGCTCATCGATTCCAAGAAAAAAATCAGCGCATTAACGATTAAAACCCGAAAAGAGTTCGGTATGGAACGGGCTGCGGAAATCGTCAAAACCGGCCGCGGAAAGGAAATCATGGATTCCATTCGTGTGATTGTCGCCAATTATCAGAACAATGCTGTAAAAGTACTGTCTGAAAACCTCAACGAAACAGAAGAAAACGTAAAAGCCAGAAACCGGAACTTTGCGCTTTTCACCATCATTACTTTCCTGATCGTTTTCTTTGCTTATGTCAAGATCAGGCAAAATGCCAAAAGGCTGCTGCTCGATCAAATCATACAAGAAAATTTGATGGACGAGCTCACGATGCAAAACCAGCAATTGAACGATTTTGCAAACATGACTTCCCACAACCTGAGATCGCCCGCGGCAAACATTACTTCATTGGTCGCAGCAATTGACGAAGACAGTACGATCGACGAATATAAAATGATTTTTGACATGCTTAGGAAAGTAGCATACAACCTTAACGAATCTTTGAACCAGTTGATGGAAGTGCTGCACATCAGAAAAAACAAATCGATTGAAAAGCAAACCATCGCATTCGAGAATGTTTTTACTAAAACTGTTGAAACTTTACAGGGTGAAATATTGAAATCGGATGCAACAATCACTTCCGATTTTTCAAAGGCAGGCCAGATCTCCTATTCGCCGATTTACCTCGAAAGCATTTTCCACAACCTGATCAGCAATGCTTTAAAGTACCGCGACCCTTCAAGAACGCCAGAAGTTCATGTGTCAACCGAATTCAAAAACAACCATATTTACCTTCACGTCATTGACAACGGACTCGGAATTGATCTCGTTAAAAACGGCCACAAACTCTTCGGAATGAACCAGGTGTTCCACAAGCATCCGGAAGCAAAAGGCATTGGCCTGTTTATGACAAAAGCCCAGATCGAAACGATGAAAGGCAAAATTTCGGTGCAAAGTGAAGTAGGAAAAGGAACGCATTTTACTGTGATGTTCGGAAATTAAACCGATTGAAAACCGTAAAAACGCAATTTCTCAGCTGTTTTTTTAGCATCATTTTAACATCTTACCGAAAAAAATACTACATTAGCTTAAACCATAGTGCGCAAAGCATTTGAATAAGCAAAAATTATGACATTTCCCTGGCATTTATATTTAATGGCTCTGGGCTGTATTCTTGCTGGAATGAACCATTTCCGGAAACCAGGTTTGTATGTGCGGATGATTCCGGAATATTTTCCAAACCCAAAATTATTAAACATCATTAGTGGCGCCGCAGAGATCATTCTCGGCATATTGCTTTGCATTCCTGCGGTTTCTCCTTACGCTGCCGTTGGGATCATTGCGCTGCTGATCGCAATTTTTCCTGCCAATTTGTTTATGTATACAAACGAAAAGGCAGCACTCGGGATGCCTAAATGGGCACTGATGTTGCGGCTGCCGTTTCAGATCGTATTGATCATCTGGGCTTATCAATATTCAAATTTCATTAAATAACTCACCAATAAACACTAACATTATGAAAAAATTTGCAGCAGAATTTATCGGAACATTCTGGTTGGTTTTAGGCGGATGCGGAAGCGCCGTTTTGGCAGCCAACTTCACTTCGGAGCCTTTCATCGGCATCGGCCTGGTAGGCGTTTCACTCGCTTTCGGCCTTACCGTTTTAACCATTGCATATGCTTTGGGGCGCATTTCAGGAGCGCATTTAAATCCCGCAGTAACCATCGGATTGTGGGCCGGCGGACGTGTGGAAGCTTCGACGGTTTTGCCGTATGTCATTTCACAAATCCTTGGCGGAATTGCAGGAGCCGGCGTTTTATATGTGATCGCAACCGGAAACGGCAGCGGCATTGGGAATTTTGCAGCCAATGGCTTTGGCGAACATTCTCCGGGCGGCTATGATATGACGTCGTCATTTGTAACCGAATTTGTGATGACGTTCATGTTCCTGATCATTATCTTCGGCGCAACCGAAAAAGACCGTGCCCGTGAGGCTTTTGCAGGAATCGCGATCGGATTGGCACTAACGCTGATCCACCTGATCTCAATTCCCGTAACCAATACTTCGGTAAATCCTGCGCGCAGCATCAGCCAGGCCGTTTTCGTTCAGGGCTGGGCATTGCAGCAATTGTGGCTGTTTATCGCTGCACCGATCCTTGGCGCCATTGCCGGAGGTTTGGTTTACAAGCATCTTTTGAGAAAAACAGAATTCGAACCGGAAGACAGGAGGGAATAATCATCGATTGCTTTTTAATGGACAGTTGATAATGGATAATTGATAATTATTTTGATTGTGTATAATTTAGAAGGCTTCAATAACTGGAGCCTTTTTGCTTATTAAATTTGGAAGATGCTCCGGACACGGCACATGCTTTACATTATCAATTGTCCATTATTAATTATCAATTGCCTTTTAGTAAATTTGGATATAAATTCCTTTGAAAATGAATGACATCATTGCTTATTTTTCGACGATTCCGTCTTTGCACCGCGGATTGATCCTGGCGGGCGGCATTGCATTTTTCTGGCTTTTGGAAAGTATCAATCCGTTGTTTAAACTGAATTATAAAAAATGGAACCACGCCGGAATCAACATTTTTTTCACATTGACAACGATCATCGTGAATTTCGTAATGGCGTTCATTTTACTGATGGCTGCAAATTGGGTGACCAAAAACCATTTTGGAATCTTACAATGGTTGCCTGAAATGAACATCTGGATTTTTTCCCTTATCGGATTGCTGCTGATGGATCTGATTGGCGCCTATCTGGCCCATTGGGCGCAGCACAAAACCAAATGGATGTGGCGTTTTCACCTGATTCACCATACCGATACCTGGATCGATACGACTTCGGCAAACCGCCACCATCCCGGCGAAAGCGTTATTCGTTTTGTATTTACAACTTTAGCGGTTTTGATTATCGGTGCACCGATGTGGCTGGTTTTTTTGTACCAATCGCTGTCGGTTGTCTTTTCGCAATTCAACCACGCCAATATTTCACTTCCAAAAAACCTCGACCGGATGTTGAGTTACGTGATTGTCTCGCCGGACATGCATAAAGTCCACCATCATTATGTTTTGCCTTACACCGATAGCAATTATGGGAATATTTTTTCAGTTTGGGACCGACTTTTCGGGACATTTTCGATCTTGGAGCGCGACAAAATCGTGTATGGTGTAGATACGCATCACAAGCCCGAAGCGCACAACAATCTTAAAAACCTGCTTAAAATCCCGTTTCAGAATTACCGTCCGGCAAGCGAAAATAAAAATCGGTAAAAAAATTTGCGACAGCTGATAAAGTGATTATTTTTTTTCTTAATATTGATTTGAAGTTTTAACCGCATACGTATTTGTCTGAATTAATTTCGATTGATGAAAAAGAGTAAACGCATAGAATTGACCTGGGAGCAAAATGAGAGGCTTGTAACCCTGGCGCTTGAAGAACGGAATCCGTTTGAAATCATAAAAAAAGAATTTGGCTTTGCCGAAAAGGAAATTCTCGAAATTATGAAAAAAAGGCTCACCGCAGACAAATTCGAACTGTGGAAGAAAAAAGCAATGGCAAGCAAACCAAAGCCCAAACCACCAAAAATTGACGATTTTGACGAAGACCTCGACGGCAAATATTACATCAAAAATAAAATCGATTAAATACAAACTCCTGTTCAAGCAGGAGTTTTTTTATGGCCGGAAATGTTTAATGTTAAGTCCGTACTAAAAACATGTAACACCCTGTAACTATTTTATACATTCGCGTACTTATTCCTTAAAAAACAGAAATAAATGAAAAAATTAGTCCTGTCATTGGCATTAGCCACGGCTTTGTTCAGTATCAATGCAAATGCACAATCCAAAAACAGCAGCGACATGAAAGTAGACATTGACCTGAACAATGTCAAAGACGATAAAGTGATGGTAACGGTCACGCCGACAAAAGTAACAGCCTCTGAAATCACTTACCACATCCCGAAAACAGTTCCCGGAACCTATTCTGAAGACGATTACGGAAAATACATCGACAACCTCAAGGCGTTCGATGCCAAAGGAAAACCACTGTCGGTTGCTAAAATGGATGACAATTCCTGGACGATTAAAGACGCTAAGAAACTTGCTAAAATTACCTATTGGGTCAATGACACTTACGATACCGAAGAACCCGGACACGAATTTGGCAGTAAATCTGTTTTTTCACCGGCGGGTACAAACATTCTTGAAGGCAAAAATTTCATGATCAACACGCATGGTTTTGTGGGTTATTTTGACGGAAAGATTACCGAGCCTTACACTTTGACTGTGGATCATCCGGCAACATTATGGGGCGCCACATCAATGACCGACACCGATGCAAGCACGACAAAAGACAGCTTCACCGTTTCGCGTTATGCTGAATTGGTCGAAAATCCGATCATGTATGCCAAACCCGATTATACGACATTCAACATCAGCGGCATGGAAATCCTCATCGCAGTGTATTCTCCGAACGGTTTGATCACGGCAGAAAGCATCACGCCGGAAATGAAAACCATGATGACCGCGCAGAAAAATTTCCTCGGAAAATTTAACGCTACAAAAAAATACAGCGTTCTGATCTATTTATCAGATGTCAATACGAAAGATGCACAGGGCTTCGGTGCCTTGGAACATCCGACCGCTACAACGGTGGTGATGCCTGAAGCGATGCCGAAAGACCAGTTGGCCGAGCAATTGAAAGATGTCGTTTCGCACGAATTCTTCCACATTGTCACGCCTTTGACGATCCATTCGAAAGAAATCCAGGATTTTGATTATGCCGCGCCAAAAATGTCTGAGCATTTATGGATGTATGAAGGCGTCACCGAATATTTCGCAAATCTGTTCCAGATCAATCAAGGCTTGATTACAGAAGATGATTTTTACACGAGAATGGCAGGAAAAATCGCCAATTCCAAAAACCTCGACGACACGATGCCTTTTACAAAAATGAGCGCGAATGTGTTGGTAAAACCTTACAAAGACCAATATTTAAACGTCTATGAAAAAGGCGCACTAATCGGAATGTGCATTGACATCATCATCCGTGAGAAAAGCAATGGTGAAAGGGGCATTTTAGATTTGATGCAAAAACTGTCAAACTTTTACGGTGTCAACAAAGCATTCAACGACAGTGAATTGTTTGCAAAAATCACGGAACTGACTTATCCCGAAGTAGGTGAATTCTTAAATACTTATGTGGCCGGGCCAACGCCAATTCCGTACGAAACATTCCTTGCAAAAATGGGCGTGACCAAAGTCGCTACAAAAATCCCGGGCAATGTTTTCATCAAAGGACAAAAACCGTACATCACAGTAAATCCGAATACGAAAGAAATCATTTTGCTTCCCGATACGGTTTTGCCTGATTTTTATGCCGCGATCGGAATGAAAGGCGGCGACATCATCGCAGGCGTTAACGGAAAAGATTACAACCTCGACAACATTTACGACATGATCATGGGCAGCGAAAAATGGAAAGAAAACGACCCGATTGAAGTCAAAATCAAACGCGACGGCAAAGACATGACTCTTAAAGGAAAAGTCAAATTGCCTTATGACGATGCCGAAACGTTCAAGGCGACAGACAGTAGCAAAGCAAAATTAAAAGAAGCCTGGCTGAAAGGATAATTCAAAAAAATCAATCCCCGATTTGTACTGCAGATTGGGGATTTTTTTATTATTTTGCGAACCCGGCGCCAAAGTGGCCGAACGGAAATTAGTTAAAACAAAAATTCATGAAATATCCGATAGCTGCACTATTTGCGTCGCTTTTAATTGTTGGCTGCAGCCAAAAAGAATCTGGTAAAAACCTTCACATTACCGGAAATATCAAAGGCCTGAAAAAAGGGACTTTATACATCCAGAAAATTGTCGATACGGCCCTGGTTGCCATTGACACGATCAAAATTGACGGCGATTCGCATTTTGCTGCCGAACTCGACATCAAATCCCCGGAAATGTATTATTTGTTCCTCGATCGCGGCGTAACGAATTCGCTCGACAACAACCTGCCGTTTTTTGCAGAAGCCGGAAACATCAATATTGAAACCAGCCTCGACTATTTTACCTCCGATTCAAAAATCTCGGGTTCTAAAAATCAGGATAAATACGGCGAATATAAAAAAGTGGCCTCGCGTTTTAATGACCAGAACCTCCATTTGATTGAAGCCCGGTTTCGCGCCTTTAAAGCAAATAACATCAAAACGATTGACAGCATTTCCGAAGCGCAGGCACAAATCCTGAAAAGGCGTTACCTGTATGCGACGAATTTTGCGATCAACAATAAAGACCTCGAAGTATCGCCTTATATCGCTCTAACGGAAATTTCAGACATCAACCTTAAATACATAGATACGATCCAGAAATCGATGACACCAAAAGTCGCCCAATCGATGTATGGAAAAAAATTGATCCAGTTTTATAACGATCGAAAGAAACAGGAAACTGCAAAATAATAAAAGCCGCTGAATTTGTCAGCGGTTTTTTTTATATGAGACTCGAAAATTTCTAAGTTGAAAATATTTCCAAAACAAAAAACCACCACAACTAAATGTGATGGTTTTCTTTGGAGCCGATAGAGGGACTCGAACCCACGACCTGCTGATTACAAATCAGCTGCTCTAGCCAACTGAGCTACACCGGCGTCTCATTACGGGTGCAAATATAGAAGTGAATTTTAAATTTCCAAAATAAAATTGCACTTTTTTACTGCTTTTTTTTATTGCAAATCGTTGATTTTAGCAACAAGTTGATTAGCAGCTTGTTCTAATTCTACATTGATTTGTTTGAAATGCGCTTTTTTGTTCTCTACGTTTTTAGCGTTCACTTTAGTGATTAAAGCATCAAATGTACCAATCGCTTCGTCGATCAAGGCGTTGGTTTCGTCTGTTGGTTTTCCTGAAGTTGACATTTCAAATAAATATACTGCTTCAATGATATCACCCAATACGTAGTTGATGTCTTTCTTTAAATTCTTAACGTTTGCCATTTTATTTTTAATTTTTAAAATCAGGTGCAAAAGTACACATATTCTTCTTATATCCGGCTATGAAATGTAAATTTCTAAAACAGAAGCTTTTCCGTTTAGCGTAAACGTTTTTAAAGCAGCAGGCATCAAAACGGTATCGCCTTTTTTATAGTCAAATGCTTCGCCATTGCTTTCAATCGAAAAATTCCCGTCGACACACATGTAAACCGTAAAGCAATTGCCGTCTTTTGCAACTTCCGATTTTCCGTCAAGCGGAATGAAGCTTGTCGTAAAATACGGGCAATCAACCATAACGTTTGGCCGGTTCTCTGTTTTGGAATAGTGTTTTTGTGTGTCGGTCGTATTGTAATTGATCGCTTCCACAGCCAAATCGGTATGCAATTCGCGTGTATTTCCATTGGCATCTTTCCGGTCGAAATCGTAAATCCGATACGTGATGTCAGAGGTTTGCTGGATTTCTGCAATCACAAGCCCGGCACCGATCGCATGAACGGTTCCTGTTGGCAGAAAAAACACATCGCCTTGCTTCGCTTCTACCGAATTTAAAATCGACAGTATATTTTTCTCTTCAATGCTTTTCAGATATTCCTCAGGGCTTGATTTTTCTTTAAATCCGACAATAATCCGTGCATCTTCATCGGCCTGCATCACATACCACATTTCGGTTTTCCCGAAAGAATTGTGGCGCTTTTTTGCGAGTTCGTCATTCGGATGCACCTGGATTGACAAGTCTTCGCGCGCATCAAGGTATTTAAACAGCAACGGGAATTTTTTGCCAAAATCTTTATGGATCTTTATCCCGAGCAATTCATCCGGAAATTCATTGATTACATCCGTAAGCGATTTTCCTTTCAGATCGCCATTCGCAATGACGCTGACATCGCCTTCAACGTCAGACAATTCCCAGCTTTCCCCGGTTATTTTAGAAGTAATCGGCTTGTTTAAAAATGTTTTTAATTTTTCCCCGCCCCAGATCCTGTCTTTCAGGATCGGCTCAAATTGAAAAGGATAAAGTGTTGTGCTCATATTTTTTTTTGACAAATTTCAGGATTTTGGACAGTTGTTTTGTGATACGATTGCTGCAATTGTTTGCAGTATTTTTATTTTCCGCTATACATCACGAAATTTCTTGGCGTTTCATACAACACGACTTCCAGATCGAATTCGGGTTTGATTTTGTTTCGGATTTTATTCCAGATCACTACGACGATATTTTCTGCTGTCGGATTCAAGTCGGCAAATTCGGGAACATCGAGATTCAGGTTTTTATGATCGAATGGTTTTTCGACTTCTTCAAAAATCAGTTCGGCCAGCTCTTTGATATCCATCACATAACCCGTTTCGGGATCGATTTCACCGGTAATGCTGACCGTCAATTCATAATTGTGTCCGTGAAAATTCGCATTGTTGCATTTGCCAAAAACGGCATCGTTCTTTTCAAACGACCAGTCTTTTCGATGCAAACGGTGTGCGGCGTTAAAATGGGCTTTCCTGCTGACAGTGACTTTCATTCAATTTACGATTTTCGGTGTTGGGTTTACGATTTTACGTTTGACTTTCGACGTTTGACTTTCGACGCTATAGTTTATGGTCTTCAAGGTAATGGTAAAACTCGTCAAAAATGATTTTAAACCAAACTGTATAAATTTCAGGATTGGACTGCATATCTGTTTTCACGTCTTCAATCGTCATCCATTTCCAGCTTTCGGCTTCTTCGGTATTGATTTTCGGATCTTCATTGTAATATCCGATCATCACGTGGTCGAATTCATGCTCCGTCAATCCGTTGTCAAACGGCGCTTTGTAGATGAAATGAAATAATTCTTTGAGTTCGGTTTTAAAACCCATCTCCTCAAATAAACGACGCGAACCGGCTTCAATATTGGTTTCGCCTTCGCGCTGGTGGCTGCAACACGTATTTGTCCACAACAACGGCGAATGGTATTTTCCGGCAGCGCGTTGCTGCAGCATGATCTCGTTTTTGTCATTCAATATAAAAACAGAAAACGCCCGGTGAAGCAAGGCCTTTTCATGGGCTTCCAATTTCGGCATCAGCCCGATTTGTTCGTCGCGGTCATTTACGAGAATGACATTTTCTTCTGGAGTAAAATTCATAGCTGCCCAAAAATACGAAAAAGTTGTTAAAAACCGATTGGTTTAACGTTCCGTTTCGAATTGTTTGAAAGAAAATTGTTGATTTATTTTTTGATGGTTTCGGCACACTTCAACGCACATTTTTCACCGTCGATGGCTGCAGAAATGATTCCGCCCGCATAACCCGCGCCTTCTCCGCACGGATACAATCCTTTGATCTGAACGTGTTCATAGGTTTCAATATCCCGCGGAATGCGAACCGGCGAAGATGTTCTGGATTCCGGAGCATGCAAGATCGCATCATTCGTCAGATAACCCCTAACTGATTTTCCGAATTCAGAAAAACCTTCACGCATGATCTGCGTTAAAAAACCGGGAAAAACCTGTCCCATTTCAACCGGCGTTGTTCCGGGAACATAAGACGTTTTCGGGATGTGTGAAGAGGTTTTGCTTTGCGTAAAATCGACCATTCTTTGTGCCGGGACTTTTTGGGATTGCCCTGCTAAATGCCATGCTTTTTGCTCGATGCTTTTCTGAAATTCCATTCCGGCCAATGCGCCGAATTTGGCAAACGGCTTGAAATCCTCTAATTTCAATTCGACCACAATTCCCGAATTGGCTGTAGCCTGATCGCGCTTTGAAGGCGACCATCCATTGGTGACGACTTCGCCCGGACTGGTTGCACAAGGCGCAATCACGCCACCCGGACACATGCAAAATGAATACATGCCGCGCCCATTGACTTGTTTTACAATCGAATAAGCCGCTGGTGGCAAATATTCCCCGCGATAATCGCAGCTGTACTGAATTTTATCGATCAGTTCCTGAGGATGTTCGGCGCGGACGCCCAGCGCAAATGGTTTGGCTTCTATGAAGATTTTCTTGCGGTCGAGCAGTTCGAAAATGTCGCGTGCCGAATGTCCGGTGGCGAGGATAATTTTTGAAGCAGTGATCGTTTCGCCGGAATTGGTAACGATTCCCTGCACTTCGTTGTTTTTGAGAATGATGTCGGTCAATCGCGTGTCGAACAACACTTTTCCGCCAAATTCGATGATCTTTTCACGAATGTCTTCGATAATTTTCGGAAGTTTATTCGTTCCGATGTGCGGATGTGCTTCGATCAAAATATCGGGTGAAGCGCCAAAAGCGACGAAAAGATTTAAAATCCGGTCGACATCGCCGCGCTTTTTGGAACGCGTGTATAATTTTCCGTCAGAATAGGTTCCTGCGCCGCCTTCGCCAAAGCAGTAATTCGAATCTTCGTTGACGATGTGCTCAAGGTTGATCGCTTTTAAATCTCGGCGTCTTCCACGTACATCTTTGCCACGTTCGATCACTATTGGCTTTAAGCCGAGTTCAATCAATTGTAAAGCTGCGAAAAGTCCGGCCGGGCCTGCGCCAACGACAATGACTTCAGTCGCATTGGATACATCTTTATAATCGGGAAGTTCTATTTTTAATTCTGAAACGGTTTCGCCTTCGAAGAAAATCAGCATTTTTAAGTTGACTTTGATCGCTTTCTGACGTGCATCAATCGAGCGCTTTAAAATCGTAACATGCGCAATTTCAGGTACAGGGACGCGAACCATTTTAGCGACGTGTTCTTTCAGCAGCACATTATTTGCGGCAGTTTCTGGAGAGACCTGGATCAGAAGCTCTTTTGGCATGTTCGAATTTTTGGCAAAAGTACTAATTTGCTTCGGATTTGTTCGCTTCAAAAAATGCTTTTAAGTGTACAATCTTTGTAGCTTTGCATTCAATTCAGCCTATAAAGTATGTCAAGAAAAATAAAACTGATCTGGGATTTTCGCGGCCCGGCCGCAGCCAAAACTGCCGAGCACCACGAAATTCATTTGAAAGAATACATTGCAATAGAAAAATTGGCTTTAAACATTACCGGCTTCCAGATTTTGAACGACCTGCATGCCATCGCTTTTATGGTGGTCACCGATGAAAATATGATTGGGGTAAGGGATGCTTTGAAGCCACACCGGGGCGAAGTTTATTCTAATGGATAATTGACAATGGCTTTGTTTGCGCATAAAAAAATCCCATAATGGGATTTTAGTTATAAAGTTTTAATTATTAATCCCATTATCAATTAATTCGCGACTTCACTGATGAATTTAATCCGCATCAGGCGCAATTCACTGATGTCATATTCTCCGTCGAATTCTTTCAGCGCATCTTCGATCTTGTCGGATTCAGATTCCATAAAGTATTCGTGTATTTCTTCTTGCTGGTCGTCGTCGAGCATGTCGTCGACCCAGTATTTGATATTTAATTTGGTTCCGGAATAAACGATTTGTTCCATTTCCTTGATCAGCGCTTCCATCGTTAATCCTTTTGCGGATGCGATATCGGTCAACGCCAGTTTTCGGTCAATATTTTGGATGATATAAAGTTTGTTGGCCGAATTCGCCCCGGTAGATTTCACGACCAAATCGTCGGGCCTGACGATGTCATTGTCATCCACATAACGTTTGATGAGTTCGATGAAATCCTTGCCGTATTTTTTGGCTTTCCCTTCCCCAACCCCGTGAATGTTGATCAATTCTTCATTGCTTACCGGATATTTCAGCGCCATGTCTTCCAAAGACGGATCCTGAAAAACGACGAACGGTGGCACTCCGAGTTTCTTCGCGACTTTTTTCCTCAAATCCCGAAGCATGCCCATCAAAGCTTCATCGGCAGTTCCTGAAGATTTTGCCGCAGTCACGATCGATTCATCTTCGGATTCGTTGTATTCGTGGTCTTCCGACATCATAAAACTCGTAGGATGGTTGATAAAATCAAGTCCTTTATCAGTCACTTTTAAAATGCCGTAAGTTTCGATGTCTTTGGATAACAAGCCTTCGACTAAAACCTGCCGGATCAAGGCCATCCAATGCCTTTCTTCAAAATCGACACCGCTTCCGAAGAATTGCTGCGCATCGGTCCGGTGCGCTTTAATGACCGCATTGACGCGGCCAATCAGCGTAAAAATAATCTCTTTGGATTTGTATAAATGCTTGGTATCGCGCACTACTTTGAGCAGTTTTACGACTTCATCCATCGCTTCTTTTTTTCCTTTCGGATTGCGTACATTGTCATCCATATCGGCACCCTCGCCGGTTTCACTGCTAAATTCCTCTCCGAAATAATGCAGTAAAAATTTCCTTCTTGAAATTGACGTTTCCGCATAAGCGACGACTTCCTGTAATAAAGCAAACCCAATTTCCTGTTCGGCTACGGGTTTCCCCGACATGAATTTCTCGAGTTTTTCGACATCTTTATAAGAATAATACGCCATGCAGTGGCCTTCGCCTCCATCGCGCCCGGCACGGCCGGTTTCCTGATAGTAACTTTCGAGTGATTTTGGAATGTCGTGGTGAATCACAAAACGAACGTCCGGCTTGTCGATTCCCATTCCGAATGCAATTGTTGCAACGACAACATCTACATCTTCCATCAGAAACATGTCCTGGTGTTTGGCACGTGTTTTTGCGTCGAGTCCCGCGTGGTAAGGAACCGCGCTGATTCCGTTGACCTGCAGCACTTCGGCAATTGCTTCCACTTTTTTTCGGCTCAAGCAATAAATGATGCCCGATTTTCCTTTGTGTTGTTTGATGAAACGGATGATGTCCGATTCGATATTCTTGGTTTTGGTGCGTACTTCGTAAAATAAATTCGGACGGTTGAACGAGGCTTTAAACGTTTTCGCATCCGACATATCGAGGTTTTTAAGAATGTCTTCCTGCACTTTCGGCGTAGCCGTAGCGGTCAATCCGATCACGGGAACATTTCCAAGTTGTTTGATAATATGGCGCAAATTGCGGTATTCCGGACGAAAATCATGTCCCCATTCTGAAATGCAATGCGCTTCATCGATCGCTACAAATGAAATCGGCACGCTTTGCAAAAACTGTACATATTCTTCTTTGGTCAATGATTCCGGGGCAACATATAGCAATTTGGTCAGTCCTGATGTGATGTCTTTCTTGACCTGTGTGATTTCTGATTTGGTTAAAGAGGAATTTAAAACGTGTGCAATGCCATTTTCCGAAGACAAGCTCCTGATCGCATCGACCTGGTTTTTCATCAACGCAATTAATGGCGAAACCACGATCGCAGTACCACCCTGAATGAGTGCCGGCAATTGGTAACACAGTGACTTTCCGCCGCCAGTCGGCATGATGACGAAGGTATTTATTTGCGATAAAATGCTTTTTATAACCTGTTCCTGTAGTCCTTTGAACTGGTTGAAACCAAAATACTTTTTGAGTTCTTTGTGTATGTCAATTTCGCTTGAATTCATTCTTTGTTAATGGTATTTTGTATATTTTTGCAATCACATAAAGATACAACTTTCTTTATCACACACAAATTTTATACATTCTTGTTTTGATCACAAAAGAAAATATACTCGCTGTCGCAAAAAGCGCAATCCTTTCCGAAAGCGAGTCCATTAAAAAGCTGGTGGATTTTCTCGATTCGGGTTTTACTGATTCGGTCGAAATCATCTACCAATGCAAAGGCAGGCTGATCGTTACCGGAATTGGGAAAAGCGCGATTATCGCACAAAAGATCGTAGCCACAATGAATTCCACCGGCACGCCATCGATGTTTTTGCACGCTTCCGAAGCCATTCACGGCGACCTCGGCATGGTTCAGGACGGCGATGTAGTGATTTGCATTTCAAAAAGCGGCAACAGCCCCGAAATAAAAGCGTTGGTTCCGCTACTGAAACGCTTCGGAAACACACTGATCGCGATGACCGGGAACATTACTTCATTCTTAGCAAAAAACTCCGATTATATTTTAAATACAACTGTCGATGCCGAAGCCTGCAGGAACAATCTGGCACCAACCAACAGCACGACCGCGCAGCTTGTTATGGGCGACGCATTGGCTTTATGCCTGATGGAAATGCGCGACTTTAAACCCGAGGATTTTGCAAAATACCATCCGGGCGGTGCACTTGGTAAAAAATTATTGCTGCGCGTGGGCGACATGCTCGACCAAACGCACAAACCTGAAGTTTCTCCCGATGCATCAATCAAAAAAGTGATCTTTGAGATTTCGGAAAAACGACTCGGCGTAACGGCGGTCATCGAAAATGAAAAAATTCTCGGAATAATAACTGACGGTGACATCCGTAGAATGCTGACCGACAGGGATTCATTCGCAGATCTATCCGCCAAGGACATCATGACCAAAAATCCCAAAGTAATCCAATTCAGCGATATGGTCGTAGATGCTTTGAACGTGCTCGAGGATTTCTCGATCACGCAACTCGTTGTGGTAGAAAATGGCGCTTACAAAGGCGTGATCCATCTGCACGACATCTTAAAAGAAGGAATTGTATAATGGCGAAGAAGATCAAAAAGAATATCAACGAAATGTCGTTTTTAGACCATCTGGAAGAAGTCAGGTGGCTGCTCGTAAGAAGTACCATTGTAATATTGATCACGGCAACCATCGTTTTTTTTATAAGCGACTGGATTTTTGACACGATTATTTTTGGGCCAACCAAAGTGAGTTTTGTGACGTACACCGCGATGTGCGAATTGTCAAATTATGTAGGTTTTGCGGATAGCATTTGCGTTACCGAATTGCCGTTTATCATCCAGAATACCGATATGGAAGGCCAAGTCAATATCTTGGTGTGGATTTGCATCGTTGCCGGTTTTATCATCGCTTTCCCGTATATTTTATGGGAATTGTGGCGTTTCATCAGTCCGGCTTTGTACCCGAAAGAAAGAAAGCACGCGAAACTGTTTATTTTTATAGCTTCACTCTTATTTTTCCTGGGCGTATTATTCGGCTATTATGTCGTGATTCCAATGTCTGTGAACTTTTTCGCATCGTTTAAAGTCAGCGAAGTGGTCAAAAACCAGTTTACGCTCGATTCTTACATCAGCATGATCAAAACCTCGGTCATTGCCAGCGGATTGTTCTTTGAATTGCCGATCATCATTTTCTTCCTGACCAAATTGGGATTGGTGACGCCAACATTCCTCAGAAAATATTGGAAATGGGCCGTTGTTATTATCTTGATCGTAGCTGCGATCGTCACGCCGCCGGATGTGGTGAGCCAATTGCTGGTCGCCATTCCGATGCTAGTCATTTACGAAGCGAGTATTTTCATATCCAAATGGGTTTACAAACAACGGTTGAAAGACGAATTGAAAGAAAAACTGGCCAACCCAAACACCACAGCAAACGAATAATACCGTTATTTTCAGTTCGCGCACGCAAATTCCAGCAGCGTTCCCTGAACAGAAATAATTGTTAAAGGTTCGTTTATTGAATCGGTTTATTCGTTAATTTGCACAAAACTCAGGCACTCAGTTACTCAGCCACTAAGCGACTCCAATGATTTTAAGAGCAGAAAATTTAGTCAAAACATACAAAGGCCGCAGCGTCGTAAAAGGTGTTTCGGTAGAAGTGAACCAAGGGGAAATCGTAGGATTGTTAGGCCCGAACGGTGCCGGAAAAACGACTTCGTTTTACATGATCGTAGGTTTGGTCAAGCCGAATTCAGGAACAATCTACCTCGACGACATGGAAATCACCGATTACCCAATGTACAAACGCGCCCAGCAAGGCATTGGTTATTTGGCACAGGAAGCTTCGGTTTTCCGGAAGCTGAGTATTGAGGACAACATCTTAAGCGTATTGCAGCTGACCAAATTATCGAAAGCCGAGCAGGAAGCCAAAATGGAATCGTTAATTGACGAATTCAGCCTGCAGCACATCCGCACGAACCGTGGCGATTTGCTTTCAGGTGGGGAAAGAAGGCGTACTGAAATTGCGCGTGCTTTGGCCACAGATCCGAAATTTATCCTGCTCGACGAACCTTTCGCAGGGGTCGATCCGGTTGCCGTTGAAGACATCCAGAGAATCGTTGCCCAGCTTAAAAATAAAAATATCGGGATCTTAATTACCGACCACAACGTACAGGAAACACTTGCCATCACTGATAAAACTTATTTGATGTTCGAAGGCGGAATCTTAAAAGCCGGAGTTCCAGAAGAATTGGTGGAAGATGAAATGGTGCGCCGCGTCTATCTCGGGCAAAACTTCGAGCTCAGAAAGAAAAAACTGGAATTTTAAATCATGTACGATCCGAGCCAACAGCAATCTGACCAATGGCGTAAAGATCCTGACAATTGGGTTTGGGGATTGTTCTATTATAACAAAAATGACCCTCGTCTTTTTCCTCCAAAAAGATTGGAATGGATGGGTTTTACGATCAATTTTGCCAATCCGTATTCGATTTTTGTCGCAATGATGGCTTTTGTATTGCTGGCATTTGCAATCTGCAAGTTTTAATTAACCGTCAGATAGCCCAATTGTTTCGGCGTTCCGTTGTAAATATTGACGTCGACATTTCCCGGAATTCCTGCCACAGAAGCTTTTTCGGTAAATTGCCAGAACAGCCAGTCGTCTTTTAAATCCTCGACAAAAAAATTGTAATTCGCGATCCAGAACGTATATTCTGGGAATTCCTCCTTTAAAAAAGCATTGTAGTATTTTTCACCCGAATAAATAATCGGTTTGACTTTATAATGGGAATCCACTCGTTTCAGCCAACGCCGCAAACCCGATTTCAGGCTGTCCATGGGTTGGTTCTTCGGAAGTGATTCGATATCGAGAACCGGCGGCAAATCGCCTTTTTGGAGCTTTACGGTCTTGATAAAATTTTCAGCTTGCTCGAGTGAATTTTCATTCGGACGGTAATAATGATACGCGCCGCGGATGATCTTTTTGTCTTTGGCGGAAGCCCAATTGGACTTAAAACAAGCGTCTTTGACATTTTTTCCAGCAGTCGCACGGATGAATACAAATCCGAGTTTGTACGTATTTTCAACATATTGCACTTCGTCCCAATTGATTTCGCCCTGGTATTGCGAAATGTCAAAACCCACAACTTTATCGGGATATTTGCTCAACACCTGGAAGTTCCTGACATCGGAAAGGCGTTTTTCCTCGGCTTCCGTTTTTGGAAGTTTGTGCGATTTGAACCCGAGATAATAGGCAATTCCGTTTCGGTAATGATAAATCGATCCGAAAAATAAAAGGAAAAACGCAATTCCAGCGAATAGCTTTACGCTTTTGCCGTTTGAAGTTTTCCTGGCGCGCGGCTTTCTTCTTACCGGTGCTTTTCTGGCTGGGGCTTTCGGCATCGGAAAACTATTTTTTCAGGAATTTGTTGTTGATCACCGACATCAAAACATACGTGATAATGATCAGCGGCAATGCCAGATATTGCAAAGTCAGCAACAGGACTAAAGCGATGGCGAGAAAAACCACCTGGATTTTATTATCTGCAAAAGTGAAGTTTTTTATCTTCAATGAAAACAGCGGAATTTCTGCATTTAAAATGTAAGCACTGAAAACAGCAATCGCAAGTAAAATACCGTGATCGCTTAAAATTTCATCCACTATTATGGAAGTGCTGTGCATTTTAACCAAGGGCAAGCTCAGGATAAACAAGGCATTCGCCGGTGTTGGCAATCCGATGAAAGAATCCGTCTGGCGCGTGTCGATATTGAAATTTGCCAATCGGTAACACGATCCAAGCGTAATGATAAATCCGAGAAATGGTACGACCGGCGAACTCCAGCCTGAGCCGGTTTTCATCAAATCATACATGATCAGTCCGGGAACGACGCCGCTGGTGACCATATCTGCCAAAGAATCCAACTGCAATCCGAGCGGCCCGGCGACTTTGAACAATCTGGCGAAAAATCCGTCAAAAAAATCAAGGAAAATCCCAAGGCAAACGAATGCAAAAGCCATCTCAAAATTGCGTTCAAAAGCAAAAACCACAGCGATGCAGCCGCAAAACAGGTTGAGAAGTGTGATCGTATTTGGAACGTGTTTTTTAATATTCATCTGCTTCAATTTTTGAAAAACAAATTTAGTACAATAAGTTAAAGACAAGCGCGTTTTTAGTAGAGATTTTGCAAACTGTTTTCGCATTCATTATATTGCTGTTCGCCCCGGATTCCTCGATAAAAATTTATATTTTTGAACGCTCGTAAAAAGAACAAATTTCGGTTTGCATAAAAAATTTACCTTGAAAAAAATTCCGCTTTTCCTCTTACTCTTTTTATTTGCTGCGTCTTATGGCCAGGCAGTCCGAAAATATTCGAATGAATTCATGAATATCGGGGTCGATGCCGCTGCGCTGGGAATGGCGAATGCCGTGACTGCAAATACGTCAGATGTCAATGCAGGTTATTGGAATCCGGCAGGGTTGATTGGCGTCGAAGATCGGCAGGTTTCCCTGATGCATGCGAGTTATTTTGCGAACATTGCCCAATACGATTATGCCGGTTTTGCAACTAAAATTGATGACAACAGCGCCTGGGGAATTTCGGCGATCCGTTTTGGTGTCGATGATATTTTAGACACAACAGAGCTTATCGACGATCAGGGAAATATCGATTACAACCGCATCAGCAAATTCTCGACTGCCGATTACGGCTTCACTTTTTCATACGCCAGAAAATTGCCGCTTGAAGGATTTCAATATGGTGTAAATGCGAAAATCATCCGAAGAATCATTGGGAAATTTGCGAATTCATGGGGATTTGGCGTTGATGTCGGCTTGCAGTTTGAACGCAACGACTGGAAATTCGGGTTGATGCTGCGCGACATTACGACGACATACAACATCTGGAACATCGATGAAGATGAATATGCCAAGATTAAAAATGCGATTGAAGGACAAAACCAGGATTTGCCTGAAAGTACGGAAATCACTTTACCAAAAGCACAACTCGGGATGTCGAAAAAGTTCGAATTCCACTACGATTACACACTTTTGGCTTCGGCCAATCTGAACATGGAATTTTACCAGACGAATGATATTATTTCGACAAGTTTCGTCAGCATCGCACCGGCGGTCGGATTTGAATTTGGGTATACCGATCTGGTTTTCCTGCGTACCGGATTTGGGAATTTCCAGACGATTACACAAATCGACGATACGAAAAAACTGAGTTTCCAGCCGAACATCGGACTCGGGTTTAAATACAAAGGCATTCAGATCGATTATGCGCTGACCGATTTGGGAAACCAGAGTGCGGCGTTGTATTCGAATATTTTCTCAGTAAAAGTCGACCTTGGAATTTTCAGGTAGCATTGCCGAAATTGTCTTAAATTGCAGCGAATTTCTATTTCAACATTATGCGCGGATTCAAGGCTTCACTCCTACTTTTTTTTCTCTTTTTCAGCAGTTTTTCGGGTTTTTCACAGGCAAATACGCTTTCAGATCAGGCGCAGGTGAGTGTAATTACGTGCGGGATTGGCAATGAAGTGTATTCGCTTTTCGGGCACACGGCCATCCGGATTAACGATCCGGCGCGTTCACTTGATGTCGTTTACAATTATGGCGCATTCGATTTTGATACGCCGAATTTCGTGCTTAAGTTCTCCAAAGGCGATTTGCAATATTTTGTTACCGCGGGAACATTTGCCGATTTCAGGGAGCAATATGTGTATGAAAAGCGTTCGGTTTCTGAGCAGGTTTTGAATGTCTCACAGCAGCAGAAGCAACAATTATTTGACAAGCTCAATTCGACCTTATATTCGGAGGAACGGTTTTATACGTACAAATTCATCGACCGCAACTGTACGACGATGGTTGTTGACATCCTGAACAAAACTTTAGGAAAAAATGCGATTGTAAAAGTGGGCAATACAGACGCGACGTATCGTGAAGTATTGTATCCGTATTTCAGCAATCATTTTTATGAACAGCTTGGAACCAGCATCATTTTTGGAAAAAAGGTGGATGAAAAGGCGACGAAGATTTTCCTTCCGTCAGAATTGGAAGAAAGTTTAAACGTGGTAAAATACAACGGAAAATTGCTTTCGAATCAAAAAGACACCATTTTGCAAATCGAGCCGGAACATCCGTTCTCGTGGTGGAACAATGTGTTTACTTTCCTGATCTTGCTGATCCTGCTCATCGTTGCAAAAACAAGGAACCTGAACCTTTTTTACTTTTTGATCGTGGGCGCGATCGGGCTGTTTTTTTCGGTAGCCGGATTGTATTCGTTTCACCATGAATTGCAATACAATTACAACATCTTGTTATTCAATCCAATTTTGCTGTTATTGATTGTATTTGTTTTGACAAAAAACAGCAAATGGATTTTCCGTACATCGGTTTTTGCAATCGCCTGTATCGGAATTTATGTGGTTTACATGCTGAACAAAGTGCATCTGCTGATTGTTTCGCCAATAATCTTGGTCAACCTGATTATCCTGATCCGATTGGCATTGGCAAACAAAACCCAGAAAATAAGCGACTAATTTTATTGGCCTCTGTAAAATAAGACCGTACTGAAGGTTTTGAAAACAATATTCACATCGAGGAAAATGCTGCGGTGCTTGATGTAATACAGGTCGTATTGCAGTTTGATCAGACTGTCGTCGATCGTTTCCCCGTAAGAATAGTTTACCTGTGCCCAGCCTGTCAATCCGGGCTTGATCACATGGCGTGTTTCGTAGAACGGCATGACTTCGGCGATTTCATTTACAAAAACCGGACGTTCGGGACGCGGGCCGATGACGCCCATATCACCTTTTAAAATGTTGATGAATTGCGGGAATTCATCCAGCCTGGTTTTTCTGAGGAACTTTCCAAAAAGTGTGATCCTCGAATCGTTGATCGTCGTAAATACCGCACCATTGGCTTCTGCATTTTTAACCATGGTCCTGAATTTCAGTATTTTAAAAACCTCTCCGTTTTTTCCGATGCGTTCCTGCGTATAAAAAAGCCTGCCGCGGTTTCCTAGTAAATTTCCAATAATGATCAGCGGCAATAAAACCAATCCGACAGCAAGCCCCGACAATGAAAAAATAATTTCAAGAATCCGGGTTACGAGCAAATACAAATGATTTTGGTTGCTTCGGCTGAACGGGAAATAGCGGTAAAAATCCCGCGCGACATATTGTACCGGAATCCTTTGGGTAATGTTCTCGTAAACTTGTGTGTATTCTCTGATAATAAATCCTTTTTCGAGCAAATGGATCAGCTGGTTGTAGAGATTTACGGTGATTCCATCGGTTTTCTGCGAAGCAATGACGATTTCTGAAACCGAATTGTGCAGTACAAACTCTTCTAATTTATCGATGTTGATGTTTGAGATGAAATCGTTTTGGAGGTTTGTTGGCGTATTCTGGACGCTATCAGAATTGACATAGCCCATGACTTTATAATGCGGATCGACACTTTCGAGCCCTAAAACGAGTTCTTCGACCTGTTCCCTATCGCAAATCAGGATTACTTTTTTAATGAAACGGTCGGAGGCCAGAAAATGTACATACAACAACCTCCATAGAAACAATGCCGATAAAATCGCGAGGAAAAAGAATAAAATCTGTATCCTGTTTGACGGCAATTGTGGCGTGTATATTGGCGTAAGCAGGTAAATTAGTACCGTAACCGAAGTCGTTAGTATGGTACTTTTTATGACCTGGAACTGGTTGCTGGCCACCTGAAGATTGTACATTTCGAATACCGTTCCGATGATGTTGATGTATAAACCCAGTACGATTGTCCAGTAAAAGTTATTTTTGGAAATATTGAAATACTTGAAATCGAAAACCACGCCAATCAGGTACAAAACCAGAAGTACCGAAAGCACATCGAAAATGCGCAGCAAGATCTTGCGCTCTGAAATTTCGAAATGGATTTTCTTGTTATCAATCATCAGACAGGAGTTGTAAAAGTCCGCAATTTACTAAATTATGAAAGATGTTTGGCATTAAATTAAAATTTCATTCCACTTGGTTTTAACAAAACTCCAGTCGAATTTTTCCACTAAACTTAAGGCATTGCCAATAATCTGATTGCTTAGGCTGTCGTCAAAAATCAATTCTTTAACTGCCGAAGCCATGGCATCCACATCATTGTCGTTTATGAGCATGGCCGTTTTTCTGTTTTCGAGCAAATACGGTATGCCACCTACATTGGTAGAAACAACGGGAAGTCCCAGCGCCATGGCTTCCATAACACTGACCGGCGTATTGTCAAAATGGGTGGTATTGATGAAAATGTCATATTCTGTTGAAAGTTTCGTCCATTCCGGCTTTGACAATTTGCCTGTAAACCTGACATTAAGATTTTTCGCATCGGCCATTTGCTGTAAATCCTGCAGTTTATTTTCCTTGTCCGGCCCAATCATACAGAGGGCTGCATCGGCAAAATCTTTTTGAAGCTGTTCCAAAACCATCAGCGCCATTTCGGGATTGTAAATTGAGGCCAAGGAACGTACCCATAACAATTTCGGGCGCAATTTTTCGCGTTGCCTGAACGTATAATTCTGAATTTCGAGCGTGTTTGGGATGAATAGCAATTCTGCAAAGCCACGGTTTTCAAAAGCTTGGAGCAGATAATTTGATGGTGCGACATTTTTGTAAGCATGCTTAAAAATCATCCGGCACAGTACCGGATTGTTCTTCAGGCGGTTTGGAAGATTTCCACCATGCAGGTTTGCAATGTATTTTACACGCATTATCCTACACAACTGACTGATGACAAAGGCATACCAGAAATTACTGGTACTGTAAGTATCGATCAACACATAATCAGATTTTCTGGCGTATCGAATGGTTTTCGAGATCATATCGATAAGCCGCAAGGCTTTATTTTTTTTGGACGAAGCATACCACAAATGATGCCCTTCATTCTCAAGAAGCTGTCCGAGCGATTCGATCGAAGTCATCGTGGCGCCGTGACCGGCAAGTTTATTCCCTATGTACAGCAGGTTCAGGTTCTTCATTCATGACGACTTTTAAAAGGGACAATGAGTAAATGTAGGCTGGCATAGCCATTCGCATTGCCGCATGATTGATCGTAAACAGCCAAAAAACCACAAAGCAAAACAGGTAAATATTGTGGCTGTTGTCAAGCTTTAATATTATTGGCGTTAGCAGTAAAATGATAAGCCCGATGATTCCTAATGCCCCGTGTTCTGAAAGCATTCTGGTAATTTCACTATGCGAAAGTACGCGTTCCCCGCCATTTTGTTCTAAACGCAGTTGGGCACTTCGCCCTGCGCCTACCCCAAAAATGGGACTTTGGAAGAAAAGATCGATTTCCTGGGATGCTACTTCTTCCCTTCCGGTAAACTGGCTTGCCTTGACGCGCCCTGCAGCATCTTGATTTGCATACCGCTTGTTTAAAAGCCCTCCGGTTTGCTCCTGTGAATAAATCCAAACCCCTACCATGGTGATGGCCAAGAATAACATGAGGTAATTTATTTTGATTTTCGCGCTGTTACCAACTTTCGAATACGTAAAATACAACAAGATGATGACCATAAAAAAACTGGTCAGCATTCCGCCGCGTGAAAATGTAACGAGTCCACGAAATCCAATGATCGAAACCAAAAATAAATTAACACCCAGTGTCAGTCTGGTTTTTGACTCAAACAGCAGTCTGGAAATAAAAATAAACATGGCCAAGCCCAGTGCCGTAGATACTTGGTTTGGGCCAAACCCACCGGAAGTTTCACTACTTGAACCCGTTCCGGTTAATACATCTCTTACGCTTGGAGAATACAAAACCAGAAATACCGTACAGGAAACAATGGGCAAACCAACGCACAGTAAGGTTGTATTTAGCTGTTTAAACGTAACTTCACGTGTATATGTAAATAACGAACAAATACCCAGACATAATGGGCCGGAAATCGCAAATGAAATTTCTTTTCGGAGATCTCCGGTTCGGTCAATTATAGAAAGTGCTATAAGCACTCCGGGAATCAGCAGCAACAGGAAAATCCAATATGATACGCCATGCTTTGAAATACCGCTGTAATAAATTCCCATTACAACATACAGCACAACCCCGTATTTCGAAAATTCATATAAGGGATTTCCGCCCGTCATCCTTAAAATAATCTCGCTGCCAACCATGTAGGCTGTGGCATACAAGACTTCGTTTTTTTTATTCTCTGTAATGAAAATGTAGTAAGCTCCAAGAAACAAAATGGCAAAACTGTATAATCTTGCTAATCCCGGAATATAGAACAGCAATGCGCCAAGCACAATGTGAAAAGAAACAAGAAAAAGGTAATTTTTATCTGACGACCGCATTATTTCATTTTTTTAACCCATGACAGGTATTGGTTTACAACAGCCTCTTCTGAATTGTTTGCCTGCACAACTTTGAAAAGTTGGTTTCCAAAATCGATTCGCAAATTCGGGTCTTCAATCAAATTTACCAACGCCTCATAAAACAACCCGGCATTTCCTGGCGGAACTGTAAATCCGTTCATGCCATTTTTTACGATTAACGGAATTTCGCCAACATTTGTAAGGACTACCGGCTTTTTAAACAATCCATATTCGAGCAAAGCAACCGGCAAACCTTCTGACCCTGAAGTCAATATTGCAATTTCTGATTGCTTGATGATAGACTCCGTATCATTTTTAGAACCATATAAAAATACCTGCTCCTGCAAATTTTCAGATTGAATTGCCTGCTGTACTTTTTCAGAGTAAGCATCTTTAAAATCTTTTCCAACCAGATGGAAACTCCAATCGGGATGGCTGGCCTTAAGCTTTTTTGCGACATCAATCAGCAAAAAATGGTCTTTCTGGGGGCGCAGGTTTGCCAGGCATAAAATCCTTTTCCCAACGTTCCCATTCAATGCCGTTTCGGATAAGATTTCTTTTCCGAAATTCGTAAAATTCGGAAGATAGATGGCATTTTTACAGTGCAATTCTTTTAACGCCCATTGCTGCAGGATCGTATTCACGGCAATGATCCCTTTAAAAAAAAAGGAGGCCGTTTTGAGTGCCGTCGTTTTCCTTGAAGCCAAAAATTCGCTCATTCCGTAATGGTCATGCCAGATAATGCCGATCTTAGGCTGGATGGATTTTAATAAAACGGCAACAAAGAAAGAAGTTCCGTGCGCCTGTACAAAATCTATCTGATGCATTTTACAAAAAGTACGCAGCCTGAAAACAGCTTTGATGTCGAATTTGCCCTTTCGGTCCAAAAATAAATAAGCCACATTATCTGAAATCTGGCTTTTGAGATTGCCTTCTTTTCTTGTCGCTACCAAGCCCGAAAACGCTGTTTTCTTTGCGAGCGCATTGGCGTAGTTTACCGCTACCCTTTCTGCACCGCCGGTTTCAAGCGAATCAATGATCTGAAGTATTCTCATGGACGAAGCAATGCTTTTATTTGATTTTTGAACAAATCTAAGGTATATTCACGTGACCAGGCCACACTTTTCAAAACTTTATCATCATATTGCTGCTGGTTTTTGAGGATTTTTTCAATAGCAGCAACATCCTGGTCTAAGTTTACATTCAGCAAAATGCCCCTGTTCCCATTGTCCAACATCGAAGGAACACAGGAAACCCTTGAAGCGATTGGCAAACAACCCCAGAACATGGCTTCGGCCACCACTTTTGGCCAGCCTTCACTTTGCGATGGCAACAGCATAAAGTGGCTTTGCTGATATGCTTTCCGCACCACTGCTTCTACCCGATTGCCATGAAAATGGATGATTTTTTCAAGTTTATTTAAGGCACAATATTCTTTTAATGCCTGCATTTCACGGCCTTCCCCATAAAAATCCAATACCACGGCATTGCCTGATTGCGATAATTTTTGCACCAATTGAATGGCGTAAAGCGGCCTTTTTCCGGCAGCCAGTGATCCTACAAACAAAAATCTGATGGTATCCTGGAGCAATCTTGGCTGAACAGGCATTTTATCGCTTTCCTGATACGTTGCCGTAAAAAAAGGCTTGATGTTTTTTGAGCTTCCGGGCCATTCGCCATATACGAGAACCTGCATATTTTTGGTCAGGAACGCATTGTTGAGAATCCATTTTTGGATCCTGTAAGTCAACGGCTGTGCGGCATTCGGATCCCAATTTCCTGCATATTTGGCAGTTTTGGTTTTATTCGGAAAGAAAATCTGGAGAAAACAACCCAACAGCCCAATATTACCCGGGCAGCGCAAATGAATGTGATCCGCCCTGTGCATGGCGCGAAAGATTGAAAAAGCAGTTTTGGGCGTGTGCAGCAGCGATCGCAAAATCGATTGGAATCCGATTAAATTCATGCTTTTTATCGCAGAAAAAACGATATTTCCCTGATCATAATCGATTTCAATGGCCGTTCTTCGCTGTAGCTCTAAAGGTGCGACGATCTCTACGGTATCGGTAAATTGTGTCCATATATTCATCTCACGAACATAGGGTGCATACGCAAAATAAGAATGGTTTTCTAAACCGTGCGGAACATGTGTGATGATGGCAAATCTCATTTTTGTGCAGCCGTATAGAGTATTTCGATTACTTTTTCGGGAGACAGATGCCTATCAAAATAAGCTTTGACATTGGTTTCCATCATTTTCCTATCGGCATCCGAAGCAAGAAAAGCAGCAATTTTTTCATCAAAATCGGCTCGCTCATGGCCATCGACATACAGCAAATGAATGCCATCTGTTAGTGGCGCAGGCAAAACATTGTGATGCGCAGTCGATAAAATCGCTTTTCCCATTGCCATGAACTCGCCCAATTTCCAGCCGTGGCAGGAAAAAACGGCGGGTGTGTTGAAAACCATCATAGATTGCTTTGTCTTTTGCAGGTACTCTGTAAAAGGGTATCTTTTTTCGGTAATAATTCCGTCAAAACCCGGATTGTCACCGTCTTTTCTTGGAGCAAATCCACCTTCAAAAGTAATTTCCGGATTGGCTTTACAGGCCCTGATATAATTAGACCGGAATAAATTGGTTTGCGGCTCTTTTTTCCAGATCGTCGCCATGAAAAAAACGTAATGCCTGCGGGGTGTTTCTTTTGTGAAATAGTCCGAAAGCGGCAACCTGTTGTATTGGCGCCAGTAATTTGCCAGCAATTCTTTTTTTCTTGAAATTCCTTTTCGGAAACGGATCGTATTCTGCAATCCTTTAAATATTGTTTGGGGCAAATTCCATATTTTGATACCGAAATTTGGCCCGATCGGGATTACTTTTTCGTGGCCTTCTTCAGGAATGGCATCGGCATGATAATTTACTTTTCCGTAAACATCGCACCACTTGAGTTCATCGGGCCTGATATAATTGGCATCGCGCGAATCAATGACTATTTTGATGGTTTTCCCTTTTGACTTGACGATAACCGCAAAAGTATGCTGGTAAAAATCCGGAAAATTTGAGGTATTGAATTCCACATTGCTGATGCCAAAATAATCCTGCAAGCCTTTTATGTAGTAAGAATCATAAAAAACATTGCACAAACCGTAAACCTGCAAGGAATCGATATTTTTGTCGGTCATATTTTTGGTTTATTAAAAAACAATGCAAACCAGGCGGCCGTGCGACCAAGCGATTCAGTCAAAGCTTCTTTCTTTTTAGCGGCCGTAAAGGTATTACTAAATCTGATGCCTGTCAATAATAAAGTCACCGCGTGCCATTTCATCCTGGCTTTTAGGGATGGATCCGGATATTTTACGCGCCAGATGTACCAGCCGTTACGAACCACCATTTTCCCGTATTGGTATTGGTTTGGCCTGCCTGAACTGTCGTGGTAATGCCCAAGCTGCGCCGCAGTATTCACATACAATTTCCCGGTTTTAGACAGCCGCAAGGTAAAATCGGCATCTTCATACAAGCCGTAACCGTCGAAATAAACCGAAAAACTAAAATCCCTGAAAACACTTCTTTTGAAGGATGAAACGCCGCCCATCAATTGCTCGACTTCATAAATTTTTCCCGATGGCGGCAGGAAACTAATGCTTCTTCCGTGTGAAAATTCAGGCAGAAAGCCAGGTTTGGCATCGGTATCAAGCCCGAATTTTTTTCTCAATACAAATCGGCTGCCGTCTTTTCGCTTCCAGCCGTCATATGCGAATTCGGTGGCCAACGCTTTATAATCGCCTGTGGTTTGCTGCCATTGGGCTTCATTTGAAATGTAACCGCCAACGCCAAGTGCTTCAGGATGCGTTTCGTATGTCTTTAAAATCGCTTCAAAATAATGGGTGTCCAGGATCGTGTCATCATCTAAAAAGCAAATGATTTCTGAATCGGCGGCGGCTTTCGAAATACCAAAATTGCGTTGCTTGGTCAAGCCTCTGTCGGCGTTTCCCACCATGAAATATTTCAGGCTTTTAAAGGCATTTGATTCCAGCATTTCTGCAGTTTGATTGTTTAATGATCCGTCAACAATCAGAATTTCGTTGGGATAAACGGTTTGTGCTTTTACAGATTCCAGCAATTGAAGCAATGGCACCGGACGCATGTATGTGCATATAATTAAAGTAAACCTCATGACAATTCTTCAGATTTTCTGGCCCAAAAAACACTGCTATCCCACTGTTTGCTAAAAACTTTGTAATATGGAAACGGATTCCTGATGTTCTGGTATTTGTAATATTTAAAGTACAGATTGGTTTTATAGCCCGAAATTTGTTCTTTGGTATAATATTTAAGAAGGTATAACATCACTGTTGGCGCGGGTTTTGGCAGGATTGCAGCATCTTTCCACAATAAAGCCGGCTTGGTCCTGAATCCGCCCATTGGCGCTTTCAAGTGAACAATCTGCAAATCGGTAATGTACAAGATGTCAAATCCTTTGTTTCGGAGCTGCATCCCAAAATCCTTATCCTCATCATAACCAAATTCAAACGCCATATTGAAAGCAACGTCTTGCAGGCAACTTCTGCGTACAAATGCATTTCCGGCACCAAAAATCGGATACTGGTAAACAGGTCTTTTTTTAATTTTTTCTTTGGGCTGCGGATACGAAACCTGCAGGCATTCTGTACCAAGCTGCCTGAATTTCTCGAATACTTTTTCGATCAAGTCCGGTTCAAAACGGTTGTCATCATCTGCCAAAAAAACATATTCACTTGTGGTATGCGAAAGGCAAATGTTGCGTGCATTGCAGGCTCCGGCCTGATGTGTAAATAAATGCTTGATCGCAAACGGCCAGGTTTCGCTGTCGAGATAATCGAGTTCGGAACTGCTTCCCTGCAACGGATTTTGCTCGACGATAATCACCTTTTCAGGCAAATGCGTTTGTGCGGCGAGGTCTTTTAATACATCGTATAGATAGGGCTTTCTCCCAATCGTTGGGATAATAACATCTATGGAAGCCGTGTTCACAATTTGTTTTGACGACTGGACTATAATGTTGTTCAGGTCTTTTTTGCTAAAATTCCGGCTTCGGTAAAAAACCGATTTCAAAAATGCCAGCAACGGAAATTCGCGTTTGTGGAGGTACAAATTCATCAGCAATAAAAAAATCCACCTGAATCTATAATGTTGTCGAACAAACCTGAAAACCTCAGCTTTGCTTGATCTTTGCATTTCTGAAAGTGAGGCATTTGCAGCAATGAGCCTTGGCTCAGAATAGCAAAACAAACCAGCAGGCATTGCTCTTTTGGCAAACGAATTTAAGGAATAATCAAGCGAGTCGTTTTTAGAGAACGAATCGCAACAGGCATTTAGCACAGAAGTATGCACTGCTCCCACTTCGCCGCTCATTTGCCAGGTAGGAAAAGTAACCTGTTTGTTGACTTTTATGTAAATGGATTCTTCGACATATCCGATGCTGTTGTCGAGGAAGTTGCCTTCAGAAGTCCGAAATGAAAAAAGCAGCTTTTTATGGTGGAATAATTTCTGGATGCGGCTGGTATCAAGCGCTTGCTTTAAATCGGCGTGGCACCAAACTAAAATATCGTCGGGATATTGCTTTGCCAGTTTCAGCATGCCGGCTATGATGGATCCGGACGGCAAACCGGCCGCAACGGCATTGCTGTCTGCAACCTCGGTAATGGTATTATTTCTATGATAAACAATGATCATTTTAGCCGCTTTTTATTACCTGATGAATATTTTATACATCCCATACACACTCAATCCACACAAAATAAGATAATTACACCACAAAAACAGGTTCGCGTGTTTTTCCCTTACCGAATAATAAGAAAAGAAAAACAACGCCGGAATATAAGCGGCACCAAGCCACCTAAGCTCCAGAAATGAAATGATGATCACCGAAAAAGTAAAGGTCATTCCAATAAAAAGCAATGGCAGGTACAATGAAAACGAAAACCTTCTTCGCACAAACAACTCATTCGCTACAAAATAAAACGGAAATAAAATCATAAGCCCCAATTGCCTGAATCCAAAAATGATACTCGAAGAAAAATCTTTGACGCATTCTTTTGCCGACATTTTAGGATCGTGAAGCACTGCGCCTATCATGGTGTTGGGCAACGAATTTGGGCCATGTTCTGCTACATATGCTTTCGTTTGTTCCCAACTTGGATGGCTGTTGTTTTTGATCTTTCCTTCATTGACCCACATTTGCGCAAGATATTGCCGCTGCGTCCAGTTGACACCAATGCCTTCCGGCGGTTTTTTATTGTCGTATGACAATTTGTGGTCTTTTAGCAGTGATGGCAAATTGATCCCCAGAAATAGGACAAAGAGCATGATCGGAATTCGGATGCTTTTTGAAAAACGAAACCCTTTTCTGTACAATAAAAAGAAACTCAGCAATATCGCAGGCAGGTAAACCAATGTTAATGCACGTGTAAAAAACGCCAGTACCAAGCCCGAAAAAGCAATGGCTTCATTGTTCATTTTGCCTTTTTCGAGGAAATAAAACACTTCGGTAAAGAAAACAATAAGCCCTAAAATAAACATCGGGTCGTTAATTCCCGAAAAAAAGAAATGAACCGTCGCCAGATAAAACAATACATAAAAATAAAATGCCTTATTCTCTGTTTTTGCGATTTTGAAAAAATATCCGAATATCGCAATCAATACGACAATGTTTGCGATGCGCAGTGCCCAGAACGTTTTTAAAAAAAATGCAAATGGATAGGCCAACATCGTAAACGGAACGGAAATCTGGTTTTCTATGGCAGCAATCCAGCCTTTGGTGAGCACCAAATCCAGGTCGGCAATAAAAACCGGTTCATCCCCGGCTGGCGGCAGTTGAATAAAATATATAAAAGAAACCAAAAAATAAACCACCGACAAGCAGCCGAAAACGATCGACAGTTGTTTTGGGAAGCGGTTAAAAAACTTATTCATAATTTGAATTTATCTTGTGAATGCTTGACATTTATGGCTTCAGCCTTTGCCTTTGGTTTTTTTCAGGACCGATTCGTAAAAGCCAATATTTTTACGGCTGATAACCGGGAGATCGAATGTCTCCAAAATCCTGCGTTTTGCAGCTTTTCCGATCGCCAACCGTTTATCACTGTCCGACAGCAGCAAATTGATCTTAGCGGCATATTCGGTATGGTTCTGCGGATGCGCCAGCAACCCGTTTTTACCGTCTTCTACAATTTCGCCCGCCCAGCCAATATCTGATGCCACAATCGCTTTTTCCATCGCCATGGCCTCAAGCCACGAAACGGGAAGCGCTTCGGCAAATGTAGGAAATATACAAATAGCCGCTTTAATAATATTTTCCCGCATTTCGCTATACGGAACACTGCCCCGGTAGTTTACATTTTTCAACGCTTCTGGATCAAATAATTCCTGCATCATCTTCCATGTTGAGGCATTCCCGGAAACAATGTCATTCGAATCGCGCCCGATCAAAACCAGCTTTGCTTCCGGATTTTTCTGATGCAGCTGGTTAAAAATCAGAGGCAGTTCGAGTGCGCCTTTTTTGCGGATGAGCGTGCCAAAATACAGCACGGTATTTTCTTCTGAAATCTCCCCGGAAGCCAGAAATGCCTGGCTGTTCACCGCATTCGGAATGATCGTATACGATTGGCTTTGCCCGAAAACTTCATTGGTGAGCGTCGCCGTAAACTGGCTCACGGAAAGCAAGGCGTCGGCATTTTGCAAGGCTCTTTTTTCGTGGAATTTATTGATTGCTTTCACAGGACGGTTGTCGAGGTGGCAAAAATAAGTATCAGATCCGTGCAGCCTGACGATGAGCGGGCAAATAGGTTTGATGAAAGACGTAATCCCGGTCCAGTCGGCAGCTTCAACCAAATCGAGTTGCTCTTTTTTAACAAGTGAATTGATGTATTTTTCGATTTTTTTCTGCGTCAGGTAACGCGACAGGCCTTTGATTTTTACATTTTTAATCTGGTGGTAAACGATATGGTCTTCGGTAAAAACAGCATCTTCTTTCTGGCCGTAAACCAAAATAGTGACCTGGTGCCCAAGTTGTACCAATCCTTTGGAAAGGTTCATGATGCTCGTGCCGATTCCGCCGGCCGAACCGGTTTTAGGATGTGGAAATTCAGACGTCAGAAAACCTATATTCATGTGGTGATGATTGTTTTAATACTGTCGATAATTCTCTGGGAAGCCTGGTTAACCGGATGCTGGTTGATGACCCTAAACCAGTCTGCGGCAGCTTTAACAATTTGGTTATCCTGCTGCAGCAAGTGCTCCATTTTTGATTCAAATTCCGATGGATCGTTGATCCAAACCACAGCCGTTCTCTCAGGCATCGACCTGAAATGCACGAATTTGTAAATTTTATCGATCGTCCACTGTGGAAAATGGCTGTTTAAAACTTCGTAGTTGACATACATGCAGGGCTTGCCAAAAGACACATAATCAAAGACCATGGACGAACCCAGGTTCACTACAAATTCGGTATGTGCAATGGTATTGATCTGCAAGGCAACGTCTTCTTTTAAAGGCAGGATCGTATTCCAGTTGGCCCCCATTTTTTGCCAGGCCGGTGCAATCGATACAATGATATCGGCATTTGCCTGAAGCACGGCATCATAACGATCTGAAAAATCTACCGGACAACGGCGAAAAACAATCCCGAGCTTATGCCCTTTTTCATTGAGTTTTCGAATCCCGGCAGCCGTATCACTTAAATATTGCGGATCGTTTGGCGAAGTCGTAATGTCATCACCTGAAAAACAAATGTATTTTCTGTCGGAATCCAAACCATACTTTTCAAAAAATGCTGCCTTCGGGATCAGTAATGATGCATCCGAATGCACTTCGAATTGCGGTGTTCCGGTAACAAATATCTGTTTTTCAGAAATATACGGATAATAATGCAGCAGTTCTTTTTTCATGTGATCGCTCCACACAAAATAATAGTCGGTTTCGATCACCATCATGGCTTTCGGCAGGTTGTCCCACGAAAAAATAAAAGTAGCCGTTGGAATTCCCAAATCCTGCGCCGCAACAATCGGAGCGATTGCCGTTAAGGGGCGTTGGTTCGTACAGAAAACAATCGCGGGATTTTCTTTTTGAAGCGTTTCCAGGCAATTCTGATAATAGGATGTTTTGCGTTCTAAAGACGTGATGCGCTTTCTAAGTGTGGCGATTCCTTTTTCAGAACCAAACACCGAAACCAAACCCCGCACAAAACTGCTTTTCAACGCGGCCTTTAAACCTTTGTATGACAGCGGGAAACGGTATTGGTCGTATACTTTGTCGCGTGATCTTTTTATGTTTTGGTTTAGGTCGATCTGGTTGCGCGCCCTCTTGAACAGATCGGTTAAGGCATGGGATCTTGAGTGCGTGATCTTGTGTTCTTTAAAACCCATTTCCGACAAATCGAAAGGCGTATTGTTCCAAAAAGAAACATCAAAACCCTGGCTTCCTGCATTGTCGTAAAAATTTGTAAAAGCAAAGTTCCGCAATCCGACGCCGTCAGGAAGCAAAATAAAAATTTTATTATTTTTCATATATATGGCGTGGATGAACTATTTTTAAAAGCAAAAACGGCAAAACAAAAAGCCGCTTTAATAGGCATCAAATATCGATAAATTTAATGGCTATTCAAAATTTCAGTCCAAACCCTGGATCATTTCGAAAACACTGATGCATTGCCAAATGTGAAAAGCCGACTGCATATTTCCCTGTTGGTAATGCTGCCACTCTTTTTCAAGTGCCTCGACATCAAACCATCGTGAATAAGCCGACGTGGTGATTTTTTCGATACAGGACGTTACCCAGTTTTTTAAATCGCCTCCAAGCCATTCGCGCTGGGGCGTTTGCAATGGGCGTTTGGGTGCATAGACGATATTTTCGGAAAGGAATTCTGCTGCGATCTCACGCAGCATCACTTTTGCAACGCCTGCCTTTATTTTATACGATTCGGGCAACGAAAAAGCGAATTCCATCAATCGGTAATCCAAAAACGGTTCCCGGAGTTCTGTCGAAAACGCCATCGAAATCCTGTCGTTAAAACGCAACGCACGCGGAATTTTGGTATAAAAAATATCACGGTATTGTTTATTGAGCAAATCTTCATCGAAAGGCGATTCATATTTGGGCTTTTCAGCCTTACTTGAAAAGTCTGCTGAAAGCATGTTGGCTTTGTAAGGCGAGCCTTTAACGCCTTGAATCGTTGCCGCATCTGCCTGCGTATAATAATCGTATCCGGCCCATTGTTCGTCCATGCCTTGGCCGTCAAGCAGCACTTTTACGCCATCTTTCGAAGCCTGTGAAAAAATTGCAGCATACGCCAAGGTAGGAATTCCACCAAAAGGCTCATCCTGGTGAAACGCAATTTTGTTCGAAAATACTTCGACATCTTTAGACTGAAGCAGTACTTTTGTAAGCGGATAATTCGTGCTTTCGAGCATCATTTCTACCCATGGCCATTCGTCATAATTTTCATCTCCTGTATAAAAAGTATAGGCATTGATTGCACTTTTTCCGTGATCAAAATCGTCTACCAACGCCAGTAGAACCGAGCTGTCGAGGCCGCCGCTTAAATTAAATCCGATAGAAACATCTGCCCTAAAGCGCAATTTAATACTGTCTTTCAAAATCTCCAGATAATGATTTCTGGCTTCGTCATGCGAAAGATTTTGAGGCTGTTTGCCGATTTCATTTTCAAAAAAATACCATTTTGAAATTTCAAGCTGGCCATTATTGAGTTCCAAATGGTGGCCGCCAGGCAACTGCCGTACATTTTCCCAAAACGTCTCGTCGGGGTTTCCGTAAGATCCGTAAGCGAAATAAGAAGCCCAGACTTTTTCATTCGGCACTTTTTCAATTCCGGCAGCATGGATCGCCTTGATCTCAGAAGCAAAATAAAAATTATCGGCTGCAATCGTGTAATGAAACGGCTTGACGCCGAAACGGTCGCGCGCGGCAAACAATGATTTACCGGTTTGGTCCCAAATCGCAAAGGCAAACATGCCATTAAGTTTAGAAAGACAATCTTTTCCCCAATGAATGTAAGCTGCAAGAAGCACTTCGGTATCCGATTCTGTCCTAAAATCATAAACCCCGGAAAGCGATTCCCGCAGTTCTATATAATTGTAGATCTCTCCATTAAAAACAACTGCAAACCGATTGGACGCATCAAAAAAAGGCTGGTTGGCATTCGATGACAAATCGATAATTGATAGGCGGTTATGACCCAAAGCTGCAAAGCCTTCATCGTAGAAAAACCCCGTAGCATCCGGCCCGCGGTGTTTTTGAGCATCGAGCATCGCAGGGAGACGATCCTGAAATTTTCCAATTATTCCTGCAATTCCACACATAAATTAAAAAATATTTTTAGCCATTAGTTCTGCACGTTCCCAATCTGCCATCGTATCAATGTTGACATAAAATGCTTTTGGAGATTCTATAAATGCGATGCTTTGTCCGTAAAGTGAATGCTGCTTCTGGATAACATCCGTTTTTGTAATGTAAATCAGGCCATCACGATGAAAAGCATCGGGCAGTTCCTGGCGGCGTGTGATGACATTTTTTTCGCCTGTTGCAATTTTCAGGTTTCCATCTGCGTGGATTTCAAATGTCCAATGCGGATTGTATTCGTGTGGCACTTTCTGGACAGACACCAAGGAATCGCAACCGCCTTCCGTAAATTTCAAAATTGCTTCATTTAAAAATTCGACGCTGCGAAACGGACTCGTAACCTGCAGCAAACACACGGCATCAAAAAAAATATTTTGTTTTTCGTAAAATTCCAGTGCGTGTTTGACAACGTCAATTGTAGGCGTATGGTCTTGCGCCAATTCGGCAGGACGCGTGAATGGAACATGAAGGTTTATTTTTTTTGCCACTTCAATGATAGAAACATCATCACTTGAAAGCATGACTTCGTCCAGGAATTCAGACTGCATCGCCACTTCTGCGGTGTAAGCCAGCAATGGTTTTCCGTTTAGGGGTTTAATGTTTTTTCCGGGAACGCCTTTAGAACCGCCACGTGCCGGAATAATCCCAAGGATTTTCATTAGTATGTGATGGTTTTATGGAATTGTAGCGGAAGGCTTTCAAGCAAATCTGCGATCGATTCTCCTGCATTTCCACCGCCGTAAACGTCCGATCTTTTGCGCTCGTTTTTAGATGAGATCTGATTCACGGCAGCAACGATTTCATTTTCGTCATACGACACATCGATCACATTCGTACCGCGGTCGCGCCTGTTTTGCCTGGATCCGATATTGATCACAGGAACACCCATAAACGAGCATTCGCGAATCCCGACGCTTGAATTTCCGATCAGGCAGGTCGCAGAATCGAGCAAATTCAGGAAATCATCGCCTTCCATATTTTTGAAGAAGTGTACATTCTCCATGTCGTATTTTTCACGGAACGACCGGATTCCGGTGGAAGTTCCGTCGGCACCGGCGTCGACATTCGGCCAAAACCAAAGTGTGGGCACATTCAGTTGCCTGATGGCGTTCAGCGTGGCCTCAATGTGTTTTCGGGAATCTTTATATTCAGTCGTCACCGGATGCTGCATCACGACCACATACCCTTTATTCAAATCGGGTTTTGAACCCACGCCGCCGTATTTTTCATACGGATCAAACGTAAGTCCTTTATGTTCCAGTATTTTTTTGGCAATGTCGATAGACGGACAGCCGGTATTGAAAACCATTTCGGGATTTTCGCCGAGCTGGATCACGCGGTTTCTGGCATTTTCCGAAGCGGTAAAATGGTAATCGGCCAGTTTCGTGATTGAATGGCGTACTTTTTCATCAATATTTCCGGTGACTTCGCCGCCTTGTACGTGTGCCAGCGGAATGTTCATGTAGGATGCCGCAATTGCAGTCGCCATGGTTTCAAAACGATCGGCAACAGTCACGACGATATCAGGTTTCAGGTTGTCAAAAACCGTTGACAGTTCGAGAATCCCGATTCCGGTGGTTTTGGCTGCAGCTGTTAAATTTTCGCCTTCGAGCACATTGAAAACCTTCGCGCTGATTTCGAAACCGTCTTTTTGGATGTAATTCACCGCACTTCCATAACGGTCGAGCAATGCAGAGGCTGCAATGACCAGCTGCAACTCGAGCGATTCATGTTGTTTTATTGCGGTAAGTACCGTTTTGATGCGGCTGTATGAAGGGCGCGCCGTGATCACGACACAAATTTTTCTTTTCTGGCTCATATTAGATCTTCTTCATTTAAAAAATCCCATTGTTGTTTGTCTGCTTTGAGGGTTTTCCCAATGAGACGCTGGTAATCGGCTGCGGGAATCCCGAAACCTTTTGGTTTTTTAGCTTCGAGATCATCAAATGAAAGCTGATGGCCTTTGGGCAGATTTTTATTGAGTGCCAGTGATTTTTCGAAAATGGATTTCAATTCGTTGAATTCGGCATTGTTGTTTTTATCGATCGGATGGTGTAATGATGTGTAAATGGCGTTCACGGCATCGGCAAGCTTTTTAGTTTCCTCGAAGGTCAGCGACGCTTTTGCATCGGGGCCAAACAGCTCACGGCTGAAAACGACGTGGAATTCCAGAATTTCCGCACCTAAAGCGACAGCAGCAATTCCGGCTGCGATGGTAGCCGAATGATCGGAAAAACCGATTGGAACCCGGTATCTTTCTTTAAGCTGCTGAATTACATTCAACCCAAACTGCTCGGGTTTTGTAGGATAAGCTGTTGTACATTGCAATATTGAAAAATCGGCGTTTTTGCTTTTCAGAAAAGCTACGGTTTGATCCAACTCTGAAAAACTACTCATCCCAGATGAAATGATCAAAGGTTTTCCCGTATTGACTATTTTTTCAAGCAGGAGTAAATTGTTGACTTCGCCCGATCCTACTTTATACATCTTCGTCCCGATTTCTTCGAGCCAATCGACCGCAAGGTTGCTGAACGGCGAACAAATGAAATCAAGCCCGGCTTCGTCACAGTGTTTTTTGATTCCTTTCCATTGTTCGAGCGTAAATTCCATGCGCTTCCAGTAGTCGAAACGCGTATTATCTTCATACGAAAATCTGACCCGGAAAGGTTCGTGCGCGCTGCTCTCCGCTTCGGCGATATGCAGCTGGAATTTCACGGCCTGAACGCCGGTTTTGGCAATCGCATCAATATAAGAATGCAAAATCCCTAAGCTTCCGTCGTGTGCCTGTGCGATCTCCGCAATAAGGTAGGGTTTGCTTTTCATCAGAGTCAAAATACGAGGTAAAAGTAATTATTTTTCGGGATTCCAATAAACTTTTGTTTCTTTTAATTGGGTGTATCCCTGATACTGTTTTTTGTCGAATGCATTCCTGTTTTTGAGGAGTTTCGGCAAATGCGTGGTGACATCGAACACCGCTTGAGTAAGCGGCAGCAACACCTTAAAATCGCCTTTCATTATTTTGGATTTTAGTTGTACGACCAATGAATAAGCCAACTTTCTCGGAATTTTCGCATAGGGATAAAACATAAAGTACAAATACCAGCCGGCGCGCAGCGACCTTCGGTAACGCATGGCAAAATCTTTTTCGGCAATGGCCCTCGATTTTAAATCGACGCGGTGCTGCACTAAAATTTCCGGAACATAATCGACAACAATGTTGTTTTTAAAGAGTTCGAGGCTGGCAAAATCTTCTTCTCCATAAAACTCGAACCATTCGGGATAGTTTCTGATCGTTCGCCAGGCTTTCATCCGCCAGGCATGGCCACAGCCTACAAAACCTTTCACGCGTTCTGTGACATCGGCAGTGAAAATATTTTCTATGGCAGTTTCCGACCATAAGATCCTGAAAGCGACCAGGCCGCAATCGGGGTTTTCATTAAAATGGGATTTTAAAATATCAAGCGGATTTTCAGTAATAAAATGCGCATCGTCATCGAGGGAGATCGCAAATTCGCCTTTGACGGTATTTAGCATCGTATTGCGGCAAAACAAATAGCCTTTACTGGACTCGTTCCGCAGCAATTGAATTTTGGGAAACTCCAGCCTCACGGCTTCAAAAGTCCCGTCATCCGAACCATCGTCAAAAACCACACACGCTACATCAGGTCGTTGTAGGAGCGGCGAAATCCGGTTTAATGTAAACATTAAATCTGCTTTCCGGTTTTTTGTAGCGATTAAAATACTGAACATTCGATGGGTTTATAAAGGCAAATCAGGAAATGTTGTTTTTTGCATTGCTGATGATGGTGTTGATGTTTGAAATCCAATCGGTGATCGCATACATCTCGCCTTCACCATACACAGGCTTTTCTTTGCCCGAAAGGTAGTCATTAATTGCGGTTTCCCACTCTGGTACAAAATTCGGGTTTTCGATAAGCTTCCCATATTTCCCATGGTGCAGCACTTCAGGAACGCCACCAGCATTTGAAGCGATGCAATAACAGCCGCAATTGAGCGCTTCGATGAGGCTCAGGCCGAAACCTTCATGGCATAAAGTTGGGAACAGGTAGCAATCGGCCATCTGGTAAAATTCGGGCAAATCCGTATTTGGGATTCTTCCCATAAAAACAACGCCGTCGATAGCAACATCCCGTTTGGCGCCAATGACAAGAAAAACGATATCCTTGTGCTGTTCGTATACTTTTTTCCAGGCTTCAAGCATCAGGGACAATCCTTTTTTCGGACGGTCCTGTGAACACCAGATGAATACTTTTTTGTTTTCGTAACCATGGGCTGCTTTTAAATTTTGCTGCTGAATACTTGTAGGGTTGTAAAATTTTTTGGTGTCGATGCCGTTGGGGAGCAAAGAGACCTTGCAGGGAAAAACAGTGTAAAAAGCCTTGTGTGCTTTGTAACTGCCGTTTGTAAGCAACACCAATTCATCGATGTTTTCATAAAAATTCTTGAACTTATGGGTATCGATAAAGGGGGCGAAACCGTGGTAAAAAACCTGGATGGCACAATCTTTCCGGATGCCTTTTCGAACCAGCATTTCGTTGATCCTGACGGCGATATTAAAATTATCGATCACCTGAATGACAAATTTTTCCCCTTTATTTTCTGCAATGATTTTTTCTAGCGCGTCGATAAACCCGATACGAAAAAAGTTATGCAACCGCCTTCTTACCTTTAGAAAAAACGTGTTTTCAACAATTTTATAGTTTACATTCGGGAAGCGTTCTTCGGGGTTTTCACAAATGATATAATCGATCTGATGGTTTCCCAAAAGATAACTTTTATACATATTGGTCCAGCTTCCAATTTTTGAATACGGCAACGGATATTGCGATAAAAGGATTACTTTGGCCATTTTAATAACTTTTTGCTTCGGTTTTTGACAGGCCTTTTCTTACAAGCAGCCAGGTCATTATTTTCTTGTATGCCAACAATTTTGAAAATAGTTTGTATTGGATCAAGAATCCGATTTTTGAAATGTGTACTTTTTTATAATTTAGATCTTTTGACAAAACTGAGGGCTCCTTTTTAATGTCTTTAAAAGCAGCGTCCATCCAGCTTTCATAAGTGTTTCCCATGTGATAAGCAAAATTATCCTCGGTGGACAAACGCCACAAACCCTTTTTTACTACAGGCAAGTCGAGAATTTCCTTCTCACTGTCGCCGCCAAGCTTGTAACTTGAATATTTGATGGGCAATTTTTCAAAAACCTCATTTTTATAAGTCACCAGAAAATGGCCCGCGCCCACAACCGCTTTACAATTTTTGTTTGCAACCGTAAGATACGTTTTTTTATGGATTTCGTTATAAAAATCCGGATTTCCGATGCTGTCCGCGAAATGCTGCAACGCTTCGGGATTTTTGACTTTTGTAAAATGCAAAGATCTCGAGAAAAACAACCCGAACCAAATGTTATAAGTGTACGTTTTAAAAGATTTTGACGATGGCGTTGGGCAAACTGCACCCGCTTTCGGGAAGGCATCAAAAACATCATAGGTAGCATTTTGCCAACCGTTCAAGAACAGCACATCCGAATCGGCAATCGTAATCAGCGGAAATGAATTCCCGGAAAGCCCTTTTAAAACCGCATTGAGCTTGCCACAATTTGTGGTGTGAATGAGTTCGTGGATTTTTCCTTCCCGCCGCAATTCATCAAGATAAGTGACGGCTTCCGGACTGCTTCCATTATTTACTACTGTAATGAAAGTTTGCTTATGTGTCGTTTTAAACAGCGAATCCAGACAATAACCCAGAATTTTAAGGCCGTCTTTGAAATAGCCTTTATTATCCGGAAGATATACAGGAATAATCACTTGATGCTGGTATCCCGAACTTTGAAGTGGAGCATCTTTATGTGGATTGTAGCCTATTCTCATGGATGCAAATTTAGGAAATTAAACTGGCAACGGCATTTAAATATTTACTACCGATTTTCGCACTGTTGTATTCATCGAGATAGCGTTCCCTGATTGCGGCAGATTGTTGCTGTACCTGAGGTGCATCAAGCATTACGACAGCCTGCATTTGCACCGCAAGATTGCTTTTATCATTGTCAAACCAAAAATTGCTGAACGGAAGCCTTTCCTGCATCGCACCGGTTTTGGCCGAAATGATCATCCTGCCTGCTGCCATGGCTTCAACACCGGTTAAAGGGCCGGTTTCAAAATCATAATGCGAGATGATGATACAATCGGCGGTTTCAAAATATTCTGAAATCCGATCATTTGAAACATGGCCGGTAAAAATAATATGATCATCATTCGCAGCCATTTTCATCAAATTATTTTTTTCGGGTCCGTCGCCGACAATGTACAATTTGTTCCCTGTAGATTTTAATTGCTGGAAAGCACCAATGACCACATCTATATTTTTATCTGCAACCAGGCGTGCAATCGTTAAAAAAGTTTTTACTTTATGGGAAGCGGCCGGAATCTCCAGCAATTGCTTTTCATTTAAGGCGCATTGGTCAATGATCCGGTAGCGATAATTTGGAGCATCGGCCAAAAGCCTGGCGTTGCGCTGCGAGTGATGCAAAAAACAATCCACCTGTGCAATGAAATCAAAGTTTGTCTCTGTGATCACGCCGGTTGTCCTGAAAACCACTTTTTTACCGTGCTTCTTTGCAGCGGTGATGCATGGCGCCAACAATTTTGAAGACAATTGTGCACAAATAAAAATAAGGTCGTATTGCTTCACAAGCGCTTCAACAACAACATCTATTTTCTTATTGTACCCAAAATACTTTTTGGCTATCAGGTTGTTTGTATAATCCAAAGCCCTTCCTTTTGACCCGTTTTTAAGGAAATTGACAAACGCCACCATTCTGATTGCAAGCGATTTTTTGTATAGCAATTGGTCTACTGAAAAAACTTTCAGGCCCGGATTTCTATCTAAAACCTGTGTATTTTTCGAAATAAAACCTGTGGAACATACCTCTACAGTAAAATCTGCCGACAATGCACTAGCAATAAATCCGCATTCTACTTCCCGACCGCCGTAGTCTGCAATGGGTCCAAAAATCAATACTTTCTTTTTCATAACGGAATTTTACGAATGCTGTTTGACGCCATTTCAGGCAGTCATGATCCATCGGTTTAAGAAACCCAGATGGTATTTTATAAAAAAATCGGCTATTTTATTTTTTCGGTATAATTTCTTTGGACTACCCCATTTTGTATGAAATTTCAGATGATCCTGCAGGCTTTTTTTATCTGTAAAAGCATCTGCCGCGGCAACATAATCGGGTAGTTCTTGAATTGACTTTGCTGCCTTTTCCTGTTGGATTTGATACCAGTCACCTTTATCTATATTCACTTCTTTCGGATCAAGGTGCTTGACTTTTGATTTGTAAACGACGGCATGCATGATGTTGTATTTTTTGAGCGTCATGGCATAATCGTTGTCGGCATAATTGAAATCGAATGTTTCGTCAAGATCGCCCGTTGTTTTGAAAACCGTTCGCTTTGTGATGAAACACCATCCAAATACATGGGTCCTGACTTTGTATCCGGTTTGAAAATCTGAAACGAAATTCGCAGTGAAATTTCCGTTCGGAGAAAAGGATTTGATCTTTGGATGCTGGTCTGCTACTTTTAATATTTCGGTAAACCAATGGTCATAAAAAATCAGGTCGTTGTTGCAAAATGCAATATATTCGCCTGTTGAAGCATGCATGCCGATGTTTAAAAACCTGTGGAAATTGAATGCGGCTTCGGGAATGATGATCTTCACAAAATCCGGATAACGGAAATCTGACCGCTCATAATCTTTATTCGATTCGACCACGATAATCTCCATTTCGATATGCTCCTCCGAATCTTTTAAGGTTTGGATGCATTCGCAGGTCATTTCAAAAACGGCCTGGGAGTTTGTCCTCGACAATATTACTGCTGATAATTTCATTTTCTTCTGATGATTTTTTTTATCAACGCTTTAGAAATATGCCGTGCCGATTTATTCTTTGCAAGGTAATCGGTCGTCGTAAACTTGTAAGCAGCATGTTCATTATAACTTTCCAGCAGTCTCAATTGGCGTTCATAAATGATTTTTTTATGGTTGGCGTTGCTCAGGTAAGAAAGCAAACACGAATAAAATTTTATGATATTAAACGAAATCTTCACGTCTGTCTGCTGAGAAAAGAACCCAACGCCTTGCCTGTAAACACACATGACATCGGTTAAACGGTTCAATTTTCCTTTTTCGGCAAGCAAAACATACAGAAAATAATCGCCAATCGGGGAACGGAAAAACTCATCGGGATAATTTTCAAGCACATTCCTGAATACGACCGATGGCGTGTGAATGTAATTGCCATACTGCAAAAGCGTTTCGAGGTTTTCATAATTTTCAGGCAGTTTCGCAATGGAATCTGCACTAAAACTTCCATCGGGATGCAAAATTTCGGCTTTGTGGAAACACAATACATGGTCAGGATTGTTTTCGAGAAAATTCACCTGTTTTTGTAATTTTTTTGGATCGGTCCAGTAATCGTCCCCGTCGCACAGGGCAATGTATCTTCCGCGGCATTGGTTTAAGATGAAACTAAAATTCATCATCATGCCTTTATTCTGCTGGTGTTTGTGGTAGTTGATGCGGTGCCCGTTTGGATGGTTTTGGATGATGTGGCCGACAATTTCATCGGTACCATCTGGAGAATCATCATTCCCGATTACCAACTCGTAATCAAAATCACATTCCTGCATCAGTACGCCATTGATGGCTTCGGCTATGAAATTTTCATGTCCGTAAGTAACCATGCAAATGCTGACCACAGGATGATTTGTCATTTTTAGAAAGTTAAAGGCGTTAATTCTTTAATCACTTTGGCCGGGATTCCAATGGCCAGTGAATTGTCGGGAATGTCTTTTGTAACGACTGAACCCGCGCCGATAATCACATTTTTACCGATGTTGAGCTTTGGCAAAACCGTAGCATTGGTTCCAAATACGGCATAGTCACCAATGGTACAATTGCCTGAAACATGTACGCCGGGCGACAATTCTGAAAATGCTCCAACAATACAATCGTGTCCGACTGTACAATTTAAGTTGATCAAAACGCCTTTATGGATGGTAATGTCATTGGTTAGAACCGTGCCGGTCATGATATTGCAGCCTTCGCCAACATCATTTCCAAAAGCGCCAATGCGCGCCAGCGGACTGATGGTACTTGTAAAAACACCGCCTAAATCTGTAAAAACATCATATAGTTTTTTGCGAAGCTGTGGATTTCCAATCCCGATCGTAAAACGGTTGTCGGTAGCCTGGAAATATTCTTTTGCCTCAGCTTTGGTCTTTAAAACCGCAAACCTGTCGTAAAGTTTATTCGGAATATCAACACTGAGATCATCATAAAAAACGACATTTTCGAGTTGGTTTAACTGATGAAGCACTTCGAGTACTTCTTTTGCAAAACCTTTTGCTCCAACGATTATCATAAGTTGTGGTTTATAATTGTTATGGTTTTTCTATCTCTTGTTTGTAAAATGCCAACTGATATTCCATCACTTTAAAATTACTGAAATACTATTTTAATGAGCCTCAATTGTGCTTTTATGGGCTGTGCATAAAAATGTTTTAGCCCGAAAAGCATCTTAATGTAATGCATTTTCTCGGCAAAGCGCAATGTTTTCCTGTTGTTGCTGATAAAAAAAAGGACATGATCGGTGAGGATTTTTTTGATTTGCTGGCGGACAATGCTTGTAAAACCGGGGTAATCTTTTTCTATGAACAATTCGGAAATCCGGTTTTTCATGTATTTTTCGGATCCGTACAACGCCGAAACTCCGCCGTCATGACGCCTGTACACCGACATTTCCCGATCTATAAAACCTGCCAATCCTTTGGATAGCAAGGTGCAATATAAAAGAAAATCAGGATGGCTGTGTAAAAGTTCAGGAAAAACAATGTTATTTTTATAGAGTACGCTAGCCGTTGGAATGGTAGTAATCTCAAAAAAACGGACTGCGTCAATTTTTGATTCTGAAAGATTTGCAGGATAACTGCCCGAATGTATTTCATCACTTCCAACAACTTTCAACGCTTTGTGAAAACAAAATGAGCAATCGCTGTTGGATTCCAGAAAACCAACCTGATGTTGCAATTTTGCAGGATCGGTCCAGTAATCATCCCCATCGCAAAGCGCAATGTATGTTCCGTTGCAACGCTGCAATGTGGCTAAAAAATTGGGCAGCATGCCAATGTTTTGTTCCTGTTTTAAGTATTTGATGCGGTTTGCTTTCGGATGGTTTTTGAGAATGTCCTTGATGATCACATCTGTACGGTCGGGGGAAGCATCATTTCCAAGAACGAGCTCAAAGTCGAAATCGCATTCCTGCATCAGTATGCCATTGACGGCCTGTTCAATAAATTTTTCATGACCGTAGGTAATCATGCAAACGCTAACTACAGGTTTATTGTCCATTTTAAAACTCTAAAGGCCTGAACGCCTTGATTATTTTGGCGGGCATTCCAACAACAAATGAATGGTCTGCAATATTTTTAGCAGCTACCAATCCGGCCCCAATTGCAATCATACATTTTCGTTTATAATGCCGACGATTTTTTTAAGATCTTCCATATTCATGGCTGCAGCCAAAGGTAAACATAAAATTTGTGAAGAAATCAGTTCCGATACCGGCATTTTTGCGCCTTGCGTATACGGAATCGTGTTGAGAGACGGATAAAAATAGCGACGCGGAAATATCTGTTGTGCGTTTAATGCCTGCTGTACTTTGAGCAATACGGTTTCAGACTCGAAAACAACCGGGTAGTAACTGTAATTCCACGCTGTTCCTTGCCGGATTTTAAGCGGACGGAGTTTTTTAAAATCGAGTTGGGCATTGTAAAAATCAACCACATTTTTCCTGTCGGAAACAATGCTGTTCATGTGCGCAAATACGGCGAGTCCCATGGCAGCCTGAAGTTCTGATATTTTTCCGTTGATCCCGAGTCCGTGAAAATCCAGCGGGCCGTTGTGCCCAAAATTGTGGCTGTAGAAGAATTTTTTGTTCAGTTCATCGTCGCCAACGAACACCGCGCCGCCTTCTCCCGTATGGAACAATTTGGTCGCGTGGAAACTGCAGGTGCTTGCATCTCCATATTTAAAAACAGATTCCCCTTTATAAGTGACGCCAAAACAGTGCGCTGCGTCATAAATCACTTTTAAATTGTGTTTTTTGGCAATGGCAGCGATCGCTTCTACGTTGCACGGGTTTCCGAAAACGTGCGTGGCAAGGATCGCGGTTGTTTTGGATGTAATCGCCGCTTCAATTTTAGTTTCGTCTATGGTGAGCATTTCGGGATCGATGTCTACAAAAACCGGCTTGCAATTTTCCCAGATGATTGCGGCTGTCGTAGCCACATAACTGAATGGTGTCGTAATGATCTCGCCACTGTTGCCAAGTAATTTTAAAGCGATTTGTATCGGAACCGTTCCGTTATTCATGATGATCATGTTCGAAACCGACAAGTGCTTCTTTATTTTTTCCTCGAGTTCCAACACCAGTTCTCCCCTGTTTGTGAGCCATTGGTTGTCCCAGATGCGTTGAAGTTGCAGTGAATATTCCTCTAAAGGCGGAAAAAAAGTTTGGGTGACATTAATCATAGACTTATTTTTTTATTTCGTTTTGGAGCAATTCCAACCGGCTTGGATACTGCATTTCATGCGAATATATTTTTAAAAATTTCTGCCTTCCGCCAATGGAAATGCGGTGCAGCCTTTCGGGATTTTCGATCAGTTCCAATATTTTCGATACGATGCTGTTTGCATCGGTAATGATAATGAGTTCTTCGCCGTCTGCAAAAGTATCGTTTTGCTTTAGCGAATCGGTAACCAATCCGACCACGCCATTGAAAGCCGCTTCTACAACAGTTCCCAACGGAAATCCGTCGAATGCACCCTTTTCCAGAAGGAAAGGTTTGTTTGGCGAAACGATGACATCCATTTTATTGTAAATCGTGCGCAGGTCTTCAAAATTCTGATAGCCGTAAAATTTGATTTTATCCGACAAATCCGACACATCAATTTCATTTTCATCAAAGCCGCCAATAACGTGAAACCTTACGACATCAGATCTTTTTGCCAGTTCCAAAGCCGATTCGATAAACACATCGTATCCTTTGTCGACTCCGCGCGGCGTGTATTTGGCTGCACAGAAACAAATATCAAAAGTTTTTTTGTCAATTGCGTATTTCTGCTTCCTAAATTTTTCAATTTGTTGCGTTTGCTGCGGCACCACACCACCGAAAACGTATAGGATATCGGCTGGGTTGCAGAAATGATTGTCAATAAGATAGTCGCACGTGATCTTTTGTGTGACAATTACCTTCCGAAACATCGGCGATGAAAACACCCGTTTGAGTTTGTCGTCACTTTCTTTATTTTCGATCAGAAAACCACCTCCGGGATATAATGTAAATACAAACGGGATTTTAAATTTCTCCAGCCAACCCAGATTATCGAAGAGGTTATTCAAAAAAAGGCAGTAGAATAATTTTGCATTGACATTGACAAAACCCTTTTGCACTTGTAACTTTTCGTTAAGTTGGTGCTGGATTTCGAAATCATCAATGTGTTTTTGGTGGATTGATTTTGGCGTATTTAAAAGTCCGTAAGCCCTTGCATCCAGAATGATTTTCGAATTTTCAAATGCTTTGAGCAATACCGTAAATTCTTCAAGCCTGAAGCCCGAAACCGGATGCGGAAATGCATTGTCATAAAGAATCAGGTCAAACTTCCGGAGTCCTTTATAGGGGAGAAATGCCGTTTTCTTTAAAAAAGTCCTTTTGATTTGGTAAAGAAAAGAACGCATTTTACTGAAAGCCATCTTGATTTTCAATTACCGGGAAATTGTCCCATTTTAAATACGGCCTTACCGTACCGGCCCAATATCCAAAATAATTTCCCCTGTTCAAGCCTTCTTCCTCAAGATCGACGGCGATGACTTTGTCGAGTTGAACGATCAGTTCATAATTGTTCCCGATGAGCAGAAAGGTGAAATAATATTTTCCGGTATTTAAAAAATCTTTCGGAAGCTTGCAGACGCTTTTATAAATCCCTTTTTTCAATGGCGGGCGCTGTAAATTTGGGGATGACAATACATAAACTTCCTTTTCGTCGAAGACAGACATCGAAACATTGAGCGGCTGGTCATCGATGCCGTTTTCAAAAACCACCTCAACGAACAAATCTTTTTCGATCGTAAAGATATTGTCTTCCGATTTTATCGATACCGACAAGATCCTGGCGCGTGAATCCCCGGGTGCTTTTTCCCTTTGCCAGCTCACGACATTGTTCACATCATCAGCATTGGAAGTATATACATTCAGTACTTCATCGACGCCACCTCTTGATTTAATTAGGCCATTTTCGAGCAAAATCCCCGATGAGCAAAGACTTTTTACAGCGGCCATATTGTGGCTGACAAACAGTACGGTCCTGCCCTCGCCTTTTGAAATATCACCCATTTTACCAAGGCATTTCTTTTGGAATTCGGCATCGCCAACCGCCAAAACTTCATCAACGATCAGAATTTCGCTTTCAAGGTGCGCGGCCACTGCAAACGCAAGGCGCACATACATTCCGCTGCTGTAACGCTTTACAGGCGTATCAACATATCTTTCCACACCTGAAAAATCAATGATTTCGTCAAGTTTTCTGGTGATTTCTTTTTTTCGCATGCCGAGAATCGCACCGTTTAGGTAGATGTTTTCACGGCCTGAGAGTTCGGGGTGAAAACCAGTTCCCACCTCAAGCAAGCTGGCAATGCGGCCCATGACTTTGATTTCGCCAGTCGTTGGGCTGGTGACGCGCGATAACAATTTTAAAAGCGTACTTTTTCCGGCACCATTTTTACCGATGATTCCAACAGCTTCGCCTTGTTTGATTGAAAAATCAATATCCTTTAATGACCAAACGATGTCGCTTGTTCCTTTTTTGCTGCGGTCATTGGTTTCCCCGATTTTAAGAAAAGGATCTTCTTTTCCGCGGATTTTTGTAGTCCAGAACCGTTCTAAATCCCGGGAGATTGTTCCTGTTCCGATTTGTCCGATCTGGTAAGCTTTAGACAGATTTTCTACTTCAATTGCTATATCGCTCATTATACTGTGTCTACAAAGTTTTTTTCCGTCTTGTTAAAAATGATGATCCCGAGGAATAAGATTACGATCGTAAAAACAGCGGAGTAGCCGATGCTCCATACCGTAAATTCACCTTTGCCCAGGAAAGCATATCGAAATGCTTCAATGATTCCGGTCATCGGATTGAGCTCAATAATGCTTTTATATTGTGCCGGAGCTGCGCTTAACGGATAAATGACCGTTGTTCCATACATCAGCAACTGCACACCAAAAGTAACGAGAAACGTCAAATCCCTGTATTTTGTGGTCAGTGCCGTAATGATCAAACCGGCGCCCAAGCCCAGCAAAGCCATCATCAATACCAAAACCGGAAATAAGAATATCGCGTAAGTGACGTGAAAATCAGCGCCTTTAATTCCGAAATAAGCCATCATGCAAAGCAATAATGAAAGTTGGACCGCAAAACGAATGAGGTTGCTCACGATGATGCTAAGTGGCATGATCAATCTTGGAAAATAGACTTTCCCAAAAATACTTGCATTGTCCCTGAACACGGTACTGGTTTTATTGAGGCAATCGGAGAAATAATTCCATGCCGTAATGCCCGAAAGGTAGAATAAATATTGCGGAAGCCCGTCTGTACTGATTCCGGCAAGGTTCCCAAAAACAAAGGTAAATACAATCGTCGTAAAGATAGGCTGGATAAAAAACCAAAGCGGGCCTAAAACAGTCTGCTTGTAAAAGCTCACGAAATCCCTCTTTACAAACATAAACAACAAATCCCTGTAGCGCCAAAGGTCATCGAATTTTAAATCAAAAAGCGACGTGTGCCCTTTTATGACAAGATCCCAATCTTCCTTGTTGTTTTTATTCATCATCATTTATTTCCGAAGAACCGCAATGCTTGTGGCCATCTGTTTTATTTGTGCGCAAATATAGTAATTAAACCAAAACGCCTATTTGTTAATCGATTATAATTTCTGAATGCAAAATGTTTTTTTTTCGAAATAAATATCGGGTATTAATGCGTAATTTTGCAGCATCTCAAATCGCAGTAAATTGTTACATTACCTCATTAAAAAACCTTATCTGAAGGATTTGATCCCGAGCGGGCATGTCGATTTTCACTCGCATCTTTTGCCTGGGATTGACGACGGCTCCAAATCGGATGCCGATACCTTGCAACTTGTCTCAAACTTACAAAAACTGGGATTTGAACAATTCATTACAACGCCGCATGTGATGAAAAATGTCTGGGAAAATACTTACGACAGCATTTCTGAAAAGGCAACGGCAACCCAGGAACTTCTCAAAAGCAATGGGTTAAAAATCCCTTTCAAAGCCGCCGCAGAATATTTGATCGATGGCAATTTTAGCGAGCTGATGCAAAACGGCCCGTTGCTGGCATTGAAAGAGAAGCATGTACTGGTGGAAATGTCTTACATCAATCCGCCGATCCAATTGTATGACATCCTTTTTGACATGCAGGTTGCAGGTTACAAGCCGGTGCTTGCACATCCCGAACGCTATCTGGTGTACCATCACAATTTTGACGAATACGAAAAATTAAAACACGCGGGCTGCCAGTTTCAGCTGAACTTGCTTTCTGTAGTGGGCTATTATGGCGAAGAAGTTGCGGCCGTTGCCGAAAAACTCCTCAAAAAGGGATTTATCGATTTTGCCGGTTCAGATGTGCACCACCAGAACCACATCGATGCCTTTTCCAAGAAATTGCTTTTTAAAGATGCTGCTGCGCTCAGCGAGGCATTGGCACACAACCAGTTTTTCAGGTTTTAACAATTATTTATTCCCGAAAAATTTGCGGTACCATGGCACTTTGACCTCTTCAACACCATAACCGTAACCGTAGCCATAGCCGTAACCATAGCCGTAACGCGACCCTTTGTTCCAGATCGTGTCGTTTAGCAGGACAGACATGTTTGGCAATTTCTTTTCCTTATAAAAAGATTCCGCAAGCTTGAGCATGCGTTTGTCGAGGTAATTGGCGCGCATGACATAGATAAAAGCATCTGCGTTCTTAGCGATCAGCAAGGTATCGGTCACGACGCTTACCGGCGCGGTATCGACAATGATATAATCAAATTTTTCTTTGAGCTCCGCAAAAAGCGAATCTATTTTTTTGTCCATCAGCAACTCTACCGGATTTGGCGGAATAACTCCTGAAGGCATCACATAAAGGTGTTCGAAATTTTCAAGCTTGACGATAAAATCGTTGACATCTGCGCCACTTTGTGAAATGTAATTCGTAAGTCCGCGCCCGGGCAAATTGAAATATTTGTCAATTTTCGGATTCCTGATATCAAGCCCGATCAAGAGCACCTTTTTATTCGATAAGGCAATAGTTGTCGCTAAGTTTACCGCAACAAATGTTTTTCCTTCTTTTGGGAGTGTCGAGGTTACAAAAACCGTTTTGGCTTTTCCGGGCGTTACATTTCCAAGAATAAATTCGAGGTTGGTACGAATGATGCGAATGGCTTCAGCAGAACTGGAACGGCTGTTTGTATTGATGACTTCATCGCTTGATTCAGATTTCGGGATATCGCCAAGAAAAGGAATCGTTGTTTTAGACTCTACATCGAAACGGGATTTGATTTTGGTATCCATCAATTCCAATATGAAAATAATGGCAAACGGAATGATCAATCCAAAAATCAACGCGATCATATAGATCATGCTTTTCTTAGGATAAACCGGGCTGTCGATAGACATAGCCGTATCGATCACTTTTGCATTTGCCGGGGTAACCGCAAGCGAAATTGCAATTTCTTCCCTTTTCTGCATCAGGTACAAATACAATGATTCTTTGATTTGCTGCTGCCTGCCGATGATTCTGTATTCGCGTTCCTGTCGCGGAATTTGTGAAATCTTGCCCGAATTCATCCTGCTTTGCTTGTCAAGATCGGAGCGTTTGATTTTAAGTGTCCCGAATAAGGTGCTCAAGCTGACTTTGATATTCTCTTTGAGTTCTTCGATTTTATTGTCGGCATTGATCACGGCGGCGTTTTTCAAAGTTCCGTCTTTAATCAGCCTGCGGCGCTCGAGTACCAGTGAGTTGTGTTCGCTGATCAGCGTGCTGGTATCTTCCGACGGAATGATGTTGATTGGAACCAAATCATCTTTCCCGATGGTGCGCATGAATTCGATCATCGATTCTACAACCCGGATCTCGGTCTCTGTGTCAATGAGTTCTTTTTCATAAAGTGCGGAATTTTGCAGGTACAACCCGGCTTCTGAAACGATATCAGTCACCTTGTTTGATTGCTTAAAACCCTCTGCATCTTTTTCAACATCCCCCAACTCATCGGATATGAGTTTTAACCTGGCTTCAATGAATTTTTCTGTATTTTGCGAAATGAAATTTTTATCTGCAATCGCGTCTTCATTGTAAATCTGGACAATGGCATTGAGCAGGTCTTCGGCTTTTTCCTTTACAGGATCAACCATGCTAAGCTCTACAACGCTGGTGTTTTTCCCTTTTTCTGTAATGACCAGGCTGTTTTTATATTTTTGAGCCACATCCCTTAGCTTGTCAAATTGAATGGAAATTTTAAAATCGGGAGCATTATTCTTAACGATTTCCGTATTTTTAAGAATCATCAATTTCCCATGCTTTACCTTGACTGCGTCTCCGTAGGCATATTGACCTAAGCTTTTATTATCAGCAGTAAGGATTTCAAATTGATGCGGCGAGATGCTTTTCAGCGTGTAAGACTGCTGTTGTTCATAAAATTTTTCATCTAAGTCGAAAGCAGTGCATTTTACAGGATTGTCTTTATAAAGCTCAATTTTTTTGACCCTGCCCTCGGCAAAATAAGAAATATTCAGGTTCAGCCTTTTCACGGCATTTTCAATGATCGTGTACGATTTGATCACTTCCAATTCATTGTCGACATTGCTCTTGACATTTTTCATCAATCCCAGATCCTCAAACGCTGAAAGCTCTGACTGCATGCCGCCTTTGCGTTCGTCTTTTACCAAAATCACATTTGATGCCTTATACAACGGAATGCTGTAACGAATATACACCGTTGCCATGATCAGGCACAGCACAATGCCTGTTGCAAACCATTTCCAATGCGACAAATAGGTTTCGAGCAGCTCCCTGAGATTCAGGTTTTCTTCGTTTGTTTCTTTATTTAGGGACGGATGTGATTCCATTTAAGATCTGTGATTTTTATTTCCTTAACAGAAATATTGATAATGTAACCAGTAGGGAAAGTGATGAGATAAACACGTATGCATCCTGTCCTAAGACAGAGCTATTGAGGCGGGTTTGATTTTGCTCAACGAATATGACGTCATTTTGGGAAAGGTAATAAAAAGGGGAATTCAGCAAATCTGCATTTGTAAGATCGATCCTGGTGTATGTTTTCTTGCCTTCTTTGTCCCGGATCACCAATACATTTTCCCTTTTTCCATAGATTGTGAGATCACCGGCCATGCCCAATGCCTCTAAAATGGTGACGCGTTCGCCAACGACATTATAGCTTCCGGGTTTGGCAACTTCCCCAATCACGCTTACTTTAAAATTGGCGATCCTTAAGTTGACGATTGGCTTCCTGATGTATTCTGAAATTGCCGCTACCATTTTATTGTTGGCCTCAGTCCTAGTGAGCCCACCCAGTTTAATTTTCCCAAGTACAGGATAATCGATGTAACCGGTATTGTCAACGAGATATGTTTTTAAACCCTTGTAATCGGCTTCATTGCTCTGAATTTCAGGCAGGTTGAAAGGCGCTGCAATTTCTGGACTGTCACTACTTACGATGATGCTTAGTACATCATCCGGCTGAATGATGGCTTCATAGTTGGTCGAATTGTCATAGCTTTTGGCATTTTCAATCCCTTGCATGTACACAATTTTTTTTCGTGACACACAGGAAAACAAGGCAATTGAAAGCAACAACATAACGGCAATCCTATGAAAAATCCTCATATTTTATTTTTAAGTTGGCAAAGATACTTACTTTACTCCCGGTTACAAACAATGCATCGCGCTTTTAACAACATCCGTTATTTGTCCAGCGTTTGAAATATTGAATTCATGCTTTTGAATTCGGGTACAATTTTTTTCATTTTCGAAACCATTTCTTCGTTTGTAATGGCATGAAAATCTTCGAGCAATTCTGCAATTGCTTCGCTGATCTCTTCATAATTATCTGAAATATCCTGCGCAATCAGGATCTGTTCGTTATGGGTTGATAGCGTTTTTGAAGTATCGTTCAGAAGTTCTTCGTATAATTTTTCCCCTGGACGCAGCCCAATGATCTTAATTTCAATCTCCTTATCAGGCGTATATCCTGCAAGCCGGATCATTTTTTTAGCTAAATCGATGATTTTTACCGGTTCACCCATGTCAAAAATAAAGATCTCACCTCCTTTTCCCATGGCGCCGGCCTCGAGTACCAGCTGGCAAGCTTCTGGAATGGTCATGAAGTAACGGATGATTTCAGGATGTGTAATCGTGATCGGGCCACCTTCCTGGATTTGTTTGGTAAATAACGGCACAATAGAGCCGTTGGAACCCAATACATTTCCGAAACGCGTGGTGATGAATTTTGTCACATCGGTACGGTTTTCTGCTGAAAGAGACTGCACATATTTTTCGGCAATGCGCTTACTCGCACCCATAACGCTGCTTGGGTTTACGGCCTTATCAGTAGACACCATAACGAACCGCTCTACTCGGTGCCTGACCGAAACATCTGCGAGGTTTTGAGTCCCGATGACATTTGTAAACACAGCCTGGGAAGGATTTTCCTCCATCAACGGAACGTGTTTGTAGGCCGCTGCATGGTAAACCACATTGGGTTTGTATTCTGAAAATATTTTCTCGAGTATGACTTTATTCCTGATGTCGGCAAGGATCGAATGCACGATCACATTGCTGGTAATGCTGCTGATTTCAAGGCTCAGGTTGTGTAAAGGCGTTTCGGCCTGATCGAGGATAATTATTTTTTCAGGCTTAAAGCCAAGCACCTGCCTGGTGATTTCACTTCCAATCGATCCGGCGGCTCCGGTAATCAGTACGGTTTTGCCATTAAGTTGTGACGAAATCGAACGGCTATCGAGTACAATTGGTTTTCTTTCCAATAAATCTTCAATATCGAAGTTTTTGACCCGCTTGGAAATCTGTTGATGGTCTTCCCAATCCGTAATCAACGGAACGGTAAATATCTTGAAATTATACTCAAGACATTCTTCAACAAGCAGGATGGTTTCTTCCTTGCTCAGGCTTTTTTCGGCTATAATAAGCGCATCGGCTTTCATGGCGCGAAGGATCACGTGGATTTTTTTATTCTGTGTGATAATCGGAATATTCAGTATGCTTTTTCCAACTTTATTCTGGTTGAACTTATCTACAAAACCTACGAGCCTGAAACGGCTCGGCGTTTCTGTCTTTAAGGCATTGGCCACCGAAATCGCATTGGCATCGGCGCCATAGATCACGGCATTGATCAATTTTTTCTTGTCTTCAAGATAAATGTATTGCTCAAAGAAAAATTTCACCAATATCCTGAATAAGAACAGCAGCAGGAACGAGATGACATATCCGATAAATAATGCAGTGGTTATAAATACTTTTTGCCCAAAAATGATGACCCATGAGTAATTAAAGATCAACAGGACAAAATAAGAAGTCGTAGTTGATGTCAGGAGTTTTACACCATCGATGAACGTAGAATGACGCAAAATCCCGGCGTAAGTTCTATAAACGAGGAAGAAAAATGCATTTACAATCACAATCATCGCAAACCGCGCCGGCATGTTCATATTGTAATAAAAAGAAACATTAAGGCTGGTGATGATAAAATGAGTCGCCATGCTCGCAAAAAGCACAATCAAAACATCGATCACAAAAATAATCCACCTGGGCAGGTAACCTATATTCCTGAATCTTTTGGCAAATACACTATTTTTTACTTTCTCAAAAATAGAATTATCCATAGAAATTTTATTAACCCTCAAAGCTAAAAAAAAATTAACAGTTCTCTAACAATTGTTGGGTTTAATTTTTATTTAAAAAAAAGATCTAAAACTTTCTCAATCCTTGTACGTTCTTCGGTTCCGAGATTTGATCCTGACGGAAGACATAATCCATTCTCAAACAATTCTTCTGCAACCGAGCCTCCATAATATGGAAATTCTGCAAAAACAGGCTGCAAGTGCATCGGTTTCCACAGCGGGCGGCTTTCTATGTTTCCAGCCTCTAATGCCAGCCTTAAATCCTCCCTCGATTTGCCACCGGCTAACTTCGGGTCGATTAATATAGCTGACAGCCAATGGTTTGAAAAATAATTATCATCTGGTTCTGAAAATACCGTAACACCCTGAATGTCTTTAAAATACGACACATAAAAATCATGCATGTCCCTGCGCAATCCGATATGCTTGTCCAACACTTCCATCTGACCACGCCCAATGCCTGCGCAAATGTTGCTCAAACGGTAATTATAACCAATTTCACTATGCTGGTAATGCGGCGCGTTGTCCCTGGCCTGGGTCGCCAGAAACACGGTTTTTTCTTTGGTTTCTTTTGATTTGGTGGCCAATGCGCCGCCACCGGAAGTGGTGATGATCTTATTTCCGTTAAACGACAAAGCTGCAACTTCCCCAAAAGTACCGCAATTCCGGCCTTTGTAGGTGCTTCCTAACGCTTCAGCGCTGTCTTCAAGCAACGGAATTCCGTATTTACCGGCAACAGTAAGAATTTCATCTGCTTTAAACGGCATCCCGTAAAGGTGGACGGCAATAATGGCTTTGGGCTTTTTCCCATTCGAAATCCTGTCAATGATGGCTTCTTCGAGTTTTTCAGGGCATATATTCCACGTTTCGGGCTCGCTGTCTACAAAAACAGGGATTGCATTCAGGTACCTGATCGGATTTGCCGAGGCAGAAAAGGTAAAACTCTGGCAAATGACCTCATCTCCGGGATTCACCCCAAGCAGGATCAAACCCAAATGAATCGCCGCCGTTCCCGAGCTCAATGCGGCTACATGCGCATCGCCTTGCAGGTATTGCTCCAGATCGGTTTCAAATCCGGTTACGTTTGGGCCAAGCGGTGCTACCCAATTGGTTTCGAAGGCTTCCTGTACGAATTTTTGTTCGCTTCCGCCCATGTGTGGCGATGAAAGCCAAATTTTTGTATCCGTTTTCATAATGTATATTTTATCAACTGTTATAGTATTTTTTTCACGAATGAAAATAAGGCATTGAAATACAATTTGACGCCAAATTTACGAACCATTTCAATATCCATGCGGCATTTCACCGGAATCAGGTGGTTTTCATAGTAGCTTACCGGATCGTCAATGGCTGCAAGAATTTCTTCTTCATTGCTGTATTGAATGGCCGACGGACTCAATATTCCGGGTTTTTTTACTAAAATCTGGCTGTAAAGATCTTCAAATTTTCTTGTATAATACGGGATTTGTGGCCGCGACCCTATTACAGACATGCTTCCGGACAGCACATTAAAAAACTGGGGCCATTCGTCAAATTTGTATTTCCGGAGTTTCTGGCCCAACCGCGTAATCCTAACATCTGAACTTCCGGTGGTAATGCCTTTTTCATCTTCAGAATCCCGAATCATTGTGCGGAATTTGTACATCCTGAATTCCGAGAAATTTTTCCCTGTCCTGTTTTGGACAAAAAAAACCGGGCTTCCGTCCACAATTAAAATGATAAGCATCAGGATCAGAAATACCGGCGACAACAGCACCAGTGCAAGCAATGAGATCACAATATCGAGAAACCTTATCAGCATGCTGAATCATTTTGCAGTGTTGTTTTCAAAAGCCCGATTGCCTTAAACACTATTTTTTCGTAATCACACAGCCGCCCCAGGAATAACCCACGCCAAAACCGGCAAGCAGGATTTTATTTTCGGGCTGCAGGATGCCGTTGTCGATCGTATTTTTTAAAGCAATCGCAATCGTGCAGGAAACCGTATTTCCGGTGTCTTCGATATTGTTGTAATATTTTTCAGCCGGGACTTTTAGTTTTTTCTGAAGCGTATCTAAAAGGTATTTGTTGGCCTGATGAAAAATAAAATAATCCACATCTTCTTTCTCAATATTGTTTTTTTCGAGCGTATTTTTGAGGATCTGCGGAAGCGTATACAACGTAAAGTTGAAAATTTCCGGGCCGTCCATATACAAATAATCCTTCGGGTTGTATTCGCCTTCAGTCAGTACTTCTTCTTTGGTGCTTTTATTGCGTGCACCGCCATTTTCAACGATCAGGTTTTCTGCGCCTTTTCCGTCGGTGCCGAAATACATGTTTTCAATTTCGAACAATCCGTTGTTGGAAATCAAAGTTGCCGTTCCGGCATCGCCAAAAATCGTCAGGTTTGATTTGTCTGTCGGATGGATGTATTTTGAATACGTTTCGGCTGTTAAAAACAAAATATTTTTAGCGATTCCGCCTGCGATCAATCCTTTAGCCAATCCCAATCCGTACACATATCCCGAACAGCCCTGATTGATGTCGATCGCGCCACAATGTGTCGGCAATCCCAATTTATCCTGGATGATGCAGGCCGTAGTCGGTAAAAAATAATCCGGGCTTTGGGTGCAATAAATCACATAATCAATCGTGTTTCGATCGATCGTGTTTTTACCGAATAATTTTTCGGCTGCCAAAACCGCCAAATCACTCGCTTTCTGGTCGTCCTCAGCAATATAGCGTTTGCGGATCCCAAGTTTGGAATAAATCTTTTCAGCATCCCAATCCGGAAAAAGTTCCGCCAGCGATTCATTTGAAACCAATTTTTCAGGTATGTGATATTCGATCGCTTTTATAAAGGCATTGTTCATAACCAAAAAAATAAAGTTTATACGTAAGAAGTACGGCCGCCATCAAGAATAATGTCCTGGCCTGTAATCCAGCGGCTCGCGTCGGAAAGCAGGAATGCGATGCAATAGGCCACATCATCGGGAAGGCCGTAGCCGAGCGGATATTTTTTTTCATCGATCAACAGCGCTTCGGGCGTGACTACATCGGCGACTTTATCAACGAGTTCGGTTTTTACCATGCCCGGAGAAACCGTATTGACGCGGATTTTATTGTTTGAAAATTCCTTTGCCAAAACGCGCATCGTTCCCACAAGCGCCGCTTTAACGCCGCAATAAATCGCAAGTCCGTTCATGCCCACGCTTGATGCGATAGATGAAACCGGAATGATCGATCCGCCGGCATTGACTTTTCGTTTTTTCATCAATAATTGCGTCAGAAAAAGGAACGAATCGTAGTTTAAAGAACGCTCGGTTTCGAGGTAATCGCGGCTGATGAATTGCAGCGGAATGTTTTTTACAACGCCTGCAGAATGCACGAAACCGTCAATTTTATCAATGGCTTCAACGATTTTTTTGATGTCTTCGTTGTCGCGCAGGTCAGCCTGGATGGGCGTTACTTTTCCGTTTCCGAGCGTTTCGAGTTCGGCTAATTTATCGGTGTTTCTTCCAACGACATAAAGCGAACAGCCCATATTGATAAGGAGTTGCGCCGTCGCGAAACCAATTCCCGAAGTCGCGCCGGTCACCAGAATCGTTTTCTGGCTGATGTCAAATTTATTGGTGAAATTCATGGGTGTCTATTTGTGAACAATACTGTTCGTGAAAGGCCTGAATCCTGATTTCTTCTTTGTTCAGGTATAGATTTTTATTGTGTATGCCAAGGCTTTTCTGGACATTTTCGATGATGAGCCTGTCTTCTTCAATCACTTGCGAACCAAAATTCACAATATCCTGGTTGACCATATCCTGTAAATTCCTGTGGTTGTCGATGCCTTCTACTTTTGGTTCGAAATAGCGCGCTTTCAAAACCGATTTATCGAAAGCAACAGGCTGAAGCTGCGCTACATAAAATGACAAGCCTTCGGTTGATGTGATGAATAAATTCGGGAAAATAAAAATGTGGTAAAATGAGCCGTGCTTCTTTTTTCGGTCTTCAAGGTATCTTAAAATCTTGTCGCGCCTTTTGGAATCTTTGTTTGGAAGGAATGGAATTTCGAAAGAGGATGATCCGTTGAAGATTTTCACGTCTTCCAAAGATTTCCTTCCCATCCCGAATTTGCTGAACAGCGATTCTTTGTGAACCGTCGAACAATGGTAACATTCGAGCACGTTTTCGATCAGTAGCTTCCAATTGGCCTGGTTGACCATGGTCACATTTTCGATTTTATGCCCTAAAAATTCTGAGAACGTTTCGAGTTCGTCATAAAAAAAACCCAGTTGGTCTTTGAGCGAAATGGTGCACAATCCGAAATTCGCAAATACAAAATCGCCTACAGTGGCAATTTCATATTCAGTCAATTTCAATTCATCGGCAGGCACATCTTCGATAAATTCTTTTACAAATGCATTGACCGGAGCACCGTCTTTGTCATAAACCCAGCTGTGGTACAAGCACATGACAGGCCGTTTTCCGAAATCTTCGGTGTAAATTTTATTCGAACGGTGCGAGCACACATTCTGGAAACATTTGATCTCATTGTCAATATTGACTGCAAAATATTGCTTTCCAAAAAAATCGACCGTCGCAAAACTGTATTGTTCCGGAATTTCAGATTTCATACATACAAACTGCCAGTTTGCATCGAAAACCTGTTTGATTTCCGATTCAAAATATTCGGGGTTGCTGTAATGGTATGGCTTAAGCTTTTGTATCATTAGACATGGATCATTGGTGCCGTAAGGACTTTTTGCGTTTCAATGTACATCGCGCCCCATGACAATCCGACGCCAAAACCACAAAGCACCATTTTTAACGGTTTCTCAGAAATTTCGTTCTGTATTTTGTCAAGAATCGTAACCGGAATCGTCGATGATGCCGAATTTCCATAATCGTGCAGCGAATAAGGTACTTTTTCAGCCGGAAGCTTTAAACGCTTGCGGATGGTTTCGTTCAGGAACATATTCGCCTGGTGAAATACGAAATAATCGATGTCGTCGCTGTTGAGTTCGTATTGCGCAAGCAAATTTTTAATCGTTCTAGGCGCAGTCGAAATGGCAAATGAAAACACTTCTGTCCCGATCATGATCGTATCAATTCCGCGCAGGCAAATTCCTTCGCCTTTATCAACATAGACGAGTGACTCTTCGGAGAAACGGTTTCTGTAGCCGCCATCTTTGAGCATGATATTTTCATATCCGGAGCCATCGCTTCCAAGATCGAAAAGCATGTCAGCTGCATTTTCATCCAATTCAAACGCTGAAGCGGTCGCAGCATCAGAAAACAATGGCTGCGTGCTGCGGTCTTTTTTAGAAGCCTGTTTGGAAAGTGTATCCCCGGCAAGCAAAATCCCTTTTTTAATGCCGTGCAACTGCATCATCGATGCAATCAGGAAACTGCCGTAAATGTAACCGCTGCAACCCAAAGGCACGTCAATGCAAAGACAGGATTTTTCGAGCCCGAGGCGCGATTGTAAAATAATGCTTTGCAAAGGCGAAATGTACTCCGGGGTTTGCGTGATGACAATCAGTATTCCGATGTCGCTTTTTTCCCAGTTCAGCAATTCGAGCGCTTTGTCAAAAGCCGGCACGAATAAATCTGCCGTTGTCGTTGCATCATCGGTCAATCTGCGGTAACGCACGCCAACGGTATTGACATAACGTGCTGCATCATCTGCATCATTAAAAATCGGGTTCGTCAGGTTGTCTTCGGTATACGCCGGTGCCGATCCTGTGATTGCGCTTAATTTTACGCCTTTAACTTTAAACATTACGCAACAGCTATGTTATACAAGTCCTGGATGGTTGCTGCATTTTTGATCTGTTCCCCGGAGATTTTCTTCTCAAGGTTCATGTCGAAATACGCAATAAGCGAAAGCGCCGTCAGTGAAGACCATTCGTCAAGGTCTTTAAATGTAGCATCTAAAGTGATTTGAGCAATATCGGTGTCCATGAATACTTCGTCCTGTAATTCCTGAATAAAACTTTCTGTTGTCATTGTAATTATATTTATATATTAAAATCTTTGTTTCATGGCCGGTACACCAAAATACACGTTACCGTCTTTAATGCTTTTGAACAGGCACGAATACAGGTTAAGTGTATTCCAGTTGCCGATTTTTAAATTTTGGATCACCGCAGATTGCATGTGAAATGTATTTCCGTCGCCCATTTTTACGCCGCCGGCAATAAGCGATCTTGGTCCGAATAAATTAAAATCGCCCATATCTACATCGTGTCCGGTGCCGCAGGTTCCTGTGAAAATATTAAAACTGCCCATGTTGATCGCACAGGTAAAAGTCACTTCTTCCCCGATAATATTTCCGAAACCAAAAGTAATTGATTCATCGTACTGTTTGTCGGCATGGATGATATTTGGAAATACAAAATCCAAATCCTTCAAACGGTCGTAGACCGCGAGCCTTACCGGATTGTTTGCAATGGCGATGCACAAATTGCTTGTCTTTAGTCTTCCGCTTGTCAAATCGTCTACATTTCCGATTACTTTCAACCCGTAGATGATTTCGCTGCCAAGCAAATCGGCATTGTCGTCAATAAAACCAACGATTTGATACGTTTGCTTTATTTTATTGATCGAATTGATGTGGTAAGCTACTTCTTTTCCAAAGCCGCTTGCGCCTATGATTGCTATTTCGTGCATATTAATTTTTCCCGTCAAACGCCTCAGCCGTGGCCTGTCCTTGCTGGCTGATGCCTTCACTGATGAATACTTTTTTTACCGTTAAGACCAAGATCCGAATGTCAATTGCTGGTGAAAGATGGTCGACATACCAGATGTCGTACTCGAATTTCTGTTTCCAACTGATCGCATTCCGTCCGTTAACCTGTGCCCAGCCCGTGATTCCCGGCCTTACTTCATGCCTTCTCGCCTGCACTTCATTATAAAGCGGAAGGTATTGCGGCAACAAAGGCCGCGGGCCGATCAGGCTCATGCTTCCTGCTAAAACGTTCAGCAATTGCGGAATTTCATCCAATGATGTCTTTCTGACAAAACTCCCGAATTTCGTAAGCCGTTCGCTGTCCGGAAGCAAATTCCCTTCCCGGTCTTTTTTATTGTTCATCGTCCGGAACTTGATGATCCGGAACAATTTTTCATTTTTCCCCGGCCGAACTTGAAAAAAAAAGGGCTGGCCGTTGTTTATGAGCGACAAAGATATAAAAATTATAACAAAAAAAGGCGACAGCACGACGATCCCGATGAAGGCTGCCGTAAAATCGAAAGTGCGTTTAAAGAAAGATTTATACATTTTTTCCGTTTTTTTCATAAGCGTGCAAAAGTGCGTTCCAGACTTCTTTCTGGCTGAATTTTTCTACGACCAGCGGTCTCGCATTTCGACGCAGTGCGGTTTGGAGTTCTTGATCTGAAGCCAGTTTATCCATGTTTGCATAAAGCGCTTCGGCATTTTTTACCGGAATAATGATCCCGTTTTTTCCCGGCTCGATGATTTCATTGCATCCATTGATATCCGATACGATCGATGACAACCCCATGGCGCCGGCCTGAAGCACGACATTTGGAAAGCCCTCGCGGTAACTGGCAAATGCCAATGCATCAGAAATGGCAAGGTACGGACGAATATCGGGTTGAAATCCGACAGAAATAATATTGGGGTTGGAGCTGATTTCAGCCACCGTTTCGGGCATTAACGGATCAAGTTCGGCTTCCATTCCGCCAACGAGCAGCAACTTGACCTGCGGCTTTTCACCGGCTAATTTCTTAAAAGCAGCGATCAGTTCGTTGATGCCTTTATCGCCAACAAGCCTTCCGATGAAAATATAAGTGAAATTTTCAGGCGTGATTTTCAGTTCCGCTTTAAGCGTATTCTTATCATTTTCGGTATACAAAGCCGGGTCGAAATACTGGTTGTCGACACCATTGACATTGCCATTCGCGATTACATTTAACGGTTTGGATGTAATTTGATAATCTACAAGATCTTTTTTCACGCCCTGTCCTTCGGGATAAATATGCGTCGCGCAACTGCAAAGCAGACGATCCATAAAAATGAGCAGCTTTTGCATGAATCCGTGTTTTGAAGGAAAAATCAGTCCGGTAAACGTGTGAATCCGTACCGGAACACCTGCAAACCGTGCCGCAGCCATGCTTAACAAACCGGCTTTTGGGGTCATGGAATGGACGATGTCGGGCTTTTCCTTTTTAAAAAAAACATACAACCTGTACAGCGACACCAGGTCTTTTAACGGGCTGATCTGGCGCTGCATCGGAACTGAAAAGGTACGGACACCTTCCCTGTTCCTGACATTTTCAAGATGCTGGTCTTCTCCGGATACGGCAACGACCTCAAAATGTTCGTTTAAAAACCGGAGCTGGCCTTTGACCAGAATATCCAAAGAAGCCGCTATGGTAGAGGTCCTGATTATTTTTTTCATTAATTTGGGTTGCGTTTCAATCTAAAATTGGATTTGGGCCAGAATTTACACACTGTATACAATGTAGCTTTCGCTTGCTTTCTCCCTGGTGATGATTTTTCCGGGATTGCCCATGACGATGCAGCCGTCGGGAACATCGAAATTCACGAATGTGTTGGGCCCGATGAGCACATCGTTACCGATTTTGATGCCTCCAACGACAACCGAATTGGTTTGCATGCTGACATTGTCGCCGATTTTGGGTACACCAAACGCCTTTCCTTCCGACTTACCGATGGTACATCCATGATAAATATTGAAATTTTTACCGATGACCGCTTCCGGATTGATCACAATATGCCCGAAATGAACGATGCGCAATCCTCTTCCTATAACAGTTTGCTCAGGAATCTGGATTCCGGTTTTCAACATGCATTGGCGCATTAATACCTTCCAGAAAATCCTTGACACCGGATTTGATGCCAGTTGTGTTTTGCGAAACAGGAAAACATATCTGAATGATGCCGTGAAGAAAAAATACCGCAAAAGCAAGGTAAATTTCCTTTGCCCTTCATACCGGAATAAATCGTCGTAAATAATGCTGTTCATTTTTTTTATTTATAATAACAAGCTTTTTCAAATATACCTAAACAAGCCTTTAAAAAGCCTTAGTAAGAAGAAATGCTTTAAAAATACAATTCTAAACCATTCTTTTTTTTCGTCAAAAATAGGATGATCTGCAAAAAAGATATGTTCCTTTTGGAGCCTTTTTTTCAGTAGGGCAATGTCTTTATAGGTAAAATTCCTTTTGACCAACTGAAAAAACAGCGTTACGGTTAAGTAAGCCAGTTTTTGCTCAAAATATGCGGAAGCCTGTTTTGGCGTGCCGTTTTTTACTTCGTGTTTGTAGAAAGCATCGATATTTTTAATGACCAAAATGATATCTTCCTGCATTTTCAGGTGTTTTCCATGTTCTGCATTGCGGGTTATGGAGTCTGCCGATTGTAGGAATTGTGCTGCAACCAGACTGGTTGCCTTGATTTTCTTTGCCCTGAATAAAGCACGGGTATTGAATTCATAATCCTCGATATACAACTTCTCGAGAAAAAACAGTTGATGCGCAGTTAAAAAATCGCGGCTGTAAAGTTTATTGCAGGCGGAGTCAAGGTATCGGTACTTTTGATAGTAATCAACGCCGTTCATGATCTCCGAATCGATGGATTTGGTGTACATGATCTCATTATTCGTAAAAATGCCCTGTGCGCCAAATTCGAGGATTTCCAACGGCTCGCTTTCGGCAATCTGGATTAGTTTTGCTATGGTATCCGGCAAATACCAATCGTCTGCATCGAGGAATAACAGGTACTTGCCAGTCGCATTCCGGATTCCGGTGTTTCTGGCGCCGCCAAGTCCGCGGTTCTCTTGAGAAATGACCCTAATGTTTTTATGTGCCTGCACAAACCTGCTGACAATGGCCATGCTATTGTCGGGCGATTCATCGTCTACAATTACGATTTCATAAAAATCTTCGCGAAGCCCGTTTTGAAGCACCGACAGTATGCACTTTTCAATGTAGCGCTCAACGTTATAAACCGGAATAATTACACTAAGAAGCATCATGGACTTAATATTACATTAAGGAAATAAGTAAACATAAAATAAACAACGAGAATTACTCCGATTTTTTGGTGTTGTTTGGGAAGCAATCTGACTTTTAAAAGCGGGTAAATGACGATGATCCCGAGTAAAAACCACGACAGGTATGCAAATCTATTTGAAAATGATGCGCGGATGATCAGGATCCAGAACGCATTGGCAAAAATATAAACGTTCACGAGGCGCATGTAGAATTGATCCTGGTACTGTTTTTTAATAATGTAATACCAGGCCGACAAAACCCCTACGCCACTGTATATAATAAAATCCCAGCGAAAACCTCCGGCATCTTCCACAACAGTTTCTGAAAGGTAAACCCCTACGCGGTCGTCATCAAACCCAAGCACCGTAAAAAGCGAAATAAACATATTTCCCAATATCAGGGAAACCGGAATTGCCGCAAGCCAGAGCTTTATGTAATTTTTTGTATTGTTGTTAACAAATGTAAGTGCCAGGCCAAGTGTTGGCAACGCCATGCCTTTATGGATTGAAACAGAAAGCAGCACCAATAAAATCATAATGATCCTACGCTCATAAAATGATAGGGCAAGAATAAATATGGACGTGGCCATTCCGTTCCTGATCCCGTTTACGCCATAGCCCCAGAACGAAAAGGACGCAATCAGCATTACAAAGGCATAAAACCAATACTTTTTAAACCATTTTACAGAAGCAATGAACAACGGAACCACATAAATTGCCGCGCACCAAAAGAAAAACATCTTAGCGGTCATCACCGACGCACAAAACTGTACAAACAGGTAAAAGCCACGATCGCTTCCAGGCAAATCAGTGACGTTTGTATCGCCGTTCTGAAACATTTCAAATGTGTGTGCATACATGGTCATGTCAATAAACACGCCGCTTATGGGACGAAGCCCCATGTAGAACAATACAAAAACCGCAATCACGAAACCGAAACCTCCAAGAAAAATTTTAGTGTTTTTTGACTCCAGCTGCGTTCCCTGGGAATAGAAAAACAGGATCAGTATTATTACAAGCACAATGTTGAAATAAGTCAGGGAATAATACTGTAAAGGGACTAATGTTTCCAAAAAGATAATTATTTATGCTGATGCCACTGTCAAAAGTAACAAATGCTTTTTTAGGTTTCGCACCATGCTGACAAACTTATTTTTTTGCTTTCAGGTTGCTTTTGATTAATTCATCCCATTTTGCCATGACATGCTTCGGACTGAAGCGCTTTACATTTCTTGCGGCATTTTCACTCATTTCGATCTGTAGCTTTTCGTTAGGAATCAATTGGATGATTTGCTGTGCCAATGCTTCAATGTTGCCGTTTTCAACCAATATTCCATCTTCGCCGGGCGTGATGATGCTTGCCGGTCCCGTCGGGCAATCGAAGGAAACGATAGGTAATTTGTTTGACATCGCTTCAAGCAAGGCCATCGGGAATGTATCTGTGCGGGAACTCATCACATAAAACTTTGATTCCGCTAGTTTGTGATTGACCTGATCTGTCGCCGGATTCAGGTGTAGTGAGTGGGAAAGTTTTTTGGCTTCAATTTTTTGTGCCAATGCTTCGTGGTCTTCCCCGTTCCCGAAGATTTCCAAAGTCCATCCGGTTTGTTCGCGGTCTACAATTTCCCACACATCAATGAGCAAATCATATCCTTTCTGAAAACACAACCTTCCAAGGGTAATGATCTGGTTTTTTTTCGGCAAAACCGGCAATTCTTTACTTTCATCAAAAAAATTCGGGATCACCACAGCATTTTTTCGGTTGTAGTACCTGAATTCCGCTTCATTCAGGAAAATCACATTCGTATAAAACGATTCGACAAATCCGATGAGCGCATTAGACACGCGCCTTTTGATTTTGTGCATCAGGGACAGGCGCTCATAGAGCAGCCCGAAGCCATAATGCGACGTATGGTATTCGTTGTAAATTTTATATTTTCCAGAGATAAACGGAAGTGCAAACCGGATCATGTTCAGCGAAACCAGAAAAGTCGCATCGGGCTTAAAATCCTGAATCGTTTTTCTTAATTTTAAAATATGCCTGGGGAATTTCTTAAGGCTGGACACGCTTAGAAAACTTACCCCATTTTCATAGTTGATGCCTAGGTCAATCCATTGCACCTTTTCGTCCAAAGGCAAAAACGGCTGTTTTCCCAATTGTTGTGAAGTGACTAACAATACATCATAACCATAGTGCTCGACCCAGTAATTCAATTTTTGAATCAGGATCTTCTCGGCACCGCCGTGCTGGTGAATCTGGTCAGTGATGTAAATGATCTTCATATTATTTTTTTACAGCATCAATGATTTTCTGGACATTTTTATAACCAAAAATTGCCATCACTTTAAGCTTCAGGACATTTTTCCACTTTTTTTTCATCGGAACCCAGGATTTTGCAAAATGGTGGATGCAGTAGGAGTTTGCTGTCAGTTCGATATTTCCGGTCTTGTAACTTTTCGGGCAAAAATAATCGTTTGGATAAAATGCCACATACCCTTCTTTCTCCTGGAATGTATTGCTCATGACGAAGCCTTTTTCGACCATCATTTTGGTGATGATGATCGTATTGGATTCCATTTCGAATGATCCGTCAGCATTGATAAACGGGCGGTTGTCGTAATATTCGAGCAATTCCGTAACCCATTGGCCTCCTTTTTCACTGGCCATGATCCCAGTTGGGACAAAATCATCGTTTTCAAATCCGGAAAATGCCGGAAGATGCAGAAAATCATCAAGCGATTTCAACACCTCAACATCAGTATCCATATAAATTCCGCCAAATTCCTTCAGTGCATACAAACGGCTGACATCAGATACAAATGCAAATTTCCTGCTTTCGAGCGCCTGTTTTGCAAAAATGAACTGATCGATCGGGAAATTGCTTTCATTCCACTCTACGATTTCATATTCGGGCAGGAATTTCCTCCAGGATGCGATGCATTTTTCGGCCAATGGCGGCAGCGGATTTCCTCCAAACCAACAATAATGGATTACTTTTGGGATCATGCTAATTTTTGTTTGATAAAATCAATAATGCGCGCGTTTGCTTTTCCGTCGCCGTAAGGATTGTGCGCTTTAGACATTTGGTCGTAAAGTGCCGCATCATTCAGCAATTCAAAAGCAGCGTTTGAAATCGCATCAAAACTGGTTCCTACAAGTTTTACTGTTCCGGCTTCAAGCGCTTCGGGCCTTTCGGTGGTTTCGCGCATGACAAGCACCGGTTTCCCGAGTGAAGGTGCTTCTTCCTGCACACCGCCGGAATCGGTGATGATCAGATAGGATTGCTGCATCATCCATACGAAAGAAGGATAATCGAGCGGATCGGTCAGGTGGATATTTGAATATTCGGAAAGCAATTTCATCACCGGTTCCTGTACGTTCGGGTTCAAATGCACTGGAAAAACGATTTCCACATCGGCATTCGTAGCAATATTCGCAAGGGCTTTGCAGATGTTTAAAAATCCTTCCCCAAAATTCTCCCGCCGGTGTCCTGTGACCAGAATGACTTTTTTCGAAAAATCGACTTTAGCTTTCAAGGCTTCGATTTTCTCGTTTGAATAGTCTTTCCCTAGCTTTTCAACAGTCCACAACAACGAGTCGATGACTGTATTTCCGGTAACGGTAATATTTTCTTCGGCAATTTTTTCGCCTAATAGATTATTTTTTGAAATGGGCGTTGGCGCAAAATGGTATTCGGCAATGCGCGCTGTCACCTGACGGTTGATCTCTTCGGGGAAAGGCGCATATTTGTCGTAGGTACGCAATCCTGCCTCGACATGGCCGGCTTTAATGCCGCGGTGAAAAGCCGCCCACGCGCAAATGGAAGAAGTTGTGGTATCGCCATGAACGAGCACCAAATCCGGATTTACTTCAGCCAGTACCGCGTCCATTTTCATGAAAATCCGGCTGCTGAGTTCGTTCAGCGTTTGGTTTTTTTTCATGATATCGAGGTCATAATCAGGTACGATTTCGAAAAAATCCAAAACCTGGTCCAGCATTTCGCGGTGTTGTGCGGTGACACAAACCTTTACTTCAAAATTGGTATTTTTGAGGCTGTGAACGAGTGAACACATTTTAATGGCTTCCGGTCGCGTTCCGAAACAAACAAGGATTTTCATGTTGCAGCTGTTTTATTTTTTTTGACTTTCGGCCAATAACAATCGATTTACAATTCCGCTAAATTTTTCGGCACCAAATTCATTCAGATGGTCGGCATCATAAAAATCATGTGCAACAAACCTGTTGTCGTTGAGCAGGTTGTAATAGGAAACATTCCTATTTTCCGATGCTAAATCTGTTGCTACCTGAATTGTATTTTTTAAATGCGCCTGGTTCATATTTTCGACATACGACTTATAGACCGGGCACGTTACAAAGATAATTTTTATATTTTTCTTATTGGCCTCTTTGATAAATGCTTTGAGGATACTCAGATTGGCATTAAAATAATCGTCGTTGTTCACCGTGTGCCTGATGCCTGCAGATTTCCCCGTTTTTTCAAGGTCTTGCCTATTCTTAAAAGTGAAATTGGTTCCCCAACCCAAATCCGTACACGTTCTGGCAGTAATTCCTTTACCGTAGTAGTTCACCAGCCGGTCTAAATTGACCTGCAATTTATTGCCCAATACTTCGTAATGTTCGGTAAGATCGTTGGTGGTATTGATGCCATAATAAATGTTGTAATTTTTTACGCGCCAACGTTCAGGCCCGGTTTCCAAACGGCCATACAAGGATTGGTAGTCAATCGGAATCACGACGCACTTCAGGTTTTGAAGGCGGTTTTCATATTTTTTGAATATCTGATAATCAAAATACAAAAGCTGTGAAATATGGCTCGCGTTGAAACTTTTGACTGCAATGTATTTTGGATCTACGCCATAATACATGTGTGAACTTCCAAAAAACAACGTGTTTATAGCCGCTGCATTCTTGTCAAGGTATTCTTTTTTATAAGTATAATCGTTCGGAATATGGCGCAACGCGACTTCCATTGCTGTCGCCAGGAGCAAAATTGGAAAGAGAAACAAAAAAAGATATTTTAAAAATCGCTTCATCCGTTAAAATTGAAAATAAATAAATTGTTGTTCCGATCCTGCAAAATAACAAATGGCAAGCACGATGGCATAATAAAATGCCCATCGTATTTTTTTATTGTAGTTCAGGTCTAAACGTGCAATGGCATATTGTTCATTTCGCCCGATCCATTCAATGATAATAAAGATTATGACAAGCACTACTGTCTTTGGCATGTATCCGATACCCGGAAAATAAGGTACTGAGAAAAGTGATTTTGAAAAGATTCCCGATAGGTATGAAAAGGCATCGCTTATATTTGCTGCCCGGAAAAAGATCCATGCAAAAACGGTTAACCCGAATGTGAGTACCATTTGGAATAATTCCTTAAAATTCGGAAAGATCCTGCCCGCAGCCACAATGTCAAGATTGTTCCTGTTTGTTTTCATGACAATCGATGGCATGATGTAAATGGCGTTGAGCAATCCCCAGACAATAAAAGTCCAGTTGGCGCCATGCCAAAAACCGCTGACCAAAAAGATGATAAAAGTATTCCTGATTTTCATCCACATGCCGCCTTTGCTTCCGCCCAGCGGGACATACAAATAATCCCGAAACCAGGTCGACAGGGAAATGTGCCACCTGCGCCAGAATTCGGCAATGTCGCGCGAAAAATACGGAAAGGCAAAATTCCGCAGCAATTCTATTCCGAATAATCTTGCGGTTCCTAAAGCAATATCTGAATATCCCGAAAAGTCGCCGTAAATCTGAAAAGCAAAAAGCACCGCGCCAAGCACCAGCGTACTTCCGGAATATTGGCCGGAATCATTGAATATCGAATTGGCATAAATCGCGCACTGGTCTGCAATGACGACTTTTTTAAACAAGCCCCATAAGATCTGTCGCAATCCGTCAATCGCTTTATCGTAATCAAACGTTCTTTTTTCTTTGATTTGCGGCAAAAGATGCGTCGCACGTTCAATCGGGCCGGCAACGAGCAATGGAAAAAAGCTCACAAAAACTGAATAATCGACGAAATTCCTTTCCGGTTTGATACGGTCTTTATAAATATCAATCACATACGAAAGCCCGTGAAACGTATAAAATGAAATTCCCACCGGAAGAATCACTTTTAAAGTCCATGGATTGACATGCACGCCAACGTTTACCAACGCAGCAGCAAACGATTCAGCGAAAAAATTATAATATTTGAAAATGCCAAGAAAGGCAAGATTAACAGAAATGCTGAGCCAGAACCAGAATTTTTTCAAGGCCGGATTTTTTGATTCTGACATTTTTATCCCGGTAAAATAATCCAGCAGGGTGGAAAAAACCAACAAGAATAAGAACCGCCAATCCCAGCACGAATAGAAAAAGTAACTCGACAACAATAAAAGGATATTTTGATGCCTGAGATTTTTGTTGGTCACAAACCAATACAGTATAAAAACTATCGGCAGGAATATCGCAAAATTGATCGAGTTAAAAAGCATTGACTACAGAGTTATTCTTGAATAAATGTCCTACATTTTGCTTTAAGCGGTTCGGCTAAAGCATGGTGTTTTTCGAAATTTTTCACCATCGTGTCTTTGGTGATCTTTCCTTTCAGTCCGAAATTGGACGTATAAGTGCCTGTTTCGGCGTTGATATCGATGCGGTTGAACAATTCAAGGATTCCGTCGAAACGGCAGGAATCTACAAAACTGTCAAATCCGTTTACAAAAATCACCGGCGTTCCCATGGCAAGGCAAGGTAAGGCGCAATGAATCCTGGAAGTGATGACCAATTTTGCTTTGGCGTATTTGTGCAACAATTCTTCGGCCATTGCGAATTTTTCGGCGTCGGTATATTTGCCTGCAGGCGGTTCCTGGATTTCGTATTTGGCGCTTTTGAGCAAATCGGCATCAATTAAGCCCTTAATGTGCTTGTTTCTTTTCCCGATTTTGAAAAATTTCCCGTTCAGGATGCTTTTCACAAATGTCCTGAGGTCGTAAAAAACTTTTTCTTTTGTCGGATAACTGTAAAGCGGATCAACGATGTAAATGTCATCGCCTCTTTCAGAATCGTCAACTTTGTAGGTATCCAAAGTCAGCGTCAGGCAGCCCGTAAAATAAGCATCTATGCCTTTTGCTTTCAGCGTATCTGCCGAAAACTGGTCGCGGCATCCAATGGGTTCATGCTTTTTTAAATAAGCAATTCCCTTTTCGGAAAGCATAAAAGGCGCTGCCGTATTGTTGATGTGAAACGAAACAAAAAGCGGAATGATATTTTCATTTGGCACCCAATTGTGGATGTTGTGCGTAAACCAGCCGTTCAGAATGATTTTCGTTGCCGGGCCGTTGTAATCTGCCATTTTCTCCCTGTTGATGAAGGCATCTACTTGCGGCAAGTACTGTTTGGCAGCGAGGCTTTGTATGTTGTCGCCAACATTAAAAAACCGTTTGTTTTCGTCGTATTTTAATAGGCCGTATTTCATGATCCTCTTTGTCTGAATTTTAGATATAATTTGAATAACTCGGGGAATGTTTTCTGGATTTTAAATTTGATTTTGTAAAACCTCGGCTTTTTCTTGAGGCCGTTCTTTACATTAATTTCAATTTGATCCTGAAGTTGCTTGAGCTTTAAAGCTTCATTTTCACGGTTGTTGAACACGAAAAAACGATCGGAATTCCGGCTTTTCTCCAGGATCTCGATCCATAAAAGCTGAATGGCTTCGGCAGCAAATCCGTTGCTCCACCGGTCAAGAAAGCTGTCGTATATTTTTTCTGAGGTCTCGAAACCGTATTTGTTCGGATCAGCATCTGCAACAATCAAGGCAATGATCGTACGCATGCATTTTTCACATTTCGAACAGTTTACCCCTTTATTAAGCAGCGAATAACAAACCCTGAGATTTATAGTCCGGTCCAGTTTTTTGGTAGATTTTACGATCAGGTCTACTTTTGCCTGCCTGTTTAAATCGTAGCAATCGTGCGACACTGCGGTATTTCCCCATTTGATATTGTCGTCTATTTCGGGCATCGAGCCAAGGGAAATCACGATAGCTTTGGTAAAAGTGGATGCAATGTAAAGCGTTTTGTAGCCGCGTTTGTAAGCCAATGGCGCGACAACGCTGTTCAGTGCGAGCCCGTGTTGTACTTTCCACCACCAGTTGATGTTTGGCATTAGCAAATCCACCTGATGGGTATAAAAATCCCTGATATTCGATTTGATGTAAAATTTCTTGTTGTTGTCCAGCAACGGTTCGTTTTCATTCAGGCTCACGACGCGGTTCCATTGCTCGTCATCGTTGAGTTCGATGTCTGCGCCATGAATCGTGATCAGATCCGGAGTTTCGTCAAAATGCCTGAAATAAGTGGCATAGGCATCGACCCCGCCGCTGAAAAGCATCGCCGATCGTTCGGCCGGATAGTCATTTTTTACTTTATTGGTAAAATGCAACTGGTTTCGGTACAGATCTGTAAAATCGTTGTCGTGCTGCAGTTGTTTGCGAATGATTTGCATCGCATCATCAAAAACACCATCAATTTCATTGACATAGACATCAAAGCCAACAAACCACGAAATGGGAAGAAAATTCGCCAGGAACGGAACAATGGCAATACTCAGCGGAACGTCACTTACATCTGTATCATACTCAGCAAAGAACGGTTCATTGCTGTTGAAGTATTTTGAAATCGACGCATCGTACTCATAATCGTAAGCAATTCTTTTGCCTTCATTTTCAAAACGGATCGTGTTGAGCTTTAATTTTGCCTGGCTTGTACCCATAAATCTGACTTTTATTTTTAAAACCGGTAAAGAATTTGAGCAGCTCTTTTTACAAAAACGGGAAACATATTAAAATCTATGGTTCCCAAGCTGCCTTATTTTTTTCGTAAAAATGACGGCAACGACCCTTTCATTATTGCGAGCTCGCTTTCGTTCATTCCAAATTTGTACATCAATAGCGCAAAAATGCATACGAATGCAAAAATTTTGACCAGTAAATTAAACCAGTTATCGCCCGGAATAAAATCCACTGCGTAACCGAGCGCCAAAATTACAATAAATGTTGGCAATAATCTACTTGAAAGTTCTTTAAAGAATCGTAAAATATCCAGCTTCATGACGCGATAATAATAAACGTTCATGATGAGTTGGCTTAGCAGCCATCCGGCAACCGATCCGGAAATCAGTCCGATAATTCCATAAAACCTTACAAGATAAGCGCCCACTGCAGTGCCCAATACGATTAAAGATATGTACGTAATGGCTTTAAATGAGAATTTGCTTTTGGCCTCAAGCAGGGAGTTTGCAAAAGACTGAACCAGCGGTAACGTATACGAAACCATAATAATTAATGCGATGATCCAGGAATCTTTATAAGTGTCGCCCACCCAAAGATGTACGAATTGCCTTCCGTAAAGTAAAAATCCGCCCAAGATCATCAGCAAGGTAATCAGGGAAAACCTCCCAATTTTAATCATCATCGAAGTCAATTCGTCGCGCGAGGCGTCCAAAACCGCCATTTGCGTGGCCCTCGGCAGAAAAACTCCGGATATTGCCGTAGAAAATGCCCCGTAGTAAGTGCCCAGCAAAATCCCGACGCCATAAACGGCAACTGCGGTAGTTCCCGAGATCACGCCAAGGATGATTTGTCCGGCACGCCACTGGAATTGCCCGACAATTGCAAAAATGAAAATCCATACGGAATATGAAAAGATCTCCTTGATAAGCGGTTTGTTGAAATGGTACAGGTGAAACCTCACTTTAAGTACTTTCGTGATGTAATAAAAATCGATCGCAATGACAATGATGTTGACTACAGTATCCAAAACGACAATAGAAATCGATTTTCCGCCATAAAGAAGCAGTCCTATGATCATTAACGAACGCGTTAAATACTTGATGATATTGACCGCACGTGGGAATATAAAATGCTCGTAGGCGGAACAAACTGCCCCAAAGGCGCCGCCCGGCAAGGTAATGGCAAGATTTAAAATTAAGATCGCAAACATAATTTTTGCTTTCTCCAGTTCTTCTGTCGTAAGTTTTTTGAATACCGATTCGATGTTCAGGTAAAGCGCTACGCCTGCAATCAATATAATTCCTGCAATTACAGCATAGATCAGCATCGATGTCGCCAGGAAATTCTCTTCGCTTTTGCGGTCGTTTTTTGCGCGGTATTTAGCTACAAAACGGATGATCGTATTGTTCAATCCAAAATCGAGCACGCTGATGTACCCAATCAGGGAACCAATCAGTGTATACAATCCATATTCTGAATCGCCGAGCTTGGAAATCATGAATGGCGTGAGCAGCAACCCAATTCCGTTGGTCAGGATGATCGTGATGTAAGACAGGAAAGCGCCTTTTTTAAGCTGGCTCATAAGGATGAAATTTATACTGATTTATTATCAGGAAGTGCATATAAAGCAGGGATAACCGGCTCTTCAGCGATTGCCGCAAAGCCCATAATCCCGATTCTTATTTTTTCATGCAAATCCTATTCGTAAATTTCCTGTAAAACCTGACGGATCGCATTCACAGTATAATCAAGCCCGATTTCCCCCAGTTCTGTGTAAAATGGCAGGCGGACGATCCTGTCGGCCTGGTGTTGCGTAATCGGCAAGTCTTCAATTTTATATCCAAATTCAAGTCCTTTCGGAGCAGAGTGTAGCGGCTGGTATCCAATGTAAGCTGCGATATTGTGGTCGTCCCGAAGTTTCGCCATAAATTGCTGCTGGTGTTCAATCGTATCGATCACTACCCAAAATGCGTGGTGGTTGATCTCTGCATGCTCAGGAACTTTCCGGAAAGTGAGTTTTCCTTTTTCCTGCCACGGCGTCAGCAATTCGATGTAGGCTTTTGTGATGTTACTGCGCAGGCTTTTCATTTTGTCTTCGGCCTCGAGCTGCGCCAAAAGCATAGCCGCTAAAATATCTGACAACAAATAACTGGAACCTTTGTCAACCCAGTGGTATTTGCTTTTCACGCCATTCAAAACCAACGTGCGGTCGGTGCCTTTTTCCTGTAAAAAATGTGCCCTTGCTTCCCATTCCGGAACGTTTACCACCAATGCGCCGCCTTCACCCGAATTGTAATTCTTGGTTTCGTGAAAGCTAAAAGTAGCAATGTGCGCCTGCGTGCCGCAAGGTTTTCCTTTGTAATAACTGCCGTATGATTGGGCGCAGTCCTGCATGACTATTAAATTGTGTCGGTTCGCGATGTCCATGATTGTATCGATATCACACGAAAGTCCGGCATAATCGATTGGCAGGATCATTTTTGTTTTTGGTGTAATCAGCGCTTCGATTTTTGTCGCATCAATGTTCATCGTTTCGGGTTCCACTTCACAGAAAACCGGAATTGCACCAAATAAAACCACAGCATTTACAGTCGAGCTAAACGTAAAAGACGGCAGGATCACCTCATCACCAGGCCCGATATTCGCTAAAACGGCACCCATCTCAAGCGCTGCCGTTCCGGACGGAACCAAAAAAGTTTCATTAAATCCGTGCTTTTCCCTCATTAACGCGATGACCCTTTTGCAAAAATCGTGGTTGCCGCAATGTTTGCCCGAATAGAGCGATTCGAGTAAATATTTTTCCTCGTTCCCTGTAAAATAAACTTTGTTGAATGGTATGGTCATCGTTATGATTTTAATTAAAACTTACTGTTGCCAATAAATTTCCTGACTGTATTTTTATATTGTTGAATTTAAAATGCTGTGTTGCCTATTCGGTCTTTTTCCGGAAAATAGAAGGTGCTTTTCCTTTGTCTAATGGATATTTATCTGAATGATTCTGCTTGTTGGATTGCATAAAACTGGGCATCGCGTAATTATTTGACAAATTTACAAGGATTGCCCACATATAAACCTGCTTTTTCAATATTTTTTATAACATTTCCGGCAGCGCCAATACGCGTTCCGCTGACCATCTCGATATTATCGATGACCGTAGCATTGATCCCGATCGTGCATTTTTCATCTATGGTTACAAATCCGGCGACAGCCACGCGCGGTGATAAAAAGCAATGCTTGCCGATGATCGTATCGTGAGCGATGGTGCAATGCACATTGAGAATGGTGTTTGCCTCGATTTTTGAATTTGCATCGATAAGGCAACCCGGATAAATCACGCATCCTTTTGCGACTATTGCGGTTGGATCTTTCCAGACTGTGGAATGAATGACCGTTCCAAACGGAATTGTCTTCGAAAATCTTTCAAAAATATCCTTTCGCGCTTCGAGATGGTTGTAACCAATGCCTATTAACAATTCGTCAAAAAGCCGTTTTTCGAACGAAGATTCAACCTCATCCGACGTACCGATGATTTCATAACCTGCACTAAATTTTTCAGAAGAAAAGTCATCAAAAAACACCACTTTCTCATAATGCCCATCCGAGATCGCATAATGCGCAATCTGCTGGCCCAAGTCGCCGGAACCGATTATTGCAAGCGTTTTCATATTATTTGCTGGTGATATTGACATATTCCTTGACCGAAAACAATGGGCGGTTTTTGCTTTCGCGGTAAATCCTTCCTATATATAACGACACGATTCCAAGGAAAAAAAGCTGCAGTCCAATCCCGGTTACAATCACCGAAATCAGCGATGGCCAGCCCGCCTGGAAATCGATGAAGAAAAATTTCGCAAGTCCGAGCGCGATCAAACTCAAAATCCCGATCAGGATGAATACAAATCCAAGCTTGACGGCAAATTTTAACGGCAGTTCCGAAAAATCGAAAATGGCATCAAAAGCCAGTTGCATTTTTTTTCGGAAATTAAATTTGGATACGCCTGCAAAACGCTTGCGCTGTTCGATTTCGATCGTCGTATAATTCATGCCTACTTTCATGAAAAGCCCTTCGACAAAACGGTTGGTTTCGCGGTACTGCAATAAATTTTCAGCGAATTCACGCGTAAATATCCGCATGACGGCAACCCCTTTCGGAATGTCGAGCCCGGTGTATTTGTTTAAGGTTCCCCAAAAAATACGGGAGTATAATTTGTTCAGGAACGAGTCCATTTTTTCTTTTCGAACGCCCCAAACCAGGTCAAATCCCTGCTCAATGGTTTCGAGAAAACGCGGAATTTCGTTTGGCGGATCCTGCAAATCCGGATCCATGTATAAAATATAATCGCCTGTGGCATAAGTAAAAGCCGCAGTTGCAGAAAATGCCTTTCCGTGATTGTAAGAAAGCACGACGAGTTTGATGCGCGCATCAAGTTTGGCCTGCGCTTTTATAATGGCAACGGTTTTGTCCCTGCTGCCGTCATCTACAAATACATATTCATAGTCAATATCCAGTTTTTCAAGGACTTCTTTGGTTTCATGCAGAAATTGCATGATCACTTCTTCTTCGAAATAAACCGGGACCGCAAGTGATAATTTTTTTCTCATTAAAGCCATTTTTCTAATTCATACAGTGAACCGATCCTGTTTTTCTGCGCCGGGAAATAATTGTCCCGATCGATCAAAAAAGTCTTAATCCCCAGTTTTTGTGCCGGTGCAAGATCGAGTTTTACCGAATCGCCCACATAAATAATCTCAGAAGCGTCAATCCCGATTTGCTCAAGTGCCTTTTCATAAAATGCCGATTTCGGTTTGGCAACGCCAAGTTCTTCAGAAACAAACACATCGGCAAATGTAATATCAAAAAATGATTTTAGCCTTTCTTTTAGCGTCGAATTGAAATTGGAAATGATCCCGACCGGAATATTGATGCGTTCCAAAAAATTAGCATCGGCAAATTGCTCCCATTTCAGGTACGAACAGGAATTGTAAATATCAAGCATTAATTTGTCTTCGGGAACAATTCCCAAGGCATATAAAAATTCGGTATTGAAGTGCTGGTAAAAAGTTTCATCGGTACGGTCGGGAAAAAAAATACTTTCCGAAACCATCTTGTGCCTGAATTTGATATCGGCCAAATCGACCGCAAAACCGTGTCGCAAAAGCGCTTGTTGGATATTGGTGTGAACGTCTGGCTTATAAAGCAAAGTTCCCGCTACGTCAAATAAAATATATTTCATCTTAATAAATAAGGAATTTGCTGTTTTTGTTGTTTAGTGCTTCTTCGCTGGTTGCGTCGGGATAAATGATGTCATACAGCAAACGGACCGCGATGCCGTCTTTCGTATGTACCGCATCAGGCGTTTCATCAAACAGGTATTCCTGAAGCGTATATTTGACATCCTGAAAACCCAGGTTGTGCCGAATCGAATTGGTTCCTGAAATCCTGCAATTGACTTCAAACGGGATGATTTGGTTGTTTTGGTCAACGATGCTTTGAAGGTTCAGGCTTCCGCGAAGGCCTTTGACCTGGATCATCTGAAGGATTATTTTTTCGATTTCGCCATCAAAATCTCGAATTACTTTTGATTTGGATGTTGCACCGTTGGCCAATTCGCGTTCCATTGTAAACAATCCGTGCAATTCGTTGTTTTTATTGATGTAGAACGCAGTCGTAATTTCGCGCCCTTTGTACAACGGTTGCACCATGTAATCGTCGCCAAAAGCTTTCGGACTCGCGGGATTGATGACAATTCCACGTGATCCGCGGCCTTCGCGCGGTTTTAAAATGATGTTTTCACAGGAACCGTCGTAATCTTTCGGAAGCCAGGATTTTGCAAACGGAATCCCGAGTGCCTGATGGTGCTCAAAAGTGAGGTATTTGTCCAAATATTTTTTTGCAATTTCGGCATCGCTTGCGGCTACAACGGCTTTTAAATTTTTACTGTTGGCAGAAAGATAGTAGATTTCGTAATCGGTGGTCGGAATGATCAAGTCGACTTTTTCCTGGTCCACAATCGACTGAATGGCCGGGATGTAATTTTCATCATACGAATACGGAACGGCATAAGTGGCATCACAAAGGTGGTTTCCGGCTGTAAAACCGGAGATGTCGATGCCAACGATACGGATGTTGTTGTAAAGCGATCGGATGTTCCGAAGCACGCCCTGGCCCACATTTCCGCCAATTCCGGTAACTAATACGGTCTTTTTTTCCATTCGATGTAGGATTGAATTGCGGTTGGTATTTGTATTTTTGGCTCCCAGCCTAATTTTTCTTTGGTCAAACGATTATCATACGAAACCGACGGCGATAAGTCGGTATTTTTAAAAACGATTGTCGCTTTTGCGGGATCGGAAATAAGCCGTGCCATTTCGATGTTTGAATGTTCTTTATCTGAAACCCCAAGATAAACCTGCTGTTGCCACTCGTCTTTTTCGATCATCGCTGCGATGGCTGCAACAACATCTGAAACATGGATGTAATTTTGGGTACGGCTTCCATCGCCCCAAACTTCAATTTGTTGCTTTTCAAGTGCTTGCGAAACATAATTTGGAAGGAGCGTGCCTTCTTTCATTCCGTTTCCATACAATGAAGAAAGCCTGATCACATTTGACTTTTCGGCTTGAAGCACAATTTTTTCACCCCAAAATTTTGAGATTGCATAGTTTGAAACCGGTGATGCGGGTGTATTTTCGGTGGCAGTTTTTTCCTGATTTCCATATACGGAAACGGAAGAAATGTATAGGTGTTTGGCATTCGGGAACGCGTTGACCAGGATTTCTGTAGCGGCAACATTTCCTTTAAAAAGCAGCTCATTATTTAGAACTGCATTTCCGGAAACCACCGCTGCATGGCTGTGGATGACCACATCTGGAATGGCCATCAGATCCAATTGCTGAAAATTATAAACCGGAAAATCCTTTGGCAGATTAGAAGTGCTAATGCCCGTCACCTGATTTTCATTCGAAAAAAAAGCGGCCAAATGCGACCCTAAAAAACCTGAGATTCCTGAAATGGCTATGTTCACTTTAATTTTTTTACAATTAATGCGTTCGAACTTAAAACGGCTAATTTATTCATTTTCAAAAGATCCAGATTTTAATCGGCTGCAAAAATAGCGTTCATTTTATCATTCCATGAAAAGGAATACCCGTTTTTTTCCAACGTACAGGTTCCGGCTTCCTGCCAAGGCTTTTTCATTTGGTTGTGCAGGAAATCCTTTTGCCAATGGTCAGTGGTCTCGATGGCTTTTACATAGATTTTATAATGCGACGAATTTAGGTGGTTTTCATGTTCAAAATAACGGAGGTATCGCGACACGCCCTGCTCATACATTTTTTTATCAAGTCCGCGCGAACTGACCCTGTACGTATAATTGACCCACATGGATCCGTTTGCATAGCTGTTTGTCACCATGCCGTTGTTGTCCAGCAGCGGAACGACCTTATTGTTTTCGGTGCAAACCAATTTAAAAATATGGTTGTAGCCTTCAAAATGCACATGATACATAAAAACCGGATGGCCCGTTATTCCCGTGAATTTTACAAATGGCGGCTTGATTGCATGCGCAACAACCGTTGTGAATGCTTTTCCGATTGGGCTGTCATTAACTGCTTTTGGAAAAATAAAATTATTAACGATGATCAATTGTGCAATGCTAAAAACCACGATCATGGTTTTCCAGAATTTTTTTGTAAGGTTCAGGCGGTTCCAGCCTGCTACCAGAAAATCTTCTGTTTCTGAAACGGGGCTTGAAAAATGCGGCATCAGGCAATTTTCACTGGTGCATCTTTCGGTAAGCCTATTGCCCGCAACATAGTTGTAGATTTTTCTTCCAATGGCGGAAATTCCGGGTACCATAAGCAGCAGTGCCATAGGAAAAGTATAAATCATGTGCTTTAAAAGCGCGACATAAGCATCAAAACCAATAGCAATTTTGCCCTTTTTATCGACGCCGTAAATATTGACCAGCAAATCCATCTCGGGAATGCCTTTGAAAGCTGGTTGTTCGGTTGCATGACCCTGAACCGTGAGGCATTCGATTTTATTGAACACATCAAAATGTTTGACAACAACAATTACTTTGTTGCATAACGGACATTCGGCATCGTAATAGAATTGATAAGACGGATTTTTGCTTTTAAAAAAACCTGAAATGCCAAGCCAGAAGCTTTGCGGAACGAGCAACAGGTAAACGACAACTGCAGTAAGCGCAAACCACGGAATTGGGTAAGCTACAAGTATGCCCAGATGAAAGAAAATGCCGAGCAGCAAAAACGGCACCCGGAATTTTTTAAACCAGAAAAGAAAGATGAATACAAACTCGAAGACGATCACGAGGTAACCCAGGAATTTCACGAGCCATTCCTGGTTCAGAAGCACACTGGTATCGTTCCAAACGACCATTGGCAAACTGGAAGGCATCCATACACCGAGTCCGTCTGTCCACATCGGGCTGGAGAACTTGCGCAAAACCGAATCAAAATACACGAGCCCGATTGCAGTAAAAACAACAACCAGGTAATTGATCTCGAGTACTTTCCTGTCGGGACGATACGGCCTGCCGATATTGGTATATTTTACTTTTTCGAAAAGGCTGTCCAGTGAAAAAACACGCGAAACCGGCATAAACATCATTAGGAAATTGATGCCGACATACGCAAAAAAAACATGGTATTCAAACTTAAACATGAAGCCGAACAAGATGGCGCCGAAAATGTAATTCACTATGGTCGTGAATCTCGTAAACAATCCGAAAAAAAGCATCAGTACAACCGCAAAGTAAAATGACAGAAAAGCCCCGGCGTTTAGTTCGCCTGAATATTCATAAGGCACCGCATCAAAAATAATGCTCCTGAATTTTATCAGTTGTAAAATCTCGCACAGCAGTACTGCGGCATAAAACATCCTGAATACAGAAAGCCCGATCGCGTCAACTTTGGCATTGAATATTTTATCGATAAGCGCTTTTATCATTTTACACTATATTAAATTCAACCGTGCCAATGATTTCAAAATAACAAATCCCAGCCCGGTTGTCTTTTGTAAAGATCGTTTTAAAAACCGTATTGGCTAAAATCCAATTGCATCACGGCATGGATTTAAGAATGGTACTGGTTGTCATAATATTTCTGGTATTCGCCAGAAGTCACATTTTTAAGCCATTCCTCATTTGACAAATACCAATCGATGGTTCTTTCAAGCCCTTGCTCAAAAGTCACAGACGGCTCCCATCCGAGTTCTTTATTGATTTTTGAAGCATCGATCGCGTAACGCAAATCATGCCCCGGCCTGTCTTTTACATAACTGATCAATTCGGATGATTGTCCTGGACTGCGGCCTAATTTTTCATCCATAATCTTGCAGAGCAATTTCACAAGATCGATGTTCTGCCATTCGTTAAAACCGCCAATATTGTAGGTTTCATGGTTTTTTCCTTCATGGAAAACCAGGTCGATTGCACGGGCATGGTCTTCTACAAAAAGCCAGTCGCGTGTATATTTTCCGTCGCCATAAACCGGCAGCGGCTTGTTGTTGATGATGTTGTTGATGAACAGCGGAATCAGTTTTTCAGGAAAATGGTTCGGCCCATAATTGTTGGAGCAATTCGTGATGACGTAAGGCAATCCGTAGGTTTCGCCGTAAGCACGCACAAAATGGTCTGAACTTGCTTTTGAAGCAGAATATGGAGAATTCGGGTCGTAGGAAGTCGTTTCTGTAAACAAACCTTCAGCACCAAGGCTTCCGTAAACCTCATCGGTACTGATGTGGTAAAAGCGCTTGCCTTCAAAGTTGCCTTTCCATAGATTTTTGGCAGCATTCAAAAGGTTCATTGTTCCGATGACATTCGTTCTCACAAATGCCAGCGGATCTTCGATTGAACGGTCTACATGCGATTCTGCCGCAAGGTGAAGCACACCGTCAAACTGCTGCTTTTGAAACAATTCATTGATGAAAGCTTCATCGGTAATATCGCCTTTTACAAAAGTATAATTGTCCTGATTTTCAATATCTGAAATATTTTCAAGGTTTCCCGCATAGGTCAGCGCATCAAGATTGACAATCTGCACATTGGGATAATTGGTTACAAAACGCCTTACAACATGTGAACCTATAAAGCCGGCTCCTCCGGTAATAAGAATCTTTTTCATAATTTGGCAATCAAATGGTTTATAAATTTCCGTCGACTTCAGTTCCCAAAACGCCTTTTACATCATACAGGATCGACTTTTCTTTTTTGAGTTTTTGCAGGTCCATGCCGAGGAATTCTTTATGCGCCACACCAAGAATGATGGTGTCGAATTTTTCCTGCGGAATGGCATTGACGGTTTTTAAACCGTATTCTTTCTTCACTTCCTCAACATTCGCCCACGGATCGTAAATCGTGATATTGACGTCGTAATCTTTCAGGGCACGGATGACATCGACAATTTTTGTATTCCGCACATCGGGGCAATTTTCCTTGAAGGTGATGCCGAGCATTAAAATATCCGAACCGTTGACTTTGATCCCTTTTTTGATCATCAGCTTGACGACCTGCGAAGCGACATATTCGCCCATGCTGTCATTCAAACGCCTTCCGGCCAATATGATTTCGGGATGATACCCCATTTCCTGTGCTTTTTGTGCCAGGTAATAAGGATCGACACCGATGCAATGACCGCCAACAAGCCCTGGTTTAAACGGAAGGAAATTCCATTTTGTACCTGCAGCTTCCAGAACGGCATGGGTATCAATTTCTAAAATATTAAATATTTTCGCCAGCTCATTCACAAAAGCAATGTTGATGTCGCGTTGTGAATTTTCGATGACTTTTGCTGCCTCGGCAACTTTTATTGAAGGCGCAAGATGTGTTCCTGCAGTAATGACCGATTTGTACAGGTCGTTAACTTTGATGCCTATTTCAGGTGTGGAGCCTGCGGTAACCTTCAGGATTTTTTCTACCGTATGCTCTTTATCTCCTGGATTGATCCGCTCGGGCGAATACCCTACGAAGAAATCCTTGTTGAATGTCAATCCGCTGACGCGTTCCAGAACGGGAACGCATTCGTCTTCGGTCACACCTGGATATACAGTCGATTCGTAAATCACGATGTCGCCTTTTTTAAGCACTTTCCCAACGGTTTCGCTCGATTTGTACAAAGGCGTCAAATCGGGGCGGTTGTTTTTATCAACCGGCGTCGGAACCGTAACGATATAGTAGTTGCAGTTTTCTATGTCAGCCAATTGATTGCTGCAATACAGGCCTTTTTCAGCTGTTGGGGCATCCGTTAGCAGTACTGCTTTTAAATCGGCATCACTGATTTCGAGTGTGCTGTCGCTGCCCGAAGCCAGTTCTTTGATCCTGTTTTCATTGATGTCGAATCCTACTACGGAATATTTTGTAGCAAAAAGCCGCGCCAGTGGCAAGCCTACATAACCCAATCCGATAACCGCAAGTTTAATGCTCATATTGTTTGATCTATATTATTTAAGAACCAATCGCCTGGTATACAAACCCCATTTGGGTCAGTGCTTTTCCATTCAACAAATTCCTGCCGTCAAAAATGAATGCCGGCTTTTGCATGTTATCATAAATTTTTTTCCAGTCATACGCCGTAAACTCATCCCATTCGGTGAGGATGGCAATGGCATGCGCATCTTTACAGGCATCATAAGGGTTGGCAAAGGCACTGATGCTTTCCCTGTTGCCTTCTTGGCTGCGGGTTTCGAGATAATCCAAATCGGAAAGCACTTGTTTTTCAGATACTTTAGGGTCGTAAACCGCAATTTTTGCCTGTTCATTGATCAGTTCGTCTGCAATGTAAATGGCCGACGATTCCCGCGTATCATTGGTGTCTTTCTTAAAAGCCCAGCCTAAAAAGGCGATTTTCTTATCTGAAACTGTATTGTAAAGCGTATTGACGATATTATTGGAAAAGCGTTTTTTCTGGTGGTCGTTCATAATCACTACCTGTTCCCAGTAATCGGCCACTTCTGTGAGTCCGAATGATTTTGAAATGTAGACCAGGTTTAAAATGTCTTTCTGGAAACACGATCCTCCAAAACCTACCGAAGCTTTCAGGAATTTTGACCCGATCCGGCTATCCATCCCGATGGCTTTTGCTACTTCGTTGATGTCGGCGCCTGTTTTCTCACACAATTCAGACATCGCATTTATCGAGGAAACCCGTTGCGCCAGAAAAGCATTTGCGGTGAGTTTTGACAATTCAGACGACCAGACATTTGTAGTCAGAATGCGTTCTTTGGACACCCAATTCCCATAAATATCAACCAAAGCCTTGATGGCTTTTTGCCCTTCGGGCGTATCGTTGTCCCCGCCAATGAGTACGCGATCCGGTTTGATAAGATCCTGTACCGCGGTGCCTTCAGCAAGGAATTCAGGATTGGAAAGGATCTGGAACTGTACGCCGTTTCCAGTATTGTCGAGTATGCTTTTGACGGCTTCGGCAGTGCGTACCGGCAACGTCGATTTCTCGACTACGATTTTATCATCTTTTGCAATGTGCGCAATTTGCCTGGCACAAAGTTCGATGTATTTTAAATCGGCGGCCATTCCTTTTCCTGTGCCATATGTTTTTGTAGGGGTGTTGACTGAAATAAAAATCATCTGGGCTTCATAGATCGCCTGCTCCACATTGGTCGAAAAAAACAAATTTCTTCCTCTGGATTCCGCTACGATTTCGGCAAGCCCAGGTTCGTATATCGGAATGTTGTTGATGTCCGGATCGTTCCAACGCGCAATCCTGTCTTCATTCAAATCTACAACGGTAACCTGAATGTCAGGGCACTTTTGCGCGATGACAGCCATGGTTGGACCGCCAACATAACCCGCTCCGATGCAACAAATTTTTGTGATTTTCATTTTATCTTAATTTCAGGATTCTTATTTTAAATTGTTCCAATACCATTTTACGGCTTCTTTAAGTCCGTCCCTGATCGAAAACTTCGGATCATAATTCAGCAATTCCCTTGCTTTTTCAATGCTTGCCAAAGAATGCGGAATGTCGCCTGCCCTTTGTGGCCCGTAAGTTGTTGGAATTCCTGAAATCTTTTCATCGAATTCAGAAAGGTATTCTTTTAGATAGCGCACCAAATCATTCAGGGTGTTCCTGTCGCCGAAAGCGGTGTTGTAAACGGTGTTGATGGCGTTTGGATTTTGCGTCGTCATGGCCAATTCATTCATTTGAATGACATTGTCTATGTAGGTAAAATCGCGGGAAAAATTTCCATCTCCGTTGATTACCGGGCTTTCGTGACGCATCAAATGCATTACAAATTTGGGAATTACAGCAGCATACGCACCGTCAGGATCCTGTTTTCTTCCAAACACGTTAAAGTAGCGCAACCCGATCGTTTCGAGTCCGTAAGTGCTGCTAAAAATCTGGGCATACAGTTCATTGACAAATTTTGTAATGGCGTATGGTGAAAGCGGACTTCCTATATTGTCTTCTACTTTTGGCAATGCTTCGGAATCTCCGTAAACCGATGAGCTTGCGGCATATACAAAGCGTTTCACGCCTGCATCGCGGCTTGCCACCAGCATGTTCAAAAACCCCGACACGTTGACATCATTGCTGGTAATCGGATCTTTTATCGAACGCGGAACCGAACCGAGCGCTGCCTGGTGCAACACATAATCGGCACCAGCAACTGCTTTTTGGCAATCCTGCAAATTCCGGATATCGCCTTCAATTAATGTAAAATTGGCATGATTTGAAAAGCTTTCAAGATTGTGCCTATACCCTGTAGAGAAATTATCCAGACAAGTGACTTTGTAACCTTCTGACAAAAAATATTCACAAAGATTCGATCCAATGAAGCCTGCGCCTCCGGTAATTAAAATCGTACTGTTGCCGTTACTTTTCATTTACCTTTGCAGTTTGCTTCCAAAAATTTTCTCATACAATTTTTGCAGGAACGTTTGAGGCTTGTCATTTTCATGGTATCCGTTAGAATAATTTCCATATCCATAACCGTAACCGTAACCATAGCCATATGAAGTTCCATATTTGGCCTTGTTTTCAAAACCGTTAAAGATGATGCTTACATTTTTCAATTCCCCGCTCTGGACACGGCTGTTTAGCAGCGAAATCATGTCTTTTTTGGTGTAGTTCTGCCTCATGATGTATAGGGTGATGTCGACAAACTCCGACAATTCTACTGCATCAGATACCAAACCTACCGGTGGTGTATCGAGAATGATATAATCGTATTTCTCTTTTAACTCAGTCATCAATTCCTTCATGGCATCGCTAATGATCAGCTCAGACGGATTGGGAGGAATTGGTCCTGAAGTGATGACATCCAAATGTGGAATGTGCGTTTTCTGGATGATTTCATCCATACTTTTCTGGCCAATCAAAAAGTTGACAACGCCAATATCGTTTGTAATATTAAAATCGTCGAAGATTTTTGGTTTTCTCAAATCGAGCCCGACAATGACTGTCTTTTTATCGCTTAATGCAAATACGGTCGCAATGTTTATCGAACAGAAAGTTTTTCCTTCCCCACTGATTGAGGAAGTCAGCATCAGGGTTTTTGAACCGTCAATGGCCTTTTTCTTATACATGAACTGCAGCGAGGATCGGATGGCGCGGAACGCTTCAGACAAAGCTGATTTTGGTTTTTCATATACTGAAAGGTTCGATGTCGTATGCTTTTTTCCGATTACCCCGATGAGCGGGATTTTTGTTAGTTTCTGGATGTCTTCTGCACTGAGGATCGCATTTTCAACAAAGAAAATAGCAAATACCAAAACCATCGGAATCAAAAGCCCTAAGAAAAAAGCAGTTACATAATTGACCTGTGTATTTGGTCCGATGAGTCCTCCGCCGGTGTCTTTTGCCGGATCGATGAAATGAATGTCGGAAAGATTGGCCGCTTTTACGATTTCTGCTTCGCTTCTTTTTTGAAGAAAACTGTTATAAACATTATCGCTCAGGTCGTATTTCCTGAGGATTTTCATGTATTCCTGCTTGTCTTCAGGAAGTTTTTTCATTTCGCCTTCGGCCTGTGCAATTTTATTGGTAACCAATGACAAATCGTACTGCAGGGAATTTCCTGCCGAGTTAATATTTTCAAGCAACACTTTTTTGACCGATTCCATTTGGTTGTCAAATTCCCTGAAAATTTTCTCACTTTTCACCGAATATGCCAACTCCGACCTTTGTGTGGAAAGCCCTATCAGTTTTGAAACATTGCTCAACACGTTTGGATCATCGATTCCGGCCACAGTTGGCGCAGGAAGTTTAGAATAATCTTTGCTGTTTCGCAAATACGACCTTAAAGTATTGTAATAGGCAATTTTCCTAAGAATCAAATCTTTCTGGACGTCATATTCTGTTAATTTGCTGTTTACCGATGCTCCGCCAGCTTCAATTTCAACGATATTGTTATTGCGGTTGAAGTTTTTGAGTTCATTTCCGGTTTCCTTAAGTTGGTTGCCCATGACCGTTAGCGTACTGTCGATAAACGCAATGGTATTGGTCGCAAACTGGTTTTTGCGGTCGAGCTGGGTTTTAATCAGCACTTTTACCGTCGAATTCAGATAGTCTACCAAGCGGTTTTTATTGGTTCCAGACAAAGACAAAGTAAGTATTGAAGCCGACTTGGCATCAAAACCCACACCTATCCCCTGGTATCTTGCGACCACCGGATCGAAACTATTAAATCTTACAAAGTATTCTGCACCGGTGTATGCTCCCGGTTCAGGATTAATTTCAAGCTTCCAGTTTAGAAAAGGAAGGTTAACGGGGTCGCCAACTTTGTACCGCTTGACAAATTCTCCAGGTGCTACAGCGGTTGTTTCAGACGTATTGTCTGAATAGCGAATGGCTTTCGCAGTTGCACCCTCAAAATTAATCTTGAGTTCATAAACCGTTGGGCTTATAAATTTAATACTGATCAAACTGCCTGCAAGCTGTGGTTTATTTTCATCAATGATCAGGTTAAATGGCGTGCTTCCATAAACATCGGTATAATTGTATTTTCCTTTGACAAGATAATCGACATAAAACTTCAATTGCTTCACAACCATTTCGTTGTGACTTCTTGACCTTAGTGTTGTGGAAATATTCTGGACCTGGTCTGAAGTTCCTCCCCAGTTAAAAACGAGGCTTGTGTTTGAGGTAAAAAAAGGATTGTTTTCTTCTTTTATCGCTATCATCGTCTCCAAAGCATATACTTTTTCTTTCCTGATATTGACCTGGCGCGCAATGGTAAAGGTAATGATCATGCTGACGACAAACCATTTCCAGTAACTGGCAATCTTTATCAGAAATCCTTTAAAATCAAAGTTTTTCTGGTTCTCAAGAAATGAAAAATCTTTAGTATCGATCATACCTGTATGTTATCTCGTTAAAAGTAAGTAAGTGGTGGTCGCAAGGGACAGTAGCGTAATAATTGTGGATAGGGATTCTATACCCGTTTTCCCGGTACCCCAGGTTTTTTGAGGCAATGCCTTTACATAGATGTAATCGTTCGGCTTGACGTAATAATAAGGAGATTGCATGACTTTTATATCGGTCAGGTCAATATCATGCATTTCTGTACCTTGTGGGAATTGCCTGATAATAGTTACGGCTTTCCGGTTACCGGTAATGGTAATGTCTCCGGAATTTGCCACAGCTTCCAAAATGGTCACTTTTTCCTGATAAAGCACTTTTGAACCCGGGGAGCCAATTTCACCATTAATGGTATACCGCAATCCGGCTAATTTTACATTTACAAAAATTTCGGCCTCTTTATTGAAATATTCTGCAAGCAATCTTTTTTCAACATCAAGTCGCACTTCGTCAATTGTAAATCCAAGCACGTTGATTTCTCCTAAGATAGGCATTCTGATGTTGCCATGGTCGTCAACCGTAAAACCATCAAAGTAAAGTCCGGTTTCAGTTTTTGCAGTTTGTCCGGTTCCCGAAACTGAAAAAATGGCAACTAATTTTGGATCATTCGCCTTAATTTCTATACTCAATACGTCATTTGTCTGCAAACGATATGGCTTTACGTTCACCGGATTTATAACATTTTCAGTATCTGAAGGGTCTTTTTTTTGAAGGTATGTCAGGTCTTTAAGCGGTACGCAGGACGCAAACAACAAACCGGCAACCGCAAGTAAAAACAATAATGATTTATTCATTTTCTTGGAAAAATTTAGCGAACAAAGATAGTTTTTCATTTATAATTACAAAAAAGAACGCGTATAATTTGAGTTAATTGTTTTTGAAGGAGTTTTCGAACGGAATCCGTTGTAAAATGCTGCGCCCCAATGTGACTTCATCGGCATATTCGAGCTCATCACCCACAGCAATTCCACGGGCAATCGTTGAAGTGATCACCGGATAATCTTTAATTTGTCTATATATGTAAAAATTGGTCGTATCGCCTTCCATAGTAGAACTTAGTGCAAAAATCAGTTCCCTTATTGTTCCCGATTTTACTTTTTCTACCAACGAACCAATCGTCAGCTGGCTTGGGCCGATACCATCAATTGGTGAAATTTTCCCGCCCAACACATGGTAAATCCCGCGAAACTGCCGCGTATTTTCAATCGCCATCACATCGCGGATGTCTTCTACCACACAAATGATTTCATGGTCGCGTTTCGCATTCGAGCATATTTCGCAAACCTCTGTATCTGAAATATTATGGCAGTTCTGACACGATTTGATGTCTTCCCGCATGTCTGTCAAAGCCTGCGATAAAAAAGCAGTCTGCTCCTTTGGCTGCTTTAACAAATGCAATACCAGCCGAAGCGCGGTACGTTTTCCAATACCGGGAAGCTGCGCCATTTCCTGCACGGCTTTTTCCAATAATTTAGATGAAAATTCCATGGCGCAAATGTAGTAAAAAGGAGTGAATGTGGCAATTGGCGAATTGATCGCCGAAGCAACTCCCGAATGCTGCAATTCACAAATTATTTTTTGTATTTTGGCTTCGAATAAAACCACTTCCATGACACCCATTGCCATTTTATCGCTCATCATCATTTATTTCGGAATCCTGTTTTTGATTTCGTACGTCGTCAGTAAAAAAGACAGCGGAAATGATGCGTTTTTCAAGGCGAATAAAAATTCCAAATGGTATTTGGTGGCTTTCGGAATGATCGGAACGGCACTTTCAGGCGTCACTTTCATTTCAGTTCCCGGTGAAGTGGGTTCCCCAAATGGCGAGCAATTCAAGTATTTCCAGTTTGTTCTTGGCAATGCGATCGGGTTTATCATGATCGCGACGATTTTGCTTCCTTTATATTACAGAATGAATTTGACGTCTATTTACGGTTATATCGAAAGGCGTTTGGGAACGTATTCGTATAAAACGGCAGCGACGATTTTCCTGATCAGCCGCACGATCGGATCGGCATTTCGCCTGTATCTGGTCGTGATCGTTTTGCAGCGTTTTGTTTTTGATTTTTACGGAATTCCGTTTGCTGTTACGGTTTTGAGTTCGCTTGCGCTGATTTTTGCGTATACCTATCGTGGCGGATTGAAAACAATCATCATCACCGATACTTTACAGACATTTTTCCTCGTCTCTTCGGTTTTCCTGACGATTTATTTCATTTGCGACAGTTTGGATCTCAGCGTCGTTGGCGCGTTTGAAGAAGTCAAGAACAGCAACTATTCGAAAGTATTTTTCTTTGAGGATTTTATCGGAAGCAAGTTTCATTTTGTAAAGCAAATCCTTGGCGGAATTTTCGTTACGCTTGCCATGGTTGGCCTTGACCAGGATTTGATGCAGAAAAACCTCAGCTGCAAGAACATCGGCGAAGCGCAGAAAAACATGTTTACGTTTACCGGAATTTTCGTGGTGATCAACATTTTCTTTTTAAGCGTGGGCGCACTTTTATACATTTATGCAAATAAGAACGGGATTTCAGTTCCAGCCGATCTCGTAACCGGAAAACCGCGCACCGATTTATTGTTCCCTGAAATCGCGTTTCACCATTTGAGTTTCATTCCGAGTGTGGTTTTCCTTTTGGGATTGACCGCGGCGACTTTTGCCACTACCGATTCGGCGCTTACGGCCTTGACGACTTCTTTTTGCGTGGATTTCCTTGGCATGGATAAAACCGTTCTGATTGATACCGACGCGTCGCGACAAACTGCGAAAAAACAGGTGCGCACGAGGCATTTCGTACACATTGGATTTTCATTTTTAATGTTTGTGGTAATTGTGATTTTTAATGCGATCAATGACAGCTCGGTGGTGAGCATGATTTTCAGGATCGCGTCGTATACTTATGGGCCGCTTTTGGGATTGTATTCGTTTGGACTATTCCTGCAAAACCGTTCGGTAAAAGACAAACTCGTTCCGATCATTTGCTTGATTTCGCCTGCGCTGACGTACTTTTTAAGCGAAAATTCCAAAACGCTTTTCGGCGGTTATGTTTTTGACAACGAACTGATCATTGTAAACGGACTGATCACTTTGATTGGATTGTTCTTCATCAGCAGTCCGACGAAAGAACAGACGCGGTTTTAATGCTGGATTGTCACTTTTTTGTCTTTTCGACGAAGGAGAAATCTCTTAAATTCTGATTTGCTATCCATATGCGGTTTCTCCCTGCAGTCGAAATGACAAACAAGCTGCCGACACTGCCCTAGCCCTGATGGAAGCGGCATCCTTTTGTGTAGCGCAGCGGAACAAAAGATACAGCGGACAGCAGGAATCGCTCCTGAAAAAACTAATATTGTCCCGTAGAAAGCATCACAAGCGTACACGCCACTTCCACTTTCACGCCGTTTGCCTTTAGCAATTGGTACAATTCAGGGTTTTCGGTGCCCGGATTGAAGATCACGCGTTTGGGTTGTAAACCGGTGATGTAATTGTAATATTCCTTTTGGCGCTGCGGATTCAGGTATAAAGTCACGGTGTCGACGTTTGTAAACGGCACCTGTTTGGTCTGGATTTTTACGCCGGCAACCTCAGCTTCTTTGAGTCCGACCGCAACGACCGGCTGGTCGTAACTCACCAAACGGTTGATCGCCATATTGGAATATCTCGATGGATTTGCGGAAGCGCCAAGCACTAATGTTTTCTTGTTTTTCATGTCAGCAGTTTTTAGCTTTTGCAAAAGTAGTGCAAAATTCTGGTTTTGATTGTCTATTAAAAATACTACCTTTAGGAAGAAAAAATCTTAAAATCGTGATAAAATGTGCGGTTTGGTAACGGCGAATTGATTTTAAGTTTACTTTGAAACGGCTGGGCGAACCTAATTTTACACCAAAACTATGGAACTTTTCATCTACCTTTTTGCAGCGCTTTTTTCGGTATTGAACCCAATTGGAACGGTGCCGATATTCGTTGGACTGACGCAGCACGACGACAAAAAAGAGCGTTCGCGCATTTCGCTCTGGACAGCAATCGACGTGTTTATCATTTTGATCATTTCGTTTTTTATCGGGCAATATGTGCTGACGTTTTTTGGGATCAGCATAGACGCATTGCGGATTGCGGGCGGATTGATTATTGTGAGTTCTGGATTTAATTTATTATCCGGGAATTTCAGCAAAAAGCGCGGCATCAATAAAAAGGTCGAAAATGACGTGCAGAGCCGGAATGATATTGCTTTGACGCCGCTTGCGATACCGATGCTGGCCGGGCCGGGTTCAATTTCCTTATTGATTGCGTTCCATCAGGAACACCATTCGAATATTGAAATCGGGATTTCTACATTAGCCATTTTAGCGGTCTCATTTTCGATTTTCCTGATTATGAGAAGTGCGCATTATCTGGCAAAAATCCTTGGTGCTTCGGGCATTGTGGCGATTTCGAGAATTGTAGGTTTTATTGTCATTGCGATCGGAATCCAATACATTGTGAGTGCGATCGTCAGCATCATCAAAGGCAACCTTATGCAATAATTGTGATTTGTTGAAGAATGTTATCCAAAATAGGTTTGGTATCTTTAATAAAAAGTGATTATGAAAATATTGCTGACCGGCGCCAATGGATATGTGGGCAAACGGCTGTTGCCGGAATTGCTAAACCTCGGCCATGAAATCGTTTGTTGCGTCCGAAATAAAAACCGGCTTGGCGTTGACGAAGCAACTTTAGCAAAAATAACGATCTGGGAAGTTGATTTTCTGGATGAAATTGACTTAAAAAACATTCCGAAAAATATCGATGCCGCGTATTATTTGATTCACTCCATGCGCTCCAAAGGCGAATCATTTGAAAAACTTGAATCCAAATCGGCACAAAATTTCAACACTTACATGAATGCCATTGGCGCAAAGCAAGTGGTTTATCTTAGCGGAATCATTAACGATTCGAAACTCTCCAAACATTTGCAGTCGCGCAGCAATGTGGAACAAATTCTATACGACGGAAATTTTAATTTGACGGTTTTGCGTGCCGGGATCATCGTGGGTTCGGGCAGTTCCTCGTTTGAGATTATACGTGATTTGTGCGAAAAATTGCCAATCATGATCACGCCAAAATGGGTGTTGACGAAAACACAACCGATTGCAATCCGCGATGTGATGCAATATTTAATTGGCGTGTTGCTGCGCGAAGATTGCTACAATGATTCTTTCGACATTGCCGGTCCGGATATTCTGACTTACAAAGAAATGCTGCTGTTGTATTCGAAAACACGCGGCATCAAATTGTGGATCTGGACGTTGCCGGTGATGACGCCGAAATTGTCTTCCTATTGGTTGTATTTTGTGACGTCTACAACTTACCAACTAGCCGTAAATCTGGTAGATAGCATGCGGATCGAAGTGATTGCGAAAGACCAAAGGTTGCAAAAAATGCTAAATATCAATCCGACTTCTTATGTCGATGCAATTAAATTGGCCTTTAAGAAAATCGAACAGAATCTCGTCATTTCAAGTTGGAAAGACAGCCTGTCAAGCAGCCGAAGTTCAGACGATCTTTCGGGTTACATCCAAGTTCCGGTGTTTGGATGTTTGAAAGACGAACAATCAATTAAAGTAGAGAACACCGAATTGGCCTTAGACAATATTTTTTCAATCGGCGGGCAAAAAGGCTGGTATTACGGCAACTGGATGTGGCAAATTCGTGGAGAAATGGACAAATTGTTTGGCGGCGTCGGATTGAGGCGCGGCCGCACCCACCCGAGCATCATTTATTCGGGAGATTCACTTGATTTCTGGCGCGTGCTTTTTGCGAGCCGTACGGAAAAACGGTTGCTGCTTTTCGCCGAGATGAAACTGCCCGGAGAAGCGTGGCTCGAATTCCGCATTGACGACGAAAATGTATTGCATCAAATTGCGACGTTCCGACCGAAAGGCTTGTTCGGACGATTGTATTGGTATTCACTAGTGCCTTTTCATTATTTTATTTTCGGCGGAATGATCCGTAAAATTGCTGGGATCAAAGAAAAAAGCCCCCGCAATGCAGAGGCTTTTCAAAATAAAATAAACTAACTTAAAACAAACTCTTAATTTAAGACGATTTTCTTGGTCGTTGAATAATCGCCTGATTGGAATTGCAGTACGTAAACTCCGGCATTCAACGCACCCAAATCAATTTGCTGGTTGAAGAAACCTGACGTATTTGCCATTTTGCTTTCGAATACTTTTGCACCGGTCAGGCTGTAAACCGCAATCGTATTTTGTGCTGCTGCGCCCGAAGGCAATTCGTAAACGATATTGATCTTTTTGTCTGTTGACGGATTTGGATAAACCCCGAAAGACGCTTTGTTTTCCAATGTCGTTGTAGACAACAGGCTCGTGACATCTTCAGAATTGAACGTAATTTCACCTGTCGCACTTCCAGCAAACGTATTGAATTTCAACCTGTAAACGGTTCCGTTTGGATATTTTACGAAGAATGCTTTTTGCGTATCCACCACATAAACGCCACCTGTGAATGTTTTCCAGTCGTATCCAATTTTGTTGATGTCTGCAGAAAATTCAAGATTTGCAGTTGATCCGTCTGCATTTTCAGCAACCTGAAGGCTTGGATGGTGCAAAACGCCCGTTACGCCATACATCATGATTCCCAAATCGGTGTTGTATTTTGTAAAGTTTAGGTCCCAATCGGTAGTCGCCGGTTCAGCAATGACCTGAGCGTTGGTTTCCAATGAATAATAATTAAAATTGCTCGTTGGATTAGTCGCATTTGCCAATGTTACGGTCGTGTCGGCGCCCCAGCCCGCTCCATCCCAGGTGGCATATGTAAAAGTATACCCGGCGAAGAAATCGTCGATTTTAAATTTTTTATACGAAGTAGCCGAATATTTGATGACGAAAACCACAGCTCCGGTCACATGGTGGTTTGCGATGTTGTATTCGCCCCAGCCGTAAGTTGCCGATCCGTTGTCGAATGCGCCTTTTTCCCATTCTGTTTCGCTGTTGTACAATTGCGTCCAGCTTGATTCCTGGCTGACATTCAGTGTTGCCCAATCAACAGTCGTTCCGGCTTCAAATACTGCAAGGTTCTTCGCATCGTTGATCCTTGTTGCGAAACCAAAATTGCTGGTTCTTAAAAAGGCAATGTCCCAGGAATTCTGCGGATACTGGTTTGTGGTTCCGTCTGACAGCTTGTAGTAAACCTGGTTTGCATAGCCTGCGCCCATGGCAACCGATCCCGCTGTTTGTGCATTCGAACCCAATCCGAACAACACTGCCGCCATTAATAGTATTCTTTTTTTCATGGTGATAAATATTTAAGTGATTATTGTACTAATTTGTATTGGAATTTCGGATAGCCGCGAACGCCGCCTGGATTGACAAAAGCCATCATTTTGATTTTGTAATAATTGCCATCGATGTCTTTAAGGATGTAAAATCGATCGGTATATGCGGTTCCGGTAAATACGTCGCGCCATTCTGCCCCGATGATCCTTTGGTCATTTGTGAAATTGGCATCATTGATATTGGCCAAAGCAAAATTCCCGAAGTTAACAGTACTTCCGGCAGGACTGTTCACTCGGTATACTTTCACGCCTGCTTTTAGATTGTTCAATACAAAATCGGAATAACCATAAGATCCTGAGCCCACGATTTCATTGGTGAAAACCGTAAAATTCAAATCCCATTTTGCTTTTTCAGGTTCGACTGTAACAACATTTTGCGTATTGAAACTGAAGAAAGTAAAATTGTAATCCGGTGATCGCGGAATTGTCACTTCAGTGTGCGTCGTACTGTTTAAATCGGCATATTGCAACACATAATTGTCGCCGCTTTTTAAGATCCTGATCTTTTTCCATCCGCGTGGATTTCCGGCAACGGCCACGCTTCCCACCGGCGGAACATCCGTACCAACGGCATATCCGAGATTTAACAGGTAGACTTTATTGTCATTATCGTTGGCTGAAATTTCAGCAATTGCCGTTTTCGTTATATCACCATTTGGTGCATCGACGTAGTTGACATTTGACGCTTCGAATGTGCCAACAGCTACCTGGCTTTGGTATTGTTGAGCACTGGCTGCGGTTACTGCATCAATATTGGTGGCATCCAACTGTTTGGCGGCCATATAAAGCGATCCGTTGATGACGACGCGTGACAAATCGTCACTGTAAAAACCAAGATCCCATTTGTCTCTTCTGGAAGTAGTTACGAGTTCGGTACTTAAATCGATGAAGACCTGATTGCCCTGGTTTGGCCCACCAATTTCAGGTTCCATTGTGGCGCCGAGTGAAATTCCGAAACCAACGAGCGTTGAAGTATAGCCCTGAATCGAAACCTGTGAATCGTAGTTGATCTGGAAGATGGAAAAGCGTACCGATTTTAATTTGTCTTCTTCCACATAAGGCTGTTCGATCTTATTTTCATACGTAAAAGAAATCGCTGTTTGCCCTGCCAGAAACGGCACTTCAAAAGTCCCGGATTCTGATGACGGTGTGGTTTCAAAATCGACTCCATACTGCGCGTTTGTGGGCGTGACTTTAATAACAACACTTCCGTTGCTTGCTGCTGGCTCTGACAATTTCATCTCAATTTCATCCTGATCATGCATGCGTGTAAGGTCATGGCTTAGATTTGCAAAACCGACGACAAAAGGCTGGCTCAGATCGGTTTTATCACTTTCACAGCCTGAAAATGCCAGTGCGGTGAAAAATAATGCCAAGAAATATCTTTTTGCTTTCATGTCTAAAAATTAAAATGGTATAATAATTTGAGGAAATATGACCTTCCGTAACCCAGCAATTGGTCGGTGGAAGCAGCAGTATGCGTTCCTGCACCTGAAGCCGTGGTATTGACGGCGATGATATCGAATATATTGCGTGCTCCGGCCGTCACTTCAAACCTGTCTTTTGCAAAAGTCTTGCGAATGGTCGCGTCCAGAAACGTAAAATCATTCTGTTTGCCTTTTACGGTAACATCATCCGCCAAGGTGACAAACCGGTATTCAGGCCCGTTGTATTTGAGGAAAGCCGAGAAAACCGTTTTCCATTTCGGAATCCTGTAAGATACATTTGCATTGGCCTGCACGCCGTATAAATAATCATCGTTGGCATCGGCTGCATTTTCATCAATGACTTCAGAAACGCCTGAAAATGTAAATCCGCCACTAAGCGTCAAGTTGTTGAAATCCATGGAAGAAGTGATTGAAGTCCCGAAAGTACGGTACATGTCTACGTTGTTGAATTGCAACTGCAACGGCGTTGGGTTGACAATAATGAGTTCGATCCTGTCATTTACATCCATATAAAAAGCAGTGAATTTTGTCCTGAACTGCATTTTGTTTTGTGCAATAAATGTTTTGTTCAGATGCAGGAATATTGACTTTCCCTGTTCTGGTTTTAAGTTCAAATTGCCCTGTACATCATGGTTTACATCTTTAAGGTATGTATACAATTCGTCGTAACTCGGTAATTTAGGAGCTGTTCCAACGACAGCGCGCAATTCATAACCGCGGCCCAAATCATACCTGGCGCTTAACGAAACCGCCGCCTGCGTATCAAACATCGAGGAAAACAACGCCCTTGCACCCGGACGCAATGAAAATTTGTTGCTGATGTTGATTTCTGTCGCTGCAAAAACGTCGTAGGAACCCAGTTTGTTATCGGTATTTTCGCTTCTTCGCAAAAGGTTGTCACCGGTTGCCAGCACACTTGCATAGCCGCTGATGTCGCTGATTTCATAGCCTACCAAAAAATCTATGGTCTCATTTTTCAGGAAATTGCTGAAATTCCCTTTTGAGTACACGCCTTGGCGCGACTCATACCGGTACCTTTCGGTTTTTATATTTTCGTCCCGGCGGATGTCGTAAATATTATCTTCGGCGTCGCGTTTTTGTTCCTGGTACGATAGTGAAATGTCATAATTCAATGCATCGGCAAAACGTCCTGAAGCATTCAGGTTGTGGAAGAAACGCTTGGTTTTGTAGCTAATGTCGTTCGCGGTCGGGAAGCTTGTAGCAGTTGCCGTCTGGTCATTTGGCGTGACTGTGCTATTGTAGTTGTAAACATCTTCGGTAAAATATTCGAACTTGTAAAAAATACGGTGGTTCTTTAGCGAATAGCTCAATAAGGATTTGGCAGTCAACTGGTTTTTAGGCCGCCATTCATAACCCCTGAGGCTGTCGTTTTCCAAGTACTTTTCCCCTTTTCGACCATTGAAAAAACCTTTGAAATCATTGGTCGTAACCATTGCATTTGCATAGAATTTACTGTTGAAATTGTGCCCGATCTTTAGGGATTGGATGTGCCTTCCCATGTCGTTCATATTGTATTCATCACGTATGGATTCTTCCTGGATCGACGGTGTGATCTCCCATTTGTGGATGGAATTTTTCTTGGTGATGATGTTGATGATTCCCGAAACGGCATTCGCTCCGTATTCCACGCCCATCGAACCTTCGACAATTTCGATTTGCTGCACATCGTCAAGATTCATCTGCGTCAGGTCGATGTTGTTGCCCAAGCCTTCATCGCTGATCACTGGAATATTATCGACAAGGATTTTGAAATATTCGGCATCAAGCCCAAACATGCTGACGCCTGATTTTCCGTTCGGGCTTGGCATTACCGTAATATTGAGTGACTGGTTCAGCAAATCCGCAAGATTGTTCCCGGCCTGGCGGTCGATGTCGGCACGCGTGATCACATTGACCTGAAACACTGATTTTTTAACCGATTGCGGGTTGAATTGCCCGGTGATCACGACTTCATCAAGCCTGTTGGCTTTCGGGATCGTGTCCTGCTGTGCGTGTGCACAAATTGCGGTAAATGTTGTAAAGAGAAGGTATTTGATATTGAAATTCATGTCGTATGGCTTGTCTATTGCACTGCGGATTTCCCTACAATGATGTTGAATTTGATCCTGGATTGCAATATTTGAACGGACTTCATAAGCATTTATTTAGACTGAGTACAGATAATTTTTTTGCAAATATATTTATTATTTTTAACTGTTCTAAATAAAAACTACTATTTTTGCAAAAGAAATTTTTAACCATATACAATGAAAACAGGAATACTTTCAGCTTTGATTTTGCTATTATCGGGGAACATCAACGCCCAGGACCCGAAGAAAAAAGAAGACATCAAAGCCATCAAATCAATGTGCGGCTGTTACGAAGTAGCTTTTAATTTTGCTGAAACGTTTCAGTATTCGAAAGACGAAAAATACGTGCCATCGAAAACCAAATATGATTACGGTTTGGAATGGGTCGAACTTGTGGAAGACCAACCCAGTAAAATCGTCATGCAGCATTTGCTGATCGTAAACGACACGATGATCATCAAACACTGGAGACAGGATTGGGAATTTGAAAACACGAGATTGTACAATTTCTACAAAGACACCAGCTGGAAATACATTACTTTGGATAAAAATAAAGTCAAAGGACAATGGACACAGCGCGTGTTCCAGGTTGATGACAGTCCGCGTTACGAAGGCTCAGCCACCTGGGTTCACGTTGACGGCAGGCATTATTGGGAAAACAACACCGATGCGCCGCTTCCAAGAAGGGAACACACGATCAGGAAAGATTACAATGTTTTGAACCGAACAAACGTACATGAAATCACCAAAGACGGCTGGATCCACGATCAGGACAACACGAAAATTTTACGTGACGACGCCGGAAAAGACGTGATCTTAGCCAAAGAAAAAGGGCACGATGTGTATAAAAAAGTAGCCGATTCCAAATGCATAGCCGCACAAAAATTCTGGAAAGAAAACGCACCATTGTGGAAAAACGTCCGTGACAAATGGGCGACGGTTTTTGCAAGAAACAAAGATTTGGATTTGTTCGATAAAGTAGAAAAGAAACCGCTTTACAGCTATTTATTCGATTTGAAACCAACGGCTTCAAAAGCAGAAAGCGATAAAATCATCGACAGTTTTGTAAAAAACTAACATCTTTTTTCTCCAATAAAAAATCCAAATGCGAATCAACAATTCACATTTGGATTTTTTATTTTTTACTAAATGAATCTTAATTCCTTAATGGTAAAAATTAAACCATTAAGAACATTAACGCTTTAAGCTTTCGGCAAAAAGATCTCCGCCATCATGCAGCGTGCGCTTCCGCCGCCGCAGGCTTCAATCGTATCGAGGCTCGAACTTAAAATCTCCGCATGTTTTTCGAGTTTGGAAATCTGGTCTGCAGTCAGGCTTTGATGCGCCGCAGCACTCATCACCAAATAACGTTTGTCATTCGCACCGCGCACTTCGAGCATATTTCCAGCAAAATTATTGACCTGATCTTCCGTGATTAGAATGATTTCTTTTTTATCTTCTTTCAAGTTGTCGAGTACCATTTTGCGTTCTTTTTTATCATCGATGCAATCGGCACAGATCACGGCAAAAGTTTCCCCAAGGCACATCATCACATTCGTATGGTAAATCAGTTTTCGCTCTCCGTTTACGGTTTGGAACGCCTCAAAAATTACCGGCGCAAAATCGAAATCCTCACAGAATTCGATGAACAATTCTTCATCGGCACGCGGCGATAACGCGCAATACGCTTTTCCATTTTCGCGGTCTAAAAGCAAACTTCCGGTGCCTTCAAGGAAAATTCCGTCTTCTTCAGCTTCGGTATAATCCATGATGTTTTCGACTTCAAAACCTTGTTCTTCAAGCAAATCCAGAATTTCTTCCCTGCGCTCCTGCCTCCTGTTTTCTGCAAACATCGGATACAAAGCCACATCGGCATTCTCATGAAAAGAGATCCAGTTGTTTGGGAAAATCGAATCCGGCGTATCGGGATTTTCAGTGTCATTCACAACAAGGACATTGACGCCAACGGCACTCAATTTATCTACAAAAGCATCAAATTCCTGCTGCGCTTTTGCGTTTACGGTTGCAGGCAAAAGTCCGTCGAGCACTTTTTGGTAATAATTGTTTACGGCAGTCTGCTCGTTCATTCGAAACGCCACCGGGCGAATCATTAATATGGAATTGGTCGTTTGTTTCATTTGATATTTTTTTGGGCGTTGCCCTGCGGGCCAGGCTATCAGCTGTGCGCGGCACTTGCCTCTATCCTTAACGCGGACACCGGTTTTCAATTATATTTTTCTCAGTATCGGATGATTTCCTGGCAAAAGATACAAAGTTAATCGCGTATCAACGGCAAAGTCGAACATCTTAAAAGTCCTTCCTGCTTGGCGATTTCGGCATACGGAATTTCTTCCACCGTAAAACCTTTTTCACGAAGCCAGCTGTTTAAGCGTGTAAAATTCTTCTCAGAAACCACAACATCGGGTGCAATCGAAAACACATTCGAGTTCATATTGTACATTTCGTCGCGCGTGATGTGGAACAGGTTTTCCTTTCCGAATAAATCCAGCAAAAACACATAATCGGATTCTTCGCGGAAACCGCTTTTGTAGATGATGCCTTTGTCTTTTCCAACCGGCTGAAAGCAGCAATCAAGGTGCAACGCATTGTCGCGCGCTTCGATTTTAGATTTCACCAGGTCGAATTCCTTGACTTTTTTATGCGGAAATAAATCCTTGATGTACTGCACGCCCTGCATATTCGTGCGCGCGGTGATATAATCTTTGTAGTCGCTGCCTTTGTAAGTCCCGATGAAGATGTAATCGTTCCACAACATCACATCACCGCCTTCAATGTGCACTTCTTCCGGCGGACGCACTACTTTCTTAGGATCAATCTGGTCAATGACATATTGGATCGCGTCGAGTTCGCGCTCCCGGTCTGGCAGTATATTCGCTTTGACAAATGTATCGTCAATCACAAAACCGATGTCGCGGGAAAAAATCTGGTTGTAATTCTCGATCATTTCAGGACGAAAAACTTTGACATCGTATTTTTCAAAAACTTTGTTGAAAGCTTCCATTTCGTCACACATGTCGCATTCCAGCGGATACGTTCCGGCAAGGATGTGTTCGAGGGATTTTGGGTCATAAGCTTCATCGGCACCTGGCGTCGGGCCGTTGTTTACCGCCGATCCGAGTACTACGGCACGCAGTCTTGAAGTCTCGTTTTTTACATTTAAATTTAGCATAGAAATCGTTTTCGCTGGCAAAGATAAAAAAAGCCCCTTGAAGTTAAGAGGCTTTTACATTTTAATAAGTTAAAGTTAATTCTTGAGGAGTTTTTCAACAAAAGTTTTTCCAATGGTACTGATGCTGATGTTGTAAATCCCTTTTTGAAGCTGGGAAATATTGACAGTTTCGCTTGTTCCTCTGGCCACTTCCTGCCCGAGCAAATTGTAGATTTTTATCGAAACGATCGGTTCTGAACTGTCGACATGCACGACATCTGATGCAGGGTTTGGATAAATGCTGTAGGTCACGGTATCATAGTTTGCCGTTTGCAACGAGCCGGTAGTAGATGTTCCCTGAAGGTAAAGCGACACTGGAATGTAGCCCTGCTGACCAACAAATCGGGCCTGAGGAACATCGATCTTAAAAGTATGTGTTCCGGCCGCGAGATCTCCAAGTACAATTTCGCGAATCGGGATAACTTGCCCGGGGCACCAATTGCTGTTGGATGCCCAACTGGCATCAGTCCGTGGATTTGGCTCGTAGATTCCGTTGCCTTGCGTGTTGTACATCCGGTAAGGTTCGCAGGAAATTCCGCCCGGAGTGTACGTCAGTTTTAAGGCTCCGTCAAGGTAAACGTAATGTACCCTTCTGCGGTATTCTTCACCACCGGAATTGGCGCCGTGATTGGAAGTGATCAGGTGAAATTTGGCATCGTTTACCGCTTCAGGTAATGTAAAAGTGATGGTGCGGACGGTTTGTCCAATGACATCGGTAGCGCCTTCGGTATAATTGTTCAGGTCTTTTTTAAAATTCAGCGGCAGCAAATAATTGTGTTCGGCATTTGCGGTATCCGGTCCCGAAACAAATTCAAGCGTTCCGAAAAACACATCATTTCTTCCGGCACAACCAGCAACCTGGGTATTTGCAGCATACGGCACTCCGAAAACTTCGAGCTCGGCCCAAATGTCATAATTCGCCGTAATGGATGGATCTTTGAAAATCTGCGCTACATTATCGACAGTAAAAGTATAAGGCACTTGCGTTGGCTCGATATTCTTATTCATAAACGGCGTAATGAAACGGCCCAACTCGATTCTTATCGGACCTGACACTGTATACGGAGCGCCTTTTGGCACGAAGGCCAGATTGACATTTCCAATGCGGTCATAATTGTCGCAGGACGCTTTAATGGTGACATTGATGGTCATCGTATTTCCGAATGATTGCAATTGGGCATCGGTGAGTTTTTTAGCGTACAAATCATTTCTGCCCCGAATAACGCCGTCAGGTGTGGGAAAATCGACCACCGAAGCATAGCCGTCATAGAATAGAATTTCATTGAAAACGGTGACAGATGTTTGCGCTGTTGTTCTGAATGCTCCGAAAAGGACAAAGCAAAAGACAATGAGTAGTGTTTTTTTCATAGTGGTGTTGTTATTTTGGTGTAATTTATGAAAAAACGGTGGTTCTTGGAAATAAAAAAAGCCCCACAAATGTGAAGCTTTTTATGATAAGACTTAAATTATCTTTTATCCATATCTTTAAAATCCCTTAACGGATAACCGGTATAAATTTGTCTCGGCCTTCCGATTGGTTCTTTGTTCACGCGCATTTCTTTCCATTGTGCGATCCATCCCGGCAAACGCCCGATGGCGAAAAGAACCGTAAACATATCGGTTGGGATTCCGAGTGCGCGGTAAATGATTCCCGAATAGAAATCAACGTTCGGGTATAATTTTCTGGATACGAAATAATCATCAACCAAAGCCGCTTCTTCCAGTTTTTTGGCAATCACCAAAATCGGATCGTCCACACCTAAATTAGACAACACTTCATCAGCTGCTTTTTTGATGATTTTTGCCCTTGGATCGAAGTTTTTGTAGACCCTGTGACCGAAGCCCATCAAACGGAACGGATCGTCCTTGTCTTTGGCTTTCGCCAGATATTTATCGGCATCGCCCCCGTTTTTCTGGATTTCCTCAAGCATTTCTAGAACCGCTTGGTTTGCGCCTCCGTGCAATGGTCCCCAAAGTGCAGAAACCCCTGCAGAAATCGAAGCAAACAAGCCTGCATGCGACGAACCTACCATTCTTACTGTAGAGGTCGAACAGTTTTGCTCGTGATCGGCGTGCAGGATGAACAATTTATCCAAAGCATTGATCACAACCGGATTTGCTTTGTATGGGCCTGTTGGCAACGCAAACATTAAATTTAGGAAATTCTCAACATAGCCTTTGGTATTGTCGTAGTAATTTAATGGGAAACCCGATGCTTTTCTAAAAGTCCACGTGGCCAAAACAAGGAATTTACCCATCGTTTTGCACACCGCTTCATACATTTCCTTTTCATTTTCAACGTTGACTACTTTCGGGTTAAAGGCAGTCAAAGCACTTGTCAATGACGACAAAACGCCCATTGGATGTGCTGTTTTTGGAAAACCGTCGATGATGTTTTTCATCTCTTCGTTGACCAAAGTATATTTTCTGATGTCGTTTTCAAACTGCTCCAATTGTTTGGCTGTTGGCAATTCACCGAAAATAACAAGGTAGGAAACTTCGAGGAATCCGGCTTTGTCGGCTAAGTCTTCGATGGCGTAACCCCTGTAACGCAAAATTCCTTCTTCTCCGTCAAGGAAAGTGATTTCGCTTTTGCATACTCCCGAATTTTTATAACCAGGATCCATGGTGATTGCTCCTGATAAATCGCGTAACTTGTTAATATCGATCGCCACTTCGTTTTCACTTCCCACAATTACCGGAAGCTCATACTTTTTGCCATCTAATTCTAATATTGCTGTTTTTGACATAATTATTGGTGGATTTTAATCTTGAAAATTATAATTTAACAAATCTATGGAATTTAGTATGAATTAAAAAATGATTCCTGCAGCGAAATCGTTAATAATTCTATAAATGATGTCAATTTTGTATAGATCAAAAATGCCAGTTATGCCAAAAAGAAAGCCTGCGAAAATATCACAGGCTTCTTAAATTAACCGAATAACCTAACTAATTTTTGAGGAGTTTTTGTATTGTTAAACCTTTGTCTGTAACTATTTTTACAAAGTACAATCCTGAGGATTTTGCCGACATGTTCAAACGCGCCGTTTCAGCATTTGGACATTGTTTTTCAATCAGCCTTCCGCCAATATCGAACAATTCAACCGATTTTAAAATTCCTTTTGCTTTAATATTTACAACATCATTTGCCGGATTTGGAAATATTTGAATGGTATTATCGGATGCAAAATCTCTATTTTCAAGAATTGCAAATCGGGTATCTACCCTGTTGGTCACAATTGGGTGGTTGTAATCGAAAAAGATGTTCGCCGTGTTCGAAACAGTAGTATTCGGCGCAAGATTGCCAAGTGTCCTGATCTTAAACAACACATTGCCGTGCCCGCCAATTGGCAGATGAATGCCTTCGAAAATGAATTCTACGATATTGCCATTTATTTTAACAGACATGCCGTCGGTGGCGCTTAAAATCTGGAGCGAATTGATGTCGAATTGTGTCGCGTCAATCACATCTTTCACGACTACATTTTCGGCGACATGCGTTCCGGTATTTTCAAAATTGACCATGTAATGCAGGTATTTCCCGATCTGATCGGTGGAAACCGTGGCGCCTTCAATGCAGGTTTTGTCATTCGGATCAAAAGAACCCACGACCGTTTGCGTAAATGAAAAAGCGTTGTCTTCAGGCATTTCATCGGTGGCAACCGGATTGATCGCTGCAGAGAAAACCAGTTGATCGTCAATATTCACCGGCGGCGTTGCTGTTGGGGAATTGACATTCAATACCACGTTAATCGAACGGCTTTCAAACGGACGAAGGTTTGCATAATTGAATAACAAATTACCTGTTAGCTGCCCGCTTGGCGTAATTGAAGCAGAAATAAAATCGAGCAGTGCGTCGTCAAAATTAAAACTGATGTTGCCCGACAGGGTTTGGTTGCCTTTATTTTTATAAGCAATTTGGTATACGGCATCGAATCCAGGCCTTGCCGGATTAACCGGTGCAATCACAATTTCAAGATCGGGATGCACGGCATTGGCGGCAAAGCAAAAATTTTGTGCCGTTACCGAATTGTCATTCTCAGGAAAATTGATTGTTGCAGTTGGTGGCGTTGCCGTAAAATAAGATGGGTTTTCGAATTCAGGCGTTACCGTAAAATTTCCGGCATTGGTATAAAAATGATAACCGCCTACTGAATTTGTAAATGTAGAACCCTGATTGGTACCGTCATTTATTTTAACTTTCATGAATGGATGCACCGGATCGGTTTCTTCACAACCATTGTTGTCCTGATCAAATGCTACTTTACCGTTGATGGTGTTGTAGTTGCCTCCGGGCGTAAAACTGCAATAACTACTCGCGTTCAAATTTGGGTGTGGTAAAAACTCAGGGTCATTTAATTGCGTGTCATCCATACAAACAAATCCTACTGTTAGAGGCATACCAATGAAAGATTCGTTTTTTCCATTCTTAATATTCAAGGTATTCAATTCCAATGAGGAAAGATTGACATGATCAAGATTGGGGCAATGCGAAAAATCAAGGCTTGAGATGGTATATAAACCATATAACAACTCTATCGACACAAGAGATACGCAATCTGATACATCCAGAGAAGATAGTTTTGTCTGATTGAAATTCAAGCTACTGATACTTGAACAACCTTCGAGGCTTACTGACTCTAATGTTTCTATTCCTGAACAATCCAAACCAGGCAAACTGCTGCAGCCATCGGCATTGATCGAAGTTAATTTTGCATTTTCGATAAGTAAACTGTGTAATGCAGAGCAGTTGGAAAGATTCAGTAATCCGGAAATCGTCTCCTCAAAAAGCCCAAAGGTTCCAATGTATAAATTTTCTAGTTGCGCAAGATTCGAAACATCCAAATCAATCAGCGGAGTGTTCCTAACGTTCAGCGTGTTTAAAGCACTACAACCTGATACGTTTAAATGATGTGATTTCCTGTTGTCGAAAACCACATTGGTTAACAGGTCCAATCCGCTGAGGTCTAGAGTCTCAAAAACGGATAAGACATCGTCGTCATCCGCAATGACAATACTTACCAATTTGTGGTTTTGCGTAAGATCAATAAATGAAATTGGATTTCCCCAACTCTCAAATAAAGCCAGATTAGAAAACAACTGCATGCCCTCAAACGAAACAATGCCCAAGTATCGCAAACTCAAGTTAGTTACGGCTTCGGCTTCAGAAACCTGAATCTGGCCATCATTGTTACTATCAATGACCGGAGTATAAGTTAGCAATGCATTCTTAAAATTCACATCCGGAATATTCACGACAGGCTGCGCCGCTGCTCCAGCACCAATTAACAATAATGAAAGTAAAAGTTTTTTCATATGGCTTGCATTTATGTTCCAAATATACTTTTTTAATATCAACGGCATTCAGCCAATGAGAATTCGACGGTTTTGAATTAGAATTCGCATAAAAAAACCCGGCTGTGTAGCCGGGTTTTAAAAATATCGTGAAATGATTATTTTATTTTGAATGCTTTTTTTCCAGGGAAATAAGCCGTGTCTCCCAATTCTTCTTCAATGCGAAGCAACTGGTTGTATTTTGCCATACGGTCTGAGCGTGAAGCCGATCCGGTTTTGATCTGCCCGCAGTTTAAAGCGACAGCCAAATCGGCAATCGTGTTGTCTTCGGTTTCTCCTGAACGGTGCGACATCACTGAAGTGTAACCCGCATTGTGCGCCATGTTTACCGCAGCGATCGTTTCGGTCAAGGTCCCGATCTGGTTTACTTTTACAAGGATCGAATTGGCGATGCCTTTTTCGATTCCTGTAGCCAAACGCTCTACATTGGTTACAAACAAATCGTCTCCAACCAATTGTACTTTGTCTCCGATAAGGTCTGTCAGGTATTTCCAGCCATCCCAATCGTCTTCCTGCATGCCGTCTTCAATTGAAATGATCGGATAGTTTGCAGCCAATTCAGCCAAATATTCTGCCTGCTCTTTTGACGAACGGATTTTTCCGCCTTCGCCTTCGAATTTTTTATAGTCGTATTGTCCGTTCACGTAGAATTCTGATGCGGCACAGTCTAAAGCGATCATGATTTCATCACCAAATTTGTAGCCTGCATTTTCAACCGCTTTTTTAATCGTATCCAAAGCATCTTCGGTTCCGCCGGCAAGGTTTGGTGCAAATCCGCCCTCATCACCTACAGCAGTTGACAAACCGCGGTCGTGCAATACTTTTTTCAAATGGTGGAAAATTTCGGTTCCCATTTGCATCGCTTGAGAAAACGTTTCGGCTTTTACCGGGAAAATCATGAATTCCTGGAAGGCGATCGGCGCATCGGAGTGCGAACCGCCGTTGATGATGTTCATCATCGGGACCGGAAGCGTATTACCTGAAACACCGCCAACATATCTGTACAATGGCATGCCGAGCTCGTTTGCAGCGGCTTTGGCTACAGCCAATGAAACGCCTAAAATGGCATTCGCGCCAAGCTCTGATTTATTTGGAGTTCCGTCAAGATCGATCATCATTTTGTCGATCAGGTTCTGTTCGAAAACAGAGGTACCAAGGATTTCCTCTGCTATTCTTGTATTTACATTTTTAACTGCTTTCAGGACGCCTTTTCCAAGGTATGCCTTTCCGCCGTCACGCAATTCTACAGCTTCGTGCTCTCCGGTTGATGCTCCTGAAGGAACAGCAGCACGTCCTAAAACACCGTTTTCAGTCACTACATCCACTTCGATTGTAGGATTTCCTCTTGAGTCAAAAATCTGTCTTGCATGAATTTTAATAATAATGCTCATTGTATCTGTTTTTTGAATTGTTTACTTATTATATGCAAATATATTGGAAACTAGGCAATGATACTGCTCAAAAATAAATAATTATCAACGTAATCGATGTAGTAAACCTAAATTTTGAGCATTCCTTTTCAACTATCAAATTCAATGCAGATCAAAATATTTGTGACAAAATTTTTATTTTTATTTTTTTTGTCACAACTTTTGTGGCAAAAATTTTAATTTAAAAAAAATGCCACAACTCGGACTTGGGATTTCCTACAGCCACTAAAAAAATTAATATGGCAAAATTTCATATCAAGAACCAGCAGGGCGCCAAATATTTTACACCGCATCTCATCACAGACCTGGTTTTTAAAACTCAGTTGGTTTCTTTAAAACCCAATATTTGAAGCACACTGTTTTTGTAACTGCGCCCAATTGGGATCTCGTTTTTACCGATCTCGATGCTGTTTGCGTCAATGAGATCAATCTTTTTCCGGGCGACGATAAACGAGCGGTGCACGCGGATGAAACTTTCCGGTGGCAGTTCTTTTTCAACGGATGCAATCAGGTAACGGGTTAGGATCGTTTTGGTATCGGTAACGATTTTAAGGTATTCGCGCTGGCTTTCGATATATAAAATGCTGTTTAACAAAATGCGCGCTTTTTTCTTATTCACCATAAAAAAAAGGCAGGCGTCGTCATTGGCAACCACCGGGATTTCGATTTCTTTTTGAGGATGCATCCGATCGACCACTTTGCTTATGGCTGCCATAAAACGTTCAAACGGAATCGGTTTCAATAAATAATCGATGACATTGTATTCGTAGCTTTTCAATGCAAATTCATGATAGGCCGTTGTAATGACCACCAATGGCGGCTTCTTGAGCATCGCCAGAAAATCGAGCCCTTTGAGTTTGGGTAGGTGAATGTCTAAAAAGATCAGGTCGATTTGCTGGTTTTGAAGCACTTCCATAGCCGAAAAAGCATCATTGCAAACTGCGCGAAGCTCTAAAAACGGAACCTGCCCGATAAAATCGGAAATCACTTCAACCGCTAATGGTTCGTCTTCGATGATGGCACATTTGACATTCATGGCAATTCGTTTAAGTCGATGGACAGCCGGGCTGTAAAATCATTACCATCTGCTGCGGCATCCAAATCAAAACTTTGGTAACTGAGTTCGAGTTGGCGCCGCAGGTTTTTTAATCCGATGCCATCTTCAATCGCATCAGCGGCATCTTTTTCAAAAGTATTGCGCACCACAAAGGACAGTTTTTTATTTTGAAGTTTTAATTGGATGCTGATTTGTGCCTGCTCTACCGTTTCACTTGCGCCGTGCTTGAAGGCATTTTCTACAAAAGGGACTAAGATCAGCGGGACAATCCCGATATTTTGATCGTCAGCCTCACATACAAATTGAATCCTGAGCCGATCGCCATAGCGGATTTTCTCAAGTTCGATGTAATCTTCCAGAAAATGGATTTCTTTTGACAAGGGAATGCTCCGATGCTGCGTTTCATACAACACGAAGCGCAGCAATTTGGAAAGTTTGATGACGACATCGGCAGTCTGGTCAGATTTTTTTCGCGCCAACGCGTACATGTTGTTGAGCGTATTGAACAAAAAGTGCGGATTCACTTGTGATTTGAGGAAATTCAATTCGGTTTCAAGTTTCTCTTTCACTAATAATCGCTCCCGATCCTGCAATTGCCGGCTTACGCTGTATTGTTTCAAGGCGATGGCGACACCGGCAATAAAGATCTTGTTCATAAACGAATCCATCATGCCTAAAAAGTCAAATACGGGTAGAAGTTTTGGCTGGTTGTAAATTTCAGGAAGCAGCACTTCTGTGACCAATATCCGCGACAGCAATGTAAAAACCAGCAAGATGGTACACATGAAGCCGATGGTGTTGAGCTTGCTTAACTTTTGTTTGTAATACAGCTCCATCATCCGGAACAGCAGGTACACCATCGGGATTTTTATCACCAATACTTGTAAAGTTTCAGACGCAAAAGCAGTCGCCAGGCCATTTGCGATCGTGAGGTGGTATTGCCTGACGATCCATTCGAATTCGGTATACCCTTCAAATGCGAGGTACACCATCCAAAACCAAAAATGCCTGAACCATTTTATTTCCATGATCGCGAAGTTATGCATTTTGGCCCTTTTTTGCTATTTCTGTGACAGACAGCAGTTTTATCAATACGAACGACCTTTAACCATTGATAAATCCGTTCATCAACTTTCAACAGATCAAAATCGTTTTTCTATGGTTTCTAACCTGCTGTTTGTAGCAATCGGATTTTTTACTGAAGGGTATTGGATAACTTTAATTTAGCAAAAACCAGATTACTCACAAAATTTTAAAGTCATGAAAAAAATATTACTCTCACTATTGACATTATATAATTTTATAGGCTACGGACAGACTTGGCAAGCAGCAGCTAATATCCCTGTTCCGATTCGAGCAGGAAACACGGCAGCGTATTCAAAAAACGGCGATGGATTTTTATTTGTTGTTTCCGGGCGCGACAACAACGGAAATATTACGCCGAAACACCAACGCTACCAAATGAGCACCAACAGCTGGACAGACCTGGCCGATCATCCGACCGGAATTTTGGGCGCCGCCACTGCCATTTTAAAAGACAGTCTGTATGTGATTGGCGGATTAAGGACCACTCCGGGTTCGGCCTGGAGAAGGGTTTACAAGTACAGCATCAATGAAAATACGTGGTCGCAGGCAGCAAATTTCCCTGTGAACCTGGTAGATGCGAAAGCCGTCGCCTATCAGGACAGCCTCATTTACATTACCGGCGGATATACCGGAAACACTTATGTATACAACAGCCATTACAACCGCTGGCGCACGGCGACTCCGGTATTGCCGGGCGGCAGTTTGAGTTGGTTTGGCTTTTCGGTTCAGGACAATACGCTGGTAATGCTTTGCGGTACTGATGGATTTTTATCTTCGAATTATTACAACACGGTCAGAAAAGGCGTCATCGACCAGACTGACCGGTCGCAGATCACATGGACAGAAGGCACGCCGTTTCCGGGAGCCACACGCACTTTTTTTGACGCACAGCTCTGGAAAGACGGCGTGATCATGACGGGCGGCAGTACCGACAATACTTTTGAAACCCATTCTGATGAATGTTATGTGTATGACGTCCGGGATGACAGTTGGCAAATGCAACCTTCAAAACCCACTTCTTGGCTCACGGGAAACAGCGGCAGTGTGCAGCACAATGGCGAATGGTCGCTGATTTGCAGCAGCGGTTTTGGTACCGGGTATTTATCGCAAACTGAAATATTCTCCGCAGTGCCGCTTTCGACCACTGAAAATTTAGCCAACAATTGTGAGTGGAAAGATTTCAAAGTGGTTTATGGGAAGTATCTCACACTGCGGTTTTGCTACAATGGTTATTCAAAAATCGACCTGAAAATCACCGATCACCATGGACGGATTGTAAGACAAATGACAGACATTGCTTCTGGAAAAGGGACACAGGACGTTTTGATTGAAAAAGACAGTCTGCCGAAAGGCATTTATTATTGTTCCTTACAAAATCAGGAGGCAGTTGTTACTAGAAAAATAATCGTGTACTAGCATCCTTGAAATTTAAAAAAGCCATAACGACAATTGTTATGGCTTTTTAATTTTATTTCGCTTTGATGTTTTCAATGAACTGGTCAAACAAATAAGTCGAATCGTGCGGGCCGGGGCTTGCTTCAGGATGGTATTGTACCGAGAAGCAGTTTTTGGATTTCATCCGCATACCGGCAACAGTTTCGTCATTGATGTGCAGGTGCGTAATTTCAAAATCGGGGTGCGCCATGAGTTCTTCTTTGTTGACGGCAAATCCGTGGTTTTGGGAGGTGATTTCGCCTTCGCCTGTTAAAACATTTTTTACCGGATGGTTGATGCCGCGGTGGCCGTTGAACATTTTATAGGTAGAGATTCCGTTAGCAAGCCCGATGATCTGGTGTCCGAGACAAATCCCGAAAACCGGATCATTATTTTCTAATATTTTTTTTGCAGTTTCCTGTGCGACTAAAAGCGGTTCGGGATCGCCGGGACCATTGGAAAGGAAAAAACCGTCGGGACGGAAGGTTTTCATTTCTTCGTAAGTGGCGTCGTATGGAAATACTTTGATGTAGCAGTCGCGTTTGGCGAGGTTTCTCAGGATGTTCTTTTTGATGCCGAGATCTAAAGCGGCGATTTTATAGGTAGCGTTTTCTTCTCCGATGAAGTACGGTTCTTTGGTGGATACTTTTGAAGACAATTCTAAACCTTTCATGTCAGGCACTTTGGCGAGCTCAGCCTTGAGTTCTTCTATGGTTTTTCCGTCGGTGGAAATGATAGCATTCATGGCGCCGTTGTCACGGATGTAGCTCACAAGGGCACGCGTATCGACATCTGAGATGCAAATTAAATTTTGTGCGCGGAAATAATCTTCGAGGTTTTCGGATGAATTGGCTCTCGAATGGTTGAAGCTGAAATTCTTGCAGACGAGTCCGGAGATCATGATTTGGTCGGCTTCGATGTCCTGGTCGTTGACGCCGTAATTCCCGATGTGGGCGTTGGTGGCCACCATGATCTGGCCGAAATACGACGGATCGGTGAAGATTTCCTGGTAGCCGGTCATTCCGGTGTTGAAGCAGACTTCGCCGAAAGTGGTTCCGGAGATTCCGATGGATTTTCCGTAGAAAATGGTGCCGTCGCTGAGTAATAGAATGGCTTTTTGTCGTGTGGTGTGTTTCATTTTGTAGTTAGTTGTTTTTTGGTTCAGGGTTTTGGGTTCAGGGTTCCGGCAACTGAATTTAAACCTTATACCGTGCACCTTTTACCTAGTCCTTTTACCTTTGCAAATTTAGTTGTTTTGTGTGAATCTTTTCTGAACCGTTAAGAAATTAAGTTTCATTAAGCTGCTTGCTTGAACTTGTTGTGGAAATAACTGTTCCGGTTTAGCCCGGATGGAAGCGGCATCCTTTTGCGGCGGAGCGCAGCGTAGCCGTAAAAGATACAGTGGACAGCGGGACAAATGCTTCTTTTGAATGATGCGGTTTGTGCTCCTGATTCCTCACTGCGTTTCGGAATGACAAAGAAGTATCAGAATGGTAAAAAAAAAGGACAAACTAATAAAAGTTTATCCTTGATTTTTATTGAAATGTGAATTTCATTATTCAGCTGTCTCAGTAGTTTCAGTTTCAGCAGCTGGCGCTTCTGGTGCTTTGGCTTCAGGAGCAGCTTCAACAGCTGTTTCCTCTTTTTTAGCTTTTGCGCCACCACGACGGCTTTTTGCTTTTTTCACTTCTTTTTTACCACCGTTGTACAGTTCGTTGAAATCTACAAGTTCGATCATCGCCATATCAGCGTTATCTCCCAAACGGTTTCCAACTTTAATGATACGGGTATAACCACCTGGACGGTCACCAACTTTAGCGGCTACATCACGGAACAAGTCTGTTACTGCATATTTGCTTCTAAGGTAAGCGAAAACGATACGACGGTTGTGGGTTGTATCTTCTTTTGATTTTGTAATAAGCGGCTCAACGAATTGTTTCAGCGCTTTTGCTTTAGCAACAGTAGTATTGATACGTTTGTGCTCGATTAGAGAACAAGCCATATTTGCGAGCATAGCTGTTCTGTGCCCTTTCTGTCTGCTTAAGTGATTATTCTTTTTTCCGTGTCTCATGACTTTCTTTTAAAACTTCATCTTGCATCGATCCGCTCTGGAGCGCAAAATATGAAGCGATTTATTCTTTATCTAATTTGTATTTTGCCAAATCCATTCCGAAGGTCAGGTTCTTCACTGCAACAAGTTCGTCAAGTTCAGTTAAAGATTTCTTACCGAAATTACGGAATTTCATCAGGTCATTTTTATTGAATGATACCAGATCACCAAGGGTGTCAACTTCTGCCGCTTTCAAACAATTTAATGCTCTTACAGAAAGGTCCATATCGACAAGTTTGGTTTTAAGCAACTGTCTCATGTGCAATGACTCTTCGTCATACGATTCTGTTTGTGCGATTTCGTCAGCCTCAAGCGTGATTCTTTCGTCAGAGAATAACATGAAGTGGTGGATCAACACTTTAGCAGCTTCGGTTAAAGCGTCTTTAGGATTGATAGAACCATCTGTCTTGATTTCGAAAACTAATTTTTCGTAATCTGTTTTCTGCTCTACACGGAAGTTTTCGATCGCGTATTTCACGTTTTTCACTGGTGTGAAAATAGAATCCGTAAAGATTGTTCCGATAGCGGCATTTTGTTTTTTATTCTCTTCTGCAGGCACATACCCACGACCTTTTTCGATAGTTAATTCGAAGTTCAGTTTGATTTTCGGGTCAAGATTACAGATTACCAATTCTGGGTTTAACACCTGGAAACCTGAAATAAATTTCTGAAAATCACCTGCAGTCAATTGGTCTTTACCAGTAACAGAAATCGTAACTGATTCGTTATCGACGTCTTCGATCTGGCGTTTGAAACGCACTTGTTTCAAATTAAGGATGATTTCTGTAACGTCTTCAACAACACCTGAAATAGTAGAAAATTCGTGGTCTACACCTTCAATTCTGACAGACGTAATTGCATATCCTTCTAAAGCGGAAAGCAAAACTCTTCTAAGTGCATTACCAACAGTCAATCCGTAGCCAGGTTCTAAAGGGCGGAATTCAAACTTCCCTTCAAAATCGGTTGAATCGATCATGATAACTTTATCGGGCTTCTGAAAATTAAATATTGCCATAATTTCGACTAAGTCAATTATTATTTGTTGTACAATTCGACGATAAGTTGTTCTTTGATGTTTTCCGGGATCTGCAATCTTGCAGGAACAGAAACGAATGTACCTTCTTTAAGGTCATTGTTCCATGTAATCCACTCATAAACATGACTTGAATTGGATAGTGAACGCTCGATAGCTTCCACTGATTTAGATTTTTCACGAACAGCCACTTTGTCGCCGGCTTTTAAATGGTAAGAAGGAATGTTTACCAATTCTCCATTTACTGTAATGTGACGGTGAGAAACGATTTGACGCGCTGCTCTACGAGTAGGTGCGATACCCATTCTGTAAACCACGTTGTCTAATCTTGCCTCACACAACTGGATCAAAACCTCACCAGTTACCCCACGTGCAGCAGATGCTTTTTCGAATAGCCCACGGAATTGTTTTTCAAGGATTCCGTAAGTGTATTTCGCTTTTTGCTTTTCCATCAACTGGACAGCGTATTCTGATTTTTTACCTCTTTTTTTCGCCTGTCCGTGTTGTCCAGGTGGGTAATTTCTTTTTTCGAAAGATTTGTCATCTCCGAAGATCGCTTCACCGAATTTACGGGCGATTCTTGTACTTGGACCAGTATATCTTGCCATTTTAAATTGTTTTGGGTCAGAGATTGTGAATTCAGGTCAAATCCTTCGACAATCTGGGCCTGTCCCGGGTTATACTTACTTATGTAAAATTAAACTCTACGTCTTTTTGGAGGACGACATCCATTGTGCGGCATTGGGGTAACGTCGATGATCTCTGTTACTTCAATTCCGGAATTATGTACCGAACGGATTGCAGACTCACGTCCGTTTCCTGGTCCTTTTACATACACTTTCACTTTTTTCAGTCCAGCCTCTAACGCTACTTTGCTGCAATCTTCTGCTGCCATCTGAGCTGCATATGGAGTGTTCTTTTTAGAACCTCTGAAACCCATTTTACCTGCTGAAGACCAAGAAATAACTTCACCTTTTTTGTTGGTCAAAGAAATGATGATGTTATTGAAAGTCGCACTAATATGAGCTTCACCCGTTGATTCAACGATAACTTTACGTTTTTTTGCTGTTGCTTTAGCCATATTACTTATTATTTAGTTGCTTTTTTCTTGTTAGCAACAGTTTTGCGTTTACCTTTTCTTGTTCTGGAATTGTTTTTCGTTCTTTGTCCTCTTAACGGAAGACCAGATCTGTGACGGATTCCTCTGTAGCATCCGATGTCCATTAAACGTTTGATGTTCAATGAAACTTCTGAACGCAACTCACCTTCAATTTTGTAAAATGAAACGGCCTCACGGATTGCTCCGATCTGGTCATCATTCCAATCCTGAACTTTGATATCTTCGCTTACACCGGCTTTTGCCAATACTTCTACAGCTCTGCTTCTACCTACTCCGAAGATGTATGTTAAAGCGATAACTCCTCTTTTGTTTTTCGGGATGTCTACCCCTGCTATTCTTGCCATAATTATCCTTGTCTTTGTTTAAATCTAGGATTCTTTTTGTTGATTACGTATAATCTGCCTTTTCTGCGTACAATCTTGCACTCGGCACTTCTTTTTTTAACTGATGCTCTTACTTTCATCTTAGTATTTATTAATATCTATAAGTAATTCTTGCTTTTGACAGATCGTAAGGGCTCATTTCCAGTTTCACTTTATCACCAGGTAATAATTTGATGTAATGCATGCGCATCTTTCCTGAAATGTGGGCAATTACTATATGTCCGTTTTCTAATTCTACTCGGAACATCGCATTGGACAATGCCTCAATGATCGATCCGTCTTGTTCTATTGCTGATTGTTTAGCCATAAAATTAAGCTACTGCTTTTCTGTTTTTACCACTTTTCATCAAACCGTCGTAATGTTTGTTTAATAAGTAAGAATTGATTTGCTGGATGGTATCGATAGCGACACCCACCATAATGATCAACGACGTACCACCAAAAAACATTGCCCATGATTGCTGAACATCCATCACACTTACAACAATAGCCGGGAACACAGCGATTAGCGCAAGAAATAACGAACCAGGGAAAGTAATTAAAGACATCACTTTATCAAGGTAATCAGAAGTTTCTACTCCTGGACGGATGCCCGGGATGAAACCACCGCTTCTTTTGAGATCATCAGCCATTTTGTTGGTTGGAACCGTAATAGCGGTATAGAAGAATGTAAATACTACGATTAAAGTAGCGAATACAAAGTTATACCAGAATCCAAACATATTGCTAAAAGCGCCTGCGATCGTTTGTGATGCTTCAGATTGTGACAAACCGGCCAGTGCAGCAGGAATGAACATGATTGCCTGGGCAAAGATGATCGGCATGACTCCAGAAGCGTTAAGCTTCAACGGAATCCACTGTCTGTTTCCTCCGAATGCGTCCTGTTCGAAATCACCTGTAGTCGTACGGCGTGCGTACTGTACCGGAATTTTTCTCACGGCCATGACAAGCAACACACAAGCAATAATCACCAAAAGCCAGATAATGATCTCGATTACCAGTAACATTGGTCCACCGTTATTATTTGTAACCCTTGTTGTAAATTCCTGGATGAAAGCCTGAGGCAGTCTTGCAAGGATTCCCACCATAATTAAAAGTGAGATTCCGTTTCCAATCCCTTTGTCGGTGATCTTTTCTCCAAGCCACATTGCGAAAATGGTACCTGTAACGAGAATCACTACAGAAGAAAACAAGAATGAGAAAGAATCAAATCCTAAAAGGAAAGCACTGTTTGGCAATGTTCTGTACAAGTTGTAGATGTAACCAGGACCTTGTACCAATGTGATTGCAATGGTCAACCAACGTGTGATCTGGTTGATTTTCTTTCTGCCGCTTTCTCCGTCTTTTTGCAGTTTCTGAAGGTAAGGAATCGCAATTCCCATCAACTGAACTACAATCGAAGCCGAGATGTAAGGCATGATACCCAAAGCAAAAACAGAAGCTTTTGAAAAAGATCCACCGGTAAACATATCCAGGATCGAGCCAATACCGTTTTTAGTCTGGCCCGCTAAACTTGCTAACTGCGTTGCATCGATTCCCGGAAGGGTTACGTGTGCACCGAATCGGTAAACCAAAAGAAGCAATAACGTGAACGTAATGCGGTTCTTTAATTCCTCGATCTTCCAAACATTAGCTAATGATTCAAAAAATTTCTTCATCTTAATAGAAAAATTATAATGTTACAGCTTCTCCACCGGCAGCTTCAATAGCCGCTTTTGCAGTCGCAGTAAATTTGTGAGCGGTTACCTTTAATTTTGCTTTCAATTCGCCACGACCTAAGATCTTAACGATTTCGTTTTTGGTAGCCAGACGGTTTGCTACGTAAGTTGTCATGTCGACAGCATCCGTTACAATTCCGTTGTCTACTAACAACTGAAGCGTATCAAGGTTAACACCTTCGTAATCTTTACGGTTGATGTTTGTGAAACCAAACTTAGGCACACGTCTTTGAAGTGGCATTTGCCCACCTTCAAAACCAATCTTTTTAGAATAACCAGAACGCGATTTCGCTCCTTTGTGTCCTCTTGCAGAAGTACCACCTTTACCGGAACCTTCACCACGGCCTAATCTTTTATTCTGATTGTGCGTAGAACCTTCAGCAGGTTGTAAGTTACTTAAATTCATCACTTGTATTTGTTATTTAGCTTCTTCTACAGAAACCAAGTGTTTAACTTTGTTTATCATCCCAAGGATAGCAGGATTTGACTCATGCTCGACAACTTGTCCCATTTTACGGAGACCTAAAGCTTCAAGTCCTCTTTTTTGTGTAAGTGGACAGTTGATTTTGCTTCTTACTTGTTTTACTAATAATTTAGCCATAATTTCCTGTTATTAACCTTTAAATACTTTCTCTAAAGAAACCCCTCTTTGTTTTGCAACAGTGTAAGCGCTTCTCATTTGCAGCAAAGCATCGAAAGTTGCTTTTACCACGTTGTGAGGGTTAGACGATCCTTGTGATTTTGACAATACGTCGTGAATTCCAACTGATTCAAGAACCGAACGAACAGCTCCACCAGCAATAACTCCCGTACCATGAGACGCAGGAATTAAGAATACACGTGCACCACCAAATTTTCCTTTTTGTTCGTGAGGAACAGATTGCCCGCTCAAAGGAATCTTTACAAGATTTTTCTTAGCATCTTCCACCGCTTTTGCGATTGCTTCAGAAACGTCTTTAGATTTCCCCAAACCGTGACCCACTACTCCATTTTCATCACCTACGACTACAATGGCAGAAAAACCGAAAGCCCTTCCTCCTTTTGTAACCTTAGTAACACGATTTACACTTACCAGACGGTCTTTCAATTCAAGACCACTAGGCTTTACCAACTCTACGTTTTTGTATTTACTATTAGACATACTATTAGAATTTAAGCCCAGCCGCTCTCGCGCCTTCTGCTAATGATTGAATACGGCCGTGGTATAAGTAACCACCTCTGTCGAAGGTTACTGCTTCCAAACCGGCTTTTAATGCTTTCTCAGCGATCAGTTTTCCAACTGCTGTGGCTGTTTCTACATTCGTACCTTTACTTACTTCTTTTTCTCTTGAAGATGCAGCTAATAAAGTTACTCCGTTCACATCATCAATTAGTTGTGCGTAGATTTCTTTATTACTTCTAAAAACAGAAAGTCTTGGTTTAGCAGCAGTTCCGCTAACGATCTTTCTGATTCTGAATTTGATTCTCTGTCTTCTCTCAGATTTTGTTAATGACATAATCTTACTATTTTTTAAGCGGATTTACCGGCTTTTCTTCTTAATACTTCTCCTACGAATTTAACACCTTTTCCTTTGTATGGTTCTGGTCTGCGGAAACCTCTGATTTTCGCGGCAACAGCTCCTAAAAGTTGTTTGTCAAATGATGTTAATTTCACGATTGGATTCTTACCTTTTTCAGAAATTGTTTCCAAAACTACTTCCGGAGCTACTTCTAAAATAATATTGTGAGAAAACCCAAGAGCCAAATCTAATTTCTGACCTTGGTTTGAAGCTCTGTAACCTACTCCAACCAATTCAAGTTCTTTTGTAAAACCTGTTGATACGCCTACGATCATGTTGTTGATCAAAGATCTGTATAAACCGTGTTTTGCTCTTTGGTCTTTGTGATCCGAAGATCTTTCTACCTGAACCTGATCACCTTCAACTGTCACAGTTACATCAGAATATTCCTGAGTAAGCTGACCTAATTTTCCTTTTACTGTAATCAAATTGTCGGCAACTGAAACAGTTACGCCTTCAAGTATTGTTACGGGATTTTTTCCTATTCTTGACATCTCTTAGTGTTTTTTAGTATACGTAACAAATTACTTCACCGCCAACGTTAAGTTGTTTGGCTTGTTTTCCTGTCATCAAACCTTTTGAAGTGGAAACAATTGCAATTCCCAATCCGTTAAGGATACGTGGAATTGTCGAAGAACCTGAATACTTACGTAGACCTGGTTTACTAATTCTTTGGATATCTTTGATTACAGGCTCTTTGGTATCTTTGTCATACTTCAAAGCGATTTTGATAGAACCCTGCACTGCATTGTCCTCAAATTTGTAACTCAGGATGTACCCTTGGTCGAATAAAATCTTGGTGATTTCTTTCTTCATGTTAGAAGCAGGAATTTCAACCACTTTATGGTTGGCAGCCACTGCATTTCTAACCCGTGTTAAATAATCCGCGATTGGATCTGTATACATAATTATGGATTTGCGGAAACGGTTTTCGGCATAAAGTAATTTTATGCCGAACCTGTAACCAATTTATACAATTTAATTTGTTAAAGTTTGAGATTTATTCAAATAAGAAGTGATTTCCTACAATTCAAATATCAAATTTAAACTTTTTTACCAGCTGGCTTTCTTCACACCTGGGATCAAACCGTTGTTTGCCATCTCACGGAAAGTCACACGTGAAATACCAAACTGACGCATGTAACCTCTTGGTCTGCCTGTTAATTTGCAACGATTGTGCATACGAACCGGAGAAGCGTTTTTCGGTAATTTTTGCAAACCTACGAAATCTCCAGCTTCTAACAAAGCTTTTCTTTTCTCAGCATATTTTGCTACCGTTTTTTCTCTTTTCACCTCACGGGCTTTCATTGATTCTTTAGCCATGTCTTAGTTCTTTTTAAAAGGTAAACCCAATTCAGTTAATAATGACTTTGCTTCCTGATCTGTTTTAGCAGTCGTAACGAAAGTGATGTCCATTCCAGTGATTTTATTCACTTTGTCGATATCAATTTCAGGGAAAATGATCTGCTCCAAAACGCCAAGGTTGTAGTTTCCTCTTCCGTCAAAACCTGTAGCTTTGATTCCAGAGAAATCCCTAACACGTGGCAAAGCTGAAGTAATTAAACGGTCTAAGAATTCGTACATTCTTTCGCCACGCAATGTTACTTTAGCACCAATCGGCATTCCTTTTCTCAATTTGAACGACGCAACGTCTTTCTTAGAGATTGTAGAAATTGCTTTTTGACCAGTGATTTTTGTCAACTCATCTACAGCATAATCAATTAATTTCTTATCTGATACTGCTGCACCAACTCCTTTACTTAAAACGATTTTCTCCAATTTTGGAACCTGCATTACGTTTTTGTAACCGAATTCTTCTTTAAGTGCAGAAACGACTCTGTCCTTATATTCTTCTTTTAGTCTAGGTGTATATGCCATCACTATAGTACTTGATTAGATTTTTTTGAAAATCTTACTTTCTTATCTCCTTCAGTTTTCACACCCACTCTTGTTGTTTCTTTTGACTTAGGGTCAATCAACGAGATGTTTGAAATGTGAATAGGAGCTTCTTTCTTAACGATTCCGCCTTGTGGGCTTTTTGCACTTGGTTTCGTGTGTTTCGATACCATGTTTACGCCTTCAACGACCGCTTTGTTTTTCTCTTTGTATACGCGTAAAACTTTACCTTCAGCACCTTTATGGTCACCTGCGATTACTCTTACGACGTCACCTGATTTTATTTTTAGCTTTATCATCTTGCAAATAATTAAAGCACTTCTGGTGCTAATGATACAATTTTCATGAATTGTTTTTCACGAAGTTCTCTTGCAACCGGACCAAAAACACGTGTTCCTCTCATTTCGCCAGCCGCGTTCAAAAGAACACAGGCATTGTCGTCGAAACGGATGTAAGAACCATCGGCTCTTCTCACTTCTTTTTTGGTACGTACAACAACTGCAGTTGAAACAGCTCCTTTTTTAACGCTTCCGTTAGGTGCTGCATCTTTGATTGAAACTACAATTTTATCTCCAACAGAGGCATAACGACGTTTCGTTCCTCCAAGCACACGAATAGTCAAAACTTCTTTTGCTCCCGTGTTGTCTGCTACTTTTAATCTTGATTCCTGTTGTACCATAATTACTTAGCTCTTTCAATGATTTCAACTAATCTCCAACATTTGGTTTTTGACAAGGGACGTGTCTCAGAGATACGCACCGTGTCACCGATGTTGCAGTCGTTTGTTTCGTCGTGTGCGTGATACTTTTTAGTTTTCAACACGAACTTACCGTATAACGGGTGTTTTACTCTAGTTACCTGCGCCACAACAATAGACTTGTCCATTTTGTTAGAGGTTACTACACCTATTCTTTCTTTTCTTAAATTTCTTTTATCTTCCATTTTAGCAGAATCCATTATTGTAATTCTCTTTTGCTGATCTCTGTTGCGATTCTCGCTACGGCTCTCCTTACAGTTCTGATCTGTAATGGATTCTCGATTGGAGAAAGGGAATGAGCCATTTTCAGGTCATTGTACGTTTTCTGAGTCTGGCTCAGTTTTTCCTGCAACTCTGCTACAGAAAGATCTTTTATTTCTGATTGTTTCATAATAAATATAAATTATGCTTCGAAATCTCTAGCAACGACGAATTTAGTTTTCACCGGAAGTTTTTGAGCTGCAAGACGCAAGGCCTCTTTTGCAACTGACAAAGGAACTCCTCCAACTTCAAACATAATTCTCCCTGGTTTAACAACAGCAGCCCAATATTCAACGGCTCCTTTACCTTTACCCATACGTACCTCAAGAGGTTTTTTGGTGATAGGCTTGTCTGGGAAAATTTTGATCCATAATTGACCCTCTCTTTTCATGAAACGTGTTGCAGCAATACGTGCAGCTTCAATTTGACGAGACGTCAAAAACATACCATCTTCGTGTACAGATTTGATTCCGAACATTCCGTTAGAAAGTTCATGCCCTCTTTGAGAGTTCCCTTTCATCTTACCTTTTTGTACTTTTCGGTATTTTGTTCTTTTAGGTTGTAACATTTTTCTTTACTTTAAAAAGTTTACTTTCTTTTACGGTCTCCACCAGGGCGATCTCCACCAGGTTTTCTGTCTTTGTTGAAAGGTTTGCGGTCTCCTCTTGGAGCATCGCCACCTTTACCACCGCCACCAGTTCCTGATTGTTTTTTGTCCATTCCTACAAGTGGAGAAAGATCTCTCTTTCCGTAAACTTCACCTTTCATGATCCACACTTTGATCCCCATTCTACCGTAAGTAGTATGTGCTTCAGCAAGTGCATAATCAATATCGGCTCTGAAAGTTGATAGAGGAATACGTCCTTCTTTGAAACCTTCTGAACGCGCCATCTCAGCACCATTCAAACGACCAGAGATCAAAACTTTGATACCTTCTGCGTTCATACGCATCGAGGCAGCAATAGCCATTTTGATTGCTCTTCTGTAAGAAATACGGCTTTCGATCTGACGTGCAATGCTAGTCGCAACTAGATAAGCATCAAGTTCAGGTCTTTTGATTTCAAAGATGTTGATTTGAACCTCTTTGTCGGTAACTTTCTTAAGTTCTTCTTTCAACTTGTCTACCTCTTGTCCGCCTTTTCCGATAATAATACCAGGTCTTGCAGTAGTGATAGTAACGGTTACAAGTTTTAAAGTTCTCTCGATAATTACTTTCGATACACTAGCTTTTGATAAACGGGCGTGGATGTACTTTCTGATTTTATAATCTTCGGCAATTTTGTCACCGTAATCATTTCCACCATACCAGTTAGAATCCCAACCTCTGATGATCCCAAGTCTGTTTCCAATTGGATTTGTCTTTTGTCCCATCTTAATTAATTGCTTTGTGTGTTATTGTTATC